>OCHO01000003.1_pt1 | contig 416047 bp, 377 predicted proteins | sample 1538441 | NCBI WGS metagenome assembly OCHO01 (sample SAMN04571691, study PRJEB22368) | human gut metagenome | biome: human gut; material: stool | host: Homo sapiens | place: Luxembourg | collected 2012-06-29
TGTCACCGTTTGCTGAACCGGCGGTGGTTCATATTTTGTGTACCGTATACAGATTACTCTGCCTTGAATTTGCAAAATATCTCTCTGAAACATCAACATAGCCTTTTTCAGTAAGACCTCTGATTGCTTTACGGCAGGAGTTCTCACACATACCACAGTACTTTGCAATGTTAGGGACAGAATAAAAACTTTTTCCTTTAGCATCACCTCTGCTTGTCAGAAAGCTGTATACCACAAACTCCATAGGCGTTAAGCCTTCATCAAAAATTTTATTTGACAGAAGAAAGAAATTGCCTTTTTGCTTATTCATAAAATCACCTCCTCACTTACCCTTGCACACTTTTTAAGCCTTTTGAGCCAAACTTTTTTAAGTCCCTTCACTTATAGCCACGAAAACGGCAAAAAATGAGGGAGTTTCAGTTTTATTTACAAAATATTTACATACGCCCTCCATATATTTAGCCGTTAAGCAAATGACTTTGAGCCATATTGATAAAATATCCTCTCACTTATACTTGCACACTTTTTTGCTCTTTTGAGCCAAATTTTTTTATCACAAAAAAGATAACAGATTTTTTAACCTTCCGTGCATCTTCAGAAGATACATTTCGAGGTTTCTGTATCAACTTGCACAAACAATATGTAGTGGATAAATCAATTAACCTATTTTTCCACTACAACTCATAAAACCTAATTGACACAATTCAACAATTTTTATCCATTATTTATGTATCTTCCAAAGATACATCTTTTTTATTTTCAGCGTTTTGCACAACTGTTTAAAACAAAAAATAGCAGTTTCTCGTAATTGAGAAACTGCTATTCATATATATTTCGTTTAATTTAAATTATCATCATATTAATAACTTTAGCAAGTTATTAAAATATTTACTGTTGCTTTAGTTATATTATAGTAAACTGAGGACATAGTTACCTTCATGCAATGTTATAAAAATATGTTCGAATATTATTTCTATTTCAGAAAAAAACACCTTTGCTCAGTTCAGCATAAGTAATTATCTTTTGATCTTTGTGGTAAATAAGATTACTAGTAATTTCATTACTTACAATTAATACATCTTTCACTTTCCATTTGCCAGGTTTAAGACGGAAATCAATAATAACATCACCAATATGATTTTCTATCCACTTAACACGTTCTTTATGTTTTGAAACATAGCATGACTTGTTACCGTTGTCACAGAACAATTTAGTGTATTCTAAATGGATTTCATATGGAGATTTAGCAAAAGAAAAGTCTTTCACTTCACATACAATAATTACCTTCTTTCTATTGTCAATTACTAAAATATCAATGTCGCCCAAATCATTTCCATCATTTTTGCTAATTCTTTTTTTGTTAATTTTTTTAACTTTCTTAGCAACAATATAATTCTTTTTACTACTAAGAACTTCATAGACTTTATTATTAAACAAATCACCTCTTTTATTAGCTATTTTACCAACCAATGTTTTTAACTTTTTGCTTCGTGCTTTAAATTTTCCTTCTTCTATTAAATCAATTGTAAAACACCACATATGATACAACTGCCTATTTCCCCATATAACAGAATCTTCTATCATAACAACTGGTCGCCTTGTAAATGAAAGTTTTCTGTTAAAACGCCAAGGATAAACATCTTCTTTTGTGAAAGGTTTTGGTGGGTTTAAATAGTTCTCGCGTTTTTTTAATGAAATATCATCTAAAATTTTACTTATAATTTCAGATTCAATATTTGATTTTATACTTATCTGATTTGCTAGTTCTTGCTTTTCTACGAATTTAATATCAGATTCTATTGATTGTCCAAACTCAATCATTTTAAAAATGCACTCGCTAAACTGTTCAAAGGTGTATCCAAATTCATCAATGAACGCTACATTAAGCTCTTCTTTTGAAACTTTTGATAATTCAAAAGAGGAAAAATATAAAGCGTTAGGATTGGATAACATATCTAACCTATTTTGCGCAGCTGATAAATTTACGCCCACCATATTGTCATCATTTGGTCCTTTAAAAGCTATTCTTCCAGATTTTAGTAAGCACAGGCTTTTTTCAAAAATATTATAGAAGAAAAGATCATTATCATAAGCATAAGTAATAATTGCATAACATATAGAAAGCATATTCTCATAATCAGTGAAACCTATAAAATCATCACCTATAGGCTGAACTGATGATACTAATTCTATGAGAAATCTTAGTGAAATTGAAGAAGCATTTAGCATATTATAATCGTTGATAATTTTTGATGATTTTTCTGGGTAGCACGCTAAATTGTATGAATATGTATTTTGAATAATCATAGTATGGTAAATAATAGATTCCAAATCAAAACATAGCAATTTTATCAGAATTTTTGAATTATATTTTGAAATATAATCTAATAATTTTTTATATAAAAATTCAACAGTTTCGTTGCAATATTCACTACATTTTTCATTTGGAATAATACCAATTGGAATTTTTTTAATCACTCTGAAATAATCACCTATTTCATCACATAAAGAATCTACATATACTTTAGATATCATAGTTGGCTCATGAGAAATTGGTTCGAAATATGGTGTGTTATTGAAATCAAAAGCAAAAATTTTCTTTTTTAATGGGTTGGAAAAGCATTTATCTATCTCATTATCGGTTAATATACTTGGTTCAACAATTATATTATTAAGCAATATAGATATAAACAATTTTTCATTTTCATTAGATTTTGATGAAAATTTATAATAGCAAGCATTTGATATTGTTAAATCAATAATATTCGATTCAATAGATAACTTTATCAAATTTGATATATCAAGATTTGAATTATTTGACTCATCATAGACTTGGCATATTTCTTGTTCAGAATGTAATCTTATTAAAATTGTATTACCAATAAGTTTTGTCCTTTCAATATATTCATGCAATTCTGACAACCAATATGAAATCATATCTATTAAAGAATTATAGAAATCAATTTGATTAGAATCGTATATGATATCAGATACTAACCAAATACTTTTATTTTTAAACTCAATAAGATACTCAATATTAGGTGCACTATGATTAATCGATGTAGTCGTATATATGTTTCTAACTTGATCAACTAATTTTACTTCTTTTAAATATTGTGAATTTGGGAACTCTACCAAATGTTTTTTTTGAGATAAAATAGATTTATTTCTATAATCAACAGTATCTCCAAACCCAATAATAAGATTACAAGAACGATAGTCAATATTGTCGTCAACATAAAATGAATAATTGTTTTCTGTAAATAAGTTAATATAATCTATATCTTGAACTAGTGGTGAAAAACTATTTATTTTAGCTTTAGAATCAACAAATCTCTTAATAAAATATTTATTACTAGATTCGTTGATTGAGACACATTTCAAATCAAATGGACTTAATATTAATGAATTTTTATCTTTAGTTTTATTTTTGTATAACATTGATCTGGAAAATGTTGATGTTATTATTATTTGATATGCATTTTCATTTTTTAAATTTTTTATTTTTCTTGTATTATCCTCAAATCTATTGGTATATTTAAAACTATCCGATATATAAATATCACTTGTATTGAATGGGATAAAATCTTTTCCATCATCACAGAAAAATCTGACCATAAGTATACAATTATTAGATAAACTTAGTATTTCTTCTTTATAGTTGGAATCGTTTATCAATATAATTCCGTAATCCTCATATTTAATTTTTTTGTGTCCCATAGTTTTCAAAGAATTTAAGCAATCATTAAATATATTGTTATTTAAAGATACAAGCAATTTATTCTTTATTCCTTGTAAATCTGATATTTCGATTATTCTATTAATAATGAAAGTTGAGAGTATGGATAAATCTAGTATGATAAAATAATTTTCGGTTGGATGTTTTAAGAATGGCTTTGAAAAAAATTCATAATTAAAATCCATTGATTTTGTTTCAGTTTCTTTAAATTCTGAAAACAAGTAGTCTTTGAAATCATAATTTTCTATATACTTTGTTAAGAAGTCATTATCGAATTTAACTGCATCAGCTATCATTTCTAAAGCTCTTTTTGTTGGTATTTCAATTTCCTGAGTTTCATAATGATCAATTGTATCATAAGAATAACCTAATTTATTTGCTATACTTGTAGATAAATCAAGGGCAAATCCCGCTAAACAATCAACTTTTTGTTTAAATGAAATTCCAAAATCATTGTTGTATAAACAAATAGTATTTAAAATCATTTGAAGATTGTAACTCACATTTATGTTTATCCCTGGAAAAATCCATTTATTACCATAGAAATTTATATGTTCAATAAAAGGCATTTCATTTGGATCAATAGAAGGAAAAGAATCTAAATTAGATAATGAATATATTATTCCTTTAAATTCACTATAATTTATTTTTCTGTTTGATTTATAAAAATTCAGATTCTTGCATAAAATACCGTTAATCAATTCTGCAAATAAATTGTTTTTATTTTGATTGTTAGGTAAAAGGCTTACCGCTGATACTTTTGCTAAAAAATCATATATATCGTAATTAGTTAATTTTTCTATGATGTTTTCTAATGCATTATTTGAAAAAAACATACAATCACCTCTATAATCTGAATTATAACAGAATATTTTAAATTTACAAATAAACACAGTTTTTATTTTTCATAAAAATCGCTAATAATCAGCTATATTTACTGTGTAAATTGGATTGCTACTAATCTTCAAGTAAAGGATTCTATATTGTAGTTAATTCTAATAAACATAAAACATGGTATGTAAAAATAAATAAATATTGTTGTATTTGTTTTCTATATCTTATTGAATTTCAACACTTGAAAATATTGTTTTTCTCTTTAATAAGAAAATTATAAGTTTTAATTTTATTGGCTTAATTTCTTAATTCCAAAAAGTTATAAGGAGTAAAAATTGTATTTTTGATTTTTTATAAATTTTTATTCCACTCATTGTTGAACACTTTTTTTGGATAAATTTTTTAGAACTCTATCTAAAAAATAACAGACTTTTTAGTCTTGCGTATATATTCTAAAGATGCATTTTTATCCCATTCATCAACTTGAACAAACGATATGTAGTAGTTAAACAAATTAATTTTAATACTACAACCCAAAATACTTGTTTGCGAAATTTATCAATTATCAACTGCTATTTATCTTTTTTTCAAAGATACATATTATTTTCAGCGTTTTGCACAATGTTTTTGAAATGAAAAAATAGCAGTTTCTCATTTATGAGAAACTGCTATTCATATAAATTTTATTTTATTCGGTTAGCAACTTAATCGCTAACTTAAATCCAATTTCAAACGCCTGACATTCAACTATGGAAGTGTCCTCGTCAACACATTCAACATATTTCTTTTCTTCATCAGATACTACCTTATCCTCACTCGGATTTATATTTCCATACCATAGTTCCTGCAGTATTGACATAAAATCAACTCCTTTGCAGTACACACATATACTACAAAGGAGTTTTAAAGTCCAGCTGCTCCAAATATTTTTTTGTTACATTAGTACCTAATCTTAATCAAACAAAACATAATACGAAACAATTTAGTAAGGTTTTCAATTTATCGTTTCGATATATTATTAATTTCATTTTGCAGGTTAGCTAAAAAAGTACCAGCGTGAGCACCGTCCATCTGCGTATGATGGAACTGAAAAGAAAGTGTTAAATAATACCGAAACCATTTCTTTTTATATCTGCCCCAAATAATAAACGGATTATTAAAAATGCCGCTGTTCATACCAACGGCACCGTCAATTTCTGTATCTATGATAGCAGATGTACCGATTACCATACTGTTTTCGGATAAGTCCCTGTCCTGACAGCTTGCGGCGACCTGTGCCGTATATTTCAGATACTCCTCGTTGAATTGACTTAGCTCGGCTTTATAGGAAAGGTCGCAGGAGCTGACTTCTCCCTCTTTATTTTTTACAATGGTATTTACCGCTATCGTATCATACTGTATAAGTTTATCGCCGACAGGAAGTAAATAAAACTCTTTTATATTAACAGCAGCTCTGCCGATACAATAATCAAGCAGCATATTAAATTTCAGATTTCTTTTCCGACTAACCTTTATCAAATTTGTGACATCAAAAGTCTTGAAAAAAGTCACCATTGGATTGGGAGCTTTCATCCAAAGTTCATACGCTGCATCCCTTTTAGTGTCTTTTGGATTTACTTTTTTAGGCATTATAACCTCCAAATTTCTAATCAATTTTATTTAGATCGACAACCATAATATATTCCTCATTGCTTTCATCAACTGTATTAAAACCTGCCTTTTTGTACATTCTCACTGCATAATTGTCCTTTTGCACAGACAAAGAAAGCTTTGAATAACCAGCGGATTTCTCTGCTAACAGCATTTGAGTGAGCAATGATGTTCCAATTCCCATACCTCTAAACGATTTAATTACAGACATTGCAAGCGATGGGGTATTCTTATCAATATGTCCGTAATCATTCATAATTCTTGCCCATATTGCTCCTACAATATTGCCGTCAACTTCTGCAACCAGAGCTTTATCGTGTATGCTGTTTCCAAAGTCTGCAATATATACTTGCAATTCAGGACAAGTTGTCACTGATTTAGGTGGTGGTTCTACACCTTTGGGAATATAAATTGCTTCATACAAAAAGTCACTTAACAGGCAATATTCATCTTTTTGCATTTCTCTTATAGAGAAGTTCATATTTCCCTCCAAATAACAGAATGACAAACGCGAATTTATCTATTGATTAATACACCTTTCATAAACGGTGTTTCATTATGAGTAGCATATACAATCGACTTTTCTTTTTCTGTGCATCCAATTAGTATTTTGATTTCAGAATCCTTCTTGATTAAATCAATAGTACAAATTATAGCATCAACTATTTTATCTCCACTTCCAACCCACACATCTATTCCTGCACCATCCATAGAACAAGTATCTTTCAAATATCCGTAGTCAACTTGATAAATGAAGTTAGGATATTTAGGGTGTGCTGTACCTTTCGGTCTATCTATTACAATTTCTGAATTGTTCACTAACTCATCCAAAGCATTCCAAAATTCAATAGTGTAGCTATCCATATTATCACCTTACAAAATACAGTTTTGTATTTAACCTTTCAAATTCTTCAACGCAGACGGATTATTTTCGAGTATCACCCGAACAGTAGGGCATTTTTCTAATTCAGAACAGTCACCGCAAGTGGAAACACCTTTATTTAGCGCACACTTCCGAATTTCGCACATATGCTCGCAAAATACCGTTTTTGCTCCATTCATACGGCAGCCCTCGCAATTTATATGTTCAGGCAGAATAGGGGCGTTATTTAACTCTGCCCACAGCTTCGCTGTTTTCTCCCGCAAAGCCTGATCGTCATTGATTGTCGCTATGTATGCGTCGCATTTTTCACAATCCAGTCCGCAATACCCTATCAAATCTTTCATAGTTTATTTACCTCCTAATGCTCTCTTTATATCCGCAACAAACTGTGCCTGTTGCTTTCTCAAATATAACTTTACAAAGGGGTTCATGAACCACTTTTTTGCTTCCACGCACTCCGTAAAATCGATCTCTGTTTCATTACCTTTATCCGTAAAAACGCCAATCCAATGACCTTTCATATTACTGTTTTCCATATCAAACTCCCATCGCCTGTATGGTTCAACAAGCGTTACGGTAAAGGTGGTAGAGTATCCATCTTTGGTATATTCAATAAACTTCTTATCGCTTATAATTTCTGTTTTACTAAGGTCACTTCTCCAAACACTGTAATTCTCAATGTCCAAAACCAGCTCCCATACTTTGCAAAGCTCACTCGGAATCAATTCTTTTATATTTGAAGTTGCCATTTTTGTTTTCTCCTTAAATCAGTCGTATTTCTCAATATGCACGGTGGCAATCGCCGATTGATTTGGTTCTCCGGTAATCAGGTCTTGCGGCGCAGGTATCAACATCATAAATCCGTCCTTACCATATCGTTTCTCATACCCTTGTGCGTACGCTTCGTCCACCCAAATGTGCTGAACCTGTCCGATCACCATAGCCGTAATGCCAGAACCACTTAAATCCTGCACCTCTTTCAATGTGCATTCCATACAAAGAAACGCTTCGTTTATCGCAGGTGCGTGTATGGTTTTGGCATTGAAAACTGTAAAACCTCCTGCCGCAAATTCGTCATCATTCAGTTCGTTTTGATGAATGGTGTTTACCAACTTGTCATAATAGCTTATTGGAAGAAAGTTAATGCAAAAGCATTTTTCTCTTTGTATATTGGCATAGGTATGAGTATGCTGATATAAGTTGCCCATCACAGCAAAGAATGCAGTCTTATCTCCGTGAAAGCAACTCCACGAATGAAAGCACACATTCGGTTTACCGTTTTCTTTCCAAGTTGTGATGGCAAACAAAACGGTCGGTATTCCCGCCGTTACTTCAAAGTGGGAAAATAATTCAAATTCCTCAGGATAGGCGTGATTAAAATATTGCGGAAAATTTTTTCCGATATCTATTTTCATTATTTCAACTCCTAACAAATAACAATATATTCAATGTTCATAACAGAGTATGGTAATTATAAATACAAAAAAATTAACCTAAATATCTATGCATCATAACACGTATTAAACATAAACTTTCTCAATTTTATGTTACCATAAATAATTTAATTAGTAAATCCTACTTTTATAAGTGCGTTATCAGTACTGAATTGTGGACTATTGGTAAACATTCTTTTAAATTGATTGAATGTTTAATTTTGTAGAATTATAATGTAAAAAAATAATTAAAACAAGGAGATGATTTGTATTTACGAAGTATTTGCCATTATAAGCGCTATAGTGAGAAATTTTTTAATACCAAATCCTTTTGATAGTTTGCGAGGTCAAACAATAGAAATAAGTGGTATAGAACTTCCTGTTATTCCTGAAATTATAAATATTTTAATTGAACCAATCTTATGGAGATTTACTTTTATTATTGTCGGATTGTATTATAGCAGAAGTTCAGGAAAGCCTGTAATTGGTAGTATTTTATATTTAATATTTTACTGTATTCATACTGCGATTATATTTGTAATTTTTCAGTTAAATCGTTCTGCTTTATTAATTATTTTGGTGATTACATCTTATGTTTTCCTTCACATTCTTATTGCTATTATCACAAGCAAGATTAGAAAGTTTTTATATGATTTTAGTTATTAGTAATTATACTTGTTGAATATCAAATATATCTGTGATATGTTATTAGTAAGAAAACACAGAAGATAATTAATGGACAGAGATACATTCAAACTGATTCATAGTGAATTAATTCAACAAGTTCAATGCACTGAATTTAATTTAAAAAGAATTTATGCCGCAATGAAAAATGGCGATTTTAATGATAATTTTGATGATCTAAAAAACAGCAATTTAGGTGTTATTGCAAGAAAACTAAAAGATTTGGATTACAGTGATAATTTTCCTGAGTTTACAGAAGAAGAATATAAAACTATTGATGATATAAGAAAGATTAGAAATTATTGGTGTCACCAATGTTATTTAGATTATATTTACATACAGAATGATTATGAAAGAGAAATTAAATTTCAAGAGATTGCGAATAGATTACATTATGATGAGTTAAGAACATATGATTTGTTGAAAAAAACAGAATCAATGTATAAATATGTTCTTGAAAAATATAGATAACTACTTTACTAATTAAATTGTATTAAAGAGGAAATCAATTATGTTATATTTTCGAGGTATTTGCTCGGTGCAATTAGACGGCAACAGATTGTATCGAGTTAAAAGTATTTAATTGTTGTCGATAATTGCGCCTTATATTAGCGAATTTACAATATTAAGGAGTAGTTATAATGAATAAATTTTTGAAAAACATAAACAGAATAGAATTTGTAGTTACTATGGCTTGCACAGGCAAGTGCAAGCATTGCTCACAAGGCAGTCATATTTCAAATGAGCACATCGACGGCGAAATAGCTGAAAAAGCAGTTTACGATATTTGCATGCATTATAAAATCAATTCTCTTATGACTTTTGGCGGGGAGCCGTTGCTGTATCCTGAAACGGTTTGTAAAATTCATTTTGCTGCAAAAGAAATGAATATCCCTAATAGAGAATTGATTACTAACGGCTATTTCAGCAAAGATATTAACAGAATTAAAAATGTTGCACACTTGCTTGCTGAAAGCGGTGTAAATAGTGTTTTGCTTTCAGTTGACGCTTTTCATCAGGAAACAATTTCTCTTGAATATGTTCAGGAATTTGCCAAAGCTGTACTTGATGAAAGAATATCTATTTACACCCATCCCGCTTGGCTTGTCAGCATGGACGATGATAACAAGTACAATTTGCAGACAAGAAAAATTTTAAAAGAGTTTGATGCCATTGGAATTGAGCAATCAAGCGGTAATGTTATTTTCCCCAGTGGCAATGCTTTAAAGTATTTGGGGAAATATTTCAAAGAAGATATAGAGTACAATAATCCGTATATCGAAAATCAAAAGGATATGAAAACAGTTAGTTTTTCTTCTAACGGTGATGTGCTTAACGGAAATATATATAAGAATTCTATTTTAGACATAATGAATTCTTATACAGTATGAATAAAGGGCAGGTTTATCCTGCCCTTTATCAATTTTCTTTACTTTTATTGAGCTTTGACCCAAATTATTGTATAATCAAATTTAGTACAAGAAAGGATTAGATTGATGTTGTATTTTGCTGATAATGATTTTAAATTAACAGAAAAAAATCCTTTTACAAATGAGCCATACAATGATAATTGGCTTATGTATGAATTAACCGATTCTCACGATTACAAGTTCTTTTGCGGTAAGGTCAACGGATCAATTTATTGTATAAGAGCAAGTAAGTATAGTAGCAATTGGCAAATGTCTTTAGGAGATTTTATAGATTTTAACAAAGAAAAGAATATAATTCTTGTTATGAATCGTGATGAATATAAGCAAAGTTTATTTATGTATAGAAATCATAATTGTCAAGATTGTTTTTTGAGAAAATATGAATCAAAAGTTCTTGTTCATAGTACGACTTATGATAATTGGTGTTTAATTAAAAACGATAATTTGTTAAAAAGTTTCAATTCTATTTGTAACAATTGCAGTGAACCTATAGGAAAATTACTTGGTGATCCTGATGAATTTCAAGATTATATAATGTTTTCAAATGGAAATGTTTCAGGAGAGATAGTTGTTGCATCTAAAGAAAATCACAAAATTTCTATGGATGTGAATGATCCATACATAACCGGAGCGAGACTTTATTTTGATGCAAGAAAAATAGCAGAAGACGGATTATTGATAAGGGATGGTATACATATGAAAGTTAAGGACGAGTTACCATTGTATCCATATTTGTTATGGGTTGCGACTTATAAAAATACAGGATTAAAAAGCCGTGTTTCTACACCAAAAGAATTCACTGAAAAATCTAATTCGAAATTTTGTGAGATGTTTAAAGAATATGGTAGTTGTTTTTGATTTAGGCGGAACATTAATGGAATTCAAAGGCATGCCGCCTGTATGGACTGATTATTATAAAAATGGTTTTGAATATATTAATAATAAATTTAAACTTGATTTAACTGAAGAGGGAATAGACAAGTCTGTAGATATTATGAAATCTTATAATCCAAGAACTAGTTATAGGGAACAAGAAATTTCTCCTTTTGAAATTTTTAAAAATGCTACAGATAATTGGAACAGTAAAATAGATTTAGAAAAGATTGTTGACAGCTTTTTCGATGGGATTAATTTAGAGCCAATAATTTATGATTATTCTTTCGATCTATTAGAAAAGTATAAGTCTGATGGATATTTAATTGCGTGTCTAACTGACTTGCCAAGCGGAATGCCCGATTATATTTTTAAAAAACCTTTAAATAAGCTCATTGATAAATTCGATTTATATGTTTCATCTCAAAACTGTGGTTACAGAAAGCCCAATAGATTTGGTTTGGATTATATTGCTGATTATTTCAACATTGATGTAAAAAAACTGCTATTTATTGGTGACGAGGAAAAAGACAAACAGGCGGCAGAGAATGCGGGGTGCGAATTTAGATTTATAGAGGATGTATTAAAATAAACAATCGGAAAGATAACAGAAAGAATAAAGATGATGATTTAGAATGAGATATTATGAAAATTAAAATAGCATTAGTACAATCAAATAAAATACAGGATAGTGTAAATGATACATTATTAAAAGGTTTAGAATTTTGCAAAACAGCAAAAGAAATGGGTGCAGACATAGTTGTGTTCCCTGAAATGTGGAATATCGGATATATGCCTCCGTTTGAAAATGCTTGGGATTATCCTGACGAAAAGGGACACGAAAAAGAAATTGAACATTGGAAGTCTTTAGCCATTGATAACGACTCGCAGTATATAAACGAATTTTGTAAATGTGCTAAAGAACTTGGAATTGCAATACTTATTACATATTTAAAAAAAGAAAAAGACAAACCTTTTAATTCTTCCGCTTTAATTGATATTAATGGAAATATAGTACAGAATTATTCAAAGGTTCATACTTGTGATTTTTCTATGGAAAAACATTGTCAATCAGGCAATGGTTTCTTTGTAGGTGATTTACAAACACAAAAAGGAATTGTAAAAACAGGTGTGATGATTTGCTTTGACAGAGAATTTCCCGAGAGTGCAAGAACTCTTGCAATAAAAGGAGCAGAACTTATATTAGTTTCAAACAGTTGTCCTATTGATGAGAACAGAAGATCTCAACTGAGAAGCAGAGCCTTTGAAAATATGACTGCTATTGCTATGGCAAACTACGCAGATGATAACGGTCATTCAATGATTTTCGACGGAATTGCTTACACCAAAGACGGCAAGTACAGAGATATGAAAGTTTTGGAACTGGACAATAACGAACAAATCGGTATTGCAGAAATAGATTTGGACGAATTACGAAATTACAGAAATAGCGAAGTTTGGGGAACAAAATACAGAAAACCCTATGCTTATTTAATTTAGTGTGGAGGAATAGATGTTTAGGACTGAGATAAATAATTTTTATAATTGTTTTGGTGACCATAAAAGCATGGTACTGCCAACGCAACGAAATAGTATTATACATTCACGAATGATGAGTGAAATAGGAGAATGATATGGGTACATATACAGGTTGCATAATTGAAGAAAGCTTGAAGGATAAAAGTATACTTAACGAATTTAATATACTTGAAACAAGAGAAGATGATGGTATCAGTTATATTGTTGAAATAGAAGACAGCAAGGTTGAAGAAATTCTGCAAAAGCTGAAAAAATCAATGGTTGATGAGCCTATCTGGTATATAGATTTGAAAAATTATGATTATCACTACATAATTTTCAATGACAGGATATTCAAAGTCGACCGTGACTATCCTGAACAATATGAAGAAACAAAAGAATATGGCTTGAAAAGAGGTATTCTTGAAGAATATTTACCTAACGCATCTTGGGCAAAGTAAATTCAATTATTATGGTGGTGATCATATCAAAAAGCAATTAGAAATTCTTGAAAAAGAATTAAAAGTCCTAAAAAGCAATAAAAACACTGAAGGAATTATGCTACTTGGTTCTGTTGCTAATGGTACTGCAACAGAAAAATCGGATTTAGACTTAATTATATTAAGCAATGAGGATAAGTTTGTAAGTAAGTATGTGGACGATATTTTAGTTGAAATAAATTATAGTAAATATAACACTTTGTTGAAAAAACTTGAATCAAATTCGATTGAAGTTTATAAGTATTTATATTCAAAAATTCTGTTTGATAATGGTAAATTAGAAAAATTAATTTGTAAAGCAAATGAAATATATAACAATTACATTACGGCTGATAAAGATATGGACAATATTTGTTATTGGTTGTCATCAACAAAGATAAAGTTAATTTCAGCTATAGATAGTAACGATGAACTAAAAATGTCTTACTTACTTTCAACTAATTCTTGGAAGGTATTAGAAGGTATTTGGGCGAAGAATAACAAGCCTATGCCTCCATCAAGCATTGCTTTTCTAAAGTATGATAATTTAAAAATAATTCCTTATGATAATTGGTTTAACGATTTGTTTTGTGGTGATTGCAGGGCAAAAGCAAATAATATGATTAAAATAATCGATTGGATAATATGAAGGTTTATTTAGTAAGGCACGGGCAAGATGATGACTCGGTTCGAGGTGGTTGGAGTGATTGTCCGTTAACAGAATTAGGAATACAGCAGTCAACAGAGTTAGCAGATAATCTTTCTAACAATTTTGAACATTACAATATCGGCAAAATTTATTCAAGTGATATTGTGAGAGCAAAACAGACAGCAACTGTTATTGCAGAAAAACTAAATCTTTCGGTTGAATTTATGCCTGAATTTAGAGAAGTAAATAATGGTGTACTTGCTGGAATGGATAATTATATAGCTGAAAAGAATTATCCTAATATGTATTGGCGAAATCTTGAATGGGATGAACATTATCCAAATGGAGAAAGTCCAAAAGAGTTTTATGAACGAGTGAGTAAGGCTTGGGAGAAATTCACAGAAGAACTTGTGGATTATGATAAAAATGTTCTGCTTGTTACTCATGGTGGTGTTATTAACATAATTAAATGCATTGCCAATAAAACAAAATATTCGAACAAAGAAAAATATCCAAGCATTACAAGTGCTGAAATAGCATTAGAAATCGAGGTGTAGTTATGTGTGATATTTGTAATATTATCGAAAAATCATTAAAAGGAGAAAACTCCTTTTTCGTAAAAGAACTTGAAACAGGAATTGTTGTGCTGGGTTGGAATCATCATTTTTACGGTTACACAATTTTTATGTGTAAAAGGCACGCAACGGAACTGTATCAGTTGGATGATGAGTTTCTTTCCAAGTTTATGAATGAAATGGTTATTGTTTCAAAAGCCGTAGCTATAGCTTTTGATTGTGAAAAAATGAATTACGAGTGTCTTGGTAACGGTGATACTCATTTGCATTGGCACTTGTTTCCCAGAGTAAAAGGTGACTTAGGAGACTACGGAAATGACGGCAAAGGTCCAGTTTGGTGGCTGCCGCAGGAAATAATGTGGAATGATGATAATATTCCTAATAACGATGAACTAGAAAAAATGAAAACTAAACTTCTGAAAGAACTGGATAAATATGAAACATCAATTTAAACTAAACAATTCTTCGTTAGTGTAAAATGAATATTGACGATTATCGATTACGAGGAAAACTTATGAGTTATATTTCAGAAATGAGAAAGCATATCGGTCACAAACCGATGCTATCAGCAGGCACAACAGTAGTTGTTATAAAAGACAATAAAATTTTATTGAATTTAAGGTCTGATACAAATACTTGGGGTATACCCGGTGGATCAATGGAGTTAGGAGAAACTTTAGAAGAAACAGCAGTAAGAGAATTAAAGGAAGAAACGAATTTAGACGCAAAAGCATTTACTTTGCTAAATGTGTTTTCTGGTGAAGATTTTTATTTCAAATATCCTAATGAAGATGAACTCTATTCTGTTGTTGTGTTGTATTTGGCAAATGATGTTTCGGGCAATTTGAAAATTACAGATGGCGAAAGTTTTAAACTCGACTATTTTTCAAAAGACGAATTGCCGACTCTCGAAAGCAGAGCAAAAGTGATATTAGACTGGCTTATTAAAAATAATTATTTGAAATATTTAACAGGATGTATTTATGGCTAAAGTAATTGCAGTTTGCGGTAAAATTTGCAGTGGGAAATCCTACTATGCAAAACAACTTAAAGAAAAAATTAACGCTGTTATATTGTCAACAGACGAAGCAACTTTTGATTTAATAAATAATGAGCAAGGTGAATTTTACAACATTTTTGCAAAGAGAGTGAATAATTATCTTGCAAAAAAAGCTGTTGAAATTGTCAAAGCAGGATGTAATGTCATTTTAGACTGGGGCTTTTGGACTAAACAAGAGCGCCGTGAAATTACTGATTATTTCTCTAAACAAGGTATTGCTGTCGAGTGGCATTATATTGATATTGATGATGAAAGATGGTATCAGTTAATTGAAAAACGAAATAATAGAATCAAAGATGGAAATGGTGGTTCAGACCTTTATTTAGACCAAGGTTTAATGGATAAACTGTTGTTCGAATTTGAAAAACCAAGCATAAGCGAAATGGATGTTTGGTTTGTAAACAGTAACAAGTAGGAATTGAACAATGATTAAAGAAATCTCTAAAAATGATTTAGTCGATTGTGCAAAAGTTATTAGAGAAAGCTTTAAAACTGCTTAAGCATTGTTTCAAAATTGCACATTCATTAAAAGCTAATAAGATTACAATCAGTATCGTTGAAGAAAATAAAAAGTTAAAGGAATGGTACATGAAGTTTGGTTTCAAGCCTGTTTATACCAAAAAATACGATTTCTTTCCTTTCACTTGTGGATATTTTATTAAAATGAAAGGTGCTATATGAATAATTTAACAATACATAAATTAACACCTGGACGCTTAGATGATTATCTTTATTTCTTTGAAAATGTTGCGCACACGGATAATAAAAAGTGGGACAGGTGCTATTGTACTAATTTTTGTGCTACTAATAACAGCCGTATTCTTAAAAAGGCAAATATGTCAGACCCTGATGTTAGAAGAGCGTTTGCAATAGATTATATAAATAAGGATTTACTACAGGGATATCTTGCTTATGTTGACAATAATGTTGTCGGTTGGATGAATACAAATGACCGAAATGATTGTTTATATTGCTATGGTTGGAAACATTTAATTGCAGATTGGAGAATTAGAAAAAGATCAAAGGAAAAGATAAAATCTGTATTTTGTTTTACCGTTGCACCTAATATGCGTGGACAAGGCATCGCTACAGCAATGTTGGAAAGAGCAATTAAGGATGCAAAATCCGATGGTTACGAATTTATGGAAGCTTATCCAAACAAAGAGGATACGGATATGTATTATAACTATGTTGGACCATTGGGACTATATAAAAAGTTTGACTTTGAGCCATTTACTGAAACAAAATGGAGATTTGTATTAAGAAAGAAGTTGTAAAATAGAAATAATTTTGTATGCTTGATGAATATAGAAAACCGTTGCTTTACGCTCTGAATATTATAGATAATTATGGTTGTAACTATGTTGCTGATACAAGAGATGGATTTGAAGACAATTCAAGAGATACACAGTGGGTTAAAGATTATTTTATTCCAAAAGCAGTTGAATATGGATGTAAGGTTATTTATTTCATAATAGATAAAGAAAATTCATTGGCTTATGAATTAAAAGGTTAAGAGGAAGATTCAAAAGATAAGATTATTTTTAAGTACATATATGATTTAAAAGAATTAAAATAAATTATGTTTAATTTTTTTGCAATGAAACAGGAGAATAATATGAAAAATATGGATTGGGAAAGGCTTTATGATTGTGCTAAAAAAGCTGTTAATCCAAATAAAATCAGCGAACAGATATGTTCTGGCGGAGTAGGTGCTGCCGTTGTTTCAAATAAAGGGAATATTTATACCGGCGTATGTATTGATACCGACTGTTCACTTGGAATGTGTGCCGAAAGAAACGCCATCTCAACAATGATAACTAACGGAGAATTTGAGGTTAAGATGGTGGTTGCTGTAGATAAAAAAGGCAATGTTTTGCCACCTTGTGGAGCGTGCCGTGAATTTATGATGCAACTTAAGAACTCGCAAAAACGGAAGTTCTCATAGATAATAAGGGAACATTAGTTAAACTTAAAGATTTAATGCCATATTCATACTCGTGATATTAAGTAGGAAATCAAATTATTATAACCTACTAACATTATTAAATACTATAAAATAATTTACTGATGAAAAATCAAAAAATATCAAGTAAAAAAGAGGTTATCTTTACGATAACCTCTTTTTTTGGAGCTGGTAAGCGGATTCGAACCGCTGACCTACTGATTACGAATCAGTTGCCCTACCTACTGGGCCATACCAGCGAATATTAAATTTATATAGGATATAGCACAGCGGAAAAATGTATCCTTAAATATATCCAGGGGCCTGCGCATTACGAATGCGCTGCTCTACCAACTGAGCCACAGTAGCATATTTAATTTTTTCTTTTACTCTGTTTTGGTTTTAAAACCTATCCTTATCTTCAGCCTTTGGCCTGCGCATATACGGTCAGAAATATAGTCGCTCTGCTTGCTCTCGCTTCGCATTGCTCGTTATTTCTTCCCCGGCGAAACTCCCTTTACCTGCCACCGGCAGCGGTCGTTTCCCCGGCAAATGTCTGCTCTACCAACTGAGCCACAGTAGCATATTTTATTTTTTCTTTTACTCTGTTTTGGTTTTAAAACCTATCCTTATCTTCAGCCTTTGGCCTGCGCATATACGGTCAGAAATATAGTCGCTCTGCTTGCTCTCGCTTCGCATTGCTCGTTATTTCTTCCCCGGCGAAACTCCCTTTACCTGCCACCGGCAGCGGTCGTTTCCCCGGCAAATGTCTGCTCTACCAACTGAGCCACAGTAGCATATTTTATTTTTTCTTTTACTCTGTTTTGGTTTTAAAACCTATCCTTATCTTCAGCCTTTGGCCTGCGCATATACGGTCAGAAATATAGTCGCTCTGCTTGCTCTCGCTTCGCATTGCTCGTTATTTCTTTTCAGGTAAAACGGAAACACTGAGCGGATGATAGGATCACCCACGAATCCGCATTGACCTGCATTTGCCATTATACAATAAAAACGAGATGAGGTCAAGCATTTTTAAAGAAGTTCATCAAGTTTTTCAAACACAAATTCCACACTTTTCTGCCTGACCTGATTTCTGCCGATCTCTCCAAAATAAGTGGTAAACGTTTTAACAGAGCCGTTGACCGAAATTCCAAAACAAACCATCCCCACGGGCTTTTTCGCTGTGCCGCCGCTCGGGCCTGCGATTCCCGTTACGCCTACGCCGACCTCGCTTTGCGCAGTTTGCGCCACGCCGGCAGCCATCTCGCGGGCAACTTTTTCAGACACAACGCCGTATTCACGGATGGTTGCCGCTTTTACACCGAGAAAGCGCATTTTTGCCTCATTCGCGTAGGTTACAAAGGACACATCCAGCACTTTTGACGCATCTGCAACGCTCACAAGCGCGCCGCTGCAAAGACCGCCCGTGCAGCTTTCAGCAAAAGAGATATGCATGCCGTTTCGGATCAGCTTTGAAACAACACTTTCAAAAAGAGAAGTATCACGAAACATAGTTTATAACCTCGCTTAAACTGGCAATCACCGGAACATCGGGGCGCAGATCCTGATTTTTGAACCAGCCCCAGTTCATGCGCAGCGCATGCATACCCGCAGAGAGAGCCCCTTGGATATCGTTTACGGGATGATCCCCAACATAGAGACAAGCATCTGTTTTAAGGCCGAGTTTTGAGGCGGTATATTCAAAAATTTCAGGCTGGGGCTTAGCAAATTCAAGATCGCCCGAGACTACAAGTATATCCATATAAGGCAGCAACCCGCTGTTTTCCATTTTTGTATGCTGAAGCACAGAGGGACCGTTGGTGATCACACCGGTTTTTATACCGCGTTTTCTGAGTTCGGTAAGGAGCGGAACCGCATCGTCAAAAATCACGTTGAAGAAACCGAATTTTTCATCATAGTGGCGCGCAAGGGATTCCGCGCCCGGCGAATCAACCCAGTGCCACATCGTGATCAGTTCTGAAAACCACGAAACGCGGTTTACATAGCCGCCGTTTCCGGTGTCAATCATATCCTGTTTTTTCTTTTGCGCATCCACTTTGGAGATGCCGGGAAAAAACGCCTGCAAAAAAGCGTCCGCATAATGGTCAAACGCCAAAGTTCTGTCCTGCAGGGTCTCATCAAAATCAAATAATACTGCTTTTATCATAATCCAGCTGTTCTTTTAACTCATCCACATTTTTAAACAATTTTTCCGGGCGCAGGTAATGCACGAGTTCCACCGTGATTTCCCTGCCGTAAAGATCTTCATGAAAATCAAAAATATGTGTTTCCGCAAGCGGAACATCCACATGCCAGGTAGGCCGCTCGCCTATATTTGTAAAGGCTTTATAGGATCTTTTACCGATCAGCACACGGCTTTCATACACACCAAAACGCGGAACGATCAGCCCGTTCGGCAGATGCTGATTTATGGTTGGAAACCCAATGGTTCTGCCGCGCTGATCACCTGAGATCACAGGCGCCTCAAAGGTAAAATTATAACCGAGCATTTCATTTGCGGCGTCAATCCTGCCCTCAGTAACTGCTTTACGTATACGCGTGGAGCTAATGGGCTTGCCTTCAAAATCCTGCGCTTCAAGAATGCGCACCCATACGCCGCGTTTTTCAAGGTATTCCCGCATATCGAGCGCAGACCAAGACGCGTTTTTCCCAAAGCGAAAATTAAAACCGCAGAGCACGATTTTTGCGCCGAACCTGCCAAGGATGATCTCGTTGATGAATTCCTCGCCGGTCATATTTTTAATTTTATCAAAATCCGCAAACACGGCATTCGGCCAGCGTTTCTGAAACAGGCTTTTTTGCAAAAGGGAAAACTTATTGTTTACACAGTAGATCACAACATTCTGCGCGCCTGTTACAACGGTTTTATGCGCAAGATGCATACCGTCAAAATCGCCCAAAGCAACTGCCGCTTCGCTTTTTAACTTCTCATAATCACTCATCATTATTCTACATAGACCCGCTTGACTGCGAGTTCGTTTTCCTGTGTTTCCCCAAGCCCGAGAAACGCATTTTGCGGTGAAAAAACACGCACCAGCGCGCCGCATTCCGGTCTTTTTCTCAGCCGGGCAAGTTCAAGCGCACCGCCGTTTTTGAACCGGACGCTCTGCGCGGGGCTGACTGTAATTTTGGGATAGGAGCTGAGCGCTGCCTCCACGGGAACCAAATACTTTTCAACACCGTTTTCCTGTTTTGCCGCGTCTTTAAGCTGCGCAAGCGTTACGCAGTCCTTTTGCGTAAATCCGTAAGCAAACGTGCGCTCAAGTGCTGTCATCACAGCGCCGCAGCCAAGTTTTTCACCCAGATCATCGATCAGTGTGCGAATATACGTGCCCTTAGAACAGAGCACATCGATCTCATATTCCTTTCGTTCTTCATCGAACGAGATCATTTCCAGCCGTTTGATCTCCGCCTGCCTGGGCTGCCGTTCAATCTCCTTGCCCTGCCTTGCCAATTCGTAAAGCCGCTTTCCGCCGACCGATACAGCAGAATACATGGGCGGGATCTGCGTGATGACGCCCCGAAACGAATTCAATGCGTTTTCCACATCCGCCGCCGTACAGCAGACCGGAAATTCGCCGGTAACCGTGCCGGTAATATCCAGCGTATCTGTTGTTTTTCCCAACACAAAGCGGGCGCGGTAACCTTTATCACTTTCCGGATAATACGCCAGAAATCTTGTGGCGCCGCCGAGCATGACGGGCAGCACGCCCGTTGCAAGAGGATCCAGTGTGCCCATATGGCCGCATTTTTTCTGCCCGGTGATCTTTCTGACCTCAGAACAGACAGAAAAGGAAGTTCTGCCCGGATCCTTGTTGATGCAGAGTATACCGGTCATCCGAGAATCTCCGCGCATTTTGCAATAATACGTTTTTTCGCTTCTTCTACAGAGCAGTCAAAACGGCACGCCGCCGCCTGCGCGTGGCCGCCGCCGCCAAAATATTTAGCAAGATCCGCCGCGTTGACGCTTTCATAGGTGCGCAGAGAAGCCTTGCACGTTTTATCTTTCTTTTCCCGAATGGTGATGCCGATCTCAACGCCCTCGATCTGCCGGGTGAGCGGCGCGAGCGCCTCCGTTTCCTGCTCATTGGAACCGGTCTTGGCGTACATCTCCTGTGTAACGGTAATCACGGCAACTCTATCTTGACAGAAAAGCTGAAGTCCGTTTAGAGCAAGGCGCTCCAGATTCACATAGGTTTTGGACTTTGTTTCAAACATTTTACGGTTGATCAGGCCGTTATTTGCACCGGCATCGATCAGTTTTGCGGCAATACGGTAGGAATGCGCCGTTGTTGACGCATACCTGAAACAGCCGGTATCCGTGGAAATGCCTGTATAAAGGCAGTTTGCGATCTTTTCATCGATCGGCACACCGAGTTCGTTGATCACATCATAAATGATCTCGCACGCGGCAGGCGCATCCCGCAGGAGCAGACTGCCGGCATACTCGGTATTGGTTAAATGATGATCTATGCAAAGATCCACCCTGCCGGAATACTTGTTTTGAAGATTGCCGAGCAGATTTTCCGTTGCAACATCCACGGCAACGATATATTCTTCCTGAAACGGCTTACAATGCAGATCTTCATAGAGATAACTGTATTTTGCCGGGATCTCATCATCATTAATGACCCGAGCAGTCTTGCCGAGTTTAAGCAGCGCACGCAAAAGCGCAAAGCCGCTGCCCAGCGTATCCCCGTCCGGGTGCGCATGGGTTAAGATCAGAATATTATCGTGCTCTTTTAACAGTCCGGCACAAGCCTTAACATCAATTTTCATTTGAAGTATCCTTTAACTTTTCAAAAATCTCCATTCCCTTTTGAATGGAATCATCCGCTGTGAACGTTAATTCCGGAGCTTTTCTTAAATGAAGATGATTGCCGAGCTCACGGCGCAGAAAGCCGGCGGCGCTTTTTAAGCCTTTGCACGCCTCTTTTGCATCGTCCAACCCGTCCATAGAACTCACATAGACCTTGGCATAACCAAGATCGTTTGAGACTTTGACATTTACGACCGTCAGCAATTTCCCCTGCACGCGCGGATCTTTGAGTTCACGCATCAGAGAAATCAGTTCGCGGCGGATATCCTCTGAAATCCTGTCTATACGATAACCTGCCATAATCAATCCCTGTATTCTTCAACAACATAGCATTCAAAGACGTCGCCGGGTTTCAGATCATTCCAGTCTTCCAGCGAGATACCGCATTCGTAACCGGAAGAAACTTCCTTAACATCATCCTTGAAACGCTTAAGATTTTTAATCGGCGTATCGGCGATCTGCTTGCCGTTTCTCATCACGCGGACTTTGCCGTTGCGGCGTACCGTGCCGCTTGTTACGATAGATCCGGCAATGGAACCGACGCTGGAAACGGTATAGATCTCTCTGACTTCCGCTGTGCCGGTATCCACATCACGGTATTTCACAGAACGCATGCCGCGCATTGCGGATTCAATATCCTCGATCAGATCATAGATAATATTATACTGCTTGATCTCAATGCCGTCCCTTGCGGCGTTTTCCGCGGCATCCGGCTCAACACCCGTTGCAAACGCAACGATGATGGCGTTTGAGGCATTGGCAAGCATCACATCGGAATCATTTACGGCACCAACCGCGCCATGGATGATTCTGACTCTGACTTCATCGTTTTCGATCTTAAGAAGAGACTGTTTCACTGCTTCAACAGAGCCCTGAACATCCGCCTTAATGATGATATTCAGTTCCTTGAGCATACCCTCTTCCAGTGTGGAGAAGAGATTATCCAGCGTAACTTTATGATACTGCTTGAATTCCTCTTCCTTGGCTTTTTCCTTTCTCTGCTCAACAAGCTGCCTTGCAAGTTTTTCATCCGAAACGGCGTTGAATTCATCACCGCTCATCGGCGCCTCATCCAGACCCATGATCTCAACGGGAACGGACGGGCCGGCGCTGTTTAGCTTTTTGCCGTTATAATCCACCATGGCGCGGATCCTGCCGACAGCCGTGCCGGCAACCACGTAATCCCCTGCATGCAGCGTACCGTTCTGAACAAGGAACGTTGCGATCGGGCCCCTGCCCTTATCCAGTTTAGCCTCTACAACAACACCTTTTGCGGTTCTGTTTGGATTCGCCTTAAGTTCGCTCATCTCAGCAACAAGGAGGATGGTTTCCAGCAGTTTATCAATGCCCGTGCCTGTTTTTGCGGAAACGGGAACACAGATCACATCACCGCCCCACTCTTCCGGCACGAGTTCCTGCTCTGTAAGCTGTTCCATCACTCTTTCGGGGTTGGCGCCCTCTTTATCCATTTTATTGATTGCAACGATGATCGGTATCTGGGCAGCCTTTGCATGGTTGATTGCCTCAATGGTCTGCGGCATAATTCCGTCATCCGCGGCAACAACAAGCACGGCAATATCCGTTGCCATTGCGCCGCGCGCACGCATAGCGGTAAACGCGGCGTGGCCGGGTGTATCCAGAAACGTAATTTTCTCCCCGTTTACATCCACCTGATAAGCACCGATCGCCTGTGTGATGCCGCCTGCTTCGGTGGAAGTAACATCCGTATGCCGGATCGCGTCCAGAATAGACGTTTTACCGTGGTCTACATGGCCCATAACGCAGACAACCGGCGGACGTGTAACCGCGTTTTCATCATCCTCGATCTCTTCCTCAATGATCTGCTCTTCAATGGAAACTTCCACTTTCTTTTCTACTTTTGCGCCGAGTTCCGTGGCAACGATTGCAGCCGTATCATAATCGATAACTTCATTCACCGTGGCCATAACGCCGAGCGCCATCAGCTTTTTGATGACTTCGGTGGCTGTCATACGCAGCAGGGCGGCAAGATCGCCAACGGTGATCTCTTCCGGTATCTGCACCTTGATCTGCTGCTTTTTACGCTGTTCCCTGATACGAGCCAGGCGCTGCTGCTCCGTTTCCTTTTTGGAATGCGCATGGATGCCCTGCGGTTTTTTCTTTCTGTATTGCTTGGACTTCTGATTCAGTTTCTGTTTTTTCTGATAATCGCCCATGGAGGACGCAGGCGCAATATCCTCATACTTCTGATTGTATTTTTCAAGATCTACGCTGTTTACACGCGTATCTACATGGCGCGTTTCGCCTTTGGTTCTTGCCTGGGGCTGCTGCGCGGCCTTTTTCTTGGCTTTTTCCTCCGCGCGCTTGGCCGCCTGCTGCGCCATCTGCAGGATCGCCGCCTGGCTCTGGCGCTTTTCATCCTTTGCCGTAACGGGCTTTTTCTGCTGCTTTTCAGTCTGCTTTTTCTGTTCGCCCGGCGCTTTATCCTGCGTTTCGTTTTGCTTGGTCTGTTTTCTTTTGGCTTCGCCTGCCTCAAAATATTCTTTCAGGCTTTTCACGCTGTTTTGCTGCGTAATTTTATCAAACAGAATGTTAAGTTCGTTCTCTTCGAGGACGGTTGACGCTTTTTTGGCAGGTCCGCCGCAATAATCACCAAGAAGATCAATGATCTCCTTATTGGATTTGCCGAAATCCTTGGCTACATCGGACACCTTTACCTTAATTACCATATATCGAATTCCTCCTTGAATGCGTTTCTTATTCGTTAATAAGAGAGATGATCTTTTTACTGAACTCGGGATTGCAGACCGCCAATATGCCCGCCTTATAACCGCAGGCAAGGAAGATCTCCTCCATAGTAATATCCGCTCTGAAAACACAAACGCCGCTGCCGTGCTTTTCAGCAAGAATACGCATATCCCGTTCTGCTCTTTGAGAAACATCACAGGCAAGCACGATTGCCTCGGCTTTCTTGGAAAAAAGTGAATTCACAGCCGCATCGTGCCCCATGGAAAGCGCGCCCGCGCGCTTGGCAATACCGAGCATGGAAAGCAGTTTATTCTTTTGCATTCAGGATTTCCTCTTCCATTTTTGCATAAAGTTCATCCTCTATCTTTACGGAAAACGCCCTTTCGAGCGATTTCTTTTTCTTTGCCTTTTTCAGGCATTCGGGGTTATTACAGATATACGCGCCGCGGCCGTTTTTTTTGCCGGTAAGATCGATGCCGATCTCACCCTCCGGGCTTTTTACGACCCGGATCAGTTCACGCTTATCAAACATTTGCCCGCAGCCGACGCACATTCTTTTTATCTCTCGTTTGGCTTTCATTCGTCTTCACCCGAACCTGTGCCTTCATAGAAACCGGATTCCGGTCTGATATCGATCTTCCAGCCGGTAAGTTTTGCCGCAAGGCGGACATTCTGGCCCTTGTTGCCGATCGCAAGACTGAGCTGATCATCCGGCACTGTAGCGCGGCAGGATTTTGCCTGTTCGTCCAGGATCTCCACAGAGCAGACATCCGCCGGGGCAAGCGCCGCCGAAATAAATTCGCTGATATCCTCGCTGTATTTCACGATATCGATCTTTTCACCGTCCAGCGCGTCAACGATCGTGGAAACTCTCTGCCCCTTGGGGCCGATGCACGCGCCGACGGGATCAATCTCATCATCCTTACTGTAAACGGCAATCTTCGTTCTGGAGCCTGCCTCACGGGAAACGGATTTGATTTCTATCGTTCCGTCATAGATCTCCGGAACTTCCGTTTCAAACAGCCTTCTTACCAGACCCGGATGGGTACGGGAGATCATGATCTTGGGGCCTTTGTTTGACTCCTTGACATCCACAACAAAGATTTTTATATTCTCTCCCTCATGCAGTTCCTCGCCGGGAATCTGCTCGTTTTTCGGCAAAATGGCAACCGACTTGCCGATCTCAAGAGAGGCGCTGCCCGTTACGGGATCGATCCGGTTTACCTTTGCGGTGATGAGTTCCTGATTCTTGCTCTGGAACTCTTCAAGCTGCTTGTTTCTTTCCGCCTCTTTGATGCCCTGGCGGATCACATGCTTTGCGTTTTGGGCAATGATTCTGCCGAACTCCTTGGTTTTGAGCGGAATATCGATCGTTTTGCCCACTTTTGCGGATTTGCGTATTTTCTGCGCGTCCTCCAGCAGGATATCGGTATCGGGATCTTCGATCTCCTCAACCACATTTTTTGTTACGTATACTTTGATCTTTTCTTTTTCCGGATCAATATCGCAGTGCACGATATCCTTGCCGCCGTAATTGTGCTTTGCGGCAACCACGATCGCCGCGGCGATCTTTTCATAAAGGTAATCCGCCGGGATATCCTTTTCCTCCACAAGAAGCCTTACTGCCTCAAAAAATTCCTTATTCATTTTCCTATCAACCTTTCTGTTTACTTATTAAAATCGTTTATATCGAAATCATCCAGTTTTACAAACGATGTTTCTTTCTTTTGAAACGTCATGCTCTCTCCGCCATCCGCCGCAAGGGTAATCTGCTGATCTTCGTAATTTTGAAGAACACCTGCAAAATCACGCACGCCGTTTACGGGGCGGATCGTTCTGAGCATCACACGCGAACCGATATACTTTTTAAAATGCCACTCTGCTTTCAGTTCCCGTTCAATACCGGGCGAGGACACCTCCAGCGTATAGGACTGGGAAATGGGGTCTGCTTCGTCAAGCGGTTTGGTGATGAGATGCGTAAAATCCACGCAGTCCTCCACGCCTACACCGCCGTCCTTATCAATAAAGATCCTGAGATACCAGTCTGAGCCCTCTTTTTTATAAACAATATCCCAAATCTCCAGAGAAAGCTGCCGGGCATAAGGCTCTACGATCTGCCTGACTCTTTCCGCAACACTTTGTGCCATAAAACCACTCTTTTCAAAAAAGTTCTTTATAAGAATATGAGAGCGGCATTGCTGCCACTCTCACCTTTCGTTTGTATTCTTACGCTAATACTATAATATATAAATTAGAAATTGTCAAGCACTATTTTTAGCGCATTGCAGGATCAGTAGATTCCCTGCGCAAGCATTGCCTCTGCCACCTTTTCAAAACCGGCAATATTGGCGCCGGCAACCAGATTATAACCGAGGCCGTATTTTTCCGCCGCGGCTACCGAATGATTGTGAATATCAATCATTGCCTGGTGCAGTTTTCTGTCCACTTCCTCATAGGACCAGGAAAGGCGCTGGCTGTTCTGGCTCATTTCAAGGCCGGAGACACAAACACCGCCCGCGTTTACCGCTTTGGACGGCGCCACGATCATATTCTCCTGCTCCATAAGGAAATCAAGCGCGTCTGCCGTTGTTGGCATATTCGAAACTTCAATATAATATTTTACGCCGTTTGCGGCTATCGTTTTGGCGTCTTCCAGATCCACCTCATTTTGTGTGGCGCACGGCATGATGATATCCACATCCTGAATATGCCACGGGCTCTCATTCGGGATAAACACGGCGGACGGGAATTTATCGCTGTAATCCTCCACCCTGTCTCTTCCGCTGGCACGCATCTCCAGCAGATAATCGATCTTTTCCGGTGTGCAGATGCCGTCTTTATCATAAACATAACCGCTCGGGCCGCTTATGGTAAGCGGAATGGCGCCGAGTTCATTGAGTTTTTTGATAGCGCCCCACGCAACATTTCCGAAGCCGGATACGGCAACGCGCTTGCCTTTTATGGTATCGCGCTCATGTTTGAGCACTTCGCAAAGATAATATACAGCGCCGAATCCCGTTGCTTCCGGGCGGACGAGGGAGCCGCCGTAAGACATGCCTTTTCCGGTAATAACGCCGTTTTCAAAAGCATCCGTAATGCGTTTATACTGCCCGAAAAGAAAACCAATCTCTCTTGCACCGACGCCGATATCTCCGGCAGGAACATCTATATTGGGGCCGATATGGCGGTAAAGTTCCGTCATAAACGCCTGACAAAACCGCATCACTTCATTTTTGCTCTTCCCTCTTGGGTCAAAATCAGAACCGCCCTTTGCGCCGCCCATAGGCAGACCGGTGAGGGAGTTCTTGAAAGTCTGCTCAAAGCCGAGGAAATACATGATACTGGAATTTACGCTGGGATGAAAACGCAGTCCGCCCTTATACGGCCCGATGGAGGAGTTAAACTGCACGCGGTAACCCCTGTTTACACGTGTTTTACCGGCATCATCCACCCAGGCGATACGGAAGGTGATCAGTCTGTCCGGCTCCACCATACGGGTCAGCAGATCATCCTCCACATATTCGGGATGCGCCTCGATCACCTTTTCCAGCGAGCGGAATACTTCCTTTACACACTGTATGTATTCCGGCTTGGCATTATCCCGCCTTTCCACTGTTTGAATTACACTTTCAATATAAGCATTCATAAAATGAAATGCCCCCTTTCCTAATAACCATTATATAGGAAAAGGGGGACGGAATCTATAAGCATAATTTATAATTTTACAAGCCGTTTTTTGTGCAAATAACCAAAATATCGGCGCGTGAGTTTTTACTCAGAGTGCAAACTGCCCAAACAAAATTTAAAATATCGTGAGCTGCTGCTCAGAGATCAAGGCCTTCAAAGGCGCTCCAATCTATCTTTCTGCCTCTAAAATACGTCTGCATATCTTCATCGCTGATCTCACGCAGAATACGGCACGGATTGCCGACGGCAACCACATTTGCCGGAACATCCTTTGTAACCACGCTGCCCGCGCCGATCACAGAATTGTCGCCGATTGTGATACCGGGCATAATCAGCGCACCTGCACCGATCCAGCAGTTTTTGCCGATATGAACCGGCGCGTTGAACTGAACGCCGTATTTACGCAGGCATGGCGCAATCGGATGGCCTGCCGTGGCAACCGTAACATTCGGGCCGATCATTGTGCAGTCGCCCACATAGATATGCGTATCGTCCACAAGGGTCAGGTTAAAATTCGCGTATACCCGGTTGCCGAAATGCACGTGATGCCCGCCCCAGTTTGCGTGAAACGGCGGCTCAATATAACACTCCTCACCGATCTCGGCAAACATATCTTTCAGCATCTTTTGCCGTTTTTCGCCCTCTGACGGGCGGGTCTGATTAAAATCGTAAAGTTTTTCCAGGCACTGCTCCTGCAGCTGCATGATTTCCCCATCATCCGGCAGATAGAGCGCACCGGAATGCAGTTTTTCATTCATATCCATCGTTTCAGTTTCTCCGCCGTTTAATTGCCTTTTTCTATACTGATCCTGTCAAACACGGCAAGCAGGTCTTCCACTTGGGCTTTTTCTTTTTCTGCGCCGCGGATATCCACAACCGTATTGCCCTCATGCATCATGACCAGGCGGTTTCCGTACTCAACGGCAAATCTAAGGTTGTGCGTAACCATCAGCGTGGTAATTTTATGCTTTTTTACCAGGCGGTCTGTCAGTTCCATAACTCTTTCCGAGGATTTGGGATCCAGCGCAGCAATGTGCTCATCCAGAATCAGCATATCCAGATCTGTCATATTGGCAATCACAAGCGCCAGCGCCTGGCGCTGACCGCCGGACAGTGTGCCAACCTGCACGCCAAGCCGGTTTTCCAGCCCCATATCGCACTGCTCCAGCAGCGAGCGGTAATACTCGATGCGCTTTTTATTCACACACCTGCCAAGCCCGAAGGGCTTATTTTTGTTGTCTGCAAGCGCCATATTCTCCAGTATAGTCAGATCCGGGCAGGTGCCCATTTTAGGATCCTGAAAAACGCGGCCTATGATCTTAGCGCGTTTATATTCGGAAACATTTGTGATATCCCGGTCATTAAAGATAATCTTACCTTCGTCCGGGTGCAGGGATCCGCAGATCAGATTGAGCAGCGTGGTTTTGCCGCTGCCGTTAGAACCGATAACGGAAACGAAATCGCCGTCTTCCACTTTAGAATCAAAGCCGTCAAAAACAGTGGTTTCATCCACCGTGCCGGCATTAAAACGCTTCGTTATATTACGGAGTTCAAGCATGCTTTTCCCTCCTTTTCGCTTTTTTGCCCATTCGGCTGAACAGGATCGCCAAAACGAACAACACTGCCATCAGAAGTCTGTTGTAATCGCTCGGCAGACCGATCTCCACCGCAATCTGGAGGCAGGCTCTGTAACAGATGGTGCCGAGGATCACCATGGTTGTGGCTTTCATAAAGCCCACTTTCTTAAACAGGGAAAGGCCGATAATCACGCTGGAAAGGCCGCATACAACCATGCCGACACCCATTTGCGTGTTTGCCGTTTCATTACTCTGGGCAATGATCGCGCCGCTCACGGCGGTTAAGCCGTTTGCAAGCGCCAGACCAAGGATCTTGGAGAGCCCCGGATTCTTTGCAAGCATCACAACATACTGCTGGTTGGAGCCGGTGGCGCGCAGCAGCATACCGGATTTTGTTTTCAAATAAAGATCAATCAGGATTTTAAGAACCACAACAAACAGGAACAGCACGATCAGTTTTCTGACCGTTACGCCGCCGATCGTTTGCGGAAGAAGATCTGCCGCGCCGGTATTGAACACGGTCTTTTTCCCGAACACGGAAACGATGGACTGACCGCCCGTGCCCAGTTTGATCAGCACCAAATTGACGGACAGCAAAACGGTATATACCAGTATACCGGACAGCAACGGCTGAAGTTTCAGCTTAACGTGCAGCACTCCGGTTAAACACCCTGCCGCAAGGCCGCAGGCAAAAGCGGCAAGCAGGCTGATCCACGGATCTATGCCGTGTAAGATCAGAATAGAGGACACAATACCGCCAAGGGGCATTGTGCCATCCACAGAAAGATCGGGAAAATCCAATATGCTGTAGGACAGATATACGCCAAGCGCTAAAATGGCGTATTTAAACCCCTCCTCCAGCACAACTTTTATGATATTGACAGCTTCCATTTCATCACATCCGAAAAATAAAAATTTTTAATTAGGGGTATGCATAGGTTTTAACTTAAAAATTATAACAAAAAGCGAAACAATATTCAATAGAAAATAAAAAGCATTTGCCTGTTTTCCTTGGATGAAAAACTGCAAAACCTAATAAAGCAAGGCACAGGCAAACCGCCTTAGGCAGGCGGATATCCGAGTCTTCACGGAAATACGCCGTGAAAAACCGATACGAAAAACCGCTATACGCGCAGTAAAAGTTGAAATTCCAACCGGCATATGGTAGTATAAAGAGTAACAGAATTTGCCGCATCATGGATAAGCGGCGCTTTGACCAACATAGATAAAAACGGAGGAATTATGGAAAATTCAGCGGTAAACATCTGTATGATAACGGACGACAATTATATAATGCCGACTTCCGTAGCGATCCATTCTATGATCACGAATAAGGGTGAGGAACAATATAATTTTTATATCATCACCTCAAACCTTTCGGAAGAATCTGAGAAGAAATTCAAGGATTTTGAACAAAACGGCGTTTGCGTAAACATAATCAGAGAGGATGCGGAAAAAAGATTTAATGGGCTGCACCAGTTCCGCGCAGATTCCATCTGTGTGGCGTCGCTTTCCGCCCTTCTGAAATTCATTATACCGGATCTTTTCCCCCAGTTGGACAGAATCCTTTATCTGGACGGGGATCTGGTTGTAAAAACCGATCTTCGGGAACTTTACTTTACCGAACTTGAGGAAAATTATGCAGCCGCGGTAGTGGACACCAGCAAGATGTACTGGAAAAGCAGTTTTAATTCCTGCGTTGAAAACTATTTTAACAGCGGCGTTATGTTGCTTAACCTGAAAAAGATGCGTGAGGATCACATAAGCGAAGTCCTGATTGAAACAAAAAGAAATCTTGCGGATTCCTCGCTTATGGATCAAAATGTTTTCAACCTTGTTTTTGACGGCAAAACAAAACTGCTGCCAATCAAATACAACTTTCAGTCTCTGGGGCTTGAACGGGCTGGAAACAAATGGGATGCCGAGGATATAAATAAATTTTACGGCACCGATTTCAATACCAAGACGGAAGTATTTCAGGACACGGCGATTCTGCATTACGCTTCCAAAAACAAGCCGTGGAAAGAGCCGGACGCTGCCCTTGCGTATGAATGGACCCATTATTACCGTTCCCTTTACGGCAGCGGCCAACCGCCAAGAAAAGAAAAATACGGCATATCCGTAATCATGCCGTGCTATAATGCCGAGCAGTATTTGAAAGAAACGATCGACTCCATTTTACGCCAGACCTTTAAAGATTTTGAAATCATTTTGATTGATGACGGCTCCACGGATTCCACAGCGGATAGGATTCGCGAATATGCTGACAAATATGAAAACATTTCAGCATATTTCGGAGAGAACCGCGACACGGCATACGAGAGAAATTACGGTGTGACCAAAGCGCAGGGCAAATACATTCATTTTCTGAACTGCGGTGACCTGCTGGATCCAGGCTGCTATGAAAAATTATACACCTGTGCGGAAGACGGAGACTTGGACTGCATACTTTTTGAAGGAAAGGCATTTTACGAATCAAAAGAACTTGAGGAAAGGGCGCCGCAATACAAAACAGGCTATGCAAGACGGGAAGTATTTCCAAACATCTACACCGGCGAACAACTGTTTATTCTGCTGCAAAGCTCCGTTGGGATGATTACGCACCCCGGCATGCAGTTTGCAAGGCGGGATTACCTGATTGAAAACGATGTTGCTTTTCCGCAGTTGAAAATCATGGAAGAGAATCTGTACACATATAAGTTGATTACAAGAGCGGGCAGAATCACCGTTTTGCCGGACGCTTTCTACCAAAAGCGTGTGCGTGAACATGCAGAAATGACCGCAGAAAAGAATATGAAAACAGTTCAGGCGCTTGCATACACCGTTCTTGAAGTGATCAAAGAATACGAAGCAAACAAAGACCGGTATGATTTTGCCACCGCGATCTTTAAGCACATTGTTGCACTGTGCAAGACTCTGCGGAAATATGAGACGAAAGAAAGCGGCGGATGCAGCCCGGAAGAACAGAGCGGCATTCGCGATACTATATCCCTCTGCTGTTTTATTGCCGCTGCCGGAGAGCGCTCTGCCATGTGCAAATACACCACTGCGGAATACCGCAACATCAATTTTAAACTGAACAAGGCATACAGGGACAAATCCGAAATCAACGCTAAACTGCAGCAGACCTACAAAGAAAAATCAGAGCTGAACGCCAAACTGCAAAAGACATATAAAGAAAAATCAGAAAAAACAAAGCAGATTAAAAGGCTTGAAAAATGGTCTGTTTACCCGCTTTTAAGAAAAGTGAAACGGTTATTTAAAAAGAAATAATGATGCATTGATTTTACACAACAAAAACCGCCTGCGTTTAAGACGCAGGCGGTTTGTTTCATGTATAATCTTATTCGGCAGAAGTGGTAACTTTCTGAACATCACTCATGGAATCCGGTATGGTAATGCCGAGCTGTGAGGCAACATCCGTATTGACCACTTTAAAACTATCCTCTACCGTAACAACAGGATAGGTTGCCGCGGACTGACCGCCGAGAACGTCAACCGCGATCTGCCCGGTTCTTTCGCCGAGCGCAACATAGTCGATTGAAGCGGAAGCAAGGCAGCCTTTCTTTACCTGCTCAATCTCCGAGCCGTAAACCGGTATGCCGGCAGCGTTTGCCTGCTCCAGAACCACGCTCATATTTTCAACAACATTATTATCCGTTAAATTGGTGATGGCATCCACCTCTGAAACCAAGGACGCGGAAACGGACGCAAGTTCGGAAGCCTCCGTAATTCCCCTTTCCACAACGGTAATGCCAAGGGTTGCGCACTGCGCCTTAAGCCTTTCCAGCTGGCTGAGTGAATTGGATTCACTTGTGGTATAGATGACGCCGAGTTTTGTGAGATCCGGCTGAAGCTGTTTGATGATATCCACCTGACCGGCAACATCAAACGAATCCGCCGTACCCGTGCAGTTATTTCCGGGCGCATCCATAGACTGAACCAGACCTGCGGAAACCGGGTCTGACACTGCGCAGAAAATAACCGGAATCGTTGAGGACGCGCTCTGCACCGCGGAATACGCTGCAAGCGCTGCGGGAGTAGCAACAGCGATGATCATATCGTAATCGCCGGCAACCATCTGCGCGGCATAACTCTGGCAATCCGCATCTGCGCTGCCGCTTGAACCGATCTGCACATCATATGCAATCCCTGCCGCATCCAACGCATTTTTTACACCCTGTGTACAGTTATCCAAGCTGGAATGCGTCATGTATTGCAAGATTGCAACTTTGTGAGCGGAACTCCCGGAACCCGAGCCTTCCGCGCCGCCGGACGAACAGCCTGCAAAGAGCGACACAAGCAATAAAACGCTCAGCAAAACAGACAAAAGTTTTTTCAAGATCTATTCCTCCTAAATATTGATAAACACATTATATCACGAAATAAAAGGTAAATTCAAGAAAAACAAAAAATCAATTTTGCTGCCCGTTTATACACTTCCAGTCAATAAATTTCATGACCTCTTCATAATCAGAACTGCTCAATGTGCGCAGTTTTCTTAGCAGCAGCGCCTCATCTGTTGTCAACCCGGCCGATGAAGCGGTTTTATACTCTTCGGAATCAGCCGCAGTAAGCACTCCGGTATGATCCTTTCCGCTCATAAGATAATCAACGGATACACCGAAATAATCCGCAAGTGCAACATACACTTCATCTCTGGGTTTCGTATCGATCTCATACCTGCGGTATGTGGCACTTTTTATACCGATCGCATCCGCTACGATCTGGGATGTGACACCTTTTTCGCGGCGAAGTGCTTTAAGCCTTACGGCAAGGCCCGACTTTTTCTGCATATCCATCTCTCCTTTTTTTGATTATGTGATAATTATACACATAATTCGACATAATGTCAACAAAATTCACATCTGTTTTTTGTTAAAAAACTGTGTCCTATCTTTAACAAATCTATTTCAAAAGTTGACAGAAATGTTACAAAAATGTTATTATATAAAATATTAATTTATATTTAATTATATCTCTGAGCAAAAGATCACGGAGGGGAGAATATATGAAAAAGGTATTGAGTATATTGCTTGCGGCGCTCTGTGCCGCAGGAGCAATATCTGTTTGCGCTGCGGCAAGCGGCGCCGTTAGTTCTTATCAGCAGCAACTGATTGCTGCCGGTTTTCCGTCCGCATACGCGGCAAAACTTGCACTGCTTAAAGAAAAATACCCCAACTGGGAGTTTCAGCCTATGGAGGTTGGCGTTGAGCTGGAGGAAGCAGTTGCAAATGAAAGGACCCCCCATTCACAGCAGCTGATCCAGAAAACCAGTTCCAACAATACAAGAAACTTTTACTGCACCTGCTCTTCCTGTTACAGAAACGGAAATTATGTGATTCAGGAAGGCAGTTCATGGGTTTCTGCCTCTGAAAGCGCAGTGGAATATTATATGGATCCGCTGAACTTTCTGGACGAAAGATATATCTTTCAGTTTGAAACAACCGCTTACAGTTCCGCGCAGACCACTGCGGGAATTGAAACGATCATTAAAAACACATGGATGCATAATTCGCTGATTACCTATAAAGACAGCAGCGGAACCACCCGCACTTACACCAGTTCCGCTTATCCGAACGGTGTAAAATACGCGCAGGCAATCCTGGACGCGGCAAAAGAAAGCGGCACAAGCGCATATTACCTTGCCTCCCGCATTGTGCAGGAAGTGGGCGGAAAAACCAATTCCGCAGGCGGAGCCAGCGGCACAAACTCCACATATCCCGGCATCTATAACTACTATAATATAGGCGCAAACAGCGGCTACCTTGACGGGCTGAGATGGGCTGCCGCCTCCAGTTCCGGCGGCTATATGACCAACACGAACGCAAGACTCAGATCACAGCCAACAACAAATTCCACACATATCATAACCGTGCCGGAAGGGACAAGCGTAACCATCATCCGAACGACCAATACGCAGCCTGACGGATACCAGTGGTACAACGTTTCCGTTACGGTAAATTCCGAATCCTATACCGGATACATAAGAAGCGACCTGATAGACCACGGAGATAGATATAACCGGCCATGGACCAACCCATACGTTTCCATTGTAAACGGTGCAAAATACATTGCAAATAATTTTTCCGAAGACCAGAACACGGGATATCTTCAGAAATTCAATGTAAACCCAAACTCCTCCAATATGTATGCGCACGAATATATGGCAAACGTGCAGGCACCGTCCTCAGAAGCGAGCAATACCTATAATGCATATGCCGAGGCGAATCTGCTTTCCGCGCCGAAAACATTCATTATTCCTGTATACGATAATGTTGATCCCGGAATCACAGGGCTTCATGTTTATGCGCGCGGAGACGGCGGCACGGATCTTTATCTGGAATGGGATCCCGTTGCGGACGCCAACAGTTACAGCGTGTATATCGTATCCGGCGGGCAGAGCCTGCTGAAAGGCACAACAAAAGATACCCGGTTTGTATTTACGGATCTTACGCCGTCTTGGGAATATGATGTTCTGATCATTGCAAACAATTCCAAAAACACATCCAGCGGCATATTTACGGTTTGCGCAGCGCCGGCACCGGTAGAGGACTTTGATGTTCAGCTGCGTGATCTGAACACGTTTGCTGCAACATGGGATGCGCAAAGCTGCCACGGCTATTATCTGGAATGGGCAACAGATAAAAACTTTTCACAAAACAAAGGCTCCGTCTTTATTACCGGCAGTGCAACGGACGCCTATACGGCGAATCTGCCGAATGCAGGCAACTACTATTTCAGAATCAGAGCATGGAAAACGTTTAACGGTTCCAGCATTTACGGCGATTTTTCACCGATCAGCGATCTTTCGGACAATCTGATCCAGCCGCAGGGCTTCCAAATTACACAGCGCGGAAACGGCGGCGCTTCCCTTACGCTGAACTGGACGGACGTGGCGGAAGCAAACGGTTACAGGATCTATATTGTATCCGGCAACACCGAAACCTTAAAGGGCACGGTTACCGGCAGCCGGTTTACATTTACCGATCTTACGCCGTCCTGGGAATACGATATTAAAGTAGAAGCCTTTAATACGGGCAAATCTTCTCAGGCGATATACAGAATATGCGCGGCGCCTGCGCCCGTGCCGGGCTTTTCCGCAGAAATTCTGGATGAAAATACCGTTGAATTATCGTGGGATCCCGTAACCTGCCACGGATATTACATTCAGTGGGCTACGGATGAGGATTTTACGCAAAACACCGGCGGTGTGTCCCTGGCTTCCTCCGCAACCGATCACTACACCATGAACTTTGAGAACGCGCATGACTATTATGTTCGCATACTGGCATGGAAAAATTTTGAATCCGAAACGATTCGGGGGGAGTATGGAGAGGCTATCAATCTTACGGTACTTCTTCCATCGCCATCCGGGTTTCAAGTAACGGCATACGGAGATAACGGAACCGATCTCACCCTGGAATGGGATGACGTTGCAGGCGCGGACGGCTACAGAATCTATATCGTTTCCGGAGACGCAAAAACGCTGAAAGGCGAAAGCACAAAGAGCGTTTTTACCTTTACCGATCTGACACCCGGCTGGGAATACGAGATCCTTGTGGAGGCATACAGCCACAGCGGCAGAAGTTCTGACAGCACATATACCGTGCACGCCGGCACCGCAACCGTTACGGATGTGCAGCTGACGGCGCAAAGCGCGGGAAAAGTTACCGTTACCTGGAGCAGTGTAAACTGCCACGGATACCGTATAGAATGGGCGTCAAACAGCAGTTTCACCCAAAACACAGGTTCCGCCGATAGTACTACAGCAAGTTATACTTTCGGCGCGGAATACATCCGCGATTATTATATTCGTATCCGTGCGTGGAAAAATTACAACGGCAATATCGTTTACGGCGATTACTCCGACACGGTGAAACTGAGCGACGTGCTTTATGCCGCAGACGGATTTAACGTTTATGCGCGCGGAGACGGCGGAACAGACCTTTATCTGGAATGGAACGATGTTGCCGGCGCCGACGGTTACAGGGTATACATCGTTTCCGGCGGCAAGGACACACTTAAGGGAACAGTTAGCGAAAACAGATATACATTTACAGACCTTGTTGCGGCATGGGAATATGATGTAAAAGTGGTTGCATTTAACGAGGTAAGCGCCGCATCTGCAACTTACAAGGTATGTGCGGCGCCCGCCCCGGTGGATCATGTTTCTGCCGAAGCCGACGGAACGTCCATAACTGCCGCTTGGGATGTGCAGGCGTGCCACGGATATTACATCCAGTGGGCATCGGATGCGGCGTTCACGCAAAATGTTGGCGGCGCTTTTATCACCGGATCAGGCGCAACAAGTTATACGCTCAATTGGAATGAGGACGAAAACTGCTATATCCGGGTAAGAGCGTGGAAATGGTATCAGGATCAACGGCTGTATGGTGATTTTTCACAAGCAGTAAAAGCGGGCGATTATCTTGCCAAGCCGGACGGATTTAACGTCTACGCACGCGGGGACGGCGGAACAGATCTGTACCTTGACTGGAACGACGTTTCGGGCGCAGAGGGTTACAGAGTATATATTGTTTCCGGCGAAACGGATCAGTTTAAGGGCACGGTAACGGAAAGCCGGTATACATTTACCGATCTCACTGCCGCTTGGGAATACGACGTTAAAGTAGTTGCATACGGCGCAGGCAAGACCTCTGAATCCACATACCGGGTCTGCGCAGCACCGGCTCCTGTGAACCACGTTTCGGCAAAATCAGACGGAAAGACCATTACTGCCACCTGGGATGTGCAGGCGTGCCACGGATATTATATCCAGTGGGCATCGGATGCAGATTTCACGCAGAATGTGAACGGCGCTTTCATCACTGGTTCCGGCGCAACCAGTTATACGATCGACAGCAGCGGTACGGAAACGTATTACATAAGGGTCAGAGCGTGGAAATGGTATCAGGATCAACGGCTGTACGGCGATTTTTCCCAGGCTGTAAAGCCTGCCGAAACCCTTTCAGTACCCGACGGATTCCATGTTTATGCGCGCGGAGACAACGGCACAGATCTGTACCTTGACTGGAACGATGTTCCGGGCGCGGACGGCTACAGCGTATATATCGTTTCCGGCGAAACAGACCAATTGAAAGGGATCGTTACCGAAAGCCAATATACGTTTACCGATCTGACTGCCGCATGGGAATACGACGTTAAGGTGGTGGCGTACGGCAAAGGCAAGACTTCTGAGGCGGTATACCGGATCTGCGCGGCGCCGTCCGTTGTGCAAAACTTCTCTGTTCAATCCGGCGGAAATACCGCCACTGCCACCTGGGATGTGCAGGCATGCCACGGATATTATATCCAGTGGGCAACGGATGAAAATTTCACGCAAAATGTGAACGGCGCTTTTCTTACCGGATCCGGCGCAACAAATTATACGATTGATCTGGACGATCACGATACGTATTATATAAGAGTGAGAGCATGGAAGTGGTATCAGGATCAACGGCTGTTCAGCGATTTCTCAGCACCCGTGCAGATCACAAAATAAGGATAAAAAACAAGGAGGCGGAAAATGCCTCCTTATTTTTTGCAAAAAAAGGAATTTACCGGTAAAATAAAATTGACCGAACGCAACTTTGAATTGTTATATTAGTGAAAGGGGGAATCAGATGAACTGCATGGATGAAGAACGTTTTGAACAGAAATACAACGAATACGGAGAAATGCTGTACCGCATTGCCTTTCTGTTTGTAGCCAACGAAAGTGACGCGGAAGATATCTTACAGGAAGTTTTTATGAAACTGCTTTATGAACCGCCCGAATTCAAGAACAGCGAACACGAAAAAGCATGGCTCATTAAGGTAACCCAAAACAAATGCAAAAACCTTTTAAAAGCAGCCCGCCGTAAAAACCTATCCATCAACGAACTGATCATACCCGGCGTTTCGGCAGACGATGATCTGCGCATGGACGTTTTAAGGCAGATCATTCTGCTCCCCTTAAAATACAAATCCGCCGTGATCCTGTATTATTACAACGATTACTCTGTGGAGCAAATTGCCAAAGCGCTGCACATAACGAGATCGGCGGTAAAAATGCGCCTGAAAAAGGGTCGGGAGATCTTAAAAAAGGAACTGGAGGAATACGGTCATGAAGAAAAACGATTATAAAGCGTGTATAGAACATATATCGCCGGACCGCCATTTTAAAACCAGACTGAAAGAAAAGGTGCTGACCTCCGGGCACAAAGTGAAAAAAAACAAAAGAAAATGGAGCGTTGCGGCGGTTTCAGCCGCAGTATGCGCAGTTGTACTTGTCGTTTGCCTTGCCCGCTTTGCAGATTTCCGCCCGGCAGAGAGCCGCAGTAACGGGCAGGGTGAAACAAGTGCCGAAAGTCTGCATTTCGGGATGACGGTTTACGCTGCAAACGGAGACAACAATAAAACAGAATTACAACTCGGCAGCAAGCTTCCCCTGCTTTATAACATTGCCGTGGTTGATTTGCGCGGGCTGAGCGATAAAACGGCGGAAGAGAAAATGAAAGAGGCAGAAAACGCCCAGATCCATACAATTAACCGCATGAACGAGGACCGATCCGCACTGATCCGGCAGAGCAGCAGCGCATTTGAAAACGCGTATATTCACATTGTGCAGCTGAACACCTTTGAGATCGAGCCGGACGGCAAAAAGCAAATCAGCAGCATACGGCTTCAGTGCGGCAGATACGGGCAGATCCGTTACTGGGACTGCAGAGAAAGCGTGCCCCTGCAAGACCGGTTTCCCGAAGGCAGCGATCTGGAGATATCCGCGGACACATATTACGAAATCATGGACACCTCCTCCGGCACGCCGCTTAGGATCTGGTGGAATCCGTCTCAGGAAATGCTCAACGCTTTGTCTCAAGACCCTGCAAGACCGGTTTCCGCCTTTACAGACACGCTTATTTTCACCGTCAATTATACGGACGGCAGCACGGAACGCTGCACCATAGACCTGCAATTTGACGAAAACGGAACCATGAACGCAACTTACACGGGCAACTGAGTAAAAGAGGCTTGGACAACAGTCCAAGCCTCTTTAATCACAGTATTTCTTAGTTTTTACAGAATCATTCTTCGCCGTCCTGCTGTGAACGCCTTTTTGCTTTCTTTTTATTGGCTTTATAGATAAAAAGCCCGATATAAACGGCAATTCCCACAACGATCAGCGCTATAATAATCTGTACGGCAGTCAGTGAAAAGAAATGTTTGATTGCATTCAGGATCGTCAGAAACGTGGAAAGTTCAACGGTATCCGCCGCCACAAGCTGCACCTCGGCAACGACCTGATCCGCATAGATGATCTGCGCTGTGCAAACTGCGTCCCCCTTTTCTATAGGGGCGTCCACCGATTCGGGTTTATCCTTTGCTTTGATCACAACATTGGATCTATCCAGTCCGTTCGGAACGATCGCCGTAACGTCCTCTTTTGCAACCAAACGGAGCGTATCGGCATCTTTTCCGTTTTCAACCGGGATCTCATCCAGCACTTCATTCTGCTCTATGATTGTGGAATATTTAAGGCTGCCGAACGCCCATTTAAACAATGTTGCGGCATCTATAAACGAACACTTTTCCACATATCCGTCATGATTATAATCTATGACCGGTGCGCCGAGAACGATGGCAAGATAGTTATAACCGTCCTTACTTGCCGTGGTGATCACGCAGTAACCCGCCTCGGAAGTGGATCCGGTTTTGATGCCTTTTGCGTATTCGTAGTAGTAGGACAGATAACCCCGGCGCAGCATCAGATTTGTATTATAATAATTCATGCCGTTATATTCATATTCCACCGTATTGGCAATCTTGGTAAACGTAGAATTTTTCAGCGCATCCAGCGTGATCTTAGCAAGGTCTGCGGCAGTGGTGTAATGATTTGGGTCGTGCAAGCCGTCCGGATTCATAAAATTCGTGCCCGTGCAACCGAGCGATGCCGCATAATCATTCATCATTTTCACAAAATTTTCCCTTGTGCCGCCCACATATTCGGCAAGCACTTCGGAGGCGTCACAGGCAGAATGTACCATATTTAGGTATAAAAGCTGTTCCACGGTAAGGGTATCCCCTATCTCCAGACCGGCCACCTGCGCACCTGTTCCGAGCAGGATATTGAACGCCGCCTCCGAAACGGTAACCTGCTCCTGAAGATCGGAAACATTATTAAGCGTTACGATTGCGGTAACAATTTTCGTAAGCGATGCGGGATACATTTTTTCATCCTGATTTTTCTGCGCCACAACCGGGTAGGAATCATCGTCCAGATTGATGAGCATATACGCCTTGGAATAGAGCTCCACATCCGGCTGGTAGATGGCTGCGTTTGCGGAAAACGCGCCGCAAAAAAGCGATACCGCGGCAATCACCACGGCAAGAAAAGTTGAAACAAACTTTTTCATATAACTTGACACCTTTTATAATAAAATATATTATATAAATATCTGTTTGATATTACACTCTGCTTACTATTTTATCATTATTAAGAGTAATTTAAAAGTAGAAATTTATTAAATTTAGGTGAATTTTATGATCTATGTAACGGGCGACACACACGGGGACATTTCCTGGTTTAAAAATTCCAAATTAAAAAAACTTGGTGAAAAAGACACACTGATCGTCTGCGGTGATTTCGGCTTTTTATGGAACGGCAGCGAACAGGAAAAGAAAAATCTGGAAACGCTGAAAAGCAAGAAATACACCATCTGTTTTGTGGACGGCGCGCATGAAAACTTTGATATGCTGAATGCCTACACCCCTTACAGATGGAAAGGCGGAAACGCGCACAAAATTGCAGACAATATCTTTCACCTGATGCGCGGTGAAGTCTTTACCCTGGAGAACAAGACCTTTTTTGTGATGGGCGGCGGCGAGAGCGAGGATCGCGATATGCGCGAACCCGGCGTTTCCTGGTGGGAAGAAGAGATGCCGAGCGCCGAAGAAATAAAAAACGCCGAAGATAATTTGAAAGACAATGATTTCCGCGTGAACTATATTTTAACTTACGAGGCGCCCGCCATAGCAAAGGACTTTTTAAAGCTGCACACAAATCAGGCGGCAAAGCTCTCCCCTTTAAACACCTATTTACAGGAACTTACCAAAAATGTTGAATACTACCACTGGTATTTCGGATCACTGCACACCGACATGCAGATCACAAGCCGGCTGACAGCAGTGTTCAACAAACTATATGAACTGAAATAAAGAAGGGCAATACATGGCATACGAAACACCCGAAAGGCTGAAAAAGCAGCTTGATTTTATTCTGCAGGCGGACGCGGAAAAGGAAATCGAACGCCGCACGCTGATCTCCAGCGGCAAGCGGTTTGAAAACGATTCCGAACATGCCTGGCACATGGCGCTTATGGCAATACTGCTGAGCGAATACGCCAACGAAGAGATTGATGTGCTTAAGACCGTAACAATGATCCTGATCCACGATATTGTGGAGATCGACGCGGGCGACACATACTGCTATGACTATGAACTGGGCAAGAGCCAGCGCGAACGGGAAGTGAAAGCAGCAAACAGGATCTATGCCCTGCTGCCGGATGACCAAGGCAAAAAACTGCGCGCGCTGTGGGATGAGTTTGAGGCAAACGAAACGCCTGAGGCGCATTTTGCCCACGCGATGGACTGCCTGCAGCCCACGATGCTTAACGACGCCACAAACGGCGAGATGTGGAAAAAGAACGGCATAAAACTGAGTCAGGTGCTTAAAAGAAACGAATACACGAAAAAAGGATCCAAAACATTGTGGGACTATCAGTTAAACGAACTGATCCTGAAAAATGTGGAAAAAGGGAACCTGAAAAACGAATGAGGCAGACAACGGATATGCTGAACATAATACCTTACCCAGAAAAAGTGCAAATCAACAGCCAAAGCAAAAGCGATATCCTTTGCGCGGCAGTAACATACACAAAAGATCCCGCGGCCGGAAAAGAAGGATACCGCATGGAATTTGACAGGAATACGGTTCATATTTTTTTTGCTGATGACGGCGGGAAATTTTATGCCGGCCAAACATTAAACCAACTTCGGCTCCAGCGCCGAATACCTCATTTCTCAATTCAAGATCATCCAAAATATGAATACCGCGGTTTTTCTTTGGACTGCGCCCGCCATGCTTTTAAAATAGAAGACATAAAAAAACTGATCGGCGCGGCGGCTCTGTTTAAACTGAACCGGTTTCACTGGCACCTCACAGACGATCAGGGATGGCGCATAGAAATGAAATCACAGAAAAGGCTGAATGAAATCGGCAGTGCGCGCAGCTGTTCCGCCTTTGGCGGAAAGATAGATAAGCGGGAATACCGCGCTTTATATACGCAAGATGAAATCAGAGAAATTTTGGCATATTGCAAGGAAAGGCACATTGAAGTCATACCGGAAATTGATATACCCGGGCACGCCAGCGCCATTCTTGCATCTTACCCGAATCTGAGCTGCACCGGGCGGCCCGTTGATGTGCAGACAAAGCAAGGCATTTTCAACAACATACTGTGTGTAAGCAGGGAGAAGGTGTATTCTTTTGTTTTTTCCGTGCTGGACGAAATCTGCGAGCTTTTCCCATATGAATATATACACATCGGCGGTGATGAAACACCCACGAAAAGCTGGGAAAACTGCCCCGATTGCCGCCGTATGAAAGAACAACTCGGACTAAAGAATTTTCATGAGCTGCAAAGCGTGTTTACCAACCGTATAGCGGACCATTTGAAAAAGAAAGGCAAAAAAGCAATCGTGTGGAACGAAAGCTTAAAAGGCGGCATGCTGAATCCTGAAGAAATCTGCGTGCAGCACTGGCTTGGAGGGAACGCAAGTTTTCGTTTTGCCGAAAAAGGCGGAAAAGTCATAGAATCCGATTTTTTTCATTATTACTGCGACTACCCGTTTGGCATGACTCCGTTAAAAAAGACTTATGTTTTCCAACCCGAAAAAAACTATCAAAAATGCGCCGGTCAAAAGCCATACGGCATAGAGGCGGAAATATGGACGGAATATATAAGAGATTTTAACACGCTGTGTTACCGCTACTTTCCGCGTCTGCCTGCCATATCTGAAACCGCTTGGGGATATAAAACATCTTATGCCGCATTTACAGAAAGATTTCGCTGCATAGAGCCTATGTTGAAAAAGAACGGCATTTTTCCCGCACCGGAAAAGGAACGGGATCTGAACCCGCTGTTGCGTGTGCCGGATATTCTGCATTTTTTCAGCGGCTCCCTCTGCCCCCGAAAAACGAAGTGCAACACAGAGTAAGTTATTTATATAAATCCATCAAAACACCTCCGGAGAATTTTTTCTCCGGAGGTGTTTTTTTGTTCACAGCAGAAAATGCCTGTTTTCATTCTAAACAAGCAACGCATATTTAAAATATTTATTGTGTTTTTTCTCAAAGCATCATCTGCATCACAAGCAGATACGAAAAATATGCTGCTCCACTGTTCTTCAGCTGTCCCGCGCAAGCGTCTGCTCTGCACCAGACCGGACAGGCAGCGGGTACTTTTATCCAGTTTCCCGACCAAACCATACTGCCGGTTTTGAATCTTATTAAACCATAAAATCACCTTGAATGGGCTTGCTCTGCATCATACACGTTCTATTTTGACCGCTTTCATCAGCAAGCGAACATAATCCACATACCAAACGCCGTTTTTAAAAAGCAACGGACGGCAGAGTTCGGCGGCGCGCTGAATGATCTGTTCCTTATCCCTGGCGGCAACGCCGTTAAACGCTGAAGTGACGAACATGTTTATCCAGTTTTGCAGTCCGTTTTCCCCGTTTTGCGGGGTCGGGCGGTCATACAGGCGGGCATATTCCACTTTCAATCCGTGCTTTTCGAGCAAGGGTGCAAACTCGCCGATGGAACGGAAATTAAAATCCATTCTATATTCATAACCGTATTCGGCAAACGCCTTACCAAGCGCCTGATGTACGGTATCGGCGCATCCTTTTCCTCCGAATTCAAACACAAGTTCGCCGCCGCTTTTCAGATTTTCCGCAATATTTTCAATCAGTTTATCCTGATTTTCAATCCAGTGAAAAACAGCGTTGGAAAAGATCGCGTCGGCTTTCTTTTCCAGTGAAAAACCGCAGGCGTCATCACACAAAAAGCGAATATCCGGGTGATCCTGTTTTGCTTTTCTGAGCATTTCCGGCGAAGCGTCAATTCCGAGCACGGTATATTTTTCCGCCAGTTTTGCGCTGAGCGCGCCGTTTCCGCAGCCGAGATCCACAACGAAGCTGCCGGCGGGAACCGTGATCAGATCCAGCAGTTTTTCACCGTACTGATGCACGAATTTAAAATTTTCAGAATAATTTTGTTCATCCCATTCTTTTTTCATTATCCCACTTCATTTCAAATTTTTCAGTGTATAAAACGCAAACGGCAATCCATCCCATTCGGTCTTGAGATTTTCAATTCCAAGCGGTATATAATACGCTTCTGCTGTACATGGATTCATGCCTATTTTTTGCATAACTTTGCCCGATCCGATATTTTCGGTTATATAACAGGCATAAAGCGCGCTGACGCCGATTTCATTAAACAGAAAATCACGAACCGCAATGGCGGCTTCCGTCATTATACCGTGATTCCAATAGGCGCTGTCCAAAGTCCAGCCGAGATAGGCAGTCTCTCCAATGAGTTTTACCACCTCTATGCTGCCGATCATTTTACCGCCAAAGATTATTGCCCAGTGATACTTATCGCCGGTTTCATACTGTTTTACCCACATTTTGCAGACCTCTTTAGAATCGTTAAGGCTTTTGTGGGCATTCCACGAAACATACTTTGCCACCTCTGTTTTCCGGGCGTATGCATAAATATCTTTATAATCACTTTCCCTGATCTCTCTGAGCAGGAGCCTTTTGGTCTTAATGATCTGCGTTCCTTTGTGGTTCAACATTTCTATCTCTCCCTGCAATAAAAATAACCGCTGATAGATGTTCACCAGCGGTTTGATATATGGATAAAATATGTATCCGAACCCGTTAATGAACACGACAAATACGCCCCATGAGGATGAACTGCATAAGGCGGCTTACTCTGTTGCGTTCAAAACGTGATGAATCCATAGGCTTATATCCTTTTTGTTTATTGATTTGAGTGTAGCAAAAAAATCAGGTTCTGTCAACGGGAGTTTTGCCTTTGGGCGAAAAGCTTGCGTTTACAATATAAATGCCGATGCATACGAACACAAGCGAAACCAGGTTTTTAACGCTGAACGCCTCTGCCGTTTCGCCAAGGAACAGCGCAGAGAGCAACACACCGAAAACAGGATTCGTAAACCCGATCACAGCAACGCGGGAAACGGGGTTATATTTCAGCAAAAGCCCCCACACGGTATACGCAACGGCGGAGATCAGGGCAAGATAGAGGATTGCAAGCACACTTTTCATCTCTGCCTGCATATGCACTCTGCCGCCGGCAAGCATGGCGCAAACAGCCATAACAATGCCGCCGGTTAAAAACTGCCAGCCGGAAAGCATAACGGGATCTTCCGTTGCAGAATACTTTTTGATCAGCACACTGGAAACGGAATAGGCAAAAGCGGACAGAATAATCGCGCCTTCTCCGTTCAGGGCAAATCCGCCGAATCCGCCGGACTCAAAATTGATCAGCACCACGCCGGCAAAACCGACCAGCACGCCGATGATTTTGGGCACAGTGAGTTTTTCCATTTTAAACACGGCTGCGGAAAGGATAAGAGACAGAAACACATTAAGCGCAACGAGCACACTGGATTTTACGCCGCTGGTATGGGCAAGGCCGATATAAAACGCCGTATACTGCAATATGGTCTGAAACAGGCTGAGAATCAAACAATGCCCGATTTCTGTTTTATTTTTCGGGTAAAGCGGTTTCTTTGCAATCAGTGAGCCAAAGAGAATTACGAGGATTCCCGCAAGGGCGAAACGAATGCCCGCAAAAAGAATCTGCGAGGCAGTATCGTTTTCCCCGATGGAGAACATTTCATACCCGGTTTTGACCATGGGAAACGCGCTGCCCCATAAAAAGCAGCAAAGCAGCGCAAGCGGCACCATGATATAGATCTTTGAAAGTTTTGAATTATGCATGGATCCCAAACACCCTGTTATAGATTTCTTCCACGTCTTCCGTTTCCAAAACGGTGGGGTTGGAAAGCAGTTTTGCCGGATTCACGTTTTTCACAAATGCCTTTACCTGCAGTTTGTCTGCAACCGGCTGCTTAAGCTCAAATTCCTTAAGAATGGACGAAAAAGCCGCCGCGCCCCCGCGCGAATCCCTGCCGCCGAGCAAAACGCCGATCTCATCCAGCGTTTTCAGCACATATTCCCGTCCTCTCGGGTCGTTTACACGCGCGTTATGCGCATTCATATAGTTCCAGATTTCGGCAAGACAGACGGCAACGGAATGGCCGTGCGCCGTAGAACAGTTCATGGTAAGATTATAGCACATGGCGTGGGCGGAAGTGGTGGAAGTGATATTGATGGCTTTGCCGCCGTAGTAAGACGCCATCAGCATGCCGCGGTTTGCCGCGCTATCATTCGCTATGTAGCCTTCTTTGTTTTGAACGAAAAGCTCTATCGCTTTTTTTGCGTAGGTTTTGCTTTCGTCATTACTTTTCACGCTCCAGTAACTTTCAATGGCGTGGCTCAGAGCATCCAAACAGGTGGCGCGCCGCTGATAAGGCGGCACGGTTTTGAGAAAGTTTTCATCCAGCAGCACGTAATCCGGCAGGAAAGCATCATTGGAAACGGAATGCTTTATCGTTTCATGAACATAAAACACGGAATACTTTGTTGCTTCTGAACCGGTGCCGGAAGTGGTTGGTATGGCAAAAAAGCCGATCTCATTATCCGCCATCGGCTGGGTCAGCGCGGTGGCAGGATCATTCGTAACCAGCAGTTTGATCATTTTGGCGGAATCCAGCGGAGAGCCGCCGCCCGCGCCGATCATATAATCGCACTTTTCTCTTTTGAAAAGTTCGGCTGCCGCAAGCATATCCTCATATCTGGGATTCGGGCGGATATTATCCCAAACCGTAAGATCAAAGGACGATTTTAAAAATGCAAAAGCAGGTGTGCTTTCAAACGATCTGCCGCAGCAAAGAAAAGGTTTCTTACAGGAAGAAACCTTTTCAAATTCATATATATCTTTTAAAATAACGCCTTTAGTCCGCATTTGCAAGCCACTCATATTCCTTAACATAGATTCTTGTTTTATCCCACGGATCGCCATCCAGGTGGCGGATCAGCCAAACGTAATACATTTCATATCCCGGTGCGGTAACCTGCTGATGCGCATTGCCGCCCCTGATGCAAAGGCAGTCGCCGTTCATGACTTTATAAGGCGTATCGCCCTCAAACCCTGCGCCGAAGCCCTCCGGGCGGTCAAAGCAGTAATAATAAAGTTCCGGCTGCGGATGGTAATGCGGCGGATAAGAAGTCCATTTGCCGGGCTGGCCAAACACCTCACCCATAACCATATTGGAATAAGGCGCGTTATCCAGATCAAACATGGTGGAAACGATCCTGTGACCGGCGCCGCCCCACTGGCCTTTGCCGAATTCCTGATACAGACAGTTTTCCGGATTATAGAAAACGGGTTCCCATGTTTTCTCATTATCCGTCTGCTGAACGAGAATTTCACTATCCGCAAGCGCGGTGATCACTGCCTTTACCTGTTTGGGGAAGTGCACGGCGTATGGCTTTTTCTCAAAGGGGTTTGCTCTTTTGCAGGTTTCATCTATACTGCTGCCGACTTTGAAATTCACTTCGCCGGAAAGCAACAAAACGGCGCATTCGTTTTGCTCCTCCAGGATCTCCAGCGTTTCACCCTTTTTAAGTTTTTTCACATAGATGTCCATGAGCATCTCCGGGTTTACCCCGTTCATTTCACACAGCACTTTTTTGCCGTTTTCATCATAATCAGGTCTGTAGATCATAAGAACAATCCTCCGTTATTTTATAATGTATGAATATAGATATTTATAAACTTCTTCTTTATTTCGTTCATTCAACACCTCGTGGCGGCATTCGGGATACAGTTTTTCCGTAACTGCCGTATGGCCGCTTTGAATCAGTTTATCATACACCTCATCAATGCCCTTGGAATACCCGCCCACGGGATCTTCCGCCCCGCTGATCAGCAGAATGGGCAGGTCTTTTCTTACCTTTTGATACCATTCGTCACTGTTGGCGGCGGTATTAAGATGCAGCAGATCCGCCATGCCTTTTATGGTAAACAGATAGCCGCAGAGCGGGTCCGCAATATACTGATCAACGATTGCCTGATCTCTTGTGAGCCAGTCATAGGAAGTGCGCTTTTCAAATGTATGATTGTATGTGCCGAAAGCGAGTTTATCCATCAGTTTGGAACGGTGATGACCGCCTTTAACTGCCGCGATCAGATCCGCAACTGCCAAGCCGATTCCGGCAGCACCGTTTTTTCCGCCCGTGCCCATATAAACGCTTGAATCACTGAGATCAGGATATCTTGCATCAAAGCAGCGCACAATGAACGAGCCCATTGAATGCCCGAACGCAACATGCTTAACGGCAGGATATTCTTTTTTCATAAGCTCAAAAACGGTTTTATAATCTTTGATCAGACCGAGCCAGCCGTCTTTCTTCCCGAAATAGCCGAGATCACCGGGATCCTGATTTGACTTGCCGTGATTTGCCATATCATGCATAAACACGGCAACGCCGTTAGAAGTTAAGTAAGTTATAAAATCCGCATATCTTTCCATATGCTCCGCCATACCATGGTGAACGGCGACTGCGGCTTTCACATTTTCCTCAGGCAGAAAGGCGCTGCCATTTATCACACATACGCCGGTTGCCGACGGAAAGGAAAAACTTTTGACCTGCATAAAAACACCTCTTTTTTTCTCGCCGAAACGGCGGAAGGAAATTTATGCCTATAAAATTATATTATCACATTACGCCTGTAAAATCAAACGGCGGAATATAATTTTCATCTGCCGAAGAACGTTCCTGAACAAACACATTTTCAAGCCCGGAAGAAACGGCATAAGAAAGAACCTTATCATATTCCCTTTTTGTGATTTTTCGGCTGATCTCCGGGTATGGAACAAGATCACCGCAGGGCGTATACTGCGCCATCAGGCTTAAATACGCGCCGTTGAAATGATCTTTGCAGTAATCGATAATTTCGATTGCCGAATTTGTATTGCCCGGAAGAATTAAATGGCGTATGATCACGCCTTTTTTCATCATGCCGCCCTCAAACACCGCATTCGGTTGCTGACGCAGCATCTCTGCAATCGCGGCTTCGGCAACCTGCGGATAGTCCCCGGCACGGCTGTATTTCTTTGCCTTATCCTGCCGTATGTATTTAAAATCGGGAAGATAAATATCCACAATTCCGTTCAGCGCTTGCAGCGTTTCCACGCTTTCATAACCGCCGCAGTTATACACAAGGGGAACAGGGCACTTCCATTTTGAAAACAAGGCTTTCAACTGCAGGGCATAATGGGTTGGATTGACCAGATTGATATTTTCCGCGCCGGAATCGATCAGTTTTTCAAATATGCGGATCAGTTTTTCTTCGCTCACTGCCACGCCTTTGTTTTTCAGACTGATCTCGCTGTTCTGGCAAAATACGCATTTCAGATTACAGCCGCTGAAAAAGACGGTGCCGCTGCCGTTTTTGCCGCTTATGCAGGGCTCCTCCCAAAAATGCAGCGCCGCCCTTGCAACGCGAAAACCGCTTGGCGAATCGCAAAAGCCGGTTTTTTCATCCCGGTTTACCCCGCAGGCACGCGGGCACATTTTACAGATCATAGCAGTTCCCTATAAATATCCGCCTTTTTGAACGGCGTTTCCGCCGCCGTTTCCTTTGCGGCGCGGCTGATGCTCATACCGCTGTCCACTAATTTTTTTGCTCTGTTTACGGCGTCTTGCAAAGAAATCTCCTGCTGTTCTTCTTTTTTGCCCTCTATGACCAGCACAATTTCTCCTTTCAGATTGCCGTTTGCGTACTCTTGAGCGGCGTCTTTCAGCGTTGTTCGTATCACTTCTTCGTGTATTTTGGTGAGTTCGCGGACGATGGCAAGTTTTCTGTTTCCGAAAGCGGCATACATATCCTTTAAGGTATTCGCCAGTTTATGGGGCGCCTCATAAAACACCATGGTGCGTTTTTCATCTTTCAGTTCATCCAAATGCGAAAAGCGGGATTTTTTTGAAACGCTTAAAAAGCCCTCAAACGTGAACCTGCCCGTATCCATTCCGGAAACGGCAAGCGCCGTGGCAAAGGCGGTCGGCCCCGGAACGGCGGCAACTTTTATACCGTATTCGGCGCACTGGGCAACGAGTTCCTGCCCCGGATCGGAAATAGCCGGCATACCGGCATCCGTAACGATGGCACAGGACTCCCCCTGCAAAATGCGCGAGCAGATCACTTCCCCGCGCTCCCGCTTATTATGCTCAAAATAACTGACCATCTCTTTTTTTATGCCAAAATGGTTTAAGATCTTAAGTGTGACTCTGGTATCCTCCGCGGCAATAAAATCCACGGACGCCAGCGTTTCCGCGGCACGCGGCGACAGATCGGAAAGATTGCCGATCGGCGTGCCCACAACATACAATTTACCTTTCATTTATCATACCCGTCCGCATAGGAGCCGTAAACGGCAAGCATTTCCCGCGTGAATTTACCGTTTTCTTTTTTGATTTGCAAAAGCGGTTCCACACGGAGAAACGGTTTTGCATTCTTTTTCCCCTCAATCAAAAAGAGAAACGGCTCCTGACCCTTTTTATCTGTAACAAAGCGCAGCCTTTTCGGCTCCAGACTGTACTGCCGCATCAGGCAGACCGCATCCGCAAGCCTTTCCGGTCGGTGGCACATACAGAACCGGCCGCCGAATTTCAGCAGATACGCCGCCGCTTTGACGGCATCCTCTATATTGCAGCAGATCTCATGGCGCGCGATCTTGGCGCTGTTGCTTTTGGATTCTATACCCGTACCGACCGGTTTATACGGCGGATTCATCGTAACAAGGGAAAAGCCCTCCGCCGGAAATTCTGAGCGTATCTCCCGAAGATCACAAAGATGCGGCACCAGCCTGCCCTGCAATGCATTTCTTTCTATGCTGCGCTTTACCTGCTCTATGGCGTTTTGCTGGATATCCAGGCAGTGGACGGGACTTTGCTTGGAATTGCGCAGCCACAAAAAAGGGATGATCCCGCAGCCGGTGCCCATATCCATTGCTCTGTCGTTATTTTTGGGACTTGCGAAATACGCAAGCAAAAGCGCGTCCGTACCAAAGGTGTGCTCCGCGCTGACCTCTATATAAATCTCATCGGAAAGTCTTTCAAACTTATGCTCCATAAAAGAATATCCGCCTTATTCATCATCGGAAGAAAGTTTAAGAACAGCCATAAACGCCTCCTGCGGAACCTCCACGGAACCGAAACGGCGCATTCTTTTTTTGCCTTCTTTCTGCTTTTCAAGCAGTTTCTTTTTTCTGGTAACGTCGCCGCCGTAGCACTTTGCAAGCACGTCCTTGCGCAGCGCCTTCACCGTCTCTCTGGCAATGACTTTGCCGCCGATTGCCACCTGAATCGGAATTTCAAAAAGATGGCGCGGGATATGCTCTTTAAGTTTTTCGGCAATCTTTCTTGCCCTCGGATAAGCCTTATCCGCATGGATTATAAACGAAAGCGCGTCTATAATCTCGCCGTTGAGCAACACATCCACCTTAACCAGTTTACTCTGCCTGTATTCGGAAATCTCGTAATCAAACGAAGCATAGCCTCTGGTGCGGGATTTCAGCGCGTCAAAGAAATCATAAATGATCTCATTGAGCGGAAGTTCGTAATTGATATCGACCCTATCCGGCGTAATATACGTCATGTTTTTAAAGATACCGCGCCTGTCCTGGCACATATCCATAATGGTGCCCACAAATTCACTGGGCGCATAGATGCTGGCGTTGCAGAACGGTTCCTCACAGTAATCGATCGTTGCCGGATCGGGATAATTGGTGGGATTATCGATCTCCACCATGGTGCCGTCCGTAAGATGAATTTTATACACAACGCTCGGTACGGTGGTAACCAGATCCAGATTATATTCTCTTTCAAGCCTTTCCTGAATGATCTCCAGATGCAGGAGGCCGAGGAATCCGCAGCGAAAGCCGAATCCGAGCGCGCCGGAGGTCTCCGGCTCAAAGGACAGGGACGCGTCATTGAGCTGCAGTTTTTCAAGCGCGTCGCGCAGCGCCTCATAATCCGCGCCGTCCGCCGGATAAACGCCGCAGAACACCATGGGGTTCACCTTTCTGTAGCCGGGAAGCGGTTCAGCGGCAGGATCATTCGCAAGCGTGACCGTATCGCCGACGTGCGCGTCATGCACCGTTTTGATAGAAGCCGTGATATAGCCGACCTCTCCTGCGGCAAGTTCCTCTGCCTTTTCCATGGAGGTAGCGCGCATATAGCCAACCTCAACAACGGTAAATTCCGCGCCGGTTGCCATCATGCGCATCGTATCGCCGGCTTTGATCCTGCCGTCCATAATTCTTACGTATACGATAACACCGCGGTAGGAATCATAGACCGAATCAAAGATGAGCGCTTTCAGCGGCTTATTTTCGTCTCCCTCAGGCGGGCGTATTTCTTTCACGATATATTCCAGGATCTGCTCCACATTCTCGCCCGTTTTCGCAGAAACACGGGGTGCGTCCAGGCAGGGTATGCCGATGACTTCTTCCACCTCTTGAGCAACCTCCTGCGGGTGAGCAGCGGGCAGATCTATCTTATTGATGACCGGCAGAATATCCAAATCATGGTCAAGTGCCAGATACGTATTGGCAAGGGTCTGCGCCTCCACACCCTGGGACGCGTCCACAATGAGCAGCGCACCCTCGCACGCGGCAAGAGAACGGGACACTTCATAATTGAAATCCACATGGCCGGGCGTATCGATCAGATTAAATTCATATTTTTCGCCGTCTTTTGCCGTATAATCCAGCTTAACGGCGTGCGCTTTGATCGTGATGCCTCTTTCACGCTCCAGATCCATATCATCCAGAATCTGATCCTGCATCTCACGCTTTTCAACGGACTGCGTCAGTTCCAAAAGCCGATCCGCCAACGTGGACTTGCCGTGATCAATATGCGCGATAATTGAAAAATTTCTGATATTCTTCCTGTTTACGGACAATTTTCTTTACCTCTGTTATTTTGATTTTTTTGTTCTTTGGAAATATCTTTTACGGTTTTCAGTTCTGATTTGGCTTTTTTTATGCTGCGCCCGGATTTTGTGAACAGCCGAACCAAATAATAAAACCACAACAGATACGGTCTGTTGTTCAGCACCGGATAGACAATTCGCATAAAATCAAGACCGGGGAAAAGGCGGTAAAACACATAGGACAAAAAAGATTTTCTACCTTTTTCCTCTTTGAACTTGTTAAAGGCAAGTTCCATGGCAACACGCTGGTTACCATACACGCCGAACCCGATTTTATCGTGAAAAAACCGGGCGTCCGCGTCACTCAGCGCTTTGCCCTCCAGAATGGAAAAGGAGATGCGGCGCACCTGCTCCTCAAAATCAGAAAGGGAAAATTCCGCTAATTTTTGATCTATATATTCCCTGTTCCAAGTGTTTTGCTCTTTGGAAACGATCAGATACGTATCTGCGAGAAAGCGCACGCCGAAACCGCCGAGAATGCCGTGCTTATACATATGCGCAATATGGTGCAGATACAGATCTTCCGCGCGCATCCGGTATGCAAAGCCATTGCTGCCGGAACATTCGGCATTGCGCCATACAAATGAAAAATCAGGATAAAAGCCGTACTGATCCTTAAAAAGTTCCCGGTGGAATTCAAACGTGTAAAACGGCTTTTTCGTAAAGTCATCTGAATTTTCGCCGTAAGTCATCAGTTCATAACCACGGCGTTTCATAAGATCAACCAGAATTTCCCGTTTGGCAGGGTCATACAGAATATCAATATCGCTCATCTGGCGCATGCTCTGTTTGGGATAATAATTGCGGATCACAGCGCCTTTAAGGAGCATATACTTTATGCCGTTTTCGGCAAGTTCATCCTCTATGGAATGCAGTTCATTCTGCATGGCGATCAGGCGCACAAGCTCGCTTTTTGCGTAATCATTGAGCTGCCGCGCAATATCCGGCGGCAAGTATTGAAAGTCTATGCTCTGCGCTATCATGGAATAAACTTCCTGCCTTTTGGAAAGTTCAAAAAACGCCTGCCAGTCCATTTCCTGCGGCGGCGCGCCGGCTTTTTCGCCTTTCACAGCCGCGCGCAGAACGGCAAGCAGATATTCCGTTTCCGAATTTTTAAGATCCATCATAATTACTCTTCCAAAATTCCCGCTTTTCTTATCACGTCAAGCAATTCCCGGACATCTGCCCGGATCACCTCTTCCGGAGCGTCATACTTTTCCAGCATCGCCTGCACGATGCTGTCCTCCGTCTGCTCGGTTTTGAGCAGATTAAAAATAAAATTTGCGCTGGGATTATTATTGATAATGCCGTTGAATGTTTTGGAGAGTTCACCCGTGGCAATGGCAAAATCCCTGCCGTCAATATTGCCCAGCATGATATCCTTGTTGAGTTTCATAGTTACGATCCTTTCCTTTAACATTTCAGTTTAACGAAAAACATATGAAGATCAGCAGTCCCACATAAATCTTTTCATATCCACACAGCCGTTTGGCTTGAATTCCACGCCCTCATTTTCAAGCAGACTTCTCTGTTGCGCCCATCCCGGCGCCGTTCTGCCGGCATGGTTTACAACACGATGGCACGGAAAATCACCGTAGAATGCAGACCTTTTAAGCACACGCCCAACAAGCCGTGCATTTTTCTCTCTGCCGATGAGCGCTGCGATCTGCCCGTAAGAGGCAACTTTGCCTTTTGGTATCTCCCCCACCGCGGACAAAATTTCATAAACCAATTTTTCATCAAGACTCTTTTTCATTACTGTTCTTTCACAATCAGGCTGCAACATTCCACATGCGCGGTGCGTGGGAACAGATCAAACGCTTTCAGGTGTTTCAACCGGTAACCTCTATGCTGCAGAATTTCCAAATCGCGCGCAAGCGTGGCGCTGTTGCAGGAAACATAAACGATTTTTTTCACTTTTAATGAATCGATCACATCAAAAAGTTCTTTTTGGCAGCCTTTTCTGGGCGGGTCAACAATAACCAAATCGGGTCTTACGCCTTTTTCGGTCAGTATTTTCGCACCGTCAAAAGCATCCGCGCATAGAAATTCGGCATTGCTTATGCCGTTTATCGCCGCATTCTCACGGGCGTTTTTCACTGCGGAATCCACGATCTCCACGCCGTAAAGGGCTTTGCACCGGTGAGCAAGGGTCAGCCCGATTGTTCCGGCGCCGCAGTACATATCCAAAACGGTTTCTGTGCCTGCCAGTTCGGCAAAATCGGCAACGCAGGCATACAGTTTTTCACATTGGTCATGATTGACCTGATAAAAACTTTCCGGAGAGATCACAAATTTTTTCCCAAGCAGAATATCCGTGATTTTCTCGCTGCCCCAAATGATTTTTGTTTCATTGCCCAAGATCACATTTGTTTTGCTTTTGTTGCGATTGACGGCAACACTCTGAAGCCCCGGCATAGCGTCTTTCAGCAAAGAAATAAGCAAATCCGGATCCGGGATCTGCTCCCCGTTAATCACAGCGCACGCCATGATCTGACCGGTTGCAAACGCCTTTCTGAAATAGATGTGCCGCAGCAGACCTTTCCCGCTTGCTTCATCATAAGAATCCGCGCCGCTTGCAAGCGCCCACTTTTCAAACGCCTTTAAGCCCTTTGAAAACGCAGGCGGCTGTAACATGCAGGAAAACGCCGGAACGATCCGGTGGCTCTTAAACGCGTAAAAGCCTGCCGTAAAACTGCCGTTTTCAATTCTTACGGGGTATTCCGCTTTATTTCTGTAAAAACGTGTATCCTCTGCCCCTATAATATCCTCTACATCAAAATCAATATGCCCGATCCTGCGCAGATTCTGCTGAACGAAATCTTTTTTCGCGGCAAGTTCCAAGCCGTAATCCATATTCCGAAAAGCACATCCGCCGCACCGGTCTGACACCGGGCAATCGGATTTCTGCCTTTCCGGTGAAGGGCGCAGCACTTCTTTAATAATGCCTACCGCGTAATTTTTGGAAGTTTTGATGATGTGGCACAGCACTTCATCGCCCGGAACGGCGTTTCTTACAAAAACCGCCATGCCTTCATGCCTGCCGACAGCGCTGCCGAGCGGTGTTACGGAATCAATATTCAATTTGATTTCATCGTTCTTTTTCAGCGCCAACATAAATCACCACCATATATAATAGCATATATAATTTAAAATATAAAGAAAAATTTTAAAACGCATTCGCAAGGCATAAAAAGTTCCCCCGCCGTTTTCAGGAGGGGGAACAAAACCGGTTATTTCTGTGATCTGCGTTTTTCTAAAGATCTTTGGATCAGTTTTACCAGTTCCACGATTGGGATCACCATAAAGGCAAGCAGAATGGAGATCAGATATTCCAGCGCGGAGATCGCAGCAAAATCAAACGCATTCGAAAGAAACGGCACATAGATCACAAGCGTTGTGAGCACAAGGCTCAGCGCCATAGCGCCGTAAAGGAATTTATTATGCGTTTTTAACCTGAATATGGATTCACGCCTTGCACGCATATTGAACGAATGGAAGATCTCCGCCAGAGAAAGGGTCAGAAAAGCCATAGTCATTCCGTTTTGGTGCACAAATTCATCCGTTCCGTGCGCAAGGTGCATACCCGCGTAATACGCAAGCAAGGTAACCACGGAGACCATCAGACCCTGCCAAACCACGTCAACACCCATACCGCCGGCAAAAATGCCGTCCTTACTGTTTCTGGGGGCGCGTTTCATAATATCCGGCTCGCCCTTTTCCACGCCCAGCGCCATTGCAGGGAAAGAATCTGTGATCAGATTGATCCAAAGCAGGTGCACAGGTTCCAGAACCACAAAGCCTGCAAGCGTGGCGATGAATATCGTAAGCACTTCCGAAAGGTTGGAAGACAGCAGAAACTGAATGGATTTTCTGATATTATCATAGATTCTTCTGCCCTCTTCCACGGCGGAAACGATCGTGGCAAAATTATCGTCCGCAAGCACCATATCGGCAACATTCTTCGTAACATCGGTGCCCGTTATGCCCATACCGATGCCGATATCCGCGTTTTTGATGGAGGGCGCGTCATTGACGCCGTCGCCCGTCATCGCCGTTACTTTGCCGTTTTTGCGCCACGCATTTACAATTCTTACTTTATGTTCCGGCTGAACACGCGCATATACGCTGTATTTTTCAATATCCTTTTCAAGCTGTTCATCAGATATGGAATTGAGTTCCACGCCCGTGATCGCCTGAGATGCATCCGTTGCGATACCAAGTTCTTTGGCTATGGCAACCGCAGTATCCTTATGGTCGCCGGTGATCATGATAGGCCGAATACCTGCCTCCTGCGCCTCTTTAATGGCGTCCACCGCCTCCGGGCGCACCGGGTCGATCATGCCGGCAAGACCAATGAAACACAAGCCGGTTTCAAGGGAAGCGGCAGACGCATCCTCCGGCATCTTAGGATATGCCTTCATGGCAACGGCAAGCACGCGCAGCGCCTTATCCGCCATTTCCTTGTTTTGAGCCAGGATCCGGTTTTTCACTTCCTCCGTCATCGGCACTCTTCTGCCGTTGATGAGCGCCTGATCACACACACTGAGCACCACATCGGGGGCGCCTTTTGTATACTGGATATATCCTTTATTGAGCGAAGAATGAACGGTGGACATCATTTTTCTTTCTGAGTCAAACGGCGCCTCAGCAACACGCGGAAATTCCAATTCCAGTTCATTTTTCGGCAGTTCCAGTTTTTTTGCCCATTCCACGAGCGCAGCCTCCGTCGGCTCGCCTTTGACAACGCCGTCTTCCAAAACGGCATCCGAACAGAGCGCCATGGCCTGCGCGATCAGTTTTTCGCTGTCGCCCTTAAAATCGGTAACGGTCATCTTATTCTGCGTAAGCGTACCCGTTTTATCTGAACAGATAATCTGTGTGCAGCCGAGCGTTTCAACCGCGGTAAGGCGGCGCACCACGGCGTTGCGCTTGCTCATTTTTGTTACGCCGATGGAAAGCACGATGGTAACAACCGTTGCAAGGCCCTCCGGAATGGCGGCAACAGCAAGCGAAACGGCTACCATAAAGGTATCCAGCATTGTATCAAAAGTCAGCGCCTGACCGCTGGTGATATTACGGATAATATCCAGAACGAAGATAAAAACACAGATGCCGAGCACCAGATAGGATAGCACCTTGGAAAGCTGATTGAGTTTGATTTGCAGCGGTGTTTCTCCCTCTTTCGCGTCATTCAGCGCACCGGCAATCTTGCCCATTTCCGTATTCATGCCTGTTGCGGTCACGACTGCCTCGCCGTGCCCGTAAACCACATTCGAACCCATATAGCACATATTTTTACGGTCGCCGAGCGGAACTTCCCCTTCGTCCGGCAGCGTTTCAGACTGCTTATCAACGGGTACGGACTCACCGGTCAGCGCCGATTCCTCGATCTTCATGGAGGCACAGTTCAGGATGCGGCAGTCCGCCGGGACGCTGTCTCCCGCTTCCAAAACCACAACATCGCCGGTTACCAGTTCTTCTGACGGAACGATCTGCAGTTTTCCTCCGCGCTTAACTTTGCTCTTAGCCGCGGCGATCTCCTGCAGGGCATCTATTGCCTTTTCCGCTTTTGTTTCCTGATATACGCCGAGCACGGCGTTGATCAAAACAACAAGCAGGATGATAATCACATCCGCCGGAAATTCTTTCTCATAAGCGGAAGTGATCGCCGAAACAACGGCGGCAACGATCAGAATGATCGTCATGGGATCCGTAAACTCCATGATAAACCGGTGCAGCAGGGATTCCTTTTTGCCTTCCTGCAATTTGTTTCTGCCGTTTTCCACAAGACGTTTTTGTGCTTCATCCGCAGAAAGCCCGTCTACGGAACTTTTTTGCTCGTTTAAAACAACTTTGCAATCCTGCAGATATTCTTTCATTTGATTCACAAGCCTTTCCGGCTGCCGAAAATACGATGCGCTTCTGCGGCAGCCGGCAGAGACACGCAAATGAGGGGGGAAAAGTAAAAAAACTCGTATATAGTATTCCTACCATATACGAGTCTCATTCTTTAAAACTAAACCAGCTAAAAAAGCATGATGTTGATTTAGCGCACACAAGAAGTGCGGAATTACTCCCTCATATTGATTTTATTATACCACAGACCGCCCAAAATTTCAATTTGCAAAACGATCAAACTGTATAATTTTTACAATATTTTCCGAGATGCGGATCATTTGTTGATCTGCTTAGAATATTTGGCAAGATATACCGTGCGCATAAGGAAACATTCCATTTTGGGAACATAATGCTCGCGGTTAAAGATATTCACATCCACAGCGGCTTCACAGCCCTTATCCATAATGATCTCCAGCGCCTGCATATCGCCCTCATTATTACCGAAAACAAGCGCGCCGTTTCCGTCAATAATAACTGCGTTTCTGCCAGATGCGGCTTTGCCGATCTTTGCGGCGCATTCATCCGTATCGCCGTCTATCCACGCGCAGTTTTTAACATCAACGCCAACGATCTGGGCAAAATCATCGATCATAGGCAGCATATCCTCACCCGTGCAGGAATAAGCAACGGCATATGGATCTGTAATATGCTTAATGATAGAAACATTCTGATTATCATAGATTGCCTTATGGATCTTTGCGCATTTCGGCGCAATGCCGTTGATACCGAGGCAGGTCTCCAGATCCACATCCACCGTTTCACCGCCAACCGTAAGCGTAAACATATTTCCGTTTCTTACGGATGAGCCAAGATCGCAGATGGATTCCGGCATGCTGCCCGCCTTAACTTTATTCAGATAATAATTGAGTTTATCCGCTTCGCTGTATTTATCCGCCCAGGAATAGCGCATATAATTGTCCTTGATCACGCGTTTGCAGCATTCCTCAAGTTTATCCGCAAGTTCAAAAGCGTGCTCATAGGAATCGCCCATACAAAGCGTGCCGTGGTGCATCAGCATGATTGCTCTTGCCGCGGGGTTCATCATAATGCACATCTCAACCTTTTTGCGCAGGGATTCCGTTGTAGACATCGCATAATCGGCAACGGGAACCTTATCGCCGAGAACAGGCCTGAGATCCTTATACACATTTCTGATCTCCATACCTGTAATGCTGACGATCGTAGCATATTTCTGATGGGTATGAATCACAAAATCAACGGTGGGATGATGCCTGTAAGCCGCGGCGTGAACGCCTTTTTCGGAAGATGGTTTGATATCCCCCTCATAGGAGCAATCCTCAATATTAACAACAACCAGTTCATCCGGTGTAAGCGTTTCATAAGCTCTGCCGGACGGTGTGATCACAAACTGAGTATCTGATATACGCGCGGAAACATTGCCCCAGGTGCGCGCGATAAGGCCGGTCTCAATCAGTTTTTTACCGGCTTCGATTACAAGTTTTTTTGCTTCTTCAATTTCGTAAGCCATAGTATTCCTTTCCCCTTAAAAGAAGTGAACGCAAAATACGACTTGGAAAAGCCGTATTTACATAATATTCTTTAAAAGCCGATAAGGGCGGTAAACAGCCGTAAACCGCCCTTAGGATCATTTAATTAATAATCGATTTTTTCGCACTTGGAAAGAACTTTGTCAAAACGACGAACACATTCGTCAATGTCCTCTTCCGTGTAAGCGGCGGAAGTATAAAGACGTGAACCGGCAAGCGTTACAAGGCCTTCAGCCATATAAGCAGCGCCCATATACTGCATTTCTGTTTGACGGATACTAGTCTGCTTCAGAACATACGGAATGGTCCACGGCCTTCTCAGATCAACTCTGAAGTGCATAGTGGCAACCGTATGCAGGTGGCAGATAGAACCGATATTGTAGCATACGAACGGAAGATCATACTTCTTGATGGATTCGTTAATGCCTTTTACAAGACGGTCTGCCATCTGGCCGGCTTTCTGGCAAGCGTTTCTCTTTTCAATCTCGCAGATTACGGTATAACCCGCGCAGCAGGAGATCGGCGTAGCAGCCATTGTGCCGCCGCACATTGCCTTATGTATCTTCTTGCCTTCTGTTTTATCCAGACCTGCGCCGAGGTACTTCATAACTTCTTTGTGGCCGCCTATGCCGCCTGCGCCCGGATAACCGCCGGCAATGATCTTGCCGAAGATCGTGATATCGGGATCAATGCCATAATAACCCTGCGCACCGGAAAGGCCGATACGGAAACCTGTAACAACCTCATCACAAACAAGCAGCGCGCCGTATTTGCGGCAGAGCGCCTGAACGCCCTTCGGGAAGTCTTTATCAACCGGACGGGTTGCGGATTCAGGGCCGCACGGCTCAATGAATACAGCCGCAGTGCCGCCGCGGAATTTGTTGAGGATCAGTTTTCTTTCCAGGCTCTTCAGATCATTCGGGAAGAATTCCTGCGTATGTTTGAATACAAAGAGCGGAACACCGTGCGACTGCGTGTTCATTGTTCCGGGAACACGCATGCCCCACGCAAGCTGATCTGACCAGCCGTGGTAGGCGCCGCCCATTTTAATGATGTTCTTATGACCGGTGGCAAGACGAGCAACACGAACTGCGCACATGCAGGCCTCTGTGCCGGAGCCGAGCATACGGAACATCTCTACAGAAGGCACGCATTCGGAGATTTTCTTGGCAAGTTTGTATTCATACGGATGGAAAAGACCTGTTGAAGGGCCGCAATCCTCCAGAAGTTCTATAACTTTATTTTTAACAACATCATCATTGGAACCGATAATGGTGGGGCCGCCTGCCTGCAGGAAGTCAAAATACTCATTACCGTCAATATCATAGAGTCTGTTGCCTTTTGCCTTTACCATTACGATCGGGAAAGGATAGTTGAAAGCAAGGTTATGCTGCACGCCGCCGGGAATGATTGTTTTGGCTTCTTCAATCATTTCCTTAGACTTTTTGCACTTCTTGGCAAAATATTCATCCTCATATTCTTTAAGGGCTTTTCTGCTGATAGAATAGATTGGCTTTTTGATGAGCGCGTCCAGCTGAGCTGTAAGCACGGCTGCATCAGGATACTCTGTGATGGCGAATCTTGTATCCATTTATAAATTCCTCCTTAAAAAATGCATTGTGAGCGGTTGCTCACCTTTTTAGACGTGAGCGATTACTCACACAAATTACTATTTAAGTATATCACTTTTTAATGATTTGTCAAACCTCAATTCTATTTTTTTTGTGAAAATTTGTTCAAATTCTTGCAAGATTCATAAATTCGTGTTAGTATATTTACAATATATTCTTAGATAGGCGGGAGGATTTGTGTGTGTTGCACAATCAAAAAGCAAATGCTTTGTGCAAACATACAAAATTTAATAAAATGGCAGGCACATATCATAAAGAGGCGTTTGAAAAACTTTCCGAAAAACGCCAGAAGGAAATACTGGAAATCGCCATTGAAGAATTCTCCTCCAAGGGTTATAAAAACGCAAATATAAACATCATTGCAAAAAACGTGGGCATAAGCATAGGCCTTATGTATAAATATTTTGCAACGAAAGAAGATCTGTTTCTTGAATGCATTTCAATGGGAATGGTGATCCTGCGTGAAACTCTGGAAGAGATCATGAAAAGCAACAACAAACTTCTGAAAAAAGCGGAAATGGTGATCAGGGCAACCTGTGAACTTTCCAGAGAATACAAAAACTATATAAAGCTTTATAATGAGATCACCGCGGAAAAAGACGGCGAACGCGCCGTTGCCTACGCACGGGAAATAGAGGGGCAGACAAGCCGCATCTATATCACCGCGATCGCGCAGGCGCTTGCAAGCGGCGATGTGCGGCAGGACCTGAATCCGCGGCTGTTTGCCTTTTTCCTTGACAATCTGCTTTTGATGCTGCAATTTTCGTTTACATGCGAATATTACAAGGAACGGCTTTCCATCTACACGGGCGTAAATATTGACGAACTGAATGACGACGAGATCGTAAACCAACTTTTAAAATTTATTGAATCGGCATTTACTTTTTCTAAAGAGTAGGGCTTAACATCTGCTGTAAGCGGAGAATATTTTTGCGGAAAGGCTTGGAACAAAATGGCAAAATACGTTATTACTTATGACATTGGCACCACAGGAATCAAAACCTGCCTGATCGAGATTGACAAAGAGATGAAGATTCTAGGTTCCTCTTCACTCGGCTACGGATTGTATGTAGACGATGAAGTAGGCGTAAAAGGCGGCGCGGAACAGAATGCGGACGAATGGTGGAACGCCATGTGCGTAACCACAAAAACCGTGTTTGAAAAAGTGCCGTACATAAAAAAAGAGCAGATCGACGGCATTTCTTTCTGCTCGCAGATGCAGGGTCTTGTGCTGGTTGACAAGGAAGGCAACTGCGTGCGCAACCCGATGAGCTATATGGATCAGAGAGCGCGCGAAGAACTGAAAAACGGCATTGCGCATGGTTTTAAGATCGCCGGCGCGGAAGTTACGAAACTGCTGAAATATCTGAGATATACCGGCGCCGTAAGTTCTTCCGTTAAAGACCCGATCTGGAAATACAAATGGGTAGAAGCGCATGAGCCGGAAATCTTTAATAAAGTATACAAATGGCTGGACGTAAAAGAATATCTGATCTGCCGCGCAAGCGGAGAATTTGTTATGACAAGAGACAGCGCTTTTGCCACCCTGCTCTATGACACAAGAAAAGGCCACGAGGGCTGGTGCAAACCGATCTGCGATATGGTGGGGGTAGATATCAAACACCTGCCGGAGATTAAAGAATGCACCGAAAAAGTAGGCGAAGTAACAGAAAAAGCGGCAACGGAGCTTGGCCTTGCTCCCGGCACTGCCGTATTCGGCGGCGGCGGAGACGCCTCTCTGATCGGCGTTGGCGCCGGCTGCACGGAAGTGGGAGACACGCATATCTACAGCGGCACATCCGGCTGGGTAGGCACCATCGTTGACAGGCAGGTTGTAGACGCCAGCGCAATGATGGCTGCCATTGTGGGCGCCGATCCGAAAACATACAATTATTTCGGTGAGTTGGAAACCTCCAACAAATGCGTGGAATGGGTAAAAGATCACCTTGCGCTGGATGATATCGGCGTATATCTTCAGGATAAGAACATTTCCGATTCGGTTGAGGCGCTCAATATTAACCTTTACGATTATATGGAAGAAGTGATAGATCAGATCCCAGCCGGTTCTAACGGAACAATCTTTACACCGTGGCTGCACGGCAACAGATGCCCGTTTGAAGACCCAAACGCTGCCGGAATGTTCTTTAACATAAAAATAGAAACCGGCAAAACCGAACTGATCCGCGCCGTTGTGGAGGGCATCTGTTTCCATATGCGCTGGATGCTGGAACGGCAGGATATCAAAAAAGAAGTCAGCATATCCAACCCGATCCGTTTCTGCGGCGGCGGCGCGCTTGGCGCAGTCACCTGCCAGATCCTTTCCGATATCCTGCAAAGGGATATAGAAGTGGTAGACAGCCCGCAGAATGTGGGCGCGGTCGGCGCAGCGGCGTGCATTGCCGTTGGTCTTGGCCTGATCCCCGATCTGCAGCATGTTAAAACGCTGATCCCGGCAAAATACACGTATCACCCCAGTAAGGAAACCAAAGCCGTTTATGACAGAAACTACAAAGTTTTCAAAAACCTTTATAAATCCAACAAAGAAAACTTTGCGATCCTCAACGGCTGATCATTCAGATTTAATAAGCATGAAAAGTGTTAGATCCCGCGGCCATAGGTCGCGGGATCTTTTGGTTCCTTTTTTATTTCATGCATCAAGTATTCTTACGCCCCCAAACCTGCGATTAGATCTTCCTGACCGCTCTTTGCCGGGCAGAATGCTTATTCAGAAACAGGCTGGTGTGCGGATTTTCTTTATCGCCTGCCGAGATGTGCATATATCCAATATACTCGATTCTGTTCACTTTGCGTAAAGCAATCCGGAAGGAAGATACAGTTCCTCCCTGACTTCCGATTCAAAGAAGCTTAGCGCATGACCGAAGAATTTCCGCTGCCGGTTGACAAACAAACAAAGCGACCCGGAAAGAACAATCCGAGCCGCTTGATATAAATGATTTAACCTTTTTATGCTCTGGCAACCATTTCGCCGTATTTTTCCTTGCTATCCTTAATAAAGAGTTCCACCTGTTTTGCAGACGGCATTGCGTCTGAACAGCTGTGTGCCGAGATCAGGATCGACGCAGAGGCGGAACCGAATTCCAGCGCGTCTATGATTTCCTTGCCCTGAAGCAGACTATAAAGGAAAGCGGAACCGTAACCGTCACCGCCGCCGAAGCCTTTAAGCACAACCGCCGGGAACGGTTTAATCGTATAATATTTACCGTCATTCGTATAGGCGGTTGAGCCTTCTTTGCCGTGCTTGATCACGCAGATGGACGCGCCGAAGGACTGCCAGTACTGCGCAGACTCCTTATCCGACGCTTTTACGCCAACAATACCCTCTGTAAGATCAAATTCTTCGCGCGAGCCCATAATGATATCCGCATACTGCGCGGCAAGGCTGTAATAAACAGCGATCTCATCCTTGGACTTCCAGGTATATTCCCGGTAATCGATATCAAAGATGATTCTGGTATTATTCTTTTTGGCAAGCATCATCGCTTTAAAGCATGCTTCTCTGCTGGGGCTTTTTGCAAGCGCCGTGCCGCTGATCACGATCGCCTTAGCGCTTTTCACATATTCCTCGTCCACATCCGCCGGATCAAGGCAGAAATCGGCAACGTTATCACGGTACATAAGAATAGAGGATTCCTCTTTGGAAAGGATCTCCGTAAAGGTGAGCCCGATCTTTTCGCCGTTCTTGGCGCGGGTAACGTGGCTGGTATCAATCCCCTCTTTTTCAAAATAATCCACAACGAAATCGCCGAACTGATCATCAGAAACACAGCCCAAAAAGCCAACTTTGCAGCCGAGACGAGCTAAGCCGATGGCGATATTTGCCGGTGAACCGCCAACATATTTATTGAAATTGGAGGATTCGGAAAGCGGCATATACATATCCGTTGGGTTAAAATCGATTGCAATTCTGCCAACAGGGATAAAATCTATAGGTTTTGTCATATCAAATTCTATGTATTTCATAATTTTTACTCCTTAAAAACTTGCAAGATTTGGAAAACAGCACCTGCCTAACGCAGACCGTTTGAGGTGTTTTGCATTTCCCTTGCCGAAGATCTGTGATTACGCTTTATGCTCTGTGCCGAAGATCAGGATGTGGCGTTTTGCGTTTTGATAAGCGCCCTCAACTTCCGCTGCCTGCAGATCATAATACCCGCTGATCTGCTTATCATTATAGCAATCACGCACGGATTTTTCAACCGAATCAAAGGTTGCCGTGGCGATATTTATCTTTTTTATGCCTGTTTTTGCGCAGCGTCTGAAATCCTCCGGGCTAATCCCCGTGCCGCCGTGCAAAACAAGAGGCGCGCGGACTTTTTTCGCGCATTCTTCCAAAATATCAAAGCGGAGTTTCGGCGTGGATTTATAATTGCCGTGTGCGTTGCCGATTGCAACGGCAAGCGCGTCCACAGCCGTTTCAGCCGCAAACCGAACAGCGTCAGCCGGTTTGGTGCAGTTGATCGCAATATCCTCACTGCCGTCCTCAGAGCCGCCCACACAGCCGATCTCCGCCTCCGTGGCGGCGCCGTATTGCTTTGCCATGGAAACAATTTTTTTCGTTTCGGCTATATTCTCCTCCAGCGGCAGATGGCTTCCGTCAAACATAACGGAAGTGAAACCGAGTTCAAGCGCCGTGCGAATCTTCTTTTCCGTTTTTCCGTGGTCAAAATGAACGGCAACGGGCGTTTTTGCATGTTTTGCAGCCGCAACCATCAGCGGGCCGATCAGTTCCAGCGGCGACTGTTTGAGCCGCACCTCCGCGATCTGAAGAATGGCAGGAGCGCAGAGTTCCTCTGCCGCTTTCAGCACGCCGAGCACCATTTCCATATTGGCAACGGAAAACGAACCTACGGCGTAATTCCCCTTTTGCGCATCTGAAAGCAGATTTCGCATATTCACAAGCATAACGATTACTCCTTAAAATCATAGAACGGGTCGGTCTGTAAGCCGAGTTCTGTTATCGGCAGCCATCTATCTCGACGCGCCATTGCTGACGCGCTCCAGCCACATTTCGGGATTCTGTGTCGAGCAAACAACCTCCCATTCTGTGTTGCAGCGGATAGGGTTTACATGGCAGCGGATGTCTCCACCCGCTCGGTGAGCTCTTACCTCGCCTTTCCACCCTTACCGTTTTCACGGCGGTATATCTCTGTTGCACTTTCCCTAGGGTTGCCCCCGGCGGCCGTTAGCCGTTATCCTGCTCTGCGCTGCTCGGACTTTCCTCACATTAAAAATGCGCGGCTGCCCGACCGGCCCGTTTCTTAATATTGTAAAATATAAATTAAAAAGTGTCAATAATTTTATTAAGGCTGTTGCAAAGAAAAGTGAAATATTGTAATATGGTTAGGAGGTGATTGCATGGCGCCGAGGAATTATAATGATGACAGAGACCGCAGCGTGCCGCCGGAAGAAGATTATTACGGCAAAGTACCTGTGGATCTGAATTTTAACAGCAGAGAAAGCCGCAACAGTTTTGAAGATGAGGCCGGCATAAATCCTGCCGAGGAATACAACAAATATTACAGAGAGCAAGAGCAGCGCCGCACGCAAAGCGGAACCGGCGAGATTCCGATTCAGCGTAAAACCGAAGATAAATATTCTTACAGAAACGCGCCGCAGCGCCAAACCTATTCGCGGGACGATCTTCGGTATTCGCCGGACAGGCCTACACGCGCAAACGAGAAAACGGCTGCGCCGAAAACGGGTAAAAGTAAAGGCAGAAAAAAGAAAAATCCTGTGCCCAAGGTGCTCACCGGTATTTTGGCAGTGGTTCTTGTGATTGTGATTGCCGCAACGGCGATGGTGGAATCCGTTTTAGGCAAAGTAAATTATGACGATAAAGAAGAAAATCAGTATGTTTCGGCAAGCGAACTGAGATCTTCCGCCAAAGTAACAAATATACTTTTGCTTGGTGTAGACGCAAGATCGGATGATGAGGACGAGGCGAGCCGTGCCGATTCCATGATGCTGATCTCTTTTGACAGAGAACACGGTTGTATCAAAATGACTTCTTTTTTACGCGACTCTTGGGTTTATATTCCCGTTGCGGATAAGAAGCAGCGCTTAAACGCGGCCTGCACCTACGGCGGATACAGCGGCGTAGTAGATACGATTGAATACAATTTCGGCGTAGATATAGACGGCTATGTAGTTGCCGATTTTGAGATGTTTAAGGTGATGGTGGACAGCATTGGCGGCGTAGAAGTAACTGTTACGGAAGAAGAGGCAAAAGAAGTTACCAATCATCCGGGCAGATACGGAAACGTGGAACTTGATTCCGGAACCTATACTTTGACCGGCGAACAGGCGCTGGCATATTGCAGGATCAGAAAAATAGACACAGACTGGAAACGAACCGAAAGGCAGAGAACCGTGATTGAGGCAATCATAAAAGGCGTTGTTTCCAGCGGACCTGTTGGGGCCTACAGAGCGGCAAGCAATGTGGCGCCTTACATTGAAACGGATCTTTCCAAGGGCGAGATCCGGGGGCTTGTGCTGGACGCACTGATGTGTGTTGGCGGAGGTTTCCAGCAAAATTCCTGCCCGTTTGACGGCACGTGGGAATATGCAACGCACGGCGGCGCATCCGTAATTGACCTTAACGAAGAGGAAAACAAGAGCAAACTGATTGATTATATCTATAACGCAGATAAAAGCGAGGAAAGCGAGAGCGAAAGCCAATAGCAATCACCAGGTAGAATTTTAAAACTGATTACAGCAAAAACAGCGTATCGGAAAGCCGATACGCTGTTTTTATGATGATAAGAATGCTCTTAAAAGAAGATGGCAATAAAACTGTTCAGGTATTTCAGGCGCCAACGAACTGCACAAACACATAAAACAGAAACTCCCCTCTTCTCAGAGGGGAGTATGTGATTTTAGCCGAAGATGTCGCCGAAATCATCGCCGTCGCCAAGATCCGGCGGCTCCGTCACAGATTCTGTAAACAAAGCATTCGAAGGAAAATCATATTTACGAATACTGATTTCCGGTTCTTCGTAGAATAACTTCATAAATCGACTCCTCCTTATTGTAACGCTGCATCTGTAATCACATCAGAATAAGTATAATACTGATTGCCGGCATTGTCAACATAAATTGCGTAAGCAACAACCGTTCCTCTTGGATACATCCTGTTTGAATTAAAGCTTACAGTAAACTGATTTCCGTTTTGGCCTTCATTTGTATACTTTGAAGCGGAAAGGTTATAGATCTGGTTGCCAGCACTGATATCCGCAAGGCTCAAATCCGTATCATTAGAATCAAGTCCGTTGAGAACAAAACCGAATGACTGGATCGTAACGCCCTCAGGCAACGCAAATGAACCTACAAGATATACTTTTCCGGCATCACTATCAATGATCGGACTTGCCATATCTACACTTGCGGTCTGCTCGTCAACCGATTTAACCGCTTTAACGGTGATATCCTGGCAAGCATAGAAACTATATTCCGAACCGTAGCAGAGCGCTTTGCCGTTTGCATTGTTAAGATATGCAACCGCATCGTCTGCAGAAAGGGTTACCAGTTCATTGTATGACGCATGCTGCATATCCAGCTGGCTGCCATCTTCATCAACAAGCGTGATCGTGTAATCAGTTGGTGAAACCGTTGTAAAATCAACCAGAACATTCATATCGCCGTTAACTGTGATCTGCGCTCTTGAGCCTTTGCCGAGAACTGACATATCCGCACGATTATAGAATGTATCTACTTCATAGAACGGAAGATTATAATACAGGTTCAAGTTATTCGCCCTGATTTTTGAGCCGTTTTCAGCATACTGAACGTCAATTACTTTGTTGGTGGGAACACCGTCAAGGGACAGGAAGAATGTTACCTTTTGAAGTGTTGCATCAGCTTCTGCGCCGGAAGTGGTTGAGATTTCTGTGTAACCTCTTACATTAAACGTATATTCTGAGCCGAAATACTGATATTTATTGTTAACATCCGGTTCAAGATTATCTGTGTAAACATAGGAAATCCAAGCGCATCTTTCATCTGAGCCATCCGGATTCTGAACTGTAACACTGTCACCGTAATGGAATTCGGAAGCGTTGCGTTCATTGTCTGTATAGCTAAATGTGCCGTCGCCGTCGTCTACAACCCAATACTCATCGCCGGCCTGATCCATAACAAGGATCGTATACGGGATCCAGTTTTCGGTTAAAGCCGTGCCGAGCGCCATGTTATAGTTATCATAATCATAACCGGTATAAACGTTACCGTTTACTTCAACAGGTGTTTCCACATTGATTCCGGAAACAGCGCTCTGAACAGCGGCTACATTATAAGCGTCCGCGTTGAGCGTGCTTACCTTGAACTGGTTGGCTTCATATACGCTCTCATCTGCAAGACCGTTGCGAAGAGCGGTTACGGCAGCATTGATCATCCGCGTTTGCTGATTGATCGCGTCCTGCATGGTGTCGGCTACTGTTGCCTGATCCTCTGCAGTGTAATTATAATATCCGATCTCAATGATGTTGAAGTTTGCGTCTTCAAGCGCAGCAGATGTAAATTTCATAGAGCCATCTGCTGAAGCACTGAGAAGGGATTCCATTTCCGCCTTAGCAGCATTAAACGCTTCCCAGTTTGCAGGTGTGTAAAGCGCCTGACCGCAAAGATCACAGTGCAGATCGCTGTTTTCGTCTACACAAGCCTCTGTTTCATCTACATCGCCGCGTGAACAGGTTTTCGTATGTGTTGTGCCGTTATTATCCGGAGTATATATATACTCATGACCCAAAGCGGTTTCAGGAGTCTTAACATCATAGCCGCAAACTGAGCAGATATAATGGGCAGTACCACCGGCAGTACAGGTTGCATGTGTGCTGTCCGCCTGCTCGATCAGGTTATGAGAGCCTTCCTCTGTGTTCTGCTGCAGTCCGGTCATTGCGGTCTGAAGTGTATTATATCTTGACTGTGCCTCTGAAATGATCTGATCAGCAGTCATGGATGTATAGTTCAGATCTGCCTGCGCAGCGCCGAGTGCATCACTGAATGTTGCCCAGGACTGCGGCGTGTAGCAGTTAAACGCATTGTTCTGATACTGACCAACGATGTCGGCAGCCTGCTGAACAAGTTCAATCAGATCTGAAATATCAACTACCGTAACCGTCTGATGAAGGTTTGTGTTGGTACGGTCTCTGGTCTGGAAACCATCCCAACCGCCTGCTTCAACACCCAAATATTCATGGATATCCGGCGTTGTGAAACTTACGGCTCTCATTCCGAGATCGCCTACCGTAACCGTTGTTTCACCAAGAACAACCGTGCCGTCTGTAGCGGCGGGAAGATTAACATAATCATTACCGGATGATACACTGCTGGGCTGCTTCATAAGTGCGTCATGATAAGAAGCGGATGCGGGGCTTACCCACGCTGCGCTGCCCTCTTTCCAGCGAACGGACATCGTGCCGTTGGAATCACTGATGGAATCCTGACCATATGCGCCGAAACCAAGGGAGTGAAGCTGCGCTTCTCTGTTGCTAAACCAACTGTTCCAATGGTTATTGAACGTGATATCATACTCCGTTACATAGGAAGTTGTGCCGGGCTGTGTTTTCAAATAAGTGATATTTGTAATCTGATTATAAAGGTAAGAATAAATATCGTCCGCGCCCTGCGCCTCTGTGGTGCCGGTAGTGGAATTCACTACAGAGCCGTCTTCCGTGCCGGTAAATGCCGTCTGGAGTTCAAGCAGCGCATTCGCAATATTGGTGATCAGCGTTGTATACTGAGATACAAGCGTTGCCTGATCCGTAAAGTCGGTATTATCCAACTCTGTCATGGTATGGGTTGCCTCTGCAACAATATCCATAACATCAGTATAGTTTGAGTATTTATAACCGTCTATGCCCTGAACATAAGCTACGATCGTGTTATAACTCTGCTGCGTGCTGAGAACGGAAACAACTGCATCATGGCTGATGCGAAGACCTGCCATTGCCTCTTTTACATTCGCAAGAATTGTATTATAAGTTGCCTCATCCTCTTCATTCTGCCTAAGGGTTATACCGGAAGTGTAACTGCCGTTATTATAATGCTCCAGCGCAGCATTGATTGCCTCTGTAGCAGCCTGATAAGACTCTGCAGTATAGTAGCCCTGCGTCAGGCCGTAATACGCTGCAAAATAAGTCTGCAATTCACTGTCGTCAATATAAGCCTCTGACGTAACAAGATTATTGTACGCATTCACAAGGTTAGTATTATTTGTGGTTGCGTCCGTGAAACGAACAGATTTGTTTGCAAGATTATTTATAGCAGAATTTGCAATCTCATAATTTCTTACAAACAAAGAATAGGAAGTGGAAGTATAATACTCGTCTTTATTTTTGCTCTCATAAATCGGCGTATAAGCCGCAAAGTTGCTTGCAAAGGTGAAGTAACTCTGCATATTAACCGTTGTGGTAAGCGCTCTTCTGGTTGTTGCTATGCTGGAGATGGCATTATCAATTGCCGTTACGCATGTATCAACCTGATCTGCAACCGTAGCCTCATTTGCTGAAGCAAAATAGGATTGCGGAGCAATACCCATAGCTGTATCAAGCGTTCTGAGGTAACTGCGAACAAGCGTATAAGAATAATCACACAAATTGGTTGGCATATTGCCGAGCGCATCCACAAGAGCCGAATAATTAATTACATAAATATTGGCATTCTGCGTAAACGTGCCGGAATTACGGTCGTCATTATACGTAATCCAATCCTGTGAAGGATAGTGAATCATATATTCATCACCGAACGTATCCGCATTACCGTTCCAATAAAGAGTGTTGGAATATCTGTCAGGACTGTCATTACTTGCATTCAGATGTGAAAGGAAATCTGAATTATCCTGATAACCTACGAAAGATGCAACACCCGTCTGATAACCAACGGTATTGCTGAAACCGTGCCAGTTTTTAACAAGACCGAAAGGTTCGGTAGTTGGCCTCATACTTCTTGTTCCGGAATTGGCAAGCAATGTATATCTTGCCGTATACATAGAAACCGGGAAAGCAAGCGGCGTACCGGTGCCGTCATACATAAGAACCGTAGTACCGTACTGAACGCCCGCACGTGTTTCTGTGCCGGCGCCGCCGTCATCCGTTCTTACATCGGCAAAATCCGTATCCGCGCCAACGCCTTCTGCATACAGAACGCCGGACATTTGGTCATTATCTACAAGACCGGCAGCGGTATAAGAACCGTCTGCAGCAGCATTTGCAGTTGCCTGAGCCGGAGTCCATCTCTGCATGGCAGTAAACTGCGTGTTCAGGTTGTTGTACGCGTTATCTACTTCATCTGCATCCCGAACGCCCGCCGTTACGAGAAAATATGTAAGATTCGCGTCATACCAAGCCTCATAGGTATTGACAAGGTTGGTATACGGCGTGCCGCCTTCAAGCCTTGTTTCCACCTGATCAATGAGGTTTTTAAGTTCCTCAGCACTATGCTCCGCAGCATAAGAACTGAAAGGCATTGCGGCAAAGGTGGTGAGCACCATAATTGCTGCAAGGAACGCAGCAAGAAGCCGCCTGGACTTTTTTGTTTTCATTGAATTACCTCCTTAAAACTTGCCGAAAAAGCATTCTGTGCGGATATGCACTGACCTAACATATAAAACCCCGCATGAAATTTACTTTTTTTGCAATCGGTTCAAAAGGGTATAACTGCCCTATTGAATAGTATTCTACAGGGTTAATAATACCATATAATTGAATATCTGTCAACGTAAATATATAAAAAATATCCGCTAAAAGTTTACATTTTATTTACAATCTTCCATTCGGGAATTAATTTTAAAATACATTGTTATTTTTCACATGGTTCCCTGTGATTTTTTATAACAATGAAAATATATACAGTATATTCCGAATAATTTGAACATATTTGTATATTTATACAAATATTTCTAAATCTCTTGACTATGCCGAATGATATGTTTATAATGATTATCAGTTAGGCGGGCGGCAATCAATCTTATACTGCATGCATCTTGCCCAGCTATATATTTATTACATTATATACAGGGTTTAACGGAGGAATAGACTATGGCAAAAGAGATCAAAAAGGTGGTTCTTGCTTACAGCGGCGGACTGGATACTTCCATCATCATTCCGTGGCTGAAAGAAAATTATAACAACTGTGAAGTCATTGCCGTAAGCGGCAACGTTGGTCAGGGCACAGAGCTTGACGGGCTGGAGGAAAAAGCCATCAAGACCGGCGCATCAAAGCTTTATATTGAAGATCTGACGCAGGAATTTGTTGACGACTATATCATTCCCACTGTTCAGGCAGGGGCAAAATATGAAGATCAGTATTTGCTGGGCACCGCATTCGCACGCCCGATCATTGCAAAAAGAATTGTTGAGATTGCGAAAGCAGAGGGAGCGGACGCGATCTGCCACGGCTGCACCGGCAAAGGAAACGACCAGGTAAGATTTGAACTTGCCATAAAAGCCTTTGCGCCGGATATGCAAATCATTGCGCCGTGGAGAACCTGGGAATTCAAGAGCCGTGAGGAAGAGATAGAATATGCGGAAAAGCACAATATTCCGCTTAAAATAAATCGGGAAACAAACTATTCAAAAGACAAGAATCTTTGGCATCTGAGCCATGAAGGGCTTGACCTTGAGGATCCTGCAAACGAGCCGAAGTATGACGAGATTCTGGAGATGGGCGTTTCTCCGGAAAAAGCGCCGGACAAGCCAACCTATGTTACAATCCACTTTGAAAAAGGCGTTCCCACTGCCCTTGACGGCAAAGAGATGAACAGTGTTGAACTGGTGGAAAAACTGAATGAACTTGGCGGCGCAAACGGCTGCGGCATCATTGATATGGTGGAAAACAGACTTGTGGGCATGAAGAGCCGCGGCGTTTATGAAACCCCGGGCGGTTCAATCCTTTACAAAGCGCACGAAACGCTGGAACAGATCTGCCTGGACCGCGAGACGCAGCACTATAAATTCCTTGTTGCGCAGAAATTTGCCGAGGTGGTTTACTACGGCCAGTGGTATACTCCCCTGCGCGAGGCGCTTTTTGCGTTTGTGGAATCCACGCAAAAAACGGTTACCGGCGATGTTAAGATCAAACTTTACAAGGGCAACATTATCAACGTAGGCGTTCAATCTCCTTACAGCCTTTACAGCGAGGAATTTGCCACGTTTGACGCAGACGAGGTTTATGATCAGAACGATTCCGCCGGATTCATCAATCTGTTCGGACTTCCGATCAAAGTGAAAGCGCTGCTGGACCAGCAGAGAAACAATAAAGACTGATCCGATTTGTGATCTCAGGCGCGTTCTGCGGCAGCAAGGCGCGCCTGTATTTATATATTAAAGAAAGACGTGAAACTATGGCTCAACTTTGGAAAGGCAGATTCAAAAAAGAACTTGCCAAGGAAACGAATGACTTTAACTCTTCTATCAAATTCGACCAAAGAATGTTTGAAGAGGACATAAAAGGCAGCATGGCGCACGCGACAATGCTGGGCGCAACGGGCATTATTGATAAAAGCGAGAGCGAAAAAATCGTTGACGGCCTTGAGGGGATACTGGATGACATCCAGAGCGGAAAACTGGAGATAGACGAAACGGCGGAGGACATACATACCTTTGTTGAGGGCGAACTGACAAAGCGGCTTGGAGACACGGGAAAAAGGCTGCATACCGCCCGTTCCAGAAATGATCAGGTTGCGCTGGATATCCGGCTGACGCTCAGAAAAGAGATCGGCAAAATTGAAGAAAAGATCAAAGAACTCATTGGCGTGATCTGCAGCAAAGCGGAAGAAAACGAGGATACGATCATGCCCGGATACACCCACCTGCAAAGGGCGCAGCCGATCACCTTTGCGCACCATATTATGGCATACGCGGCAATGCTCTGCCGCGATCTGGACCGCCTTGCGGATGTAAAACGCAGAATGAACATCTGCCCGCTCGGATCCGGCGCTCTGGCGGGAACCACTTATCCGCTGGACCGCGAAAGCGTGGCGAAAGAGCTGGGATTTGACGGCATTACGCTCAATTCCCTGGACGGCGTTTCCGACCGTGATTTCTGCATGGAACTGGCGGCGGCGCTTTCCATAATCATGGTACATCTTTCCAGATTTTCCGAAGAGATCATTATGTGGTGCAGCTGGGAATTCAAATTTGTGGAACTGGATGACGCGTTCTCAACCGGTTCTTCAATCATGCCGCAGAAAAAAAATCCTGACATTGCGGAACTGGTGCGCGGCAAGAGCGGCCGTGTATTCGGCGACCTGACGGCACTGCTGACGGTGATGAAAGGCATTGCGCTTGCGTACAATAAAGATATGCAGGAAGATAAAGAGGCAATCTTTGACGCTGTGGACACGGTAAAGATGTGCCTGAACGCATTTACGCCGATGGTGGACACCATGACCGTTCTGAAAGAAAACATGAGGAACGCCGCGGCAAAAGGCTTTATCAACGCAACGGACTGCGCCGACTACCTTGTTGGAAAAGGACTGCCGTTCCGGGACGCGTACAAGGCGACCGGTGAACTGGTGGCGCTGTGCATAGATAAGGGTCTGACACTGGAAACACTGCCCCTTGACGAATATAAAAAGATCTGCCCGCTGTTTGACGACGAAGTTTACAAAGCGATCAACCTTGAAAAATGCGTTGCGGACAGACTGGTTCCGGGCGGTCCAAGCAAAGAGAGCGTTGAAAAGCAGATAAAAGAGGCAAGAAAAGTCATTTCCTGACTTTACAAAGCAGTTAGTTTGTAAAAAACTTAAGAATTGGTTGACATTCGGCGAATGATTCGTTTATAATGGGTTTGCATTTTAAGCAAAATAAGGAAAGGCCTGTGGATGGATTATGGCATATAAACTGGTAGTTGATTCCTGCTGCGATATTACGGAAGATATGAAATCATGGCAAGATTTTGAGATCGTGCCGCTCACACTGCAGATTGGCGATTATGTAATTCAGGATGACGCCGATTTTGATCAGGACAGTTTTATTTCAAAAATGGTGGCAAGCAACGAACTTGCAAAATCTGCCTGCCCCTCCCCCGAAGCATTTGCCGAAGCATGCGAGGGCGATTATGACGAGGTCTACCTGCTCACCATAACAGACAAACTGAGTGGCAGTTACAACAGCGCTATGCAGGGCGTTGATCTTTACCGTGAGGAACATGACGACGGCAAAAAGATCCACGTGTTCAACTCCCTTGCCACCTCCGGTCTTGAAACGATTATGGCGCACAAGATCAAAGAACTGGCAGACAGCGGCAAGCCGTTTGAAGATGTGATTGCAGAAGCTGAAGAATACTGCGTAAAAAACTGCGGTCTCTACTTCTGTTTGGAAAGTCTGGACGCCTTAAAAGGCAACGGCAGGCTGTTTAACCTGGCGGCAAACGTGATTGAGGCGCTGCGTGTAAAACTGATCTGCAGAAGAACGGATTACGGCAATATCTCCGTTGCCGGCAAGGATCTGACCCAAAAACGCGCGCTTTCCAAACTGGCAAACTTGGTTGCGAAAGACACGGAAGGCTGCGATCTGAAACAGAAAGTTTGCATTATCAGCCATGTATGCTGTAAGGATAAGGCGGATTATGTAAAGGAACTGATCTGCGGCGCATGCAGTTATCCGCCCGAAAACGTGATCGTGATCAAAGCGAGCGGGCTCAATTCGCTTTATGCGTCCAACGGCGGAATCATCGTTTCTTTCAGCAAATAAATTCATTATATGAAAAGGACTTGCTCCAAACGAGCAAGTCCTTTTTTGCTTGTGTTCATTCGATATTCCGGATCGGGGCAATGCTGCGCGCAAGAATTCCGTTCATATACGCGATTGCAGTGCCGTAATTTGTAAACGGCACGCCCTGTTTTTCCGCCGATCTCATTCTATATTCGATCTCGGCGGGATTCAGCATGCAGCCGCCGCAGTGGATCACCAGTTTAAACGCCGAAAGATCCTGCGGAAAGCCGCCACCGCTGCTCCACTGAAGATCCAGCCGCGCGCCCGTGCGCGCTTTCAGCCAGCGGGGCAGTTTGACCGTGCCGATATCCTCACACTGCCGGTGGTGCGTGCAGCCTTCGCTGATCAAAACCTTATCGCCGTCTTTCAGGGTATCTATTATTTCAGCGCCTTTTACGGCGGTGCCAAGAAAGCCTTTATACCTTGCCATAAGTATGGAAAAGGAGGTTAGCGGCACGGATTCCGGCACAATCTTGGACACATAGCCAAATACCTGTGAATCCGTGATCACCAGTGCCGGCGGTGCTTTCAGGGCTGAAAGCGTTTTCTCAAGCTCCGTTTCCCGCGTTACAACAGCAACTGCGCCGCTGTCTATAACATCTCTTACCGCCTGCTGCTGCGGCAGGATCAGCCTGCCTTTCGGCGCGGCGGAATCAATAGGAGTAACCAGAACGACCGTATCGCCGGCAGAAATCAGATCGCCAACAAATCGTTTTTGCTTTTCGGGCGGTGCATAAAGCCTGCCGAGGGTATTTTTAAGTTCCGTTATCCCCTGCTTTTTCAGCGCGCTGGTATAAACCGTATCATCCGAATTCGGCGGAATCTTATGGAGCAGATCCGCTTTGTTTTTCACGGTGAGATAAGGAATTTTACGCTCATGAAAAAGAGAGATCAGTTCATTTTCACAATCGTTTAAATCCCTTGAGGCATCCGTTACAAGAACGGCTATATTGCACGAACGCAGGATCTTGCGCGCAGAATCCACACGCTTTTCGCCCAGCGCGCCCGTATCGTCAAACCCCGGGGTATCTACGATCATAACCGGGCCGAGCGGCAAAAGTTCCATCGCCTTTTTTACAGGATCCGTTGTTGTGCCGCCGATCTCGCTTACAACGGAAAGATCCTGCCCCGTCACGGCATTGACCAGACTGCTCTTGCCCGCGTTCCGGCAGCCGAAAAACGCGATCCATATTCTTTCCCCAGACGGGGTGCTGTTCAAACTCATAAGATCATCTCCGCATCGGAAAACAGATTAAAACCTGAAATCCCGCTCTCCGTTTTCTATTTTGACCAGACGTTCACGCACGATCTGTTTTACCTTTTCGCTGCCGATATTTTCTATTTCTTTTTCAATGAGCGCCTCGCCTTTCTTTCTGGTATCCTCGCTTGCGTAATCCATAAGAAATTCCTTTAACGTCATCAGCGCGTTGGGATGGCAGCAGTTTTGAATCTGGCCGGATTTGCAAAGGCTCATAAAGCGGTCGCCCGTTCTGCCCTCACGGTAACACGCCGTGCAGAAAGACGGTATATATCCCGCGCCCATCAGCCAGTTTACAACTTCATCCAGAGTACGGTTGTCCGAAACGTCAAACTGCTCCGTATCGTGCGGCCTTTCCTCCTCACAATAGCCGCCGACGGAAGTTCTGGAACCGCCGCTGATCTGGCTTACGCCGAGACGAATGATCTTTTCACGCACGGCAGGCGTCTCACGCGTGGAGATGATCATACCGGTATACGGAACGGCGATGCGGATGCACGCTGCGATCTTGCAAAACATCTCATCACTGAGGGAATTGTCAAAATCATTCGGGTCAATATCATCCGCACGTTTCACACGCGGAACGCTGATCGTATGCGGGCCGACGCCGTGCACCGCCTCCAAATGTTCCGCATGCATCAGCAGACCGGCAAATTCGTATCTGTATTTATCCAGACCAAACAGCACGCCGATGCCCACATCATCAATACCGCCCTCCATCGCTCTGTCCATCGCCTCGGTATGATAAGCGTAATTGTGTTTCGGGCCGGTCGGGTGCAGGTATTCATAACTTTCCTTATGATACGTTTCCTGAAACAGAATATAAGTACCGATACCTGCCTCTTTGAGTTTTCTGTAATTTTCCACCGTAGTGGCGGCTATATTTACGTTTACACGGCGGATGGCGCCGTTTTTGTGTTTAATGGAATAAATGGTTTTAATGCAGTCCAGTATATACTCGATCGGGTTGTTGACCGGATCTTCGCCCGCCTCTATTGCAAGGCGTTTATGACCCATATCCTGAAGGGCGATCACCTCTTTTGCCACTTCTTCCTGGGTCAGTTTTTTTCTTGCGATATGCTTGTTTTTCTGGTGATACGGGCAGTAAAGGCAGCCGTTTACGCAGTAATTGGACAGATAAAGCGGCGCGAACATCACAATTCTGTTGCCGTAAAAATCTTTCTTGATCTGCTCCGCAAGGTCATAGATCTCGTTTACTTTCTCTTCGTTGTCGCACGCAAGGAGCACGCTCGCCTCGCGGTGGCTCAGCCCTTTTCTTTGCTTTGCCTTTTCTATGATCTGATCCACAAGTTCCAGATCGTCTTTATGCTCATCAGCATATTTCAGCGTTTCCCGAATCTCTTCATCATTGATAAATTCCTCCGCTTTCAGCGATTTCGGATCATATTTTATCATTTTCTCATACCCTTTCGTGAAAAGTGTTATTTGATTTTGTTTCACTTTTTGTAGAATCAGGGGATAAAATCGCCCCTGCCCACAACGATTTCATAGCCGGTACGGCGCATTTGTTCTTTTAAAAGCGTAAGACCTTCCGCCGATTCCGCACCCGTGTTTGCCTTATTGTTATAAAGCGTATATTTTGCGCGCTCACGCTTTGGCGTAAGATTTGGCATGATCACATTTGTCCCGGCGTTCATGCCGTTTTCATGGCCTTTGCCGTCCACGGTTGCAAGCGCGGTTGTCGCCGGAAGCAGCACATGCGGCAAAGTCAGACGGATCAGCCCCAGCATAAAAAGCGTGAGTTCCGCTGTGCCGCCTGCCTGATCACGAAACGGTGTATCGCAGTGCGCAACAAACGGCCCTATACCCACCATTTCCGGCTCAAGCGCCTTTAAAAACGCAAATTCACCGGCAAGGTCATCCACGGTCTGATACGGGGAACCCACCATAAATCCGGCGCCCGTCTGGTAGCCTAAAGCTTTCAGATCACGCAGGCAGCGCACCCGGTTTTCAAAAGACATTTGCGGCGGATGCAGTTTTTTATAATGTGCTTTGTTCGCCGTTTCGTGGCGGAGCAGATATCTGTCCGCCCCGGCATTTCTCAGCCTTTTATAACTTTCAAAACTGCGTTCCCCCAAAGAAAGGGTAACGGCGCAGTCCGGGTGATCCGCTTTGATCCGGCCGATGATCCGGCAGAGAACCTCATCCGTATAATAGGCGTCTTCCCCGCCCTGCAAAACAAAGGTGCGAAAGCCGATCCCATACCCCCGCTTTACTGCTGCCAAGATATCGTTTTCATACAGGCGATAACGCTGGATCTTGCCGTTTGCACAGCGTATGCCGCAGTAAAAGCAGTTGTTTTTGCAGTGATTTGAAATTTCGATCAGCCCGCGTATAAAGACTTTTCTGCCATACACACGATCCCTGACCTGCCTTGCGTTTTCAAACAGATAAGCGGCACAAGCGCTTCGGTTTTCAATCAGGAATCTGTATTCATCCTTATCCAGAAAAGTGTTTTCCCGCAGTTTGTTGATCAGCGTTTTACACATTGGCATAAGCGGTTTTCGCGGACACACCGCCGAGCCTGCCGATCTTGCCGCCAAGGGTGTTGATCACATCCTGCGGCGCGTCTATTGCAATCGAAATGATATTGATGTTTCTCTTGTGGTACGGCACGCCCATTCTGCCGATAATATAATCGCCGTATTCGCTCAGTATGGCATTGAGCGACGCGGCGGAATCCCTGTTTTCTACGATAATGCCGATCACGGCTACACGTGTTTGCGTAACGATCCCCCCTAAAATGAAAAATCCGCGCAAAAAAGCGCGGAATAAAGCAATCTTGCTGCGCGCTTTCGGTTAGGATAACGTGTATGCTTCCCGTCAGTTTGCGTTATTGTGAATAGTTTAACACGGTTTTGCCGTATTTTCAATAGCCTATTGCTTTAAAATCAGCAAAAATGTATAATCTAACTATGAGAACGATTGATTTTGTGATCACAGACGAAAACGCGGGAAAAAGGATCAAAGAATTTCTGCGGGCATTCGGCGTTTCCGGCTCTTTGCTGAAAAAGCTGAAAAACACGGAAAACGGCATATGCAAAAACGGCGCGCCGGCACGAACGATTGACACGGTTTTCTGCGGAGACCGACTGCAGATCAACATAGAAGATTCGGGAAAAGCCCCCGAAAGCGCGGACATTAAAATAAACCTTTTATATGAGGATGAAGATCTGATCGCGGCAGAAAAGCCTGCGTTCATGCCGGTGCATGAGAGCAGAAACCACCGGGGAGATACGCTGTCAAACGCGGTTGCAGACATCTGCGGCGGCGCTTTCCGCGCGATATACCGGCTGGACAGGGATACCAGCGGCATCGTTCTGATTGCGAAAAACGAATTTGCCGCGGCAAAACTTGCCGGCAGGGTCAGAAAAGATTATTACGCCGTGGTCTGCGGAAAAATAGAAGGCAGCGGCGTTATAGACGCGCCGATAAAGCGGGAACGGGAAAGTATTATCAAACGCTGTGTTGCGCCGGACGGCGAAAGCGCCGTTACGCACTATACCGCCATAAAACACAGTGAAAAATACACATTGGTAAAGTTGAAACTGGAAACGGGAAGAACACATCAGATCCGAGTACATCTTGCCCATATCGGTTATCCGCTTGCGGGGGATACACTGTACGGCGGCGGCACGGAAGAGATCAGCCGGCAGGCGCTGCACTGCCGGGACATTTATTTTACGCATCCTGTTTCAGAGAAAAAAATCCACATCTTTTGTGAGATGCCGCAGGATATGAAAAAACTGATTGAGGAGATGGTATAGTGCCGGCATTTTCAACGCACTACCTGTTTGCAAAGGAAATGATGGAAGATCTGCGGCGGGCTGCGGATTTTCCGCTGAACAAAGACGCCGTGCTGATCGGAACGCAGGGGCCGGATATCTTTTTCTTTCACCGCGCCCTGCCGTGGCAGAAAGGAAAAACGCTCCGAAAAGCGGGTTCTGCCATGCACAGGGCAAAGTGCGGAGAGATTCTGGACTGTTTCAGGCGCTGCTGTGACCAAAAAAAGGATAACAGCGTTGCAAAAAGCTATGTGTACGGCTTTATTCTGCACTACGCGCTGGACAGAATCTGCCACCCGTACATCTATTTTGTGCAAAACAGAATCACGCAGAAATTTCCAAAGCTGAATGCACATTCGGTTCACAATATGATTGAACTATCGCTGGATTCCGTTTTGCTGAACGAAAAAGAACACTGTGAAAGCCCGAAAGCATACCGAACGGAAAATATGATAATTTTTACAGAAACGGAACTCCGCGAAACAGCGGAAGTGATCGCATCCGCCGGAAAACTTTTTGCGCCGTATGAGATCACGGCACAGGACGCCGCCACAGCCATAAAGGACACATGCGCGGCGCAGCGGCTTTTGTATGACGGCAGCGGGCGCAAGGAAAAATTTTTAAAACATGCCGAGCGGCTGTTTTTTCCGCTGACGGGAAATTTCAGAATTTCCGCTTTTCTTAGAACAGATGACTTGGAAAAAGCAATAAAATATGTTAATATGAATAACAGGAACTGGAGATCCCCTTTCAGTGGCGAGCGCAGAAACGAAAGTTTCACACAGCTTTTTGAACTTGCAAAAACCGATGCCGCAAACATGATACGGCGTTTTAACGCCGGCATGAGCGGTGAGGAGATCACAGGCAATCTATCATTTTTAACGGGAGTGAAAGTGCAGTGAAAACAATACCGAGTTTTCAGGTAGACCACAATAAATTAAACAAAGGAATTTACATCAGCCGCATTGATGACGATATCACCACATACGACATCAGAATGCGCGAACCGAACAAAGAGCCTGTCATGACCAATGCCGCGATGCACACCATTGAGCATATCTTTGCAACCTATGTGCGCAACACCGAATTCAGCGACAATATCATCTATTTTGGCCCCATGGGGTGCAGAACGGGATTTTATTTCCTGACCCGTTCTCTTTCAGACGGGTATTCCATACAACTTATTAAGGATGCATTTCAGTACATTGCAGACTACTGGGGCATGATCCCCGGCGCAACGATGAAAGAATGCGGCAACTGCAAGGATCACAATCTTGCCCAGGCAAAGGAAGAGGCAAAGGAATTCCTGGAAGTGATAAAGAACTGGACGAAAGAAGACCTGAAATACCCCGAATAAGGAGGCAGTATGGAACCTTTATTCCGGATCAAAGCAACAAACACGCTGGAAGAATACAAACGCTGGAATTTTGAACTCAGCGGAAAAAAGCAGATCATTCTTATGCTCGTTTTATACCTGCTTTATGCGCTGCTGATCACAAGATATCTGCTTTTATATAAGCTCAATCCCCTGCTTTATGCTGTGTGCATGCTTTTTATGGCAGTGTTTCTCCTGTTTTTATTTCTCTATAAAAACAAACTGATCAAAACCGTGTATTATTCAAACGGCGCAAACCTGAAATGCCCTATTGCAGAGGTGTCATTTTATGAGCAGTTTCTGGAGATTAACAACGAGCGCAGTTATTCCAAATTCTTTTATGAAGATATTTACACCATAAAAGAAACCAAAACGAATTATTATATCATGACTGCTCTGAACCAGGGAATTATCTTGCTGAAATCAGACTGCCCGCCGGAATTTGCGCCGTTTTTGCAAAGCCTGAAGTTCCGGAGCAGAAAGCCGTAAATATCTGTTAAACAGATCTAAGATTTATAAAAATAATCATAAAAGAGAGGGTTTATGTATTATGAATAAAGGGTTAAAAAACGCAGTGGCGCTTTTAGCGGTCTTTGCCCTGCTGATTTGCTGCTTTCCCATGAGCGCGCTTGCCGCGGATGACAATACTTTACAGTTTCAAAACGGCAAATTCAAGATTCTGATCTTATCAGACCTGCAGGACACGAATGAACCTCAGCAGGAAACAACCGATATGATCACAGCCGCCATCACCAAGACCGAGCCGGATCTGATCGTTTTGCTGGGCGACAATATTGCGGGCTGGTGGAAAGGCGTAGATAAAACGCAAACCGACGAGGCAATTGCAAAAGTAGCCGAGCCGATCGAAAACAGCGGTATTCCGTTTGCACTTGTTTTCGGCAATCATGACCATGAAGGGCTGGCAAGCGAAGAAAACGGCTATGAAGAAGAAGCGGCAAAGGAATACATACTGCACCGCTTTCAGCTTTACGGCGGCTGCCTTGCCACCGAAGGCGAGGAAATGACCGGCGTGGGCAACTACAACCTGACGGTGAAGGACAGCGCCGGCGAAAAAGACATCTTTAACCTTTGGTTTATGGATTCCAATCCCTACACGCCGGATGAAGAAGGCGGCGGTTACGGATATGTGCACGAAGATCAGACCGAATGGTATAAAAAGACTTCTGATGCGTTAAAGGCGCAAAACGGGGGCGCACCCATGCCGTCACTTTTATTCCAGCACATCATTGTGCCGGAGGTTTATGATATGCTGACCGAAGTGCCTAAGGGCACAGAAGGCGCAGTGAGCGGCAACGGCGGCCACGAGGGAAAATATTATATTGCAAACGAAGATTATATTTACCAGGGCAATGTAAACGAAGGCCCGTGCCCGCCAAATACGAATCACGGCCAGTTTGAAAGCTGGGTGGAACAGGGCGATATCATCGGCGCCTTTTTCGGGCATGACCACACCAATGATTTTGCCGGAGAATATCAGGGCATCAAGCTGGTTGCCTGCCCGGAAACGGGATTTTACAGTTACGGCGGCGTACATGGGGTGCGCACGATCACTCTGGATGAAAAGGATCTTTCCGATTTTGAATCAGAAGTGATTCTGTATACCGATCTGCTGGATTATGAGGTTTCAAACTCCTATAAAGCGGATTACGGCTACAGCGCATATAAAAGCACGTTTTTGCCGACTGTGTTCGGCATTGTCGGCGGCGTGGTTGCGGTTTGCGCCGTGCTTGCCATTGTGATCGTTATTGCCAAAAAGAAAAAAGGCAAAAAGCAAGGTAAATAATTCATAAAAAAGCGGCTGATTTCTCAGCCGCTTATTTTTTATGAACTTGGCGCTATAGGGTGGGAGATTCTAAAAAGCGAATGGTTTTTTGATCGCAGTTCAGTTCGGTTTCAATCCCGTAAGGGAGAATGCCGATCGGTTTTGCATGGCCGAAATTTACATTGTAAAATACAGGCAGATCCGTTAAATGCTCTTCCTGCGCAATAACCTGCCGGATCACAGCCTTATATTCCTCATAAAAGGTTTCATCTTTTGGCTTGCCGACCAGGATGCCGCTGATCACATGCAGAATCCCCTGCGCCGCCAGATTCCGCAGCGCCCACAGCACAAAACCGGGAGACGGTTTTTCCTCGCTGGTTTCAAAAAACAGAATCGCATCTTTCCATTCGTTTAAAGCGGGCCAGATCGAAGTTCCGTTTGCCATCATAAACACGTCGATACAGCCGCCGAGCAAGTGCCCTTTCACGGTTCCTTTTCCGTTTAGGATCTCATACCCGTGCCGGTCTTTTTTCAGGGAATGCGGCGTGTTTATATTGCTTTCGTCCCACAAGATATAATCATCCGACCATTCAGGGCTTGGGCGCAGCTCATATTCTTCCCATGTGCCGAACAAAAGATCTTCCACTGCTTTTTTGGTATAATCAAACATTTTCACATATTCGCCGAATTCGCACAGAACACACGGGCCGTAAAAGGAAACCAAGCCTGCCTTATGCATCATAAAATGATTGATTGTTGTATCCGAATACCCCATAAAAATTTTCGGGTGATCCCGGATGATATCCAGATCAATATAGGGAAGCGTTCGGATCGTATCATCCCCGCCGATGGCACTGATAATTGCCGAAACAGAGGGATCCTCAAAGGCGTGCATCAGATCCTGCGCGCGCAGCTGCGGGTGTTCCGCCACAAAAGCGCTCCCTTTTAAAGCATGCGGCATACACACAACCTCTAACCCGAAATCATGTTCCAGTCTTTCCTTGGCGATAGAATATTTATGGATGAGATTGGGATCGCCTAAGCCGCCCCATGACAGGCTGACGACTGCAATCTTATCCCCTCTTTTTAGTCTTTTCGGCTTGATCACACAAATCCCCCCTCTTGGTTCAAATAAACAGCTAAGAATGAGTTGGTTGACCGCCGTGCCAAAGCCTGCTTTCGAAAGGAGCGGATTCACGTTTGCGCATGATTTAGTCTATGCCCGCCTCCCCGGTTACGCCGTTATATATCTTATTTGTCTGCACCGCTGTATTCGCTGTGATATGCCGCAACCGAATAGATAGCGGGAAACATGAGACACAGCAGAATCACGGCAAACGGCGCCGCAAGCGATCCAAGAAAGGAAACCGCCATTAGAATCGCCGAAGCGCACACCCACGCCGTGCCCGCGGCTTCCCGCGTTTTAAAAAGCACGGTGCTGTTTTTCAGCGTTGGCAGCATTTTCAGAATCAGGTTCGGCGTTTTGCCGATACGGGGAATGCCTGCTGCCATGAGCATCAAAAACGAAAAAACGGCGCAGACGATAAAACCCGGATCACGCAGAACGCCAAGCGCATTTCCGATCACGATAAAAAACAAAAAATAATCGATTGCAGGCAGCAGCAGTTTCAGCCAGACAACATCCGCGTGCAAAGGATCCTTCACAGCCCTTGCCGCGATGGAACCCATTTCCAGCAAAGCAAAAATAACGGGAACAGCAAACAGAAAAACATTTTTATTTACAAAAGAATCCGCATCCAGCCCCGAACGAAAATGCACGGCAAGATCTTCCGGCAGTTTTGCATAAAACAGAGCGCCTGCCAAAACAGGCGCAAGGCATGCCGCGGAAAGGATAATATCAAAAAGCGATAAGCCTTTTTTGACTTTCATGATCCATACCACCCTGATTCAGACAAATCTGCCGCTGAAATCCGGCTCCAAAACCGGCAGACCCAGATCGTGGACTGCATTTTCTATAAACTTTTCTGCTGTTTTCGGCTTTGCCGGCAGACCCGTAAACGTAAGATAATAAATGGTGAGTTCCTCAAAGGTGGGGCTCATTTCATTTTTTATCTTCACTTTATCCGCTGAAAACGCGAAAGTAAATTTTCTGACATGTGCGGTTTCAACAGGCCGTATCCAAAGTTTCAGTGTGCCGTCTTCCTGCCACGCCGCCTTGGAATAGGTGTGATAATGCAGATCGCCGAGTGTGATCTCGCTGACTGCGTACTCGCCGTTCATGCCTGCCCGGATCACATTGGTGTATTCTTTTTCCCGCCAGGTAAAAACAAGCCCGTCCGCGTCAAACTCAAATTTCATAGCGTCAATATTGCCGGGTTTTCTGAACAGCATATTAAGAATGGAAATGGAGATTACGGAAGTATACCGGTTGCTTTTGCACTTGATGATCCTGCCGCTGATTGCCTGCTCCGCCGAAGCGTTTCTCGGCTTTGCCGGCAGATCTTCTACCGCGCAGTTTGCTATGGTTTCCAGCAGAGCGCGGTGTGCCGTTTCGTTTTCCGGCAGCGGATCATTTTCAAAACATTCCGGAAAATACTTCCAAAACACCTTCATAACTTTATAATCTTCAGATTCACCGCAATTGAGCACAACAAGCGCGTCATAACCAGGAAACATAAAGCATCTCTGGCCGAAAAGGCCGTCCGCCCTGAAACTGTTTGATACCGGATTGCGCCAAAACTGGTAGCCGTAGCCGCACATATTATCAATATAGCCGTCGTGCACGGAATCTGTGTGTTTAGCAGTTGCCGTTCTCACCCATTCAGCGGGCACAAGCTGCGTGCCGTCGATCCATTTGCCGTCATGGATATAGGGCAAAAAGAATTTTGCCAGATCCTCAGACTTCATATAAAGCCCCCAGCCGCCGGCGCAGTAACCGTTTCCGTCGCTTTCCCAAAACGGCTTTTCAATGCCGAGCGGGGCAAACATCTTTTCATTCAGATACTCCGCTATACTTTTCCCGGTAACGCGGGAAACGATTGCGGAAAGCATAAAGGTGTTTTCCGAAACATAATTGAACTTGGAACCCGGCGGCGCGAAAAACGGCGCGTCAAAATACTGTTTGATCCAGTCGTGCTCATTTTTTTCATCCAGAAAAGTGATCAGTTTATCCGAACGCATTGTCAGCAGCATCTCAACAGTCAGTTGATTATTGGGAGGCAGCTGCGCATTTTTATATTCAGGAAAGAATTTACAGATCTTATCCTCTGTATTCAAAAGTCCGTCCGCAACGGCAAAACCAACTGCCGTGGAAGTAAAAGATTTGCTCATGGAATAGAGCACATGCGGATAATCCTTGGCATACGGGCTGAAAAAACCCTGAGCGCAGACTTTATCGTGCCTAACAACGGTAAAGCTCTGAAGACCCAGTTTTTTTTCATTGATCTCATCCAAAAACGCTTTGATCGCGGCGCTTTTGATGCCTACGCTTTCGGGAGTAACATGCTGAAGTTCTGTGTTTTTCAGTTTCGTCATAACGATCTTCTCCTTAACAAGCAGATTCTAATTCCATATTAGCTGATACGGGAAATATTTGCAATAAAAACTTTACGAATATTATTTTTTTGTAATTTTTTCCGGCTCCAAAACACGGGTTTCCCAAAAAATATAGAATGCGTTTTTTAGGAGGATATTGAAAAAAAAGTAATGATGTTATAAAATGTAATATAATAGTATGTTTATCAGAAACCCTGCATGATAGAAACACCGTTATTTGGAGTAGTTTGATGAAAGAAGAGAAAACGTTAAAGATCACAGCGCTTTGCAAGAAAGCGGTTTTTGTGATCGTTGATTTTATCCTTTATTTTCTGGCAAACACCGCCATCGTATATCTGACGATGGGCGGCCATGTGCGCGCAACGGATTACAGCAGTATTCTGTTTAGTTACCTGCATCTGTTTGCAACGCTTGCCGTGCTTTACGTCATAAACAAATTACTGGATCTTTACAAAAGCGTCTGGACTTTTGCGGGAGTGGACGAGATCGCGCGCACGATCGTTGCGGCGCTGCTTTCGTCTTTTTCCCTGTTTTTCTTTGACAGGATCATTTTCACCGAACTGCTGCACTACTCCGGCTGGATCCCGTTTTACGCCTATTTTCTTATGTTTGTGCTGGAATTTGTGGCGTTGTGTGTGCCAAGGATCGGATTTAGGCTTTTTAAGAGATACCAAAGCCGGGCAACGAGCCTTTCCGGCAAACACAAGCGCGTTATGATCGTCGGCGCCGGTTTTATGGGCGATTTCTTTATAAACGAACTGATCATGAATAATTATAAGGACGGCTATCCCGTGCTTGCCGTTGACGATAACCCGGTCAAACTGCATAAAAGAATAAACGGCGTAAAGGTGCGCGGCACCTGCGCCGAAATACCGGAACTGGCGCAGAAATACAATATAGACATTATTATGATCTGCCTGCCTTCCGCATCACGCGCACGGCAGAAAGAAATCATTGATATCGCAATGCAGACCAAATGCGCCATAAAAATTTCCCCCTCTGTGAATGAATTTCTGGAGGACGGCGCAAAGGCAAGAAAGATCCGAAATATAGAGATCAAAGATCTGCTTGCCCGCCCGGAAGTGAAACTGGATAAAAAAGTGTGCCGCTATCTGATTGGGAAAACCGTGCTTGTAACGGGCGGCGGCGGTTCCATAGGATCCGAGCTCTGCAAGCAGGTGGCAAGATATTCTCCGAAATCCATCATCATTTTTGATATCTACGAAAACTGCGCATTTGAACTGGAAAACGACCTAAAAAACAAATACGGCGGCCAAATCGATGTGCATATCCGCATCGGTTCCGTAAGGGAGAAAGCAAGACTGCGGGAAGTGTTTGAGGAGTTCATGCCCGATGTTGTTTTCCACGCCGCGGCGCACAAACATGTTCCGCTTATGGAAAGCAGCCCGTGCGAGGCTGTGAAAAACAATGCGTTCGGCACACTGAACGTTGCCGAGATCTGCGATGAATTTAAAGTTTCCAGAATGGTAACCCTTTCAACGGACAAAGCTGTGAACCCAACAAACGTAATGGGCTGCACCAAGCGCATTACGGAACTGATCGTGCAGTATATGAACAACGTAAGCGAAAGCACGGTCTATGCGGCTGTGCGTTTCGGCAATGTGCTCGGTTCACACGGTTCTGTAATACCGATCTTTAAAAAGCAGATCGAAGAAGGCGGCCCCATAACGCTGACTCACCCGGACATAGAACGGTACTTTATGACGATACCGGAGGCGGCGCAGCTGGTTTGCCAGGCGGGCGGCCTTGCCAAGGGCGGCGAAGTATTTGTGCTGGATATGGGCGAGCCTGTTAAGATCAAAGATCTTGCGGTCAATATGATTAAACTTGCCGGGTATGAGGTTGAAGATATCGGCATTAAAATCACGGGTCTGCGCCCCGGTGAAAAAATGTATGAAGAACTGGCGCTGGAAAGCGAAATGGAAACCAGAAGCAAAACCGCGCTGGAAAAGATATTCGTTACCCAGCCGATCGAGATTGATAACGAACGGTTCCGCCATATGATCAGCGACCTGCACAACGTGACCGAATCAAACGTGAGGGAGACTTTGGAAAAGTATGTGCCGAACTATCACCCGGCGGAAAATTCCGGTGAGGATTACTGAGATGCAATAAAGAAAAAGGCAGTCTGCGCATGACGCGCGGGCTGCCCTTTTATTTACCACAGCAAGAAAAACAAATCCGAAACCGCTTTTACGGGCGGACTTATTTCTCTTTTTTTATTCATCAGTATTTCCAGAAAACGGTATCTTTCAAGCCGCTGTCTGACACAGCCTTGATCTCGTTTTCGCCGCGCCGCAGTTTTACGCCTTTAAAAATGAAGATGTGTTGCTGCCGCGTTTTGGAAGCGCACTTTTGACCGATACGAACACCGTTTACATAAAGCGTAATTTCCTCTTCGTTAGAATAGATCTTTACGGCAACATGCTTTTTTCCTCTCTTCTTAAACCGGCGGGAAGTAATATACAAAACGCTTTCCCCGCTCCAGTAAGATTTATAAAGGTAGAAAGCGTCTTTTTTGATCTTCCGGTCATACGTAACAAGGCCCTTATCGTTCCTGCCGGGAATACCGCCCTCGTTACGGCTGTCTATCGCAAAATCAAACATATTCCAAACGAACGTGCCCCAAAGTTTATCCGCTTTCTCAGACATAAAATACCGCAGCGCATGCTCATGAACAATGGACTGCCATTCCTCTGAATGAAATGTGCAGACCGTATCTTTCGGCTGTTTTGGGTGTTCCGTATGATGATCAACATTTGACCCCGCGCCGTATTCGGAAACGGCAACGCCCCTGCCGCCGTTTGCCCGGATATGTGCCGCCGCCTGCGAACGGAACAGACGCGGACCGCCCCAGTACCAACCCGGGTAAATATTGCACCCTTTTATATCTGATTTCCATTTATCGCCGCCGTAATGGTTGGTGGCAAGCGCCGTATAGCGATCGGGATCCAGCGAATGCGCAAGGTCATGCAGTTCGCGCATCATGCGGGCGGCGGTATCGCCGTATTCCCTGCGCACCTCGTTTGACATGCTCCAGCAAAAAACAGACGGGCGGTGCATCTGCTGCAAAATCAGTTCCGTATACTGCTGTTTTGCATTCTCCAGCAGGCGGCGCGTAACGGTTGCATCCTTTTTTTTATCTGTTTCAAGCGGAGAAAGACCCATTCCGCCAATATTTTCCACAAACGGGATCTCCGCCCAAACCAGCAGCCCGTATTGATCACACAGATCATAAAAATGCGGATGGTGGGGATAATGCGCAAGGCGGACTGCATTGGCGCCCATCTCGTAGATCAGCGCAAAATCCTCCTCGTGTTCCCGGTTGGTAATCGCCCAGCCCATATTTTCCCTGTCCTGGTGGCGATTCACACCCCTAAGCGGATAGCGGCGTCCGTTCAGGAAAAATCCCTTTTGCGGATCTATACGGAAATAGCGAAAACCGATATACTTTTCCACGCAATCGCAAACGCTGCCGTTTTGCAGAATCTCACACCGCACTTTATAGCGAAACGGCGCTTTTCTGCCGTTCCAAAGGTGGGGAGACGCAACGCAGAGTGTTAACGCCATCTGTGCAGACGTGATCTCCGTTTCAGCCTCGGCAACCGTTTGCTGCGCAGGATCCGTCAACTGTTCCAATTCAAAATCCGGCTGATCTATACCCACGCAGGGCACAAAAGTATCTGCCTGAGAAATCGAAACACGCAGCCGGCAGCCGATTCCCGCGCCTTTGATGGCTGCACGCACCGTTACCTGCGCGCTTTTTGCAATCTGCGGCGTATTCGGGTATGTAACCAAAACGCCGTCTGAGCCGAACTTCTCCAGCGAAAAGTGCGCGCCCGATACTTCTATAAAATTCACTTCCCTGTATATTCCACCAAAAAAAGTAAAATCTGCCGTCAGCGGAATTACATCAGGAAACGGGAAATTGCTTACGGACACGATAATTTCGTTTTCGCCGCTTTTCAGCGCACCCGTAATATTAAACCTGAACAAAGTATAGCCGCCTCTGTGTTCGCCGATATGAACGCCGTTTACATAAAGATTGCACACGCTGTTTACACCGTAAAACTCAAGATAATACAGCGTGCCTTCTTTTTTACTGATATTTATTTTTTTATAATAGCAGCATTCGCCGCGAAAATAATCTCCCCCGCCGTCCTGCCCGTCTTTGGCATTCCAGGTGTGCGGAAGATCAACCGTTTGCGTCTCCGCGCCGGGCGGAACAGGATATGCGCCGCGGTAAAATCGCCACCCCGTCTGTAATGGTGTTATGGTTTTTATATGCAATCCCTCTCTTTAGCATATTGGATAATTATACTATAGCAGAAATCCGCCTAAAAATATAGGAAAAAACGAAAAATGATCTTAAAATAATATTTTATTGTTGAATTTTACTTTAAATTGGCATTTCGTTAACAAATCGTTAACGCATAATAAAATAAAAATAAAATTAGCACTCTACGCTTGACAGTGCTAATTTTTGTGCTATACTAAAGATGAACTTGAAAGAGAGAAGATCTCCAAAAGGTTCATAAACCGGCAAAAGCAGGTAACAAAAGCTCGCCACCGCGAGGAGCAGATCCCCACAGCTACGAGTAAGATCAATAGTTTGAATGGAGGAATGACTTATGTTGCCAAGCATTTTCGGTGAAAATTTATTTGATGATATGTGGGACGATGTTTTTGATTCCATGTCCGCTTTCAACCGCAGGAACCCGCTTTACGGAAAACACGGCAAGAACATGATGAAAACAGATGTTCGCGAAACCGATAATTCCTACGAGCTGGATATTGACCTTCCGGGATTCAAGAAGGATGAAGTTAAGGTTGATCTGAAAAACGGATACCTGACCATCAGCGCCGCCAAGAGCCTGGATAAAAAAGGCGAAAAGAAGAATGAGCGTTATATCCGCAGAGAGCGTTATTCCGGTCAAATGGCAAGAAGTTTCTATGTTGGCGAGGACGTAGAGTCCAAAGATGTAAGCGCGAAATTTGAGGACGGTATCTTAAAGATATCTCTTCCGAAAGCGCAGCAGAAAAATCTGCCGCCCAGCGGTTCAATCAGCATCGAATAAAATTTTAAGGCAGTCGGAAAATCCGACTGCCTTTTTGTTTACGCACACAATGGCGGTATCCGCAAGGCGGTAACCATACTTAACCGCTACACACATAATGCGCCGTCTGATCACACGTGCGCATAAACGTGTCCATCCCGGCGGACGGGATCTCCGCATTATTTGAAAATTCACAAGCTGCCGCATCCGCCCCGCTTTTATTCATTCAATAACATTCTGTGTTTCCAGCCAATTTTTGATTACCTGCGCGGAAGAGGAAACGCGGCTGCCGATCAGTGAAAGCCCGTCCGCAACATGCGCACCCGGGCAGACCGCTTGAATATCGGAAACGCTTTTGCCCATCCCGCTGCCCTCGTTCGTGCAAAGCGGCAGGATCGTTTTGCCGGTAAAATCATAGTTTTCAAGGAACGTGAACACAGCGCACGGCACCGTTGAGCAATAATTCGGATATGCCAGAATCACGGTATCATAGCCGTGGATATCTTCAGGCGGATCAATAATTTCAGGGCGAGCGGACGATTTAAGATCACGTACCGCTTCACTTACGCATGTTTTATAATCCTGTGAATACGGGGTCTTCATTTCTATTTTATATACATCCGCATCCGTAAGTTTTTGAATGAAATTCGCTGCAATTTCTGTGTTGCCCACTTTTACCGTTCGTATGGCGCCGCCAAAATAATTTTCGCCGGCCCGGGAAAAATAAGCGATCAATATTCTACTCATATCCGATTACCTCCATAATGATCTATATTTACCAAATAAGGTTCAAATAAACGCCGCAGAGCAAAACGGCAAAACTGCTCCGTCCGCGCCTTTAGGCTGTAATTCCCGTTTGCCATACACCGGCATTTTCAACAATAACGGGTGGAAAAATGCACAGTGTAATAGGTAAGCTTTTCAAAAAAGTGCCATTCTTAGCTTCTGTTTGCCTTTCTTTATTTCAATCTCATCATAGCACAAAACGGACTTAAATTCAACGACCTCAAGTCGGTTTTACCCATTACAGCCCGCACCAAACGGAAATATTTACCTTTTTTTAATTTTGTTGTATAATAAGGCGGAACTTGAACGGAAGTGATAAATATGGCGGATCAGATAACATTCGGGCAGAACAGCAGTGCGCCTTTGGCGGCAAGGCTGCGCCCGCAAACATTGGATGAGTTTGTTGGGCAGACCCACCTTTTAGGTAGGGGAAAGATCTTGCGTAATTTAATAGAAAGCGACCGCATTTCATCCATGATATTCTGGGGGCCGCCCGGAGTCGGCAAAACCACGCTTGCCAGGATCATAGCAAACCAAACAAAAGCGGAATTTATAGATTTTTCCGCCGTGACGAGCGGGATCAAAGAGATTCGCAGCGTGATGCAGCAGGCAGACGAAAACCGGATCTACGGCACGCGCACCATCGTTTTTGTGGATGAGATACACCGGTTTAACAAGGCGCAGCAGGACGCATTCCTGCCGTTTGTGGAAAAGGGCAGCATTATTCTGATCGGCGCAACCACGGAAAATCCCTCATTTGAGGTAAACGGAGCGCTGCTTTCACGCTGCAAGGTATTTGTGCTTAAAGCGCTGGAAAGTGATGAACTGGTTACGTTGCTTGCCCGCGCAATAAAAGATTCGCGCGGCTTTGGCGATATGGAAATTCAAATCGAGCCGGATATGCTGAAAGCCATCGCAAACTTCGCAAACGGAGATGCGCGCAGCGCCCTTTCCACACTGGAAATGGTTGTTTTAAACGGAGAAACAAACGGCAATACGGTAAAGATCACGCCGGAAACACTGGAACAGTGCATTTCTAAAAAATCCCTGCTCTATGATAAAAACGGCGAAGAGCATTACAACCTGATATCAGCGCTGCACAAATCCATGCGAAATTCAGATCCGGACGCTGCCGTTTACTGGCTGGAAAGAATGCTGGAAGGCGGCGAAGATCCGCTTTATATCGCGCGCAGAGTGATCCGTTTTTCCAGCGAGGATATCGGCATGGCGGATCCCAAAGCCCTACAGATTGCCGTTGCGGCGTATCAGGCCTGTCATTTCATCGGCATGCCGGAATGCTCAGTCAATCTTGCGCAGGCCGTCCTTTATATGTCTCTTGCGCCGAAATCCAATGCCGTTTACGTTGCAGACGAAAAGGCAAAACGCGATGTGCGCAGCAAACCAAACGAACCTGTGCCGCTGGTGATCCGAAACGCGCCGACGAAACTGATGAAAGAACTGGACTACGGCAAGGGCTATCAGTATGCGCACGACGCAGAGGAAAAACTGACCGATATGCAGTGCCTGCCGGATTCACTGACAGGCACAGAATATTACATGCCTACCGAACAGGGTCTGGAAGGGAAATACAAAGCGCGACTGGAACAGATCAAGGAATGGAAAAAGCAGCACACGAATCCAGAATAAATTCCGCCGTGCAAAAAAAGCGCCCCTTAACATTTAGTTAAGGGGCGTTTTACTATCCGAATCATATTTACAGCGAAACATGTTGAAATAAAATATAAACAAGAAACAGCAGTATCAAAAATAGCACATTGAGAAAGGTAAAGAAGAAAAAGTATCTTTTTTTCATGCTTGGGTATTCCCGGATCACGATTTTGTATGAGATCAGACTTGCCATGGACGCAATCAGCGTACCGAGGCCGCCGAAGTTACAGCCGATGATCAGGCTCTGCCACTGTGACGTAAACCCGGAAAGGAGCAGAGCGGCAGGCACATTGCTGATGATCTGGCTTGTGATTACGGAAACGATTTCCACCCGGCCGTTCAAAACAGAAAAAAGAAAATTTCTTACCGGCTCTATTCTTGCAAAATTTCCCACAAAAATGAAAAACGCAAAGAAGGTACCCAGCAGAGCATAATCCACTTTTTTCAGTATTTTCCTGTCCAACACCAACAGGGATATCGCCACAATTACCGCCACCAAAACGGACGGCAGCACTTTAAATACCGCCAACAGGCATAAAACAAAGCCGCCGGCATAAAACAGCAACGATTTTCTGTTTTTCATTCCGGAAGTGAAAGGAACGCCGGAAAAGTCTGAATTCTTAATAAAGAGAATCGCTGCGGCAAGAAACAGCGCAGATGCCGCAACATAAGGAAGCATAATCAAACAGAATCTGCCGAAACCTATACCCGATTGATTGTAAAGATAGAGATTTTGCGGATTTCCCATAGGCGTAAGCATGCTGCCAAGATTTGCGGCAACCGTCTGCAAAACGACCTGGGGCACAATCAGCCTTTCCATTTGCGCCATTTTCAGTATGGCAATACCAAAAGGAACAAACGTGATCAGTGACACATCATTCGTGACCACCATGCTGAATACAAACGGCATAAACACCAGCAAAAACAACATTGTTCGCGTTGTTTTGATTTTTTTAAGCATATTGCCAGCCATGCAAACAAAAAAATCCGCTTCCTGCAACCCTTTTATGACCGCCATCAGGCTAAACAGCAACGCCAGTGTGTTCCAGTCAATATAAGATAAGTATTCTTTATCCGGCGCAACAAAAAAGCAAGAGGCAACAGCCAGAAGAACGGATACGGAAAGCACAACTTCTTTTCTGATATAAGAAAAACATTTTTTAAGGATTTGACTTTTCATAACTAAACCCGTTTGAAACAAATTTTACCCAAAATGCGTAATGGGCAGACGCAGATCTCTTTGCCCGGCGCATTTTGTTTTTAACAGAGAAAAAATCCCACTCAAAAGAGTGGGATCTCGTTACACCGCCTTTCGGCGATTGGTGGGAGAGAGTGGATTCGAACCACTGAAGCTGAATAGCGACAGATTTACAGTCTGTTCCCTTTGGCCGCTCGGGAACTCTCCCATAAATATGGAGCTGGTGAACGGACTTGAACCCCTGACCTGCTGATTACAAATCAGCTGCTCTACCAACTGAGCTACACCAGCGTTTCTCAACGCTTAAATAATATAGCATAAGTGGGGCGCATAGTCAAGCCTTTTTTTCAATTTTATTGCCGCAAATTGCGATTTTGCATATAATAGCAGTGAACATAATTTTAGAGGTGATACTATGTGCGGAATCGCAGGAATGCTGTCTAAAACCATAGATCTAAGGGAAAGAAGAGACCTGATCGAAAGCATAAGCCAAAGCCTGAAAATGCGCGGACCGGATGGATACGGAGATCTTACAAAGCCGTATATCTCGCTAATCCACAGGCGCCTTGCGGTAATTGACCCCGAACGGGGCGCCCAGCCGATGACTTTTGGCAAATATACGATCGTTTATAACGGCGAGATCTACAATACGGATGAAATAAGGCAAGAACTGATCTCTGCCGGCTACGCGTTTGACACGCATTGCGACACCGAAGTCATCCTGAAAGCCTACCATTTTTGGAAAGAGGAAAGTTGTAAAAAACTAAACGGGATCTTTGCCTATGCCGTTTGGGACAATGAAACAAAAGAGCTCTTCCTCTGCCGGGACAGAATCGGTGTAAAGCCGTTATACTTTACGCACAAAGACGGTATCTTTGCGTTTGCAAGCCGAATAAAAAGCCTGCTGCTGATACCGGAAGTAACGAGCGATGTGGATGAAAACGGATTGAACGAGGTGTTTATGCTCGGCCCGGCAAAAACGATAGGTTCTGCCGTTTTTAAAGATATACAGGAACTTCCACCAGCCGCTTACCTGAAATTCCGCCAAGGGAACTATGAAATTAAAGAATACTGGCGGCTTGAGGCAGCGGAACATACGGAAAACGAGAGCGACACCATTGAACATACACACGATCTTGTAACCGACGCGATCCGGCGCCAGTTGATTTCCGATGTGCCGCTGTGCACCTTTTTAAGCGGCGGGCTGGATTCCTCCATCATCAGCCGCGTTGCGAGCAACGATTACAAGAGTAAAGGCAAAACACTTGATACCTATTCCGTAGATTACACGGACAATGACAAGTATTTCAAAAAAAGCCTGTTTCAGCCGAATAAAGACAGCGACTATATCGGAATGATCTCCGATTATCTGGGCACGGATCATAAAAATGTTATACTGGATAACAAAGACGTTGCCCACGCGCTGATTGAAAGCACCTATGCGAGGAATCTGCCGGGATTCACGGATGTGGACTCCTCCCTGCTGCTGTTTTGCCGCGAAGTAAAAAAGGAGCAGACCGTTGCGCTTTCCGGCGAATGCGCGGACGAGATCTTTGGCGGTTATCCGTGGTATCATAACAAAGATATTTTATTTGAAGAAACTTTCCCGTGGAGCCGCTCAACCGATGTGCGGCAAAGCATATTAAAAGAAGGCTTTTTGCCGAATGGCGCGGAATACGCGCACGCGCGCTATCTTGAAACCGTTGCCAAAACATCTTACCTTGATACTGACAATAAAACGGAACGCAGAATGAGGGAAATGTTCCGGCTGAACCTTGACTGGTTTATGCAGACCCTACTTGTGCGAAAAGACGTAATGAGTATGGAAAGTTCGCTGGAAGTGCGGGTGCCGTTTTGCGACTACAGAATAGTGGAATACGCATACAATATGCCGTGGAGCATAAAATCACTGGACGGGCGCGAAAAAGGCGTTTTGCGCAAAGCGTTTGAAAACGAGCTGCCGTATGAGATAACCTGGCGCAAAAAAAGCCCGTATCCCAAAACGCATAACCCTATCTATTTTAAAGAGGTGTGCAAAATGACGGAAGAAGTCTTAAAAGATAAGACTTCCCCATTACACGACATGCTGAATCTGAGCAAAATCAGAGAACTGATGAATGACCCGGACGCGCTCAGCGAACCATGGTACGGCCAACTGATGCGCGGCCCGCAGGTGCTTGCATATATCGTGCAGATCTATTGCTGGATCAAAGACAACAACGTAAATTTCGTATAAGGCAAGGGGGTGGTTGAGTAAACCGCCTCCCTATTTTGTAAAGTTATTTAACTTTACGCGTTACCAATATATAAAGCCGTATGGTTTGGCATCAGCAAAGTATCATGATCCGCCAATACATCAAACAGGGCATATAACGCATTTATGAAACTCTGATAGTTTTTATCGCCCTCACGCGGCGCATACGAAGAGGAAAGCATTCGTTTCACAAAGGAATCCCGGTCATAATACAGATCATTTGGAAAGGTGAACCGTTCACATCCGCCATTGAAAAACCGTTCCACATTATTGCTTTTTACGCCTCCGCTGAAGCCTTTGAATTTCGGGCAAAGCCTTTGGCAAAGACCTGAAAGTCGCTTTGTGATCTCCGCATCTTCATCGTGGGAATTGTAAAGTATAAATACTTTACTGTTTGGTTTTATTATTCTTTTACATTCGGCGGCAAAACGCGCAGGATCAAACCAGTGAAACGCCTGCGCAGCAGAGATAAAATCCACACAATGATCCGCTAACCCGGTATGTTCGGCGCTGCCGTTTACGGATATAAAATTCTCATATCCGCCTAAAAGCAATTCTGCTTGGCGGCGCATATCGTCATTCGGCTCAACCGCATACACTTTGCAACCCATTTGAACGAGCGGCTGAGTGAATTTCCCCGTACCCGACGCTATATCGGCAATGACCGTGCCTGCGCCCAAATGATATTTATTTTTAAGAAATGTAAAAAGCTCTTTTGGATATGACGGCCTTGCGGCAGCATATACATCTGCCTTCCCGCTGAATTTCTGAGTGTTATTCATAACTGCCCCTTATTTAATAAATCTTACCGTTACCCATATACCTCAAACAATTTGTCAAGATAGGGGAAAACATTTTGCGGAACAAATTCGCCGTTTTCAACAAGTTGTTTTATTTGGGCAGACGTTGCCCAAATTGCATCGCAGGTTTCTCCCGGCTGAAGAATTACACTTTCTATATCACAATCGTGCGCAAACACCCAAACGTCAAGGAAATCGGGAAATTCCTTATACTGCCTTAAAGCGGTAGTGAAAAGTTCGCCCTTTTTCGGGTCAAGTTCCACGCCGAGTTCCTCACGTGTTTCACGCAAAGCGGCGTCAAAACTGCTTTCGCCTGCCACTGCCGAGCCGCCCGTAGGCTCCCACAAAAGCGGAAAATGCTTGTTTGCGGTACGTTTTGAAATGAGCCACTGCCCTTTTGAATTCCTTATCCAAACATTTACAACAATATGGTACTCGTCCCTGCCCATGGGTTTACCGCGTTCAACCGTCCTGCCCGTCAATTTCCGGTCTTTATCATAAATATCCCAAAATTCACTCATAATTCGCACCCAAACTATTCGTTAAACAGCATATTGATTTCCTCAGTATCATTTGAGTCTTTCAGCAGCCTGTCAAGATTTGTTTTATCAACAGTGATCTTGCTGCCGTCTATACAATCTAAAAACATTTTCATATTTGAATAACTGTAATTAAAATCACTGAATTTAAATTTCTTTTCCCTGCCGTTTACAGTTACGGATATTTCCGGGCTATAATGAGGGAAAGTTCTTACTCTAATTGTGCCGCTGCCGGCATATCTATAGTATTCTTTAACATAAAGGACTGCATTATCAATTTCATCATACTGCGTTTCGGTATCAGCGGCTATTAGATGATGATTTTCAATACTTTGCGTTGTGGCGTTTGTTACTGACAGTAACTGCAAAAAAGCGCAGGCAACAAAAATAAGCAAAACAGCAGTAAACACGACTGCTGAAAATTTCATATATTTTTTTGCTAATTCTTTTTTACCTTTAATATAATCCTTGAAAGGAATATCAAAAGTAGTTGCACAACCGTAATTTGCAATAACACCGATCAAGGCAATGAAAAACGTAATATAAAACAACACGGTCATTCCGTTTGTTTCGGGTTTACAAAGCAAAAGAGTTGAGTTGTAAAAATACTTATTTAATATGCCGAAATAATTTATTGAAAAAACAAATACCAGCATAATAGCCAAAGGTATGCAGGACATTAAAAAGTAAAGAACCTTATCCCTTTTTGAATGTTCAAAACGATTTTTCTTTCTTTTCTTTTTTTGTTTAGCCATATTAATTCCTAACAAAATTTACAATTAAAAACTGTTTGTTCTGATTTTAATATACCATATAAGACGGATAAAAGCAAAGAAAATAAAAAGCGCCGCCTAAACGGATGTTCAAGCGGCGTAAAAATCTTGCAGATAATATTTTCAGCGCAGGCACAAAATTTTCTTATTCAAAAAGATATTCAAAATTGTTATATTCAGTCAGCACATAATCGTCTATGGTCTCGTATAATTTATAACCTATGCCGTAGGCGCGGAAATTTACGGTTTCACAATCATCGCTGCCGGGTCTAAACAATTTTAAGGTGTGAACAAATTTGCCTATAACTATGCTGTCTGTTTCATAAATAAAGTCACCATCGCCCTCATTGCGTTCGGCATCCATCACATCATAATCCACATGATTGATGCCAACATAATTTGGGTATCTGTTTTTAAGTTCGCTAACAAATTCGCCAAAAGTCATAATGTATCACTCTCTTAAAAAATATTTAATTAAAACAAACCGTTGTTTTCTGAAAGAATAACTATTTTTCAAATAGCATATTCAACGGCTAAAAACAACTGTATGCTAAAAGAATACCATACTTTAAATAAAATTTCAACACTTATATTTTTACAAAATACAATTATATTGAAAAAAATATGGCAAAATAAGACAAAAACAAAATCCCGCCGGCAAAAGCCGACAGGATAATCTGGTGGGAGTAACAGGGCTCGAACCTGTGACCCTCTGCTTGTAAGGCAGATGCTCTCCCAGCTGAGCTATACTCCCTCAGTGCTATTTATTTTACCACAAATTTGGATAAAGTCAAGCATTTTATAAAATTTAATGCGGGCATATTGCGCGCGTTTAAAAAATATGTTATTTTAAAAACAGCACAAACAACACAAACAGGAGTTTAGAATATATGAAACTGATCAGCTGGAACGTAAACGGCTTGAGAGCCTGTATGAATAAAGGATTCGAAGATTTTTTTAAAAAAGCAGACGCGGATATCTTCTGCATACAGGAAACCAAACTGCAGGAGGGTCAAATTGATTTTGCGCCGGATGGTTATTATGCATTCTGGAACTATGCCGAAAAGAAAGGTTATTCTGGAACGGCAGTTTTTACGAAGAAAAAACCGTTAAAAGTGAACTATGGCATGGGGATCGATGAGCATGACCATGAGGGCAGGCTCATTACGCTGGAGTTTGATAATTTTTATTTTTTAACGGTGTATGTGCCGAATTCACAGCGCGAACTGGCGCGCCTTGACTACAGGATGAAATGGGAAGACGACTTTTTCGGTTATATTAAAGCGCTGGACCAAAAGAAACCCGTTGTTTTTTGCGGAGATCTGAATGTTGCGCACGAGGAGATTGATCTGAAAAACCCGAAAACGAATCATAATAACGCAGGCTTTTCCGATGCGGAAAGAGCAAAAATGACAAATATTCTGCAGAATGGATTTACGGATACATTCCGGTATTTTTATCCGGACCGCGAAGGCATCTACAGCTGGTGGAGTTATATGTTTAAGGCAAGGGAGAAGAATGCCGGCTGGCGCATCGACTATTTTATAACATCCGCCCGGCTGAACAGCAAACTGAAAAACGCCGATATACTGACAGATATATATGGCTCTGACCACTGCCCCGTTTTACTTGAGGCAGACCTGTAAAAGAATAAAGCGTATCTTAACGCGGCGGATATTTTAATCCGCTGCGTTTTTTCTTACAAACACGGAAAAAGAACTGCCGTTTTTATCAGACCGCACTTTTATATAACCATGCTGTTTTTGAATAATATCACGGGTTAAATACAGCCCGATTCCCACACCGTCAATACCGGCAGAGTATTTTCCCCTGTAAAAGCGTCCAAAAATCTTCGCCTGTTCTTCTTCGGGAATCCCGATCCCGTTATCGGATATATCCAGCCGCAGATAGGACGGATATTCTGTGATCTCTAATCCGACAATCCCACCGTTCGGCGTGTATTTCACGGCGTTGTCGAGGACATTCGTAATGGCCTCTGCTGTCCAGTTGAAATCAAGCACCGCTTTAAAGTTCTGCTCGCAGTCAAAGGTGATCGTTATGTTTTTCTCTTTTGCCTTTGCATAGACGGTTTTTACTGCTTGCAGAATAATATCATTTAAGCTGTTCTTTTCGGGCTTCAGGCTGATCATACCGCTTTCCAAACGGGACATTTTAATCAGGCTGTTTGTCAAAAAGGTCAGTTTTTCAAGAGAAGTCTGCAAAGTGGCAATGTATTCGCCGCGTTCCTCATCGGACAATTCTTTATCATCAAGTAACTGTGCAAAGGTATTTGCCGCCGCCACAGGCGTTTTGATTTGGCGGGAAATATCGGAAATCAGCGTCTTGATCTGCTCCTTTTCCTGTGCCAGCATTTGATTCTGCGCTGTTAAAATGTTGCGGAGCTTCAAAAGTTGATGTTGCAGGCGGGCAGTCAGCGTGTCCTCGTTTTCAGGAAAAACAATCCGTTCCTGCTGCTCCACCAAAGCCTCGATCAGCAGCGTGATCTGCTGCAACAAATCATCATGATAGCGGTTATGCAGGAAGTCGAACAAAAACAATAAGCCGCATAAAATCCCAAAGGCACAAATGACAAAAAGCATAAAGGAAGAAGTGTTTTCCATAAAAAACACAGCGCCAATCGATACCGCCGCTATGACAGTACCTGCAATCAAAATCAGTTTTCGATAAACTCCAAAATGCATCATCGTCATTCTCCAAAGGTATAGCCCATACCAAATACGGTCACAATATATTCCTGCTTTTCATCTTTTAACTTCTGCCGCAGCCGCTTAATGTTTACACGAATGGTATTTTCATCAACAAAATTACCGTCTATATCCCAAAGCTGTTCCAAAAGCATGGCTTTCGTTACGATCCTGCCTTTGTTCTCTATTAAACAGCAGAGCAGTTTGTACTCCGTCGAGGTAAGGTGTACTTTTTCTCCGTTCAGCAGAACAAGGCATTTATCCGTATCAACTTCCAAATTCTTATACCGTATTCGTGCAGTATCGTTGATTGTCCGCTTTAAAACTGCCTGCACCTTCTTACGCAAGACTTCAATCGAAAAGGGCTTGGGAATATAGTCGTCACAGCCAACGCCGAAGCCCTCCAGCATATCCTGCTCCGTATCATTGGCGGTCAAAAACAGTACCGGGATTTCAGCCGTTTCCCTGATCTTTTTACAAAATTCCATTCCACTGCCGGAAGTGCCGACCACAGCAACAAATTCCCCCTCGTCCACGGAAATAGATACACCGTCCAAAGCGTGGACTTCATTTTCTCCGCTGCCATATATCTTTCGTAAATCCTTTGTTTCAAGTATCGCCATAACTAAAACCTCCAAATCTGTTTTGTGATTTTAGTATACAATTTACTTCTTACAATCTTATTACAATAAATCATGTATTAAAACACTCCTGATTCAAGTTTAATATAAAACAGTAAAATTTGTATTAAAGAATTTATATAAAAAATAAATTTTATATTTACTTTTAGAAAGTTTTGTATTAGAATAAGGTTTGGTGGGCAACGGCGCTGATCAAGGCAACGTATGCCCTTTTTTAATAACAAATATTTTTTGGCAAGGAGTGCTGACATGAAAAATCTTGGCTATTATAACGGCGAATACGGACTGATTGAAGAAATGAAGATACCGATGCTGGACCGCGTGTGCTGGTTTGGAGACGGTATATATGACGCAACTTACGCACATAACCATAAAATCTTTGACCTGCAGGCACATCTGGACCGGTTTTACAGAAGCGCAAAAATACTGGATATCAATATGCCGATTGAAAAGGAAGATCTGGCAAAGCTGCTTCATGAACTTGTGCCGAAAGTGGATGACGGCGACCAGTTCGTTTATATGCAGGTAACACGCGGCAGCGGACTCAGAAAGCACATTTATGAGGAAAATATGCAATCCAACCTGTGGATCACACTGACCCCCTGCCCCGTTGCGGACACATACAAGCCGATAGACGTGATTACATATGAGGACAAACGCTTTTTATACTGCAATGCGAAAACGCTGAATCTGATTCCCTCCTGCCTTGCGGCAACGGCTGCGGACAGAGCAGGATGTGACGAGGCAATCTTCCACCGCGGCGATATCGTTACGGAATGCGCGCATTCCAACGTTTCCATATTTAAAGACGGCAAAGTGATCACACATCAGCTGGACGATAAAGTGCTGCCCGGCACCGCGCGTTTGCGGCTGCTTGCGTTTGCAGAAAAACTTGGTTTTAAAACCGAAGAACGCGATTACACGCTGGATGAACTGATGAATGCTGACGAGATCGTTGTGCATTCCACCGGTTCATTCTGCATACCCGTAAAGACCGTGGACGGAAAACCCGTTGGCGGCAAAGCACCCGAAATGCTCAAAAAGATTCAGGACGCGCTGGTTGCCGATTTTGAAGAACAGTGCAGGGCGGACTGACGCGATTTTCATTACAATTTTAAGAGGTTTGCTATGACAAAAGAGGAACTTACCATTTTTAATGTGGGCTGCAATCTGGACACACTGATGAATCTTGACCCCAGAGGATACGGCGTTTGCCGTATTCTTTACGACGGTGCGCGTAAATTTACGGGCGAACCGCTTTCAACAAACGGCGCAAAAGGGCTGATTAAGCATATCAAAAAGGGTAAAAAAGTATTTATCTTTACCGGTTTTGTTTTGCTGCCCTGGAACGAGGCGGAAACGGACGGGATCATATCCAGCTGCCTGTTTGCGAAATTTATTATGAAAGCGTTTGGCGCAAAACCGGTTATGCTGATCCCAAGCCAGTGTGAAAAAGCGATTAAAGCCATTTCCAACGTGCTTGATTTTGCTGTTACGGATGATATAGATGACAAAAGTGAAAACACTGTTACCTATATTATATTTACAAAAGAGCGCGAAGAAGCGCCGGTTCAGGCAAAAGAGATTTTATCCCACGGCAAGCCGTGCGCCGCAATCAGCATTGAGGCGCCGGGGCGCAACAAAAACGGCTTTTACCACAACGCCGTCGGCGTGAACACCACCGGTGTGGAGGCAAAATATGACGTATTGTTTAAAATGTGCAAGGATGCGGGGATCTATAATCTTTCCATCGGTGATCTCGGAAACGAGATCGGCATGGCGGCAATAGAAGATCATATACGAAAATATGTGCCCTACGCCGAAATGGGCGGCTGCAAGGCAGGCAGTGGATTCGGTATTCTGGCAGATACGGTTGCGGATAATATTATTACCGCAACGGTTTCGGACTGGGGCTGCAACGCACTGATGGCGGCAACTGCATTTCTGCTGAAAAAGCCGGAACTGTTTCATGACACGGAGGCGCAATCCGCCGCGATGGACGCTGCTGCCGCTGCCGGCATGCTGGATATGTACGGCAAACCGCGCCCGTATATTGACGGAATCGGAAAAAATATAAACCTGCCGCTTGTTGCCATGATGCGGGCGCTGATCGAATACCCCGCCACGGTGGAGGACAAAACACAGGAATGGTTTACCCACACACTGGAAAAAGGATATTTCACACGATGAGAGCAAAATTTCTTCCCAGCGGTGACGGTGGTATTACCGTAAATTTCGGAAATGAGATCAGCGAGAAGATAAACGCAGAAGTAACCGCGTTTACGGCGGCGGCACAAAACGCGAAAATTAAAGGCGTAACGGAATACATACCCGCTTTTTGTAGCGTTACGGTACTGTATGACCCGTGCCAAACCGGCAGCAAAAAACTGATTAAAGCCCTGAAACAGGCGCAAAAGCACCGGTCCGGCATTGGGAATTTCACGCCCATGCTTTATAAGATACCGGTCTGCTATGAGGGCGAATTTGCGCCGGATATGCAAAGCGTGGAAAACATGACCGGCCTTTCCAAAGAAGAGATCATAAAAATACACACGGGGCGCGATTACCCGATCTATATGCTTGGGTTTCTGCCCGGTTTCGCGTATCTTGGCAATATGGATAAACGCATTGCCGTTGCACGTCTGGAAACGCCGAGGGTAAAAATACCGCGCGGCAGCGTGGGCATCGGCGGCGATCAGACCGGCATTTATCCCTCTGACTCACCGGGCGGCTGGCGGCTGATCGGCAAAACGCCCGTAAGGGTATATGACGACAGAAAAGAAGAACCGATCCTGTACCGCGCGGGAGACCGGATCCGATTTTTCCGCATCACAGAAGAGGAATTCATGCGCATCGACAACGCATGTGAAAAAGGCGAATACACTGCCGAATGTACGGAGGTGCGCCGTGGGAATTAAGATCGTGCGCGGCGGGATCCTTACGACTGTGCAGGATCTTGGCCGATACGGATATATGAAATATGGTTTTTCACAGTGCGGCGCAATGGACGCGCGCGCGGTGAAAACGGCAAACATACTGCTTTCCAACACGCAAAATGCCGCGGTGCTGGAAATGACGCTCAGCGGCATAGCCGCTGTGTTTACAGAAGACTGCGCCATATGCATAAGCGGCGCACAGATAGAGGCTGCCGTAAACAGAAAGCCGATTCGGATGAATAAGGTTTATGCACTTTCCGCAGGCGATGTGCTGATCTGCGGCAATGTGAAAAACGGCGCAAGGGCGTATCTTGCAGTGAGCGGCGGCATTGACGTGCCTGTTTTTCTGGGCAGCCGCTCAACGGATCTGAAAGCAAAAGCCGGCGGATTCCATGGCAGAAAGCTGAAAACCGGGGACGAGATCGGCATACTGCCGCACAGCAAACTGAATCACATTGAAAAGCGGGAAACAAAAGCGTTTTCGCACAACCAAGAAACGGTTTTAAGAGCTGTGCCCGGACCGCAGGACTTTATGTTTACGGCTGAGGATACAGAACGTTTCTTTTCCGCTGCATACAAGGTAACAACCGAGGCGGACAGAATGGGCATCCGCCTGAATGGCGCTGTGCTGAAAGGCAGGCACGGCATGAACATCATTTCCGACGGCATTGCGCCCGGCAGCATTCAAGTGCCGGAAAACGGGCAGCCGATCCTTCTTTGCGCGGACAGACAGACGACCGGCGGTTACGCCAAGATCGCCTGCGTGATCTCCGCAGATCTGCCGCTTGCGGCGCAGTTACTGCCCGGCTGCACAGTGCGGTTCAAAAAAATTTCTGTAAAAGAAGCGCAGGCAGCGGCAAAAACGCAGCGCAGTGAACTTGCATCATTGCAGGCGTACATCCATAAACTTTAAAAGGGGAAAACATGGACTATTCATCAGCAAATCCAAAAGAAATAAGAAATCTGATCAGAGCGCAGAAAATTACCGGCCAAACCAGCGGCATGTGCGCCGGGTATGCACAGGCAAATCTTTGCATACTGCCCAAGGATCTGGCATTTGATTTTTTACTGTTTTGCACAAGGAACCCGCGCCCCTGCCCCCTGCTTGAAGTGGGCAACGCAGGCTCCCGGCAGATCCGGGAAATGGCGGAAAACGCCGATGTTGCAACGGACTTTCCGAAATACAGGATCTGGAAAAACGGCGTGCTTACGGAAGAAGCGCATGATATTTCAGATCTGTGGCAGGACGACTTCGTTTATTTTCTGATCGGCTGCTCCTTTTCTTTTGAGGCGGAATTAATCGAGGCGGGGATCCCCGTCCGCCACATAGAAGAAGGCAGAAACGTACCGATGTTCAACACCAATATCCCGCTGAAACCAGCAGGAATATTCGGCGGAAACATGGTGGTATCCATGCGCCCGATACCGTATGACCTTGTGGTTAAGGCGGTCAACGTAACGGCGGCGATGCCAAGGGTGCACGGCGCCCCGATTCACATCGGCAGCCCGGAACAGATTGGAATCAAAGATATCTTCAGCCCGGATTACGGCGACGCCGTTACCGTGAACGACGGCGAGGTTCCCGTGTTCTGGCCCTGCGGCGTAACCCCGCAAAACGCGGTGATGAACGCAAAACCGCCGATGGCGATCACCCATGCGCCGGGGCACATGTTTATAACGGACGTAAAAAACACAAGCCTGAAATACTGAGAGAGCGTGATATTTTGTTTAAAATCAACCTGAACTGCGACCTTGGCGAAGGCGCGGGCGCGGATGAAATCATCATCCCCCATATCAACAGCGCCAACATTGCCTGCGGCTTTCATGCCGGCAGTGCGCAAATGATGGCAGAAACACTGGAACTTTGCAAAACATACGGGGTTGGCGCGGGCGCGCATCCCGGATACCCGGACAGGGAAAATTTCGGAAGAACAAAAATGGATCTTTCCCCGCAGGAAGTATACAACATTACACTTTACCAGCTTGGCGCTATAGGCTCTATCGCAAATGCAAAAGGCGTAAAGCTGGATCATGTAAAGGCACACGGCGCGCTGTACAACACCGCCGCGAAAAACAGAGCCGTTGCAGACGCGATCGTAAAAGCCGTTTATGACTACGACAAAGATCTGATCTTGCTTGCGCTTTCCGGATCTGAAATGATCAAAGCCGCAAAGACGGCTGGAATACGATATGCCAGCGAGGTGTTTGCGGACCGGGCATATGAGGCAGACGGCACACTTAGGCAGCGCGGATTGAACGGCGCTATGATAGAGGATGAAAACGAGGCTGTGGAACGTGTGATCCGCATGGCAAAATGCGATATGGTTACCGCATACACAGGCGAGGATATTGAAATTGAAACCCACTCCGTGTGCGTACACGGTGACGGGCCGAAGGCAATAGAATTTGTAAAAAAACTGAATGAAGCTTTTAAACGAAACAACATAGAAACCGTTTCGATTGCAGAAGCAATTTGAGGTAACAAATCATGTTTTTCAGAACAGATGCCGCGATAGATCTGGACGCGGCAGAACACAATTTTGAAGTGACGCGGGCAAAACTGCCAAAAGGCGTAAAACTGCTTTGCGTGATTAAAGCAGACGCTTACGGCCACGGAGCGGTGCCCCTTGCAAGGCTTTTTGACGGCAGGGCGGATTTTTACGGCGTTGCCTGCATAGAAGAGGCTATAGAGCTGAAAAAGGCAGGCATTCAAACGCCGGTGCTGATCTTAGGCACTGTGCCGCGCGCCTGTTTTAAAGATGTGGTTGCATATAATATCCGCATTCCCGTTTTTCACTTTGAAGACGCAAAGGCACTTTCCGAAGAATCTGTAAAGCAGGGCAAAGAAACACCGTTTCACTTTTGTGTAGACACGGGTATGAGCCGCATTGGTTTTCAGGTGAATGAAAGCGACGCAGATATTTGCGAAAAGATCACAAAACTGCCCGGCATCGTTGCGGAGGGACTTTTCTCTCACTTTGCGACGGCGGATGAACAAGACCTTTCCAAAGCCATTGCCCAGCGGGAAAAATTTAAAACCTTTATCCAATTGCTGGAGGCGCGCGGAATCAGCATTCCCATAAAACACATTAACAACTCCGCAGGCATTATGAATTTTGACGAATATTTTGATATGTGCCGCATGGGCATTATTTTATACGGACTGTACCCCTCCCACGAAGTGGATAAAAACCTGCTGCCCATCACGCCTGTTATGGAATGGCGCACGCATATCTCCCACATCAAAGAACTGGAACCGGGGCGTGAGATCTCTTACGGCGGCACATACACCACCACAGAAACGCGCCGGATCGCCACCATTCCCGTTGGTTACGCAGACGGCTACCCGCGCTGCCTTTCCAACAAAGGAAAAGTGCTGATCCGCGGAAAGTTTGCACCCATCGTGGGCAGAGTATGCATGGATCAGTTTATGGTGGATATTACCGGTATTGACGCTGAGATCGGCGACACAGTCATTTTGGTGGGAAAGAGCGGCGATAAGCAACTGACGATGGAAGAAGTTTCCGAAAGTGCCTATTCTTTTAACTATGAACTGCCCTGCCGCATCTCCCGCAGGGTGCCGCGCACTTATTATAAGAACGGAAAATTTATGTTTTCCACAAATTATATGTACTAAAAGAGGCTGAAATATGGAATTACAAAGCGGAAGGCCGGCTGATCTGAACGGCAGGCAGGAAAAAGAAGCCCGGGTATACGATCTGCTGGACGCACTCGGGATCCGGTACAAAAGAGTGGATCACCCTGCTGCGCAGACGATGGAGGCATGCGAGGAGATCGAAAAAACATTGGGCGTTGAGATCTGTAAGAACCTGTTTTTGCGAAACAGGCAGAAAACGGAATTCTACCTGCTGATGATGCCGGGCGCAAAACCGTTTAAAACAAAAGATATCACCAAGCAGCTTGGCTGCGCGCGTCTTTCTTTTGCAGAGCCGGAATTCATGCAGGAATTTCTGGATATCACACCCGGATCCGTATCGGTTTTAGGGCTGATGAATGACAAAGAAAACCGAGTCCGCCTTGTGATAGACAAAGATATTTTAAGCGGTGAATACATAGGCTGCCACCCGTGCATCAACACATCCAGCCTGGCGATCAAAACAGCGGATATACTGCATACCTTTCTGCCGGCAGTCCGCCACGAGGCAACAATGGTGGATATGCCCCGGTATGAGGAAAACTAAATGGGAATCATGATCTGCCCGGTCTGCGGCGGTGAACTGAAAGCCGGAGAAAAACGCCTTTACTGCGCAAAAGGGCACAGTTTTGACCTTGCCAAAGAAGGATATGTTAACCTGCTGACAGGCAGCAAAAGCGGCGACAGAACCGGAGACAGCAAAGAATCTGCCCGCGCACGGCATACCTTTTTGGAAAAGGGGTATTTTGCTTTTCTGAAAGACGAGGTTTCACAAAGGTTACGCGGCACAGTGCTGGATATATGCTGCGGCGAGGGGTATTACGACGATTACGGCGGCGAACTTTACGGATTTGACCTAAGCAAGGAAATGGTGCGCCTGGCGGCAAAACGCAAAAACGGCGGGCGTTACTTTGTTGCCAATCTGAAAGCGATCCCCGTAAAAAGCAGGAGCATTGATACGGCCATTCATCTCTTTGCGCCGTTTAACGCCAAAGAATTCGCGCGCGTGCTGAAACCGGGCGGCAGGCTTTACAGCGTTGTGCCCGCTCCTGAGCACTTATTTGAACTGAAAGAACTATTATATGAAAAACCATATCAGAATGATACGCGTTACCCGGGCGGCAGCGAACTGACACTTGCCGGCAAGCAACTGATCAGCCGCACGGTAAACATACCGCAAAACGATCTGAAAACGCTGTTTTCCATGACGCCGTATTTTTACCGCACAAGTGAAAGCGACAAAGCGAAAATCAACCGTGTTGACGCGCTGAAAACCACCCTGGCTTTTATGATTCTTGAATATAAAGCGGAATGAACAAGTTCATTCCGCTCAGACTGTCGATAAAGTCGGCTGAACCGCGCCGACATATCGTTTGAAGATACAGACAACGAAAAAACAGCAAACGGATGAATAAAGTCTTATCAGCAAAACCGAAGACTGCAAAATGATAAAATGCCGCATAAGCACTTTGTTTATGCGGCATTGCGCTTTCCGTTTTTTGCTCGGGGGCAGTACCGTTGTACGGCGCCCACTCGCAAAAAAACGGAATTCAGTTCGATTTCTCGCAGCCTACCGAACTCATGGACGGCAGATATGGCGAGGTTGTGGAACTTTGGTTTGACGGGGCATGGGATAAGCCCTGCCGCGCATGGCAGCTGGACAGATTATATAACCATGTGAAATCCATGCAGCCGATGTGCCAGATCGGTGTAAACCACACCGTGGGAAAATACAGTGAAAAGAAAGGAATGCCAAAAAAGCGGTATGAACCGAAAAATTACCGCGACCGGGATCCGCTTCGTATGTTTCCCTCCGATTTCAGGTTGTGGGACCCAAACATGTGCCGTGAAGATGACCCGAAGATATACACTTTTAACGGCAAAGAATACTATCTGCCCTTTGAGCAGACAATCTGCTCACGAAAAGAATTCAGCTGGTTTTATTCAGACACCTATGCGCAAAAACCACTTATGGATCCGGAAGAGATCAGAAAGAATTACCGTATTCTTGAAAAAGCAAACAATGTTATGGTGATCAATCTTCCGCCCGATCAAAACGGAAAACTGGTTGACGGCGACATAAAAAATCTTATGTATATTGCGAACAGGCTCGACATAAGCAGAAAGTGATGACCCAATAATACTATTTTCATATTTACATTACTTTTTCCTTTTGTTACAATAAAATTGCGGCACAGTTTAATTCTTTTCAGAGCAGGCATGCAAATGTGTGCCGGTCTGCATTTTCCGCGTTGAAATAAACTGTGCTGCAACAGCCCGAGCCGCGTTGTTTATGCGTGGCTTCGGCCACGCATTTTTAACGGACGGAGGAAAATATGCAACTGGAACTGAAACACATCACCAAAAGCTTTACGGGAAAGGAAGTGCTTAAAGGCATTTCCCTTTGCGCCGAAAGCGGCACTGCATTTGGCCTTTTAGGCCGAAACGGCGCCGGAAAGACCACAACCATAAGAATCCTGATGAATGTTTTTCCGGCTGACAGCGGTGAAATCCTGATTGACGGGCAGAAGATCGATTACAACACCATAAAACTCGGCTATCTGCCTGAAGAGCGCGGACTCTACCCCAAGAAAAAGATAAACGATCAACTTTTGTATTTTGCCGAATTAAACGGCATGCGGGCGAAGGACGCCCAAAAATCCATAGACCGCTGGCTTGACCGCCTGGGCATGGCGGAATATAAAAATCAAAAGCTGAACACGCTTTCCAAAGGCAATCAGCAGAAGATACAACTCATCACCGCGCTTGCGCACGACCCGGATATCATTATTTTGGACGAGCCGTTCTCAGGACTGGACCCCGTGAACGCCATGCTTTTAAAAGAGGTTGTGAAAGAAGAGATCGCGCGCGGAAAGATCGTGCTGTTTTCCAGCCACCAAATGAATTATATAGAGGAATTTTGCGACTGCATCGCCATTTTAAACGGCGGTAAAATTGCGCTGAGCGGCGCTCTGAAAGAAATCAAGCACAGTATGAGCGGCAACAAAATTGCCCTGTGCACGCCGGAAAAAGAAAGAATTTTTGCCGAATACGGCTCACGGTGCACGGAGAATGAGGACGGCGAACTGATCATACAGCTGGATGAAAAAGGCGCTTTGCAAAGCGAGATCCAAAAGATCACCGCCGAATATGAGATTGAATCCGTAAGGGTTTATGAACCGTCTTTAAACGACATTTTTGTTGCATACGCAGGAGATCAGGTATAGGGAGGGCGGAAAAATGAAACAGTTTAAGACCATACTGAAATTTGAACTGAACAATTATTTTCAAAACAAAGTTTTTATCGGCCTTACAATCTGCCTGGTTCTGGTCATCGCCGTAATCATGTTTTTTCCCAGATTCACCTCAGATTCCGGTGCAGGGGCAGAACAGGCGGCGGACTCCGCCGATCTGCCGGTTATGTATATACTGTTTGACGGGCCGGAAAACACAGCCGTGGAAAGCGCGTTTCAGGCAGTTTTTCCTGAATACAGGATTGAAACCGCAACGGACGAAACCAGCATAAGAAACGAGATCTCTGCCGGAAACGCGGACTGCGCATTTCTCCTGCACAGCCTTACGGAGTATACGTATCTTGTGGGCAACCTGACGATGTATGACACCAATACCGCGGCGGCAGACACCGCTTTACAGCAGGTATACAGAATAGACGCGCTTTCACAGCGCGGGATCACGCCGGGCGAAGTGCAGGAAATCCTTTCCGTCACACCGCAAAGCACGATAGAAAGCCTTGGCAAAGACCACACACAGAATTTCTTTTACACCTATATTATGATCTTCGCGCTTTATATGATGATCATTATGTACGGCCAGCTTGTTGCAACCAGTGTGGCAACGGAAAAAAGTTCCCGTGCAATGGAACTGCTGATCACAAGCGCAAAGCCGACGTCGATGATGTTCGGCAAGATCACTGCTGCGTGCCTTGCAGGATTTACACAGCTTGTTGCAATATTCGGCAGCGCATATCTCTTTTACAATCTTAACCAAACCTACTGGGCAGGGAATGCCATAGTTGCATCTATCTTTGATATGCCGCTCAGCCTGCTGCTTTACATGATTCTGTTCTTTATACTGGGCTTTATGATCTACGCCTGCCTATACGGCGCCCTCGGCTCCACCGCCAATAAAGTGGAGGATATCAATACGCTGTCCATGCCGCTGACCTTGCTTTTTGTGGCGGCGTTTATGGTAGTCATCTTCTCCATGAGCAGCGGAGACGTGGATAATCTTGCGCTGAAGATTTGTTCATTTATACCGCTCACCTCACCCATGGCAATGTTTACAAGGATCGCCATGAGCACGGTTCCGCCCCATGAGATCATCATTTCTGTTGTGATCCTTGCCGCAAGCGTGATCGGAATCGGCATTCTGAGCGCCAAGATTTACAGAGTGGGCGTGCTGCTTTACGGCACAACGCCGAAACTGCGTTCCATTATAAAAGCACTTAAAAATTCATAAATCCTATAAAAAAGTTCCGCCCGATACAGAACCGGGCGGAATTTTTTTATGCGTTTATATGGCTTTACATGATCTGCTCAATCATAATATCAGAAAAATTCAGGCGTTTGGAGAGTATATATTTCACTTCTTCGTCTGTTTTTCCGCTGTGACGCATAGCCTGGACCGTTAAAACGGCAAGGTTTATGAGCGCCTGTTTATCAGAAGTCTGCAAAACGTTCACCCCCATTAAGAAAAATTTTCCTCACTTTTTTAGTATTGCCATAAACGATCTTTTTGATGCTTAAAAACGGATCCTTTATATTTTTAATTATAATAGTGATTTGTTTTAAAATTACTTATAAAATGTTGTCAAAATGTTAAATATAAAAATCCGCCTTACGGTAAATCCCGTTTCGGCGGATCAAATTCAGTTCTTATGCTTCGGTCTGTAAACGCCGAGGCGGCGGATCAGTCCGCGGTAGTAATCCCACTGCATAGAAAAAGACCACATCTTCTGTTCATTGCTTTGTTTAAAAGAAAGGATATACCGTTCCCGCTCATCCGGATTGCTTACCCTGAACCGGTCAAGCACATCGGGGTTTTCTTTGGATCTGACGGTGATAACAGCTTGTTCGCCCTCAGGGCAATACACATTTATATCCCCGTTTTCCACTGCGCAACGCACACCTTCGTCGCTGCTTTCGGCAGTAATCTCCAGATCCTGTTGTTCGGGGAAAGAATATACCGTAAACACTTCCCTGCCCGATTTATTCACAATATAATCATAACAAAAATCGCCGTTTTTATTCTGCGCTTTTATAAATTCCGCTTTTTGACTCTCCGGCTGTGTAAACGCCTCCACTTTTAAAAGCGCGCAATCGCCCGTGCCGCTTTTGATTTTTATTCCGATCATATCCGTATCCACCGCCGGGAACGAAAACACCGTCGGCCCGCCGTTATGCAGTTCGCCGGTATTGTAGGAAACTCGGCCGATCATCAGCTGGGCATTTAGAATATGGCTGTTTGGCGCCGGGCTTTCATAAAGGACAATGCGGCAGATCTTTTGCCGTGCCGGCAGCCGAAACGCAACGATACGCTGCGCATCGTCAGCATCGGCAACCCACATACCCTTAAGCGGAAGACCGGTATCCTTACAGATATCCGCGCAATCCACCAGTTTAAAATCGGCAAGATGAGACGGATCGCCGCTGGAGGCAGTGATCTGCGCGTTATACAGGACACTGTCTGTTTTTCTGAGCCAAAACACCTTATCCGAATTCATGATTGAGTTTGCGTGATCCGTTGCCGTTTGGCTGGAATAGCGCTGCATTGCCCTGTAACCGGAAGTATTCTGCATAACGCGCGAAAGGCTTTCTTTTGCCACAGGGAAACGCACCCTTTGATTCCAGGCGTAAACATTGCTTTCACGCATAAGTTCAGACGGCGCTTTCAGTCTGGTGGAAAGCGCGTTCAGGCTGTAATAATCTGCGGTGCCGTCCCACGCCGTGGAATAGGCAAAGCCCTTAAACACAAGGGGCGTATAGTACGGCTTGCGTTTGAGTATATCGCCAAGCGCCTCTTCAAAAAACAGGCTCAGCGCGCGATGGTCCGCATGGCCGTCGTAATCACAGCAAAAGATCGTATCCGGGCTGTATTTTTCGATTACATTTATAAACGAACGCAGAGCATTTTGCCTTGTAAAATCACACTTTGCAAAAGGCGGCTTGTTTTTTGTGCCATAGGTTTCCGTATATCCGGCGGCAGAAAGAATGACCTCGTCATCAGCGGCATTATAAATATGGCGGCCGTTTTTATCCGTAATACTGTCACTGAAACCGAGAAACAAAACGTGCTCTTGATCTATACCATAACTTTCGGCAACGGAAAGCGCCTCCCGAATGCGGCACTTTCCCAAGCCGTAAAAATCCCCGTTTGTTGAAAAAACAATTCTGACTTCAGAGCCGCTTTTGACATACTGCTCGATCACGCCGCCGTAAAGATTGATCTCGTCATCTTCATGCGGGGCAAAAAACATAACCTTTTTGCCCGAAAAAACATTCTTTCGCTCCGTTTCGGGAAAATCATAAAGCGTATCTTTTGTAAAAAAAGCACCTGCAAACAAAGACACGCCCGCCGACGCGATTGCCGCGATAAGCGAGGCAATAAAAAAGAAGACCGTAAGCCCGGGCGGAAACGGCATCAGCACCGCGGCAAACATGGAAAGATCCAAAACACCGAGCAGCATATAAATCTGCAGCATGCGGGATTCTATATGCACACCGAAAGCAACCGTAATAAAAGCAAAAACTGCCGTAAGCACCTTAAACGGCATATACAAAAGCGGATTGATAAACGCAATTCCAACAGCGGCCAAAAAAAGCACCAGCAAGGCCACAATAACGGGTATGGCAAACGGCGCCTTTTCATATGGTTTAATCTTTTTCCAGTCAACATGGATCACAATGCATTCTCCTTATCCCTAAAACGGCTGAAACCGAACATTTTTTTAAATCTTTTACTAAAGATACCAAATTTGCTTAAATTAGTCAAATTTTTTAAAAAAGGTGTTGACAAATCTTTTTTTTATGCTATACTTAAATTGTACTTGGTACAAGATAATAATTAATGCAAGGTGGTGCTCGATGCAGAACGAGCAGATCATTTCTCTTTTTAAAGAAAAGCATTTCCGCGCTACGCCGCAAAGGATAGCCGTTTATAAATATGTATACGGGCACAGAACACATCCGGACGCATCCCGGATCTATGAAAACGTGCTGAAAAACAATCCCAGTTTTTCAAAGACCACAGTCTATAATGCGTTAAGATCTCTTTGTGAAAGCGGATTTCTGATTCCCGTTACCATTGACGGAGATAAAACACATTATGATGCAAATGTGCATTTTCACGGGCATTTTATTTGCAGCGAATGCGGAGAAATTTATGATTTCAATGTTCCCGAGCCTGTGGAAAATGGGCTGAACGGATTTACCGTTACCCGAAAAGATGTTTATTACAGCGGGATTTGCCCCGATTGTAACAATAAATCAAAAAATTAATTTTGAAAAGGAGTATTTATTATGGCAAAGAAGTATTATTGTCCCGTATGCGGATACGAAAGTGACGAACCGATCGAAAAGTGCCCCATCTGCGGCGCTGCTATGAAAGTGCGTGAAGAGGGCGGCGAAATGGCTTGGGCTGCTGAACACATTGTTGGCGTTGCACAGGGCGTAAGCGAAGAGATCCTTCAGGGCCTTCGCGACAACTTCAACGGCGAATGCAGCGAAGTTGGTATGTATCTTGCAATGGCAAGGGTTGCCCACAGAGAAGGCTATCCCGAGATCGGCCTTTACTGGGAAAAAGCGGCTTACGAAGAGGCAGAGCACGCTGCAAAATTTGCAGAGCTTCTTGGTGAAGTTGTAACCGATTCCACAAAGAAGAATCTGGAAATGCGTGTTGCTGCGGAAAACGGCGCAACACAGGGCAAAACAGATCTTGCAAGACTGGCGAAAGAGCAGGGTCTTGACGCAATTCATGACACCGTTCACGAAATGGCAAGAGACGAAGCCCGCCACGGCAGAGCGTTTGCAGGTCTCCTTAAGAGATACTTCGGCGAATAATCAAAAGAATATACATAATTTGCGGCAGTGTTTTTCTGCCGCATTTTTTTACTTTTCATTACTTTAAAGGAGAGATGAAATGAACAAATCCGCTTTGTATAACTTATCCTACGGCGTTTACGTTGTAACCACCTGGAATGACGGAAAACCCACCGGGTGCACGGCTAATTCTGCAATGCAGATCACCTCTTCGCCGGCAACGGTTGCCGTTTCCATAAACCATGATAATTTCACAAACGAATGCATCCGCAATTCCGGCGTATTCGCGATCAACATTTTGGGAGAGCACTGCGACCCCATGGTGATCGGCAATTTTGGATTTAAAAGCGGAAGAGACAGCAATAAATTTGCCGATTATGCGCCGGCAATCAAGAACTTTATGCCCATTGTGCCGAAAGCAAGCGGCTACATCACCTGCAAAGTTATAGATAAAATGGAGACCTCCACACACACGGTCTTTTTGGGCGAAGTGACTGACGCCGATATTCTGAACGACGATGTGCCGATGACCTACGCATATTACCACAATGTGATCAAAGGAAAAGCCCCGAAAAACGCACCTACCTATCAAGGCGAATAAGGACTGCTTCAAGGATATAAAAAACCGCCGCGGCGCGTATGTTTTGCGCTGCGGCGGTTTTTTGCCCGTGCTTTATTCCGTTTTTGCATTTCCCTGCGCGGCACGGCGGGCGGCAAGCTCTGTTTCCACCTTTTGCCTTTGAGCGGGCGTATATCTGATAAACAGCAGCGGCACGATATAAAGCAGGCTGGCAATCGCCGGGGTAAGGATCACGAGCGGCCAGATCCACTGATCAAATGCGGCGGACTGCGTGCCCACATACACCGAAGCGCCCTCTACCGCCTTATAATCCAAAAGATGCAGCGCAAGCGCGGCAAGACCGGCGGTTATCCCGCTGGAAATCTTGGTAAACATCGTTTGCATAGAAAACGTGATGCCCTCCGTGCGCTTGCCTGTTTTCCATTCCATATAGTCAATACTGTCGCAAAAGATAGAAGTCTGCGCAATGGAATTGGCACCCATCGGAATACAGCCCAAACCGATCAGCGCAAGGGCAAACCAAAGATTGTTGCCCTCAAAACCGATGAAATACGCAATTACGCGGACGATCACATTCGCCGCCTGCATCATGATCAGCGCATTCACATAACCATGGCACCACTTTTTAAGCTTATCGGCAAAGAACATACCGATGAAACCCGGCAAGCCGGTTATGGCGGAATAGATGGTAGTAAGCCCAAGCGCGCCGATGATACTGTTTTGACCAAGAAAATCGGCAGGGATTTCATATTTAAACAAATACGTAACAAGATTTGCGCCAAAGCCGAGCGAGCCGAGCAGATTTGCCACGGTTACGAGCAGCAGCATCTTGTTTTTAAAAAGAAGAGAAAAACTTTCCCTTAACGTGGCCTGCTGCTGCGCCTTAACGACCTTTACCCTTTCCTGCGCGCTGCTGCACCGGTAACTGAGCATTGCGCCGCCGAGTCCGAAAATGATGGCGAACACAAGAGTGAGCAGCGCCATGCTGCCTCCCGTGGCATTCGCGATCATTTCAAGCACCATGGGGATCCCTGCGCTGAGCGCGCCGTAAACGCAGGAACCGAGCGTTCTTGCCCACTGCACAAAAGAATCCCGCTCCTGTGAATCAGGGGAAACACTGGAAGTAATGCCCCAAATGGAAACATCCTGCAAGGTATAGCAAAGATCCCAACAGATATACATAATGATGAAATACGAAACACGCAGCCAGAGCAGATCTTCTTTTGTGGAGAAAACCACAAACATCAAAACGGTGAAGATTCCAACGGGCAGAGGCGTATATTTTAAAAACGGGCGCAGTTTTTCGCCGCTTTTAAAAGTATGCTTATCAATATACGAGCCTACCACGGGATCATTAACGCCGTCCCACACTTTCATTACGATCAGCAGAACGGAAACCACAATGGCCGGAAACAGCGCAATATCCGTTAAAAAGTAATTGAAAAACGATCCGCCGATCAGCGAATAGACCATATTCTGGCCGCAAAGGCCGGCATAATAGTTTATCTTTTCCTTTTTGGAAACATATTTCATAACAGCCCCTCCCCTGCCATGCTACAATTTCATTCTATCACAAAACCAAATTTAAAAACATATGTAAAAATAACAAGAAAAAGCCTTCGTTTTTGTACAAATTGCCGCTTTGCAGATAAAATTAAAATAATTTTCAAATTTATATTTATGTTTATGCGTGTTTTTGCTATAATGTTTTCAGAAAATTTTTAGCAAGCATCATCAAAATTTTCATTGTTTTCAAAAGGGAGGATATATATGGGCGGATTTTTCGCAACCGCGTCCAGAGAGGACTGCGTATTTGATCTGTTTTTCGGGGTGGACTACCATTCCCATCTTGGCACAAGGCGTGCGGGCCTTGCCGTCTATGATGAGAAAAGTGGATTTGAAAGGGCAATACATAATATAGAAAACGCACCTTTCAGAACCAAATTCACCAAAGAATCCAACGAAATGCACGGCACGCTCGGCATTGGCTGCATCTCAGATTTTGAGGCACAGCCGATTCTTGTTCGCTCGCACCACGGCACCTTTGCCGTTACAACGGTGGGCAAGATCAATAACGCGGCAGAGATCGTGGATCAGATCATAAAATCCAACGTGCACTTTTTTGAAATGAGCAACGGAGATATCAATCCGACGGAACTGGTTGCGGCGATCATCAACCAAAAAGAAAACTTTATTGACGGCATCCGCTATGCGCAGGAGATTATTGACGGATCGCTGAGCATGCTGATCCTGACCCCGAAAGGCATTTACTGCGCAAGGGACAAGCTGGGCAGAACACCCATCGTGATCGGCAAAAAAGACAGCGGTTACTGCGCAAGTTTTGAGAGTTTTGCCTATCTGAATCTGGGCTACACGGATTGCAGGGAACTTGGCCCCGGCGAGATCGTAGTCATGACGGCAAACGGAGTTAAAACGCTTGTAAAGCCCGGAAAAGATATGAAGATCTGTACATTCCTTTGGGTGTATTACGGTTATCCCTCCTCTTCCTACGAGGGAATCAGCGTGGAAAAAATGCGCTACAACTGCGGCAAACTGCTTGCCCGAAGAGATAATGTAAAACCGGATATCGTTGCCGGTGTTCCCGATTCCGGCACGGCGCATGCCATCGGCTATGCCAATGAATCCGGATTCCCGTTTTCACGCCCGTTTGTAAAATACACGCCGACCTGGCCCAGATCCTTTATGCCGACGCACCAGAGCAAGCGCAACCTGATCGCTAAGATGAAACTGATCCCGATCCATGATCTGATCGAGGGTAAGAGCCTGCTGCTGATAGACGATTCCATCGTTCGCGGCACACAGCTTAGGGAGACAACGGAATTCCTGTACGCCAGCGGCGCAAAAGAAGTGCACATCCGCCCGGCGTGCCCGCCGCTTCTTTTCGGGTGCAAATATCTGAATTTCTCCCGCACTTCATCGGAAATGGAGCTGATCACAAGGCGCGTGATCAAAAAACTGGAGGGCAAAGACCCGGATGACGCAACGCTTAGGGAGTATGCGGATCCGGACAGTGAAAAATACCAGAAAATGGTGGATGAAATCGGCAAAGAACTGCATTTTACATCTCTCAGATACAACCGGCTGGACGATCTGATCGAATCCGTCGGCATTGGGGAAGAAAAACTCTGCACCTATTGCTGGAGCGGAAAAGAATAAACCCGTGATGCGAAAAGCGAGGGAAAACGGCAATGTATGAATTGATCCAAATTTCCGAAATCAGTTACTATATCCAGTGCCCCGCCAAGATCGGGCTTGTAAAACTGAACGATCAGGAGGTTTGCCTGATCGACAGCGGAAACGATAAAGACGCCGGGCGAAAGGTGCGGCAGATTCTGGATGCGCAGCATTGGAATCTGGCCGTGATTTTAAACACGCATTCCAACGCGGACCATATTGGCGGCAACCGGTATCTGCAAGGGCAAACGGGCTGCAAAATATACGCGCCGGGGATCGAGTGCAGTTTTACCAGGCACCCGGTTTTAGAACCCGCTTTCTTATACGGCGGTTACCCCTGCAAAGATCTGCGGCACAAATTTTTGATGGCGCAGGAAAGCCCGGCGGAAAATCTGACAAAACAAAATCTGCCGGACGGCTTTGAGATCATTGAACTTCCGGGGCATTTTTTTGATATGGTAGGCTTTCGCACACCGGATGACGTTGTTTTTCTGGCGGATTGCCTGTCCAGCCGTGAAACACTGGAAAAATATCAAATCGGATTCATCTATGATGTTGCCGCCTATTTGAACACCCTGGAAAAAGTAAAAAAACTAACCGCCAAAATGTTTGTGCCGGCACATGCCGAGACAACCGCGGAAATTTCCGATTTGGCGCAATACAATATAGACAAAGTGTATGAAATTGCAGAAAGAATAACATGTTTCTGCTCCGAGCCGATCTGCTTTGAACACCTTTTGCAAAAGCTTTTTGCGCAATACAAACTGACCATGAATTTTGAGCAGTATGTTTTGGTTGGCAGCACAGTACGCTCTTATCTGTCCTGGCTGAAAGACAGCGGAAAAATCAGCGCGGTATTTCACAACAATCTGCTGCTGTGGCAGCGGATATAAAAAAGAGCCGCGCCGTTCAGATCAAATATGACAGATGCGCTTGGGCGATTTTCTCCGAAAACCGGCAAAGAAATCAACATCCGTTTTTCTAAGCAAATGGGCAACTTTAAGTACCTGCGGCATAAAACCATGGTAAAGATAAGCAATGGATAAACGGCATGGCAAAGGATAAAAAAATGGATATCACATTCAATACAAGCGAAGGCGTTTTTAATTACCGTGTTTGCGCAGTGATCCTGCATGCGGAAAAAATACTTGCCATGCACGATGAAAGATCACCGTATTTTTATTTACCCGGCGGAAGGGTGAATTTAAAAGAAACAGCCGAACATGCCGTACTGCGCGAAGTACGGGAAGAACTGAATACAAAACTGAAAATCGCAAGACCGCTTTGGATCAACCAATCATTTTTTACGGAAGATGTTACCAAACGCAGTTATCATGAATTGTGCATCTATTTTCTTATGGATATTTCAGATTCAAATCTTCTGGCTTTGGGCGAGCAATTCACTTTATATGAAAAGAAACATACACACAAATTTGAATGGCTGCCGTTTCAAAGTTTGAAAAACGAATATTTTTACCCGGAATTTTTAAAAGAGAAAATTTTTGATCTGCCCGATGAGCTCACTTTAATTACGGAATATGAGTAAAAGCGGAAAATATAAATTAAAAAATTCTGAAATAAGCATAAAAAACGCGCTCTGTAATTTTACAAAGCGCGTTTTTTATATGTAAACGAATGAAACAAAAGAGCCCGCTCGGAAAGACCCTCTCCGGCAGAATCGCAATGGGTGAACGGCTCTGCCTCTTTCCGCGCGGGCTGCCGCTTATAACAAGCGGCGCAGCAATAGGAAAGGAAGTAACATCCTTTACTGATATCATTGTACCATTTATAAAAAATTAGGCAATACAAAAATCGGAAAATACATTCTATAAAACGGAAAAACGACAAATTTTTTTTGCTGTTTTCACCGCCGCCCAAGATCATCCTCAGATCTCCAGATCGGTATAGATCGGATAATGATCGCTCATAGCATTCATATAAGGATGGAAAGCATAGTAAACCGTTTGGCCGTTGCCGTGCCATTAATAAAAATATGATCGTATGACGGATCCGTAAAACTGCTTTCCGCGCCAAAAGAACACTCTTCTGCCGCATATTTGCTGTCTGCCAGTTCACCTGCAAGGCGCTCATAGATCTCCGGCGCATCTATAGCGGGAGTTTCAGGCGTATCTTCTTTTGTATTAAAATCTCCGGTTGCAAATACGGGGCAGTCATATCCCGCATGCAGCGAACGAATCAGTTCCAGCAGTTCATCACACTGCGCCTGCATCGTTTGCATCCCCCGCTCTTCCTGACCCTCACGCAGCAGATCAAAATGCGTATTCGTAACGGCAAAGCGTTTTTTGCTCTGCTTATCCTCAAACACAGCCCATACCGCTCTGCGAAGTCGCGGATTATCGCCTTTTTCATATTTGACCTGACCGCTCTGCACAACATCCAGCCGATCCGCATTATAGATCATGGCAGTCATGCGGACAAAAACACCCGTTGAAAACGGATAAAGCATTTTATACCCCTTAGGCAGATTATTGCGGATCGCACAATACCACCCGTCACACATTTCCTGCACACCGATCACATCCGGTTTAACGGTTTGTATGAGAGAAATGTACATTGCGGCGCGCGGTTTTACCGGAAGACCGCCCCAGCTTTTATAACCGACCAGAAGATTGGAACTCATAATGCGGATCTCGCCATCTTGCGCTGGTTTCACATTTTCTGAAAGTTTAGCGGCAAAGCCGTTTCCATGCCGGATCTTATTCTTTTTCAAAAAGATCAAGGGAATGACTGGTCATGCCAAGCATATCCCGCCGCTCACAGATTTTGAAATGGAAATCCATATAATCGGAAAATGTGTCCTCATCCATATTATCTATGCATTCTTCTAACAGGCAAGAAATCATATCCGTTGCCACAAAATGAAGACGTTTTACGTTAAAACCTGCCATGAGCGAATCAATACCCTCTGTGCGGTATAACTGAAATATGAGTTCGGGTGCCGGATTCGCGTGAAAATCCGAATCAATGTATTGTTTTTGCTTATATTCTTGAATTTTTCCACGCACAAAAAGATAATCATAAACCGTCAGATCGTTCATAACATACGCTGCAAAAACTTTTCCGCCGCGCTTTGTAACGCGCAGCGCCTCGCCCAAAGCACGCAGCGCATCTTCCCTGCTGAACAGATGATACATCGGCCCCAGCAGCAGCGTTATATCATAGGTTTCACTTGCAAGCGGCAGACTGACCGCATCTCCCTGCCGAATTGTTACATTCTGATGCGGTTTCATTTTGCTTTTAAACACGTCAATATTATGCTGCACCAGTTCAACCGCGTCCACGGTATAGCCCCGATCCGCAAGCGCAAGCGAATACCTGCCTGTGCCGGCGCCGATTTCCGCAACGCGCATACCGGGGCGCAGATACTTTTCAATATACCGCATGGTGGTGATATATTCAACGGCGTTGAATCTGCGGTCAAATCTGCTTTCCTCGTCATATGCATTATAATACTCTTTTACATAGTCCTGCGCGGTTTTCTGATCCATCTTCTTTCTCCCACAGCATAGCGTACTCATCCGCAGGGGCGGATCCAAGTTTTTCTTTTACGGAAAAACCGTTTTTGATATAAAATGCAACCGCATTCTGATTTTCACAATACACATGAAGTTTCAGACTGCTTTTTTGTTTTTTAACGTGATCCAAAAGGGCGGTGCCAATGCCCGAAGATCGAAATTCTTTTTTAACGAAGAGACCCTCAATATAATTACCGTTAAGCCCTATAAAGCCGGCAACAATGCCGTTTTTTTCATAAACATACGTTTCGGCTTTCGGGATCTGCGCTTTTGCGTATTCAAAATTTTCATGCCAGAAAGCGGCGGAAACGAATGGATGCGCGTCCAGATTGGCATCCAGCCAAATGCGCATAACACGATCCGTATCTTTTTTGCTGAATCTTCTGATCATTTATGATACCTTGCATGATTTAAGATGGAAAAAGCGCGGTAGATCTGTTCCAAAAGAACAAGGCGCGCAAGCTGGTGCGGCAGGGTGATCCTGCCGAATGAGAACTTGATCTTACCAAGGGATTTTACCTTTTCCGAAAGACCGAAAGAACCGCCGATCACAAAAACGATCTTAGAATTTTGAAGGCTGATCTCTTCGATCCGGGAGGCAAATTCGGGCGAGGAGTATTCCCTGCCCTCAATGCAAAGCGGAATAACCGCCGCGCCCTTCGGAATCTTAGCCAGAATTCTTTCGCCCTCTTTTTCTATGATATTGCATATCTCCGATTCGGAAGGCGAATCCGAGGCGCGCTCCTCGGCGATTTCTGTGATCTGCACCTTGGCATATGCGCCGAGCCGCTTTAAATATTCAGCGCACCCGTATTTTAAATACTGCTCTTTCAGTTTACCTACGCAGAGAATGCTGATATGGATCACAGAACGATAAGCCCCCCGTCATTTTCAGGCTTGGAAACATAAAGGCGGTAATCCTCATTTTCCTTTGCGCCGAGTTCTCCAAGCGCGCAAACCGCGGATAGGCGGGCAACCTCCGGCACATTATTTTCTCGGCTCAAATGGGAAAGCACAAATCTTGTGGTACCGCTTTCCAGCAGTTCTTTTGCAAATGAATCCGCCGCATGATTTGAAAGATGCCCTTTTTCAGAAAGAATACGCTGCTTGAGCGGATAGGGATACGCGCCGTTTTGCAGCATGGAAATCTCATGATTGGATTCAAGAAACACCAGATCCGAACCGGTCATCGCTTTTTTTGCCTCATCCGTAACATAGCCCGTATCGGTGCATACGGATACCGTGCGCCCGTCTGACAATTCAATTTTATACCCCACGCAATCCACCGCATCGTGTGAATTATGAAAAGCGGAAACATACATATCGCCGAGATCCAGCACGGAATTTATCTCATAGGATGTTACCGTATTATTGGCAATGCCGCTGAAACGCAGTTCCTCCAGCGTGGCAGGCGTCGCAAAAACCGGTGTTTTATGGCGAGAGGCAAAAACACGCACGCCGGCAACATGGTCTGCATGTTCGTGCGTTACCAAAACCGCCCTGATCTGATCCGGATCTACGCCGATATTCCTGAGCGCGGCGGCGCACCTTTTGGCAGATACACCGATATCAACCAGAATCCCGCCGTTTCTGCCGCCTATGTAAATTGAATTTCCGCTGCTGCCCGAAAAGAGCTGACATACTTTTGCCATAGATAATCTTCCTGTTAAATATGATTTTAAAATACGATCTAAAAAATAAATATTCAAAAAGGGGCGATGATTCGCCCCCCGTTTTCTTTGTGTGATCGTGTATCAGCCGGCGTGCGCAACACTACCGCTGACTTCGGCGCGAACCCGTTTGATATCCGCTCCGAGTTTTGTGAGTTTTTCAACGATATTTTCGTAGCCTCTGTCCACATACTCTATTTTTTCCACAACCGTTTCGCCGGAGGCGATCAGCCCTGCAATAACCATAGCGGCGCCTGCGCGCAGATCCGTTGCCTTAACGGTTACGCCCGTTAAATGATCCACGCCCTCAATAACGGCAATCTTACCGTCCACCTGAATATTGGCGCCCATTCTAAGGAGCTGACCAACATATTGAAACCGATTATCCCAAACCGATTCGGAAAGAATGGAAGTGCCTTTGGCAACGGAAAGCAGCACTGCCATCTGCGGCTGCATATCCGTTGGGAAACCGGGATGCGGCATTGTTTTCACATTGCACCTGGTAAGCGGTTTAAATCTTGTAACACGAACGGCGTCATCATACTCTATGATCTCCGCCCCTGCTTCTTCCAATTTTGCGCTGATGGATTCCAAATGCTTTGGAATCACGTTTTTGATCAGCACATCTCCTCCGCAGGCAGCGGCAGCCACCATATAAGTGCCCGCCTCAATCTGATCCGGAATAATAGAATAGGTGCAGCCGTGCATTTTTTCCACGCCGCGGATCTTGATCACATCCGTGCCCGCGCCGCGGACATCAGCACCCATAGAGTTTAAAAAGTTTGCCAGATCAACGATATGCGGCTCTTTGGCGGCATTTTCAATAACAGTAAGCCCTCTGGCAAGCACTGCGGCAAGCATAACATTGATGGTTGCGCCAACGGAAACAACATCCATATAGATCGTTGTGCCAACCAGTTTTTCCGCCTCTGCGCAGACCATGCCGTTTACGATATTGACATCCGCGCCAAGCATTTCAAACCCTTTGATATGCTGATCTATCGGTCGGTCTCCAAAATCACAGCCGCCGGGCAGAGCCACCTCTGCCTTTCTAAATCTGCCGAGCATGGCGCCGATCAGATAATAACTTGCCCTGAAACGGGAAGAAAACTCATAAGGCACGCTCTGGCATTTGATTGGGCGTGTGTCTATCTCTATAGAATCTTTTGAAAGCAGTTTGATGCTGGCGCCCATCTGGCTCAGTATCTCTATAATCAGTGAAACATCGGAAATATTGGGTATATTTTCTATCTTAACTTTATCATCCGCAAGCACAGCGGCGGGGATAATCGCAACGGCTGCGTTTTTCGCGCCGCTGATATTGACTTCGCCGAACAGCTCTTTGCCGCCCTTAATCACAAAATTTTCCAAATTTCTTTCCCTCTTTAAACCCGGAATAACAATCTATTGTAAAAAAAGTAGTATATAATATAAGTACGGTTTTCCTTAACCTTGCATATTATAGCAGAATGGACCGTAAAAATAAAGACCTTTTAATAATTCGATACACATTTGTAATATATAAATTTGCCAAAAAAACAACAAGATATATGGTAATACTGCCTAAAACCGTGCAATATAGAGGGGTGTAAAAATTTTAAAAAAATTTTTAAATTTTCCCTTTTTCCCATTAATTACAAAAATATTACAATATTTTCAGTGCAAATCAACAAAACATTTGTTCTGTTTTTTACCTTTAAAATGCGGCGCAGAAAAAGCAGCAAAAATAGTATTTGAAACAAAATGCTGATTATTTACAACATTGCAAAGTATTTTGTGAAACAAAATCTGCAAATGTTTTATCCTGAATATACATATAATATTGACAAATCGATTTACATATTGTATTATAAGCGTAAATATACATTTTTTATTAATTTTTTATTTTTTTACGGAGGATTAATTTTGGACGACTCTATATGGCCTCTGCTATTACTGCAGGTAGTATTGATCGCGCTCAACGCCGTTTTTGCCGCCGCGGAAATAGCAATCGTCAGCATGAATGACAACAAAATGGCAAAGATGGCAAAGGAAGGGAACAAAAAGGCTGCGCGCCTTGTAAAACTGACGAGCCAGCCCTCCAGATTCCTTGCCACCATTCAGATCGCCATAACGCTTGCGGGATTTCTGGGAGCCGCTTCGGCAGCGGAAAGTTTCTCAGACGTAATTGTAGAGGCTGTTATAAAAACGGGAATCGGAATTCCCGAAAATCTGCTGAACAGCATCGTTGTATTTCTGATCACGCTGATCATTTCGTTTATCAACATCGTTTTCGGCGAACTGGTGCCGAAACGGATTGCGATGCGCAACCCGGAATCGTATGCGCTTGGCATTTCGGGGCTTATCTACGCTATCTCAAAAATTTTCAAGCCGATCGTTTGGCTGCTTACGGCATCCACAAATCTGGTTTTGAGGCTGTTTAAGATAGACCCCAACCAAAACGATGAAGAGGTCAGCGAAGAAGACATCCGCATGATGGTGGATGTGGGCAGCGAAAGCGGCGCCATAGACCGCACGGAAAAGGAATTCATTCAGAATGTTTTTGAATTTGACGATCTCACTGCCGGCGAAATTGCCGTTCACAGAACCGAAGTTTCCCTGCTGTGGCTGGAAGAGAGCCCTGAGGAATGGGATAAAACGATTCACGGCAGCAGGCACAAGATCTATCCCGTATGCAACGAGACCGTTGATAATGTGGTTGGCATACTGAATGCAAAAGACTACTTCCGCCTTGGCACAAAAGACAGAGCCACGGTAATGAAAAAAGCCGTTCACCCCGCATATTTTGTGCCGGAAAGCGTAAAACTGGATGTGCTTTTCCAGAACATGAAAAAAAGCAAGAATTCATTTGCCATTGTTTTGGATGAATACGGCGGCACAACGGGAATCATTACGATTAACGACCTTGTGGAACAGCTGGTGGGCGACTTTGACTATGATGACAGCAATGAGCCGCGCCCGATTGAATCCATAGAAAGCCTGGATTCAAAAACATGGAAGATCACAGGCAACCCGGCGATTGACGATATTGAGGAAGCGCTGGATATATCCCTTAAGAATGAGGAATGCGACACCTTCAGCGGTCTTGTTTTTGAGGCGCTCGGCTCCATTCCGGACGATGAATGCGACCCGTTTGAAGTGGAAACGGACGGCCTGGTGATTAAAGTTACAAAAGTCAAGAACCATCAGGTGCAGACGGCTATCGTGTGCAAAGCAAGCCCGAAGGAAGAAGACAGCGAGGTCGAAAAACAAAATACCAAAGGGAATCAGGAAAAAGAAAACAACAACGAATAATGCCGCAGATGATTTCTGTTAAAAAACGAAAAGGCGCTGAAACAGCGCCTTTTTTCTTTACACTTTTAATATATAAAACGACTCTGGCTTATTGAACGCAAGTCAGGGCTGTTTTTGAGCAGTCTGCACACCGATATTTTCTCTTGCCTTAAATCACTGCGTTTTGATTATTGATCTCGCCGCCTGTAAGGATATGATCTGCTGCAAGCGTAAGTTTTTTAAGATCTTCATTCTTTTTGAATAATCTTGACGGGGCGCGCATCGCGCACATAACCACACGGTAATAAGCGCTGTTTCTGGAATGCGGCGTTCTTGCGCCGTCCAATATGGAGAGCCATATTTCGCCGATCATTTCACGCAGCGGCTTATATCTGAACTGCATGGCATCTGCTTTGGAAACGCCCGCTGCAAGACCGCACGCGCGCAAAAGTTTATATGCGTCCCAAACGAGAGCAGTATCGATCTTGTGTAAAAGCGGTTTAAACAGGAACCAATATCTGCCGAGTGCACGCCCGTTCAGCTGCAAAGCGTCCGCACGCTCCATAAATTCATTTTTATCCCGGCACTTTGTTACATTAAAGAGCAGATCACAGGCGTGCTTTGCAAGAAACTGCTGCGCATCCGTTCGACTGCCGTTGAGAATAAAAGTTTTCAGATGCTCCACCTTATAAGAAAGCCTGCCGTCCTCCCGAACGGTGACGTTCACGATTGGTGCGGGATAGCCGCACAGGGAACCGACATTGACTTCCGTAATTTTATTGCCGGAGGGGCTGACAAAAAAATCCGTATCCTGAATATGGCTGTGCCCGACGAACATATACCGAAGTCCGTTATCGGCAAAGAACGAGGCAACCTCTTCCCGGTTTTCAACGCACGTGGAACCGCCTGTGATCAGCGGTGAAACATGGGGCATAAGCAAATGATGCTCTATACCGATCATCAAAGCGCCGTCCGCCTTTGCCTTTTGAAGCTGACGAACGATCCACGTTCTGCACGCGGGCGTAAAGCCGGCGTGATCGTTTTCATTCTTATCATCATTCAGGCACAGTACCCGTATTTTATCTGAAAGTTGGATCGTGTAGCAGACCGTTCCGATATCCGTAATAAAAGAATCCGCCGCCTGCGCGGGACCGAAATCTTTGTAAAACGCAGGAAGATCAGAACTTTTCATAACCGGAACATCGTGAAATGTTTTATCCCCTTCAAAGCGGCGGGGATTTTCATCACAGCACCAGTCATGCGTTGCTGTAATCAAATAGACCGGCTTTTTCTTTTGCAACTGATAAAGTTTTTCCCGGAATTCAAGGTGGGACACCATTTCGCCATCGTTTGTAACATCACCGAGAATAAAAACAGCGTCCGTATCACTGTTTGCGATCTGCTGAAATGCGGCGTCTATGATCTCCCCGGTTTCGGCAAGACATTTCTGATCCGATCCGGAGCGGAGCTCATAGGCCTTTCCGCTTGTTCCCAAGGATTTTGAATAATAATGCGTATCCGCAATAAAGGTTATTTTCATTGTATCACCTACTTTCATTATACTTAAACGGTAAAGGTTATGCAAGCGCTTTACAAAAGAACAGGCAGATCCCGCATAAAAGGATCTGCCTGTTTTCTCTCTTTCAATATAATTATTCGTTTACGGCTTTGGCGGTTTCTTTTTCCGCTTTGCGCGCCGCTCTTCTTTCCATGATCTCCTTCATCATCTGTCTGTGGCCGTCTCCGGTGATGTTATAGAAATGCATCGGAATCAGCATGAGCAGATAGCCGATCGCAGGAACAAGCGTAGTAAGCAGGAAGAGCGCCCAGTTGGTTTCCGTATTCTGAATGAGCGAGCCTTCGGTATGCTGCACATAACCTGTAAAACCAAGGATCGCAAGGCCGATTGAAGAAGAAAACGTATTCTCGATCTTGCCGGTAAAGCTCATGATGGAAAGCATGATACCCTCAACACGGGTGCCGGTCTTCCACTCAATATAGTCTACGGTTTCCGCTTCCATTTCCTTTTGGATCAGGTTTTTGAATTCCAGCGGAATGGAGGTGAGCCCGGTAAAGAGCACAACCAGTATGCCGGTAAAGAGCGGCACACTGTCTCCGGCAGCTTTGTTCATAAGCCCGTTATAGCAGGTGATCGCAAACAGCGCATGCAGGATGATGGCTGCGATACAGCAAGCCTGATAGAACTTTTTGCTGTCTGCCTTTCTGCCGAGCCTTTCAATGATCTTCGGAACGAGCAGACCTGCAATCAGGAATCCGGGGAATTTTACAACATCAATAAAGATATTATACTGCCTGTTAAACATAAGATCGGCAACGAAATAGAAAGATACCTGCTCCGCAATCTTGCAGATCACAAAGAAGATGTTGCCAAGGAAGAGCATCAGCAGCGGCCTGTTTTTGAAAAGAAGCATTACGCATTCTTTTACGGAAGGCACATCCTCCCTGTGCTCCGCCCTTTCCTTTGTGTTCTTAAAGGTAAATCTGGTTAAAAATACAATGCCGATGGCGGAAATGATAGCAGAAGTCAGGTAAGCCTGCGGCGTGTGATCCTTAAAATAAGGAAGAAGCGCGGCGCCGGCAACAAACACCTGCGGCAGCGCGCCCAATACCGAACGGATAATGGAACTCACGCCGTAAAGTTTTGTTCGCTCTATACCGCTTGGTGTAATGGAAAAAGCAAGCGCGCCCATCGGGATATCAAAAGCAGTGTATGTAACATCCAGCCCGATAAACAAAAGCGTTGTATAAATAATGTTAAAAACAGGCGAAGCGTCCGCGCTGCCGATAAAAAACAGGATCATAACGATCGAAACAAAGATCGGCGCCCATTTGATATACGGCCGCATCTGGCCGTCTTTGGTTCTGGTTTTATCCACGATCACGCCCATCATCGGATCGTTGATCGCGTCAAAAATGCCGCAGAAAAGGCGTATTTTGGATGCAGTGCCCATTGGGTCTTTCAGCTTTTTGAACAGAACATTTGTTAAAAAGAAATTGATGTATTTGGACGAAGTCATGCTGGTATTCATACCCTGCGCGCCGCGGCCGACAGCGTAAGACAGCGTTTCTTTCCAGGTAAGGTAAGTTTCTTCGCCGACATCGGTTTTAATGATCTTGCTGTTCAGAAATTCTTTTACATTAAACTTCCCCATGATTCTCCCCTTTGAATTTTATTTGATTTTTGTAATCCTGTCCTTTTTCACAAGATAAACATGATCGGCAATATCCATCATGGCTTTATCATTCATACTGTCCGTATAAAAATTGGCAATATGTGCATCCGGATATAGTTCACGAAAGATCTTTACCTTATTTTCAAGGAAACAAAGGCGGCGGAATTTGCCTGTTTTCTTATCTATGCTGGAACCGACATAATGCTTTATACCCATTCGTTTCATGATCTCATCCAATATGAAATCCGTAGTGCCGGAAACGATGATATCACTGTCTTTGCGCACTGTTGCATACCACGGTTTGATCTTTTTCTCATTTTTGTTCCAGAAATCGACCACCACGCCGGAAAGATCGCCGGCATTTACGTAATAACCCTCCAAAAAGGAAGCATACGCCTCTACGGCATCCTCCACCGTGAAAAGGTGAAGCATATCCTTAAAGGCGATCACGATCAATTTGGGCAGGTATTTCCATATTTTTATATCTCTGCGCACAAAATACAAAATAAAATCAACAAGTGTTTCGCCGTCATAGATTGTATTGTCAAAATCGTAGACATTAACGTCCATACTATAAACCCCGTTTTTCAAGTTCAAGTTTAAACAAAGTCAAATTTATGTCAAATGCCGGAAGAAAAAAATACAAATTTCAGAAGTTTTGCAGCATAAAGCCATTTCCATATTAACAAAAAAACCGCGCGCTGGCAAGACATATGGATTTATTTTCTTGACTTTAGCGGGAATTAATTATATATTAATATAAACATGTGGGAGGAGTGCCCGGCACAACGGGTATAGTTATGAAAAGAGATTTTATTAAAACTGACGCAGTAATCGTTGGCAGCGGCGTTGCGGGCCTGTTTGCCGCGCTGTGCCTGCCGGAAAGCAAAAAGGTTCTGGTTATAACAAAGGAAGACCTGAAAGAATGCGATTCCTACCTTGCGCAGGGCGGCGTATGCGTTTTAAAAGATATAAAGGATTTTGACTGCTATTTTGAGGATACGATGCGGGCGGGGCACTATGAAAACAACCCGGAAAGCGTTCGGGTGATGATAGAATCTTCGCCGGATGTGATCAGCACTCTGATTCAGCTGGGCGTTCAGTTTGACACGGACAGCAGCGGTTCTTATGATTACACGCGCGAAGGCGCGCACCGGCGCAACCGGATTCTGCACCACAAGGATGAGACCGGGAAAGAGATCACCGCCACACTGCTTTCCATTGCAAAAAAGCGGAAAAATATTACCTTTATAGCGCAAACCACGATGATAGACCTGATTGAAAAAGACAATATCTGCTACGGGATTGTTTGCGAAGACGAATACGGCGAACGCGGCGCCATACTGGCAAAGGATATTATACTTGCCACTGGCGGTATCGGCGGGCTGTTTAAAAACTCTACAAACTTTCCGCACATCACCGGCGACGCCTTTGCCCTTGCGCTCAAGCACGGCATTGAGATGAAAGACATCAATTACATACAGATCCACCCCACCACGCTTTACAGCAAAAAGAGCGGCAGGCGTTTTCTGATCAGCGAGAGCGTAAGAGGAGAAGGCGCCATACTGCTCAACGAAAACGGAGAAAGATTTACGGATGAACTGCAGCCGAGAGATGTGGTAACCGACGCGATCTGCAAGGAGATGGAAAAATTCGGAACGGATCACGTTTACATCACACTGCCTACCATGACGAGCGAGCAGGCGCAAAAGCGGTTTCCAAATATTTTTGAGGCGTGCATGGAAGAGGGGTACGATATTACCAAAGACAAAGTTCCCGTTACCCCGGGCCAGCATTATATGATGGGCGGGATCAAGACCGACATCAACGGCAGAACTTCCATGGCGCATCTGTTTGCCGTTGGCGAGACCGCATGCAACGGCGTGCACGGTAAAAACCGGCTTGCCTCCAACAGTTTGCTGGAAAGCCTGGTATTCTCCAAACGGGCAGCGGATCTGATTGCTAAAGACAGCAGTGAAAAAGAGACCTATGCGCCGCAGACGGACTGGGATTCCCTGCCGCCAAAAGCGCAACGCGAAAAGGAATTCAGAGACCTGATCATGAACGAGATCAAAAGAAAGGACAGGGCTTTTTATGATAAGTGGTGTAACGATGAAGATTAATATGGATGAGTATATCCTGCACGCGCTGAAAGAAGACATTACCAGCGAGGACGTTTCCACAAACGCCGTTATGCCGGAGAACCGGCAGGGTACGGCACAGCTGATCTGCAAGGCGGGCGGTATCCTCTGCGGACTGGAAGTATTTGTGCGGACATTTGCCCTGCTGGATCCGTCTTTCCGCTTTGAAACAGAAGTAAAAGACGGAGAACCGGTAAAAAAAGGCGAGTTGATCGGAACGCTTTACGGCGATATCAGGGCACTGCTCTCCGGCGAACGGACCGCGCTGAATTATTTACAGCGCATGAGTGGCATTGCAACCATCACAAACGAATACGCAAAAGAACTTGCGGGAACAAAGACAACGCTTTTGGACACAAGAAAAACAACCCCGAATATGCGCCCGTTTGAAAAATATGCCGTAACCGTAGGCGGCGGAAGAAATCATCGTTACAACCTTTCTGACGGCGTACTGCTCAAAGACAACCACATCGGCGCGGCGGGCTCCGTTACGAAAGCCATAGAAATGGCAAAGGCCTACGCGCCGTTCGTAAGAAAAATTGAGATCGAAACGGAAACCCTGGAACAGGTGCAAGAGGCGCTGGACGCCGGCGCCGACATCATTATGCTGGACAATATGGATAATGATACGATGAAAAAAGCCGTTGCGCTTATCAACGGCAGAGCCGAGACCGAATGTTCCGGCAATGTAACGAAAGAAAGGCTGAAAGAAATAGCCGAGATCGGCGTGGACTATGTTTCCAGCGGCGCGCTGACCCATTCCGCTCCCGTGCTGGATATCAGCCTGAAAAATCTGAAGCCTGTTGAATAAAACGGCGCGGCAGCCGTTCATAATCCGCATAAAAGCAAAAAAGATAAAAAAACGAGTCCGCTTTTTAAAGCAGACCCGTTTTTTATTATGTTCCTATATACGGTAATTAAAAATACCCTGCGGTCATTCAGGCTTCTTCATGGTGAGGGAGATACGTTTCTTAGCCGTATCCACAGAAAGCACCCAAACCGTAACGATCTGACCGACTTTGAGCACCTCCGACGGATGCCGGATAAATTTATCGGAGATCTGGGAAATATGCACAAGCCCGTCCTGATGAACGCCGACATCCACAAAAGCGCCGAAATCAATTACATTTCTGACGGTGCCTTTAAGTTCCATACCCGGTTTCAGATCTTCCATGCCCATCACATCCGTTCTGAGCATCGGGGCAGGCAACGCCTCACGCGGATCCCTGCCGGGTTTGCTGATCTCTGAAACGATATCGGCAAGCGTGGGCTCGCCGGTGCCGAGTTCGGCTGCAAGCGTTTTGATGCCGCGTGATTTTACTGTGTTGGTAAGCGCCGCTACCTTTCCGTTTGCAACATCGCTTTTGGAAACGCCGCAGATTTTCAAAAGATTTTCTGCCGTTCCGTAAGATTCCGGATGCACGGCTGTATTATCCAGCACATTTCTGCCGCCGGGAATTCTTAAAAATCCGGCGCACTGCTCATACGCCTTGGGGCCGAGTTTGGGGACGTTTAGAAGTTCCGTTCTGGAAGTGAACGCGCCGTTTTCTTCCCTGTAGCGAACAATATTTTCCGCAACGGAAGCGGAAACACCGGAAACCCGCTGCAAAAGAGACGGAGACGCCGTATTCAGATCAACGCCAACGGAATTTACGCAGTCCTCCACAACGGCGTCCAGCGCATGATTGAGTTCCTTTTGCGGCATATCATGCTGATACTGCCCTACGCCTATGGATTTCGGATCTATCTTAACCAGTTCTGCAAGCGGATCCTGCAACCTTCTTGCAATGGAAACGGCGCTGCGCAGCGAAACATCATACTGTGGGAATTCCTGCGCAGCAAGTTTGGACGCTGAATAAACAGACGCGCCTGCCTCGCTGACCACCATATAGGTGATGCCGCAATCCAGTTCCCGGATAACATCCGCCGCGAAAACTTCTGTTTCGTGAGACGCCGTTCCGTTTCCGATGGCAAACATTTGAACACCGTAGCGCTTTACAAGATCTTTAATGGTTTTCTTTGCTTCTTCTATTTTGCTGTGCGGCGGCGCGCAATAAATCACCGCGGTATCCAGCACCTTGCCCGTTTCATCCACAACGGCTACCTTGCAGCCGGTGCGGTAGCCCGGATCCAAACCGATCGTAACCTTGCCGCGAACAGGCGGCTGCATCAACAGCTGTGCCGTGTTGGCAGCAAAGACCTTAATGGCGTCCGCACTTGCCCGGGCGGTAAGATCATTTCGTATCTCCCGCTCCACCGCCGGATAAACAAGACGGGAATAGGAATCCTCCGCCGCCTCGCGCACGAGATCCGCCGAGGCATTTGCGCCGTTGACATAGAGCCCTGTGAGCACGCTCATACCGATTGCTTTATCCAGTTCTATGCTGACCTTAAGTATATTTTCTTTTTCGCCGCGGTTGACCGCAAGGATTCTGTGGTTTGCGATCTTGGAGACCGGCTCTTTATAATCCGCGTAATTTTCGTAAACGCCCGGGTCCTCAGCAGCGGCTTTTACGGTAACCGCGCCGTGGGCACGCAGCATATATCTAAGCTGGCGGCGTACATTTGCGTCATCCGAAATGATCTCCGCAAGGATATCGCGCGCGCCGCTGACTGCCTCCTCAGCGGTTGCAACTTCATCATTCAGGTACTGCGCGGCAGAGCTCAGCGGATCAAATGTATCGGATTGTTTCAGTATATCTTTTGCCAGCGGCTCCAGGCCTTTCGCCTTGGCAACGGAGGCTCTTGTTTTTCGTTTGGGTCTGTAAGGGCGGTAGATATCGTCCAGTTCCGTTAAGGTTTTTGCCGAATCGATCGCGGCGGCAAGTTGAGCTGTCATCGCGCCCTGTTCTGTGATGGATGCCGTTACCTTTTCTTTTTGCTCTTCAAGGGAACGCAGATAATCCAGTCTGTCACTGATAGAGCGCAGGATCTGATCATCCAGCGATCCGGTGGCTTCCTTTCTGTAACGCGCGATAAACGGGATCGTATTACCGTCGTCCAGAAGTTTTACGGTGTTTTCGATCTGGTGGATCTTAACGCCGAATTCGTTTGCAAGTGTTTCGATGATATTCATAAAATTAACCTATCCATTTTTTCTTCTTTCCTATAATTGCCAGCACTGCCACAACGATTACAGACAGCGCAATCACAAACACATACCCGTATTTCCACTGCAGTTCAGGCATATATTTAAAGTTCATGCCATACCAGCCCACGATCAGCGTAAGCGGAAAAAAGATGGTGGAAACAACGGTAAAGATCTGCATGGTATGATTCGTTTTCAGATCTATAAACGACTGGTACGCATCCTGCAGATGAACAACAGAACCGCGCAGAAGTTCCACATCATCACGCAGGCGGACTGTTTTTTTAGTAAAGTTTGCAATATATCTGAGGTAATTTTCATCAAAGATCTCGTTTTCGTTATCCTCCAGCGCCTCGCCGATATCGATCAGCTGTTCATAATAATTGCGCATGGAAAGCAATTCTTTTTTCATCTGAAGCAGATCCAAATTAAAATTATCGCCGGCGTTGCCGTGCAGAACGATCTCTTCCAGTTTCGTGATCTCAAAGCCCTTATCCTCTATGGCTTTATTATCTTTATTCGTAAGGTTATCCAAAAAAGCATAGATTAGTTTTTCAAGCGTAATGTTAATCGGAGAATACTTATCCAGGCTTGCCAAAAACTTATCCCTTGTGGAACAGTCCTTATCTTTCACATCCACAACGATCAGCAGATTTTTCTTGATATACACGGCAACCACATCCCGTTCGCCGTTCACATCCAGCGCGTTAATCACGCTCATTTTCGTAAAGCAGTAATCGTCGTAGACCTCCACACCGAAGCGCGCGTGAAAAAACATGTTATCAGATTTGACCGCCTCCACGGTTGACGCCGCAAAGCCGAATTTATCATAGATCTTCTCAAACTGATCCACCGTTACATAACCTGCCGTAACATAATGGCTGTCTATCTCATCCACATCCACAGTGGTAACTTCATCCTGAAACTGATAAAACATAGTTTACCTCTCGCTTTTAAAAGTGCCCGACGGCTTACGCCGCAGGGCACTTTCAGGGCATAAATCAATAATTTTCCGCTTTAATCTCAAAATACGCTCTGGGGTGTGAGCATACCGGGCACACTTCCGGCGCCTCTTTGCCGATCACAATATGGCCGCAGTTGCTGCATTTCCAGATTTTGTCCTCATCACGGCTGAACACCAGTCCGCCCTCAACATTCTCCAGCAGTTTCAGATATCTCTGCTCATGCTCTTTTTCGATCTCGCCCACTTTTTCAAACAGAAAAGCAATATCTTCAAAGCCTTCTTCCCTTGCCTCTTTTGCAAAGGTGGCATACATATCCGTCCACTCATAGTTTTCACCTGCGGCAGCGTCTTTCAGATTGGCTGCCGTATCCGGAATGCCGCCGTCATGAAGAAGTTTAAACCAGATCTTGGCATGCTCCTTTTCATTGTTGGAAGTTTCCGTAAACAGATTTGCGATCTGCACGAAACCATCCTTCTTGGCTTTTGACGCGTAATACTGATACTTTGTATGCGCCTGGCTTTCGCCGGCAAAAGCCGCCATAAGATTTGCCTGTGTTTTTGTTCCGTCAAGCTTTTTCATAAAATTCAAACCTTTCTGCCCGCTTTTCTTTTTAACAAAACGCAAAGCGGCGGGCTGTTTGCGTTTTGCCGCGCGGCAGATGCACTGCGCGCAAAATGCCGTTATGCTCCGCTTTTCAGCCGAGCCGCTGCCGGGCATAAGGCAGCGTAATTTGCGCAAGGCAAATAATACCTTGATCAAAAGCACCAAGCAGACGGCAAAATGCGTTACAGCACACATCTTCTGCGATCTGCAAGCGATATAAATATTATATACCGTTTTTCCGTAATTTAGTAATGATCAGCACAAAAACCGACCAAAGCGCCTGAAAGAGCACGATATTGACTGCGTTTAGCTGGCCCAAACCGTTTGCGAACGCAAGCAGAGCGGTAACGCCAAAGCCGATCGCCGAGCCGAAAGAGGCAAGGGCGGAGATGATTTTTTCCGTCATTACCAGCTTGTCCGCGCCGAGAATCGTGGAAATAAACGCATTGGTTGTGCCGTTATGAACGGCATATGCCGGGCTTTTCTCCGCAACAGCATTGCTGTATTTTTCAAAACTTCTGCCGTTGGAGGCATTCATAACCCGGATAAAGCCTTCCGGCAGTTCAAAGAGTTTTGTCACACTTTCTTCATTGATATACGGGTCACAACTTCTCAAGATCACCGTCATACCGCTTTTTTCCAGGCGTTTCAGGCTCTTTTTCAGTGCGGGATCAGCCGTGTAGCTGACGATAAACATAGCGGCGATCTTGCCTGCCACTGCCAAATAGAGCGCTTTTCTGCCCTTGCGGGTATATTTTCTTTCATATTCGATCTTGGGAACGGCAACACCGTGGTGTATGAGCAGATCCCGGTTGCCAACCAGCACTTTCCTCTGATAGATCCAGGCGGAAGTGCCCATTTTATCCTCGTAAGTGATGCCCTCCGCCGTGGGCAGGATGGAATTTCTGCCCACAATCACGGAATCAAACACGCCGGCAAGCGGGCTGTTTGTTTGAATGATCACTGCCGCCGTTTCAAGAAGCGCGTCATCTATCTTTGCGCCGTTAAATGTTTTATAACCGTGAAAACTGCAGGCGCGCGGGCCAAACAGTTCGGACGCCTCCATTACAATAGCGTTGGAATTGTGAATATAATGCGCGCCCTCATAACCGCATATCATGGCGCCGCGCTTTTCCAAAACCTTAGACGCATCGCAAAGCGCATTGTTGGTTGCCGTAAGCGTGATCACCGGGCACGAGATAACAAGCCCCGCCGCAAGGATGTTAAACGCGGCAAGCCAATCTGAATAAACCAGACCGTAAATTACAAACAGCGCCGCATTGAACCCGAAGATGACGGGGAAAAGAATCTTTGCGATCTTATCCGCCGGTTCATTGGCAAAAGAGATCTCCAGAAAACTGGTTGGAAAATCGGTTTTTACACTGTATTTCAAATAAGGTGTGCCGTCTATCATATTTTTGGAGATGATCTCGGCATCCACTTCATTTACGATATCCTCAACAGTATATTTATCCTCGCTGTTCGTTAAATACTCAAAATTACGTATGATCCGAACCAGCGCTCTGTACCTGCCCACGCCGCTTAAAAACAGGCCGAATACGGCAGCGCTCGGCAAAAGGGAGCCGCCGTGGGAAAGAAGATCCACTCCGGCAACGGCACAGATGCTGTGCGCCAGCACAAGCGCGCAGGAGACCGTGACAGGAAATTCAAAATTGATGCCTTTTTTTAAGTTCAAACCGTGCAGCAGGGAATTCAAATTCGTTACAAGCGCCGCAACATAAAGAACCGTAACGGCAAGAGAACAGGCAAACTCGTTGTTTAAAAACGCCGGCAGATACCCGGTGCCGTTCAAAAGGGTAACCGCAAGCAGGAGCGCGCCGAACACCACGGTAAAAATCATTTGCAGCTGAACGGAAGTTTTTCTTTTGAAAAGCTGTTCGAGCGTAACGGTGCGTTCACTGCGGTCTCTGTAATCGCCGTGCTTGATCCGCTGCGCGTAACTTTTTTCATCCCCGGAGAGTTCCTCCGGCGCAAAAAGGCGAAACTTGTTTACTTTTTCTTCTCTGCGCAGCCTTAACTGCTCTTCCGCCAGTTCCTCGTCAATATCCGGCACTTCGTCCATTTCATCGTCAAAACCGCTGAGTTTGATCTGATCGGAATTGTCATACTCCTCCGCCTGCCCCGAGGGATCTTCGGCTCGTTCGGAAGAAAACACCCTGCGGGTTTTATCCAATTCGTCCACAGCAAGGATGGTGGGGATTTCCTGCAGATCGGAAGTTTTATCAAATTTAGATTTGCTTTTGATTGTGGCGGCTTTTTCTATGATCTGCGGCGGTGTGGCACTGTATTCCTCATCCACTGAATTTCGTTTGAAGAAGCGGCTTTTTTCCGTTTTTTTCGGCGGAACGCGCATCGTTTTATCACTGACTGCCTGTTCACGCACGATGCCGGGCATCGTTTTGGTCTTATCATCCGCCGGGCACGCAGAATCCGTCTTTTCCTTTGCAGCACGAACCGGCACAAACTCTTTTACCGGCTCTTCTTCCCTTTCCGAACCTCCGCTGCTTTGGTTCTTTTCATCCGCTGTTTTTCTCCGCGGCTCAAATGTTTTCACATCATCCGGGTCATCTTTATGCTCTTTTGCACCGCCGTCTATGCTGCTGAGAACTTCCTGCGCCTCACGCAGAATCTCCTCAACAGACAGATTGTTGTTATTGCTGTTGTTATTATTCTGACTCATTTTATCACTCTATCACTCTGTTTCACGGATTAGTTACCAAGTCTTTGCCTAACGATCTCATACATTAACACAGACGCTGCAACGGATGCATTCAGGCTGTTTACCTGCCCGCGCATCGGCAGCGAAACGGTAACATCGCATTTTTCTTTTATAAGCCTGCTGACGCCCTTGCCCTCATTGCCGACAACCAGCGCAACGCCGCCTGAAAAATCCGTTTTACACCAAGACTGCCCGTCCATATCGGCGGCATAGACCCATATATTTTTCTTTTTCAGCTGATCGATAACGGAGGCAAGATTTGGAACGCGCGCAACTTTCATATATTCCACAGCGCCGCAGGACGTTTTGGCAACGGCAAAATTCAGCCCTGCGCTCCGGCGCTTCGGAATAATAATTCCGTGCGCGCCGCATGCCTCTGCCGTGCGGATGATGGCGCCTAAATTCCGGCTGTCTTCTATCTCATCACACAGAATGATAAACGGATCTTCGCCTTTCTGCTCTGCTGATTCCAGAATTTCCTCCACCGTAGCATACTCATGCGCCGGAACAGAGGCGGCAACGCCCTGGTGATTGGCGCCGGCACACATATAATCCAGTTTTTTTCTGTTGACTTCTTTTATGACCAGCCCTCTTGCACGTGCATCGGCAATAATTTTATTGATGCTGCCCTCTTTTTCCCCGGCGGAAACATAGATATTTTCCACCGGTCTGCCGCTTTTGAGCAGTTCCAGCACTGCGTTTCTGCCAATCACGATCCCATCGTTTTCACTTTGCTGCCTTTTTTTTGTATCCGATTTCACTGGTTCCTCCGTAACATCCGTTTAAATAGTATTTTTATTTATATATTATAACATTATAAAAACGATTATTCAATCAGATACACACAAGTTTAAAAGGAATTTACAATCCTAACCCCGTTATTTTTCCGGCAAAGAAAAACATTGCTGTTTTAAATATCCCGGCAAAATGCACAGAAAAAGATCCCCCGAAATTCGTTACGGGGGATCTGTTCTATGTTGATTACTGCGCGCTTTCTTCCTGTGCATACGCCGTGTTGATGCCGTCCTCTATGGCATTGAAAAGGGAGGCGGGATAATCCGCCGGAGCATCGCAGGCATAATGCCACACCATCACGCCGCCAAGACCGCAGTTCACGGCAAGTTCGGTCTTTTGCCTGATCAGATCATATGTATTGAATGAAAAGGTAAGGCCTGTATCCTCCGTATCCACAAAAAGGCCGTTTTCATCAATACGGTCACAATAGGATTTATAATCATACCAATATGCCTCCTCCGTTGTGGGGCGGGCGTAAAACGGAAGCCCCAGCGTGAGTTTAGAGCGCTCATATCCTTTTTTCAGCAATGCCTCTATGCTCTTTTCCGCATTTTCATACGGAGCGTGATTGCCGTTTTTATCCCAGTTGTCATAAGCCATGATCTCTATAAAATCCGTTGCCGCCATCGCTTCTTCAGACTGACCGAGATCCCAGTCTGACATTGCCATGCCGATCTTGTAATCTTCGCCCAGGCAGGAATCCAAAGAAATGGTGAACGCATTGAAAGCATCCCAGTTTTCCTGATTGATCGGATATTCATAATCAAAATATACACCGTCAAAGCCATAGGTATCCAGCAGGTCTTTAATATTCTGTTCCAGTACGCCGCTTTGAAACGCCTGCGTATGCAGTTTGCCCTGCTCTTCCATTTGGGCATTCCAATCCTCAGTTTGCAGGGTGCTTTTCGGGCCGAGAAGATTGATATAGAAATTTGCATCCGCCGGAAGATACGGCGCAATATTATTATAAGCGGTCTCAAAATCTTCGCTGAGCACGATTTCCCCTGCCGTATTAAAATCCGCCATGCCCATAAAGATAAAATCCGTTACCTGATCAAAATGCGAATCATCGATATCCGCAGGATTCAGAAAGCGGTCTCCAACCATATACGCCGTTACCCGGAAATCCGCCTTCGCAACCGGAGTGACCTTTTCATCCAAAGGGGAGGAACATGCCGCGGCACCCGCAACAATTATAAACGTAAGTGCGCCGGCAACCGCGGCCTTTGCCATTTTAAGCAGTTTTTTCATAAAGATTCCTTTCCGGCAAATGCCGACCATTTATTTGTTTTCATCGCTGAAATACGGTTTATATGTGATCTTATATTTACTGTTCGGAAACAGTTTTTTATGCAGCGCAATAAAATAATCATCCGTCATGCTTGCGATATAATCCGTAACGATCTGATTTGGCTCCTCATCCAGATAATCCGAACGGTCATAATATTTGCGCGTTTCATTAATGAAACGGATATGATGGCGGTATATAAGCGAAGATCTGTCTTTTTTGATCACATCATCCAGAAGTTTATAATACAGTTCTTCAAACATCGGCATAATGATCTCGTTATACTGATCGTTGATCTCTTTATTGCGGTAGATCACGGCGTTGTTTTCCTCTTTCATGCGTTTCAGATCCTGATAGGCTTCTTTGCTTAAAAGAATGTAATCCTTGCCGTAACTGTTTTCAATGATATCCACGGTCAGATTATTGATGATCTTGGCGTTTTGATCGCCTATGAGTTCTGTGGAAAACTTATAATCCGGCGGGATGATCTTGGCAACATAAGCATCCTGCCTGTCTTTCCCGAGATACGCGATCATATCACAGATTCTGACAACACAACCCTCCAGCGTTTTCGGCACAAGTTTTTCGATTGCGCCCTTGCCCTGCACATAGCAGTCCTCCACGCTGCGGTCAAATTCGTCAAAAGTCTTATCATACCGCGGCCTGTATTCCATCTGCTCAAATTCACCGTTGTGGCAGAGGATCCCGTCCAAAGTCTGCAGGCTGATATTTCTGTGAAAAAGCGCGTCCAGCACGCGGACGCTGTGCACATTATGATTGAAATGCCTGCCCGTTTCCTTATGCAGCAGACTGCTCAAAAAGCGTTCGCCTGCATGGCCGAACGGCGTGTGCCCGATATCGTGGCCGAGCGCAATCGCCTCAATCAGATCCAGATTCAGGCCCAGCACCGCCCCGATACTTCTTGCAATCCGGGAAACAAGCTGCACATGCAGCGCGCGGCGGGTGATATCATCATTGTTATAAAATGAGAACACCTGCGTTTTATCCGCGTAGCGGTTGTAATACGGCAGATGAATGATCTTTTCCGTATCCCTTACGAACGCAGGGCGCCAGAGATTTGCCTTATCCCTTGACGGATCGCGCCGGATCACTGCGCTGTTCGCACAGCGGCGGGGATTTTGATAACCGTTTTTTCTGTCCTGCCGGATTCTGGTCTGTAAGGAATCGCTGAGTTTGTTATATTCAATCTTTTTATCGCCGCTCATAGAATCACCTGTTATAATCAAGCTGATTTTCTTTTGTGAAATAACGTGAAAAGCGCTGCGTGCTGCGCATGGAGAGCGTTTCCCGCTCCCCCACGATAATATGATCCGTAAGTTTCACATTAACGGAAGAAAGAATGTTTCTGACATTTAAGGTAAGATCCACATCATTTGCGGACGGTTCCGCTCCGCCCGCCGGATGATTGTGCGCAATAAGAACCCGGCTGGCGTTATCCAGCAAAACGGTTTCCATAATATCCCTTGGATTAATATCTATGTGGTTGATATCCCCCTCGGCAATCGTGTGGCAGGCAATCAGCCGGTTTGAATTATCCAAGCTTACCAACAGGAATTTTTCCTTAGACTGATCTGCCAGCAGATTTTCAAAATATTCCGCCGCCAGATCTGAAGAGGAAAGAGATTTGATGTTTTTATTTTTGCTTTTGGCGCACCGGATCTGAAGATCTTTTACCAGCGTGATCAGAACGGCTGTGTTCTGCCCGACGCCGTTTACGGCACACAACTGCTTTTCTTTTGCCGCAAACACGTTTTCCAGTGTGCCGAAATGCTCCAAAAGCGCTTTTGCGATCGGTTTTACGTCCCTGCGCGGGATCGCATAGGTCAAAAGCAGTTCCAGCGCTTCGTAATCGTACACCAGATTGGCGCTGTTTTCAATATATTTTGCTTTTAAGCGGTTTCTGTGCCCCGATTTGTGATCCTCCAAAACTGCAGCGCCCCTCACTGATGAATTAAAATATATTCTGTAAAATATTTTATCAAATAGTTTACTTTCTGTCAATTTCAGGCTGCATAATTCTATTGCCGAAAAGCTGCTCTTTCTTTGAAATATTTGATTTTCAGGGGATAATAGTTTTGGCAGGTATACCAAAACACGAATTATGAATAAAAATGTTGCTTTGGATCGGTTTTGCTGTTATAATGTTCTAGTTATAATGTTCTAACAGAAATTACCATAAAAACAGAACGACTGAAAGGCTGTGAAAAAAATGAAAGAGGCAAAACGAAGCACCTTTTCCGGCAGGATCGGATTTGTGCTTGCCGCGGCAGGCTCCGCGGTCGGGCTCGGAAACCTTTGGCGTTTTCCGTATCTTGCCGCAAAATACGGCGGCGGGATCTTTTTGCTTATCTATATTCTTTTGGCGGTAACCTTTGGTTTTACCCTGATGATCACGGAAATCGCCATCGGCAGAAAAACCCACAGAAGCCCTATGGAGGCTTACGGGATCCTGAATAAAAAGTGGAAATGGCTCGGAACGCTCTCCACCCTTGTGCCCGTTATCATTCTGCCGTATTACTGCGTGATCGGCGGATGGGTTATCAAATACGCGGCTGTCATGCTGATGGGAAAAGTGCAGGAAGCCGCGGGCGCGGATTACTTTACGAGTTTCATCTCCCAGCCCATTGAGCCTTTGATCTGGTTTTTCCTTTACGCAACGGCAACGGCAGTGATTGTCTTTTTAGGTGTGGACAAGGGGATAGAAAAAATGAGCCGCTACCTGATGCCCGCGCTTTTGCTGCTGACCGTTGCGCTGACGATCTTCGTGGTTTGCCAGCCCGGCGCGCTGGACGGCGTGATCTATTATATCAAGCCGGATTTCAGCAAACTGAATGTGATGACCTTTGTGGCGGCGCTCGGGCAGCTGTTTTTTTCCATGTCGCTTGCCATGGGCATTATGATCACTTACGGATCCTATTTAAAAAAGGACAGCAATATCACAACTTCCACAAGGCAGATCGAGGCGTTTGACACAGTTGTGGCGTTCCTTGCCGGGCTGATGATCGTGCCGGCTGTTTTCGTTTATTCCGGCGGCGACGAATCCGCGCTGGGGCAAGGCCCGAGCCTGATGTTTGACACCTTGCCGAAAGTGTTTGCCGGCATGCCTTTCGGCTCTGCTGTGGGCGCGGCGTTCTTCATTCTTGTGCTCTTCGCGGCGCTGACCAGTTCCGTTTCCGTAATGGAGGCGATCGTTGCCGGAATGACGGATAAATTTAAAATGGAGCGCAAAAGAGCCGCGCTGATCGTTTATGCTTACGCGCTTTTGATCGGCATCTTTTGCGCATTTGGTTTCAGTATCTGGAAGAATTTTACGATCATGGATCTCAGCATTCTGGATTTTCTTGATTTCATATCAAACAGTGTTATGATGCCGATCGTGGGCATGCTGACGTGTATTTTTGTAGGCTTTGTGATCAAGCCCAAAGCAATCACGGACGAAGTGGAGCTGAACGGCAGATTCAAGGAAAAGAAATTTTATTCCATCATGGTTAAATGGATCGCCCCGGTATGCATCTTCGCCATCCTGGTAAGTTCCGTTTTAAACACACTTGGCATCGTTACCATCTGAGAATAAAAAACAAGTTTAACAAACAACATCCGGTTCATAAAACGAACCGGATGTTGTTTGTTTAGCGCGTTATTTTTTTAAGAAACCGAACAGACCTTTCTTTTCATAAGGTTCGCTGTAAACGGAAACGAGCGTATATCCTGTTTGATCAATGGCTTGTTTGAGCGCGGACGGATCCGGCTCTTGTTCCGAAAGAATCACAGTTTCGTGTTTTGTGTGGGAAGAGGTAACTTTTTTTACGTCAAAAGCCCTTCGGATGCAGTCGTTAATATGCGCCTCACACATGCCGCACATCATTCCGTCTATTTTAAGAATTGTTTTCACCATAATCTCAGCATCTCTTTTCTGCTTGATTTCATTTTTCAAGAAACGGCAACTGCCAGCTGCAAAACGGATCTGCCGGCAAGCCAGTGCTTTTTATAGACTGCGCGGCACTTATTAAACTTTTTAAAAGTGCGCTGTGCCTCCTGTTCGTTCCCGTAAGCCTGCCAGCAGCCGGAACACTTGCAGTTTCTGCCGCCGTAGGTGATAAACCCTTTTACGTCATCAAGCGGGTAACCGAGGAAAATGCCGATCTCGTGCGGAAACGCACTGCAACAGGCAAGCCGCGCGGAAAGCCTTTGCAGCGCTTGTTCCGGATCTGTGCCGGCATAGCCGTATTCGCTTAAAAATTCCGCCACGCCCGGCTTTTGCAGATCCGCTTTCAGCATAGAACGGCGAAAGACATAGATCAGCAAATCTGTTTCACTGCGCCGGAGCACATAAAGTGCAATACCTTTGGGGGCAAGCAGCCGGCACCACTGCAGGATCTGCACATCCGCATTCTCTTCTGTTTTAAGGGAAAGCGAAAAAAGATTGGCCGTTTTCAGCGACGCAAGTGTTGGCGAGCAGTGCTCGATAAGGTATTTTTCTATCATTGGATCACCGGGTTTTTTAAATAATAAAGGGCGCCGAAACGTTTTTCAAAAGGCAAAACCTGAGGGAGAGTGTAATTTTGCATTTCGGGTACAAAGAAGTTCTGAAGGAGCATTTCCGGCGCCCTGCCTATTTCCGCTGCGGTAACAACGGTTTAAGAAGTTAGTTTTAGCTAACCAATAGACTAAAAATTTAGTTAGCCTTAACTAACCAAGTAAACAATACCATATCTTTCGCAATTTGTCAACCATATTTTTCAAATTTTTTATTCAACCGGCTCCCCGCAAAGCTGTTTTGGGGGAACCGGTCACTTTTTTACTGCAAAAAGCAAAGCGGTCAGCCGATAGACCAATTTGCGCCGCGGTTTTGAAGATCCACCATATGTTTATAAACGCCGCCTTTTTCCATAAGCTGCAGCGGCGTTCCCTGTTCCGCAACAACGCCGTCTTTCAGCACAACAATCTTATCCGCACCGGCAACGGTGCGCATTCTGTGGGCGATGATCAGCACGGTTTTATTTTGAATCAGGCGTGAAAGCGCTGTTTGGATCAACGTTTCATTTTCAACATCCAAAGACGCGGTTGCCTCATCCATCAGGATGATAGGCGCGTCTTTCAGAAACGCCCTGGCAATCGAGATTCTCTGCCGCTCCCCGCCGGAAAGTTCACAGCCGTTTTCACCGATTCGGCTGTTCCACTGATCAGGCAGACGGAGCGCAAACTCATCCACATTTGCCAGTTTTGCCGCGGCGATCACCTCTTCATCCGAAGCGTCTTTTTTACCGATGCGGATATTTTCCAGAATCGTATTATCAAAGAGCGTAACATCCTGAAAAACGATAGAATAAAGCGACATCAGCGTTTCCGGATCGATCTTGGAGATATCCATGGAACCCACGGTGATCTTGCCGCCGTTGATATCCCAGAACCGCGCGGCGAGGCGGGATACCGTGGTTTTACCGCCGCCGGACGGGCCGACGAGCGCCGTAACCTCGCCCTGTTTTGCCGTAAAGGAAACGTCTTTTAAAACGGTTTTGCCGGTATTGTAAGCAAACTGCACATTCTGAAAACAAATATCGCAGTTTTGATTGGTCAGTTCCTTAAAACCGGTCTGGAGCGGATGATCCAGAATCTCATTCATTCTGGAAACATTGGTATTGGTTGCTATGATTGCCGCCAGATTTTGCAAGGCGCTCTGCAGCGGATCATACAGGCGGGAGACGACGAGCAAAAACATAAACAGATCCAGCACGCTGAGTTCACCTTTCAAAAGCAGCGCCGAGCCGGCGAGCGCAACGGTAGCGATGCCGAGTTTCAGGCAAAGCCCTGCCGAAACCACGAATACCGCTGTGCCGAGTTCGGTTAGGATCAGCCGCTGTTCCACCGCGCGGATCTTCTTTTCAAGCCCGCTGAGATAACGGTACTGCGCATTGTTTGCCTTAAGATCACTGAGCGACTCTATGCATTCCTGAATACCGTCCGCGCACGCCATTTTGGCATCCATGGATCTCTGATTCAGTTTTTCCTGCACTTTTGCGGACAGCGCTACAATCAGAAAGGAAACGGGCAGCACCCAAAGCGCCGCTGCCGCCATAACAGGATTATAGATGAGAAGCCCGATCCCCACAAGAACAGTGGAAACGATTGCTCCAAAGAGTTCCGGCACAAAGTGAGAAAAGCTCTGTTCCAGAAACGTGCAGTCCGCCATAATGGTGCTGGTAAGATCTGCAAGATCCTTTTTACCGAAGAACGAAAGCGGAATCTTCCTCAGCCTTTCCGCCAGCGTGATCCTGCGCACACCGCTTTCTTTATACGTTGCAAAATAAGTGGCGTTATACTGAAAATAAGTGGTCATGATGATCAGCAGTACACATATAACACAGCCGGCAATGTAAAACGCCGTTCTGCCCCTTGAAATGCCGCCCGCATAAAGATCGCAAACAAGATAATATAAAATACCCACCGGTATCATAAACGAGATATTCTGCGCGGCGCAGGCAAGGCAGCCTTTGATCAGATCTTTTGCGCCCTGCTCAGACAGTGCAAATTTTCTTTGCAGTTTTTTGATCATTTTTCAGCCCTCCCTGCTACTTTCCAGTTCACGGAAGTACAGTAATCCTTCCACATCTCGGCAAACAGACCGTTACTGCCGCTGAGTTCTTCAAAAGTGCCGCTCTGCGCGATTTTCCCGTCTTTCACAACATAGATCTGATCTGCGTTTACAACGGTGGAAAGCCGGTGCGCGATCATAATCACCGTTTTGCCTTTGGCTAGATTAGAAAAGGCCGCCTGCACTTTTGTTTCATTATCCGGATCCGCAAATGCGGTTGCCTCATCCAGCACAATGATAGGTGCGTCTTTTAAAACGGCACGGGCGATCGCGATCCGCTGCTGTTCCCCGCCGGAAAGGTAGACGCCCTTTTCACCGATCACAGTATGCATCCCGTTCGGCAGCTTTTCTATAATATCCGAACACTGCGCGGTCTCCAGCGCTTTTCGCACCTCATCTTCACTTGCGGCAGGCCTGGCAAGGCGCACGTTTTCCAAAACGGACGCCTTAATGAGTCTGCTGTTTTGAAACACGAAGGAAACCGCGTTCATCAGTTCGCTTTTCGGTATATCCTTTGCGTTTACGCCGCCGATCTGCACACTGCCGGTTTGGGGATCAAAAAATCTTGCAATCAGATTTGCAAGCGTGCTCTTTCCGCCGCCGGAGGGGCCGACGAGCGCCACGGTTTTGCCGGCAGGCACAAAAAGGGATACGTCTTTAATCACATCAGTCTTTCCGTCATAACTGAATGTTACATGCTGCAGCGCAACGGAAGAATCACGCATAAACGCCGGTTTTTTCGTTTGGGGCAGCGGCTGCAGATCCAAAACGCTGTCTATTCTTTGCAAAGCGTCGCTTACGATCATGGCATTCTCACTTTGAAACATGATTTTCGTAAGCGTTACGGAAATCACCGGCGTTATGATGATATAAAAGATCAGGTTCACGAGAAACGCACCCGTAATGCCGTTTTGGGTAAACAAAAGCGCCCCTGCGGTAAGAAAAACAAATACGCCGTTTACCGCGGCAGTATAAAAGATCATCGGGGTTCGGAGCTGTTTGGTGTAAGCAATGACCCAAACGCGGTATTTTTCTATGGAATCCTTAAATTTTTTAAAGGAATACACCGTTTGCCCAAATGTTTTAACAACCGGTATGCCCCGCACATACTCAACCGCCTCGTTAGACATATCATCCAGCGCGTTTTGATATTCTTTCATTTTGCGCGCCATGCTTTTCCCCGTCATAAACATCATAATGATAAAGGCAAGCGCCACCGGCGCAAGACTGAGCAGCCCGAGCCGCCAGTCAAACACAAAGAGCAAAACAAGCAGGCCAAGCGGCGTTGCGATTGCGCCGGCTTTATCCGGCAACTGATGCGCAAGATAATTTTCCGTTGCGGCGCTGGATTCATTCACAATCTTTCTGAGCCTGCCGCTGCCGAATCGCTCCGCCAGACCGAGCGGCAATTCCACGATATGGCGCATGGCGGCAATTCTGATATTAGTTGCCACGCGGAATGCGGAGATATGCGAGCACATCAGCCCCGCGATATAGATCAGAACGGAAAGAACGGCAAAAAGCACAGCGCTCCAGCCATATTGCGTTAAATGCCGCGCCTGTGAAAAATCCGGCGCCACCCGGATCACTTCATGGATAATGCGCCAGATATAAAGGAACGGCACAAGGGCGACCAGTGCGCTGACGGCGGACAGCGCCCACGAAGCGTAGGTAAGGTATTTATGATTCCCTGCATAGCCCATCAGGCGCTTTAAATCAGATTCTTTTTTCATTCGTATCCTCCTTATTTAGTTAGGGATGCCTAACTTATGGCTTTAAAAACAGAGGCTGCTCGCCCCTGAAAAAGTGAAACAGATCTTACGGCGCAAGCCCCATGATCTTAAACCAACCGGCGGTATAAAAAGCGCGCATTTCTTTTAAATATTCCTGAGCCTGCGCCCTTGGCATATCATGAATAATCATTTCAAAAAAAGCATTAAACATGCCGGTAATCAGAATATGTTCCAGCACCGGATCAATATCCGGCACGTTTTTGCCCATACTGCGCAGCACTTTTATGTATTCATGCGTGGCATTCACCTCGATATCCACCATATCATCGATCAGGCGCTCATATTTGGTGCCCTTTGAACAGCAGAGGATCAGCTTAAACGCGTCTATATGATCATACGCGTAATTCAGCAGATCCACCATACATTCGCCGGAAATCTCACCCACGGAGACCGCCTGCTTTTCATAAGGCTGATCCGCAAATTCCTTTTGCGCGCGGCAATACCTTTCCAGAAAATCATGATACGCATTGCTTACAAGCGCGTCAAAAAGCTCCGCCTTGCTTTTAAAATAGCCGTAAAAAGCACCGGTGGTAACGCCTGCCTCACGGGCAATATTGCGCAGAGAAGCGCCGGAATAGCCTTTTTCCATAAATTCGTTTTTACCGGTTATCAGAATAACCTGAAGCGTTGAAAGTTCTTTTTCCACTATATTTCTGCTCCCTCAAAAAAAATATAACAGCGTTATATTACACTGTTATATTACTCCTAAAGCATGCGTTTGTCAATACCAAAAAAGAAAAGATCCGCCCTCTTTTCGGAAAGCGGATCTTGCAGATCATTCCACATTGATTTCAATACAGATTGGAATATCATTTTTCATTTTAGACGGCAGGGTGATCTCAAAACGTTTTTCGCTTTGTTTATAGGGCAGTTCCCGGCTCTGCCCCAGAATCCTGACGGATTTTATATCATACCTTATGCCGCCCTCGCCGGCAAACCGCAGGCTTTTGATTTTAAGGATCTGCGGCAGTGTTTCCGCCAGGGGAAACACAAAGATTTTTCCCGGCTTTACGGTAAAGCAGTAATCGCCGTTGCGAAACGTTTTGTTTTCCTTAAACGAACCGTTTTTGCTTTTTCTGCCCTCAAACGCGCACACCTCAAACGGATACGAACCGTAGATCGCCTCACCGTTTACCCGGAGCCATTTGCCGATATCCAGCAGAATACGCTTTTCCTGATCGCATATAGTGCCGTCCGCCTTGGGACCTATATTCAGCATAAAGCAGCCGTTTTTGGCAACAACTTCAATCATGTTTCTCAGGATCTCGCCCACGGTTTTAAACTGATTGCCCTGCGTATATCCCCAGGAATTTTTTGCCGCGGCGGTATCGTTTTGCCAGATCTTTCCTAGGGCGCCGTCCGTCTGCCCGCGTTCAACGTCAAACACGGCGCAGCCGTCAAAAATTGCGCCCACCTTATAAAAGACGCACACCTCTTTGCCCCATTCTATGCCGCGGTTATAGTAATAGGCAAGGAACTTTTTTACATACGGGCGGAATTCGCTTTTTTGAATCCACCAGTCAAAATAGACAGCGCTCGGGCGGTTCCGGTCGATCATTTCACAGGCGGTGGCAAGCCAGTCTCTGAGCCACTTTTCCGTAGCGGTAATCTCCTTATCCGTTTTATGAATATGACCGCTGGGCGGCACATAAGCCGGCCCGTAAAGATCCGGATAAAGCCCCTTGGCGCACTCAGACTGCGGATAATATCTGCGCGCGCCGTTCATAAACCAGTAATGTTCCGCGCGGTGATTGCTGATCATAAAGCCGAGCCCTTCCTGATCGCACGCATCGTGGAGTTCCGCCATATAATCCCTGCCGTTAAGTTCCATCATATTCCAGCGGTTCAGATCGCTTGCGTACAATTTTACGCCGTCATGATGCTCGCCCACCGGCATAATATAGCCTGCTCCGCTGGCTTTAAAAAGTTTGGCCCATTCCGCGGCATCAAACTGATCCGGCCTGAATCTTTCAATAAAATTCCTGTATTCAAAATTCATGCCGTATGTTTTGGCATGGTGGCGGTTGCACGGATCGCCTTTTATGTACATTCTGCGCGGATACCATTCGTTGCCGAACGCGGGAACGGAATACACGCCCCAGTGAATAAAGATGCCGAATCTTTTTTGACGCAGAAAAGACGGCGTTTTAAACTGCGAAAGGCTTTCCCAGTTATCCTTAAATTTGCCGTTTTTTATTACCTCATCAACCTTTTCAAGGTATTCGTCTATTTTGCTCATAGAAAACGCCCCCAGTTTATGCTTTCACTTCCAAGATCATACCTTTTTTTGCGCCCAAACGCAGCCCTTTGTGCAGATCCGCTCTGCCGCCATGCTGGATCGTGCCGATATGCGGCCGAAATGCCGTGCGCGGAGAAAATCCCAAAAGGGTTTCCTGGATTCGAGGCCTGATATAAGCAGCGTGTCTGCCGAAATTATACATACAGATCAGGGCGCTGCCTTTTTTGAGATAGACGGTTGCCTTTACCTCGTCATTTCCCGTGCAAACGGGATTCTGCGAATGCCACCAGCCACGCATCTCGCTGTCTTCTATACCGAAATCATCCCACAGTTTATAGATATGGTGCGCGTTTTTCACACCCCAGCCATAACGGTTGTTCATGGCATAGAGCATGCCGATAAACGGCTCGCCGCCGCCCTCCAGCATTTGGCTGGCATTGCCGTAAGGAATACCCGACACCTCCATAAGCAAATATTCGGGAGAAAGTTTTTTATAGGCATACCCCTCGCCGATCCAAAGGGAATCCAGAAACGGCAGGATCTCCGTATACAAATTCATGCAGCTGGTGTCTCCTGCCCGCGGCTCCTCGTGATTCCACATATGCATATCGATCATGCCGCCGTTTTGCGCAAGCACTTTCTTGGCCCGTTCCACCGTAGTTCTGTCCAGCGAAGTATCATCAATATAAATTCCCTTGATCCCGATATTTTTAATGAGCCAGTCCAGGCCCTCTATATAGTAGTTATCCAATCGGGAATCCGGGCGCACGATAAAGGAGATATCTGCGTCGCCTTTATATTTGCCGTGTTTGTAATACACGCGCCAGGCGGGAAGGATCGTATCGCCGAAATATTCCGTAAGCCATTCCGGAACACCTTTCCACCACGAATGGCCGTCCCCGTTTTTGCGGTAAATGATCTCATCGCCAAGCGCTTTATACGCAAAGACCTCCGCCATATGATTGCTGTGTTCCCGAACGGTGTAATACACATTTACGCCTATATCCTTATACGCGGCATACTGCACCAGATGTTTTAGATTTTCCGTTTCTATAAAAGGATAATTGATAAAAGGATGGTATTCGCTGCCGTGGTGGATATTTACATAATTGAGCCCAAGTCCGGCTGCCTCATCCACCTGTTTATACCCGTTTTTCAGATTATTATAATGGCTGTGCCGAACGGCATAGTGCTTTTTGTAATCCACGGGTTTAAACGGCGTAAAATGCAGTTCAAAATCAAAACTGCGGCTCTCCCCTGCTTTCATTCTGAAAGCGCCGGTATACGCGTCCAGCACGCAAACCTCCTTGCCGGTTTCAAACCGAATGCCGCCCCTGCCGCCGTTATCCCAGGTTTCTGTCGGAATATGCAAGGGCAGATTTTTATAATAGATATTTACCAGCGGGCGCACATAATCCTGCGCTTTCCATTTAAAGCGCACGCCGGCATTGACCGCGCCAACATAAAACGTGTCCTGCTGCTTCGTTTCCTCCCACTTATAGCGGATATTGTGCGCATACGTGCCGTAAGCGCCGAGCCCGTTTATAAACTGCGCGCACGAAGCATTGATCTTGGCTTTCAGGCTGATGTTGCTGCAAGTAAGATCCTGCTTTGCCGTAACCAAGATCTTGTAATCCACAGATCCCTCATAATGCAATATCCCGGCAAGTTTCACTTGAAGACCGGCAGATTCGCCGCTCGCGGAAATCGAAACGCTGCCGCCGTTTTTCTCCAAAGTCATGCCGGAATAGACGATCTCCTCTTTCCCGACGCTGAACTCCAATGGCGAAGCAAAAAGCGAGCCGCGCACATCATTCGTAAGATTCACGCCTTCATCAAAATAATATTCCGTATTTTTTATTAAACCATTTTCCGCTATGTATATCTCTCTGCCGAGAATGCGGATCTTACTTCCCGCGATTTCCGGCTCCGTGAACGGCTCCACAACCGTGTTGTCCAAAAACCGTGAAGAATTGAGCCAAAGCAGGCGCGAAAGGCGGGTAATATCGTTAAAACCGCCGTTCGGCACATACTCGCCCGTAAAATCCACCGTCAGTTTTATCTTTTGAACACCCTGATCCGTATCAAAGACCACTTCGGCAGTCTTGGTGCTGCCTTCGTTTGCCGGATCCGCCTTTAAGATCACAAAAACGGGCTGGATATGCTCTTTTCGCAAACAGATCTTTTGCGAAAACGGTTTTCCGAATTTATCAACGCCCTGCGTATTCACGCAAACTGCGTCCATTTCACCGTTTACCGAAACAGAGCGGATTGCTTTTTCCTTTTCCGGCAGAACAATAAACTGAATCACAAAATTTTCCTGCGCCGGCACACGCAATTTCAGATCTTCGGCAGAAATCAGACCATTTAAAGCCGAAAGATCGGAAAAATGGCGGAATTGAATCTTTCTGTTTGCATAAAAAATTTTCATAAGCAACCTCTTTTAAAAATTAAGCCAAGATTTTTCGTTTAATTATAAATTTTTTCTAATATCTGTGTTCATTTTGAGCAAATTATGCTATAATAAAGCGAAATTGAAAATCGGATTCAATTTCCAGACCGATTTTAAATTCATATATCATAATTGATGCTCTAAAAGGAAATTATCTGTAAAAAATAGAATTTTATTTTATGTTTCAACTTGAAAATGTTAGGTTTTACAGATTATTTCATCCTTTACTGCGCTTTTATAATATAATATTTGCCGTGATCAGGCAATACAAAAAACCGTATAAAAAATATAAAAAGCGGAAATACGGGCATATTCTTCATTTTGATAAATTTTTAAGGGTGATAAATATGTATCAATGCACATGGTTTTACACTTCAAATCTGATTCTGCCAAAAGATAAAAACGCCGTTGCCGCAGCATGGTGCGTTGAGGCGGACGAATTTTACAGATATGAACTTCAGGAAGACGCCCTTTCCCTGAAAAACATGTATTGCTTTGTGCGCACCGTGGACGGTGAAGGCTGCCTTGAAACGATAAACGGCAGCAAGATCATTCTGCCTGAAAACACCTATATGATTATCAAAAGAGACCGCATCAAGGAATACAGAAGCACAAAAAAGATCTGGAATTATTATTGGGTGGATTTTCTTTATCAGACCACACCGGGCATTAAAACAGAAAAAACCTACCCAGCGGAATTTTCAGAACACGAAAGGGAACTGTTCACCGAACTGCTTGACATAGGCAGGCAGTTTCCGAGCGAGATAGAATATATTAATTCCGTATTCGCACATTATTATTACAGCCTTACCCTGAAACGTATTGAAAAACCGAGATCGGCAACACACAGCGTAAAGCTTTCCGAAGTGTGCGCCTATATCCAGCAAAAACTGTATTCGCGCCTGACCGTTACGGAGATCGCGAATTTCTTTAACGTATCCTCCCGCAGGATTCATCAGATCTTTAACGATACGCTGCATGTTTCGCCCAAGCAGTACATATCCGATTTAAAAATAGAAAAGGCAAAACAAATACTTGAAAAAACTTCCATGCCCATCATTGATATAGCGGACGCGCTCGGCTATTACAGCGCTTACCACTTTTCTTCCACTTTTCAGAGAAAAACCGGCTGTTCGCCCAGCGCATACAGAAGAAAACTGCTTTCCAAACCCACGGACAAATAAGAAAACCAAACGCACCATAAAACACACTATTTTGAATAGTATAGTACGCAAAAAAACGTTTCGCTGACGCGGGGCGTTTTTTTGTTTGCCTTAAAGCGCAGCGCATTAAATTTGCGAAAGCGAAAAATAGAATGTTTCATCAAAAAATTATTGGTAATATTAAATATGAAAGGCAAACGAAACCTTTGCTTTACCATTCAGAAAAACAGGCGAGGGATCCTTATGAAAAAAGTTTTAGCACTGATTCTTTCTTTATCGCTGGCAGTATTCTGCCTCAGCGCATGTTCCGGCACTCCGGCGCAGGGAGAGATATCCGTACTGTATTACACGTTCAGCGACACCTATATTTCCGGTGTGCGCGCATCACTTGACAAAATTTTGAGCGACGCCGGGCTGAATTATAACGACTATGACGCAAACAGCAACCAGACCACACAAACGGAACAGGTGCACACAGCAATCGCGAAAGGCGCCTCCGCGCTGGTTGTAAACGTAGTGGACACCGGTTCTAACGACGCGGCGCAGAATATCGTTGACCTTGCAAGAGCGCAAAACATCCCGGTAATCTTCTTTAACCGCTCCGTGGACGAAAGTGTGGTAACAAGTTATGACAAATGTGTATTTGTCGGCACGGATTATGAAATGGCCGGCCACATGCAGGGCGAGATGATTGGGAATTACCTGCTGCAAAATTATGACGCTTATGACCTGAACGGCGACGGCAAAATCAGTTATGTGCTGTTTAAGGGGCAGGAGGGAAATCTGGAGGCAATCGCGCGAACACAGTATGCTGTTGAAGACTGCAATGCAATTTTGGAAAATGCAGGAAAACCGCCAATTGAATTTTATGACGCTGCAAACGCAAACCAATACCTTGTGGATCAGGACGGCAACTGGTCCTCCGCCGCGGCTACAAATTATATGAGCACCATATTGGCACGCCACAGCACGGCAAACAACAATATGGTGGAACTTGTGATCGCAAACAATGATGAAATGGCGCTGGGCGCAGTATCCGCGCTGCAAAGCGCAGGCTATAACAAAGGAGACGGCAGCATCACCATACCCGTTTTCGGCGTAGACGCAACAGACGCGGCAAAAGCCAAGATTGCAGAAGGATCCATGGCAGGCACGATCAAACAGGACGGCGAAGGGATGGCGCAGGCAATCAAGACCATTCTGGATAATTTCAACACCGCTTCCCCGCCGCTAACCAATATAGACAGCAGCAATATCGTGGGCAGCTGGAGGGTAAATGTGCCCTATTCGGCATATACGGGAGAATAAAACGGAAGTGTTTATGAAATGAGCAACAGCAATATACTTCTGAAAATGGAAGAGATCACAAAAAGCTTTCCGGGCGTAAAGGCACTGGACGGCGTTTCGCTCAGCGTAAGAGCGGGCACGGTTCACGCCCTTATGGGGGAAAACGGCGCCGGAAAATCCACGCTGATGAAATGCCTTTTCGGGGTGTATTCCAAAGACAGCGGCAGAATTTTTCTGGACGGCAAAGAGATCAGTTTTAAAAATTCAAAAGAAGCGCTTGAAAACGGCGTTGCCATGGTGCACCAGGAACTGAACCAGGCGCTGAAACGCAGCGTGATGGATAATATGTGGCTAGGCAGACTCCCGACCGTATCTAAATTTTTACCGTTTACCAGCGAGAAAAAAATGTATGAAGAAACGAAACGGGTGTTTGACGCGCTTGGGCTGAATATAGACCCCAAAACCATTATGGGGAAACTATCCGTTTCCCAAAGGCAGATGGCAGAAATTGCAAAAGCCGTATCCTACAATGCCCGCGTGATCGTTTTTGACGAGCCAACTTCCTCACTGACAGACACAGAAGCCGAAAAACTGTTTCAGATCATTGATTCGCTCAAGAAAAAAGGCTGCGGGATCATTTATATTTCACACAAAATGGAGGAGATCCTGCGGATATCTGATGACGTGACCGTTATGCGGGACGGAAAACATATCGCCACAAGACCTGCCGAAGAACTGACCACAAACGAGATCATAAAACTAATGGTGGGGCGTGAACTAAAAAACAGATATCCCGAAAAAACGAACACCCCGGGCGAGACTCTTTTGACCGTGAACAACTTAAGCGCGCAGTACAAAAGGCTTTATCCTGTTTCTTTCACAGCGCGGCGGGGAGAGATACTGGGTATTGCCGGGCTGGACGGCTCCGGCCGCACGGAACTGCTTGAAACGATCTTTGGAATAAACACAAGAAAAAGCGGAAACATATACCTGTGCGGCGCCGAAGTGAAAAACAGAAACGCCAGAGAATCCGTAAAGAACGGATTCGCGCTGCTTACGGAGGAACGCAGGGCAACGGGTATTTTTGCCATACTAAATATCCGCGAAAACGCCGTTATATCCAGCCTGAAACGATTTGCGGCAGGTCCGTTTCTGCGCGATAAAAAAATGAAAGAAAGCGTTGACGAACTGATCGGCGCCTTAACAATCAAAACACCGGGGCAGGAAACGAAGATCGGTGTGCTATCCGGCGGAAACCAGCAAAAGGTTATTCTGGGCAGATGGCTGCTGACCGAGCCGGACGTGCTGCTTTTGGACGAGCCGACGCGCGGCATAGACGTGGGCGCAAAATACGAGATCTACAAACTGATCAATGATCTTGCCGCGCGCGGAAAGACGGTTTTGATGGTATCCTCCGAAATGCCGGAACTGCTTGGTGTGTGTGACCGAATTCTGGTTATGAGCGGCGGCAGGCTTGCCGGAGAAACAAACGCAAAGACCGCCACGCAGGAGGAGATCATGGCGCTTGCCGCAAAATATGTGTAAGGAGAGATCCATATGCCTGAATCCAATAAAGATACGCCTTTAGGCGCACTCAAGGCAATGCCTGCCGCGGACAGGCGCCGCAGCATCCTTGATTTTATTTTAAACAACGCCATGTATATCATCATTGCCGTTGCGATCATCTTTATAGCGATTAAAGTGCCGTCCTTTCTTTCGCTGTCTTCCGTCATAAACATCCTCTCCCTAACGGCATCCAAACTGCCCATCGCGTTAGGTGTGGCGGGCTGCATCGTTCTGACCGGCACAGATATTTCCGCCGGCCGCGTTGTGGGGCTTACCGCCTGCGTGGGCGCGTCACTTTTGCAGATGGCGGATTATCAAAACAAAATGTTTCCGAACTTAGGCGTAATGCCGCTTTGGGCGGTTTTTTTGATCGTGATTGCAATTGGCGCTGCCGTGGGGCTGGTAAACGGCTTTTTCGTTGCCAAATTCAAACTGCATCCGTTTATCGTTACCCTTTCTACGCAACTGATCGTATTCGGCCTGGTTCTGATGTATCTGATGATCGGCACCAACAACGGGCAGACCCTTTCCGGGCTGGACAGTTCCTATACGGAATTCATACGCGGTACGCTGTTTACGATCGGCGGCGTGGCGGTTCCGAAATATGTGCTGTATTCCGCCGCATTAACCGTGATCATGTGGGTAATATGGAACAAAACAAAATTCGGAAAAAACATGTTTGCCGTGGGTTCCAATGAGGAGGCGGCAAACGTATCCGGTGTAAATGTTTTTGCAACGATAGTGGGCGTATTTGTGCTTGCCGGCGCGCTTTACGGCATAACCGGTTTCATAGAGGGCGCAAGGATTGCCTCCTGCTCCGCAAACACCGGGCTGACCTATGAGAGCGACGCGATCGCCGCCTGCGTCATAGGCGGGGTATCCTTTGTTGGCGGCACGGGAAAAATAAGCGGCATCGTGATCGGCGTGCTTTTGCTGCAGCTCATATTTGTGGGGCTGAATTTTCTTTCCGTTTCGGCAAACATGTTGTATGTGATCAAAGGCGCAATCATTCTTGCAGCGTGCGCGATCGATATGCGCAAATATCTTACAAGGAGATAAAGCCGGTTATGGAAAACAACAGTAAAAAGAACGAAAAAAAGAACGGCGGTCTGTACGCCGGGGTAAACCTTTCGCCGAAAGCGGCGGATCTGCTTGCCGCCGTCTGCGCCGGGATTCTGGCGCTCAGCCTCGGCGCTGCGATCCTGTTCGGGTAAAGGCAAGTGAAAAGGCGGGAAAGATGCAGCAAACATCTTTCCCGCCTTTTTTAATTTAGAGTTTAAAGATCGTCCGCGTCCTGCTCCGGCTCTTCATATTCGCCCGTTTCATACGTATTGCGGGTGGTGCCGGTATAACTGCCGAACGTATCGCTGTTTACCATATCCGGGCTGATATACGAAGTCAGATCAATCACTTTTTTGCTGTTTTGCACTTCTTTGCCGTTATGGTTTGCGTTTTGCTTTTTGTTTTTTTTCATAAAAAATCACCTCTCACTGCTATTTTTCGTAAAGGTGATTTTTTTATTCCGCGGTTTTAAATTTTTTCTACATCTATCACAGCAATTTTATCCATAAACTGCTTTGGCGTAATGACTTCGCCCATATCGAAAAAATCATCCATATTGAGATTAAAATTATTTACGAAAACCGGCGTGTTCTCATATTCAATATCAATATGCAGGCGTTTGGCATCCTCTTTGATACGCTCTATATCATAAGTGTTGCAGTCATAATATCTGGACGCCTGGATCTCATTGTTTCTAATATACTGCAAAACGATATTTCGGCTGGATTTGGAAACGGAGATATACTGTGTAATATCCTTTTGCAGGGCCTGCCCCATCGTCATCTGCGCCACTGCTTTGCACGCACCGGAATTTACGAAAAATTCGTTGATGAAAATGCTTTCAAGCGGGCTGGTATCATCCGGCACAATGATCGCAAGAATATTTTTTGACGGTTTGCGCTGATAGTATTTCTTTACGAATTCTTTAAAATAATGCTGACCCTCTGCAATTTTTTTTGCGTAAAAATGATAAAACGGAATATTCGGCCGGCTTGCAACCCCGGGCAGGGAAAACGGCTTAAATTCCCCGCTTTCCTCATCGTAAAGCAAAACATTTGAATTTGTAATGATTACAGGTATGGCTTTGGACATGTTTAAAACTTCCTCATATTTATTGATATAATTTTACTATATATTGTGTATAAAATCAACAAAATAAAAAAACATAGTGCAATTCGGCTTAATATATGTTATGATGTAATAGACTGGTAATTCTATTTTGAAAAGAGGAAACAAAATGGCAGACAAAGACGATGAGATAGACAAGATACTCAGCGAGATCAAAGGCTCTAAAGCATCTTCCGAAGAGGAAAAAAGCGCCGCGGAAGATACCGAGAAAGCAAAGGAAAGCAATGTAAAGGAAGAGGAAAAGCCGCTGGAACCGGCATTAAACGAACTTCCGGTAACGAATAAAAAAAGCATAAATGATTATAAAGACGAATACGAGGAAGAAGAGGTGGAATACGTGAAAAATCCTGCAAAGAAAAAAATACTGATCGGCGTGATCGCGGCTGTATTTGTAATTGCCGTGGCGGTTGCCGTTTATTTCGGGGTATTTTACGAAAAGGAAGAAGAAACCACCGCTGCGCCCGAAACAACCATTACAACAACGGCCGCGCCCGTTGTGATCACCAATCCGCTGACAGGCGAGGCGAACTACAACGAATCCGCCGTCGGCAAAAGACCTGTTGCGGTTGTGGTTGAAAATTCCCCCCAGGCGCGCCCGCAGTATAATATGGACACACCTGACATTATTTTTGAAGGCGAAGTAGAAGGCGGCATCACTCGAATGCTCTGGTTTTACGCGGATATGACTGATCTGCCGGACCAGGTTGGGCCAACACGTTCCGCAAGACCGAGTTTTGTTGAATTTTCACAATTATTTGATTCCATTTTTATTCATTTCGGAGAGAGCCACAGCAAAGGCAGCTACACCGGCGCGGATGATATTATAGACAGCATGAATGTGGATAATATTGACGGCATGAGCACCTCTTCCTGCTTTACCCGCACAAAGGATAAGGCAAGCCCGCATAACGCCGTGCTGGAGGGCAAAAACCTGATGGCGGCAATCGAAAAGAAAGAGTACAGAACAGATCTGGACAAGAGCAGATTTTCCGCCCTGAAATTCAACGAAAAAGACGCCGCCGTTTCCGCAACGGCATGCAACAGCATGACGGTGAAATTCTCCTCCCGCACCAACAGCCACACGTTTACATATAACACGGCTGAACAGGTGTATCAGAATCAGTCTGATTTTGAGCAGCAGGTAAGTTTTAAAAATATCATCGTTTTATTTGCAGACACAAAGTATATAGATAAAGCCAATTATAACGGCACCGGCAGAACGGAAACCTACTGCAACTACGAACTGACCAGCGGTACGGGCAAACTTGCCTCCGCCGGAACCGTTGTGGATTTTAACTGGAGCGTAAACAACGGCAAACTGACCTGCACCGCCGCAGACGGCAGCGAGATCAAACTCAACCCCGGCAGAAGCTGGATCGGTATTGCCTCCGCAAACAACGGCGGCAGCGCAGAGGTAAAATAATCATCTGAACTGAAAGAGGAGAAACCTATGAACAAAGCAAAAGGCGGCGTCGCATTTATTGTAATCGGGATCATCCTGATCCTTTTCGGGGCATTCGTTACTTTCGGTCTGCTGATATCCGGCAGTTCCGAACTGAAGCCTTATACCGGCGTTATCTCTTCAGACATAAACGATGTATATGATCTGGGCAATGTTCTTGTTGTGGATAAATACAGTTACGTGGAAAGCGATGTAGATATTGATACCGATTATTATCTGATTGCGTTCGCAGGTGAAAATAACGAAGATATACGCTTTGCATCTCTGTATGTGGATGAGGGCATGGATATCTATGAAAAATTAGATAACTATTCCAACGACGATACGCAGTATATAGGCGATCTTTATATTGAATTGTGCGCAACCGCGGATTCCATGACAACGCTGAACTCCGATGTCATTTCATTTTACCATGACGCGATGGACACCTGCAGTGATATTTTGCCGGGTATCACAGATTCGGGCGTTGCATTCACCTATTATTGCGAAGGCCCGTCCGCATTCCCAAACGCGCTTGCCGAAGAAAAAGCATTCAAAAACATCATAACGGTGATCTTTGCCGCTGTTTTCGCTGTTGGTATCGTGCTGCTGATCGTTGGGATCAACAAGCAGGTAAAAGCAAAAGCATACGCGGCTGCCATGCCGCAGAATCCGTATTATCCTGCAAACCAGCCGAATGTTTATTATAATCCGCAAAACCCGCAGGCGGGAGCGGGATATCAGCCCGCGCCGAATCCGTGGACAAACGGTGGCGCAGGAAATCCGCCCTCTTATACCCAACAGCCGCAGCCGGGCAGCCATATGCCGTTTGGGCCGCAGAACACGAATACGGCGCAGTGGAATAACGGCGCGCCGAACGCAGGCGTTTCCGGAAAAGAAACCGAAGTTTTAAACAACAACACAAACCCATATTACACCCCACCGACGGAAAATAAGAATTTCAGCCAAGCGAACGCGCCGGAAAACGACGCGCCCGGCAATCAGCAATAATTTCTTTTCGCCGGTGCGGCAAAGCACGGCGGAAGAATGACCCTGCCGTGCTTTTTTCAGCCTGCATGCGGGAATCTTTTATCCTGCGCAGTAAGCGCATGAGCCGCTGACAGATGGCATCGCGCTTAATCAGAATAGTCGGATTGCCATTAATGCCTTGTTCTGCCACGCAAAGGCGTTGATGATTTTATAAAAATTGTGGCAGAAAGGCTAAGGTGATTCACATTATGAAATTCAACAAAGGCAAAAAATTCAAGATCATGCAGATCACCGATATGCAGGAGATCCCTGCGGTATCGCCGGACACAATAGCGCTGCTTGAGGCGGCAATAGAAACGGAAAAACCGGATCTGGTTGTTTACACGGGTGATCAGATCAAAGGCTACGGCATAACCTACCGCGGCAAGGGCAAAGAACTGGAAAATGCCGTGGCGGCAACGATCAAAAAACTGCTGGAACCGGTAACGAAACGCGGCATACCGTTTGCCGTTACGTTCGGAAACCACGACAGGCAGGTGGGTATCTCAAACAAAGACCAGTTTGAACACATTTATAAATCCCTGCCAAACTGCATAGGCGAACAGGCAAAGGGTATTGACGGCGGCGGCACCTGCTGTATTCCGATCCAATCCTCTGACGGCAGCAAAGACGCGTTTTGCCTATATCTGTTTGACAGCGGCACAGACGCAAAAGGCGGCGGATATGAGCCGTTTGACACAAAAATCATTGACTGGTACAAAAAGACAAGAGAGAAACTCAAAGAAAAGAACGGCGCGTATGTGCCTTCAATCGTATTTCAGCATATTCCGCTGTGTGAATACTATCATGTTTTAAAGCGGGTTAAAAAATCGCACAAGGGCGCTATACGCGCATTCCGCACCCATAAAAACGAATATTATATTCTGGGCGACACCTGCCGCAAAGGCGATATGCTGTGCGAACCGCCCTCCATTCCCAATGAAAATACAGGCGAGTTTGACGCAATCGCCGAAAAAGGCGATGTGATGGCCGTTTTTGTAGGTCACGACCACAAAAACAGTTTTGTAGGCAGATATAAAAATGTAGATCTCGGATTCACGCAGTCCAGCGGATTCAATGTGTACGGCAACAGAACGAAACGCGGGGTTCGGATCATCACGCTGGATGAGGACAGACCCGGCGAATATGAAACCTATACACGCACATTTGAGGAACTGGTGGGTACCAAGGTAAAAAGACCGGTATATGATTATCTGTCCAGCAAGGCGCCGGAAACAGTGGACGCGGCAATACCAATGATCGGAAAAGCCGTGGGCATTCTTGCGGCAGTCATCATCGTGATCGTGCTTTTGATTCGATTTTTATAAGAAAGGATTAAAACTATGGCAGACGAAAACAAAAAGAACGCATTTAAAAAATGGACTGAAAAACACGCCGAGATCTGGAAATTCATTAAATTCAGCATTGCGGGCGGCGGATCCTCCGTAATTGAGCTGATCGTACACATGGTGCTTTTAAACACGGTTTTCGCGGCGATGACCACGCAGGAGATCACCAACCCCACGCTGAATATGATCGGCATTAATTCAAAAGGTTATCTTTTTACATATCTGATCTCCACAACGGTGGGCTATGCCATTGCGTTTATTCTGAACAGAAAAGTAACATTTAAGGCAGACGCGAACCCGGCGCTGAGCATGGTGCTTTATTTCATCATGGTTGTGTTTACGATTTTTGCAAACGGCTGGATCGGTTCTGCCATGCAGACTTTTGCGGCAGATCATAACCTGACCGGCAACATCTGGGATCTTGTTTTTAAAGTGATCGGAATGGCAATTCCCATACTTTGGACCTACCCCTGCAACCGTTTCATTATTCACAGAAAGAAAAAAACGCAGGCATAAACACAACAAAAAATGCAGCCTTAAACCGGCTGCATTTTTTCTATCTTTTTACGGTTTTCACGCCGCTTATATGATTTTCCGTGCGAAAAAGAAAACATGGAACTTCATTTTAAATTTCTTATATATTTAAAAGTTTCCTTTTCCCCTTTTTCTTTCAGCATAACAAGCAGTTTTTCAAGCAGGGCGGCGGTTTCCGGGTGCATTATGATTCTGGATTTCGCATTTGTGTAATACTGAAGAGGGTGCGCATCCGTATACTTTTTCCCCTGATAGATCTTGCTTGCCGCAACACGGTCACAAAACATTTCCTTAACATATTTAAGCGGCATTTTAACCGGTTCCATGCGTTTCGTTTTCATGCTGTAATCCATCCAATATTCATAATGGTGGCGGTTTCTGCCCTTGTGGTGGAGCCAAGCGGCGGAATAGCCTTTTTCCGCCCGTTCCGCCTCGTTAGGCGATCTGTCACCCAGATAATATTTCGCGCCGGGGATAAATTCCGTAAGCGAATATTTGGAAAGATCATGAAAAAGCCCCTGAAAAGGGATCCCGGCAAGAAAACAGTGCCGCATCACTCTGTGGCGGTGCTTTGTAATGGTTATAAAATGCTTTACGGGATGCGCCATTTATACATTACTTCCTTACATAAAAATACATGCGGCTTTTGAGATCTGAAACATACCGTTTGAAAGCAGATAAAAAAGCCTGTTTTGCAACAGACTTATCTTAACACCAAACCGCCTGAAAGTCAAAAGATATTATCCGAACCTGCCGGAGATATACGCCTTGGTTCTTTCATCTTTCGGTGAATGGAAAATCTTTTCCGTTTCATCAAATTCCACGATCTCGCCGAGCAGGAAAAATGCCGTTTTATCCGAAACGCGTGCCGCCTGCTGCATATTGTGCGTTACGATCACGATCGTGTACTTTTCTTTTAACCGGGCGATCAGTTCTTCTATTTTTGAAGTGGAAATCGGGTCAAGAGCAGACGTCGGCTCATCCATAAGTATGACTTCCGGCTGAACGGCAAGCGCACGGGCAATACAAAGCCTTTGCTGCTGCCCGCCGGAAAGACCGAGCGCGGACTTTTTCAGCCTGTCCTTGGTCTCTTCCCAGATAGCGGCATCGCGCAGGGATCTTTCCACGATCTCATCAACCGCATTCTTTTTGTGTATGCCGTGCGTTCTGGGGCCGAAAGCTATGTTGTCATAAATGCTCATGGGAAACGGATTCGGTTTCTGAAAAACCATACCCACCCGTTTTCTGAGTTCATTAATATCCGTATCACGGGAATAGATGCTTTTTCCGTCCAGCAAAACATCCCCTGTTATACGGCAGGAATCCACAAGATCGTTCATGCGGTTGAGCGTTTTCAGCAGTGTGGATTTTCCGCAGCCGGATGGGCCGATAAACGCCGCAACTTCCCTTTCCTCAATATCCATATTGATCTTTTTCAACGCCTGAAAATCGCCGTAATAAAGATCCAGATCCTTAACGGAAAACTTGGGCATCAGTTTTTATCCCCCTCTCTTCGGGTAATTCTGGAAGCAATGAATCCCGACACCGCGTTTATGATTATCACGGCGAGCAGCAGAATAACTGCTGTGGCATATGCCTCGTCCATATAAAGCCCCTCGGAAAGCAGGGCATACATATGAACGGAAAGCGTGCGCCCCGAATCCGTAAATTTCGTAACAACACCGGCAACCGTGCCCGCGGTATAGATCAGCGCAGCCGTTTCCCCCACGATTCTGCCGATTCCGAGGATCACGCCGGAGAGTATGCCGGGCATTGCGCTCGGCAGGATCACTTTAAAAACCGTTCGCAGCTTGCCTGCGCCAAGGCCGTAACTTGCCTCCCGGTAAGAATCCGGAACGGCGCACAGTGCCTCCTCCGTTGTGCGCATGATCAGCGGAAGAATCATAACGGCAAGAGTAAGCGTGCCGGCAAGCATGGAATAACCGAGTTTAAAATAAACGCAGAACATAAGATAGCCAAACAATCCGTACACGATGGACGGTATGCCGGAAAGCGTCTGCGCCGTTGTGCGGATCAGACGAACAAAAACATTGCCGCGGCGCGCGTATTCGGCAAGATACACAGCGGCAAACACGCCGGCAGGCACCGCCATAAGCAGGGATACGGCTGTATAGATCAGCGTATTAAGAATTGCCGGCATCATGGAAACATTTTCAGAATTATACTGCCATGCAAAAAGGCTTGGGGTCAGATTGGGAATACCTTTAACAAGGATATACCCGATCAAAAAGACGATAACGGCGCAGCAGACCGCAGCGCAAAGCAGAACGATCAGCGCCAGCAGAAGCGATTTCGGGCGTTTTTTATACATCCTGATCTTCTGACGAAGATCGATTTTGTTAATACTGTTTTTCATATAAAATCTCCATACACTTAAGAAATCAGCAATGTTGCAGCCGCGTAAAACAAAAGCGGATTTAACTTGTTTTCTTAAGCGCGGAAAAGAGCAGATTGATTAAAAGAACAAAAATAAACAGAACCGCCGCCGTTGCGATCAGCGCCTCCCGGTGCAGATCCTGTGCGTAGCCCATTTCCAGTATGATATTGGTGGTAAGCGTTCTGACCCCGCTGAATATGCTGTTTGGAATAATGGGCTGGTTTCCAGCAATCATAACAATGGCAGTTGTTTCTCCGATTGCCCTGCCGATTCCAAGGATAATTCCGGCAGATACGCCGGATCTTGCCGCAGGCAGGGACACGCCAAAGATTGCCCGTTCCTTTGTTGCGCCAAGCGCAAGCGCGCCCTCATAATAACTTTGGGGAACCGATCTTAAAGCCGCCTCTGAAATACTGATGATCGTGGGCAGGATCATGATCGCAAGCAGCAAAGCTGCCGTAAACACGCTTTTTCCGCCGCCGAAAAGCTGACGGACTGCCGGCACGATCACAACCAGGCCGAAAAAACCGTACACTACGGACGGAATACCCGCCAAAAGATCCACCGCCGGCCTTAAGACCTTATAGAGCCGTGCAGGGCAGTAACGTGCCATAAACACCGCGCACATTACGCCTACGGGAACGCCCATGGCGATGGCGCCCGCCGTAACGTAAAGGCTGCCGATGATCATTGGGAAGATCCCAAATTTATCATTGAGCGGTCTCCATTCCGTGCCGAAAAGGAACTCGGTAACGCCGATCTTTCCGATTGCCGGAAATGCGTTTGAAAAAATAAACCAGCAAATCAGCAAAACGGCAATAATGCTTATGCACGCCGCCAAAAAGAACACGGCGCGCATTATATTTTCTTTGATCTTGTTTTTTACCATTCGGTTTTTTCACCTGTATAGATTGCTTTAACCTCTTCACTTGTAAGTGCGTTTACGGGGTTATCCAGATTTACAATTACAGCAATGCCGTCCAGAGCGATCGTAGTCGGCGTAAGCCCTGCCGCGATTTCACTTTCTTTCAGTTCCCGGGAAGCCATGGCGATATCGCAAACTCCGTCTATTGCAGAAGTAATACCCGTTGTGGAATCATTTTGCTGAATCACGATTTCCGCGTTCGGATTTACAGCCGCATACGCCTCTTTCAGTTTTTCCATAACCGGCGTTACGGACGATGAACCGGCAATATTCACCGTTCCGGACGGTGCACTGCCGCTGTAAGCGCTGTTGCTGCCCTGGGAGATATAGCCGTTTTCTTCAACCACTTTCTGCCCCTGCTCGCTCATAATGAAATCTATAAAATCCTGCGCGGTCTGGGAAAGATCTGCTCTGACCGCTATATTAAAAGGTCTTGAGGCTTTATAGGTTCCGTTTTTAATATTTTCAACCGTTGCGTCCACGCCGTCTATCTGCACCGCCTTAACGGTATCGTTCAGCGAGCCGAGAGAAATGTAACCGATCGCACCCGGATCTCCCGCAACGGAAGTCATCATAACGGAGGTACTGTTTGTAGTTTCTGCCGATACGATCGTGTTATCCATTTTTTCACCGTTTTCATTTTCCGTTTCAATGCCGAAAAGTTCAATAAAAGCGCTTCTTGTGCCGGATCCGTCCTCCCGGGTCATAACATTGATCCGTGAATTCCCAGAACCGCCCGCGCAGCCTGCAAAAATGCACGCAACCACTACGAATACAGCAAATAAAGATATCCCTTTTTTCATAATAATCTCCTTTTCAAAACCGTATAAGTCTTGCGGAGGGCAAAAGATTTATAACTTTAAAAGACCGATCTTATTTTCCTCATGCATGATCAAATTTATTTTTCCCGCCGCTTCATTTAATATAACAGCCGTTTATGAAAGAAAAAATAGAAAAGCGTAAAAGCAAAGTCAAATCATATCCGTTTTTTGTAAAATATAGCCCCTGTTTTTCACGTGATTTGACACAAATATAAAATAGCAAATAAAAAACGGCCGCCTCAGCGGATACACTGAAACAGCCGTTTTATACAAATATGAAATTTTAATCCCGGTTATAGATATCTCTGGTATAGACTTTATCTGCAACATCATCCAGTTCGCTGCTCATTCTGTTTGCAAGGATCACACTGCTCTGCTTTTTGAACGCATCCAGATCATTTACAACCTGATTGCCGTAAAAATAGCTGCCGTCCTCCAGAGTGGGCTCATAAATGATAACATTTGCGCCCTCGCCCTTAATACGTTTGATTACGCCCTGAATGGAACTCTGGCGGAAATTATCCGAATTGGATTTCATGGTAAGCCTGTGCACACCGATCGTTGCAATATGATCTGCGCTGTGGTGCGCCTTTTGCAAAACGCGTGAGGCAATAAAATCTTTTCTTGTATCGTTTGAATCCACGATTGCGCGGATCAGATTTTCCGGAATATCCGCATAATTGGCAAGCAGTTGCTTTGTATCTTTCGGCAGGCAGTATCCGCCGTAACCGAAAGACGGATTGTTATAATGCGTGCCGATCCTTGGATCAAGTCCAATGCCCTCTATGATCTCCTTGGAATCCAGGCCGTGGATCTCCGCATAAGTATCCAGTTCATTAAAATAACTTACGCGCAGTGCAAGATAGGTGTTGGCAAACAGTTTAACCGCCTCTGCCTCCGTTGGTTTCGTGAAGAGCACGGGGATCTCCTCTTTGATCGCGCCCTGCTGAAGGAGGGAGGCGAAAAGATGCGCCGCCTTTTCCAGTTTTTCATTTTCCTTATCGAAGCCGACGATGATGCGGCTGGGATAAAGGTTATCATACAGCGCCCTGCCCTCTCTTAAAAATTCCGGGCTGAAAATAATGTTCGCGCCCGGATATTTTTGCGCGAGCGATTTGGTATAGCCAACGGGCACCGTGGATTTGATAATCATGACCGCGTTTTGATTTACGCGTAAAACAAGATCAATAACCGCCTCTACGGAAGATGTGTTAAAATAATTTTTCTGCGCATCATAATCCGTTGGGGTGGAGATGATGACCAGATCCGCCTTAGCATAGGCGGCAGCACCGTCTGTTGTTGCCGTAAGATCCAAATCTTTTTCGGCAAGATACTCTGAGATCTCCTTATCTACGATTGGAGATTTCCGTTCATTGATCAGGTTTACTTTTTCGGCAACGATATCAACGGCATAAACCGTGTTGTGCTGCGCAAGCAGCACTGCGTTTGAAAGGCCGACATAACCTGTGCCGGCAACTGCGATGGTGTATTTTTTTTGGTCCATAAAAATCCCTCTCCGAAGTATTGCGCGCAAAACGCTTTACACGGTAACTAATATTGCCCGTGCGCCCGGTTTTATAACCGCCGGGATCACTTCTTTTTAAATTTATCGAAAAACCCCTCTTTGCCCTGGTTTTTGGGCGGTACATAGGATTTATCAAACTGTTTGAGCAGCTCTTTTTGCTGAGAGGTAAGGTTTTTCGGAATATCTACGATGATTCTTATAAACTCATCGCCGCGCCCGGTGGAATGAAGCCGCTGAACACCTTTGCCCTTAAGTTTGAACACTTCGTTCGGCTGGGTGCCGGCGGGCATATTATACTTCACATCGCCGTCCAAAGTGGGCACCTTGAGTTCCGCGCCCAAAACAGCCTCCACCATGGAAACATGCTTTTCGTACCAAATATCATATCCCTCGCGCCTGAAATACTTATGCGGTTTGATCCGAACATTGATCTTCAGATCACCGGCAGGGCCGCCGTTTGTGCCGCTGTCTCCCATGCCGCGAAGATTGATGATTCTGGATTCGTCGATTCCTGCAGGAATATCCACGGAAATTTTTTTCTTGATCCTTACCTTGCCCTTGCCTGCGCATTTATGGCAGGGGGTCTCTATTATTTTACCACGACCACCGCACACATTGCAAGTGCGTTGTTGTGTAACAACGGTAAAGCCCATTCTGTTTTGCACGTTGATGTAACCTTTGCCGCCGCAGTTGGAACACGTTTTTGCCGTTGTGCCCTTGGCCGCGCCGGTTCCGCCGCACTCGCTGCAGTCCTCCACGCGGGGAACTTCAATTTCTTTTTTGCAGCCCTTTGCCGCCTCTTCAAAAGTTAGGCTGAGATTGATCTGAATATCTCTGCCTTTGCGCGGCGCGTTCGGATTGGCACCGCCGAAACCGCCGCCGAAACCGCCGCCGAAAAACGACGAAAATATATCTCCGAGGTCTATATCGCCGTCAAACCCGAAACCGCCGCCATAGCCGGCGCCGGTTCCCTGGCCTGCGCCGTAACTGGGATCCACGCCGGCAAAGCCGAACTGATCATAGCGCGCCCTTTTCTGGGGGTCTGAAAGCACTTCATACGCCTCGTTGCACTCTTTGAATTTTTCTTCCGCCTCTTTATCATCCGGATGCAGATCCGGGTGATATTTTTTAGCGGTCTTTCTGTATGCTTTTTTGATCTCATCCTCCGTTGCGCCCTTTTGAACGCCGAGGACTTCGTAATAATCCCGTTTTGCTTCTGCCATATTTTCCTCCTTATAAACAGTTATTTAAGGTGGCGGAATGCAAAATCCCGCCACCTGGAGAAAAAACGTTTTTATCAGTTATCGTCTACTTCTGTAAAATCAGCGTCCGTATATCCGTCATTGCCGCCCTGCTGCGCGTTCGCATCCTGACCGGGCTGTGCTCCCTGCGCGCCCTGAGCGCCCTGCGCCGCCTGATACAGTTTCTGTGATACTTCATAGAACTTATTCTGAAGATCATCCTGGGCGGATTTGATTGCGTCTAAGTTATCGCCTTTCAGCGCTTCTTTCAGCGTGCTGCACTTGGTTTCCAGAGCAGATTTATCATCTGCGGAGAATTTATCTCCGTTTTCGGAAATCAACTGTTCCGTCTGGTAAGCGAGCTGCTCAGCGTTGTTCTTAAGATCAACCGCCTCACGTCTCTTCTTGTCTTCCTCTGCGAACTGCTCTGCCTCTTTAACAGCTTTATCAATATCTTCCTTGCTCATGTTGGAGGAAGAAGTGATGCTGATATGCTGTTCCTTACCGGTGCCGAGGTCTTTTGCAGAAACGTGAACGATGCCGTTTGCGTCAATATCAAAGGTTACCTCAATCTGCGGCACACCGCGGCGTGCCGGCAAAATGCCGTCCAAATGGAACATACCCAGCGTCTTATTATCCTTTGCGAACTGTCTTTCACCCTGAAGAACATGGACTTCAACGGAAGTCTGGTTATCGGCAGCCGTGGAGAAGATCTGTGATTTCTTGGTAGGAATCGTTGTATTTCTTTCAATAATAACGGTGTTTACGCCGCCCATGGTTTCAATACCAAGGGAAAGCGGGGTAACATCAAGCAGAAGCAGACCCTTTACATCGCCGCCGAGCACGCCGCCCTGAAGCGCAGCGCCCATGGCAACGCATTCATCCGGGTTAATGCCCTTAAACGGCTTTTTGCCGCTGAATTTTTCAATGGCTTCCTGAACAGCGGGGATACGCGTGGAACCGCCTACTAAAAGAACTTTATCAATTTCGTTCATGGAAAGGCCGCTGTCCTGCATAGCCTGACGAACGGGACCCATGGTCTTTTCCACAAGATCCGCAGTCATCTGGTTGAACTGGGCTCTTGTAAGCGTCATTTCAAGGTGTTTCGGGCCGGTTGCATCCTGTGTGATAAACGGAAGAGAAATTTGCGCAGTAGTCATGCCGGAAAGGTCAATCTTTGCCTTTTCTGCCGCCTCTTTCACACGCTGCATGGCCATTTTATCATTGGAAAGATCAATGCCGTTCGTCTTTTTGAACTCAGAAACGATCCAATCCATGATCTTCTTATCAAAATCATCGCCGCCAAGACGATTGTTACCTGCCGTAGCAAGAACTTCCTGAACACCGTCGCCCATTTCGATAATGGAAACATCGAATGTGCCGCCGCCGAGGTCATAAACCATAACTTTCTGATCTTCCTCTTTGTCAATGCCGAAAGCAAGCGCGGCAGCAGTCGGCTCGTTGATGATTCTCTTAACATCAAGGCCTGCGATCTTACCGGCGTCCTTTGTTGCCTGACGCTGGGAATCCGTAAAGTAAGCAGGAACGGTGATAACCGCCTCTGTTACAGGCTCGCCGAGATAACTTTCCGCATCTGATTTCAGTTTCTGAAGAATAATGGCGGAGATCTCCTGCGGCGTATATGCCTTGCCGTCTATATTCACTTTATAGTCCGAACCCATATGCCTTTTGATGGAGCTGATGGTTCTTTCCGGGTTAGTGATTGCCTGACGCTTTGCAACGTTGCCAACCATTCTTTCCCCGTCTTTGCTGAACGCAACAACGGACGGTGTGGTTCTTGCGCCTTCCGCGTTGGGGATTACGACCGGCTCGCCGCCCTCAATAACGCTGACGCAGCTGTTTGTTGTACCTAAATCAATACCTATGATCTTTGACATACTATATCATCCTTTCGAATTTCTGATTTATTTAATTAGCTGATTTTACCATAGCGGGGCGGACGATCTTATCGCCTATCTTATACCCTTTCTGGAAAACATCAACGATTTCGCCTGTTTTATAATTTTCATCCTCCACATGCATAACCGCGTTGTGCAGATTCGGATCAAATGTTTCGCCCGGCTCGCCGAACACCTCTATGCCGAGTTTCTGAAGTATGGTGGAAAGATTACTGAACGTCATCTCAACACCTTTTTTCAGCGCGTCGTAATCTTTGGTTTCATTCGCGAGCGCCCGTTCCAGATTATCTATAACCGGCAGCAGTTCTTTAATGGTTTCGGCTTTTGCATAAACATACGTTTCCTGCTTTTCTTTTTCGCTGCGCCTTTTATAGTTGGAATACTCAGCGGATAAACGAAGCAATCTTTCCTTTGTTTCATCCAGTTCCTGCTGCAAAGGATCTTCTTTCTTTTCCTCTTCGTTCCCCTGCGGCTCTTTTGCCTTTGTATCCTCTTTCTGTTTCTTTGGGTTTTCCGCCTCTGCTTTCTGCTTTGGCTTTTTTTCGGTTTCCTTATCTTTTTTATTCAAATGTAGCGCCTCCCTCTCGGAGATATTTTTTAACGGTATTCATTATATATTCAGCCCGCGGAAGAACCGACGCATAATCGATCCTTGTTGAGCCGATAATGCCTAAAACAGCAGTCTGACTGTTGTTATAAGTAAATTTGGAAACAAGCGTTACCGTATCTTTCAGCATGGGATGCGGATTTTCATTTCCTATAAACAGCTGCGTTTCGCGACCGCTTTTGGCAAAAAGCTCCAGCGCGGAGCGCACCTGTGAACGTGACGCCAAAAAGGAAAGAATCTTATACACCTGACTGCCGAGTTCCTTGTGCGAAAGCAGATTTGTTTCGCCCTCAAACTCAAGCGAGCCGTTGGCAGCCTCTGCACAAAGGGAACAAAGGCTTGTGAGCGCCGGGAGCATATCAAACACCCTTGCGCCAAGATCCACCACTGTGTTTTGCAGCAGCGCGGGATTGACATCCTTAAGCGCCGTGCCGATAAAATATTTACCGGTTACGTAGTAAAACAGTTTTCTGAATTCCTCATCGGCAGCACAGGTGAGCCTGCAAACAGAGGATTTGATCTTGCCGCCCACAGAGAGCATAACGATCATCGCCTTGTTGTTTCCGGCGGGGATCAGTTCCGCGCCCTGCACGCAATCTAAACTGTCCCGCACTGTATTATACAGCGCCGCGCAGTTTGTTTCCCGCGCCAAAAGGCTTGCGGCATCGTGCAGCAGCCGTTCCGGATCGCCCGAATTAACGGAAAGAAATTCTTGAATCTGCTCCTTTTCATACTCGCCGGGATTTTGGGGAATCATCAGGTTATCCACAAAATATCGGAAAGACGCTTTGCTGGGAACACGACCGCCGCTTGTGTGCATTTGCTCCAGCAGGCCGAGTTCTGAAAGATACGCCATTTCGTTTCTGATTGTGGCACTGGAAATTTTATAGGGCAGTAACCCTGCGATGGTTTTTGAACCGATAGGTTCGCCTGTTTTGATATAACTGTCAATAATCAGTGCTAAAATTGCCGCCTGCCTTTCACCTATCAATTTTTCCACCGTCCTTTTCACCGGTTAGCACTCTAAGTGCCTGAGTGCTAACTACATTCATATATTATAACCATTTTGCCCATTTGTCAACACTTTTTTTGAAAATAAATTATGAATAAGCAAAGATTTCCGCCAAATCAGACAATAAAAAAGGCGGGCTGCTTTCTGCCCGCGCAAATTAACCTATATATAATGTTTTTAATATAAAGTTATTTAATATTCAAAGCGTTCTTCAGCATCTCGCTGTTGATCAAAACCGCCTCATCCCTGCGCAAGAGTTCCACCTGCGAAAAATCCGGATCTTTCTTTTCCGCCGGAGCAACGTAGTTCATGTCTTCCACTTTTTCGGCCAGGCGCGCTTTGATCTCCTCTGTATTTTCCTGTTCCTGTTTTTCGAAATAATCCTCGCACATATAAATGTAACCATAAAATTTCTGGCCAAAACGGTCTGTGCCGCTTTCAAAAACAGTGGTATCAAAATACCTGCCGCCCCAGTGGGACTGCGACGCGGTAACTGTGTTGCCCTCTATCTTTTCCACCACAGCTACATGATTGCTCCAGCACGCAACTGCGCCGAGTTTTGGTTCCTGACCATATGCATAATAGCCGTTTTTCTTGTTAATAGACCACCATTCGCCGGCACTGCCGCGGGTGATCAGCGGTTCTTCGCCGGTGATTTCATAAATTCTGCCGAAAACATAAGCAACGCAGTTCGGCATACCGTATCCCGTTTGGGAATAAACATTCAGTTCGCTGTTATAATATGGATTGGAGCGGTCGGGAGAAGTAAGGCGCGGTTCAAAGCCATCCGCCTGTGCAGACGCCGTTACCGGAAATGCCGTTATCAAAATGAGAAAAGACAGCATCATCACCGCCAGCGATTTTATAAAAGTTTTCATGCTAACCTCCAAAATGGCATAACACCCCGGGAAAGACGCCCGGCATGCGCTGCCATAGCCGGAGAATTCCCCTTTTCACGCTTAACAGTAAAAATTGTAACACATTTGTAACTTTTTAATCTATGTGAAATTTACACAAGCGTTTTGTAACCATTTTGTAATAGTTATGCACCTTTTACAAAATTTTATGAAAAGTGTTGACAATTATGTTTACATATTTTAATTATTGTAAAATCATTGCTTTTTTGAATTTACAAAATTTAGCATTTTCAATATAAATATATAAAATTAACCACTGATACAATGCAAAAACAAACGCATACTAATATTGCCGCGGTAAAAGAAAGGATGGTTTTATGCCGGATATTTTTAATCTTACAAACGAAATGAGCGCCTATTTTGACTCCCTGCCGAAAAGTGTGCAGGGCGCGCTGATCTACAGCGGCGCAAAAGCGAACAGCCTTGCGGATCTGAAACAGCTTGTAAACGGTTTTACGGGCAATGGAACAGCCAAAAAAGAATAAGGCGGTTTCTTCCGCCCACCGCTCTTACCGGCGAAAATACAGACTGAATCCGCGCATAACAAACAAATATTGCGTGAATATGAGCAACCCTACTGTTCAGCCGGACGAGCGCACGGAAATGGGCATACCGATTCCAAGCACGGAAAACGTTGAATATTCCAAAGAATATCAAGAGGAGAATAAGCTGTAAATCAGGCGCAAAAAAAGACGGCGTTATACACGCCGTCTTTTCCTTTTATGGATACACAAATTAAAGATGGAAGATCAGATCATCGCTCTTTTTATTGAAGATCAAAATGCCTAAAAACAGAGTGCCGAACGCCCACGCAAGCGCATAGAGCAGCAGTTTCCAGCTCATAGGCTGACAATACAGCACACATTGCCTAAAGAGTTCCAGCATGGAGTAAAGCGGATTGATCTTGATCAAAAATTCCGTCCAGTGCTGGGTGATATTCTGAAGCGGATAGATAATGGGAACACAGTAAAACAAAAGTGTGCAGAAAACATCCCATATATATTCCACATCTCGGAAATAGACCTGTAAAACAGAAAGGATCAGCCCGACACCGATCACGAATACAAGCAGGATCGCCATAGGGATGAAGAACAACAGCGCATAGGCATTGATCGTAAGCCCATCGCCGCCGCTCACGCCGGAAACCTTAAAAAAGATCCAAACGCATATATAACAAAGTATGGAGATTGCAAAAGTTACAAAATTGGAAAGCACGCCGGAGATCGGGTACATATACTTTGGAACATATACTTTTTTAATGATAGGCGCATTGCTTCTGAACGAAGTCAGCGCCTTTTTGGTAGAGGACGTAAAGAAATCAAAAAGGAGTCTGCCCGTAAACAGATAAACGGGATAGCAAACAATATGTTCCCTGTTGGATCCAAAAATATTGCCGAACACAACAGAAAGTACAATCATATTTAAAAGGGGCTGAAGAAAGCTCCAGAATATACCAAGCCAGGAGTCCCTGTACTTCAGTTTCACATTCTTGCGGGTCAATTCACCGAGGAGGTTTCGGTATTTGCTGAACATTTCAAAGAAATGCCTTAACCCGTCATTTTTTATTTTATCCATTTTATACGCTCCAAAAAGTCTAAAAAACTGTGTTATAAAACGCAGTCATTATAGCACACGCGTTTTCATTTGTAAATAATAGTAACAATTATTTAACCAAATCAGCAATCTCAAGCGCAATTTTTTTTACACTTTGGCTTCCGTTTACAACAAAATCCGCTGCTGCAAGATATTTGCCGCGGCGCTCTGAAAACAGTTTTGCGGCATTTTCCTTGTTTTTAAAAAGGGGTCTGGTAGCGCCGCTGCCCACTCTTGCGCAGATCACATCAAACGGCGTGTCGATAAACACCACTTTGGCGCCTTTTTTCATTGCCGCCACATTGCGTTCAAACGTCATGGCGCCGCCGCCTGTGGAGATAACGGCATTCTGAAGTTCTGCAGCGCTTTTGCAAACCTCATATTCAAGATCCCGAAAATAGTTTTCGCCTTTTTCCGCAAAGATCCGGCTGACAGCCATACCCTCTTTTTTTTCAGCCAGTTCATCGGTATCCACAAATCTCCTGCCGGTGATCTTAGAAAGTTCCCTGCCAACGGAAGTTTTGCCCGCGCCCATAAAGCCGCACAATGCAATATTCATCGGTTTAGCAGCTCCTTTTCTGTTTTTTGGATCACCCGTTCCACATCTGCATTGGAAAAATGAACATCCATCCAGATCTCCTGTGCAACCGCTGCCTGCCAAACAAGCATGGAAAGCCCGTTGGAATATGGGATTCCCGCCTGCTTTGCCAATTGCAGAAACAGCGTTTCGGCAGGATTATAAATGACGTCATACACCGCCCCTGCGCTGCAAACGATATTTTTCGCAAGCGGCGACGCATCTACATTGGGAAACATGCCGGCGGAAGTGCCGTTTACAATCAGATCCCACCCTTCGGCAAGATTCGCATATTCCGCGAGCGTGATCGTTTGATGCAGTTTATTTTTTATCTCATTCTGAATTTCTTTTGCTTTATCCAAAGACGGTTTTCTGTATGCCACCGTAAGATCGCACCCGTGCAGCACCGCCTCAAATGCGATCATCCTTGCAACACCGCCGGTGCCACAGAGCAGCACCTTGCCGGAAAGGCTGATTCCGGCGGCGTCAAGCGCGCGCAGAAATCCTGCGCAGTCCGTATTGTAACCAACGGACTTTTTGCCGTTTTTCACCGTGTTTACCGCGCCGAAAAGGGCGGCCTTTTCATCCAGCTCGTCTAAATACTGAATAATATTGATCTTATGTGGGATCGTAACATTGAACCCGCCGAGTTCCTTAAGGGCGGCCGCGCGGGCGGGAAGATCATTTTCGCTGATCTCAAACAGATCATAGGAACACGGCTTTCCCGACGCCTCAAACAGGCATTTGTGAATAAAAGGGGAAAGCGAATGACCGAGCGGGCAGCCAAGCAGACCGTATTTTTCCATTTGCACCTCGAATAAAATAACGCAGTAAAAAAATCCCCCGTGTAAAGTATTGACAACACGGAATAAATTTTATAATATAATAACACAAACGACTAATTTTAACAACTGTATTTTAGGAGTGTTTCTATTATGGTATTTGAAAAAGTGGTTCAGATTCTGGCAGAGCAGTTAAGCGTGGACCCTGATAAAATCACGATGGACAGCATGCTTGAAGAAGATCTTGACGCAGACAGCCTTGACGCGATTGATATCGTTATGAGCATTGAGGATGAATTCGGAATCGAAGTGCCGGATGAGGCAATAACAGATATGAAATCCGTGGGCGATATTGTGAATTTTATAGAAAACAATCAGTAAAAAGCGCCTGATCTTGTGCAAAGTTTATTCAAATTGTTTAAAAAATGCCGTTTTACAAGTATAAATTGACAGAAAAGAAAATAAATATTAAAATAAGAGTAAGTAGTAATGCTTGCTCTTTTTTATTGTATAGTTTATAGGAAATTATACAAAAAAGTCTCAAAAGGGTAAAAGGTTCGATCACGCGTTTGCCTGAAACCGAAAACGGCAAACGCGGCAAAACCGGAAAGGCTTTCATTATGGGTAAAAAATATGTGTTGGCGCTGGATCAGGGCACAACAAGTTCGCGCGCAATTATATTTAATAAAAAGGGCGAAATCGTTGCCAAGGCGCAAAGAGAATTTGATCAGCATTATCCGCAAAACGGCTGGGTGGAACATGACCCGAACGAGATCCTGTTTTCCGAGCTGGAGGCAATAATTGAAGTGCTGCGTTCGTTTAAGGGGGATCCTGGCGAGATTGCCGCAATCGGCATCACCAACCAGCGGGAAACCACGATCGTTTGGGATAAAGAAACAGGCAAGCCCGTTTACAACGCTATTGTATGGCAGTGCCGCCGCACGGCGGATTACTGTGAACAGCTGAAAGCGCAGGGGCTGGGAGATTACATAAAAGAAACCACCGGTCTGCTGATTGACGCATATTTTTCCGGCACCAAGATCAAATGGATTTTGGATCATGTGGAAGGCGCTCGCGACAGGGCGGAAAAAGGCGAACTTCTTTTCGGCACGGTAGATACCTGGCTGATCTGGAACCTGACCGCCGGAAAAGTGCATGTTACCGATTATTCCAACGCATGCCGCACCATGCTTTTTGATATAGACAAACTGCAGTGGGATCCCTACCTTTGCGAAACACTTGGCATACCGATGAGCATGCTGCCGGAAGTGAAGCCCTCCAGCTGCATTTACGGCGAATGTGTGAAATTCCCGGGAATGGATCAGATTGCCGGCGTACCGATTGCAAGTTCGATCGGCGACCAGCCGGGCGCGCTGTTCGGGCAGGGATGCTTTGAGCAGGGGCAGGCAAAAAACACATACGGAACCGGCTGCTTTTTGCTGATGAATACAGGGGAAAAGCGTATCAATTCCCGCTCCAACCTGCTTACAGGCATTGCCTGGGGGCTGGACGGAAAAATCATCTATGATTTGGAAGGCTCCGCATTCAACGCCGGATCGGTAATCAAATGGCTCCGGGATGAACTGGAACTGATCAAAAGCGCCCACGAGTGCGACATCCTTGCCGAAGAAGTGGAAGATTCTAACGGGCTGTACTTTGTGCCTGCGTTTACCGGGCTCGGCGCGCCGTACTGGGATATGTATGCGCGCGGCTGCATGATTGGCCTGACGCGCGGCGTAAACAAAAAACACATGTGCCGCGCCGTGCTGGAAAGCATTACCTATCAGGTAACGGATCTGCTGGAAGCCATGATGAAAGACAGCGGCATTCTGCTGAAAGATCTGCGCGTGGACGGCGGCGCCTCTGTTTCAGACATCATGATGCAGATACAGGCGGATATGACCGGAGTAAACGTAAACCGCCCGCTCAATAAAGAAGCCACGGCGCTTGGAGCGGCATACCTTGCAGGGCTTGCAGCCGGCGTTTGGAAAGATACGAATGAGATAGAAGCGAACCGGCAGGTTGAAAAGATCTTTATTCCCTCTATGGAAATCGAAAAACGCAACCGCCTTTACACCAACTGGAAACGCGCGGTAGAGCGCTCCAGAAACTGGGAAAGATAAAAATCAAAAAGATTTACCGCGGCGTAAAAACCGCGGCAAATTTTTGAATACAGGAATTTGAAAGAGGACAGGAATTATGGATTACAGAAAAGAATCACTGAAACTGCACGAGCAGTGGAAAGGCAAGGTAGAAGTGGTTGCCCGCGCGAAAGTGGACAATAAAGACGCGCTTTCGCTGGCATACACGCCGGGCGTTGCGCAGCCGTGCCTGGAGATCCAAAAAGATTACAACAAAAGCTGGGAACTGACCCGCCGCTGGAATATGGCGGCGGTCATCACGGACGGCTCCGCCGTTTTAGGCCTCGGCGATATCGGCCCGGAAGCCGGCATGCCGGTCATGGAGGGCAAATGCGTACTGTTTAAGGAATTCGGCGGCGTGGACGCGTTTCCGCTCTGCGTGCGCACGAAAGACGTGGATGAATTTGTGCAGACGGTTTACAACATCAGCGGCTCTTTCGGCGGAATTAATCTGGAAGATATTGCGGCGCCGAGATGTTTTGAGATAGAGGAAAAATTGCAGAAAATCTGTGACATTCCCGTTTTTCACGATGACCAGCACGGCACGGCAGTTGTTGTTTCCGCAGCGCTGATCAACGCCACAAAACTGACCGAAAAGCCGCTGAGCGAATGCAAAGCCGTGATCAACGGTTCCGGCGCGGCAGGCATTGCCATTGCAAAACTGCTGATGACGCTTGGGCTGAAAGACGTGATCCTTTGTGACAGAACCGGCGCAATTTATAACGGCAGAGAAAACCTGAATCCATACAAAGCGGAGATCGCCAAGATCTCCAACAAAGGCATGGTAAAAGGCACACTGGCGGACGCTGTTTGCGGCACGGATATATTTATAGGCGTTTCCGCGCCCGGCGTGTTGACGGCGGATATGATCAAAACCATGAACGAAAACGCCATTGTGCTTGCCATGGCGAACCCGGTGCCGGAGATCATGCCGGACGAGGCAAAGGCAGCAGGCGCGGCTATCGTGGGCACGGGCAGATCGGATTTCCCGAACCAGATCAACAATGTTGTGGCGTTTCCCGGTATCTTTCGCGGCGCGCTGGACGTTAGAGCCAGCCGCATTACAGAAAACATGAAGATCGCGGCGGCATATGCGATCGCCTCTCTGGTAAGCGAGAACGAACTGAAGCCGGACTACATTCTGCCTTTTGCGTTTGACAAACGGATCAAGGACACCGTTGCAAACGCGGTTGCCGAAGCCGCAAGAAAAGACGGCGTGGCAAGAATCTGAGAAAACCGGAAACCCAATCAAACATAAAATGAAACCGGACGGCAGGCACTGTGCCTGAGACCGTCCGGTTTTTTGTTTAGTTCAAAGCATTATTTCAGTTTTTCTTCCCATTCCTTTTCACGAAATCCGGTCAAAACACAGGAATCCGTAACAACCACCGGGCGTTTTACAAGCATGCCGTCCGTAGCCAAGAGCTGCAACTGCTCTTCTTCACTCATCTGCGGCAGTTTCTCCTTAAGCCCCATGGATTTATAGAGCATGCCGCTGGTATTAAAAAACTTTTTGAGCGGCAGGCCGCTTTTTTCATACCATGCTTTCAGTTCTTCATAGGTTGGGTTCTGCTCTTTGATATGCCTGTCCGTATAGGCAATGCCGTTTTCATCAAGCCACCTTTTGGCCTTTTGGCAGGTGGAACATTTCGGATATTCAATAAAAAGCATCAGATTCATCCTTTCTTTCAATTTAAAATTCAGCGGTGTATCTTTGGCACCAGTGAAATAATAATGCAAGATCTCTGCCGCTGTCAATATCCGCTGCGGATCTTACTGCAAGCGAGCGTTTAAAAACGTCTTTATCTTCACCTGTAACCGCATTTAACAATTTCTTTTTTGTTTCGGGGAAAACCCCGGTATTCAGGTAACAGATATTCTGAAGAATAAAGAACAGCGATTTAAAACACGCGCATATTCTGGATTTCTGCTCCGTTTCATCGGAATGGATCCGGGCATGGCACACTTCATGATACAGAGTATTTATACTAAACTGAATATACTTTCTTTCATCCTGCTCTGTATAAACAGGCACAAGATCTTTCAGACTGCCAAACAGATCTTTCGTAGTGTGCGTAAGATGGCATATCTCCAGCGGATTCCAGTTCGCCAGCTCATCTTTCCCACAAAGGAAACCGCAGGACAGTTCATAATTGCCCGCTTTTTCAAGAACCGATCTGTAACGATCCAGATCGGCAAAGTCAAGATCATCTATAACCGCCATAATATCTATATCGCTGGTATCCGTTGCCTCTTGCCGCAGATAACTGCCCTGCAGCCCCACATAAACAAGCCGATCGGAAAACGCATGTTTCAGCAGACCAATCAATTTTTGGGTATATTCTTCGATACGTATCATACAGGCCTCCTGTTCAGATCAATTCGGAAAGGATCGTATTTGAAACGAGAAATCCTTTCGGCGTAAAGGCAAGACGCGAGCCGTTCTCTTTCATGAACCCGGCTTTAACATACGGAGTGTAATCTTTTTTGACAAGTGTTTTTTCAATTCCTTTGGCAAGGCGCAGACCAAGCAGGATCCGTTCTTCCCGACCGCCGCCGGCGCCATCGTCCACAATTCGGAAATCGCGGTCATAGTAAAAGCGCCTGCCGCCCCAAAACGAATGCGCGCTCTTTCCGATTCCAAGATAGGGTGCAAGTTCCCAATATTTGCTGTTATGGCGGCTTTCAAACCCCGGTTTTGCAAAATTGCTGATCTCATACTGAAACAGCCCCAGACTTTGCAAAGCGGAAACCGTTTTCAAATACAGATCTGCCACTTCCTCTTCACTTGGCAAATCCAGCTTATCACGCAGTTTAAAGAACGGGGTTCCCTGTTCGATCTTCAGCATATACGCGGAAATGTGCGGCACATCCATACGCCGGATAAAATCAAAGGTCTGACACAGACCATCCGCCGTCTGCCGCGGTGTGCCGAGCATAAGATCCAGGCTGATATTGAAAATCCCTGCCGCGCGCGCATCCTGCACCGTTTTGGCTACCTGTTCCTGCCCTGCCGTTCTGCCCAGCGCAAGCCTTTCCGCTTTTACAGCGCTTTGCATACCGATTGAAACGCGGTTGATCCCTGCCGTTTTATAGACCTTAAAATCATCATGCAGGTCTTTTGACGGATTGCATTCAATCGTGATCTCGCTGTTTTCGTCTATAACAAACGCCCGGTTCACGGCGGAAAGTATTTCCGTGATCTGATCCGCGTCCAAGATACTCGGCGTGCCGCCGCCAAGATAAACGGTATCAAACGCGGCGCCCCGATACCGGTCAAACTCGGCGTAAAGGCGTTTCACATATGCTGCCGCAAGATCCCGTTCATATTTAACGGAATAAAAATCGCAGTATGGGCATTTTGACGCACAAAAGGGAATGTGAATATATAATCCGGCTTTTTTCATTTTATCCTCTTTCCTGCTCTTGGTAATCTTATAGTATTTTAAGACGCGTTAAAAGTCAAGAAATTGTGCAAAATCTTTCAGGATCTCATTTGGTTCAACAGCCAAGCATTTGCAAAAGCAGGCTTGTTCATAATCCGTAACCTGCCGCTGATTTTTTTCTATTTTGCTGATCATCTGCTGATCTATATTTACATTTAAAGTCTGCATGCGCGCCGCAAGATCACTTTGCGTAATGCCTTTTTCCTTTCTTAAAACGGAAAGACGCTTTCCGATCACGTTTTTATTGCCGCCGAACGTTATCTGTTTCATCCAATCACTTTTACGTTATATTAACGTATTGACAATAGCACAAATCGATGATGTAATTACGTTACATTAGAGTATTTTTAAACAATAAGTTTTTTATTAATAAATAAAAGAGGATGAATAGGATGAATGAATACGATTCTGTGAACAGACAGGCGCTTCTTTCACATTTATATGACGTAAGAGCGCTTGAACGAACCAAATATAAATTGACTGCCGAAATAAATGATCATGCAAACTGCATAAATCATTTAGGCTACAAATTACCATTAACCTAACCAAAAGTAATAAAGAAAAGCATGATTTGCTTTTTCATTGCGTTTCTAATTGCCCCGGTTCCTTTTGTTATATTCGGAATAGCGGAATCCTATGAGATCACAGATGAAGTGCGCGTCCATATTCTTCATGATGATTTTGACGGTTTCTTTTTATGGAGATATCGTGATTCTGGTCCATTACACGCTCCTTATTATGTTTATATCGTACCAATTCAACCGGCATTTAACCATTATCTTTTGATCTCCGTTAGTCTATCAGCCGGGGCGGCAGTTATTACGGCTGTAATCGTCTGCATGCTCAATCTGAAAAAGCTTTCCACATACAACCGGAGAAAAAAGAAGATGAAATGAGAGTTCGTTCAGAACTTAAGCAAAAGCAATCGCTTATACAGAGAAATGAAAAACTAAATCAAGAACTTGGAGAATTAAACAAAATCTTGGCGCAGAATTACGCTATTCATTTAATTCCCGGGCAATTCAGAAATGTTGAGGGCGTATGCTATCTGTATGATTATTTGAGCACTTCCAGAGAGAGCTTTCAGTCCGCGCTTATCAACTTCAATATGAACAGGCTCAATAGAAATATGCAGCAAATGATACAGACGCAATGCGATATGCTGATCCAGCAATACATTACAAACACAAGGCTTTCCGATATGAAGAATCAAAACAAGGCTATGCTGAGCAAACTTTGCTCCATTGAGCAAAACACGGAACTCGCCGCCAAGTACGCCGCCATGAACGAAATGAATACAAGAACCATTTCTTTTTTCAAAGCATACGAATTTTTCAGGCAGACTTAATCGATTAAAGAAAACACGGTCAAAAAAGGAGCAGAACCGGAATCGTTCTGCTCCTTTTCTTCATCCTATTATTTCTTGCGGCTTTCGGCTTTTAAACGCTGGCTCTTATCCAGAATGGATTTCCTGAGCCGGATGGATTTTGGCGTGACCTCCAGCAATTCATCATCCGCAAGAAATTCCATGCTCTGCTCCAGAGAGAGCGTGGTTGGCGGAACGAGTTTGAGCGCCTCATCCGATCCGCTGGCACGCGTATTCGTAACATGCTTTTTCTTGCACACATTGCAGATGATATCTTCATTTTTATTGCTTTCGCCAACGATCATTCCCTCGTACACATCCACACCGGGGCCGATAAACAGCCTGCCCCTGTCCTGCGTGTTCCAAAGGCCGTACCCCGTTGAAACGCCGGTTTCATGGGCAACGATGGAGCCTCTTGTTCGGGTTGCGATCTCGCCCTTATACGGCTCGTAGCCCACAAAAAGCTGATTCATGATGCCGTTTCCGTTGGTATCCGTTAAAAATTCACTTCTGTACCCGATCAGCCCGCGGGAAGGTATTTTGATCTCCAGGTGGGTCATACCCGTTGTGCGGGTATCCATTTTTTCCACCTCGCCTTTTCTGGAACAGAGTTTTTCAATTACGCTGCCGACATATTCCTCCGGCACTTCCACAATGGCAAGTTCAATCGGTTCCAGAGTCTGCCCCGTCTGCTCATCCTTTTTGAGAATGACCTGCGGGCGGGAGACCTGAAATTCATAATTTTCACGGCGCATCGTTTCGATCAGGATAGAAAGGTGCAGTTCTCCCCTGCCGGATACTTTGAAGGTATCCATAGAATCCGTTTCCTCCACGCGCATGGAAACATTCGTTTCCACCTCTTTAAACAATCTATCCCTAAGGTTGCGGCTTGTAACGTATTTGCCCTCTCTGCCGGCAAACGGTGAATCGTTTACGATGAAATTCATGCTGATGGTCGGTTCGTCTATCTTAACGAACGGCAGCGGTTCCACGCAGTTCGGATCACAGATCGTCTCGCCGATATTGAGATCCGGAATGCCGGCAACGCACACGATATCGCCAAGATCCGCCTCTGTGCAGGGCACGCGTTTCAGCCCTTCAAACTGATAGAATTTTGTAATATGTATATTTTCGCGGCTGCCGTCCTGCTTGCAGAGCACATATGGCGTATTCACTTTGATTTTGCCGCGCTCTACCCTGCCAACGCCGATTCTGCCAACATAATCATCATATTCCAGAGAGGAAAAGAGCATCTGAGCAGGGCCTTCCGGGTCTCCGGACGGTGCCGGGATATGTTCAAGGATCGCGTCAAACAGCGGCCGCAGATCCCCTTCACGCACATCAGGGTCCTTGCTTGCGTAGCCGTCTCTTGCAGAGGCGTAGATAACCGGAAATTCGATCTGATCGTCATCCGCACCAAGTTCAATAAACAGATCAAGCACCTCATCTATCACTTCTGCCGGGCGGGCGCCGGGCCTGTCTATCTTATTTATAACAACAAGCGGGGTCTTTTTCAGACCAAGCGCTTTTTTAAGCACAAAGCGTGTTTGCGGCATGCAGCCCTCAAATGCGTCAACAAGCAGCAAAACGCCGTCCACCATGGTGAGGATACGCTCTACTTCTCCGCCGAAATCCGCATGCCCGGGGGTGTCCACAATATTGATCTTGGTATCGCCGTAATGCACGGCGGTATTTTTGGAAAGGATTGTGATGCCTCTTTCGCGCTCCAGGGCATTGCTGTCCATCACTCTTTCATCCACCACTTCGTTTGCGCGGAACGTGCCGCTCTGGCGCAGCATCTCATCCACAAGTGTGGTCTTGCCGTGGTCTACGTGCGCAATGATTGCGATATTTCTTAAATTTTTAACCTGCATTCTACCACTCTCCGTCAAAATTCAGTATTGAAAACGCCCGCGTCAGGGCAGGCAAAAGGGATTTTGCGCCTGCAGCCGCAAAGCGCTCCCAAAACAATTTATTCTATCTGCGATAATCCGCTTGTATTTTACCACTAAGCAGGACATTTGGCAAGGCTGAATCTGCGGATAAAAGAAAAAAAGCAGGTTGGGCGTATTTTCTTTACAAAATGATTCGGGTTTGGTAAAATGGATTTATAAGCGCCGAAAGGCGCGCAATCCGATATACAGAGAGGGACAGTTTATGAACGGCAGCAAAATTCAGATTCTTTCATCGCTTGAAAAAGTATTTTCTGATTCGAAAAACAATTACAAAGAATACGGCGGATTTTCCATGCTGAAAAATGAGAAGAAATCCTTTCAGGTTGTGTTTTGCGCAAGCAAAGGGCAAAAAATCCGGTTTGACGTGGATTCTCCGCTGGAGCAATATTTTACATACAGTTACGTAAAGCAGATACCGGCAAAACTGACACGGCCGAAAAAATGCGATGAATATTACATAGACGGGAACCGGCATGCCTTTCCCGACCTGCTGATCCCGCTGGAGGATCACGTATTTACTGCGGAATACACCGGTTTCAACAGCGTTTGGGTACAGATTGCCGGCGAACCGGAGCCGGGAACTTTTGCCGCAGAATTTACCTGCGGCACAGAAAAAGCCAAGCTGACGATTGAGATCATAGACGCCGTGCTGCCAAAGCAGGGGCTGATCTACACAAACTGGTTTCACACGGACTGCCTGATGAGCTATTACGGCTTTCCGGCATTTTCGCCGGAATACTGGCAGTGCGCGGAAAACTTTCTGCGCCGCGCAGCGGAATACGGCATGAACTGCGTTTTAACGCCGCTGTTCACCCCGCCGCTGGACACCCAGGTGGGCGGCGAGCGGCCGACCGTGCAGTTGGTTGACGTAACGGTGACAGGCAGAAATTCGTATGCCTTTGGTTTTGATAAACTGGACAGATGGATCGAAATGTGTGAAAAATGCGGCATACAGTATTTTGAGATGAGCCATCTGTTTACACAGTGGGGAGCCAAACACGCGCCGAAGATCATGGCGCAAAAAAACGGAGCGCAAAAAAAGATATTCGGCTGGCGCACAAAAGCATCGGGGGAAAAATACACAGCGTTTTTGCAGCAGTTTGCCACATCGCTCAAGAATTACATAGATAAAAAAGGAATAAAAGACCGCTGTATTTTCCACGTTTCAGACGAACCTGCAAAACGGCAGCTTAAGGCTTATTCCAAGGCGTCCGAAATCATCCGAAAGAATTTTAAAGGCTTTAAGATCACAGACGCGCTTTCAGACTTTTCATTTTACAAAAACGGAGTTGTTGAAACGCCTGTTCCATCCACAGACCATATTGATCCTTTTATAAGCAAAGTGCCGGAGCTATGGGCATATTACTGCAGCGCACAGAGCGAAAAATACGTGTCAAACAGATTTTTCGATATGCCAAGCGAAAGGAACCGGGTCATTGGATTTCAGCTTTATAAGTTTGCTGTTAAAGGATTTTTACACTGGGGTTATAATTTTTATTACACCAGATTTTCCAAGCGCCTTGCAGACCCCTTTACCGAGCCGGACGCAGGCGCAAAATTTCCCGCCGGAGACAGTTTTGTTGTTTACCCGGGCAAGGACCTGAACCCGCTCGACTCGCTCAGGCTGCATGTGTTTTACGACGGATTGCAGGATATGCTTGCGCTGCGGCTGCTGGAAAACCTGGCGGGCAGAGATAAAGCGATTGCCGTGCTGGAGAAGGGAACGGACAAACCGATCACTTTCAGCGAATATCCGCATTCCGCCGAATGGCTGCTCAGCACCCGGGAACGCATCAATGCCGAGATTAAAAAATATCTTTAAAACACGGAGTTGATCCTATGAAAAAAATTCTTCCTTTTATATTGCTGACGGTTTTGATTGTATGTTTGGCTGCGGCTTGCAGCGCGGGGAACGAAAGCAGCGAACTTTCCACCACCGCCGTAACCGACGCCGCCGGGCAGACAAGATATTATGAACCCGTTACGAACGAAAACGGAGAAACCGTTACCGATGAAAACGGCGGCGCGGTATTTGCCGAGATCGAGACAGACACGGACGGCACAGCCGTAACCAACCGCAGCGGCGAATACGTTACCGCTGACAAAACCACGGTCTTTCAGCCGCAAAACACAGAAAACAGTTCTGCCGGCAACACAGAAAACAGCGGCGCCGGTTCCGGCGCGGACAACGAGATTCCGTTTGAACCGGGCGGCGAAGATACAACAGCGACCACGGCGGAAAGAGCAACCACTACAACTGCGCCGCAAACAACGGATCCGGACGTTACGACCACGCAATCGGCAACGGATTCCGAAGGCTGGATCAACAAATGGTATTGATACCATACACATGAAACAAACGAACCGGAACTGTGAAAAACACAGTTCCGGTTTTGTTATACCTAAGAAAAGGTTAAATCATTTATACAACGGGCCGTAAGCGGCGCAGGCGCGGTAATCCGCAGACTGCAGATCCTGCGTGCCGAAACCGCTCCATGAATGGGGGCGGAAAATGCGTGAGGAATCCACATTATGCATATTTACAGGAATACGGAGCATGGAGGCAAGCGTGATCAGATCCGCGCCCACATGGCCGTATACCGTTACGCCGTGATTCGCGCCCCAGTTTGCCATAACGCTGTAAACATCTTTAAACGCGCCTTCACCTGTAAGATTCGGCACAAACCAGGTTGTTGGCCAGGACGGATCGGTTCTTTTATCGATAACCGTATGTATCTCATCCGGCAGATCCACCGTATATCCCTCCGCAAGCTGAAGCACAGGGCCTACTCCGTCCACAATATTGACTCTGAGCATTGTAACCGGCATCTGTGCTCTGCACCTGAAGTGGCTGGAGAAACCGCCGCCGCGGAAGTATTCATAATTTGCCCTGCACCAGTCCGTAGCGTTCAGGCAGGCTTTGATATCCTCATTTGTGATCTCCCAAAACGGTTTCATGCAGTTTTCGCCTTTTTCATTTTTGCAGGCGCCACAGCCGTCCAGCGCGGTGGCGCCGGAATTGATCAGGTGGATAAATCCGTTTGCGGCAAGGCCGTCCGGGCGGACGCCCGTTACCCTTTCGCACGCATCGGGGCTCCAGTAGGTTCTGACATCATGAAAACACGGCGCACTGTTTGCAATGAACGAACCGAGCATCATAGCAACGCCGTTCAACGTATCGTTTTCCGTAGCAAACGGGGTGGGCATCTTCGCGCCGTTCCAGTCAAAAGAGGACGCCATGATAGATTCCGTAAAATCAGCGTTCGGGAGCCAGTCCGTCCAGTTCCTCTGGCCCTGGAAACCTGCGGCAACGGCATTTTTACCGAGCGCCTCTTCATGCCAGCCCATTTCATCCAGTTTTGTGTTACCGTTCAGGATATCGCGCACAACAAGAGTCATTTTTGTAATAAACTCCCAATCCTTATCCGGGTCTACCACTTTGGAGCGCCGAATGATCTCCGGCAGATCTTTGCCGGCATTCAGGTCAAAGCCTTCCTTGCAATTTTCTTTTACCCAGCGGATCGCCTTTTCATATTCCTCATGATCATAGATCTCCAGCGTGATACGTCGCAGAATCTCCGTCATATCCACCCATTCGGCACGAATGCCCAGATATTTCTGAAACATATCCGCGTTGCAGTAACTGCCTGCTATGCCCATGGCAACGCCGCCGAGATTCACATACGCCTTATTCTTCATCCAGCCAACCGTTACTGCCGCCTTGGCAAAGCGCAGGATCTTTTCCGCAACATCTGCCGGGATCTCTGTATCGGTAATATCCTGCACATCATGGCCGTAGATAGAGAACGCAGGCATGCCCCTTTGCGCATAAGCTGCCATTACGGCTGCAAGATAAACCGCGCCGGGACGCTCTGTGCCGTTAAAGCCCCAAACTGCCTTGATCGTGTTGGGATCCATATCAAAGGTTTCCGTGCCGTAGCACCAGCATGGCGTTACGGAAAGCGTGGCAACCACATTCTGCGTTTCAAACTGCCTTGCGCATGCAGCCGCCTCAGCGCCGCCGCCGATCGTTGTGTTGCTGATCACGCACTGCACCGACTCGCCGTTTGGATAGCGGAGTGTGCCCTCAATCAGTTTTGCGGCAGCCTGCGCCATGCCCATCGTCTGTTTTTCAAGGCTTTCACGCACACCGCCCCATCTGCCGTCAATTACAGGGCGGATCCCTATTTTCGGATAATTCATAAATCTTTACCTCTCTTATTATTTATTTAATAATTTTAAATACCTATTATATTGCTTTTCCCAAAGATCTGTGTTCTCAGGCTCATAAATGCTGATCTTTTCGCTTTGCCTGATGATTTTTCTGCCCGATTCAATATTGTTTATATCGCCAAGGGCAACCAGCTGAAGCAGAATATTGCCAAGGGCGGTTGCCTCCGCAGGCCCTGCCGCAACAGGTATGCCCGTGCTGCAGGCAGCCATTTTGCAAAGCAGCGGATCTTTGGAGCCGCCGCCGAGCAGATAAAGTTTTTCCAACCTGCGTGAAATGTTATCCTCGATCTGCAAAAGGGCAAATCTGTATTTCATGGCAAGGCTTTCATATACCGTTCTGATGATCTGCCCGTCACTTTGCGGCACTGCCTGCCCCATTTCCCGGCACCTGCTTATGATTTTATGCGGCATACCGCCCGGCAGGGAAAAAGCCGGATCATCCGCATCTATAAAGCACAAAAACGGTTTGGATTCTTTGGCAAGGTTTTCCATATCAGAATAAGAATAGGTTTTGCCCTGCGCCTGAAAATCTTTTTTCAACTGCTGGATCAGCCAAAGGCCGCTGATATTTTTTAGATAATTGATCTTGCCGTTTGCGCCCAATTCATTGGATAGTTCATCCTCCATGCTCTTTTTCGTCATTACGGGAGCATCGCACTCACAGCCGATCAAAGACCACGTGCCGCAGGATAAAAACGCGGCGCTTTCCTGCTGCGCGCTCGGCATGGCGCACACGGCGCACTGCGTATCATGCCCTGCCGCCTTAATGATCTGAATCCCTTTATATTCGCCGGCAGGGGTTGCGCTTTTTACAACGGGCGGCAGAATATGCTGCGGCATACCCGTTAAAGAAACCACTTGGGGATTCCAGTTTTTCGTTTTCGGATCCAGCATCTGAGAAGTGGAGGCAATCGTCTGCTCTGCGCTGACCGCGCCGCAGAGTTCATAAACGATCAGATCCGGAATAAACAGGAATTTCGATATATTTTTGTGTTTCTCCGCCGCAAGCTGAAACAGCGTGTTGATCGGCATGATCTGTATACCGGTAGCGGAATACAGTTCCTCCGGCGGCATCTGTTTAAAGATCTGTTGGGGGAGGCGCTCCGTTCTTTTATCCCGATAGTGAAACGGCTGCGAGATGAGTTTACCGCTGTCATCCAAAAGACCGTAATCCACACCCCAAGTATCAAACGCCATGGAATCTACGCCGCCCAAATCTATTGCAAGATCTATGCCTTTTTTGATCTCCCGCATCAGATAATCAAAATCCCAGCGCAGCGTGCCGTTTTCGGAAACGGGCATATTTTCAAATCTGTGTATCTCTTTATATTTGATCTTTTCTCCGGCGTATTCGGCAAGCACCGCGCGCCCGCTGGACGCGCCGAGGTCAAACGCGAGGACTCTGCTCATTCCGACACCTCCGGATCACTGGTCTTCACCGGCATGCAGCATCTTGTCTTCAGGGTTAAACACCTTATAACCGGGATGGCGGCCGGTCACTCTGTAAAATCCCCTGAGGTCAATCAGTTTCTGAATATTATCTCTGCTGATATCGTGGCTGCCGCCGAGGATGACTGCATTGATGGTGATCTTTGCCCAGAGTTCCAGGCTTTCCATTCTGTAAAACGCAGTGATAACATCACTGCCGACCGCCAGCGCACCGTGATTTTCAAGCAGCATCACATCATGCTCTTCCAAATACGGCTCGATCGCATCCGGCACCTCGGTGGTGGAGGGCGTGCCGTAAGGTGTAAGCGGAACACTGCCGATCACGGAAACATCTTCGATCATATTATACATATCCATCGCCTTATGCGCCACGGCAAACCCCGTTGCTCCCGGCGGATGCGCATGGATCACGCTGAAAACATCCTCTCTTTTTTCATAACAGCGCAGGTGCATTTTGATCTCACTGGACGGACGCAGGCCGGGCGCCGCCTCCAGCACATTGCCTTTTGCATCTATATGAATCAGCTTATCCGGCGTGATAAAGGATTTGCTCATGCCCGTGGGCGTAGCAAGGATCGTACCGTCCTCCAGTTTTGCGCTCACATTGCCGTCGTTTGCCGCTACCCATCCAAGCTGCCACATTTTATGGCACACATCGCATATCTGATCTTTGATCACATCCATATTCATCTTTCAGATCTCCTTTTAAATTAATATCTTCCTACTTTGTATTATACTGTTGATTCACTGCTCTTACTTGGTGTATAATGTGATATATTAGTACGATATTCACTTTTTTTGGGGAGCATTCCGCCTTATGAAATATTCTGATTTTCAGGAAAGAACCACACGCGGCACATTCGGGTTTCCGATCCAGTTATATTATGTTGACCGCGATCATCCGCAGTATGAGATGCCGCTGCACTGGCATATGGAGTGCGAACTGATACTGGTGCTGAAAGGCGTTTTTAACCTTTACGTAAACGGCAGGTCTATAAAACTGAACGGCGGGCAGAGCGCATTTATACCCGGCGGATTTATACACGGCGGCATTCCAGAGAACTGCGTATATGAATGCGTTGTTTTTCAGATGGAAACCTTTTTAGGATCCAGCGCCAAATGCCTGGATGAATACCGCAACGCCTGTGAGAACGGGCAGATCCGCGAACTGATCTTTGAGCGCAACAGCCGAAACGGAAAACTTGCGGACAGCATTTTTGAACTGATGGAAACGGAAAGCCCCGGCTATGTGTTTAAGACAACCGGGCTGCTGTGGCAACTGACCGGGAACCTGATAGAAACCTGTGAAAGATCGGATATCAAAATCAATACAAACAAAATCTACAAGCAAAACGCAAGGATAAAACACGTGCTTGCCAAGATCAGAAACGACTATTCCAAACCGATCAAACTGGAGGACCTTGCGCGCATTGCGGGGCTGAATCCGCAGTATCTTTGCAAAGTCTTTAAACAGGTAACGGGCAAAACACCCATAGACTACCTGAATTACTACAGGATAGAATGCGCCGGGGAGATGCTGTGTTTTGAGTACATGACGGTAACGGAGACCGCGCTGCAATGCGGTTTCGGCGACCTCAGTTACTTTAACCGCCTGTTTAAACGGCAAAAGCACATGTCCCCCACAGAATACAGAAAAAAGCACGCCGGGCTGTGGTCAAAGCAGGCGGAAAGGAAAGAATAAAATGGAAACCGATGAACTGGTAACCGCCTTGCGCCGCAAAAGGGAGATCCTGTTTTCAAAGGACGGCAACCTGCTGCGCGCGCTGAACCGGGAACTGACCGCATGCGACAGGCGCATAGCCATACGCTGGGCGCTGGACGGCGCGAATATATGCGCAAAACGGCTTTTTGAAAAATACCCGTTTGAGGATGCGGCAGCGCAGGCAATAAAAGCGGCGGAAAGCTGGGCGTGCGGAACCATAAAAATGCCGCAGGCAAAGCGGGCGATTTTGGAATGCCACGCGCGGGCAAAAGAGCCGTGGGCGGACGCGGAAGGAAAAGCGCTGTTTCACGCCGTTGGACAGGCGTGCGCAACCGTGCATTCCCAGCGCCATGCCATTGGGCTTGCCGTTTACGAACTGACAGCCGTTGCCAGAAGATACGAACTGAAAACATGCGGCCGGCACATATACGGCAAGATAAGCGAATACAGAGAAAGGCTGAAAAATCTGGAAAAGGATCCCGGCGCTGTGCAGGGGCAGTGGGCGGATTTCATAGAAAGATCGATAAAGAAGCAGAAAGATTCTAACAATATTGTAATATAACAGGGATCTGCTTGAACGAAACGCCGTTATTTGCTAAAATGTATGCCGGAAAGGCTGTGGACTGTAAGACATGTACAAAATACTGATTATTGAGGATGATGAAAGGATCGCCCGCGCGATCAAAAAAGAAGCCGAAAGCTGGGGATTTGCGGCAAAGACCGCAGATGATTTTTCAAATATTTTAGGCGAGTTTTCAGAATACGCCCCGCAATTGGTGCTGCTGGACATATCCCTGCCGTTTTACAACGGCTATTACTGGTGTGAAAAGATCCGCGCCGTTTCCAGCGTGCCGATCCTGTTTATCTCCTCCGCCGCAGACAATATGAATATGGTGATGGCAATGAATATGGGTGCGGATGATTTTATTGCAAAGCCGTTTGATCTGCATGTGCTGATTGCCAAGATGAACGCCCTGCTGCGCAGGGCATATGATTTTGCACCCGCCTCCCCTATCTTGGAACACAGAGGCGCGCTGCTGGACACAGGCAGGGGCGTGCTGGAATATAACGGAAAAACGGTTGAACTGAGCAAGAACGAATACCGGATTCTGCTGGAACTGATGCGAAACAAAGGCAAGGCGGTGAGCCGTGAAAAACTGATGCAAAGCCTTTGGCAGACGGACAGTTTTATTGACGACAATACCCTGACGGTAAACATTAACCGCCTGCGCAAAAAGCTGGACGGCGCAGGATTGCAGAATTTTATTAAAACTAAATTTTCCGTAGGCTACATTGTTGAATAAGGTGATCTATTGAAATTCTTTTTAACGTATTTAAGAAAACGCAGAGCGCTGATTTTGACTTTTCTTTTGTTTTGCCTGATCTTTCTGTGCGCGTTCGTTTTATATCATCTGCCCGCAGGCGCGGTGGTCTACCCTGCCATTGTATGCCTTTGTATCGGCTCGGTGATCGCGGCAGTGGATCTTTCCAAAGCAAGGCACAAGCACAAAACGCTGTGCGAGATCGAAAAAATGCGCGCAGAACTGATAGATAATCTGCCGGAGCGGATTACGCAGGACGATGAAGATTACCAAAATATTATTGCCAGCCTGCGGCAGGAGATCAAAGCAGAGGAAGCGGCGTTCAGCAGCAAATTCAGCGATATGGTGGAATATTACACGGTGTGGGCGCACCAGATCAAAACGCCGATCGCCTCCATGCGCCTGACCCTGCAAAATGAAGATTCCCCGCTTTCCCGAACAATCAGTGATGATTTGTTCAGGATTGAGCAATATGTTGAAATGGTGCTCTGTTATCTGCGCCTGGGCAGTGAGAGCACGGATTATGTGATTGCAAAACAGGATCTGGATAAACTGTTAAAACAGGCGTTTCGGCATTTTTCCGGTCAGTTCATTTCAAAAAAACTGAAACTGGAATATGAAGAAACACCATTTAAGGCGCTTACGGACGAAAAATGGCTTTTGTTTGTGATTGAGCAGATCCTTTCCAACGCCGTAAAATACACGCCCTCCGGCGGCGAAATCAGAGTTTCCATGAAAACACCGGGTATACTTTGCATAAAGGACACCGGCATTGGCATCGCGCCCGAAGATCTGCCCAGAATATTTGAACGCGGCTACACCGGTTTGAACGGCAGGGCGGATAAAAAAGCAAGCGGACTCGGTCTTTATCTGTGCAAACGGATCTGCGATAACCTGAACCACCGCATATGGGCGGAATCCGGCGAAGGCACCGCGGTTTATTTGGATCTGAGAAGCAAAAAACTGGAAACGGAATAGTTTTTTCACTTCTTACAACACCGTAAGAAATGCGCGGGGAAATGTAAGCACATTCGATGGCTTGCATTTCCCCTTCCTGCTATAATGACAGCAGGAAAGGAGAGATACGAATGAGTATTCTTGAAGTAAAACAAATCAAAAAGATCTATCAGACCCGCTTCGGCGGAAATCAGGTAACGGCGCTGCGCAATGTTTCATTCAGCGTTGAGCAGGGCGAATATGTTGCGGTAATGGGTGAATCCGGCTCCGGAAAAACAACGCTTTTAAACATTCTTGCCGCGCTGGACAAACCCACATCCGGCACGGTCAGAATCGCCGGGGAAGACATTTCCTCTATCCGGGAAAAGAATATTGCCGCATTCAGAAGGCAAAACATCGGCTTTGTATTTCAGGATTTCAGCCTGCTGGACACGTTTTCCGTGGAGGACAATATTTATCTTCCGCTGGTGCTTGCGGGCATGAAGTATGAGGAGATGCACCGCCTGCTGCCGCCGATCGCCGCCCAACTGGGCATAACGGAGATCTTGAAAAAATATCCTTACGAGATCTCAGGCGGTCAGAAACAGAGAGCGGCAGTTGCCAGAGCCGTAATAACAAATCCGAAACTGATTCTGGCAGATGAACCCACGGGCGCGCTGGATTCCAAGGCAACGGACGAACTGTTAAGGCTGTTTGAGGAGATCAATGCCGCCGGGCACACGATCGTGATGGTAACCCACTCCGTTAAGGCGGCAAGCCACGCGGGCAGAGTGCTTTTCATTAAAGACGGCGAGGTGTTTCACCAGCTTTACCGCGGCGGCTGCACGGACGAACAACTTTACCAGCGCATTTCCGACACGCTGACCATGCTTGCTACGGGCGGTGATGCCGTATGAAAAAAGCATTTTACCTGCGCCTTGCATGGGACGGCATAAAAAAGAATAAAAAACTGTACCTGCCGTATATTTTGACCTGTGTGGGAATGATCGCCATGTTTTACATTGTGGCGTTTTTAAGCAAAGACGAATCCATGCTTGAAGTAAAGGGCGGCGAACAGATACAGGGCATTCTGGTTTTCGGCACCTATGTGCTTGGAATTTTTTCTTTGCTGATCCTGTTTTACACCAATTCCTTTTTAATACGCAGAAGAAAAAAGGAATTCGGCCTTTACAACATTCTGGGAATGGATAAAATCAATCTTTCCAGAGTTCTGTTTTGGGAAAACGCCGTAATCTTCTGCATATCCATGGCAGCGGGTCTGGCGTGCGGACTGCTGTTTTCAAAATTCGCCCAGCTTTTAATGGTAAACATTTTAACTGCCGGCGCAGATTTTTCATTAAGCGTTTCGCCGGATTCCATAGGCACAACGTTTTTATGGTTTGCCGTGATCTTTATTTTGATCCTGCTCAGTGCGCTGCGGCAGATCCATATGACCAACCCGGTTGACCTGCTGAAAAGCGAAAGCACCGGCGAAAAGCCGCCGAAAGCGAACTGGGTGATTGCCGTACTCGGCGCGCTGATCCTTGCCGGCGCCTATGTGATTGCCGTTACGATCACCAATCCCATGGCGGCGATCTTAATGTACTTCGTTGCCGTCATTATGGTTATCGTTGCAACCTATATGCTGTTTATCTCCGGCTCCGTTGCGCTTTGCAAGGCGCTGCAGAAAAACAAGCATTATTACTACAAAACCAATCATTTTATATCCGTTTCCACCATGGCATACCGAATGAAAAGAAACGGTGCGGGGCTTGCCTCCATCTGCATACTCAGCACAATGGTGCTTGTTATGATTTCCTGCACGGTGTGCCTGTATACCGGCATGGACGACAGCCTGCGCGCACGCTATCCCCGCGATCTGGTAATAGATATTACCGCTGCGCAGGACGGCAGTATTGATGACAGCATCATAAACGGCACAAATGATATATTTGAAAGAACGGCAAAAGAAAGCGGCGTTACCCCGCTGAACAAGATCAGTTACCGCCTTTCAGATTTTACCGCAAATGTCAGCGGCAGCGATTTTCAGATCGTTACGAACGGTTTTTATAACAGCAGTGCATATAATGTGCTGATCGTGCCGCTGGAGGACTACAACCGCCTGATGGGCAAAAACGAAACGCTTGGGGAAAACGAGGCGATCGCCTACACAACAAAACTTTCGGACTATGACGAAAGCACGGTCAACATCAACGATACAGGCGAATTGAAGATCAAAAAATATGTGGATGACTACATCGGCTACGGAATCGATACCAGTTCTGTAAACGACAGCATTTATCTTTTTGTGCCGAATTACGACGAATATATTGCCCGGTTTGCGGATATAACGGAACCAAACGGCAACAAGGTCATGAGCTCGCATTATATCATAGGTTCGGATTTTGATTGTGAAACAGAAAAACTATACGATCTGACCGATGCGTTTGACAAAAACATACATGCAAACACAACGCTGACCGCAGCAAGCTGCGGCTTTTCCATTGAAAGTATTGCCGGCAGCTTAGATATGTTTATGGGGCTTTACGGCGGATTGTTTTTCCTTGGGATCCTGCTTGGCATCGTATTCGTTTTTGCCGCGGTGCTGATCATGTACTACAAACAGATCTCCGAGGGGTATGAGGACCACTCGCGGTTTGATATTATGAAAAAAGTGGGCATGACGGAAAAAGAGATCAAAAAGAGCATTAACTCACAGGTGCTCACCGTCTTTTTCGCGCCGCTGATCATGGCGGGAATCCACCTTGCATTCAATTTTCCGCTGATCAACCGAACAATCACGCTGCTCGGTTTCACAAACCCGGCTCTGCTGATCGGCACAACGGTTGCCTGTTTCCTGGTCTTTGCGGTTTTGTATGTGATCGTTTACCGCATTACTTCCCGATCCTACTATACGATCGTTACCGGCGGAAGGGAATAACAAATACAAACACAAAAGCGCCGAATATCCAATATGGGTATTCGGTGCTTTTTTCTGAAAAATGCACAATGTATTCTGATTCTTTTGGTCTGCTCTGTTTTTTAAGGATTCTCTTTCCGTTCAACATATAACTTTCAAAATAATTTAAAATCGTGCAGGGAATAAACAGTGACAAATCGGATTTATTATTGTACAATGGTGGGGCAATACAACATTTTACACCGCTCTGCATACGGCAAACCGGAATGCAGCGCACCGATTCTATGGAACGATTTTCACGGAGGTCACTATGCTGGAGATCAAAAACAAAAAATTTTATATGGACGGCAAGCCTTTCAGCATCTATTCCGGGGCAATGCACTATTTCCGCATCCTGCCCGAATACTGGGAGGACAGATTAACCAAACTGAAAGCCGCCGGGTTCAACACAGTTGAAACGTATGTTTGCTGGAATCTGCACGAGCCGAAACCGGGCGAATTCTGCTTTGACGGAATGCTGGATATTGTAAGATTTATAGAGACCGCAAAAAAAGCGGGCTTATACTGCATTGTGCGCCCCGGGCCCTATATTTGCGCAGAATGGGATTTCGGCGGTCTGCCGGCATGGCTCTTGAAAGACAAAAACATGCAGATCAGATGCTGCTATCCGGATTACCTGAAAGCCGTGGAGCGGTTTTACAAAGCCCTGCTCCCAAAGCTGGCGCCCCTGCTTGAAACAAACGGCGGAAACATTATTGCCATGCAGGTGGAAAACGAATACGGCTCATACGGCAATGATAAGGAATACCTGAGATACATAGAAAAACTGATGCGCGACTGCGGTATAGACGTACTTTATTTTACCTCTGACGGGAACTGGAAAAACATGCTTTCCGGCGGATCGCTGCCCGATATTTATAAGGTGCTCAACTTCGGCTCCAAGGCAAAAACGGCTTTTGGCTGCCTGAAAGATTTTGAAAATAACGGCCCGAACATGTGCGGAGAATTCTGGTGCGGCTGGTTTGACCACTGGCGTGACAAACATCACACAAGAGACGCCGGTTCCGTTGGCAAGGAGATCCGTGATTTTCTGGATACCGGCGCAAGTTTTAATTTTTATATGTTCCACGGCGGCACGAATTTCGGATTCACCGCCGGTGCAAATTTCAACCCCGGAGAGGGGTATCAGCCCACCGTTACAAGTTATGATTACTGCGCGCTTTTAAACGAATGGGGCGATTACACCCCGGCATATCACGAGGTTAGAAAGATCCTCTGTGAACATCAGGGCATAGAAACGGGTGCTCTGCCGCCTGCGCCGAAGTTACAATCCATCGGCACGGTAGAACTGAATGAATTTGCCCCGCTGTTTGATAATCTTTGCAATATTGCAGAAAAGCACAGGGCAGCCGTGCCGGAAAGCATGGAATACTTTGGTCAGAATTTCGGCCTGATCTATTATGAAACGGTACTCAGCGGAAAATATGACCTATCGCCCATAGAATTCCGAAACGTGCACGATTTCGGCTACGTCTACTTTGATGGAAAACTGAAAAAGCGAATAGACAGAACACAGTACACCGTAAAAAAGAAAGGGATTCAATCCCTTTTTGGGCTGAAAAGGGAAGAAAAATTTTTGATGCCCGCGCTCAGCGGCAACCGAAAGATCGGCGTTTTGGTAGACAGTATGGGTCGTGTAAACTACGGCGATCAGATAATGGACCGCAAGGGCATGACGGATATTTACATAGGCAATCAGCGGCAGATGGGATACGATGTGTACACTATGCCGCTGGACAATTTGGATAAACTGGAATACACCGCAAAGGCGGATTCCCTGCCCGTATTTCTGCGCGGCAGATTCAAAACATCCTCCAAAGCGGACTGCTTTGTGCACCTGAGCGGATTTCAGAAGGGTTATGTATGGGTAAACGGTTTCAACCTTGGAAGATACTGGAACGTAGGCCCGCAGAGGTCGCTTTACCTGCCGGGCGCGCTGCTGAAAGAGGAAAATGAGATCATTGTGCTTGAAATGGAAAGTTTCTCTAAAAACCGAGTAACCCTAACAGATCAGCATGACCTTGGCTGAACCTAAAAACGAAAAACAAAACAGGGCCTTGCCGTTGTTGCAGGGCTCTTTTTTATAAGTTATTAAATTGGGGAGCAACATGGGGGGCAATGAACGAGGCAAAAACAGCGAATGTAAAGCAAGTGAAACATACTTAGTTTTAAAATTCCGCATAATTAAGCCGAACAGCAGATAAAAAAATAACAAGCAGATTAAAAACCTGCCTTACATGGTCGAGGTGACTCTGATTTTCCACTCTTTATCGGAACCTCCTCGGGAGGTTCCTCCCGAACACCTGCGCCGCTCCGCGGCTGTGTGTTCGGAAACTCGTCCGCAAGTTCAAATCTTGCTGCAATAAAAAAACAGGATACCAAACGGTATCCTGCTTCTTTTGGTCGAGGTGACCCTGATTTTCCACTCTTTATCGGAACCTCCTCAGGAGGTTCCTCCCGAACACCTGCGCCGCTTCGCGGCTGTGTGTTCGGAAACTCGTCCGCAAGTTCAAATCTTGCTGCAATAAAAAAACAGGATACCAAACGGTATCCTGCTTCTTTTGGTCGAGGTGACAAGATTTGAACTTGCGGCCCCCACGTCCCGAACGTGGTGCTCTACCAAACTGAGCCACACCTCGATTGATTTTGCACTTGATATTATTACACATTTTCAGGAAATTTGCAATAGTTATTTTTTTGAAATTGTAATATTTCTGTTTTTTGACATATTCACCGGGATATGGTAACATAATTTTATAACTATTTACCAAAACGGGGGTCAAAATTATGAAAAAATGGATCGCTGCCGCGCTTTCTGTGGTTATGGCGGTTACTGCGACGCTGCCGGCATACGCTGCCGACAATGCGCAGCTTAATATATCCGCAGACAAGATTTCCCATGATGTTTCGGATATGCTTTACGGAATTTTTATTGAGGACATTTCCAAAGCGGGCGACGGCGGCCTGGTTTCCAACCTGGTTTACAACAACAGCTTTGAATACAATGACACCAGCGAGGAAAACGCCGCTCTGAACGAATCCTACTGGACTTTTACCAACATAGACCACAAGATTTCCACGCAGGATCCGATGAACGAAAACAACACCCACTATGAAGAACTTTCCGTTTCCGGAACAGGGCGGATCACAAATCTGGGCTGCGTTGAACACTGGGACTACAAAACATATGACCCGAACAAAAAATTACAGCAGACGGCAGATATGGGCTTTAAGGAAGGCTTGGAATATGATTTTTCCTGCTACATAAAAAATGTTGATTTTGACGGCACTGTGCAGGTTTATCTGGACGGAGACAAAAACCCTGCTTCCGCCTACCAGTTGGACATTTCCAACACGCAGGCAGACTGGCGCAAGATCGAGACGACCCTGAAATCCGCCGCAACGGAAGACGGCGGGCTGACGATAGAATTCAGCGGCACCGGCACACTTTATATGGATTTTGTGCAGCTGATTCCGCACGACGCCTACGGCTACGGGCAGGACGAGTGGCAGTACACCACGCTGCGCGCTGATCTGGTTGACGCCATTCAAAAGCTGGATCCCTCCTTTATCAGATTCCCCGGCGGCTGTTTCTGTGAAGGAGATTCACTGGAAAGGCTGTTTGACTGGAAAGCAACGATCGGTCCGCTTGAGGAGCGCGAGCAGAGTTACAACGTCTGGAGAAACGATGACGCCGGCGATTATTATATCAATTCAAACGCCATGGGCTACGGCGAATATTTCAATCTTTGCGCAGATCTGGGCGCAGAGCCGATCCCCTGTCTGAACGTGGGCCTGACCTGCCAGGGCAGAAACGGATTCGACATCAATGTGGACGCGCGGGAAAAACTTTCCATGACGGACGATCAGTTCAGGCAATATCTGATTGATGTGCGCGGCTATGCGCAGGACGATACGGACGGAATAGAGAGCAGGATTGAAGAAGTAAACGCCCTTGGCTACACGAGCGAAGCGGATTTTGACGCTTATCTGGAAACCATTGCGCTGACCCCGGGCACAGCGGAGTGGGAAAATTACGTGCAGGATATTCTGGACCTGATTGAATACGCAAACGGAGACGCCACCACCACATATTGGGGCGCCATCCGAGCGGCAAACGGGCACGAACAGCCGTATGATCTGAAATACATAGGCCTTGGAAACGAAAACTGGGGCGACGTTTACTGGCGCAATTTTGACGCGCTTTACAAAGAAGTTAAAGCCGTTTACCCGGATATTACTGTGATCACAACTTCCGGCACATGGCTTGGCGGCGCGGATTTTGACCGCGCATGGGAAGAGGCAAATTCCAAATACAGAGACTGCTATGTTGACGAGCATTATTATACAAATGACAGTTATATGTATGAGATCAACAACAGATATGACAGTTATGACCGTGACGGAGCAAAAGTATTTGTTGGCGAATATGCTGCCACATCGCCTGGTATAGGCACCATACAAACAAAGAGCAACCTGCTGGAGGCAATAGAAGAGGCAGCCTATATGACCGGCTTTGAGCGCAACAGCGACGTAGTTGCCATGACGGCATACGCGCCGACCTTTGCAAAGATCAATTCCCAGAACTGGGCGGTAAACATGATTTGGTTTGATTCCCAGAAAACGGTGCTTACCCCCTCTTACTTTACACAGATGCTCTATGCAAACAACATTGGCACAAACTACGTTGACGCGTCCTTTGCCGGTGATATTCCCGTAACCGAACTGGCGCAGTCCGTAACTGTAAATGAAGAAGAACAGGCAATTTATATTAAACTGGTTAATTCAAGCGGCAGTGAACGAGCCGTAGACCTGAATCTCAGCGGATTCGGCAATATCAACTACGCGTCCAATCAGTATATCTGTGCCGATTATAAATCGGCATGCAATGAGATCAACACAGAATATTACGTTGCGCCGCAGGAAGAGCAGCTTGCCGTAAACGGAGAGACCGTTACGGTAAACACAGGCAAATACAGTGTAAACGTGATCCGCATTGCATACGGCAGCAATGACGGCAGCACACTGTATCAGCTGCCGGAAGATCTGCCGGAACAGGTATCGGGCTATCTGCCGCCTGCGCTGCGGGTTGCCATTCCCTGCGTGATCGGCGTTGTGGTGGCCGGCGCAGTGATTGCGGTGATCGCGGTCAAGATATCCAATAAAAAGAAGAAGAGAAGTTAAATGAAAAAGATTACAGCAGTATTTTTGGCATTGATTCTAACTATGTTTTCCTTTACAGCCTGCTCCGCCGAGCCGGTCTATTCCGGCATAGAACGAACGGCAAGCGCCGGTGTGGCGGCAGTTACATTCAACTGCGCGGCGCCATGGGGCAGTTTACTGAAAGGCACACAATCCTCTGCCCGGGTTAAAAAATTTGCGGCATATATGAACGCCGTGAAACCGGATTTTATCGGCACGCAGGAGATGAACAACGACTGGCTGAGCGAACTCAGCGAACAGATGGCGGATTATGAATTCTACGGCGTTGCCCGCGGCGGAGACAAAAATGAAAAGCAATCCGAGCTGAACGCCGTTTTCTGGCTGAAAGACAAATACACACTGATAGACAGCGGCACATTCTGGCTTTCCGAAACACCGGAAAAAGAGAGCCGCTACACCGGCGCCGGCTGTAACCGGGTGTGCACGTGGGTACTGCTGCAAAACAAAGAAACCAATGCGCAATACCTGCATATGAATACGCATCTGGACAACATGAGCGAAGAGGCGCAGGGATACGGGGCAAATGTGATTTTGGCAGAAGAGCGAAAGCTGACTGCCCAATACCCCAATGCGGCGGTGATCCTGACCGGCGATTTTAACCAGACGCGCGGTATGCGCGCGCACAGTGCAGTATCCGCCGTGCTGAATGATTCGCTCACTGCCGCCGAAAGCGGAGAGATCAAAGGCACCTATCAGGAATGGGGCGAACAGGAGAATGCCGAACCGATTGATTTTATCTTTTCATCCGGTGATCTGACGGCTGTAAATTACGAAGTTTTAGATGATCTGTCAAACGGTTATGTAAGCGACCATTATGGTGTATATACTGAATTCGTTACAGTTTGAGAACAAGTGATTTATAAATCAGTCAGGGTTTTACTTATATTTATTTTAAATCACAAAATTTTTAACAATTGATTTTATATAAAGCAATAGGAAGTCATCTCTCACTTATGCCATTGCTGTTCCTCTCAACAAAACATATGTTAATGCTTTGTTGTATCAATAAAGTTAAAAATAAATAATATGTGCAGAGACGGATACCCGCATCTGTCCAAGTTAAAGACACTTGTTATAAAGAGTAAATGCCGCATAAGCACTTGGTTTATGCGGCATTACGCTTTCCGCATCGTCAGCACAAGCTGCATATCATTCGTCCTGCCTCAAGCGGCAGGTCTTATTCATTCCGCTGCGCCTCCTCTCCCCAAAAAGTTGTAAAAACTTTTTGGGGGCACCGATAAGGGCAGTACCGTTGTACGGCACTCGCTCGCAGGAAAACGAAATTCAGCCCGGGTTCCCGCAGTCTCTTCAGCGTGCAGAACCGCACTCTTTTCTAAAAGAACACTTTTTCTGCACGCTGACAGCGGTATCGTCATGCCGCTGTATTTTTTATGAAAAAAAGATTGCTTGTGACGTTGCGTAATGATTTATACTATAAACAGAACAGAAAGGGTGATGATCATGGAAAAGCACGGGGCAACCCCGCAGGGCTATTTGACGGTTGGCGAGGCGGCAAACAAAATGGGCGTTACCGTTCGCACGCTGCAATATTATGACAGGGAAGGTCTGCTTGCCCCTTCCGCACAAAGCGAGGGCGGACGCAGACTATATACGGACAAAGACCTGATAAAACTGCATCAGATCCTATCCCTAAAATCGCTTGGCTTTTCTTTGCGCGATATTAAGCAGCGCCTTATATCGCTTGAAACACCTGCTGAAGTCGCGAATGCGCTTACGGAGCAGGCAAAGGCTATACGCGAAAAAATAAAACAGCTGCAGACATCTTTAAAGGCAATAGAACAGCTAAAAGCAGAAGTGTTGCAAATGCAGACCGTCAATTTTAAAAAGTATGCCGATATTATTGTGAATCTGCAAATGAAGAATGACTCTTATTATTTGATTAAGCGTTTTGATGATGATACGCTGGACCATATACGCAGTCGGTTTGATAAGGAAAGCGGCTTGGATTTTATGGACAGATTTAACCGCCTGAGTGATGAAATCGTACAGCTCAAAACGGAAAACATACCGCCTGAAAGCGAAAAATGCCAACAGGTTGTAAAAGAATACTGGAATTTAATTATGGAGTTTACCAACGGCGACATGCGTATGCTGCCGCAATTAACGGAAATCGGAAACATTGATACCGCCGCAAACCCATGGGAGGAACGGCAAAAGATCGTAAACGAGTATTTAGAGCCTGCTTTGCAGATCTATTTTTCCAAACTGGGAAGCAATCCGTTTGAGGGGGAAAAGCAGTGAAAAGCGCAATACAGGTATGTGCATTAAAGAAAAGTTATGACGACCATATGGTTCTTAAAGGGCTGAATCTTCAAATTGAAAAAGGGGAAATTTTTGCCCTGCTCGGTATTAACGGAGCAGGAAAGACCACTGCGCTTGAATGCATGGAAGGCCTGAGAAAATATGACAGCGGCACGATCTCCGTAAACGGCAAAACCGGAATCCAGCTGCAATCCGCCTCCCTGCCGGCGCACATAAAGCCGCTGGAAGCGATAAAACTTTTTTCCAAATGGAACCGGACAACGGCGGATGAGCCTATGCTTGACGCACTTGGCATCCGGGAAATAAAAAGCAAACAGTATTGCCAATTATCCACCGGGCAGAAACGCCGGCTGCACCTGATGCTTGCCCTGACCGGCAATCCGGATATCGTTTTTTTAGACGAACCGACCGCCGGGCTGGACGTTTCCGGCAGGCTGGAACTGCACAAACAGATACGAAATCTCAGATCTCTTGGAAAAACCATTATTTTGGCAAGCCATGACATGGCGGAAGTGGAAACCCTTTGCGACCGTATTGCGATCCTGAACGAAGGGCTGATCGTATTCTGCGGCACGCCTGCCGAACTTACGGAAAAGATAGGGATAAACTATTTGATCCAAATCAAAACGCAAGCGGGGGATCGCACTTTGAAAACAAACAATATTACAGACACATTGCTTTCTCTGCTTGGAGAACTCAAACAAAAGGGAATCAAAGTAACCGATATCAAGGTGGACAGGGGCACGCTGGAACAGCACTTTCTGGAAATTGCAGGGAGGAAAAGAAAATGAGCGGCTTTTTATACAGCATTGCATTACAGCTGAAACTGGATATCCGTAGCAGATCTTTACTTGTAACCTGTTATATCGTTCCGCTGATCTTCTTTTTGCTGATGGGCGGCATATTTACCTCCGTAATGCCGGAAATGAAAACCACGCTGACACAATCCATGACGGTCATGAGCGTTTCCATGGTCGCGTTTATCGGGCTGCCGCCATCGCTGACAGAAACTTATTCCGGCGATATCAAAAAAGTATACAAAGCAAACGGCGTGCCGTTATATTGCGGCGTGCTTGCCATGTTCATTTCCGCTTTTGTGCATTTAATGATCATGAGCCTGATTCTTCTGCTGCTTGCGCCTGCCGTGTTTGGTGCGGCGGTACCCGGCAGTTTACCGCACTACTTTGCCGCGCTGGCGGTATACATCGCCGTTTCCCTGGGCATAGGTTGCGTTCTGGGGCTGACCGTAAAGAGTCAGTCAAAACTGACTATGGCGGCGCAGCTTATATTTTTACCCTCCATCATGCTTTCCGGCATCCTGTTTCCGGCAGACCTGCTGCCTGATTTTTTGAAAACTGCGGGAAAACTGTTTCCGGCGCCGTGGGGCTACGCATGTATGTTAAACGACGGATTGCGGCCGGAAAACCTGTGGTATATGCTTCTTTTGCTCTGCCTTGCCGCTTTCTTATGCGCAATACTTTTAAAAAAACAATCTGCCGCGTAAATGAAAAAGGCACAAAATGCAAACCCATCGACCCCATAAGTTTAACACTTTTGTATTTTGCCTGTGGCATAAGGCAAACTATGACATAGAATAGTTAAGGCAGGATCAGTAAATTTACCTAAAATTTAAAAATTGACAGGGGCGGATCTATTCTTTATAATATGATTAGAGTTAGTTTATTCTAACTACTACGAAACAGCGGTGATAAAATTGTATATCAAAGTCATTCAGGGCTTGCTGCTGCCGTTTTTGGGCACGGTGCTCGGCGCGGCGTGCGTATTCTTTATGAAAAATGAACTGAATCAAAAGATTCAGCGCATTTTTACGGGATTCGCAGGCGGCGTAATGGTTGCGGCAAGCGTTTGGAGTCTGCTGATCCCCGCAATGGAACAGGCAGACTATATGGGAAAATTATCCTTTATTCCGGCAGTGGTGGGCTTCTGGGCAGGCGTGCTTTTTCTTCTGCTGCTCGACAATATTGTTCCGCACCTGCATCTGGACAGCAATGATGCCGAAGGGCCGAAGAGCGCGCTTTCCAGATCGGCAAAACTTGTGCTTGCCGTTACATTGCACAACATACCCGAAGGCATGGCTGTTGGCGTTGTTTACGCTGCGCTGCTCTCCGGCAGCACGGATATCACAGTTACGGGAGCACTGGCGCTCTCGCTTGGAATTGCAATACAGAATTTTCCCGAAGGGGCAATCCTCTCCATGCCGCTGCACAGCAGGGGCACCGGCAAAATGAAATCTTTTATCGGCGGCGCGCTCTCCGGCATTGTGGAGCCGATCGGCGCGGTCATTACCATACTTGCGGCAAGTTTTGTTACGCCGATACTGCCTTACCTGCTGAGTTTTGCCGCGGGCGCCATGATCTATGTGGTTGTGGAGGAACTGATACCCGAAATGAGCAGCGGCAAGCATTCCAACATAGGCACGCTCTGCTTTGCGCTTGGTTTTACCCTGATGCTGGCGCTGGATGTTGCCCTTGGCTAAAAACAAAAGGCATGCAGACCTGAAACGGTTTGCACGCCTTTTATTATGCCGTTTTTAATAGCCGAATGTATTTGAATTCTTGGCAGCCGCTTTTGCGGACATGGTATTTGCTGCTGCATACCGGCTTTCGGTTGGGGCGACGGGGCACATCAGCACCTTGCCCGTTCCCCTGTACACATTCACAAGCCCTTCCCCGCTGACCGCCGAGCCGGCAAGTGATCTTGTGGTTCGCTCTACGGTGAATTTCAGGGAAGAAGTCCAGCAAACGGCAAGATTGCCGTCAATCTTAAGTTCATCATTATCCAGTTCCACCTCTATCAGCTCATCAGCCGGAACATTGCTTTCCAAAACGGCAACTCCCCTGCCCGTAAGGCTTAAGTTGAACAGCCCTTCGCCGCCCGCTACAGCGGAGGAGATATTGGAACGCGCCGTGATATTGCGCTGCACGGTGCCCTCGCAGGCAAGGAACATACCGTCCTCCACCGTCATGCCGCACCCCCACTCGGACACCTCCTGCAAAACGATAAATTTATAGGTAGGCTCCAGCACAAGCAGGCCTGTTCCTGTATATTCCGGTTTGACTGCGGATTCTTTGGTTACAGCGCCTTTCACCAGTTTCCCAAGCAGATCGCCTACGCCTTTAATGCCGCTTGTTGCCCGCACCGCACCTGCGGTCCACTGCATGGCACCCGCCTGTGTGATCACGGAATTTCCGTTCAGCTCTGCGATAACCTGCCGCCTTCTGACATCCATTTTGCTCATAAAATATTCCGTTTGGGCATTAAAGGCAGATACGCTGAGGTCTTTTTCATATTCCAGCACTTTAAAGCACCCGAGCGCATGGATGATTCTGCGGTTTTGATTGCTTAAATTGTTTACTTTTACAGACATCTTTCTTCTCCTTTTACAGTATAAAGCGGCAATGCGCCGTTACATTTTATCCTGATATGCCGCGCGGCGCATTGCCGTTTTGATATCAAACAGGCATTCGTATTCATACCAGGGCGCCTCTTCCCTAACGATTTTGGCAAGTTCGGGGCAAAGTTCGCGGCTGATGATATATTTTTTGATCAAAAACTCTTTTCTTACATTTTTTGTGAGATAGGATTTATGGATCAGTGAAAAATCGGTAAGCAAAAGGAAAACACCCTGCTGATATTTGGTAAAATCATTGGTGGGAATATCGATCAGCTTTGCCTGCGGCGAAGTTTCCAGCATATTGCCGTCCATCAGATCTTTTACCCGGCGCAATACTGCCGGGGCAAGTTCTGATTTTTTGATTCTTTTTATATTTTGCGGGCTGTTGTAAACGGTTACGTTATACATATTCAGCCAGCATTCCGCCGTTACGATATCTTTTGTGTAATTATCGGTATCCGAGAGCTCCGCCGTGTAGAGCACAATATCCTCCTCAAAATGATCCCTGCCCTTCAGCGCAAAAGAAAGCGCCACATACAGTGATTTCGTAAAATCAATAAACGGCGATACATCCAGATAATGCTGAGCAAAAGCACACAGTTCATAAAGGCGATAGCGTGTTACACTGCCGAACACATGCTGAAAAATATTATAAAATTCGCCCATATTTTTATAATAATCCAGCAGAAATTCGCTGTTGATATCGGCAACCGGCTCATCGCTGCGCAAAAGTTTTTGCTTATCCCGCAAAAGAGTCGGGATCAGCGGGCGGGAGAGATCATTGATCCTCTCGCCCCGGTAAAAGATCTTTCGGTTTGGATTTGAAAAATCCTGATCAAACGGTTGCTTAATACGCTGATAAAAGCTTTGTGAATCTTCGATTCTGATCTCGCTTACGCTGAAATCAAAATCCAGTTCATCCTCTATTTTCCTGCCGATATCGTTAAAAAGGTTTAATTTTCGCTCCATAAATAACCACCTGTTTCATTATACTATAGAAAGATTGTGAAAAAAAGAGCAAATCTTAATCTTTCCATTGATTTTAAGAATATAAAATGTTATTATAATGGCGAAAAAACAAGAAGGAGCATTTTAATATATGAGAGGTATTAAAACAACCAAATCCAGACTCAGAAAGATCATTTTTACGGAAGTTGCAAAAATGGCTTTTGAGGGATGGGATGAAAAGAAATTTGAAAACCTGCCCTATAAGATCATTCAGGGCGATGTAGCCCAGTACAGAGACAGCGTTTTCGTTGAACGCGAGGTAGTTGCGGAAAGGCTTAGAGCGGCAATGGGCGTTTCCCTGAGGGATTTTAATGATTTTGCCTCGATCTGCGAGGGCGTGGATGAAAGTTTGGTGGACGAGAAATACTATGAACCGCCGCTGATAGATATTATTAAATTTGCCTGCAACAGATGTCCGGAAAACCGGATTTTCGTTACGGACGCCTGCCAAAACTGCCTGGAGCACCCATGTGTGGAAGTATGCCCCAAAAAGGCGGTTTCTATTAAAAACGGCAGATCCTTTATTGACGAGGAAAAATGCGTGAAATGCGGCATGTGCATGAACGCGTGCAGTTATCACGCTATCGTAAGGCAAGAGCGCCCCTGCGCAAAAGTATGCGGCATGAACGCCATTAAATCCGACGCTTTGGGCAGAGCGGAAATAGACCCGGATAAATGCGTATCCTGCGGCATGTGCCTTGTAAACTGCCCGTTTGGCGCCATTATAGACAAAAGCCAGATCTATCAAACGATAACGGCTCTCAAAAGCAAAACGCCGGTTTACGCTGCGATCGCTCCTGCGTTTGCAGGCCAGTTTGGCAATGTAAGCACCGGCAAGATCAGAACCGCGTTTAAGGAACTCGGCTTTGAGGACGTTGTCGAAGTGGCGGTCGGCGCCGATCTCTGCACCATAGAAGAAGCACAGGACTTTATGAAAGAAGTGCCTGAAAAACAGCCGTTCATGGCAACTTCCTGCTGCCCGGCATGGTCTGTTATGGCGAAAAAACTTTTCCCCGAATTTGCCTCCTACATCTCCATGGCGCTGACGCCGATGGTGCTCACCGCGCGCCTGATCAAAGAAAAGCACCCGGAATGCAAAGTGGTTTTCGTTGGCCCGTGCGCCGCTAAAAAACTGGAGGCAAGCCGCAGAACGATCAGAAGTTATGTGGATTTCGTGCTGACCTTTGAGGAATTCAGTTCCATTTTGGAGGCAAAGAACATAGATATTGCCCAGTGTGAGGAAGACGAACCGCTTGGCAGCGAATCAAGCGGAGACGGAAAAGGCTTTGCCGTCAGCGGCGGTGTTGCCAAGGCCGTAAAAGACGCGATCAACAAGCTGGATCCAAACCGTGAAGTGCTGACCGCCAGAGCGGAAGGTCTGCCGGAATGCCGCAAGATGCTGCAGCTTGCAAAAGCGGGCAAATATAACGGCTATCTTTTGGAGGGCATGGCTTGCCCGGGCGGCTGCGTTGCCGGCGCGGGAACGATTGCACCGGTCAAGAAATCCACCGTTGCCGTTACCCAGATGGCGCAGAATTCCGAAGAGCAGAATGTTTTAAGTTCCAAATATAAAGAATATCTGCGAATTCTGGAAGAAAAATAAACAAATAAGCCGTAAAAAGCGCTTTTCTGCCCTGCCTTTGGATAGAAAAGCGCTTTTATATTGCACAATATATCAAAAATTTGTTTACCTACCGCACAGATCTTTCAGAAATTATGAAATATTTTAAAAAATTGTTACAACAATTTAAATATTGTCATTACAAGATTGCCACAACTGTAATAATATGTTATGATTTACAAAGAAAGGCGGTGCGGGTATGGCAAAAGAAACCAAAATGCATATACTCAGAGGATTTTCCCAGCTTTTGGATCATAACGATTTTGATAAGATAACGGTTACGATGCTTGTTGAAAAATGCAATATCAGCAGGCAGACCTTTTACTACCATTTTGCAGATATTCAGGCGCTGATCAACTGGGGTGTGCAGCAATATACGCACGGCTGTGTGGAAACAGCCAAAAACGCAAAGGATATGAAAGAAGCCACCATCATCTACCTGAATGAAATTGAAAAAAACAAATTGTTTTTAAAGAAATGCCTGTCCTCATCTCTGGGGCAGTATATGACAAAACTGATCCGAAACAGCATTATTGAGTATTCCACCGAATTTTACTACCGCTCCATCAAAACGGAATACGCAAGGGCGGATATTGCGCAATTCATTATAGAATTTACCGCAAACGGCGTTGCCGGTTTTATATTATCCCATATGCTGGACGATGATAAAGTAGATATTAAAGACCTTGCCGAAAAAATGTATGACTGCGTTTTTTCCAGGCTTGCAAACGGCAATACTCCATCCGGCAGCAACGAATGACAGAAATCACAAATTTCACCCGAATGATTAAGATCCCCCGGCTCTTTTACTGCCGGGGGATCCTGCTTTATACAAACTGATTGATTTTTGGATCATACCGGTAGCCGATGGAATCCAGCTTTTCCGTAATCTCCTTTTTGCTGTAACCGCCGGCTGCACACAATGCATCCAGACTGTTGTAATGATCTCTTAACTGTGTATTGACTGCGCTGAGCAGCATAACGGGATCGTTTGGAAGTTTCATGAAAAATCCTTTCTGTTTAGAAAAATAAGCGGCATAATTTGTGTATCTATTCATTAAAATAGCACAAATTGTGCGTGTTTTCAATAAAAAATAGCAAGTAAATATTGAATATTTATTTAAGTTATGAGATAATATATTGATTATATTATGCATAAAACGGAGAAAAAAATGGAAAACGGCAAAAGGCTTGCGGAGCTTTTATTCCCGCATATCACAAAAACACCCGAATACTATGAGGAAACATACCCGCAGAGAGATTTAAAAGAAGGCGCGCGGGTTACACGATTTGCCCCCAGCCCCACGGGTTTTCTGCATTTCGGAAATCTGTTTACCTGCCTGATCTCTTACAAAACAGCCAAAAGCACGAACGGCGTTTTTTACGTTCGTGTGGAAGATACAGACCAAAAACGCAAAATTGAGGGCGCCGTTGGCGTTATGCTGAACGGGCTTTCCTATTTTGGGATCGTGCCGGATGAAGGCGTAATCGGCGAAAACGAGGAAAAGGGCGGTTACGGCCCTTATTACCAGAGCCAAAGAAAAGAGATCTATCAGACCTTTGCCAAAAGGCTGGTGGAGGAAGGCTATGCATATCCCTGCTTCTGCACCGCGGAGGAACTGGAGGAACTGAGAGCTTCGCAGGAAAACGAGGATATAAAAGGCTATTACGGCAAATACGCCAAATGCCGGGATCTGACTTTTGAAGAGATCAAAGAAAAAACGGGCGCCGGAATACCATGGACTCTGCGCCTGCGCTCTCCCGGCGAAGAAGGCAGAAAATGCGTGTTTGAGGATATGATCAAGGGCAAAATAGAAATGCAGGAAAACGTGCAGGATATCGTGCTCTTAAAATCAGACGGCATACCCACCTATCATTTTGCCAGCGTAGTGGACGACCATTTGATGCGGACAACGCATATCGTGCGCGGCGATGAATGGATCGCAAGCTGCCCCATACACATCCAGCTGAACAAACTGCTTGGATTCAAAACGCCGAAATTTGTGCACGTGGCGCCCATCATGAAAACCGAGGGCGACGGGAAACGCAAACTCTCAAAACGAAAAGACCCCGAAGCGGCGGTTTCCTACTATTCACAAGAGGGCTACCCGGCGGAAAGCGTAAACGAATACATGATGACCCTTGCCAATTCCAATTTTGAGGACTGGCGCCGGGCAAACAAAAATGAGGATCTATCCAAATTCCCATTCAACATCAAAAAAATGAGCGTTTCGGGCGCGCTTTTTGACATTGCCAAGCTGAATGACATTTCAAAGAACGTGATTTCAACCATGAACTGCGAAAAGGTATTTACCCTGTCTTACGAGTGGGCAAAAGAATATAACAAGGTGCTTGCCGCCCTTTACGAGCAGGACACACAGCGCGCCAAGGCGATTCTAAACATAGACCGCGAAAACAAAAAGCCGCGTAAGGATATTGCAAAATGGAGCGATATTCCCGATTATATCAGCTATATGTTTGACGAAACCTTTGAACCGTGTTACGATCTGAACGGCAACGCCACGCCGGAACTGGCGGTAAAAGCGCTTGAAAAATACAAAGAGATCGTGGATCTGAACGATTCCAAGGACGAATGGTTTGAAAAAATCAAAAGCATATGCGAGCCGATCGGATGCACGCCGAACGTTAAGGAATTTAAGCAGGATCCCGAAAAATACAAAGGCCACGTTGGCGATGTTTCCACAATTATACGCGTGGCACTGACCGGGCGCACCAACACACCGGATCTTTACGAGATTACAAAACTGCTTGGCAAAGAAAGCGTGGCGGCAAGGCTGAACGCTGCCCTTGCGCATTACAGGGAGGAAATCTGATGGCAAAAGAAGACAGCAAAGAAATCAAGGAAACTTCAAATTTTATAAACGATATCATAGAAAAGGATCTTGAATCCGGCGCGTATTCCCGCGTGCAGACCCGTTTTCCGCCTGAGCCGAACGGCTACCTGCATATCGGCCACGCAAAAGCCATATGCATCAACTTTGGCGCAAAGGAAAAATTCCACGGCGTTTGCAATCTGCGGTTTGATGACACGAATCCCACAAAAGAGGACACGGAATATGTTGACGCCATTGCCGAGGACATTAAATGGCTTGGTTTTGACTGGGACAACGCTTATTTTGCATCCGATTATTTTGATTATATTTTTGCATGCGCGATCAAACTGATCAAAAAGGGCAAGGCATTTGTCTGCGATCTGACACCCGAACAGCAGCGTGAGTACAGGGGCACCCTGACCGAGCCGGGTAAGGAAAGCCCTTACAGAAACAGAAGTATAGAAGAAAACCTGGATCTTTTTCAGAGAATGGCAAACGGCGAGTTCCCGGAAGGTTCCAGAGTGCTCAGGGCAAAAATAGATATGGCAAGCCCCAATCTGAACATGCGTGATCCAATCATTTACCGCATCATGTATGCGCATCACCACCGCACAGGAGACAAGTGGTGCGTTTACCCGATGTATGATTTTGCGCACCCGCTTTCAGACGCCTGCGAAAAAGTGACTCACTCCCTTTGCTCGCTGGAGTTTGAAAATCACCGCCCATTATATGACTGGGTCGTAAACGAGTGTGTGGACGGCGAAAAGCCGAGGCAGATCGAATTTGCCAGAATGAATTTGAATTACACGCTGACTTCCAAACGCAAATGCCTGAAACTGGTTGAGGACGGCATTGTAGACGGCTGGGACGATCCGAGAATGGCAACGATCAGCGGTATGCGCCGCAGAGGCTACACCCCTGCCGCCATTCGCGATTTCTGCGACAGGATCGGCGTTTCAAAGGCGTACAGCGTCATTGATTTTGCGCTGCTGGAAAGCTGCGTCAGAAACGATCTGAATCTAACATCCAGACGCGCCATGGCAATCCTGGACCCGATCAAACTGGTTATAGACAATTACCCGGAGGGCAAGACGGAGGAGATCAGCGTGGATTACCACCCGGATCACCCCGAATACGGCGCACGGACCATGACGTTCAGCAAAGAACTGTATATTGAACGCAACGATTTTATGATAGAACCGGTTAAAAAATATTTCCGCCTGTTCCCCGGCAACGAAGTCAGATTAATCAAGGCGTATTTCGTTACCTGCACCGGATATGAAACGGATGAAAACGGCAATGTAACCTGCGTGCACTGCACATATGACCCGGAAACATTCGGCGGAGACAGCCCGGACGGCAGAAAAGTAAAAGGCACGATCCATTGGGTATCCGCCACGGACAATGTAAAAGCCGAGGTAAGGCTTTACGAAAGGCTTTTCAATGTGCCCAACCCGAGTGACGAAGAAGGCGTTTCCTCATTTGAGGACAACCTGAACCCCGATTCGCTTAAAACCGTTACGGCATACTGCGAAAAGAGCCTTGCAAACGCCGAACCCGGAGACAGATTCCAGTTTATGCGCAACGGGTATTTCTGTGTGGATGAAAACAGCACAAAAGAAAACCTGATTTTCAATCGCACGGTGCAGCTGAGAGACAGTTTTAATCCGAAAAAGTAATAACGTAATAACACTTTAGAAAAAAGATTAAAAAATGCCCGACGCAGATAGGATCTGCGCCGGGCGTTTTTGCCGCAACCGTATTATTCTGATAGATATAAGTATGTAAAACTGCAATCCCGATTACCGGGTATTCTTTTTTTGATCTTTCGGTTTTATTTTTTTGATCAGCATCTGCGCGTAATGTGCGATCCACACCCAAAGGCCCATAATTGCCGCATAATTCATAAAAAACAGCGCAAGCGATTCTTCCGGATCAAAAAACACGAAATGATACTTCAAAACCATATAGCCCGGCAGATCATATCTGATAAAAGACACGGTGCCCCAAGCCGCAATAACGGTTCCGATCACGCGAAACATCCACTTCAAAAATGCCGGGAATTTTGCCGCGCCGAACAAGCCTTTTATTCTGCTCATAATAACGCCCCAGTGAAGCCCAAGGTGAACGGACATGAACACAAACCCCCAATAAGCGCAAACCATATGAAGATTTCTGCCGAAAGATATATGCCCGCGTATAGAAAGAAAATCAAACACGTAATTGGACAGAATCACGCCGCTGATCATCATGCCAAGCATGCACAGAAGAACAAGGATATCCACAACCAGCAAGAGTATTCTTGCCGCCGGATACCTGCCCCTGAAAAGGTTTTTCCAAAACCCGAAATTCAGAATATGATGTATGATAAACAGAACAAACATGGATAGACCGATCCATTCATGCGCCTCTTCACCAACAAGTGTATACGCCATTAACAGCAGCATGGCAACCGTCATGGCAAGATCCACAAGCATCTTGATTTTTGCTTTTGCTTTCATTTTACTACCTTGCAATATATGATCTGAACGTTTATTTCGCTACGGCGTCAATACAGGAAAGGGCGTTCAACGTTCTGGGGAAACCGATAAACGGCAGGCACTGTGTTATTGCGTCTATAAGCATTTCTCTGGTATTTCCTACGCTTATATTTGCGGCTGCGTGCGCCTTTGCCTGAGGCTCACACCCGCCAAGGGTGATAATGGCACAGAACGTGATCAGTTCACGCATTTTCAGATTCAGTGTTTTTCTGGTATAAAAATCTCCGAAACAATAGGCAGAAAGGTAATCCTGAATATGTTTTAACGCGGGCGGCGCCGCATTGCGCATATTATTTATATTTTCCGCACCAAATATATTCTGCTGTGCAGCAAGCCCGTTGTTGAATCTTGTGTCCTCCTCAACAGTTCCCTGCTCTGTTACGGTATCTGCAACGCCTGCTTTTTCAAAGGCTTTATACGCTTCTTTGAGCGCAAGATTTACCTTTTCCATTCCAACGTACGGAGTACACTGGATCAGCGTTTCCCGAATCTCATTTGCCGAAACGCCGGCTCTGAGAGCGGCAGACGCATATTTTTCAAGCACCTCATATGTGCCGGAGGCGGTAAGCGTTGTAAGAATCACAATCGCCCTTTGCTTATCGCTTAAACCCCCGTGCTCCGACGCATCACCCCAAAGAAAGTTCTTTGCGATACTTTCAAATTCAGCATCCGTATAACCGTTTGTAAACGTTTCGCCGCCAAACCATTTTTCAAAATTTTCATTTGCTTTTTGTGTTCTGCTCATTTAAGACACCTCTTAATCGTTAAATTATATTTCCGAAAAGCGAAAAACGAACTGCACTGCCGTTCAGATTTTTTGATTTCCGGTAGACCACACATGCTTTTCCTTGGCTGAAGATGCTGTATTCTGCGCCATTACGCCAACCAGCTTATGCGGCACATACGGTTCATCAAGATACGCGATTTCAGCAACAGTAAGTTCAAGATCCGTTGCTTTTGCCGCGCCGTCAACATGACGCAGTTTTGTTGCGCCGGCAACCGGCGCGGTTACACGCGTCAGCAGCCATGCAAGGGAAACTTCCGTCATGGTAACGCCGCGTTTATCAGCAATTTCCGCAACCCTGTTTATGATAACGGCATCCTGCTTTGCCGTTGAATCATATTTAAGATGCGCGTAACTATCCTCCTCCAAGCGTTTTGAAGTCTCGCCCGGGTGCTTGGAAAGTCTGCCGCCTGCAAGCGCGCTGTAAGGGGTCATTGCAATATTATCCTCGCGGCAGAGTTTTGCCATTTCACGCTCTTCCTCACGGAAGATCAGATTATAATGCCCCTGAACGGAAACAAACTTCGCAAAGCCCTCTTTTTCAGCAAGGTCATTTGCCTTTGCCAGTTGATAAGCAAAACAGTTTGAAATTCCTATATAACGTGCTTTGCCTGCTTTAACAACATTGTTGAGCCCTTCCATTATATCATACAGCGGGGTCTGGTGATCCCACATATGGTAGATATAAAGATCAACGTAATCCATGCCCAGGTTCTGAAGGCTTTTATCCAGCATGTGTTCAATGTGCTGCTGGCCGGATATGCCTGCCGCAATCTCCTCCTGTGTTCTGGGCAGGAATTTCGTTGCAACAACAACCTCATCCCGTTTTGCAAAATCCCGGAGCGCCCTGCCGAGATACTGCTCGCTCGTGCCGCTCTGGTAAGCGATTGCCGTATCAAAAAAGTTGATCCCAAGTTCCAGGGCGTGTTTCACGATCTCTCTGGTATGCGGTTCATCCACCGTCCACGAATGCTGCCCGTGTGCGGCGTCGCCGAATCCCATGCAGCCAAGGCAGATTCGGGAAACATTCAGATCTGAATTACCAAGTTTTGCATATTTCATATTGATTCCTCCGATCCTATTTATTTTTTTGAGCATCCGATGCGGCACACAGATTATGCCTAAGATAATCAATGCTCTGAAGCTGTTTTTCCTTAAAATGGATCTCATCAAGAATGTTGTTTCTTTTTTTGCTGAGTATGCTTTTAAGTTTTTCGCAGGAACTGCCGCTGAGTTTGAGATTCATAAACTCTTCGATCTCCTGCGGCTTAAAATTCAGATTGTGCAACGTCATGATCAGGCTTAAATTTTCTATATCCGTATCATCATACTGCCATGAGCCCATCACTTTTTTCACTGCGGAGCACAGTCCCCAACTTTCGTATTCTTTCAGAATCTCAGGCGGAATATTATATTTTTCACTCGCTTCAAAGAGAGTCATCGTGCACAGTCCTTTCAACCGAAATGTGCGGCGGGCAAACCAAACGCGCCCTGCCGCGAAACAGTTCTCAGCCCTTTTAATATCCATACAAAAAGGCGCCCTTTCGGTACGCCTTTATTGTAACGCTGTATTGCCTTTATGTAAAATACTTAAATTGCATGATCAGATATTCCTGAAATACATTTCTTAACCTCATCAATGAATTTTACGGACGCCGCCGAGGCGGGCTGCTCTTTTTTCCACGCTAAAACTGCGCCGACATCCAGTTTGGGCGCAAGCGGAATGATTCGGATGCCGGGGAACACATCATCCAAAACATAGCAAAGCGCCGATCCAACGCCGTTTTGCACCATATTCACGGCATTTCTTACAAGATTATAGGTTGCCGCGATCTCAAGATTATCATAATATTTTCCAAACCAGCCGGCAAATGTGTCTTTAATAGACTGGCGGTGCACAAAAATCAGAGGAAGCCCCACCAGATCTTTCGGCGTTACAAATTCCTTTCCGGCAAGCGGCGAATCCTCTTTCACCATAACTGCCCACTGCTCGCGGACCGGCATTCGTACAAATTCATACTTGCTGATATCCACCGGTTCCATCATAAGGCCAAGATCAAGCAGCCCCTTTTCTATACGCTCCTTGATATCATCTGCATTTGCAGTATAAATCGAAAACCGAACGCGCGGATATTTTTCCCTGAAAGCCGCAATTCTTGCGGACAGGAAATCCATATTTCTCGTTTCGCCGCAGCCGATTGCGATCTCGCCTGCAAGTTCGCCGTTACTGCCTGAAAGCTCTATCTTTGTTTTTTCTTCAAGGGAAATGATCTCCTGCGCGCGGCGGCGCAAAAGCATACCCTCCTCTGTAAGGCGGATATTATGATTACTGCGTGTAAAAAGTTTTACGCCGAGTTCCTCTTCAAGCTGCATCAACTGGCGTGACAAGGTGGGCTGTGTTATATGTAAAAGCCCTGCCGCTTTGGTTATATTTTCCTCACGAGCCGTCATTAAAAAATATTTTAACACTCTCAGTTCCATAGATCACGCCTCCCTTTCTTTAATTTTATCATACTATTAAAGCCTTTGCAACATATCTAAAAACAAGAAATAGCGCATAAGCATTATAAACCATTTCTATTTCAACTGCTTTTAAAAAGAAAGATCCCCCGCGCAACGAGGGATCTGCACACCGCAATTAAGATGCTGATTTTAAAGTGAGCCTGAGTTTATCCGCGATCATGGCTATAAATTCCGAATTCGTGGGCTTGCCTCTCTGGCTCTGAATGGTGTAACCGAAATAGGACGAAAGCACATCCACGTCTCCTCTGTCCCACGCAACTTCAATTGCATGGCGAATGGCTCTTTCCACTCTGGATGGGGTTGTGTTATACATCTTGGCTACTGTTGGATAAAGCAGTTTCGTTACTGAAGACAGCATTTCCGTATCCGAAACGGATAACTTGATTGCCGTGCGCAGATACTGATAACCTTTAATGTGCGCCGGAACACCGATTTGCCGCATAATATCTGAAATCACAACCTCAATATCCACATCATGAACGGCGCTTCTGCCCTTTTGCCTGCTCTTCCAAACGGAAAGTTTTTCAATCTTTCGTGCAACGGATTGCGCGCTGATCGGTTTCAGCAGATAATAATCCGCGCCCTCGCTCATAAGCTGTTCCTCAAACTGCGGATTATCCACAGAAGAGAGAATAAGTACAAGCGGCTTTTCGGTATCTTTACCCGCAATATGCTCCAAAACATCAATCGCATCCGCATTCGGCATGAACGCATCCATCAATACTGCGTCAAAATGCTGTGAATCTATCGCGGAAATGATCTTGTTTCCGTCTTTTGCGCAAGCGGCTGCGTCAAAACCTGTTTTTACAAGTTCTTTTACGCATTCCCTGCCGAATTCATCATTTTCTCCTACTAAAACTTTAAATTTACTTTCCATACGTTTACCTCCGTTTGTGTATTTCTTTCACATTTTATCATTATGCGGTAATATTTGCAACTATTTTTCACATATTTTTTCATTTTTTATAATTTAATTCACAAACAATCTATTTCGACAATTTTTTACAACTAAATTTTACATTTTGCACAAAAAATTACAATTTATATTTAAACTCGGCTAAAAATATGGTATATTTAATTTATGAATACGAAGATTTTAGACGAATTATTTTTAGAAACCGTTAAATATTTTGACGGTGATGTAAAAAGAATACAACATTTTACTAAAGTGCACGCCTATGCTGCGCTGATCGGTCGGCTGGAAGGATTGTGCAGCGAAAAACAGTTCATCCTTGAAACCGCTGCAATCGTGCACGACATCGGCATTAAAAACGCAGAGAAAAAGTATGGCAACTGTAACGGTAAACTTCAGGAAACAGAAGGCCCTCCCGTTGCAAAAACACTGCTCAGATCCCTGAAAATTGATGAAGATACAATTAACCGGGTCTGCTTTTTGGTAGGAAACCATCACACATATAAAAATATAGATGATCTGGATTTTCAGATCCTTGCCGAGGCGGATCTGATCGTAAATTTCTGCGAGGAAGGCACTGCCGTAAGCGGAATTAAAAACGCGCTTGAAAACATTTTCAAGACTAAAACCGGCATGGAGCTTTGCAGATCAACCTTCACGATCTGATCATAGGAATACATATTTTGACCCATCGCATAAAGAAAACGGAGCAACATATTGAAGAAAAAGGTTTTGGTAGTCATTCAGCTTTTGCGCCGCGGCGGCATAGAAATAGCGGCTGTGAATTTTGCATCCCATTTAAACAAGGATAAGTATGAGATCACATATTATCTTCAAAACGCGGATGAAGGGCAGGACGAAGATCTTGTGCAAAGCGTATTAAACAGCGGCGCAAAGATCATAGTCAGGGACCATTCCAAACAAGGATACGTGAGCGGGCTGAAAGACGCCGTAAAAATCATGAAGAAAAATAAATACGATATTGTGCATTCGCACGTTGTATTTTATAACGGAATCATCATGCTGGCAGCCAAGATCAGCGGTATAAAAAAGCGCATTGCGCATTCCCATGCCAGGATGTGGAACCGAAAAGAAACGCTGCCTTTTAAGTTATACCGTTTTATTATGCGCATTTTTATCAATGCCTTTGCAACGGACAAACTTGCCTGCAGCACAGCGGCAGGCTACTACATGTTTGGCAAAAAGGCGTTTGAAAAACACGGCCAAATCATTCTGAACGGGATCGAAACTAAAAAATATGCCTTTACGCAAGCAACAAGGGAAAAGAAAAGACAGGAGCTTGGAATCACGGGCAGCGAACTGCTGATCGGTCATATCGGTTCCGTTTACAAAATCAAGAATCAGGTCTTTCTTACAGAAATCTTTTCTGAAATGCTGAAAAGCGAACCGAACATGGAACTCATGCTGGCAGGTGAAAAATTTGATTCGGAACCGGTTGAGAAAAAGGCAAAAGAACTTGGCATAGATGAAAAAATTCGCATGCCGGGGCAGCGAAATGACATTTCTGAATTATTGCAGGCATTTGATATCCTGATTTTCCCTTCCTTGGTCGAAGCACTGCCGGTCGCCCTGATCGAGGCGCAGGCTGCCAAACTGCCGTGCCTTGTTTCAGACCGGGTTACCTCTGAAGTAAAATTCAACGAAAACGTGGAATTCATGCCATTGGAAGAAAGCACGGAAAAATGGGCGCAAAAGGCGTTTGCATTACTGGCGCAAAACAGAGAAAAAATAAACATAACGCAACTGACGGATCACTGCGATATTTACAGAATCGCACAAAAACTGGATAAGATTTATACAAACGGAGCAAATGAATGATCAGTATAATCGTGCCTATATATAAGGTTGAAAAATATATAAATAAATGTGTGGACAGCATTCTGCACCAAACATACAAAGAACTGGAGATCATACTGGTTGATGACGGCTCGCCGGATAACTGCCCGGCCATCTGCGACGAATATGCGAAAAAAGACAGCCGTATTCAAGTGATCCATAAGCAGAACGGCGGACTGATCAACGCGCGCAAATCCGGGCTGGAAATTGCAAAAGGTGAATATATCGGATTCGTTGACGGGGATGACTGGATAGAGCCGGAAATGTATGAACTTTTTGCACGGCAAATCAAAAAATACTCTCCGGATATGGTGATCAGCGATTTTTATTTTGACGACGGCAAACAGCTGCTAAACAGCGCGCAGTTATTTGAACATGAATATTATGATAAGGACGCGCTGAAAAGCGAGATCTATCCGAAAATGCTGTTCAGCTCAACATATTACAAATTCGGCATTAATCCCTGCTGCTGGAGCAAAGTGTATAAAAAAGAACTGCTCAAAAAAAATCTGTTTCCCATTGACGGCAGAATCAAACTGGGAGAGGATGCAGCGTTTACCTATCCCTGCCTGCTGGATGCCCAGAACATTGCAACCGTGAAAACGCCGTGTTATCACTATATACTCAACCCACAAAGCATGACGAAATCGTATGACAAAGATCTGAAAGATATTATTTTTCTTCCCTATGCGCGCATAAAAGAAAAGTGCCGTGAAAGCGGTATGGATCTCGGCACTCAGCCGGATTATTATCTTTTGTATCTTGCAAATTTTTTGATCCGCAATGAAACAAAATCAAAAAATCCGGGCGAAGGAATTCAAAAGTTGCTTGCAAACGCTGACGTAAGAAACGCGGCAAAACGGATTGACCGCTCCATACTTCCGTTTCACACAAAACTTTTCGCTTTTGCGCTTAAAATGCGAAGCAAGATGTTATTAAGATCATACATGACACTGCTCAAAACGGTCGTTTAAATGAATCCAAAAAATGCGGCTTTACCGCCGCATTTTTTATTTTATACTGTGAAGCACCATATCCACTATATCACCATCAACAGTTAAATTAAATTTACGTGCAAACATCGCAGGAGAAGATTTTATGAGAGCAAAATCTTCTTTTCTGAAGACGTACGGATTACCTCTTTCCCAGTCAATAAGCCGTGCACAGGCAAGATGATTATCATTGCAATCCGGCATATACAGATGATCTTTAAACGGGCTGTTTACCAAAATCGTTTGCACAAAAACTTCGTCAGCGCAATAAGAATACTTAAAAATTTGTTCCCAGCGGTTCATATTTTCAGCAATATAGCGGGCAAAATCACCTGTTATGCTGAACCAATTGCAGCCTTTTTGGACCTGAATGTTATTTTTTCTAAGCCGATCCACGCCAAAAAGCATTTCTACTTTTAATATGGTATATGAAATCAGTTTGCGTGCAAAAGTACGCTTGCCTCTGAAAAAATGATAATATTTTATTCTTGCCACAGAAGAATCCGAAACCGGATTGGAGGAAAAATGAAGAAATTCTTTTCCATTATGTTCCTCAAAAAATTTATGTATCTCCTCATTGGATTTGATGGGGAGATCGCATCCGGAAATCAGGTGATAATAGGAATATTTCTTATTCTCCTTTTCGTTTTTTACAGCGGCGTCAATCAGCAGCATTTCTGCTTTCACTTGGCTGTAATCGCCCCAAGTTACATTGACTCTTTGTGTGAAATGAATTTCCGAAAACTTTGGAATTGCCTTGAAACGCTCGAAATCAAAATCTTTAACTTTCGCGTCAATATGTATAAAGATATCGTTTCGTTTATCGTCAAGCGCAGTAATCAGCTTTTCAAGCAACGCAAACTGATCATGCGCGATAATCATTATGGCGTGCACAGCGATCCCCCTTTAACTCAAATTTTTTATATTTTCACACTTTTAAATATTTTACCGTCAACAAATTTCAAAACTTTTTTAAATAAGAATGCAAGCACCACCGTTACCGCAAAACTGATCAAAACAAAGAAATAGGTATTGGTTATATGAAAATGCAGCAAAACGATCATTGGAATACGCATTAAAATATAGATTTCAAACAAATGCGTTCCAAAAAACTGAAGAATCTTATTATGAATATCGATTTTCATGGTAGCCGCAACAATAACTGCGCAAAGAGAAACCTGAGAGATTTCGTAAAACAATATATTCCGGCGGAGCAGATGCGAAACAACAAATACAACTGCGCACAATGCAAACAGCAGATAATAATTTACAGGCTTTTTCCGTACAAAATCTTCGATCTTATTTTTGCCCAAAGAATACCATATCCCAAGCGGATAAAGAAGAACCGTATCAAACCACCAGGCGTCTTTAAAGAAAGCAAGAACGGCGATATACAAAACCGTAAAGAAGGTAATCAACGCTGCTGCCCGCGGATACTTGTCTTTACAGATTTTAAATGAAATATAGGTGATGAGATATAGAATCAGCACGGCAAAAATATACCAGTTGCTGTTCCCGACGGATTCCCAGCCGGTAAAGGACAGCAGCACGTGCAAAACACTGTAATCTTTTAAGGTGCCCAGACACAGATCAAGTATCACAAATAACAAAACCGCTATATCAAAATGGAGCAATGTTTTGGCAAAACGGTTTTTCGGGAAGGTATGGATATAGTCAGAGCCTTTTTTCTTTATGGATTCCATAACGCCGTAACCGGAATAGAACAGAAACATAACGACTACGCCCTGACCCAAATGATCCTGAAAAATATCATAGAAACTGTTTAAAGGGTCTGATGCATACTGCGGCAACGTTGAAATGCAGTTTCTGGCATGGCTCAAAAACACAAGCAATATAAACAAACCTTTTATGGCATTGGTTCTGTCTACAGCAAGATAGTTTTCATTGAATCCACTTAAAACAGGCTTGGCAAACTTTATGCGCCATAAACACAACACAATAACAAGCGCAAATAATATAGTAATACGACTTCACCCCTTACTATTTCACTATACCTATTTTTTTACATATCTTTGTTATAATACTTTTTATGAATATAAACGGATAATCAAATAACGGAAAAGAAAGCGCACAGGTTACAAGAAATCCAATAACTGCCAAAATTACGATTCCGAAAACCGACATTCTATCGACCAACAATTCTCCTAAATTAAGATCAATAATAAGCAATGCGAAAAAATAATGCAAATAGTAAACGGGAAAAGTTCTTGAACCTGCGTTTGTAAAAAACACTAAATGCTTTTTACTTATAAGCGCACACCAGCCTACAATCATCACAGCACTTATAATATATTGCAAAGTTCTTAACAGCACTCCGGTTAACGGAAATCCACAAGCGGAATAAGATAATCTTGAAGCAAAAAAGTTTCTGAGCACAAAAACTTTATCGGTAAATAATATTGATATTACAGCAAAAGTAATAAAAAAGCATATACTGATTATTTTTACCTTTTTGGTTTTAATAAACTTTTCTGCTTTTATCGGATTAAAGCAATATCCGGCATAAAAGAACGGGAAAAACACAATAAACTTTGAAACGCAAAGAAAATCGCCTATTATATTAAAATATCCTGCAGCCAATGCAATGATAATTGACAATGGAAAAACAATTTTGGAACTTATTCTTCTAATCAAATAAACAAACACTAAACATTCAGCAGTTACTATAAGATACCAAGGAATATTAGATGTTGAAAACCAAGACCATTCAGGTTCAGACCCTGCAATATCTTCAAATATCCATAAAGCAAATTTTAATATGTAAGCCAACAAAAAGTAATAAATAACTTTATCGATTCGCAATTTATGAGTATTATCATATTTCAAAAATAAGCCGGATATAAAAAGAAATGTTGGCATATGGAAAGAATAAATAAAAACATAAATCCCTTGTGCAACTCTGTTTGGGCTTTCATCAATTAGACCCAACAAAAAATGAAAGAAGACGACTGATGCTATTGTAAAAAATTTTACGTTATCCCAATAGGAATTTCTTGATCTTATTTGCATTTTTAATTTATGTTACCTTTCAGTTTATCATTGGCGATATATCCAGATACTGTACTAAGCAAATCAAACATTATTTCAGTTTGCTTTGGTGTATCATTTTCAAATGTAGAGTTGTATAAAGTGTATGCCAAATCTATGTATTCCGCATAAATTATCAGATCACGTTTAAACCATTTTGAGAAATAGTTAACTAATAATTCAAAGCGTTCTTTTAAACCGAAACCGGTGTTTTTCAATATATCGTTTCTAATAAACCGGGCGGTTTCAAATTCAGCAGGCGCTTTAAACCCGATTGGGTCAATAGCAACATAATAATCTATATTTTTTATTATATTAAATTCATGAAGATCTCCATGAATATAGTAATTTTTTTTATTTTTAAACACATTGTCATACAAATGAACCGCATTTTTTAACACAAAACTAACTTCATTTTTCATAAACGGAACTTTACTGCAATTGAGCATCCGCTTTTTAAGGCCGCCATAATAATCTACTGCTATATATGATTCATTATATGTAACAAGTGAGCCTATAACCGTATTCCAGAATTTTGTAAGAAGCACATTATCCTCAAACGAAGCATATTTTGCAGGCTGAACCTGCTTAAGCAAGAGGGCGGAAAACTCATCATCAAACTCCATAACGGGACACAGGTATGTGTTTTTATGTGACAGATAAAAATTTTTTTCAAAATCATATCTATTTATAAATTTCGGTATGAATTTCAAAACTATCTTGCCAAAAGTTTTACTATCAGCATTCAAGATTAATCCAAATTTACTTGTTTGATTGGCAACAAAAGATTCTATACCCCATTTAATAAATAATTTTTGATAATTTTGTGAAATGAAATCAAGCCAATTATTTGTTTCGTCTTTATATTTTCTAAGTAAATATGACCGAAGACCCTCAGTGATGAAATCTTCTTTTTCATATATTTTGGAAGATACAACATTTTTGCTTTTAAAGTAATCTATCATCAACTCGGCATACTTTAATTCAAAATCATATGTTATCTTCAAATTGTTTTTAAATTCAAAATTTAAAAATCTCTTAGCGTTTTTAGGAAGTTGATTTGCAATTTCCGAAGTGGGGGCATCAGGATCAAAACAATCATAAAGCATTCTAAAATTAAATGCCTCGGGAGATTGGGTAATATAAAAATCATTGCGGTCAAAAACTTCAAATTCGTAATTACCTAATTCACCCGTTATTTTCTGACAGGTTATTACACAATCATAATCGTCGAGTTTACTGAAATAATCATCTATAAGTTTAGGGTAAACAAAGGGTGCAACCGCATCAAGTATACAGATTTTATCACAATTATAATTGTCTTTAATATAATTTAATCCATTATAAACAGACCAACAGCGTTCGGGTCCGTTATGAACTATATCCAAATTACCGTTTTCAAGTTCTTTACTGAATGAAACACATTGCGGATCACAAACAACCACAACAGCATCCGTAAGAGATGATCTTCTGCATGCATCGATAACATAGTCTATAACCGGCTTACCTTTAATCATATTGTATTGCTTTGGGATGGCGGTTCCGAATCTTTTTCCGATTCCGCCGCTCATGACCATGGTTATATTCATGATTTCACCTCTGAAGTTCAGAAATAATATAATCGACTGTGCGAACAGTTGAATTTCCGTCTTTATACTTATGCACCAAACTACATATTTTATTTCTCTCTTTTGCTAAGATATCATCATTATTCGCTATTCTGATTATAAAACATTTCAGATCTTCTTCATTATATATTTTTTCCCCGCCTGACATAATAAAATTCGGATCAACTCTAAAGCCCTCTCTTTTGCTATACTCGTCAAAATCATCCCAGCAAAGGCCAATAGGCTTATCAGCAAGAAGGAAATCATAATATACCGAGGAATAATCTGTAAGCAACGCATCTGCACTGTTTAAAAGCTCATAATTATCAATTGAAAAATTTTTCAGGAAATCATCGTCTATGAAACAGAGATTGCTCAATTTCATTGCTTTTATATAACTTATATCCTGGCACGGATGTGGTTTTACAATAACAAAAACATTATGCTGCCTAGCACACTCATTTATTCCTTTACATATATTATCATCATATAAAATTGGTATTGAAATATTACTATACGAAACTTTATTTTTATGTTGACGAAATGTTGGCAACCAATAAATAAATTTGTTTATTTCACCAGGGGAAAAAAGGTTATTCAAATCGATTTTATTTGAAGAGAATAGTTTATCATTACGGGGATAGCCCAAAACTCTCATGTTGGCTTCAGAACAGGACAAATTCTCAGCATCATATTTGGCCATATAATCCGAAATCGTTAAAACATCACAGTCAGGACAATCTTGTGGTATAGAATGCTTCCCTTTGGCGTCTTTCAAAGCGCAGCCATGCGCCAGATAAATATAATACTGATCTTTACGCCTTTTATATGGGAAATCATTACTCGTAATAAAGGCACGAGAGAAAAAACTATAATAATAACGATAAGTTGCCGAATTTTTTGATATCAATCTAACATTTTTTATATCAGAATACCTATTTTTACATTTGCCTATATCTTTTACTAGCCAAACAAGCTTATAATGCCGGTTTATCTGTCTTTTAATCATTTCATTAAAAACCATTTCTGTATTATCAGAACAATCCGGATTGCTTTCAAAAATAATAATTTTTCTCATAGGTAATAAGCACAATATTTTTGATAAAATGCTAAACATAAAAACCTTCATTTTATTTTCCTCTTAAATTTTTTCAAACATCCTAATAACAAATTTTTCTCATAAGTGTTCATTGAAAACAACCAAACACAAATACAATACACCAAAGAATACACAACAATCCATAAAACTAATTGTATTAAAGAATTAATCTCAATAAACTTCATGATTAAAATTCCTACAAAAAATGGAGGCAACATTCCAAGCGTTTGCTTACCAATATTTTTCCAATAACTTATGATATCAATATTTATTTTTTTATGGTAAACAATGTCCATAATAAGACCATTTGCAAGAAGAGATGCAATACCGGTTCCTATAGCCGCACCTATCCCCTGCCATATTTGGCAAAGAAAAATACTGATAATAAGATTAATAATAGCCATAGCGCCATAAATATAAGCTCTGTAATGATGCCTGTTTTCCGCACGTTGGATTTCGATTCCAACATTTTGGGTTAATGATATGATACTGGGTAAAATCAAAATTATAGCAATATAATATGCCTCGTCATAGCCTTCTCCCGCCCAAAAATAGATGAATGCTTTCCCAAAAAACACAACACCTGACGCAATCAATGCAAGTAATAAATACTGCAACCTGCCCACTTTGACAAAAAAAGAGGTAAGCGCTTTTCTTTGTTCCATAGAATCCATTTTATGTGAATTAACAAGATTATGTATATGTGGTGTAAACACACCGGAAATTGCCGTAGAAAAAGTGGTAAAATGAGAATTAAGACTAGCTCCTACCGAATAAACCGCCACTGCTGCCGTACCGCAAAATCTTCCAAGTAGAACACTGTCAATACCCGAATTAACTTTATCCACAAACATATTTATAGCAATAAGGCCGGAAAAAGTCAGCACGCTTTTAAATAGTTTCGTATCAATATTTTTAAAATCAAATTTAAATCCAAGATTTTTATATGCATAAAAAATAGTGACACCTTTATTAATGATGCCTATCACAAGTGCAACAATAATTAATCCTACTGCGCCATAGCCTAAAAATAATACCACAACATTTACAGCTACTGTTATGATTATTGTAACAATACTTACACCTTTTGAAAATACAAATTTTTGATTTGCAGAGATATAGCAGCCAAATACTGTATGTAAAAAACCTAATACCATTGATATTGTAAGAAGGAACATCATGATCTTGGCTTTTGAAAGTTCCTGGCTTGTTAATCCGTTATCAAATATAATTGCCGGATCAAAAGAAAGAAATGATCCGATAACGGCTGCTATCACTGATATCACTACAAATACAATGAAAAACAAAGAATTAAAACTATTAATTTTATTTTGTAAATTTTCTGCTTTATATTTAGAATAAAAACGGATGTAGGAACTTGTAAATCCTAAATCAAGCAAACTAAGCATAGATATAGCGGAATTTACAGTTCCATATAAGCCATACTCATGTTGACCCATTAGGCGCAACATAACAGGAGTATACAATAAACCGGTAAGAACACTTAAAAACACCTGCGCGTAAGATAAAACAGCGCCTGCTTTCCGTTCTGTTGAAGCAGATAGACCTTTCATCACATTACTTCCTTTAATTAATCTTCTTGCAGTTTATATCTTTAAGTGCAACCATTATAACTTATTATACAAACTAAATATCATTTTATAAAGTTTTTTGTTAAAACCCAGCAATTGCAATGCTCTTTTATGCTTTTTATCAATCAGTTCATTAGTTAAAATGGCCTTTTTATATTTGAGTAATTCATTTGAAATTTCATCAAAATATATTTTGCTAAATTCTTTTACAGACATAACTCTGTTCAGCACGCCAAAAGTGTAAACCGTAAATCTATATACAGCAGCACGCTTAATTTCATTGTCATTCATGCATTTGCACATAATAAACCGAAAAACTTTCCAACTTTGTGCCCGATTATTGGTAATATAATCGCTCGTTGATGAACACCCGCTCTCTTGCATATAATGATACGGTGCATAATTCAGATTAACAAGTTTCTTGGTGTTTATCATTACATAAAAATTAAACAATAAATCTTCAGCGTATTTAATATCTTCATCAAATTTAATGTCTTTTAAAACGCTTGTAAGATATAGTTTGCTGCATACCTCTGGTCGTATACGATTAAGCAATAAATTTTGGGCAACATCTTTACCTTCATAGATGTTTTTTTCCGGAATAAATACAGAATGATCAGAATCTGCATGTTCATAAATAAATCCACAAGAAACAATATCCGCAGAATAAGTGTTAATACTAAAAATCATTTTTTCAATGGTATCTGATTCAATCCAGTCATCACTATCGACAAATGTTATAAAATCTCCTTGGGCAGCTTGGATTCCTGAATTTCTTGCAGCAGATACCCCCACATTATGTTGGTGTATAACTCTAACACGGTTGTCCTTTTTTTCCCAAGCATCGCACATTTGAGGGCAACGATCCGGTGAGCCGTCATCCACAAGAATGATTTCAAGATCTTTATAAGTTTGATTTACAATGCTATCAATACACTTGTTCAGATATTTTTCTGTTTTATATATTGGAACGATTATACTTACTAAATTCATATTATTTTGCTCCTTTTAATGAGTTCTTTAATACAAATTCTCAAACAATTAAGTCGATGAAGTGTTAAAAATATAAACGGGTGGACATGGAATAGCATATAACTTATTCTTATTTTTTTACTTATATAAACTGAATTAATAAAGGACTTAGAGTTACGTTTCATCTCATTTAAGATTTCTTTATATACTGATTTCAATTCTTTCGTTTTTTTCTTTTCGGTTATTTCTTTAAAACAACTTAAAAGTTCCTTTGCAAACATTCGATTACACATCTTATAAACCGGCTCATTATTTCTTTCTAAATCACGTATTTTTTTTGTATTTTTCCACCTTAAAAGCCATTTTGCACTACACTTATTACTTGCTGAATTTTTTCTATTATAAAAATAATTATATAAACAATTACTAATCGCACTAACTCGCTTAGAATTTTTAAAAAAATAATAATTAAAAATAAAATCTTCTCCAATTTCAAGCGTTTCACTAAAAAATATATTATTCTTTTTTACAATTTCTGCTTTATATAATTTATCGCAAGTGGAAGGCAAGAAATGCTCTTCAGAAAAATACGCACAAAGTATATCATTGCCTATAAATGTAGCTTCCGGGAAATCTGCAACAGTACCGTTTGCCTGACCATTTTCAAGAACAGTCCTCATATTACAACTGCAAAGATCTGAATCATCTTTTTTTATTCTTGAATGCATTAATTCATACATTTCCGCTTCTATAAAATCATCTGGATCAATAAAAGCAAAATATTTTCCACGTGAGTTTTTTATACCCATATTTCTGGCGGACGCTACGCCGCCGTTTTTTTTGTGTATTACTTGAATACGGCTGTCTTTTTTTGCCCAAGCATCGCACATCTGAGGGCAATGATCCGGTGAGCCGTCATCCACAAGAATGATTTCCAGATTTTTATAGGTTTGATCCACAATGCTTTGAACGCAGCGGTTCAGATATTTTTCAACATTGTAGACCGGAACGATTACACTTATAACAGGTTCCTGCATAAACATCACTTACTCTTTCTTATAATAAACCGGTAAAGCGCGGGCGAAAGCAGCAATACTAACGTTTTTATTTTACTTGCCCGATCAAACATTTTTCCTATAAGAATATTTTTTTTGTATTTCAAAATATCCTGCCTTAAGATCTTTTGCATTTGGGGAAATGCGTTATTATGGATACATCCGGATAACACAATAAACGCAGAATGAACAAGACTCTTGACCGCATACGGATAAACCGTTTCATTTTTTTCAAAACGCTGCAATATGATCTTTTTGGCTCTGACAATGGAATATGCCAGCTCTTTGAATTCGGACTGAACAATCGAATGATCGCGAACCGTATAATGATATTTCGGAAGATCACAAAAAACCGCTTTGGTATCTTGCGCATAAAAACGGAAATTGAACATGATATCTTCCGAACAACCATCATCATCTAAATATCTGTGGTTTTGAATTTTATCTGCCTTAAATAATTTGTTCCAAACCACGCCGCTTGTGTATTTGCAGTTCAGCAAATCTATAATCAATTCGTTATAATTGGGTAATTTAACGGAATCATCCTCTGTTTCTTTTTTCAATGTTCCGTTATCGTCAAAATAAAAGCCGCACCTTGAGATATCCGCATCATATTTAACGATAAGGCGATATAAAAATTCAGCCATATCCGGCTCCATCCAGTCATCGCTGTCAGCGAACATAATATAATCGCCCGTTGCGGAATCCAGCCCTGCATTTCTTGCCGAGGACAGGCCGCCGTTTCTCTTATGAATCACTTTGATTCTTTCATCTTTTTTCGCCCATTGATCACACATTTCCGGGCAGTTGTCAGGTGAGCCGTCATCCACAAGAATGATCTCAAGATTTTTATAGGTTTGATCTGTTACGCTCTGAACACAGCGGTTCAGATATTGTTCTGTTTTATAAACCGGAACGATCACACTGATTTTGTCCATATATTCTCCTTAAAATGAAACATTCAGCCATATCAGACTGCTGCCCGTAAAATCATACCAAAAGTGAACCGCAGAATATGCAAATAGGAAAAACGATGTTATCCCTTTATTCATTGCCCGTATTTTTTCAGCTTTAGGCGTATCGGAGTCATAATAAAGGTTGATGAGTTTCCCATCAATCCTGTTCTTTTGGATCTGCATGCCCACCATATAAACACAAGCGATCATAACCGGCAAGATCCAGCGCGCAACTCTGTGGAACAGCATATTGCTGACTATTGTGCCAAGCATAAAGAAAAGTACAATCTCTGCAAAGCGGAAAAATCTTAAATCGCCTTTATTTTCAACATAATTTTTTAAATAGGTATAACAATAAGTAAAGATTAAAACAGAAACCAAATAGGTTGCAACATTAACAAGAAAATTGGTCTGCGTTGAAATATTTAAAGTATCTGTGACATTTTCGGTCTGCCCAGCAAGATTCTGAATAAATTCATTATCCGTAAGATTGGATAAGACCGTTATTGCAACGCTCCCGGCAGCAATAACAAATATCATCAGTATATTTACAAATTTGCTTGAAGTTTTATAAGAAAGCCATGCAAATGCGGCTAAAACAATTATGATGATACCGGTGGAATGAAGACCTATTGCAAGAACATACCCTACAAAACAGAGCAAAATATTTTTCTTTTCAACAAAATGATAATATATGCACGCAACAGAAATGGCAAAAGCCAGCCCATTTCTTGTGCCGCTGTAAAGATCGTAAAACCAATACGTTGAAATAAAGAAAAACAAGGCGATGGCAAGATAAAATTTATCAACGTCAAACCGCTTAGCCACTTTATATATGACATTCATCAAACAACCATATGCAATCAAAACGGTGAAAAACGGAAGAAAATGATTGTCCGGAAACAAACTGATAAAGTAAAAATAGTAACCTGCAACCGGCAGTGCGCCAAAATTAAATTCGTTGCTGTCCAGCATTTCCTGAAATCTGCTCCACCCTCCGTTTCGCATAGCGTCTATAATTCTGAAATATCTGCCGAGATCATCATTCTCATTCGGCACTGCAAAAAACGCCAGAACAGCCAAACCTAAAACAAGGAAAGTAAAAGGTATCCAAGCCTGCTTACGCGGAATAAGAAAATAGAGCAAAAAGAATACTGCCACCACAGCAAGATATACCAGCATTTAGACGCCCCCCTTTTTAATTGATTTTACCAAACAGCTATACAAGGCATTAGAAAAATATAGCCCGCATGAATTTTAAATATGAGAGATTATAAAATATTTTGCGGCAAGCACTGAAAAAAGATTTGCGCCCAAAAGTTTAACAGCTGCAAAAGTTATTTTTGGCTTGATCCAATACGCATACTTTAAAACAGCTGTATATCGATTCATGATTTTTAATGCGTCTTTTCTTGTTTTGCGTTTCATTCTGCCGCAGATCACGAATCCCGTTGAATAAATGAATGCAACATAATTCAAAACATCTTTTTTAATCATTTCATTATGGATCTTTTGGCTTTGTTCAAGCCATTTGTTAACGGTATATTCAATTCCGCAGATCATTTTTATATTGGATGAGCCTGTAACGGAATCCAGGCGGCCTTTTCTGTAAGAATAAAACGGGTCATTGATTGCGCCTATACTTTGACAGGAAATAAAAATGCTCAATACAAAATCATAATCCTCGTCCTGTATTCCCTCTTTAAAATGTATATCATTGTTAACAATTATACTTTTTTTAACACAAAATATCGTTGGCCCGCCCGGTATCATTTTGCTGGATAAAAGATAATGAAGCGTATCTATATAATTGTGTTTTCCTATAAGATCCAGATCATAGCCGGTTCTTGAAACAATGGTTTTTCCGGTATTCATATTAAAATCCGTGCAGCCGAAAATCAGTACGTCTGTTTCATTTTCTTTTAGTTTATCGTCAAAAGTTTTTAAAGCATCTTTATCATTATAGAAATCATCGCTGTCCAAAAAGAGAATATACTCTCCAACGGATTCACGAATACCCACATTCCTTGCCGAAGACGCGCCGCCGTTTTTCTTATGAACAACTTTTATTCTGGCATCCTTTCCTGCCCACTCATCGCACAAACGGGGGCAATTGTCCGGCGAGCCATCATCCACAAGAATCATTTCCCAGTCTGTAAAAGTTTGGGCTAAAACACTTTCCACACATTCCGCAAGATATTGTTCAACATTGTAAACCGGAACGATAATGCTAAATCTTGGCATAAACTAACCTCTGTAATAAGCAACAAGTTGTTTGGATGAATCATATATATCCCAACCTGCAGATTTCATTTCTTCAAAGCGATTTTTTCTTTCGGCACAGCCAAGTTCAACAACTTTACAAGCCCATTCATGCACGGAAGAAGAAAGAGAAAGCCTGCACACATTCTCCGTTACGCAGACCTCATCCGTAACAGAATCAGACATAACAACAGGGAGACCGGCGGCCTGTGCCTCAACAACAGAAACCGGCAGACCTTCTTTTGTTGACGGGAAAAGAAACACGTCGCAAACCTGAAGCAGATCCGGAATATCCGTTCTGGCGCCGAGAAACAAAACACTGTTTTGAATTTTCAATTGCTTGCACAGCAAAGAAAGCGCGTCCGTTTCTTCCGCGCCCATAAGCAGCAGTTTTGCGCTGCTGTTTTGCTTTTTGATCTTCGCAAACACTTCCAGAATAAAAGGATGATTCTTTTGAGGAATATCGGTTTTTCCGATATGGCCAACTACAAAAGCGCCGGATAAATGCATTTTTTGCCTAACCATATTCCGTTTTTCTTCATCATAGGAATACGCTTTGCAATCTATCGCGTTATTTAAAACTATAAACTTTTTGCTGCCGTACCAGACTTTTCCCGCCGTCTTGCTGCACGCAAAACGGGTTTTGATAAAATATTTCGAATACAGGCTCAGCATTCTGTTTCTTACCTGATTGTCTTTTAAAGAATAGACTGAAGAATGGCAATGGCAGCAAATCTTTTGGATGCCGGATGCTTTTGCCTGCGACGCCATAAAAACCGAAAAATGCGGGGCATGGATATGCAGCGCCTGCCATTCGCCTTTATGATCCGCAAAAAAGCGGTTCATATCACGCCGAAGCAGCCCTTTCGGCGACGGCGCCGGAATCTTAAATACACGCCCGCCGAGTTTTTCTATATCTGCCTGCCGGGTCTGCGGCTTTTCCGCAAAATAGCAGACATCAAATTTTATATCCTCCGGCATGGCATTGAAGTAATTCAGCACAACGCTCATTACCCCGTTTGCGATGCCGATATCCGGGATCATATGTAAAACTCTCATTCAGATACTTCCTGCAAAATCTTATATATATCGGAAAACACACTGTTTCTCTCAAAAGGTTGCAGAACACTGCCGTTTGCAGAGACCAGATCATCCTTACTGTTTGTATTTATAACTTTTTCTATTGCCGTTACAAAATCTTGCACATTTCCGAGTTCGCAAACAAAGCCGCCTTTACCGTTTGCGATTAGATCCGTAACGCCTCTGATATTGGAAACAACACAGGGCAGCCTGCAAGACATAGCCTCCATAACTGCAACCGGAAGACCTTCCTGTTGTGAAGTAAAAAGAAAAATATCGGCGGCGCAATTCATTTCCAAAATATCTTTGCCATAACCAAGCAGAAAAATATTTTGTTCAAGGTTGTTTTTCTTTATAAAATCACTCATCTGCTGAGCGAGCGGACCTTGACCGCGTATAAAATATTTTATACTTTTGTTTCCTTTTGATACCAGTACTTTTATAATCTCAAGCGCGAACAGAACATTCTTTCTGGTTGTAAGTTCATTAGCAGAAAAAATCATTATATCATCGTTGTTCACGCCCAGTTCTGTTCTTTTTTTATTTCTGGTTTCTTCGGAAAATACAAATTCAGAAAGATCAATCCCGATTCCGTGAATATATTTTACCTTTGCACTTTTAAAATGATTTTGCGCAAAATGGTAATCCTCTCTGTTCATCGTTACAATCACGTCCGTGAACAAAGAGGTGATTTTTTCGATAGGATAAAATATGACCCAATTATGTGCGGGAGCGCCTTTCCAAAAATGGAATCCATGTGCAAAATATACAACCTTTGTGCCTTTTTTTCTTTGCCGAAAAGCGGCGAGCCGCGTGACAACACCCATAACGGGTTCATTGGTAATAATTACATCATATTTCTTTCTATCAAGCAATTTTCTCATCTGAAAAAAGCCGTGCAGATTATGAACGGAAACCGGACTCCTTTTTAAATCCACCACCGTTAATTTAGGATTTCCGGCGTTCCCCAAGGCGTCTTTTAATTCATTTAATTTACCGCCAACATGCGAACAAACCAGATCCACATGATAACCTGCTTGAATCAGTTTTTCAATATGGGATACCCAAAATTGAACTAGATTCAGTTCAGTAGCCGTGATCAGAATTTTTTTAGCCATACGTTTCAGATCCGTTCACTTCATTTATGGATGAACAGCTTTTTTGATTCTGTTAGCAATTGCAATACTGTCCATGCCGTACTTTTGCCTTAAAAATTTTTGAGTTCCTACAATTGAAGAATAGACATCATTTAAGCCGATTCGCAGCAATTTAGTCCCACCCAATTCCGCAAGAACTTCCGCAACGGCACCACCGAATCCACCAACAATATTGTGTTCTTCAACCGTTACGATAAGATCATAATAATCAGCGCAATCTTTAATCAAATCTGCATCAATCGGCTTAACAAAAGGAAAAGTATAAAGCGCAGGGTAAATACCCTCTTTATTTAAAATTTGAATTGCCTCTTTTGCCTCTTCAAAAATAGCGCCGGCAGTAAAAATGGCAACTTTTTCGCCTTTCTTAACTTTAATAGCAGAAAATGGCTTATAGCCTTCAAGATTACCATGTATACGAGGTTCACCGCCTCTTCCGAGTCGCAAATAACAAGTGCCAGGTGTATGATATGCTGCTTTTGTACACATCTCCGCCTCGGTCAAATCGCCGGGCGCCATAACGGTTACGTTGGGCAAAGCTCTCATCACGGCAATATCCTCTGTTGCGTGATGACTCATACCCAGAGAACCATATGTAAACCCTCCTCCAACACAGACAATTTTAACATTCGCATTATGATAAGCGCAGTCATTTCTGATCTGTTCAATACATCTTAGTGTAGGAAAATTGCCAATAGAATATGTAAACACGGTTTTTCCAGAAAGTGCCATACCTGCCGCAAATCCCGTCATGTCCTGTTCTGCGATTCCGGCATTGATAAACTGATCCGGGAATTTTTCCCAAAACGGTTTGAGCACACCAAAGCCTAAATCTCCGGTTATCAAAATTACATTTTTATCTTTTTGCGCTATATGCATAAGAGTTTTTACAAATGTGTCTCTCACGGCAAAACTCTCCTTTACTCATTTTCATACAGGTCCGTGACTCCGTTGGGCATTGAATCATGTAATTCTTTTACAGCATCATCGTATTCCCAGCCATCATGTGGAAATCTGTAATGCCACAAAATATCATTTTCCATGAAGGATATACCCTTGCCTTTTATTGTGTTTGCAATTATAACTGTGGGATTACCTTTGTTTTGCAAAGCATTTTCAAAAGCGGCTCTCAACGCATCGTGGTCATGACCGTCAATATCAAGCACATTCCAGCCAAATGTTTTCCATTTATCTGCAAACGGATTTAATTTTATAGTATTTTCACAAAAATCAAGGCTTTGCATTTTATTATGATCTACCACTGCAATCAGATTATCAAGTTCATAATGGTGTGCAACAAGTGCCGCTTCCCAGACAGAGCCTTCATCGCACTCGCCATCTCCCAAAATAACGAAAGTTTTATAATTTTTGGAATCTTTCTTTGCTGCCATAGCCATTCCGGCTCCAACCGGAAGACCGTGCCCAAGTGACCCGGTTGAGAAATCCACACCCGGAACACCTTTATGTGACACGTGCCCTGAAAGCCTTGAGCCGTTCTGATAATGCGTTTTAAGTTCTTCAATATCAAAAAAGCCTTTTTCCGCAAGAGCCGCATAAATAGCCGCCCCCGCATGTCCTTTTGAAAGAATAATTCTGTCTCGTTCATTGGAAGAGGGATTGTCCGGAAAAACAGTTGCTATATCGGCATAAAGAACCGCTATAATATCCGCAACGCTCAATACGGATGCTATATGAGAACCGCCTGAAAGATGAGTCATTTCAATCCCATGCCGTCTGATTCTCCATGCAAGTTGTTCACTATTCATTTTTGCTTTTCATCACCTTTTCGTTATTCGTTCCAGCAAAACTCAATTACTATATCCATCTGAAGAAATGATTAATAGGCTGTCCATTTCCTCTTTCGTTAAATGCCAATCCATTGCTTTTATATTTTGGCGTATCTGTTCTGGTGTTTTGATACCTACCATAACTGCGCAATTCGTAATATAATCAAGAATAAATCTGACCGCCACTGCCGAAATCGGCACACGGTGCGTATCTGCAATTTTTCTGAGAATTTCAACAATCTTTAAGTTCCGCTTTAATTTTTCGCCGTGAAAATTAACATAAATCTCTCTGGAACGTCTGTCATCACTTGAGAAATTTACATTGTTTTCATTATATTTTCCGCTTAAAATGCCCTGACCGAGTGAACCCCAGGTCAGAGGGGTCAAACCGTATTCATCACGAAGTTTAAACATTTCCTTTTCATTTTTTCGGCAGGCAAGCGAATATTCATCCTGAAATGTTACAAATTTATCTTTATATTCCAGCAATTCAGCATCATTTTCATCATAAATATTAGAAAGGCCAAAGTAACGGATTTTACCGCACTGTTTTAAATATTCAAGCGTTTCCACAACATCGCCCAGCGGTGTTTTTCCATCTCTATAATGGATCACATAAATATCGATATAATCTGTATTAAGGCGTTTTAATGATGCTTCGCAGGCTTTAATAATATAGTTTCTTGAATTATCATAAGAGGTAGGCTGACCGGCAGCCGCTTTTACACCAAACTTATCTTGAATAACAACATCGGCTCTTCTTGCGCCAAGTGCCTTTCCCAATAAGCGTTCAGAAGTTCCAAGTCCGTATGTATCCGCGATATCAAAAAAATTCACACCGCAATCTAAAGCTGTTAAAACAGAGCGGATAAGATTTGCCTCGTCCATTTTTCCCCATCCGTATCCGCCAAGCGGACAACCGCCCATACATAATCTTGACACCTTTAAACTAGAATGTTTAATATTGATAAATTCCAAATGCTCACCGCCCTTTCCGAAGCAAAAAAGAAGATGTTTTTTTTAGCACATCAATAACCGTTTTAAAAAAAATATGAACATCCGTAGAAAACGATACCTCTGCCGCATATTTTACTCTTAACGCGTTTTTATTCTTCAAAACATATTTTTCATACATTTCATCCGCATTTTCACTGCCGACTATTTCATCAAGGTTAATAAATAGATCCGAACTGAAATCGGTTATACCGGGACGCACTTCAAATATGTATTTTTCATTGCCGCTATACAGATTGGTATACCGCAAAAGTTCAGGTCTCGGTCCAATAAAACTCATCTCGCCCCGAATAATGTTAATTAAATTTGCGATTTCGTCCAGTTTCGTTTTTCTTAAGAAAGCACCGACCCGAGTTATTCTTGCATCATTTAAAGCGGTAGTACCCCCGCCGATTTGATCGGCATTTTGTACCATCGTTCTGAATTTATAAATTTTAAAAGGCTGATTTTTATAACCTCCGCGCTGCGCACGATAAAAAACAGGGAAACCACTGTCTGCCGCTATAGCAACCGAAATAATGAGAAAAAGCGGTAGCAGCAAAACAAAAAGGAAAACAGAAAAGAAAAGATCAAGTATTCTTTTTATGTAACGATTATAAATACCATTGTAACCCGATATGTTTTGAACATCGGGTACATCTATATTCAGTTCTTTGATCTCATCAATCGTTTTCATTCAAATTCACCGAAATCGACCTACTATTGCATACTAAATTATATCTAAATACTAAATTATTATAATATAAAAATAATAAGTAGTCAATAAAAGGGCGATATAAAGAGAAAAGGAAGAAGAACCGCTTTATATTGATTTTAACCTGTATTTAAGATAAAATAGGGATGAGAGGGCGGCGGGTGCACGCTTATACGTAATCAAAACACACGCTGAAACAAATCATGGAACTTAAATTCAGGGAAAACGGCACATTCAAAATTCTGATCCTTGCCGACGCACAGGACACGGATGCGCCGCAGAAAGAAACAACGGACATCATAAACTATTCCATAGAAAGGGTTACGCCGGATCTGATCGTTTTGCTTGGAGACAACACGGCAGGGGATTTTGAAGGCGTAACCCCAAAGCGCACCAAAGAGGCAGTGCGGAAACTGCTTTTCCCGATTGAAGAAAAGGAAATACCTTTTGCACTTGTGTTTGGCAATCATGACCACGAAGGGCTGACGCACAAATGCGGATTTGAGGAAAAAGAGGCAAAACTTTTTTTGCTGGAAGAATTTCAAAAATCGCCGCTGTGCCTTGCCGTAAAAGGCGAATGCCGCTCCGGTGTGGGCACATACAACCTGTCCATACTCAGCTCAGACGGCAAAAAGACTGCATTCAACCTGTGGCTTATGGATTCAGGCACTTATGACAACAACGGCGGCTACGGATTTGTGCAGCCGGATCAGACGGAATGGTACAGAAAAACATCCGACGAACTAAAAGCGCAAAACGGCGGCATACCGGTTCCGTCTTTTCTGTTTCAGCATATTCCCGTTGCAGAAACATACCGGCTGATGAAACAGTATCCGTTTTACGTTCCGGGCAGCGTTACAGGCGGCTCAAAACGGTTTCCGGGATTTTACAAAGGATACAAAAACCGGCAGGGAAAATTCAGGGAGGCACCCTGCTGCTCCAACACGCCGAATGATCAGTTTGAAAGCTGGAAAAAGCAGGGAGATATCCTTTGCGCGTTCTTCGGGCATGACCACACAAACGATTATCTCGGCCGCGTGGACGGAATCGACCTCTGCGCTGTGCCTGCTGCCGGATACTACAGTTACGGCTGGAATCACGGTGCAAGAAGCGTAACGATCCACGAAAACAGCCCTAAAGATTATGACACTGAAATTCTTTCTGAATTTGATCTGCTGCCGTATTCGGTTTTGCCAAAATATAAGCAAAGGCACGGATACGCGGAATACAAAAACAGGAAACCGTGGCAGATTTTATAAGGGGGGTAATTTTACGGCAACATGGGGCATGCATTTCAGAATAGCAGACGAGATTTTAAAACATCTGCATCAGATTGACCGGGAATATTTTATCATTGGCAACATTGCGCCGGACTGCGGAAAACGTGTTGAAAACGGATATGACCCGCCCACCGAAGTTACGCATCTTACAAAAATGTGGAACAAGAGCGACTGCAACTGTGAATTTATTTTTGAAAACTGCATAAAAGATGAAACCGAATTTAAGAAAAAATCCTTTTTTGCAGGGTATTATACCCATCTGCTGACCGACCGGCTTTACAGCCGCCTGATCAGCATGCCGATTGAAGAAGAATTCGGAAAATACAGGGAGCATCCCGGTTTTTCCAAACTGGTAAAAAGAGAATGGTATGACGCGGACTTTAAATTTTTTGCAGAAAATAAAAGCCCCGCTTTTGAAGATTTCAAAAGATACAGGGCGTTTAAAGAGGCGTATCCGTCCATCTACAAACACGGAGAAATCGGCAAGCAGATGAAATACATTGTGCGCTTTTATAAAAACAAGAAACCGGAAAATGTTGCGTTCCTATATACGAACAAGCAGGATTTTGATCATTTCGTTGCAAAAGCGAGCGAAATCATTTTGGAAGAAATGCACAAAAACGGCATGATCAAACTGTTTAACTGATACAAAAAAAGAGAGCCTGAGCGGCTCTCTTTTTGCTTTTTATGCTTTGGCTTTCCAAAGTTCATGAATATTGCAGTAGGCAACTGCCGAAACGGGCTTTTCGCCGTCCGCCACATAAAACACGGCGTGCGGTTCATCCTCATGCGAAAGATATTTGATCTGAAAGCCTTTATCGGTGCTGAGCACGATCCAGGAGATCAGATGTTCCTTCGTCATCGGGTGCTCCGCCTCACCGACTTTAACCGTTACCTTATTTCCGTCCTGCTCAATCACGGGCACATGTTTTTCAGAAGCGCCGTCCGAAGTGCACGGCTCCATCAATTTCATATTATGGCCGCAGCAGACGACGGGCATATTTTTATCCTCTATTTTCGTGATGATATTTTTGCAGGTTTCGCAATAATAAAATTTAGGTTCCATAATTCTACTCCTTTAAACTTTTTTATTATATTTCCCGAAATTCTGTTATTTAAGCGTAATACCGCAAAAATAACGGGTAAAAATAGTAAAAAGGAAGGAAATGTTTTATGGACAACAACGCATTATTCAAATTCACTTACGGACTTTATATCATCACTTCAGAAGAAAACAAAACGGACAACGGCTGTGTGGTGAATACCGCCGGGCAGATCACGGATTCGCCGAACCGGATAACCGTTACCATTAATAAAAACAGCAAAACACACGATATGATCAAAAATACGGGTGTGTTCAATGTTTCGGTATTATCCGAAGACGCCGATTTTGAACTGTTTAGGCATTTTGGCTTTCAAAGCGGATGCAGCACGAATAAATTCAAAGATTTTTCCGATTACAAACGCGCGGAAAACGGCGTTTCCTACATTACCCGGGGAACGAACGCATATATTTCGGCAAGAGTTGAAAATGAGATAGACGAGGAAACGCACACAATGTTCGTGGCACTGGTGGAAAACGCCCGAATCCTTTCCGGCACGCCATCCGCAACCTATGCCTATTACCACAGCCATATAAAGCCGAAACCGCAGGAGAAGAAAACAGACAAGACCGTTTGGCGCTGCAAGGTATGCGGCTATGAATATGTTGGAGAAGAACTGCCGAAAGATTTCATATGCCCCATCTGCAAACATCCTGCGTCTGATTTTGAAAAGATCAATTAAAATAAAAAAAGGCTGCCTCGGCAGCCTTTTTTGTTGCGTAAAGTTGTTTATGCAAAAGCGTTAACCCGCTATCTTTCCTGATAAACGGCACGGTAAAAGCATGGCTCGGGAGACACTTTGATGCGCCGGAATCCGGCTTTTTCATAAATTCGGATCGCCGCCGGATTTTCCGAAAACAGGAATGCCGGCCGGTCGCACAAACGCACAAGATAAGCGATCAGTTCGCTCGCAAATCCCCTGCCCTTAAATTTTTCGGCAGTTTCCACCAGATCAAAGCAATCCATACCGAACGGCGTTTTGACCAGCATGGCGATACATGCCGGCTCATTTTCAAAAAATCCGCAGAAAAGGCGGCAGTCTTTACTTTGAACGACCCGGCGCAACAACGCTCTGCTGCGGTTTATCGTATCCGGATCTTCTGCCAGATAAGTGTGATAAAGATTATTCAGCAATTTTTCGGTTATATCGTTTTTGCTTTTTAATTCCCGGATTTGCAGCTGATCTGCCGGGGCAAGCGTGCAGGAATCCAAAAGAAGAAAATGCTGAAAATTCCCGAACCGGTATACGCCGAATCCGCAGGATGCAAGATCAGATTTATGATCCCGGTGTTGAAAACCGGAAAGATAAATTCTTGGCGTGATACCTTTTTCCGTATAAAACGCCCGGATCTCCTGCAGAGCGGGCACAAAAGATTCGTCTTTTATAATGCAGGCATGGTTGACGTCATGCATCGTTTTATTCTTTTCATCATAAAACATAACGCCCCATTCCGTTTCCTTAAAATCTGCATACGCCTTTGGAGCATAAAGATCCGAGAGCACAATGAGTTCTTTAATATTCATAACAATACCCTAAATCAGTTTTGAGGCAGGCGGCTTTGCCTGCTCTTTCTTATATTCCGCGGCTTTTTCACAGTAATGCTGCGCGTTTTTTGCGATCTGTGCCGCAGCGTTATCATCCAGAGTTGCTTTTGCTTTGGCGGGAACGCCCATAAGAAGAGTATTATCATCAAACGCTTTATTTTCCGTTACGAGTGCACCGGCGCCCACCAGGCAGTTATTGCCGAGTTTTGCGCCGTTCATCACCGTTGCCTGCATACCGATCAGACAATTATCGCCGATCTCACAGCCATGGACCAGTGCATTGTGCCCAACGGTTACATTATTGCCGATAACAACGGGATAACCGGGTGAACAGTGTACAGTGCAGTTATCCTGAATATTGGAGTTTTCGCCGACGATGATCTTTTCATCATCCGCTCTAAGCACGGCGCCGTACCACACGGAACTGCCTTTTTTAAGCGTTACATCACCTATGATGACGGCATTATCCGCTATAAAAGCCGCATCCTTTATATTTGGCGTTTTGCCTTTATAGGATTTTATAATCATTTTTTTATCACCTGATTTAATCTGTTTATAATCATGCGGGACACAACGCCGATGATCGCCCCGGTAACGGCGCCGGCGAGCAGCAGAACCGGCAGATAATACGCGATTCTGTATGTTTCCATGACCACGGCAGCGGCAGCGATCTGCCCGATATTATGCGTTGCGCCGCCTATTATTGACACACCTGTTACTGAAAGTGATTTGCACCTTTTTGCAAACAGCATGGCACAGAAAGAGAGAATGCCGCCGGCAAGGCTGTAAACCAGCGAAAACACGCCGCCGAATGTGAGCCCTGCAAGCAAGATCCGAATCACGGACACGGCAAACGCCTGCTTTTCGCCAACCGTATACATTGCCGTAACGACAACCAGATTCGCAAGGCCGAGTTTTATGCCGGGAACACCGAAATTAAGCGGTATCAGGCTTTCAAGATAGGAAAACACAAACGCGAGCGCAACGAAGAGCGCGAAAAATGCTGTTTTTTGGGAAACATTTTTCATCGCGCCACCCCGTCTATTCCACTCTCTCTGCCGTCCCGCTCAACTACCGAGACAACTACTTCATTCGGCAGGCAGATTATGCTTTCGCCGCTTAAGTTTACAGCCGCGTGGTTTACACATATCTGATCCGGGCAATCGGCATAAGTAACGCTTACACTGCCGTTTTTTACCTGAACGGTATTTGTTACTTTCCCGCCCGACTCAACATTATAAACGGCATCGGTATCAAGCGGCATAATGTGTATTACGGCGCCGTTTTGCTCAATCTCAACATAATTTCCCGTATTGTTATTAAAAACATAAAGCGCAAGAAAGAGCACGGCGCAGACGCCAAGAATCACAGCGGCAACGATCAGATCGCCTTTTTTTAAGAACTTAAGTTTCATTGCGCCATATCCTCAAATCCCTCAGAACGGTAGATTTCTCCGTTCTGATCCATAATGACTGCCTCACAGCCTTCAACCGTTTTCAAAAAAGCAAGCGCATCCTGCGGCTGCATCTGAAACAGTGTGGTGGACAAAACATCGGCAAGCGCCGAATCCTCAGAAATAATGCTGACGCTGCGTATACCCTGCGCCGGCATAAGCGTATCCGGAGAAATAATATGACAGTATTTTTCGCCGTTTACGGTATAATAGCGCTGATAATCGCCGCTTGTAACAACGCTTACGCCGTTTGCTGCGTTCACAACGGCAAGATAGCCGCCGTTCGGGTCTTCTATACCAATATTATACGGTGTTTTCCCGTCCGCATTTTTAAAACCAAGCGTTTTCACATTGCCGCCCAGATTAATCAGAGCGGACTGCCATATCTTGTTTTCCGTTATAAAACCGGATATTTTTTCGCATATATACCCCTTGGCGACGGCGCCTACATCCAGGCTCATTTCAGCATCCGCAAAATAAACGGTGGACGCTTCTTCGTCTATAACAAGATCATTTATATCGGTATGGGCAGATTTTTCCTTTAAGGTTTCCATATCCGGCAGATCGGCGGAATCCGGGTTTGCGATACCGTATTCGCGCGCATCATGCCATATAGAAAGCACTGCGCCCATGGCGATATTGACCCTGCCGCCGCTTATTTCATACGCCTCTTTGCCCCACAAAAGCAGATCTATAATCTTCTTATCTGCCTTAACAGGGGCTTTGGCGGCGTTTTCATTGATATATTTAAGATTTACAAGATCGCCGTATGAATTATAAATATCAAAAAGTTCGGAATATGTTTTCAGTTCATAATAAACGGTTTCATAATGCGCATCAAACGCCTGCTGCGAGGAATCCGCAGCCGTGATTGAGGACGCCGTATCAAACAGATCCAGAAAATCGCGCGAATAAGAAGCGCTGCCGCTGCCTGCGCAGGAGGCAAAAGACAGCAAAACAAAAAGGGAAAGAAGTATGGAAACCAATTTTTTCATAGCATTCTCCCCTTTATAAAATCAATTGTATTTTCTGATGACCTTTGACGGGCACTTTTCCGCGCACAGTCCGCAGTGCACGCATTTGCTGTAATCGATCTTAGCAAGATTATCCGTAACCTTGATCGCGCCCGTTGGGCAGTTTCTTTCACAAATGCCGCAGCCGATACAGCCTGCCTGGCAGTTGACGCGAACCGCTTTTCCCTTTTGCTTATTGGAACACTGCACACGGTAAACGGAAGCTGCCGGCACGATCTCGATCAGTTCCTGCGGGCACGCCTTTACGCATTTGCCGCAGGCAACGCAAAGATCGGGCTCTACAACAGCCTTGCCGTTTATGATGCGAATGGCTTTACTGTCACACACAGCAACGCAACTGCCGTAACCCATACAGCCGTAGGAGCAGGACATATCCCCTCTGCCAAGAGCGAATTTAACGGCAGTGCAGGTTTTCGTGCCGTAATAATCAAACTTTTTGGTTCTCAGATCCGTTGTGCCTGAACAGCGCACAAACGCCACCTGCTTTTCCATTTTGCCTGCCTCAACGCCCATAATAGCGGCAATTTTATCCGCGCCTGCCTGACCCGCAACCGTGCAGGCGGTAACCGGCGCCTCGCCGTTTACAATGGCTTTGGCAAGTGCGTCACACCCGGCATAGCCGCATGCGCCGCAGTTGTTGCCCGCAAGGCATTCGCGCACGGCAGATTCCCTTTCATCCACATCCACGTGAAACAGTTTTTCCGCAATGCTGAGCAAAACGGAAATCGCAACACCAACTGCCGCAACAACCACCGTTGCGATCAGAATATTTTTTATATCCATATTACTACACCAACCTCCTTATGCAAGCGAATTAAAACCGTAAAACGCAATTGCCATAAGGCAGGCGGTAAGAAGTACGGCAGGCGTGCCTTTAAACGCCTTGGGAACATCATTGCTTTCTGTTTTTTCACGTATGCCGGCAAGGATAATGATGGCAACGGCATAGCCCACAGCCGTGCCGAACCCCGTTACAACGGAGGTGATAAAATCATTGCCGTCCTGCACATTGGTGAGCGCAACGCCGAGCACCGCGCAGTTGGTTGTGATCAGCGGCAGATAAATACCGAGCGCCTGATACAGTTTTGGCACATATTTTTTCAGGAACAGTTCTATAAACTGCACGAGCGCCGCAATAACAAGGATAAAGATGATCGTGTTCAGATATTCCAGACCAAACTTTTGGATCACGCCCGTGTAAAGCAGGTTGGTTACGGCGCTTGCGATGGTGATTACGAAAATGACCGCGCCGCCCATGCCTGCTGCCGTTTTTATATTTTTGGATACGCCGATAAACGAACATATGCCAAGGAACTGGCTTAAAACAACATTGTTGATCAGCGCTGTGGTTAGCACAACAAGAAACAGGGTTTTAAACATTATGCCTCACCCTCCTTTTTGCCGTTGCAGGAAAGCGAACAATGCATACAGTCACCCTGGCAGGCATCGTCCTTTACATGGCGGTTGGCGCCTTTTACGCCAAGTTTGTTCTGAAGCGCGCATAAAAATGCAAGCACCAGAAACGCGCCGGGCGCAAGGATAAAGATGGAAACGCCCTCATAACTTTCCGGCAGCACCTGCAAACCAAAACATTTGCCTGTGCCGATCAATTCACGGATTGCGCCGATGGCAACAAGACCTATAGTAAAACCAAGCCCCATGCCAAGGCCGTCAAAAATAGACGGGATCACCTTGTTTTTAGCGGCATAACTTTCCGCCCTGCCAAGGATGATGCAGTTTACAACAATCAGCGGAATGTAAATGCCCAGTGCGTCATAAAGCGATGTTACATAGGCGTGGAGCAAAAGTTCCACAATGGTTACGAAGGACGCAACAATCACGATATAAGCCGGCATTCTGACCCCGTTTGGGATCACTTTTCTGAGTGCAGAGATCAGAAAATTGCTCATCACAAGCACAACCGTGGTGGCAAGACCCATGCCGATGCCGTTGATTGCGGAAGTGGTTACGGCAAGCGTGGGGCACATGCCGAGCATAAGCACAAAGGTGGGATTTTCCGTTATGATTCCGTTTTTCAGTCTTTCAACAATGGGATTCATACTTTAACCCTCCTTTAATACACTGTTGTAAACGGCAAGCGCGCTGTTTACAGCCTCTGTAACCGCATTGGTGGTAACGGTTGCGCCGCTGATGGCATCGATCTGATTGCCTGTTGCACCGCCGCCCTTTACATATTCAATGGCTGACGCCTCTTTACCGGCAAACTGCGCAGTGAATTCATCCTCTGTGCAGCGTGCGCCGAGGCCTGCCGTTTCACTGTTTGACAAAACAGAAAAACCGGTGATCTGATTGGTTTTGGCATCTATACCGACAGCCACGGAAATATCGCCGCCATAGCCGTTTGGAGAAACGGCGGCAACCACATAGCCGACCCTTTCACCGTTTTGATCTTTTGCAAAAAGGATATCGCTGACCGTACAGCCGGAATATCCGGCCGCGTCTATTGCCGCCTGGCCGCCCTCCAGCAGGAGTTGCGCATCCGCCGGCGTTTCAAACTCTGTATTCGGATAAACCGTTTCATAAGCCTCCAGCCTTGCGGTCTCTTCCGCATTGGCGATCGGCTGTTTTGTAATTTCATTTACTGCGGAAAGCGCAAGCCCCGCCACAAGGGTAATGATAAGCAGCGCGGCGCAGTTTTTCAGAAAAGAAGATTTTGACTTTGCCACTGCTTACGCCCCCTTTTTCTCTTTTTTCTTAACGCCGAACGGCTTGGGAACCGTGATCTTTTCAATGATCGGCACAAAGAGATTGCTGATAATAATGGCGTAGGAAACGCCCTCAGCACTGGAGCCGAGCACACGAAAGACAGCAGTTAAAAAGCCGATCAGAACGGCATAGATCACCTGCCCCCATTTGGTGATGGGGCTGGTTGTGTAATCTGTTGCCATAAAGAACGCGCCTGCCATAAGGCCGCCCGTCAGGAGTTCGCCAAGCATAAACTGCCATGTTGGCATTCCCGTTGTGGCAAGCGTAAATAGAAAGATAAACAGCGCCGTTGAAAGGATGTAAACCGCCGGGATCCTGATGGAAATCACTTTTCGGATCAGGAGATAAGCGGCGCCGATTAAAATGGCAAGAATGGAAACCTCGCCGATACAGCCGGTTTTAAAGCCGAGAAATGCATCCAGCAGATCCACACTGCCGCCGGATTTGAGCACGGCAAGCGGCGTTGCCGAGGAAACGCCGTCCACGGAAAAATCCGTCATTCTGGAGGCAAATGAGATCAGCAGGAAGCAGCGCGCCGCGAGCGCCGGATTCATGATATTCTGGCCGATGCCGCCGAACAGCATCTTAACAATCACAATGGCGAACACACCGCCTACTGCGGGTACCCACCACGCAATATTCGGGGGCATATTCAAAGCAAGAATCAGCCCGGTTACGACCGCGCTGAAATCAAACACGGTTATAGGTTTTTTTATGATCAGTTCAAACACCGCCTCAGAAACGACACAACTGAGCACGGAAGAAAGGATCACAAAAAGCGCATTGATGCCAAAGTGCCATACGCCGAAAGCAAGGGTGGGCACAAGGGCAATGCACACATCAATCATGATCTTTCTGGTTGAACTTTTATCCCTGATATGAGGGGAAACGGAAACATGAAACATATCAGCTATTCCCTCCCTGCGTTTTCGCCTTGGCTTTTGCCGCTCTGATCTCCGCCTTGGCAAGTTTAAAGGTCTGCGTCAGCGGTCTTTTGGCGGGACACACATAGGTGCAGCAGCCGCATTCTATACATTCCATACCGCCGATTGCTGCAAAGCGCTCCAGATCTTCCGCCTTAACGGCGTGCGCCATAAGCTGCGGCACAAGATTTTCCGGGCAGACCCCCACGCACCTGCCGCATCGGATGCATGCCGTGGTCTTCATCGCCTCTACATCATCTTTGGTAAGGGCAAGAACGGAAGAAAAGGTTTTGGTGACCGGATAATCCAGATCCGGCAGGGCGGTGCCCATCATGGGGCCGCCCGAAATGATCTTTTGTGTTTCTTCTTTTAGCCCGCCGCATTTTTCCACAAGGAAAGACACCGGCGTGCCAAGCAAAACATCCGCATTGCAGGGGGCGTTCATTCCCTCCCCGGTCAGCGTTACGATTCTATGTATAAGCGGCTTACTTTCACAAAGCGCTTCATAAATGGCAAATGCGGTTGCAACATTCAAAACAACAACGCCTGCATCCGCCGGCAGCATGTGCGAATTGATCATTCTGCCGGTAACGCTTGCGATCAGCCTGCGCTCGCCGCCCTGCGGATATTTCGTTTTCAGGGGCATAACGCTGATCTTATCCAGCGATCTGCACTGCTCCTGAAACGCCTCTATGGCACGGGGCTTGTTATCCTCTATGGCAACAACTGCCTTGGCATTCGGGAACAGGCGCAGCGCAATGGAAACGCCCATAATGATATTGCCTGCCTTTTCCACCATAAGGCGGTAATCCGAGGTCAGATACGGCTCGCACTCAGCGCCGTTCAGAATAAGATAATCTATATTTTCCGCATTTTTGGGGGTTAATTTTACACCCGTAGGGAAACCGGCGCCGCCCATGCCGACGATGCCGGCATCAGAAATTGCCGCGGCGATCTCTTCGGGCGTCAGTTCATTCGGATCCCGGACCGCGCCGTACTCTTCCGTGCACGCATCCTCGAAATCATTTTCAACCACAACGCATTTGGAAACGCTGCCGTTTGGATTTTGCCGGTCCTCCACCGCCTTTACCTTACCCGAAACGGAAGAATAAACCGGGCTGGAAATAAAAGACGCCGCTTTGCCCAGCAAGGTGCCTCTTAAGACCCTGTCCCCCGCCTTAACCACGGGCACAGCCGGCGCCCCGATATGCTGGCTCATGGGGAACACCATAAGTTCGGCGGAATCAATTTTAAATGTTTCTTTATCTTCGGAATATTTTTTGCCCTCAAAAGGGTGGATTCCGGATTTGAAAGGAACTTTCTTCATACCTTACACTCCTTTCTCACATTCTATCATAAATACTGCCTCTTTTCAACAAGGATTTCATTGAGAATTCTCCGTAAAACAGCCGGTTTTCCAAAATGCACAACTCATGAAAAAAACAGCGTAAAAGAATCCTGTTCCAAGATCATTTTACGCTGAAAAAACAATCAATTTGCTGCAGACGAACTTTCGGTTTGTGAAACCGTTTGAGAAAAAGACGCCTGCGTTTCGCTGCCTGTTTCAGCCGCCGCCTGAACTTCTGAGAGCGGGGTATAGGTTTCATTTTCCGGGTCATATTTCAGTATGGTCTGCCCGTCATAACTGATCAGATAATGACCGACGATATCAAAATCCAAAGTGCCGTCGTCATTTTCGATCTTATTTCCGATTCGAACCTCAACATAATATCCGTCATGCTCGCCGTCTTCCACCTTAACGCCGCTGTTGTTATAACCGGCAAAATTATAATCGCTCCACGCGCCGGGAAGGCCAAGCTCTGCCGTTGAATAACTTTTGATCAGATCCACTGCCTGCGCCTCTTTGATCACGGCATCATCAGTTGTAATATTCGTGCTGTCATCCCCTGAACAGGCGGCAAACAAAACGGAAACCGCTGCCACAAGCATAAGCAGGACTGCAATGTATCTTGTTTTCTTCATCTTGATCCCTCAAATTCTTCAAAATATACCACAATTATATCTTTATACGCCAAATTCGTCAAGCAGTTTGCGGATTTCGCTTTCGCCGTACACGGTAATTCCGCTTTTCATCAGCAGATCCGCCGTAATGCCGTTCCCTTCGGTAAGCGCGCCGGAAAAAGAGCCGTCATAAATTACGCCCTTGCCGCAGGACGGACTGCGTTCCTTTAGCACAGCGCATGCAGCGCCGCATTCTTCGGCGATATACAAAGTCTTTCTTGCGCCTTTTAGATATTCGGCGGTTAGATCTTCTCCGTTTTTGGAAATCGCTCTGCCGCCGATGATCTCATTCGGCACACGCGGTATTTTGAGCCCGCCGAAACATTCGGGGCATACGGCAACGAGATCAAAATATTCCCGCAATCCGATAACGCCTTCATTTTTGTTGTTGCCGCCGTTATATTTGCAGTTTTCACCCAGCAGGCAGGCGGAAACGATCAGTTTGGGCTTTTTGCCCAGAGCATATCTTTCCACAAAAACGGCAACGCCGTCCTCCTCATTGGAAAGCGTAACGTATTTTGCCTTTTCCTTGCAGATCTCGGCAGCGTTCGCCATGGCAGTGCCGTAACCGGCAAATTCAAGCATGCCCAGATCGTTATCCGCATCGCCGAAAGCCATAACCTCCGCTCTGTCTATGCCGAGTTCTGCGCAGAGTCCGGCAAGTGCGTTAGACTTATCCACGCCCTTGGCGGTCATTTCAATATCGCCGGCAACGGGAGAGGTGCAGTCAATGCCTTTATGACTGAAAAGATACTTTCTGATTTCATCATAATACGTATCGCCAAAATAAAACAGATTGATCTTTTCCACACCCATATCGGCAAACGGCATAATCTCATCATGCATAAGGGTTGAGGCAGCGTAAGATTCCAAAAATTCGCGCGGCAGATCCATGCCCGTAAAGTATTTTTCACGCCCGTTTTGGGAATGCTGCTTTCCGTTTTGATAAAATTCAAAATAAACCGGATAGTTACTTAAAAAAGTAAAAATATCCTTTACCGTATCCGCCGGCATATAGTTTTTATACACGGTTTTTGCCGTTTTCAGATCACACACCGCCGCGCCGTTTGAATAGATCACGTAATCCAGAAACGGGATCTGTTCCATCACGTTATAGATCACGGAAAGTGTACGCCCCGTTGCAACGGCAATCTTCATACCTTTTTCATGCGCGTCTGCGAGCGCCTTTACCGTTCTTTGAGAAACCGTGATATGATCCGCACCGAGCAAAGTTCCGTCCAAATCGCAGGCAATTAATTTTACCGGCATAAGATCCTCCTTGATAACACGGCAGGGTTTTCCCGCCTGAAACAAACTGCGGGGAAATCCGAAAAAGCGGAGATCCCCGGTGTATACATTTATATTTGATGTCTGTTTTTCACTTTAATTCTTTCCATTGCGCGGGAAAGATTTGCCTTGGTAACGTAGAAATCGAACTGGCTCATCTTTTGGCGCAGTTCTTCCTCTGCCCTTTCCTTTGCCTCTTCGGCACGCCGTTTATCGATCTCTTCCGGCAGTTCAACAGAAACGCAGATCATTGTTGCCTCATTGGAAAGAAATTCCAAAAAGCCATCGCTGACAAAGGCTTCCTTCACTTCGCCATCCGCCGTTTTCAGCCGCATTTCCCCCGCCTCGATCGGAACAACCGCATTGCAGTGGTGGGCAAGAAACGTAAACGAACCGCCGTCTATATACGGCACGGAAAGGCTCTGCGCCTCGCCGTCATAAAACACTTTGTTGGACGCCACGATCTTTATCTTGAACGTATCCATTACTTCATTTCCTCTGCTTTTTTAAGAACATCATCAATCGTGCCGGCATTAAAGAATGCCTGCTCCGGAACATCATCCACTTCGCCGCTGATAATGGCTTTAAAGCCTTTCACCGTTTCCTGAACGGGAACGTAAACGCCTTTTAAGCCGGTAAACATCTCCGCAACATGGAACGGCTGAGAAAGGAATTTTTCAATCTTTCTGGCTCTGTAAACAGTGGTCTTATCCTCTTCGGAAAGTTCCTCCATACCAAGGATGGCAATGATATCCTGAAGTTCCTTATACTTTTGCAGATATTCCTGCACGTGCCTTGCAACCTCGTAATGCTCTTTGCCCACAACATCCTCTTCCAGATTACGGCTGTTGGACTCCAGCGGATCCACAGCCGGGTAGATACCTTTTTCCGCAATCTTTCTGGAAAGAACGGTGGTTGCGTCCAGGTGCGCGAAAGTGGTGGCAGGGGCGGGGTCCGTAAGGTCATCCGCCGGAACATAGACCGCCTGCACGGAAGTAATAGAACCGTTTTTGGTGGAGGCAATTCTTTCCTGAAGCTCGCCTACGTCCGTAGCAAGGGTGGGCTGATAGCCTACCGCGGACGGCATTCTGCCAAGCAGAGAAGACACTTCTGAGCCCGCCTGAATAAATCTGAATATATTATCTATGAAAAGAAGCACATCCTGATGCTCTACATCACGGAAATATTCCGCCATAGTCAGACCCGTTTCCGCAACACGCATACGCGCTCCGGGCGGTTCGTTCATCTGGCCGAACACAAGCGCCGTTTTATTGATAACACCGGATTCTTTCATTTCATTCCAAAGATCGTTACCTTCTCTGGAACGCTCACCTACACCGGTAAAGATAGAATAGCCGCCGTGCTCATTGGCAATGTTTGTGATCAGTTCCTGAATAAGAACCGTTTTGCCTACACCGGCGCCGCCGAACAGACCGATCTTGCCGCCCTTGGCATAAGGTGTAAGCAGGTCTATTACCTTGATACCCGTTTCCAGAATCTCCACGCTGGCGCTCTGGTCTTCAAATCCGGGCGGACGGCGGTGGATCTCCCAGTGTTCTGTATCTTTCAGATCCTCCATCCCATCGATCGTTTCGCCGGTAACGTTAAACAGCCTGCCGAGGCATTTTTTGCCTACGGGAACGGAAATGGAACCGCCGGTTGCCGTTACTTCCATATCTTTATAAAGTCCCTCTGACGCGGCAAGCATAATACACCTTACCGTGCCGGAACCAACGTGCTGGGCAACTTCCATAACCAGTTTTTTTCCGTCCACAGTTACCTCAAGGGCGTCTTTCAGTTTCGGAAGTTCGCCCTCAAACTGAACATCTACAACAGGCCCCATGATCTGAACAATTTTACCTTGATTCATATTTAGGATTCCTCCTAATTCTTCTTTTTCTGCGCTTTGGCGCCGGCAATGATCTCCGTGATCTCCTGCGTGATCGCCGCCTGCCTTGCCCTGTTATACTGCACTTCCAGCTGTTTGAGCATATCGGACGCGGCGTCCGTAGCCGTTTCCATTGCCATCATTCTGGCATTGTGCTCGCTGCAGTAAGATTCAATGAGCGCGCCGTATATAAATCCCGCAACATACGCGGGAACGATATTGCCGAACACCGTTTGCGCATCCGGCATAAAATCCACGTTTTCATAATAATTATTTTCATCGCGGATCTCCAGATGTTCCTGCTTAAGCGGAAGCAGTTTTTTGGTAACGGGTTCCACCGTCATGGAATTGATCATTTTGGTATAAACCACATAGATCTCGTCTAACTTTTCCTCCTCAAACAGTTCCACAAGGATCTTGGAAATATGCCTTGCCCTGTTCATGGTTGGGTTTTGCGCAGTATATTTAAAATTTATGTCTATCGGAATATTCTTTTTCTCAAAATAATGCCTGCCTACCTGGCCGACGATGAAAAGCATATTCTGCGCCTCTATGGCTGCGCTTTCCTCCGTTGCCTTGATAACATTATGGTTATAAGCGCCGGCAAGCCCTTTATCCGCCGTGATCACAAGAAATCCCTTGCGGCGTTCGCGGCCTTTGCGCTGGGGGCGTTCATCAAAGAATTCGGTGCCGGCGTCCGGAGCAACATCCAGAATCTTTGCAAGCCCATCCTGAATCATGTTAAAATACGGTTCCGTATTTTTCTGATCCCGGCGCGCCTTTTGCAGTTTGGAGGAGGACACCATATACATCGCGTTTGTGATCTTCATTGTGTCCTTGATAGACTTCATTCTGTCTAAAATCTCTCTTGCGTTAGCCATTCTTCGCCTTCCCGAAACTGTCTATATCTTTCAGGATCTTCTCTTTTAACTCGTCTGAAAGCGTTTTCTTTGTTTGTATCTCCTGCACTACATCAGCGCAGTTATCGTTAAAATATGCAAGAAGTTCCGCCTGATATGCTTTTAATTCATCCGCCGGCACCTGAACAAACTTTTTGCCGATCGCGCCGACCAGCGTGATCACCTGATCCGCAAGCGACATGGGATGACCGAGCGGCTGCTTTAACAGTTCCATAAGCCCTTTGCCGTAATTCAGGCCCGATTTTGTTTCCTCGTCCAGATCGGAAGAAAACTGAGTAAACACTTCCATTTCCCTGAACTGTGCAAGATCCACACGAAGAGAGCCGGCAGCCTTTTTCATTGCCTTTGTCTGCGCTGCGCCGCCTACACGGGAAACGGAAAGTCCTACGTTTACAGCCGGGCGCTGGCCGCTGAAGAACAGATCGCTCTCCAGAAAGATCTGACCGTCCGTAATGGAAATTACATTTGTGGGAATGTATGCGGAAACGTCGCCCGCCTGCGTCTCAATAATAGGAAGCGCCGTAATGGAGCCGCCGCCGCGTTCATCCGAAAGCCGGCTGGAACGCTCCAGCAGCCTGGAATGAAGATAGAAAACATCGCCGGGGTACGCTTCACGGCCGGGTGATCTTTCCAGCAAAAGAGAAAGCGCGCGGTATGCCACGGCATGCTTGCTCAGATCATCATACACGATCAAAACATCCTTGCCCTGATACATAAAGTATTCCGCAAGCGCCGTTGCCGCGTAAGGCGCAATATACTGAAGAGACGCCGAATCCGCCGCGCCGGAGCAGACCACAACAGTGTAATCCATAGCGCCGCTCTTTTTCAGCGTATTCACCAGTTTTGCAACGGTGGATGTTTTCTGACCGATGGCGTTATATATGCAAATACAATTTTTGCCTTTTTGGTTCAGTATGGTATCCAGTGCAATAGAGGTTTTACCGGTCTGGCGGTCACCGATGATCAGCTCACGCTGACCTCTGCCGATCGGGAACATGGAATCGATAGCCAAAATACCCGTTTCAAGCGGTTCTGACACGGATTTTCTGTCCACAATAGAGGGGGCGGCATTCTCCACCATCCTGTAATCATCAGACTGGATCTCACCCTCGCCGTCAATCGGCTCGCAGAGCGCGTTTACAACCCTGCCGACAAAAGCGTCCCCAACCGGAACACCGGCTTTTTTGCGCGTGCGCCTAACCTTTGTGCCCTCGTGGATCTCCGCCTCGTCGCCAAAGAGGATGCAGCCCACCTGATTGCGCTTGATATCTTGGATCATGCCTTTTACGCCGTTTTCAAACACAACGATCTCGCCATACATAACGTGTTCCATGCCATAGATCGTAGCAATGCCGTCACCGACGCTGATTACCGTGCCAACCTCTTCGCTTTTTTCGCTGAAATCAAAATCAACGATCTTTTCTTTCAGTATTGAAATTATTTCATTAGAATTAATGGTACTCATTTAATCAACTTCTCCAACCAGATTCCGCCGTAATTTTTCGATTCTGCCTTTCAGGCTTCTGTCATACACGGTATCCCCGCACTGAATGATAAAGCCGCCCAGAATATCGGGATCTGTTTTGATCTCAATATCCGCGGAACCGGTTCCTTGTTTTTTGCAGATAAACTTCTTGATCTTTTCAAGCTGTTCTTCATCAGGAGGATGAACACAGGTCAAAACAGCCTGTGCCTGCATAGATCTTGCTTTCAGCATTTCATCATATGCATCGCACACAAGCAGGATTTGGGATATGCAGCCGTTCTGACACATAAGTTTTACAAGATTTGCCGCTTTGCCGGTAAAAATCTGATCCACAGCATCAAACTTTTCTTTTAGCGGGATGACCGGCACTGACAGCAGTTTGCCAAGATCGGGGCAGCCGGAAAAAGCAGATCTTACATCGACAAGCTGCTCTTTTGTAAACTCCGCCTCATACATAGCCTCGGCATAATTAATTGCCGTCTGGGTCAGAACCATCATCATCAACCTCGTTTATAAAGTCGTTATAAATACGGCTGTCATTCTCCGCGGAAGTGTTGCCCGCGATTACTTTTTTAGCCGCTGTCATGGCAATATCCGCAATCTCGCTCTGGGCGGACTGAAGCACCCTGCGGCGTTCGTTTTCAACGGATTTATGCGCATTCTCAATCATGCGGTCTGCCTGTTCAGACGCGTCCGCAAGGATCCGGTTATACTGCATATCGGCATTTTTCTTGGCCTTACTGATGATCTGATTGCTTTCCTCATTCGCGCCTTCCAAAATATCCTCATACTGCTTTTTGAGTTTGAGGGCATCCTGTTCTTTTTTATCCGCCTCTTCAAACTGCCCGTTAATGCGCTTTTTTCTTTCCTCCATTACCTTAAGGATACGGCCGAAAAGAAATTTTTTAGCAAACAGGTAGAATATCAGAAGATTTACAGCTGTCCATAAAATATTCCAAAAGCTGATATCGATCATATTTACATTTCCTTTCCGCGCCGAATAAAAGCGCAAGATCAACCAAGCATAAAGATAATCAGAATGCTTGCAACCAGGCCGTAAACCGCAGTTGCCTCTGCAAGAGCGCCGCCGAGAATAAGAGTAGTTCTTATATCTCCTGCTGCCTCAGGCTGGCGGGCAATAGCGTCTGCTGCCTTACCTGTTGCCATAGCGATTCCGAAACCGGCAATAACGCCGCCAAGCGCTGCGATTGCCGCAGCAATAGCAATAACTGATGTAGACATAAAAATTTCTCCTTCGTACATTTTAAAATTATTTATTCTAAAAGGCGGGCGCTATTCGCTGCCGATGGCCTCTTGAATATAAACAGAATTTAAAAATACAAATACATATGCCTGTATAAAGCCGTCAAAAAGATCAAAATACAGGCTGAACACCATAGGCACAACAACGGGAACCACCATTTTAATGAGTTCCATAAGGATATAAGCGCCTATGATATTGCCGAAAAGACGCACGCAAAGTGAAAGCGGCTTGATGCCGAGTTCCAGCACATTGTTGAACACAACGATCGGCGACGGCTCTGCAAAACTCTTGAGCCAGCCCTTTACGCCGCGCGCATTGATGCTGGCATACTGAATATAAATGATACTGCAAAGTGCAAGCCCTATCGTTACGTTGATATCTTTGGTTGGCGGCTTGAAGCCGAAGATGCCCACCATGTTTGACGCACCGATCACAACGGCGAGCGACATGAGCCAGGAAAGATGCTTTTCAGCGCCCTTGCCGATGTTTGCCCTGAAAAAGTTTGCCATTTTTTCAACGCACATTTCAAGAAACAGCTGCCGCTTGCTGATCTCGCCCTCCACTTTCAGGTTTCGCGTAAGAATGAGGGCAAGGATCATAACAACTGCCATGATGATCCACATAACCACAATGGATTCTTTGATCGTTACGTTTAAGCCGAAAAGATGGAATGAAAAAATGTCTTCACAATTCAGTTCATCCACAAGCCTTTCGCCTATATCCAAAGCACTCGCCTCCCATTCACAATTTCACGCTCATTATAGCACTTATTGCCCATTTTGCAACAGTTTATTCTTAAATTCAAACTTTTGAATAAAAAAGAAACCGTAAAATCGCCCTTTTTTTATCAAAATGTTATATTTACATACCCAAACAGATAGGTTATAATATTTTTGCTTAAAACTAATTTATTTATTATATAAAGTAACAAAGGAGCAACTATGGCAAAAGAGCAGAAAAAGATGGTAGACGAGATCACCTCTATGGATGAGGATTTTGCAAAATGGTATACCGATATTTGCAAAAAGGCGGAACTGATTGAATACACCAGCGTAAAAGGCTGCATGGTGATCCGCCCGTACGGCTATGCCATTTGGGAAAATATACAGAAAATTCTGGACGGCATGTTTAAAGCAACCGGGCATCAGAATGTCTGCATGCCGATGTTCATTCCGGAAAGCCTGCTCCAAAAAGAAAAAGACCATGTGGAGGGCTTTGCCCCGGAATGCGCGTGGGTAACGATGGGCGGCAGTGAAAAACTGGAAGAAAGGCTTTGCGTGCGCCCAACTTCCGAAACGCTGTTTTGCGAGCATTTTAAAAACATTGTGCATTCCTACAGGGACCTGCCCAAACTGTATAACCAGTGGGTTTCCGTTGTTCGCTGGGAAAAAACCACAAGACCTTTCCTGCGCTCCAGAGAATTTCTGTGGCAGGAGGGGCACACCCTGCACGCCACTGCCGAAGAGGCAATTGAAGAAACGGAAAGAATGCTGAATATCTACACGGAATTCTGCCAGAAATATCTTGCCATGCCGGTGGTTCAGGGCATGAAAACAGACAGCGATAAATTTGCCGGCGCGGAGCGCACCTATTGTATAGAAGCGCTTATGCACGACGGCAAAGCTTTGCAGGCGGGCACCTCACATTATTTCGGAGACGGATTTGCCAAAGCATTTGATATTCAGTTTTCAGACAAGGAAAACAAACTTCGGTATCCTTTCCAGACCTCCTGGGGCATGACCACACGCCTGATCGGCGCGATCATCATGACCCACGGAGACAATAACGGCCTTGTTCTGCCGCCGGCTGTGGCGCCGGTGCAGGTGATCGTTGTGCCCATTGCGCAGCATAAGGAAGGCGTGCTGGAAAAGGCAAACGCCGTTTGCGACAGGCTGAAAAAAATCTGCCGCGCGGACATTGATGTTTCCGAAAACTCCCCGGGCTGGAAATTTGCGGAATATGAGATGAAAGGCGTGCCCGTAAGAGTGGAGATCGGCCCCAAGGATATTGAAAAGAACCAGTGCGTGATCGTAACGCGCCACAACAGGGAAAAAACATTTGTTTCGCTTGACGAGTTGGAAACCGTGATCCCGCAGAAACTGGAAGAAGTGCGCAGCGGCCTTTATGAGGCGGCGCTGGAAAACAGGGAAAAGCGCACCTATGCCTGCAAGACTATGGAGGAGATCACAAAAGCACTGGAGGAAAACGGCGACGGCTTTGTGAAAGCCATGTGGTGCGGCGATGAAGCATGCGAAGACAAGGTGAAAGAGATCACCGGAGTCGGCTCACGCTGCATTCCGCTGGAGCAGGAGCACATTTCGGATGTTTGCGTTTGCTGCGGCAAGCCGGCAAAGAAAATGCTTTACTGGGGCAAGGCTTATTAATAGTAGAAACTTAAAATATATAGGCATAAAATTATTACGGAGGTATTCTTATGGCTGTATTGGTAACAGGCGGCGCCGGATATATCGGCAGCCACACCTGCGTTGAACTTCTGAACGCAGGAAAAGACGTTGTGATCGTAGATAACTTCTACAACTGCAAAAAATCAAGCCTGGACAGGATCAGAGCGCTCGTAAAAAAGGATTTTAAATTCTATGAGTGCGATATCAGAGACAAAAAAGGGCTTGACGAGATCTTTAAAAAAGAACAGATCGATTCCGTGATCCATTTCGCCGGGCTTAAGGCAGTTGGAGAAAGCGTGCATAAACCGCTTGAATATTTTGACAACAATGTTAACGGCACGCTGGTGCTGCTGGACGTTATGCGCAATAACGGATGCAAAAAGATCGTTTTTTCCTCTTCCGCAACCGTTTACGGCATGAACAATATCTCTCCCCTTACAGAGGATATGGAAGTGGGCGGCGTAACCAACCCTTACGGCAGAACAAAATATATGATCGAGTGCATTCTCAAAGATCTGTACACCTCTGACAACACTTGGTCTATCTGTCTGCTGCGCTATTTTAACCCGATCGGCGCGCATAAGAGCGGCACAATGGGCGAGGATCCGAACGGCATTCCAAACAACCTGATGCCTTATATTACGCAGGTTGCGATCGGAAAACGCGAATACCTGAATGTTTGGGGCGATGATTATGACACGCCGGACGGAACCGGTGTGCGCGACTATATTCACGTAGTTGACCTTGCGCTCGGGCATATCAAGGCTGTTGAAAAGGTGGAGGGCAGTGAAGGCCTGTTTATCTACAACCTTGGCACGGGCAAGGGATACAGCGTGCTGGATGTTGTGAAGGCGTTTGAAAAAGCCTCCGGCGTTAAGATTCCGTATAAGATCGGGCCGCGCAGAGACGGCGATATCGCCACCTGCTATTCAGACCCGAGCAAAGCGTATAAAGAACTGGGCTGGAAAGCTGAGCGCGACATTGAAGAGATGTGCGAGGACAGCTGGCGCTGGCAAAAGCAGAATCCAAACGGCTATCCCGATTGAAGTTCTCTTCCGGATCACAGCAGGGAATTTGTTGTGAAAAAAGCCAAAGGTAAATATGCCATTATAGAATTTTTCAGAAAACTGAAAACCAAAGCAATCAATTTCTGCAAATGGATCTGGAATGAGTGCAAGGACTGGCACACGCTTGTGCTGCTGCTGATTGTTGTGGTTGTTATGTATACGCCGGTATGGGGCGGCTATCTGCTGCACATCATATTCGGCATCAAACTGGGTTCTGTGGTTGCAACCGCGTATCTGGCGTTTTGGGCAGGTCCGTTTACACCGTATTTTCCGCTTTGCATTGCCATTACATTCGGTATCAAAAAGATTATTGAAAAAGTAACGGGCAGAAAAAAGCAAAAGCAGCAATAAGGAAACAAACCTCTTTTTACAAGAAAAAAAGAGGTTTGTTTTTTATTCCGTTCTTTCTTAAACGATAAAACAAGGGCTGTTCCTTTTGGAACAGCCCTCTTAATTTTTGATCTTTAACAAGATCCTGCGCACTGCGCATTTATGGCGTTATAAATCATTCTTTAACGATTCTTTTTCTGAGAACGAGCCAAACGATTGCGCCGGCAGCAACAGCAAGGATAACGGTAAGAACGCTCATACCTGCAATTTCCTGCGCACCGGTATTCGGCAGGTTCGGATTGCCGTTATTTACGGTTGGGAGTTTGCCGCCGTTGTTTGTGGAACCACCGTTGTTGCCGCCCTGATTGTTATTGCCGGACGGATCTGTTGGGTTAGAAGGATCTGTCGGATCAGTTGGATCAGACGGATCGTCCGGTCCCGGACCCGGCTTACCGCTCTCATCAGCAAAGGTTACGGCGATCGTTACATCTGTTGTGTTCTGGTTTGCAGGATCGTTAGAAGTTACGTCTGCGCCGTTTACGGTGTAATCATAAGCCGTTTTGCCTGCCGCAGCAGCAACAGCCTGACCATTTACGGTAAGAGAACTGATGGTGTGACCTGCATCAGCTGTGATGGTAAAGGTTCTGGAATCTGCCTGTTTAACAGCAATATCGCCGCTCGGGCTGATCGTGCCGCCTGCGCCGGCAGCCGCGTTCACTCTCCAGATCTCATTGCCGGTAGGCACACCGCCGATCAGACCGTTATCCAGGATCAGGCCATAGCCTGTGTATTTATCACCAGCAGCCTGTGCCGGATCAAGAGCAACATAAAATACGGAATCAATCAGGGATGCAAGATTATCCGGAACTACGCCCTTTACAAGCGTCTTGATTGCGTTGTAAGTATCCGTATCAGCAAGCGCTACATCATACAGGAAATACATAACGGTTGAAATGCAGCTGTCTGTCTCCCCTGTTCTGAGCAGTGTGTATGCGTTTGTGATCGTGGAGCTCGGAACCGCGCTGAGTGTTGCGCAGTTTGCAAGCGTTGTCCACGGAAGATCGCCGATATTGAGCACAAGTTCTGTGCCGTCACCGATCAGAGAACCGATGTCAATGGAATCCGGGATCAGGTTGTTGATCGCCTCTGTGGAAAGATCCAGACCAAGCGTGGTAAGATCAAGCAGCGGGCCTTCGCCGGCAAAGGAAGCAGCGAGACCTTCAAGGGAAACGATCTTGCCCTGATCGGAAAGAACTTTCTGAATATAGGTATTGAGTCTGTCTCCGTCTACCACATAAGCAAGACGCGGAAGAATCTTGATCAGACCATTGAGCGGATCCGCTGCGATCGGATCAACAACATTTGCAAACAGTGAATCCAAAATGGGTTTTAAGAATTCATCGGCAGCAACAGCGGCGCCGGATTCTTCCTTAACCGCGTAATAATTTGCCTTGTATTCCTCTGTTGTAGGCAGATCGTTCATGCCAAGCTGCTCCAGAAGAGGAAGAAGATTTTCATAAATGCTTGCGGCATAATTGCCGTCATCCGTTATCTGAGGATCAAACATTCTGAGACCGATATTAGCCGTTACAGTGAGGAATCCTAAAGCCTTAAACGAAATCTGTGCTTCGGGATCCAGCAGCTGTGTAATCGGGCGGAGCGCTGCAAGAAGCGCGTCAACAAATCCGTCTTTATCGCCGGATGTGAAACCCCAATCCTCTGCCGTGAAATCGATAGCAGCAATCTTATCCAAAATATTTGTGCCTTCCGGATCACCTTCTGCAACTTCCGCCGCGTTGATTTTTTCAACTACTGCGCTGAATTTGCTCTCCGGAAGAGAAGAAGTGAGGTATTCCGGTGTAATAACGCCGCTGATGATCTCACCAAGCGTGATGAGCCCTTCGATATCCGTGGTGTTATGAGAAAGCGTTGCGTAAAGATCAAAGATCATATTCACGATATCCGCAGTATAAAGATTCTGGCTCAGGATATCATTGATGTTTACGAAACCGCCTACAAGTCCGCCGAGTTTATCTACGAAAGACTGAATACCGCCCTCCGTCCAGGCAACCTTGCTGTTGATCGGGCGAACAAAATCCGTTGGCTGGAACGCCGCGATCTCATCTGAAAAATCATTTGTATCTTTGATCGGGGTAACGATCTGAACAAATTTGCTATACGTTTCCTCCGGGATAGTGCCTTTACTGTCTGCGCTGAGCTGCGCATACTTGCTCTTTGCTTCCGTAATAATTTCATCGGTAAGCGCGTCTGTATCCACGCCGTTTATATATTCAACGAAGTCATTCAACAGCGCTTCTTCTACATAAGCATTCATCTCATCAATAAGATTTTTGCCGGTAAATGTGGAAACGCTTGGAGAATTATTATACGCTTCTGTTGCGTCTGTTTCCTCATTCAATTCGATCGGAACATTAAACTTTGCTTCCACTATAAGTGTAGAATTGCTGAGAATATTATTAACCATGTCTGCAATCTTGGCATCTGCATTGTTATATGCATCTATAACAGACTTGATTTCGTCAAGATCAGCGCTTTCCGGATCCGCCAAATACGCTTTTCCGGTATCAATCACACTGTTCACTACATCTGTAAGACCTTCATAGTACGGCTCAAAGAGTTCTGTGAGAAATGCAAGAGTCTTTTCAGCAACGGCAACTCTGTCGCTCTGCACCAGATCATAATATTCCTGCCAAGCAGCAAGATAGGTTGCGCCGTTATTCGGCTCGATCCAAGTACCTGTCTTATCGCTATAGCTCCACTTTATGAATTTGCTTTTGGAAACGCTTGACGGATTCTTTCCTGCTTCCGTTTCATTATCCTGAACAATATTGAATTCATAAGTTACAAGATTGGAAAATACCGCACTTCTTGCATCCAAACCAATATTGTAAAAATAGAATCCATTTACACCGCCGGAAGTGCTTGGATAAAGATAGTTTGCAAAATCAAACTGATCCGCATCCAAAGCAGCAACTGCCTTTGCCCATGTTTCATAGGCGGCAATTGCCTCGTCATTATCTTTCCAGTTTGTTGAGCCGGAAATTGCGGCATCATTATATGTGTTGCTGTAGAATTCCTTGAAGATGTCATAAACCTCTACATACTTCTCCGGCAGATCACCTGCAACCGCTTCAATATCGGCAAGATGATTCAGGGTTGCATCGGTATACTGCGCCATGCTTGCGCTGCCACCGTTGAGTTCCCTTGCCACGGACTGCGTAACATAATAGAGCAGAAACGCATAATATGCTCTATTCAAATCCAGTTTCTGATCTTCAGAAAGGGATTTCACCGCCGATGTTGCGGCATCGTACGCGGTTTGCGCTGCTTTTTGTTTTTCTTCATCTTTACTGAACAAATCCGATCTGACATCATAAAACGCCGAGATCTTTGTTTCGACATCTGTTACGGCTGAATCCGCAGTTTCGCCTTCATCCGCGGCAATGGCGTAAAAGCCGACCGTGAATGTGGAAAGCACCATAACAACTGCAAGAAAAACGCTGAGCAGCTTTTTGCTTTTGGTCATCAAAATCTCTCCTTTTTTTGATAGTTTCGCTTCGGTCCAAAAGCAGACCATTCGCAAATCTAATTATATATTTGTAAATAAGCGAAGTCAATATTTTTTGAAATTATGAAAGATTTTATTTATAATTTTGTTAATTTTTGATATCTTTTCTATATAATTTTGGGTATATTGCACAATCTTATGTTTTTACAATTTACAGACCGTATTCAGCATTACCGTTCTGTATTTAATATAAAAATCAGTAATTTTCATATAAAAACAGGAAATTATTGTTAAAATGATAACAATATGTAATCGTGCGCTGTACAAACCGTACTTTTTTATGAATCTGCCCCTTAAAACGATTGTAAAAGAAAAAGACCCGCTGTGAACAGCAGGTTTCAGGCGCACCTATATTACACACGGATAGACGAAGCGCCCCCCTTACACAAGGGAGACGCTACTGCATTGAAATTGCATATTTTTTAGAATTTATCTTTAAACAAAAGCACGAGCACAAGATCCACAACAAACAGAAACAGCGCAATGACGCCGCCGATCAATGCCTTTTTGTTTCTGGACTGCGACTGCGGCGAGATCTGCACCTTTTTCTTTTTCATCACCACGGGAACGGCGATGCCCATGGCGGCGAACGCTGGGCAGATGCCGATGGTGCAGATGCCGATGATGGACATGGTAAACGCAAACTGAGAAAGTTTTTCCATAGGATCCGTATTTTTATTCTTTTTCATGATTTTCACCTGCCAAAACACCGTATTTTTCAACAACACGGTTTATTTTTTTTATAAACGCCTGCCCAAACAGGAATAAAAACAAAGCCGTTGCGGCGCCGAACACTGCCGAAAACGGCGCGCCTGCCGCATACACGGCAATCACGCCGGAAAGCGTGTATTCGCTGAGCATGGTAAGCACAGAACTGAGATCGGCAACCAACCCGTAAAGCACAAAGGAAAGCAAAAAGCCGATCACGGCAAGGCTCCATCTGTTTGCCTTAATTTTTTTAAACAGAATGCCCGCGGCAAAGCCGACCAGACCGAGCGCCACCATCTGAAACGGAGTCCATACGCCCTGCCCGAACAGGAAATTAGAGATAAATGCCGAAAGCGCGCCGATGATATATCCGCGCCGCGCGCCGAGACACACAGCGGATACGACCACAACCGCGCCGATAGGCTTGAACTGCGGCACAAGATAAAACACCGCCCGGGACGCCACCGCCAGCGCAATAAGTGCGGAGACCAGAGCAATCTCCCTTGCCGAGGGGGCGGACTGCTCAAACCCGATGAAAAACGGCAGCAGAGATAGTACCAGAACGATCGCCGCCGCAAGATAATAAGACGTAACGCCGGAAAAGAAGATCTGCCACACAGCAAGAAACGCCACGGCAATCACGATAAAGACGAAAAACAGAATGTCCGCGCGGCGTTTCATGGCGCCACCTCCGCATCATCCTCACAAACAAGCCTGCCGCCCGTGAGCGCGGAAAGCGCGGTTGTATAGATATCCAGCGCGGCAAAGAACTGCCTGCGCGGCGCCGAAGAAACAATCTTGGAATGGAACAAAAAAGAAACTTCATCCGTGTATCTGCCGGCAAATTCCAGATCATGCGTTGCAAGGATCACGGTTTTGCCGCCGGCGCACCAACCGCGCAGGATCGCCGCAAGGCTGGATTTGAACACGGCATCCATTCCCTTTGTAGGCTCATCCAGCACAAGGATATCGGCACCGGTCTGCTCCATTTTGGCAAGGGCAAGGCGCTGTGCCTCTCCCCCGCTGAGATCAAACGGATTCCTGCAGGCAAGATCTTCCAGCAAAAAGCGGCGGATCAAATCTCTGCTGTTTTGCAATTCTTCAGCAACCGTGTCGCAAAGAAAAAGAGAAGAAACATTTTGCGGCATATATGCCGTTTTGCCGGATTTCTTTATCTTTCCGCCGTAAGGTTTTAAAACGCCGGCAATGCATTTGAGCAAAGTGGTCTTGCCGCTGCCGTTTGCGCCTACAATTCCATTGATTCTGCCTGCCTGCGCCGTATAATCCGCACCAAAAAGCACATCCGGCGCTTTTTTTTGATAAGCAAACGCAAGGTTTTTAACCGTAACGGCTGGAGGCATAGCAGAATATTTTGCAAAGTTTTTTTCCTTTACGCTCTTGATTTCCTCCCTTGCGGCGGCAAAATCAAGTGTTCTGCTGGGGAGCAGACGGGTATACGGCGGCAGCATCAGCGCCATATCGTTTTTCTGCTCCGTTAAAAAACGTGCCAGTTCATCCGGCGAGCCGCTGAACAGCGCCGCGCCGTTTTCCAGAAACACAGCCTGATCCGCCCGGCTGAGCAGATCCGGTGAATGCTCACAAAGCAGCACCGTTACCCCGCGTTCCCGGTTCAGGCGGTACACGGCATCCCGGAAATGCCTTGCGGAAATCGGATCCAACTGCGAACAAGGCTCGTCCAAAAGTAAAACCCGCGGATCCGTGGAAACGGCACAGGCAAGCGCAAGCAACTGTTTTACGCCGCCGGAAAGATCGTGCGTTTTGGCATCAATATAGGGATTCAGATTAAAGAAACTTGCCGTTTGGGCAATTTTAAGAGATATCTCCCGGCTGCCCAGCCCTTTATTTTCCAGCGAAAAAGCGAGTTCGCCCAGAACGGTATCCGTAATGATATTGCTTTCCACATGCTGGCCGACAAAGCCGATCTCTTCTTCAGAAATATGTATGCTTCCGCCTTGTTTGCCGAACGGGGCAATCTCTTTTTTCAGCAGGCGCAAAAGCGTGCTTTTACCGCTGCCGGATCTGCCGCAGAGCAAAACAAGTTGCCCCGGCTCCACCTTCATATTCACGCCGCGGAGCGCGGGCTGATTACTGCCGGGGTACTGAAAGGTCAGATCTTCAATTTCAATAACTGCCATTTTATATCCTCCGACAGGTCTAACGCAAGCGGCAAAAGGCACATCAGCGCCCATAAAAGCGGCACCGGTATGCTGATATTTAATAGCCGCAGCTGATCGTAATACACAAAATCAAACGCGCCGCGCGCGAACGCCGCAATCTGAAACACAAAAAGCACAGTGAATAAGAAAAGGAACACACCGTCCGCCGCTTTGAACCGATAAGGCGAATAATGCCGCCTGCCTTTTTTGAAACCGCGCGCGCGCATTGTATCCGCCGTTTCAATACTGCGCTCCAACGATACGGAAACCAGCGCGGAAAAGCGGCGCAGTGTATTTTTTAACCCTTTTGTTTCCTTTCCGATGCCCTGCTGCGCCTCTTTGATCTCCCCCGCCGTTTTAACCATCAGCGGCAAAAAGCGCAGCACCATGGAAAAGATCAGAACCGTATTGGGAGCAAATCTGCCGAAAAGGGCAGTGAATTTTTCGCTTGTAATGATCTCTGAATACGCGGAAAACCAAACGAGCACAGCCGCCAGCATGGTGCCGAGGCAGGCGCCGTAAGCAAGCGGTTCCAGCGAAAAACCGATTTGGAAAACGGAAAACAACACCGTCTGCCCATAGCGGCAAAACAGTATATTAAACAGCGCCGCGATCAAAATGAGCGGCAGGCTGAATTTCAGCTGCGCCGCCGTGCGCCGAACGCCAAGCAGGCGCAAACTGTAAAGCAGGGCGCAAACAAGGCTCAGCGCCGCATGCACGGGATTGATATAAACCAGCGTGATCACGATAACAAACAGAAAAAAGAAAAAGCAGACTGCGGGATGAAATTTTGAAAACCGATCCATATCTGCCCTCCGATCCTGCTATTTAATACTCAATGCCGCGCCGCGCGGAAACGCCGGAATCATACGGATGGCGTTTCTTACGCATACACGTGATATAATCCGCCCGATCAAACAGCCAGGCGCACTTTGCGTGACCCGTGATCACATACTCTTTTTTCGGGTCAAAAACAAGCGTTTGCGCAAAACCGCTGCCAAGCAGGGGCAGTACATCTAAAAATTCATCCAGAATGATCACATTGGCGCTGTCTGCAAACGCGCTTTGTACGGCAGTTTTCACCCAAGCAGCATACGTCGCCTTTTGCGCATCCGTCATTTTAAACAAAAACGGCAATCTTTCAGGATTTTTATAAAAATGTATATCACAGCGCGCCTGCCGCTCTGCGGACTGATCATCCTTTAAAAACGAATAAAAGGAAACGGCTTTGCCGGCGCCGCAGGCACGCAGCGCAAGCCCAAGCGCAGCGGATGTTTTGCCTTTGCCGTCTCCGTAATAAATATGGATCATCGGATTCTGACATCCTGTTTTGTTTGAAAACGGTAGCCGTACTGATCCAGAATATGCATTTTATTCAGCGCGATCATCGTGCCCTTTGAAACGCAGAGTTCTGCGCGCGGCGCAATGGAAACATCCAGATCCAGCGCCTGGGAAAACAGTTTATCTATACCATAAATCTCCGAGCAGCCGCCGGTGAGGATCACGCCGGAATCCTTGATATCCGCAACAAGCTGCGGCGTGGTGCGCTCAAACAAAACAGACGCCGCGTTCGTAAGCTCCTCAAACAGCGGTTTCAGGCATTCATGAATTTCATTGCCGCTGATCTCCACAACGCAGGGCATGCCGGAAAACATATCGCGGCCCTTCGCCTGCATGCTGACATCCTCCTCGCGCGGCACAGCGCCGGAGATGCGGTTTTTGATCTCCTCCGCCATGCGTTTGCCGATAAGAACGCCGTATTTTTCACGCATATGGCGTGTGATCTCCTCATCAAAGGTATCGCCTGCAACGCGCAGGGTATCGATCTGGCTCATGCTGCCCTGACTGATCACAGCCATATCCGTTGTGCCGCCGCCGATATCGATCACAAATGCGCCCGTGGGCTGAAGCGGATCGATCCCCGCGCCGAAAGCGGCGCAGAGCGGCTCCTCAACCAGGCAGACGGATCTTGCCCCCGCCGTGATAATAACGGAAATGAGCGTGCGCCGCTCCACATCCGTTGCAAGGGCGGAAACCGCCGCCACAACGCGGGGCTTGAAAATGCTTTTTTTAATGATCTTATTAATAAAAAACTGCACCATGCGGCACGCGATAGAATAATTGGTGATCGCGCCGCCGACGATGGGCTGAATTACGGACACGCCGCTCGGTTCCCTGCCCTCCAGATAATACGCGCGCCTGCCGGCGTATAAAATCTTTTCCGTTTCCGTATCATACGCCACATAAGAAGGCTCGTTTACCACAACGCCTTTTCCGGGCACGGAGATCACGATAGAACTGGTGCCGAGGTCTATTCCCAAATCATAACCGAACATAATTTCATTCCTTATATACCAAATTGCGCAAAGCGCAAATCAAAATCTTAAAATCAAAACCGCTTTGAAAGCCGTTTTCAGCAGTTTTGGCGAATCTGATTTTTATATATCCATGTTACTGTATAAAGCCGTTATTGTCAACAGTTAAAAAGTGAAGAAGGGCGCTGTAGCGGCGGCTTTTTTTATCGTTTTCCACCATAGCGCGCACATTGTTTTCCGTGCCCACCAAAACGATCAGTTTTTTGGCTCTGGTGATCGCCGTGTAAAACAGATTTCTGTATGCCAGTTTCTGCGGCGTTGCCACAACGGGGATCACTACGCCGTCAAATTCCGAGCCCTGGCTCTTATGCACCGTCATGGCATACGCCAGTTCCAGTTCGCCGATATTGGCAACGGAATACATCGCCTCGCGGTCATCAAACCGCACGTTTATAATATCCGCGGCGCGGTCAATCCGGGTAAGAATGCCGATATCGCCGTTAAACACGCCCATGCCGTTGTCGTTTGCCTTAAACCACGGAATATCGTAATTATTTTTGATCTGCATTACCTTATCGCCCTCGCGCAGGGTATACCCGCGGGAGATGATTTCGTTTTTGCCCTTTGCCGGGGGATTTAGCTGCTTTTGCAGCATGATATTGATATTCTGCGCCCCGACTTCGCCTTTTTTACTTGGGCAAAGCACCTGCAAATCGGTAACCGGATCCATGGAATACGCTGCCGGCAGGCGGCGCGTGACCAGATCCACGATCTTGCGGCACGCCGAAATCGGCACGCTTTCATGCAGCATAAAGAAATCGGAATCCGCGGCGTTATCCGTGATCACGGGCATTTCGCCTTTTACAACCCGGTGGGCATTGGTTACGATGCGGCTCTGCATCGCCTGGCGAAAAATCTTATCCAGTTCCACAACGGGTATCAGTTTGCTTTTTATCAGATCGCTTAAAACATTGCCGGCGCCGACCGGCGGCAGCTGATCTTTATCTCCCACCATAATCAGGCGGGCGCGCAGCGGCAGCGCCTCCAACAGGGAATCAAAAAGAAAAATATCCACCATGGAAAGTTCATCCACGATAACAGCGTCCACATCCAGCGGATTTTTGCGGTTGTGAACAAAAACCGGCTCGTCGCTGCCGTCCCTGTACTCCACTTCAAGCAGGCGGTGCACCGTTTTTGCCTCCTGACCGGTCAGTTCGGTCATACGCTTGGCGGCTCTGCCCGTGGGCGCGGCAAGCGCAACATCCAGCCCCCTGTTTTTCATCAGGGAAATAATGCCTTTTACGGTTGTGGTTTTGCCGGTTCCGGGGCCGCCTGTAAGGATCAGCAGCCCTTTGTTGACCGCAATCTCTATGGCCTGGCGCTGTTTAGCGTCAAACTCTATGCCGTTTGCCTTTTCAAACGCATAGATCTCCGCGCCGGAGATCTCGCTTGGCTGCGGCGGATACTGCACGGAAACCTGAATGCGCTGGGCGATCGCCGCTTCGGCGTCATAGGCTTTTGGGAGAAAGAGAAACGGGCGCCCGTCTATCTCCTCCTGAAAAAGGAGGTTGTACTGCAGCGCGTCATCCACGGCAATCTCTGCCGTATCTTCCGAACAGTCCAGATAATTCCGGGCTGTTTTTATGACCGATTCCCGCGGCAGACAGGTATGGCCGTTGGCAATATTATATTCCACAATATGTTCAACAAGCGACTGGGCACGCAGGTCTAAGGCGACGGGGGTGCCCAAGCTGTCATTGATCTCCTCCGCGCGGTCAAAATCATAGATGCCGGCGGTAACAAAATCATACGGATTGCCTTCAAAAGTATCTACGGCGGTTTCGCCGAAAAATTTATAAGCGTCAAACGCCTCTTTTTGGGTAAGGCCTTTTTCTCTCAGTTCAGCAATCGCTTGGCGTGAGGCGAACTTTTCAATAAAACTGCGCTGGATCTTTCTTGCCATAGGGCGGCTGATGCCTTTAACGGAGGCAAGCCGCTCCAGATCCTTTTCAATAACGTCAAACGATTCGGCGCCGAACGCGTTTACGATCTTTTCCGCCGTGGCGCGGCGCACGCCTTTAATGATTCCGCTGGAAAGATAGCGCAGAATGCCGGCGGCGTCCTGCGGCAAAGTTTCGGTTAGCGTTTCCGCCTTAAACTGCCTGCCGTAAGACGGGTGAACCACCCACTCGCCCATTGCCTCAATCTGTGAGCCAACGGCAAGCTGCGGAAAATTGCCCACAACGGTAACGCCCTCGCCGCCGCTTAAGATCTCCATAACGGTATAGCCGTTTTCCTCATTGTAAAACGTGATATCCTCTACGGTGCCTTTTAAATTTTCCAGCTTTTTTTCAGCCATAGCCCGCACCTCTCTTGCTTTAAAATTGTACCACAATCCGGCGCAAAAGGAAAGCCGCAGCACACGAAATTCAAAGGAAATTAAAAAAATCCGCCCTGCAAAAGAGCGGATAAAATTCTCACAAAACTATTTTATCTAAAAATATAGAGCAGGATCTTTTTATGCAAAAAATTTAAAAAGCCACTCTGGCGCGAACCGGCAAAGCAGATCATTTTAATCTTTTAAATTCATCCGTAAGGCCCAAAATGTAATCGGCGGAAACATTAAAGAATCTGCATATCTTCACGATCTCATCCGTAGTTGGCTCCGTTGAGCCTGTTTCCAGCCTGCTGACTTTTCATGGAAAACTTGGGTATAAGAATGATGAAAGCAAGATTTAAAAACAATTTAACCATAAAAGAGGCGGCGGAAAAACTGGGGTAAGTCCCCGCACTTACAGCAATTACGAGCAGGGCAAAAGCAAGATCCCGGTCAAAAAGCCCATTGAAATCTGCCTAATATACAATGTTTCCGCGGATTACATACTGGGATTTGAAAGAACAGAGCAATAAATACATATAAAAGAGCAGTCCAAAGACTGCTCTTTTATATACCGAAGTCATTTGATTTTTTTCAACACGAAATTGACGAACGGAATGCACAAAACAGACACAACAAAGGAAATAATGATGTTCAAGCAAATAAACAGGGCGGAAGTTTCCGGCAGCAAAAATGCGAGAACCGCGCCCACAAGCGCCATGATCTCCATATGTACTGCCATAATGACCAAACTGTTTTTTCCGCAATAATTGATGAGCCGAAGTTTCGGCTTTTCTATGCATTTGCAAAGCAGAAGGAGAAACAGACTGCCCACAACGCCGTTTATTAAATAAAGAACATAATTTTTGCCAAAATTGAATTCAGAAAGGCTCACTTTTCCGTTTAACACCGTGAACAGCACATTCAGTGCAAGCAAAACGAATGTAAAAAGCACTTTATATTTTTTAATAAAACGCAATACCTTTTTAAAATTGCTTTTCAATTCCGAAAGCATAACGCCAACGCAAACGAAAAGCGCGGCTACACAACCGTGAAGGAGGACATTCAGAAGTCTGCTTTCTTTTGGAATAAAATACGCTGCCACGGCGATGCAAAGGATTGCCGCGGGATATAAGATTTTATTGCCCCGAAACAATTTAAAAACCAAAAGATTGATCAGAATGGCAAAGAAAAGGCAGGGCAAAAACCAATCTGCCTTAATGCCGATCATAAACGCCCATTCGGATAAAAGCGACAAAGCATTTTGGCGGCTGAAATCCTTTTGGATCAGATCTTTCGCCAACTCAACCAGCAAAACCGCAAATGCAATCAGGTAATAAGGTAAAATCAAAGATTTCAAATATTTTTTCAGCAGTTTTCCAAAAGACTGCGCCATTTTCCTGTAACTCAAAAGAAGGCCGCTTAAAATAAAAAACACAGGCAAATGAAAAGAATATGCCCAGATATTAAACCAGTTTGCACCTGAGAGCGCATGTGCCACAAGCACAAGAATGATGGCAATTCCCTTGGCATAATCTATCCACCTGACTCGTTTGGCATCTGCCGGAAACACCAGCAGATCGGCATATAAAGATCTTATCTTGTTCATAATGACCCCTTTTTTATTGCACACACAGAAAAGAGCAGTCTTGCGACTGCTCTTTCATTTTAAAAGGAATTACTCATCAATTTCAGTTACAACGCCTGAACCTACAGTTCTGCCGCCCTCACGGATAGCGAAACGAAGGCCTTTTTCAATAGCGATCGGAGTGATGAGTTCAACGCTCATAAGAACGTTATCTCCGGGCATACACATTTCTGTGCCCTCAGGAAGTGTGATAACGCCGGTAACGTCTGTTGTTCTGAAATAGAACTGAGGACGATAGTTGTTGAAGAACGGAGTATGACGGCCGCCTTCATCCTTTGTTAAAACGTAAACCTGACCCTTGAATTTGGTGTGGGGATGAATGGAACCCGGCTTTGCAAGAACCTGACCTCTCTGGATCTCTGTTCTCTGAACACCACGAAGAAGCGCGCCAACATTGTCGCCAGCCTCTGTGTAGTCAAGGGATTTACGGAACATCTCAAGACCTGTGCAAACCGTCTTTCTGATCTCTTCCTTAATACCAACAATCTCAACTTCCTCGTTGAGTTTAAGAACGCCACGCTCTACTCTACCGGTAGCAACTGTGCCACGGCCGGTGATGGTCATAACGTCCTCAACAGGCATAAGGAACGGAAGGCTGTCGTTACGCTCAGGAGTTGGGATATAGCTGTCAACTGCCTCAAGAAGTTCTTTGATGCAGTCGCAAGCGGGATCATCATTTGAAGGTGCATTAAGCGCATTGAGAGCGGAACCTCTGATGATCGGGATATCGTCTCCCGGGAAACCGTACTCATTCAGAGTATCACGGATCTCCATCTCAACGAGTTCAAGAAGCTCTTCATCGTCTACCTGGTCAACCTTGTTCATGAATACAACGATGTACTGAACGCCAACCTGACGAGCAAGAAGAAGGTGCTCTTTTGTCTGAGCCATAGGACCGTCTGTAGCAGCGATAACAAGGATAGCACCATCCATCTGCGCAGCGCCGGTGATCATGTTTTTGATATAGTCAGCATGTCCGGGGCAGTCAACGTGTGCATAGTGACGAGTCTCTGTTTCATACTCTACGTGAGCGGTGTTGATTGTGATACCACGCTCTCTCTCTTCGGGAGCCTTATCGATATCAGCATAGTCTTCGAACTTAGCGAAGCCTTCGTTTGCAAGATATTTTGTAATCGCAGCCGTAAGAGTTGTTTTACCGTGGTCAACGTGGCCGATCGTACCGATGTTTACATGCGGTTTGGAACGGTTAAACTTTTCTTTTGCCATTGGAATTTCCTCCTTAAAAATTCAATAGTAAAATCATTATGATTATTTTATCAAAGCACAGATAAAATATCAAGTGTTTTTAATAATTTTGTTTTAAATAAAGTTTAAATTAGTCTTTTTTCGTTCTTGTGGAAATGATTTCCTCTGAAATAGACTTCGGAACCTGCTCATAGCCGTCCGGCTCCATGGTATAGTTACCACGGCCCTGGGTCTTGGAACGAAGGTCGTTTACATAACCGAACATTTCAGAAAGCGGAACGCGGGCATTGATCTGCTTTGCGCCGGCTCTGTCTTCCATACCCTGAATCTGGCCGCGGCGGCTGTTCAGATCGCCGATAACATCGCCCATATATTCCTCAGGAACGATAACGGTAACTTTCATCATAGGCTCAAGGATTGCCGGATTTGCCTTTTTGGCAGCGTCTTTAAACGCCATGGAACCTGCAATCTTGAATGCCATTTCAGAAGAGTCAACCTCGTGATAAGATCCGTCGTAAAGTTCAACTTTAACATCTACCATTGGGTAGCCGGCAAGAACGCCGCTCTTCATAGCGCCCTGGATACCTGCGTCAACAGCGGGGATATATTCCTTGGGGATCGCGCCGCCGACAATGGAGTTGATGAACTCATAGCCTTTGCCGATACCGTTTTCATCCAAGTTGGGCGCGATGCGGATCTTAACGTGACCGTACTGACCGGAACCGCCCGACTGACGCTTATACTTAGTATCCGACATAGCCTCGGACTGAATGGTTTCTTTATACGCAACCTGCGGTGCGCCGATATTTGCCTCAACCTTAAACTCACGAAGCATACGGTCAACAATGATCTCCAAATGAAGTTCGCCCATACCTGCAATAATGGTCTGGCCGGTTTCCTCATCGGTATACACTTTGAAAGTTGGGTCTTCTTCCGCAAGCTTTGCAAGGGCAATGCCCATCTTTTCCTGACCGGCTTTGGTCTTGGGCTCAACAGCAACACGGATAACCGGATCCGGGAAATTCATGGATTCCAGAATGACCGGATGATCTTCGTCGCAGAGCGTATCACCGGTAGTGGTGTTCTTAAGGCCTACGGCAGCGGCGATATCGCCGGCGTAAACTTCTGTAATATCCTCTCTGTGGTTTGCGTGCATCTGAAGAATACGGCCCATTCTTTCTCTGTGGCCCTTAACGGAGTTATAGACCTGAGAACCAGAGGTAAGGGTGCCGGAATATACACGGAAATAGCAGATCTTACCAACGAACGGGTCTGTAGCGATCTTGAAAGCAAGTGCGGCAAACGGCTCTGAATCGGAAGAATGACGATATTCTTCCTCATCCGTTTCCGGATTTACGCCCTTGATGGATTCAACATCGGTAGGAGCCGGCATGAAATCCACAATAGCGTCCAGAAGCGGCTGAACGCCCTTGTTTCTGTAAGAAGTGCCGCAGGTGATGGGCACCATTTCACACTTACAGGTTGCTTTTCTGATCGTCTTTTTAATTTCATCAACGGAGATTTCCTGACCGTCGAAATATTTTTCCATAAGTGCTTCGTCCTGCTCCGCAACTGCCTCAAGCAGTTTTTCGCGATATTCCTGAGCAAGGTCTTTCATATCCTCCGGAATTTCCTCGCGGCGGATATCGTTGCCCATATCGTCGTAATAGATCTCAGCATCCATATTGATAAGGTCCACGATACCTCTGAAGGTGTCCTCAGAACCGATCGGAAGCTGGATCGGAACAGCATTACACTTAAATCTGTCTTTTACCATGTTTAAAACATTGTAAAAGTCTGCGCCCATAATATCCATTTTATTAACATAGATCATACGGGGTACATTATAGTCATCCGCCTGGCGCCAAACGGTTTCTGACTGAGGCTCTACGCCGCCCTTTGCGCAAAGAACGGTAACAGCGCCGTCCAGAACACGAAGAGAACGCTGAACTTCAACGGTGAAATCCACGTGGCCGGGGGTATCTATAATATTGATTCTGTGATTTTTCCAAAAACAGGTGGTGGCAGCGGAGGTGATGGTAATACCTCTCTCCTGCTCCTGCGCCATCCAGTCCATCGTGGCGGCGCCGTCATGAGTTTCGCCTATTTTGTGATTAATTCCCGTATAATAAAGGATACGCTCGGTAGTTGTTGTTTTACCGGCATCAATGTGCGCCATAATACCAATATTTCTTGTCTTTTCAAGAGATACTTTTCTTGGCATAATATCCTCCTAACCTGATTATGGGATTAATATCTGAAATGCGCAAAAGCCTTGTTTGCCTCTGCCATCTTATGCGTATCATCACATTTCTTAACTGCGCCGCCTGTTTTATTAACAGCGTCCATAATCTCCGCAGCAAGGCGTTCCTTCATTGTTCTTTCGGAACGCAGACGGGCATAAGCCGTGATCCAGCGCAGACCGAGCGTCTGGCGCCTTTCGGGGCGAACTTCAAGCGGAACCTGATATGTTGCGCCGCCGACACGACGGGCTTTTACCTCAAGGGTGGGCATAACGTTTTCCATAGCTGCCTGGAATTCCTCAAGAGGATCATTACCCGTTTTTTCTTTAATGATGTCAAACGCGCCGTAAACAATCTTCTGCGCGACACCTTTTTTTCCGTCATACATGATGTTGTTGATCAGGCGCGTTACAAGTTTTGAGTTGTAAAGCGGATCCGGCAATACATCACGCTTAGCGATTTGGCCTCTTCTTGGCATCTTCGCTTCCCTCCTTCATAAATAATAATGAGTTCATAGGTACTCGGTTTTTCCCGTGGAGTCAACAAGTAGGCTATACCGCATATACATATATAAATATAAAAGGTATAAACTATTGTTTTCCCGATAGGATGGCTGCTTACTTCTTGGCAGCTTTAGGTCTCTTGGCGCCGTATTTGGAACGGGCCTGCATTCTGCCGTTTACGCCCTGGGTATCCAGCGTGCCGCGGATGATGTGGTAACGCACACCGGGAAGATCCTTTACACGGCCGCCGCGAACCATAACAACAGAGTGCTCCTGAAGGTTGTGACCTACGCCGGGAATATAAGCTGAAACTTCCATTCCGTTTGTAAGGCGAACACGGGCGATCTTACGAAGCGCGGAATTCGGCTTTTTAGGTGTAGCAGTTTTAACTGCTGTGCAAACGCCGCGCTTTTGCGGAGAGCAGTTATCGTTCATAACATTTTTCTTTGTGTTCAGGCTCTTTAAAAGTGCAGGCGCCTTAGCCTTTTTCTCTACAGACTTTCTGCCTGTTCTGACTAACTGATTAAAGGTAGGCAATAGTTTATATCTCCTTTCTGCAAAATTTATGCGCCGTATATGCGCATAGACCGGCGTTTTTCACAAAGAAAAGCGCCCGTTTACACGCACATATTGAGGCAGGCAGAAAGCCAGCCTCAATATTTTGTGCATTTGTACTAAATTGATCAGAAATATTTGGTGATTATGCTGTTTTCGCCATTCACACAATTACCAAGTATATCACTCAGAGGCATTGTTTGTCAATAGTTTTTGCAGCTGTTCCAGATTTAAAATTTCTTCTTTTCCGTCAGAAGAAAGATAGCTTGGAATAACATCCACATCACGGAACACATCCATACCTGTTCCGGCAGGAACAAGTTTACCGATAATCACGTTTTCCTTAAGACCGATCAGCGGATCCACCTTGCCTTTGATTGCAGCATCGGTAAGCACTCTGGTGGTCTCCTGGAAAGACGCGGCGGAAAGGAATGAATCCGTGGCAAGTGACGCCTTGGTAATACCCATAAGAACAGGAATGTGGGTAGCCTTTTTCAGGCCCGTTTCGCCTGCGGCGATCCTTGCATCGATCTGATCGTTTGCCTCATCAACAGCAGAAACATCTACCATTGTTCCGGCAACCAGATCCGTATCGCCGGCGTCATCCACCGTGCATTTTTTCAGCATCTGGCGAACGATAACCTCAATATGCTTATCATTGATATCAACACCCTGTGTACGGTAAGCAAACTGAACTTCCTGGATCAGGTAGTTGTAAACCGCCTCTTCGCCGAGGATAGCCAGGATATCGTTGGGATTTTTGGAACCGTAAGTGAGTTCCTGACCTTTTACCACATGCGCGCCCTCCGTGATCTCCTCGCGGATTCTGAATCCGTAAGGCACAAGATATTTCTTTTCTTCAAGGGTTTCGTTATTGGCAACAACGATATGCTGCGCCTTTTTCACTTCCTCGAATCTGACGGTGCCGTCGATCTCGGAAAGGATCGCATACTGCTTTGGCTTTCTTGCCTCAAAAAGTTCCTCAACTCTGGGAAGACCCTGGGTAATGTCTTCACCGCCTGCGATACCGCCGGTGTGGAACGTTCTCATCGTAAGCTGTGTACCCGGCTCACCGATGGACTGCGCGGCGATGATACCTACTGCCTCGCCGACCTGAACCGGCTCATTGAACGCCAGGTTGGAACCATAACACTTGCGGCACACGCCGTGGCGTGATTTACAGGTGATGAGGGAACGGATCTTGACTTCCGTAATCCCCGCGGCAACGATCTTATCGGCAGCCTCTTTGGAGATCATTTCATCCGGGGAGGCAAGCACTTCGCCCGTATTCGGATCTTTGACCTCATCCAGCGGGAATCTGCCGATCAGACGTTCACTGAGGGATTCCAGTTCACGGTTTCCGTCCATAATTGCCTTAACAACGATGCCTTCCTTGCAGCCGCAGTCATCATCACGGATAATAACATCCTGTGAAACGTCTACAAGACGTCTGGTCAGATAACCGGAGTCTGCGGTACGAAGCGCCGTATCGGCAAGACCTTTACGCGCACCTCTGGAAGAAATGAAGTATTCCAATATATTAAGGCCCTCACGGTAGTTGGCACGGATCGGGATCTCGATCGTTTTACCTGCCGTATTCGCGATCAGTCCGCGCATACCGGCAAGCTGACGAAGCTGGGCGGTACTACCACGCGCACCGGAGTCTACCATCATATGGATCGGATTATGCGTTCCGTCAAAATTAGAAGTGAGCTCGTTGGTAACTTTATTCGTGCAGTCTTCCCACGCTTTGATAACAGCGGCGGAGCGCTCGTCGTTCGTGATCAGACCGTAATTGTAGTTCATGGTGATCTCGTCAACTTTTTTCTCCGCCTCTTCAAGGAACGTTTTCTTGGCGGCGGGGATCAACGCGTCGCAAACAGCAACCGTTGTACCGGAAACGGTAGAATACTTATAGCCCTGTGCCTTGATGGCGTCAAGCGCTACGGACGCAACGGATACACCGTGAACGGAGATCAGTTTATCCACGATCTTGCCGAGTTCGCCTTTTTTAACAACAAAATCAATCTCCGGCTTGAACGCAAGGGCAGGATCCGTGCGGTCTACAAAGCCAAGATCCTGCGGGATCGGATTGTTAAAGATGACCCTGCCGATCGTTGTGATGATCACAGCGCTCTTGGTGCCGTCCTCTGTTTTCTTGCTTACACGGATCTTGGCGGGAGAGTGCATACCGAGAGAGCCCTCCTGATATGCCATCATTGCCTCATCTTTATCTCTGTAGATCTTATAGGATTTATAGATGGAGAATTCGGAAGCAAGCTGGTCATCCACATCGGCGCAAAGGAACTGAGAATCCGTATATTTACCGTTAATTCTTGCCTTTACATCCTCAAAAGAGATTTCCTTTGTTCTTTCCTCATCCTCAAAGAACTTCGGCTGACCCGGCTCGCCCTCTTTAATCATGGTAAGGTAATAAGAACCGATAACCATATCCTGCGTAGGAACGGTAACGGGTTTACCGTCCGACGGCTTTAAGAGGTTGTTGGCGGCAAGCATCAGAAGCCTTGCTTCTGCCTGCGCCTCAGCGGAAAGCGGAACGTGAACCGCCATCTGGTCGCCGTCAAAGTCCGCGTTGAATGCCGTGCAGGCAAGCGGATGCAGTTTGATTGCCCTGCCTTCTACAAGCACCGGCTCAAACGCCTGAATACCAAGGCGGTGCAGCGTGGGAGCGCGGTTAAGCATAACCGGGTGATCCTTGATGACAACTTCAAGCGCATCCCACACAGCGGGATCCTGCGCTCTTTCCACTTTTTTCCTTGCGGATTTGATATTGGACGCGGCGCCCGTGGCAACAAGGCGTTTCATAACGAACGGCTTGAACAGTTCGATTGCCATTTCTTTGGGCAGGCCGCACTGGTGCATTTTCAGTTCCGGCCCTACAACGATAACGGAACGGCCGGAATAGTCAACACGTTTACCGAGAAGATTCTGACGGAAACGGCCCTGCTTACCTTTCAGCATATCGGAAAGGGATTTCAGCGGGCGGTTGCTTGGGCCGGTTACCGGTCTGCCGCGGCGGCCGTTATCGATCAGCGCGTCTACCGCTTCCTGAAGCATTCTCTTTTCATTTCTTACAATAATATCCGGCGCGCCGAGCTCAAGAAGTCTCTTGAGGCGGTTGTTTCTGTTGATTACTCTTCTGTAAAGATCGTTCAGATCGGAAGTGGCAAATCTGCCGCCGTCCAGCTGAACCATCGGCCGGATATCCGGAGGGATAACGGGGATAACATCCAGGATCATCCATTCCAGCTTGTTGCCGCTCTTGCAGAATGCATCCACAACATCCAGCCTTTTAAGCAGGCGGACTCTCTTCTGCCCCGTAGCGTTTTCAAGTTCTGCGTTCAGTTCATCACGCAGCTGGAAAACATCGATATCCTGAAGCAGTTTTTTGATTGCCTCCGCGCCCATGCCGGCCTCAAAATCATCCTCATAGCGCTCACGCATATCGGCGTATTCTTTTTCATTGAGGATCTGCATCTTCTCCAGCGGGGTATCGCCGGGATCGGTTACGATATAAAGCGCAAAATAGAGCACCTTTTCAAGGTAACGCGGGCTGATATCCAGCACAAGGCCAAGACGGCTCGGGATACCCTTGAAATACCAGATATGGGAAACGGGAGCGGCAAGTTCTATATGACCCATACGCTCACGCCTTACTTTTGAGCGGGTGATCTCAACGCCGCAGCGCTCGCAGATCTTGCCTTTATAGCGGATTCTTTTGTACTTTCCGCAGTGGCATTCCCAGTCTTTCGTGGGGCCGAAGATCTTTTCGCAGTAAAGGCCGTCCTTTTCCGGTTTCAGTGTTCTGTAATTTATGGTTTCCGGCTTGGTTACCTCGCCGTAAGACCACTCGCGGATCTTTTCGGGAGATGCAAGGCCGATTCTGATTGAACTGAATTCATTTTGATTTTCCATTTGGAAGCACTCCTTTATATATAATGTAATGCAGGTTTTCGACCGGTTGATTATTCATCATAATCATCGTTCTGGGAATCGGTGAAAAGACCGTCCATATCAGAACCCGAGTCTGCTTCCTCGCCGTTTTCCTCCGCATTTTGAACGGTGAAGCCATCGCCGGCGGTTTCAAAATCGTTCACTTCGGAAAAAGCGTGTTCATCTATAGGCTGGATCTCCGTGCCGTCGTCAAGATCCTGCTTAAGTTCCACTTCATTGCCGTTCTTATCTCTGAGCTGAACATCCAGACCAAGCGCCTCAAGTTCCTTAAACAGAACTTTAAAGGATTCCGGCGTGCCGGCGGGCGGAATATTCTCGCCCTTAACGATCGCCTCATACGTTTTTACTCTTCCGGTAACATCGTCCGATTTAACGGTGATGATCTCCTGAAGTGTATAAGCCGCGCCGTAAGCTTCAAGCGCCCAAACTTCCATCTCGCCGAAACGCTGGCCGCCGAACTGGGCTTTACCGCCGAGCGGCTGCTGCGTAACCATGCTGTAAGGGCCGGTTGAACGCGCGTGGATCTTATCATCAACAAGGTGATGGAGTTTCAGATAATACATATATCCTACCGTAATAGGATTATCGAATTTTTCGCCTGTTCTGCCGTCCGTCAGGATCGTTTTGCCATCCTCCGAAAGACCTGCAAGGCGGAGGCATTCACGGATATCATCCTCATGCGCGCCGTCAAATACAGGGGTGCACATCTTCCAGCCGAGCGCCTTTGCGGCATAGCCGAGATGCACTTCAAGCACCTGACCGATATTCATACGGGACGGAACGCCAAGGGGATTCAAAACGATATCCAGCGGTCTGCCATCCGGCAGGAACGGCATATCCTCCTGCGGGAGCACGCGGGAAACAACGCCCTTGTTACCGTGGCGGCCCGCCATTTTATCGCCCACCTGAATTTTTCTCTTTTGGGCAATGTAGATTCTTACTTTCTTGTTTACGCCGGGGCTGAGTTCTTCACAATCCCTGCGGTCAAAATGCTTAACATCCACAACGATGCCGTATTCGCCGTGCGGAACTCTGAGTGAAGTATCCCTGACTTCTCTTGCTTTCTCTCCGAAGATCGCGCGGAGCAGTCTTTCCTCCGCAGTCAGTTCCGTTTCGCCCTTCGGCGTAACTTTACCTACAAGTATATCGCCCGTATGCACCTCTGCGCCTACACGGATAATACCGTCTTCATCAAGGTCTTTCAGCGCGTCTTCGCCAACATTCGGGATATCACGCGTGATCTCTTCGGGGCCGAGTTTGGTGTCTCTTGCCTCTACTTCATGCTCTTCAATATGAATGGAGGTGTAAACATCCTCGCGCACCATTTTTTCATTGATCAAAACGGCGTCCTCATAGTTATAACCCTCCCAGGTCATAAAGCCGATCAGGGCATTCTTACCGAGGGAGATTTCGCCGTTTGAGGTTGCGGGGCCGTCTGCAATAACCTGACCCGCCTCCACTTTCTGGCGGAGCGAAACGATCGGTCTTTGGTTAATACAGGTATCCTGGTTGGAGCCGCTGAACTTGATGAGTTCATAGCGGTCTACCTCGCCTTTTTTAACGGTGATCTCAATCGTTTTCGCGTCTACGGATGTAACCGTACCGCCGCGTTTTGCGATCACAACAACGCCGGAGTCATAAGCGGCTTTATATTCCATACCGGTGCCAACGATCGGGGCTTCCGTCTTAAGGAGCGGAACCGCCTGTCTCTGCATGTTGGCGCCCATAAGCGCACGGTTGGCGTCATCATTTTCAAGGAACGGGATCATTGCCGTTGCAACGGAAACAACCATCTTCGGCGATACATCCATGAAATCCACCTTTTCCGGCTCGCAGGTGATGAACTCATCCCTGTGGCGGCAGGTAACTCTCTTATTCATGAATCTGCCGTTTTCATCCAGCGGTTCGTTTGCCTGGGCAACGATATAGTTATCCTCTACATCCGCCGTCATATAAACAACTTCAGAGGTAACAGCGCCCGTTTTCTTATCCACCTTACGATAAGGCGCCTCAATAAAGCCGTATTCGTTCAGGCGGCTGTAACATGCCAAATAGGAGATCAGGCCGATATTGGGGCCTTCCGGTGTTTCGATGGGGCACATTCTGCCGTAGTGCGTGTAATGAACGTCACGAACTTCGAATCCGGCTCTGTCTCTGGAAAGACCGCCGGGGCCGAGAGCGGAAAGTCTTCTCTTATGCGTAAGTTCCGCAAGCGGGTTATTCTGATCCATGAACTGGGAAAGCGGAGACGAACCGAAGAACTCTTTGATCGCCGCAACAACAGGGCGGATATTGATAAGCGCCTGCGGTGTGATCTCGTCGCCGTTATCCTGCGCCTGCAGCGTCATTCTTTCACGGATCACTCTTTCCATTCTGGAAAATCCGATCCGCATCTGATTCTGAAGAAGTTCGCCCACTGCTCTGATTCGGCGGTTGCCGAGATGGTCGATATCATCAGTTGTGCCGATCCCGTGGGCTATATTTATGAGATAGGAAACGGAAGCGAATATATCGTCAGTGATGATGTGTTTCGGAACCAGTTCATCCGCATGGATCCGGATCTCCTCTTTGAGCATCTCTTCATCATCGCCGCATTTTTCAAGCAGTTCGGAAAGCACTCTGTAAGAAACTTTTTCGTTGATACCGTAAGGCTTGCAGTCAAAATCAACATATTTGTCGATATCCACCATGCCGTTGGAAACAATCTTGATCTCCTGACCGTCCACATCCACAAATGCGTACATAACGCCGGCATTTTCAATCTCAAGCGCTTTTTCCTTATCGATCTTATCGCCGGCATCCGCAAGAAACTCGCCCTGGGGTGAAATGATCGGCTGCGTCAGCGTCTGGCCGATCAGTCTGTCGCTAATGGCAAGTTTTTTGTTATATTTATATCTGCCGACTCTGGAAAGGTCATATCTGCGCGGATCAAAGAAAAGTCCGTCCAGGTGCGCCTGCGCAGTCTCCAGCGTGGGAGGCTCGCCGGGGCGCAGCTTTTTGTAAACTTCGATCAGCGCCTCTTCCGTATTTTTAGTGGTATCTTTTTCAATCGTGGCTTCGATTCTTTCATCGTTTCCGAAGAATTCCCGGATCTCATCATCCGTGCCGAGACCGAGCGCTCTTAAGAACGTGGTGATGAAGATCTTTCTGTTTTTATCGATTCTTACATAAAACAGATCGTTGGCGTCTGTTTCATATTCCAGCCACGCGCCCCTGTTGGGGATAACGGTATTGGTGTAAAGCTCTTTACCCGTTTTATCATGATCCATATGATAATAAACGCCGGGTGAGCGGACAAGCTGGGATACAATGCATCTTTCCGCTCCGTTTATGATAAAGGTGCCCGCGTCGGTCATAAGCGGGAAATCGCCCATATAAACGTTGTTTTCCTTGACTTCACCCGTTTCCTTGTTGAGCAGGCGGGCGGTAACCGTAAGGGGTTTGGCATAGTTGGCATCCAGTTCCTTGCACTGCGCAATCGTATACTTCGGCGGCTCGTTCATGGAATAATCAATGAAATCAAGCACCAGATTGCCGGTGTAATCGGTAATGGAGCCGATATCGCGGAATACCTCCCTCATACCTTCGTCAAGAAACCACTGATAGGACTTCTTCTGCACCTCAATCAGATTGGGCATCTGCATAACTTCGTTGATTTTAGCGAAACTTTTTCTTGTTGTGGTGCCGAACTGAACATCCTTTACATTTACCATAAAGGTAATCACTCCGTTTCTTTGAAAATTAATGAAAAAGAACTGAAAACGCGCGGCTTTTTGGGCAAAAATCTTGCCGGAAAAGCGCTTTTCTGAACTGCCGCAAAAAGGCTTTTTCTCAAAAAGGGCACACTTTCCATTTTCAATGTGGCTTATATGATATACTTAAAATCTTAATAAGTCAACAATAAATTTTAAAGAAAGGGAATTTTTTCAAAAACTTTTTGTAACACTGCGCCGGGTGTGTTAACTTTTCGTGCAAAAAGCGCTTTTTTTGCACGGTATCTGCCGCCTGAGATTTAATTTGCGCCAAAACGCCCACAGATTGGCAGTTCAAAGAGCGCCCATCGCAAAACGCCTGCAAAACACGCGGAAAATAAATGGCCAAAAATAGAGAATTTCTCTTTTCAAAGCGCGCAACTTTTGCTATAATATTATAACTGATTTAATTGGTGATGAATATGAAAAAACTGATTGCGGCGGCACTTGCCTTTCTGATGCTTGCACTTACTTTTGCAGGCTGCTCAAATTCTGACGAATCGATAGATATGATATATCCCTTTGGCGGCAATATAAACAGTTTTGACCCGCAGGTGGCATCCACCGAAGATGAATTTCTGATCACGGAAAACTGTTTTGAAGGCCTTGTGCGGTGTGACGACGAAGGAAATATTACCCCGGGCTGTGCGCAGAACTGGGAGGTAAGCAGCGATGGAAAGACCTATACCTTTCAGCTTTATCAGGGGCTGAAATGGCATATTTACGATTCCGTTGCCGAAAAAATGGGCGAAAATTATAGCCCGGAAATCACGGCGGATGATTTTGTATTTGCCCTGCAGCGCGCAGCGGACGACCTGACGCAAAGCCCGCTTTATTCCACAATCTCCTCCATTGCAAATGCGCCCGAGGTGCATTCCGGCAGGGCGGACGAGAGCACGCTTGGCGTTACCGCCTCCGGGAAATATACGCTGACGATCCATCTGTCCTCTCCGGACGAGAGTTTTCTTGAAACAATGAGCACAGCCGTTGCCATGCCCTGCAACCGGGAATTTTTTGAGGCAACGGCAGGCAGATACGGACTGGATCTGGAATACACTATGTTTAACGGCCAGTTTTATATTACAAACGTGCTGGACACCTCTTATATTCTTGCGGCAAATAAAGAATATGCCGGGCCGACCAAACCGAAAGCGACTGATCTGACGCTGAATATTGCGGAGGAAGGAACGGATCTTTCCGAAGATCTGCTCAGCGGATACTATGACGCCGCTTATATAAGAGGATACGAGAGCAGCGGGATCAGTGAAAACAGCGGGATCACGATGACCCCTTACAGCAATATTACCTGGATGTTGGTGATCAACGGAAACGAAGGGTTGTTTTCCGCAAAAGACGCACGGCGCGCGCTTTACCTTTCCATGGCGGACATGGATTATGAGGAGTTCCCCTACCTGCAAAAAGCAACGGGATATGTGCCCCCCACCTGCACGGCAAACGGCGCGCAGTACAACACTGCCGTACCGGCGGTAACGGAAAGCGCGGATGCTGCCAAGGCGGAAGAACTGTGGCGCAAAGTGATATCGGATCAGGAGATCTACACGGCGGAGATCACCCTGCTGGTGCCGGATTATATGGAAGATGCCGCCAGGCAGCTGGTGCAGGGAATCCAGGCGGGTATCGGCGCCGTTTCCAGCGTAGATGAAAAAGACGTAGACTTTACCATGGTGATCGAAACGCTGCCGGAAAGCGAACTGAAATCGCGTGTTGCCGCTTATGATTACGACATCGCACTCTACCCGTATGAGGCGAGCTCCACAAGCCCCGTTACGTTTTTGCAGACTTTTGCGAATGTTTCTTACGCTTATATAGACACCGCCGGCTATAACGACGTGCTTGCAGACGCGGCGTCTGCCGACGCGGCAGATCTTGCCGATGCGTGCCGTGAATGTGAAGCAGAACTTTATCAGAATTACAGTTTTCTGCCGGTATTTTATGAATCCTGCTACTATGCTGAGGCAAAAGGCGTCAGCGGCGTCCAGTTTCACCCGGGTTCAGGGAGGGTATCTTTTATAAATGCAACAAGAACTTGATTCCTTGGGCAAAATAAAACGGTTTCCCCTGCCGGCAAAGATGCTTTGCTGGGCGCTTTGCGCGGCGTGCATGGCGGTGATCTTCTGGTTTTCTTCCCGCACGGCGGCGGAATCCTCCGCGCAGAGCGATATCTTTCTTGCCTTTTTTCAAAAGCTGTTCGGCGACGGGTTTCTAACCGATTTTATTGTAAGAAAAAGCGCGCATTTTGCGGAATTCGCCGGGCTTGGTTTCTTATTTGCGCTGGCGTTTTACATACAATGCGGAAAAACAAAAACGCCCTTTGCCGTTTTGTGCGCATCCGCTTATGCCGTAACGGACGAGATACACCAGATCTTCGTTGCCGGCAGAGCCTGCAAAATTCAGGACTGGGCAATCGACACTGCCGGCGCGCTGCTTGGCGCACTGATCCTGTTTGCCCTGCTGTCTGTAATAAGCAAAGCAAAAAAGAAAAAGGCTGCGCAAATTAAGAATTGACAGAGCAGTCATTTCGTTTATAATAATATTGATTATAAGAAATACTAAGGAGGTACGTATGATGAATATACTTATTTATGAGAGTGAAGAGCAGATTGGAATTGCCGCGGGCAACTACATGTGCGGCCAGGTTTTGCAGAAGCCGAACAGCGTTTTGGGGCTTGCAACAGGCTCCACACCGCTTAAGCCGTACAGCCAGATGATAGAATTATACAAAAAAGGCGTTGTTGATTTTTCCAAGGTAACCACTTTTAATCTGGACGAATATGTAAATCTGGATGTAAATGACAAGAATTCCTATCACAGCTTTATGCATGAAAATCTTTTTGACCATATCAACATTCCCGAAGAAAACATCAACTTTCTGGACGGCAATGCCGAAGATCCGGAGGAGGAATGCCGCAGGTATGAAGAAAAGATCAAAGCCGCGGGCGGAATAGATATACAGCTTTTGGGCATAGGCTCAAACGGCCACATCGCATTCAACGAGCCGGCAGACTGTTTTCAGCGCTGGAGCCATGTGGTAACGCTGAAAGAGAGCACGGTTAAAGACAACAGCAGATTTTTCAAATCTATAGACGAAGTGCCCACCCAGGCAGTTACAATGGGAATCGGCTCCATCATGCAGGCGAAAAAAATCCTGATTATCGCAATCGGCGAAAACAAGGCAAAGGCGATCAAACAGCTGATCGACGGCAATGTAACACCGATGTGCCCGGCATCCGTGCTTCAGTTCCACACAGACGTTACGCTGATGCTGGACAAGGCTGCCGCATCCCTGATCTGACACACAAGCGGATGAGGTGAGATTGAAATGAGCAAAGGTAAAAAAGCGGCAACAGCCGCGGTAATTATACTCATAGCCGCCGTTGTTGCGGTGGCGGCGTGGCACTATTTCGGAAACGCAGGCAAAAGCGCGGAGCCGGAGAGCGAGACCGTGAGCGAGAGCATTTCCGACACACAGACAAAAACGCCGTCCGTTTCCGAAAGCGAAACGCAAACCACAAGCGAAAGCACCACGCAAAGCACCACTGCCGGAACAACAAGAAAAGATACAACCGTGCAGGTTACGGGATACATGCTGCCGCTCACCGTTAGAGAGGCAATGGACGCCCTGCAGATGCACTACGGCAGTGCGTATGAGATCAACAGCACCGTTGAGGAAAACGGCCTGAATTATTTTTCCGTAAACCTGAACGGCGAAAGATTTGCGTCCGTAGCGGTAGATCTTGTAACCGGGCGCGCAGAGGAGACCATAAGAGAAACCGGCGAGAAAACGGATTTTTCGCTTGTTTAAGCGTGTTAAGGAGATAAGAAAATGGCTGAACAAAAGGAAAAATTTTATATTACCACACCGATCTACTATCCCTCCGGCAACCCGCATATCGGGCACTGCTACACAACGGTTGCCTGCGATTCCATTGCCAGATATAAAAGGCTGCAGGGCAAAGACGTAATGTTTCTGACCGGAACGGATGAGCACGGCCTGAAAATAGAGCAGAAAGCAGCGGAAAAAGGCATTACTCCAAAAGAATATGTGGATGAAAAGGTTGCCAAATTCAAAGAGCTTTGGAACTATATGAACATCAGTTATGACCGATATATCCGCACAACCGACGATTACCACATTGAAACGGTGCAGAAGATCTTTAAGGAACTGTATGACAGGGGCTATATCTACAAGGGCAAATATACCGGCAAATACTGCACGCCGTGTGAGAGTTTCTGGACGGAGAGCCAGCTTGTAGACGGCAAATGCCCCGAATGCGGAAGAGATGTGGTTGACGCATCCGAAGAAGCGTATTTCTTTAAAATGGCGCCGTTTGCGGACAGAATTGAAAAATTGCTGACCGAAACCGATTATTTGCAGCCGAAAACCAGAGCGGTGGAACTGGTAAACAATTTCATCAAACCGGGTCTGGAGGATCTTTGCGTTTCCAGAACGTCTTTTACATGGGGAATACCCGTTACGTTTGACGAAAAACACGTGGTTTACGTTTGGATAGACGCACTTTCCAACTATATCAGCGCGCTCGGCTACGAAAATGAAAAATACAACGATTTCAGCAAATACTGGCCTGCCGATGTGCACATGGTTGCAAAAGACATTATGCGCTTTCACGCAATCATTTGGCCGGCTATGCTGATGGCGCTGGATATGCCCCTGCCGAAGCACCTTGCCGTGCACGGCTGGATCACATTCAACGGGCAGAAAATGAGCAAATCGCTTGGCAATGTGGTTGATCCGTTCGTGCTTGGCGAGCGATACGGCTGCGACGCCATAAGATACCATATTCTGCGTGAAATGGCGCTTGGGGCTGACAGTTCCTTCTCCAACGAGATCATGATAAACAGAATCAATTCAGACCTTGCGAACGACCTTGGAAACCTCGTTTCCAGAACCGTGGCAATGGTTGAAAAATACTTTGGCGGCACGCTGCCCTTAGACAGAGAGGCACAGCCCATTGATAACGAACTGCTTGGCATGGCAACCGCGCTGCGGGATAAAACCGATAAATATATTGATGAAACGCAGCTGAACAACGCCCTTGCCGAGATCTTCAAAGTGATTTCAAGGGCCAACAAATATATTGATGAAACAACGCCGTGGGTATTGGGCAAGGACGAAAGCAAAAAAGCGCGCCTTGCCAGCGTGCTTTACAATCTGCTGGAAACGATTCGTATATGCACTACCCTGCTTTCCTGCTTTATGCCTTCCACCATGCCGAAAGTTTGGGAGCAGATCGGCGCGGATGAATCCCTGATCACATATGAAAACACAGGAAAAACCGGCGTGCTGCCGCTTGACGTAACCGTTAAGAAAGGTGCGCCGCTCTTCCCCAGAATCGATGTGAACAAAGAGATAGACGAATTAAACGCCCTGATTGAAAAGCAGATGAAAGCGGCGGAGAAAGAGGCGCAGAACAGTGCCGAAAACGCAAAACAGAAAGAGGATAAAGCACCTCAGATCACGTTTGATGATTTTTCAAAGGTTGAACTCCGGGCTGCAAAAGTGCTTGCGTGCGAGCCGATAAAAAGAGCAAAAAAACTGCTTAAACTGATTGTTGACGACGGCAGCGCGGAAAATAGACAGATCGTTTCCGGCATCTCGCAGTGGTATAAGCCGGAGGATCTGATCGGCAAGACCGTTGTTATCGTTGCCAACCTGAAACCCGCCAAACTCTGCGGCGAGATGAGCAACGGTATGCTGCTTGCGACAGACACGGCTGACGGCGGCGTTCAAGTTCTGTTTGCTGATGACCTTGAGCCGGGTATGCGCCTTAGATAAGAGCATATATAATATGTATAGTAATATATTTGACACACACAGTCATTATGATGACGCGCAGTTTGATGCGGACAGAAATGATCTTCTGAAAAGCCTGCCGCAAAAAGGAGTCATAGGCGTTGTAAGCTGCGGCTGCGACCCGGAGTCCACTCGTTTTAACGCCGGGCTTGCCGAACAATATGATTACATCTATTTCGCGGCGGGACTGCACCCCGAAAATCTTGAAGGGCTGAAGATGGACGATCTTGATGAAATTGAGCGTTACGCAAAAGAGGAAAAATGCGTTGCCATAGGCGAGATCGGACTTGACTATCACTGGATGACGTCATCAAAAGAAGTGCAGAAAGAATTTTTTGCCGCGCAGTGCGAACTTGCAAACAAACTTGATATGCCTGTTATCGTGCACGACAGAGAGGCGCATGCGGACACGCTTGCTATTCTTAAGCAGTATAGACCAAAAGGCGTTTTGCACTGTTTTTCCGGCTCTGCCGAAACGGCAAAAGAGATCGTAAAAATGGGCATGTATATAGGGCTGAACGGCGTTGCAACTTTTAAAAATGCGCGCAAGAGCATAGAGGCGGCAAAAGCCATACCGATAGAACGGCTGGTGCTTGAAACGGACTGCCCCTATCTTGCGCCCGTGCCGCACCGCGGAAAAAGAAACGACAGCAGTTTTATCCCTTTTATTGCCGAACGGCTCGGCGAAGAGCTTGGCATTCCCGCGCAGGAACTGCTGAATATAACCGCCCAAAACGCAAAACGATTATACGAACTTTAAAGGCATAAGTAACGCCGCCGTATCCTGCGATACGGCGGCGTTTTTCTGATTTATACGAAACTTTATTACCAATATAAAACTGTATTCATCCAATCATTTTTTAGATACATGATCGTCACTGCTTATTTCTTTAAGGATCTCCACGACCTCAATATCGCCGTCCACAAGCACTTCTGGAATTAAATTCTCATTAAGATCTTTATTTTCCCAATATTTTCGAGCAAGTATAAGGTTTTCCTTTTCGCTTGATTTCCCGCCAAAACATTTTGCTGCATCGCCATAAAACACATTTCCGTTAACCTTTAGTTTTACGATTTGAAATGTCGGTCTGCCTAAACTGAGAAAATAATCGAACCACTTTTTGCTTCATCCAATGTTTTTGAAACATACAGGCAAGCCATTCTTGACGGATAATTCGGGTAGTAATCCATTCGTACTTTTTCCAAGGCAAGTTCTCTTAAAGCCACGGAAGTATGGTGTTCAAACTTAACGTCTTTGTATTTTTCAGGATTGTTATAAATATCGCTGACAATATCCTGTTTGCAGTTCACCCTTTGCCAAACACCGTTATGATGATTTTTATCAAAAACAATGTGTTGACCTATATATATCGGCTTTTCAGTAACAGCATGGTAGGCAAATAATTCTTCCATTTTTTATAATTCCTTATATAATAGAACCACAAAAGCAATTCGTCTACAACCTGATTTCCTCGGCTTTTTGCTTCCAATAGTTTTTCAGCATATTTACTATTTCTTTCGCGTCCGCAATCTCCGTGCTTTTGTGATATTCCTGCATTTCGCTGAATGTGCCTGAATCACTGACAATGCCCAGCAGCCACTTACCGGATTGCGTTGCTTTATATTTAAACACCATACAATCTATACCATCTTCATCCTGAAAGGCGTTGACATATTTGATCTCTGCCGGTTTTGCACCGAGTTCCTGCGGGTGAGCCAGCCAGTTTTCAAGTTCCGCCGTAGCGGCGGCAATAATATACTGATCCATACTATTTTCGCTCCAAAAAATTCTGCATTTGAAAAGCTCCTCCGAATGGGGAGGAGCTTTCAGTGTATTTTTATTATTCTGCTGCGGCCTCGGCTGCGACTTCAGCGGATTTATCCTCTTTCTTCTCTTTCAGAAGAACAAATTTTTCCATTGGGAACAGAACAAGCATCTGCACCAGACCCGCCGCAAGGCTTGCGATTGTTCTGGCAAGGGACTGCATCCATGCCCAGTCTACCTTAGCGATAATGCCAACAATCCATCCCTGAAGCCAGGTGGAGAACAGGATCAGCGCGATCATAAGTACGATATAGATTGCAAAATTATACCACGGCGCATCTGACTTAAATGTGGTTTTCTTATTCTGCCAAAAGCCGTAAATATTGGCGATAAGATTGGAGAGGAAGAACGGGAGAAGATAGCCCCATGTAACAACGCCGCCAACTACAACACCGTTTTCAATTGTGCCGCCAACAACATATTTGCCTATCTGCTCTATACCTTCAGCGGTAGTTGCGTCAAAAATCGTGTTCGGCGCAAAGATTCCCTGAAGGAAAGCCGGCAAAGTTGCGGTTACGCTGTCAAAAACAAGCGGAAGCACATTTGCCAAAACAAGCTGAATAATCGTTACCAGACCCGAAACAACCAAAAACTTTAAGAGCTGCCAAAGCGTTTTGATGAATGAGCCTTTTTCCTCTGCCGCATTATCGATGCCGCCGAGACTGAATTTCTTTTTGTCTGCCATAAATTTTACTCCTTAAATTAAACAAAATTGCGATTGCGTAAAAACGCAGGCGCCTGTATATATCTATTTAAGTATACCAAATTGGCAACGCCTATGCAAGATAAAAATTTATAATTTATTAATAATTAGAGCAAAAGCGGCAGAGATGCGGTGACCGCACCCACAATTGCAACAATTGCCCAAACAACCAGCGCAAGGATTCCAACAACAACTGCCAAAAGCAGAATCACGGCAAGAATCAGGATCAGCAGGATCAGCGTCCCTTTTTTGCTCTTTTTCACCGGATCATTAAATTCTTTTTCTTCCCGCTTAGGCGCCTCCTGTGCGCTTTCATAGGTAGGATAAAGCGGCAGGGTGTCTTTTGCATCACAGAATCCGGGATTCCACAGCAGCGGCTCTACCAGAGAGCGGACGCTTGCGGCGCCCTTTAAGATCTTGCCTATGCTGAAATGGATCGTATTCAGGAAGGAATCGATCACATTCAGGCACGCGCAGGTGAGCTTATATTCGCGCGTTTCCGGGCCGTAAGGCGAATCGCCGCAGTACAGATTCTGAACCAGTTCCAAAATGAAATCCACCACTTTATGATCCGCGATATCTGCAATATCCGCTTTGGTAAGGCCGGATTCCTTTTTGCAGATCTTCCAAATCTTTTTAAACGTTAATTTATTGAGAAATTTTCCGATAGGTTTGATGATCCAGGCAAGTTTTTTCACTTTCTCGCCCGGAATGGAAAACGCCGGGGTCATCTCCGCCAGGCGGTCTATATCATTGCCCATTGCCCAGATGACTTCTGATATCATGCCGAAGAAAAAGCCCTTCATGTACTCATCAAACGGCTTGCCGCCCGTATCCAGGCCGGGCACTTCCTTAATGACCGTAGTATCCACATCAATTTTGGCATGGGCAGGATCAAACGTGATCGTTCTCATGACCGGCGGGCAGCCGATCATGGCGCCGCAGGCGATATCATAAAAAACATTGCCTTTTTTCGTTACAATACTGCTTATATTGTGCACATGCGTATGCCCCGTGAGCATACAGTGCAGGCCGGCATCCGCAAAGGTCTCTCTTGTGGTTTCATGATTGCGCTGCATATCCCCTTTGCCGATAATGGCATAAAACGGAGACGGCGCGATCATCGGGTGATGCGTCATGGCGATCACATACTGATCATGTTCCTGCGCGTCTTTCAGCTGCTCCAGGATCCACTGCATACAATCATCCGAAAAACCGGAGCCGCGCTCGCCCTCCGGTTTATAGTTTGTATCGTCGTTCAGCGCAAACAGGCGGTAGCCGGGCGCAAGCTGCACAACATAACTCATGGACTCTTTATGCGTTGAGATCGCCTCGTTGGGGCCGAACTCATAATACATATCCCAAAGATCATGCCTGTTCTCAACAGTGGGAACTTTCACCGCCTCATCGCCAACATAGCCGTCTGTTACGCCGCCGTCCCTGAAATCATGGGTGGCGGTGATCACATAGACCCGCTTGCCGCGCTTTTTCAGATCGCGCAGCATCTCTATAAATTCCGCGTGGGAATCCAGTTCGCCGTTATGCGTTGTATCACCGGAAAGCAAAACGATATCCGTGGAATCGTCCTGACACAAAAGATCAAATCCGGCTTTGATTACAAGATCGCTGTCTTTAATGACTATCTGGGATTTGGATTCCGCCTTTTCATACGCCTTGCCGGAGGTGCCCACCTTTCTGGAATAATAGTGGGTATCCGTTATAACCTGAATTTTCAGCGGCTGATTCTGACTGCCGCTAAGTTTTTTCGCCATAATTTTTACCTCCCGTTTATTCCTCGCATCAGGCACGCGGGGAAATCAATATTTCTCCCTCTTTTACGCTTGAGCTAAGCGTGATCTCAATCATACCCGGTTCCCTTTCGTTATAATCTGCTGCTTTACCGTTGAGCGTTACACTGTAGGAATACTGATCCGAAAGGCAAACGAGAATCGTATACGCCGTTGCGGAACCGTAATATTTAAATGCAATATCCGCGGTGTTTTCCGTTGTTTCCTGCTTATCGGTCCAAACATCAAAACCGCTTGTTACCGTGCCGGGTTTGTAATAGGCGTTTGCCCAAACGCATATGGGCGCCGAAAGCCCGCCGAAATTATGGAACCAGCCGCCGCGCTGGGTCTTGATGCCGAAACATTCATAGGTGTTGTAGGAAAAATCCGTTTCCGCTTTCCACATATCCAGCGCGCGTTTGGCGATCTCAAACGCAAAATCCGCCTCGCCGAGATCGAACATCGTTTTCCATAAAAACCACTGATGGCTCATCCAGACATTGCCGTTCCAATAGCCATCGTCAAAATAATAGGACGCACTCATATCCACGGCGGAAATACCGCTCTTGCTCCACATTTCGTTTGGATTTTTAATATGGGAAAGCACCCTTGCCGCGCGCTGCGGCGTTGCCGCGCCGGCAACCAGCGGATAAACGCCGTCCATGCCCTTATTCATATTTTCACCCTGCTCGTTTCTTAAATAACCGCAGAGTTTGTTTTCCTCATCATAAACCGTGTAGGAATAGTAGCCGCATTTTTCATCCCACGCAAGGGCATTGAGCGCGGCGGTGGAATGATCAATATCGCGCTGGAGCCTTTCAGCGTCCTCTTCTTTGCCGAGGGCAAGCGCAGCCATCTTCATGATCTTGGCGGCGCGGATGATCTGCGAAGTGGAGATACAGGGGCAAATCTTATCCATCATCTGCCTGTCTATCATATAGACCTGCGCAGGGTAATCATCCATGCCGGAGCAGGAATACCAGTAATCATATGTAGTAAGAAGTCCGTTTTTGAACTTGGCTGTGGTGGAGCCGTCCTCCCCCGCAAGAAAACGGTAATAGCGCATCATTTTATCATACAGCGCAAAGAGCGGCTTTTTATCCTGCGCGCGTTTGAGCATTTCCAGATACTGCGCAAACTGGGTGGGCACAAGACTGCCGTGCAGCAAAAACGCGAAATCCTTGTTATCATCCTCCGAAAGATAGGTTTCAAGTATGTATTTTGCTTTTTCGGGGCTGAATTCCAAAACGCCGACACCAATAATACCGCTGTCCCAAGTATAAAAACTATCCCACCGTTTGCCGGGGGTAAAATGGATCACGTTTTGGCCGTGTTTGTATACGGGGTAAACCACGTTCGTTAACAGCGTGGATCTGAGAATATCGGTGGAAAGGGTATACTTTCTGCCCTGCGCATTCAGCCCGTTATCCTCCGGCACGTTTGCCGCCTGATAGATTGCCTCATATTCCGCATCCGAAAGCGGGTCAAAAGGCCTTTCGGAAACCACCATATATTCCGTGTGCGTTGCATTCGGATCAATAAAAATAGATTTTACCAGCACATTGTGGAAAAAGCCCTCATCGCTCTTCTTTTCAGAAAAACTTTCTGAAAATGTGCGCCTTAATTCATCATAGGTAGGATCGCCGTTTGAAAGCCGGTTTGGCAAAGCATCCTCAAGGCACCCGGAATCCAATGTTCTCTCTCTTGTTTTTTCGCTGTTTGTAAGTATGTAATAGGTCTGGTCCTCCTCCGGATAATAAAGGGAAACCCGTACGCCTTTTCCGCATTTTTCCGAGCGGATCTGCGGCACAAAGCCGTGTTTTTCAAGGGAGACGGAAATGCCGTTTTCTTCCCCTTTTTCCGTTACAACAAGCACGTCCAGCTCTATGCCGGCGGTGCCGAGGCTGCCCAGCGCGATCTGATTGCAGGCATCCAGATCAAAAGAGGCAAGGGCAAGTTCCTCACTGTGCGGAAAAACGATTTTTTTGCCGTTTAGCGTAAACGCCGCGTCGCCCGGTGTGGCAGATCTGTATCTGACGGTAAGCACCGGATTCCGGAAACCGCCGGTTTCGGCAGCGTAAGCAACGAAGTCCCCAGCCTCACAGCCGAACGGCTTTAAGCCAAGCGCAGGCACGTGGTAATTTTCACATCTGTCGCCCAGACCGAAACCGCCTGTAAAATGATAATCCGCGAACTGGCCTTTTGCCATACCGTCCGGATTTTCCGTATCCCACGGGCGCGGATTCGCGTATTCATATTCTTTATAATCGTTTGCGCTGATCACAAGTGCATTCTGCGGCGTTTTGAGTTTTGCAAAAAACGGCTTGGGGTATTCCATTGCCGAATAGCCGTTTAAGATACAGTTTTGCTTTAAAGGTGTATGATTAACAAAAGCGCAGCGCATGAGATACGCACCGGCATCTATACGTGAAAAGGAAACGTCACAATAGAGCATATCTTTCCACATCAGTTCATAGCGGTAAGAATAAAAAGAGTAATCCCCTTTGCAGTTCCACAAATGATAATTGCTTGGGAACGTAACGTTTGGAACCGGAACGGATGAGTTCCACACGGTTGGATGCACTGAAAAATCGAACCGCGCGCCGGACGGCATATCCGTATCCACCACTCTGGAAATACCCATATACTTTTTGGAGTATGGACCCCAAAGGGGCATTGTTTTATTCATTTCGCTCATAAGGACACCTCTGCACTTTAACTTTTATGCAGTATATTATAGTTTATTTCTTTCTTATATGCAATAGATTATTATTGACAAACTTTTTAATTTAAAGTAAAATTTAAAATGGTATTATGTATAAAGATAAGATCCCTAAAGGAAAGGATTGATTTTGTTGAACATAGACGCAAATGTGCAGAAAGTGCTGAGCGCATTGCTGAAAAGGTGGAAACTGCTTTTGATTTTTGCCGTGATCGGCGCGATTCTGGCGGCTATTTTCACCTCCCGTTTTACAACGCTGACTTATACATCCTCCATTGAATTTCTGGCATATTCCATTGATTCCAAACAGGAACTGCAGGATTCCACAGCCGCGGCGCAGCAGGCAAGCGAAACGAGCAAGATGAACTACGCCATGAAGATGCTGGATACCTATATTGAAATATTCCAGACCAATCAGTTCAACCAGTCTGTGGCGGATGAGCTGAACAGAGTGTACAACACCGATTATTCCGCTGCAACCGTAAAAAACTCCATAACCATTGAAAAAGTGGAAAACACTGCCATGTTTTTGTTTACGATCACAACGAGTGATGCGGATTTGAGTTATCATATTGCGCAGAGCCTTGAAGTCTGCGTTCCGCAGACGATGGAAAACACAAACGCCGGGCTTGTGAACGCCTCTGTAGAAGACCCGCCTATAAGGGCAAACGCCGCGGAAAGCATGGATTACCCGCAAAAATGCCTGATCGGCGCGGTTGCCGGCATGTTCGTTGCGGGGCTGTATGCCGTGCTTCGTGATTTTCTGGATGTGCGCATCCGCGGCAGAGACGATCTTGCGGAAAGATACAATATTCCCGTGCTTGGCGCCGTGCCGGAATTTGAACTGACGAACGCCAAGCAGAAAAAGGGGGCGAAAAGCAATGGCTAAAAAGAAGAATAAAAAAGAGAATGCCGCCGCTTCCCGTTTTCTGCTGAAAAACGCCATTATGGATCCCGGCCTGAAATTCAGAGTAGAAGAAGCCTATAAATCTATCCGCACCAATATTATGCTGTCCGTTATGAAAAAAGGGTGCAAGATCATTGTGGTCTCCTCCTCTATGGCGAATGAGGGAAAAACAACAACCACCACAAACCTTGCCATTTCCATATCTCAGGCAGATCAAAGAGTGCTGCTGATAGACGGCGACCTCAGAAAGCCGAAAGTGCACCACTATTTTTCCATTCCGAACGCGCCGGGGCTGACGAATTATCTGGGCGCGTCCGTAAACAGCCGGGCAGCACAGAAAGTGGATCTGTTCAGCATCATCCACCCCACGGAATATAAAAATCTTTGTGTGATCACATCAGGATCCATTCCGCCGAACCCCGGCGAAATGCTGGGATCCGAACCGATGACGGATTTTCTGAAAGAAGTTTCAGAGCATTTTGACTATATTATTATAGATACACCGCCGATCAATGTGGTTTCCGACGCGCTGCCCGTGATACGCGAATCAGACGGAGTTGTTATGGTGGTGCGCGCCAACGCATCCACACACCCGGAACTTCAGAAAGCGCTGGACGCCCTGAAATTCATTGACGCCAAGATCCTTGGATTTGTGGTAAACTATGAATCCGAAAAAAGGTCAAAATACGGCTATTACAAATATGGCTACAGCGATTATACATACTGATTAACGGAGGCGGAAATATGGTTTTAAACGATTTCACGGAAACACACAGCCATATCCTGCCGGGAATAGACGACGGATCACCGGATGTTGAAACGAGCCTGAAAATGATTGCCAAACTGCAGGCGCAGGGCGCAAAAAGCATCATCTGCACACCGCATTATTACAGCGATTCCCTCTCTCTGGACGACTTTTTAAGAAAACGCAACGCCGCTTATGAAACGCTGAAAGCCGCGCTGCCTGCCGGAAGTCCCAAGATCTTGCTTGGGGCAGAGGTGTATATAAGCAGATATCTTTTCGGCAATGAAAATCTGCAGCGGATCCGAATAGACTCAACGAAATACGCGCTGATTGAGCATTCGTTTGGCGAGGAATTTTCCGAAAAAGCGTATGACAGACTGGTCAGTCTGCTGTGTGACTGGGGCGTTACCCCCATTCTGGCACATATAGAGCGATACGGCGCGCTGATGGAAAACACGAAAACGCTGGACGCACTGCTTGAACTCGGCTGCATTGCGCAGGTGAATATCAGTTCTTTTGCTGATGAACGCAGAAAAATCAAGAAAAAACTTTTCAAATATCTTGAAACGGGAAAAATAGCGCTGATCGGCAGTGACTGCCACAACATGACTTCCCGCCCGCCCGAATACGGAGAAGGCGCAAAAGAAATTTCCTTAAAATGCGGCAGAGCGGCGCTGCAAAAACTGATAGATAATTCCAACCGCCTTGCTGCCGGTGAAACCATCTAAATCTACACAAAAAAAGGATCTGAACAAATCAGATCCTTTTTTTACTGTTTATCCCTGTTATTTTCGTAGATAACACTGCCGTTTTTTATGGTTTTTAAAACCTGTATCTTGCGCAGATCGGCAGGCGCAGTGGTCAGCGGATCCGCGCTCAAAACGGTCAGATCGGCTGTTTTTCCCGGCTCTATCGTGCCCTTTTTATCCTCCTCAAAATACTGATACGCGGTACCGGACGTTACGGCTTTCAGCGCGCGCAGCACACTGATTTTTTGATGCGCACCCAAAAGTCTGCCGTTTTTGGTTTTTCGGTTGGCGGCGCACCAGAGCGTTTCGATCATATCCGGTTCTATAACGGGGGAATCCTGATGCATGGTAAAAGGCACGCCGTATTTTTCCGCCCAGGCGGCAGGGCTGATTTCTGACGCCCGCGAAAATCCGAAATTTTCAATATGCACGTCACCCCAATGATAAACATGCGCAGAAAAGAAAGAAAGCACAACGCCGAGTTCGGCGGCACGGCGCACCTGATCTTCCGTTATAAACTGGGCGTGGATCATAACCGGGCGAAGATCCTTTAAAACGGGATATTCGTGTTCTGCCCGCTCAAGGCAGTTCAAAAACTGCTCACAGGCAGCGTCTCCGTTGCAGTGGGCAAGGATCTGCACCTGCTTTTGCGCCGCTGTTTTCATGGCGGCATAAACATCTTCCTCGCGCATGGTGGGGGTTCCGTAATATGCCTCGCCGCCGCGATACGGTGTTTTCATCCACGCGGTTCTGCCCTGGGGAGAACCATCCAGAAAGATCTTGATACCGCCGATTTTAAAGCGATGCGTATAGTTCATAATCGTATCCGGCATTTCGTTTTCCGCAAAATTCAACGCCGCAACATCACAGTAAGCCACAAGATCAACGAAAAGGCTGTTGCAATCCGTTAAAGACCGATAGAGCGGCAGCATTTCCTTAACAGCCATACCGTCCTGCACGGTGGCAATACCGTAAGAAGCATACTTTTTCTGCGCGTCTGAAAGCGCTTTTTTTATTTTTTCCGCCGGCGGCTGAGGCGTTTTTTTCAAATACTCAAAAAACGCGTTTTCTTCCATATAGCCGGTCAGTTTTCCGTTTTGGAGTTCAATTTTTCCGCCGGGCGGCGACACAGTGTTTTCCGTTACGCCCAAAGCGTTTAAAGCCGGGGTATTAAACAGCCCCATATGGCCGGATTTATGTTGGATCACAAGCGGATTTTCCGGGCAGATCTGATCAATCTCTGGCAGAGCCGGATTTTTCTTTTCCGAAAACAAATTGTGATCATAATTTCGGGCAAGGATCCATTCACCCGGTTTTATATGGTTTTCGTTTATAAATCCGGCAATTTTTTGCGAGATCTCCTGCATATTTGAAACGCCGCTGAGATCCGCCTGCAAAAGCGCATAAGCGGTTTGCGTAAAATGGCTGTGTGCATCCATAAAAGCCGGGATCAGAACCGCGCCGTTCAAATCCATTCTGTTTTGCGGGTGATACGTATTTATAAGTTCTTTTTCGTTTCCCACAGCGGCAATTCTGCCGTTTTCCACCACAACCGCCTGCGCATAAAGCGGGTCTGCCATGGTAATGATCTTGCCTCCGGTGATCAGTGTGCACATAGGACCTCTCCTTTTATAATAATATTTGAAAATGCGAATGCTGTTTTATTCTCTTTCTTATTTTGCCTGATCCTGAAAAAAATAAACGGGAAAACGGCAGCCGTTTTCCCGAAAAATTTCAATATTAAAACAACAATTCCTTTACAACGCCCATCATATCGCGCGTTAAGAACGTTAAAAACGTGTAAGCGCTGGTTCTGCAGCTTCTGGAATGGAACAGATCCAGCCCCAGATCACGGCAGATCAGCATAGCGCGGCACTGGTGGTATTCATTCGTGACCACAAGTATGGACTGGGAAAGGGAATTCTGTTTGATGATCTCAAACGAATTGGAAAGATTCTCCCTTGTGTTGGTGGAACGCTCCTCCAGATAGAGCCTGCTTTCCTCAATGCCGGCATCCACAAGCAGGCGTTTCATACACTCCGCCTCGCTGATATCCTCATCCGGGCCCTGACCGCCGGAAAGCACCGCCACGGCATACGGTTTCTCTTTCAGGAACTGCGCCGCAACATCACACCTGTTTTTCAGCTGCAAACTGGGCTGTGTGCCATCTACCTTACAGCCGAGCACGATAACGGTTTCCGCCGCGCTCTCCGGTACGGATTTATAATTCATATAGCGCGCCATATACGCAAAGAGAGAAAAAAAGATGACGGCGCCGGCGATAAAAACACACAAAACGGCAACACGCGCTTTATGCGGCATTTTATCCAGAAACACACCGCACAGCACAACCGCGCAACTTGCCGCTATGCCCACGGCATTGCCGATATTAAATATGCCGGAAACGAGCGGCGCCAGATACCATAAAAGCAAAAACGCGCCGATAACGATAAAAGCGATCTTCAAAATCCATAATCCTTTACTTGATCTTACCATATACCTTGACCCCCGCAAAAATTAAGGCGGCAATCAGAACAACCATGATTGGCAACGTAAAATTGCCGAATCTGGAAAGTTCGGTAATTCTTGCGATGAAGGACAAAGGAAACAGAACGGATATCACAGAGAGCAGCAGACCTTTTTTCTTTGCGATGCCTAAAATCTCTGCTTTACGATAAGAAACGGACAGTCTTGTTACGCCAACGCTGAAAACAAGCCCTGCCGCCACTTCCGCCACCAGAGAAACGGCAACGAACATGATCTCCCAATGCGTATAAAACAAAATATTGAACGCCCAGATGCAATACAGCTCCGTGATCGTACCGAGCAGCGCGCCGAACAAGGCAAAAAAAAGAGATATCACAAAGGCAATCTTAAATAAATTCAAAAGATTATCCTTGTTTTCAACTTCTTCCACCTTAACAGCGCAATCCCCTGCCTGTACTCTTTTGCCTGCAAGGATCTCATCCACGGACACGCCCAGCACTTTTGCCAGTTCCGGCAGCATGGAGATATCGGGCAGGCCGTCTCCGGTCTCCCACTTGGATACCGTTCGGTTGCTGATGCCAAGCATTTCCGCAAGGGCGGACTGTGTGTACCCTTTGCTTTTTCTGAGGGAGCAGATAAATCTGCCTATTTCCTTTGCATCCACATTACCACCTCAACCACACCATAGCAAAATGCGCTTTCCAATGCAACGAACAAAGCTGGGAAAGACTCCACGCATCGTGGAATTTGGTTCCTGTCTGCTCAAAATCAATCGATTGATTCAAATGTTATACCAATAATCATTCTGCTGCCGGACTGTGAAACGGTTACAACAGCATTCCCATTTGAATAGAGCCAGCCGCCGGACGCATCATTTTCCTGCCCGGGAAACTTGCTTTGAAACCCGTTCTGCGCAAGGCAAGCAAGATAATCGTAACACATCTGTCTTGACACACCGTCCAGCGTTACGCTGTAAAGCGAACCGGATTTGATTTCCGTAACAGGCTTGCCCATATCCGGTTTGGGAATAGCGCGGGTATACTCATTTTCCGGCCATTGGGTTATATCCAAAATCTGCATATCCTGTGCTGCCGGCTGCGGGCTTGCAGCGCAGGCTGAAAAGGAGCATAAAAGAACAGCCACACAAAACAAGATTAAAACTCTTCGCATCTTTTTCCCTTATTTTGCAAGCGAGCGCAGCAGCGCGATCTCCGCCGCGTAGCCGTCAAGATCATTCGGCGTTTCCAGAAACATGGGCAGATCTTTTAAATACGGATTGTTTATGATCTGATCAAACGCCTTTAAGCCGATATTGCCCTGACCGATCTTTTCGTGGCGGTCCTTATGCGAACCAAGGGGATTTTTACTGTCATTCAGATGAAGGGCTTTCAGGCGGTCTATGCCGATCACGCGGTCAAATTCCGCAAGCACGCCGTCCAGATCATTTACGATATCATAGCCGCCGTCAAAAACGTGGCAGGTATCCAGGCAGACGCCGATTTTATCATTTAGTTCAACGCCGTCTATAATCTGTTTCAGTTCCTCAAAGTTTCTGCCGACCTCGGAACCTTTGCCTGCCATCGTTTCAAGCAGAACGGTGGTGGTCATTTGCGGAAACATCACTTCATTAAGGACTTCGGTTATGAGTTCTATCCCCTTTTCCGCGCCCTGCCCAACATGGGAGCCGGGGTGAAAATTATAGAGCATACCGGGGGTATACTCCATTCTTTTCAGATCATCGGCAAAGGTCTCACGCGCAAAACGCCTTGTATCCTCCTTTGCGGAGCAGCAGTTCAGCGTATACGGCGCGTGCGCCAGAATAATCGTTACGCCGTTTTCAGCGCTTTCTTTCAGAAAGGCTGCAACATCGTTTTCATCTATATCTTTCGCCTTGCCGCCGCGCGGATTTCTGGTAAAGAACTGAAACGTATTTGCGCCAATGGAGAGCGCCTCTTTCAGCATATGGGCATATCCTTTGGATGCGCTTAAGTGCGCGCCGATCCGCATTGCTTTTCCCCCTTACCTGAGCGCCGCCTGGCGTTCTCTTAAAAGATCGTCTTCCGCTCTGCCGCTCATAATATATTCCAGCAGATCGCCGACACAACCCCTGTTGCAGTGGCACGCCTCATATTTACATATCTCATGAATGGGCTTCGGCGCCTGCCCTGCACACGCCGGGAGTCCAACCGTTTTTAACATATCCCAGTCATTATAATAATCGCCGATTGCGGCAACATGGCTTCTCTCTATGCCGAGTTTCTCCGCAAGCCACATGATGCCCACGCCCTTGTGCGTATCTTTTTGCAGCATTTCCAGGCTCCAGAGCGAGGACGCCATAAAATTCGCGTCCGGATTCTCAGTTTTATCTATATACTTCTGTAGTTCATTGATCGTGAGCGGGTTAGACCAGAATATAACCTTCATCCAGCCTTCTTCCGGCACGTTATCAATATGCGTTACCTGATAGTGTGATTTATCAAAATACATCTGCCCGCGGGAAAGGAGGCCGTTTTTGACGATATACACATAATCATCAAAAAAGATACCAACATCCACACTGTGCCCGTGCGTATTGAATGTTTCGCTGATTTCACGCACAAATTCCCTGCCCTTGGGACCTATCGTTTGTTTCCACAAAAGTTCCTGCTTTTGATAATCATACACGCCTGCGCCGTTTACGATGATCGCCGGCTGGTTGGCGGGAACCCTGTCATAATTTCGTTTCAGGCTGGAGATCATCCTGCCGGAGGCAAGTGTGAAATTTCCGCCGTGGTCGGTGAATTTTTTGATTGCCTCATAGTTCCTTTTTGGAAGTTTTCTGAATTTATTGTTCAGCGTGCCGTCTATATCAGAAACAACAAGCCAGTTTTCAAAGGTGTTGGCCATAACGCGCCCTCCTTTTCAGATCTGTAATTGCACGGCTCAAAGCCGGCCGTTTTCAAGTTTGGATAAAAACCGGGTGAAATATTCGGGTAGTTCGCTTTCAAAAGAAAGCCACTGCCCCGTGATCGGATGCACAAAGCCAATGTGCTTTGCATGCAGACACTGCCCATTCAAACCTTTTACCGGTTTCTTGGGGCCATATACCTCATCGCCCGCAATCGGATGCCCTATGTGCGAAAGATGCACTCTGATCTGATGGGTTCTGCCGGTTTCCAGTGTGCAGCGCAGATGCGTGAAGCTGCCGTACCGTTTCAGAACTTTTACATGCGTTACGGCGGGCTTGGAATTTTTATAAACCACCGCCATTTTCTTTCTGTCCTTAGGATTCCTGCCGATCGGCAGAGAAACGGTGAATTCATCTTCTTTTATATTGCCGTGCACCACGCATTCATACGCCCGTTCAAAGGAATGCTCCTTGATCTGCCGGGCAAGCCCGGCGTGCGCGCGGTCATTTTTTGCAACGATCAGCAGACCGGATGTGTCCTTATCAATCCTGTGCACGATTCCCGGCCGGAGAACGCCGTTAATTCCGCTGAGCGAACTGCCGCAGTGATATAAAAGCGCGTTTACAAGCGTACCCGTGTAATTGCCCGCTGCCGGATGAACCACCATGCCTTTGGGTTTATTCACCACAAGGAGGTCATGATCCTCATAAACGATGTCAAGCGGAATATTTTCCGCTTTTGCCTCCGGCGGCACCGGCGGAGGAACGAGCACACTGATCACATCGCCCGCCCGGCACTTATAATTTTTCGCCGCGGGCTTGGAACAGACGGTAACATTGCCCTGCTCCAAAAGTTTCGCCGCCGCGGAGCGGGAAAGATCGCTTAACGCGCCGCTTAAATATTTATCGATTCTTTCGCCCTCCTGTTCGGGCGAAACCGTAAGGATAAACGCGTTACGCAACGGTTTTATCCTCCTTTTTAAACAAATCACAAATAAGATATGCAATCAGCGAGACCGCACCAAGCGTTACGGCGCAATCCGCTATGTTGAATATAGCAAAATTAATAAAAACCGGCTCAATAAAATCAACCACATAGCCGTAAAGCACACGGTCTATCAGATTGCCGAGCCCGCCTGCGCAGACAACGCCAAGACTCCAGTAAAGCCAAAGCGATCTGCACCGGTTTGAAAACAGATACCAAAGAATGCCAACGCACACCACAACTGTAAGCGCAACAAACACCCACCTTGCGCCGCTGAACATGGAAAACGCCATCCCTGTATTTTCCGAATAAGTAAAGCGCACAACGCCCCTGATAAATTCAAACGGTTCGCTGCCCTTTAAATGCGTAACGGCAAGGAATTTTGTAAATTGGTCAAACGCCGTGATCAGCAGAATCATAACGGCGCACCAAATATGCTTTTTTCTGTGCATAGCGCACCTCCGGATCTAAACGTGCCAAACAGGCAAAAGAGGGGTGTTTTGCGCCCCTCTTTTTAATTTGTAAATGAATTATTTGCCCTCTTCGGCAAGCACTGCCGCGCAGTGCGCGCAGAGGTGCGGATGTGCCGCATTGCTGCCCACTGTTTCAGAGAATTTCCAGCAGCGTTCGCATTTTTCGCCCTTTGCAGGCTGCACGCCAACGGAAAGCCCCTCTACTTCACCTTCAAAAGGCTGCTTTTCAGCCGTAACCGTTACACCGGAAGTAATAAAGATTTCAGGGAGGGCAGTTTCAACCGATTTTAAGAAATCATACAGTTCGCCGCCGGCGCCGAGAATGATATGAGCCTCCAGCGACTTACCGATCTTCTTTTCGTTTCTTGCGATCTCAAGCGCTTTTTGAACATCCACACGCACTTTATGGATCTTTTCCCATTTTTCCATAAAGGCTGCATCCGTGCGGATAAAATCGGGCTGCGGGATATCGTTAAAGAGCGGGGATCTGGGATCTTTAGACTGATCATGCGGCATGAATTTCCAGATCTCATCCGCCGTGAACGCCAGAATCGGCGTAAGCAGCAGCGTAAGGGAATCCAAGATCTTATAAAGCACCGTCTGCGCGGCACGGCGCGTTTTGGAAGTGCCTACGGAAGTATAAAGCCTGTCTTTCAGCACATCAAAATAGAAGTTGCTCATATCTACAACGCAGAAGTTATGGATCGCGTGCGCCGCAGTGTGGTATTCATAGATCTCATACCCTTTGCGGGCGGTATCGATCACTTCATCCAGTTTCATGAGCGCATATTTATCAAGTTCTTCAAGTTCATCGTTTGGCAGCATATCCTGATCCGGATCAAAATCATAAAGATTTCCGAGGCAGAAACGAGCCGTATTTCGGATCTTTCGGTAATTATCCGAAAGCTGCTTTAAAATATCTTTGCTGATACGGATATCCGCGTGATAATCGGAAGAGGCAACCCAAAGGCGGAGGATATCGGCGCCGTACTGCTTGATGATATCCTGCGGGTCAATGCCGTTTCCGAGGGATTTGGACATTTTTTTGCCCTCTCCGTCCACCGTCCAGCCGTGGGTTACAATCTGCTTAAACGGCGCGCCGTTTCCGCCGGCTACGGAAGTTAAGAGCGAGGACTGGAACCAGCCTCTGTATTGGTCTGCGCCCTCCAGATAAACATCGGCGGGGCGTCTTAAATAATCGCGGTTTTTAAGCACTGCGGCATGCGTGGAACCGGAATCGAACCACACGTCCATAATATCCGTTTCCTTATCAAATCCCTCCGCCGCGCCGCAGTGGGGGCATGCATAGCCGTCCGGCAGGAAATATTCGGCGTCATGGGCAAACCAGGCGTCTGAGCCTTCCTTGCCGAAAATATCGGAAACTTTCATCATGATCTCATGATCAATAATCTCTTTGCCGCACTTTTTACAGTAAACAACCGGAATGGGCACGCCCCATTTTCTCTGACGGGAAATGCACCAGTCCGCGCGCTCGCGGATCATACTCTGCAGGCGGTCTTTGCCCCATGCCGGGTACCACTCCACATCTTCAGACGCTTTGATGGCGTCTTCCTTAAAATCATCAACAGAACAGAACCACTGCGAAGTTGCCCTAAAGATAACGGGCTTGTGGCAGCGCCAGCAGTGCGGATACTGGTGGATGATCTTTTGCAGAGCGAACAAATTGCCCGTTTTTTCAAGATGCTCTGCGATCGGCTTGTTTGCCTCATCCGTTGTGAGGCCGGCAAACTCGCCCGCCTCCTCAGTAAGCCTGCCGTGCGCGTCAACAGGAACAACAACCGGCAGTTCGGGATAGTTTTTGCAGACTTCAAAGTCCTCAATACCATGGCCGGGCGCAGTGTGAACGCAGCCGGTACCGCTTTCCAGCGTAACGTGATCACCCACGATAACAAGGGAAGTTCTGTCTATAAACGGATGGCGGCACTTGATATATTCCAGTTCTTTTCCCAAAAACGTGCCGAGCGTTTCATATTCCGTAACGCCCCTTGCCTCCATGGCGGAAGCGGCAAGATCCGTTGCCATAACGTAATATTCATCTCCGCTTTTAATAAGCGAATATTCAAAATCCGGGCCAACGCAGATTGCCACATTTGCGGGCAGAGTCCACGTGGTTGTGGTCCAGATCACAAAATACGTTTTGCTGAGATCTGCGCCCATAGCGGTGAGTTTGCCAAGATCATCCTCTACATTAAATTTAACGTAGATGGAATGGCACGGATCCTCCGCATACTCAATCTCTGCCTCCGCAAGCGCGGTATTGCAGTCCGGGCACCAGTAAACGGGCTTAAGACCTTTATAGATGTATCCCTTGGTTGCCATTGACGCGAAAACTTTGATCTGCTCCGCCTCAAAATCCTTTGTAAGGGTGATATACGGATGATCCCATTCGCCGATCACGCCAAGGCGCTTGAAACTCTCGCGCTGCATATCCACATAGCCAAGGGCGGTATCACGGCAGATCCGGCGGAGTTCCAGATCAGAGATATTGCTCTGGGCGGTGATATGCGCTTCTTTTCTTGCCTTGAGTTCGGTGGGCAGGCCGTGTGTATCCCAGCCGGGAACATAGGGGGACTGATAGCCCGTCATATTCTTATATCTAACGATAAAATCTTTTAACGTTTTATTGAGCGCATGACCGATATGGATATCGCCGTTTGCATACGGAGGGCCGTCATGCAGAATAAAGAGCGGTTTGCCCTCGTTATGCTTCATCAGATTTTCGTAAAGACCATGGTCGTACCAGTCTTTCAGGATTTCCGGCTCTCGGTTTGGCAGATTGGCCCGCATCGGGAAATCCGTTTGCATCATATTTAAAGTATCTTTATAGTCCATTTCAATCAACAACCTTTATGTAATTATTTTCTTTTTTTCTTGAAAAATCCCTTGAATTTCACACCGCCGTCGTCCTCATCATCCTCTTCATCCGGAGGGATCAGGCTGATCTTTTCATTGGTTCGAACGCCTTCCGGCTTAACATTAAAGAAATCTTCAAAGGGAAGATGCTGTTCTTCCTCCTCTTCGTGAGCCGCCGGCTTTTCCATTTCCGGTTCTTCACTGATTTCCCCAACGGTATCTTCATCCGCGGAAGGATCCTGCGAAAACGCGTCTATCGCGTCATGAACATCGGTCTCCTCCTCTTGCGGATCTTCTTGCGTATCAGAGATCTCCTCCAGCTCGTACTCTACCTGTACCTCGTCTTTCTGCGGCTCTTCTTCCTCGTCTGCCGTAAACAACGCCTCTTCGGCAGGCTCTTCCTGCTGTTCGGAAATCTCGCTGTCCTGCTGCGCGTCATCAGCATCTTCTGCCTGTGCCGGCGGCTCTTCGCTTTCGGAAATATCCTGCTCGATCTCATCGATCTTGGCGGAAACGCTTTCGATATTCTGCTGCGTTTCGTCTATTTTTTCCTCAATCTCCTCCGAATCCGCGGAAACGGGTGATTCCATCATTGCCGAAAGCTTTTCAAGCTGCGCCTGATAAAGCGCAACCAGCCTTTCTTTAAACGAATCCGCCTCTTTTTTCAGATTATTTGTTAAACTTTCATAATATTCTTTTTCATCTCTGGACTTGGAAAGCAGTTCCTGAGAGATATTTTTTGCCTCTGTTAACAGCGCGGCGGCGTCCGCCTTGGCATCCGCAAGTTCTTTTTGCGCCTTTTCGTTTGCCTCGCTGAGTATAGCCTCTGCGGCATCTGCCTTTTCTTTGGTTATGCCGGCGGCGTAATCGCGCGCCTCTGAAATGATCTTTTCCGCTTTGGTTTTGGCGTCCATAACCGTATTCTGCACGGTTTTGGCGCTGTCCGCAAGCAGTTGTTCCGATTTTTCCTTTGCCTCTTTTTCCACCTTGGAGGCGGCTTTCTGCGCGGTCAAAAGCGTATCCTTTATGGAATCTTCTTCCGCCCTGTACTCCTCTATTTTAGAGGCAAGGATCTCCATCTTTCTGTAAAGTTCTTTATTCTCGTCATAAATAGCGGAAAAGGATTCCTCTATCTGCTGCAAAAATGCATTGGTCTCATCAATATCATAGCCGTGAGATGCGGTTGAAAGCACTTTTTCTTTTATCTGGCTCGGCGTAATCATAATTTATTCTCCTCTCTTTTACGCTCAGTACATGATCATTCCGTTATTTTCAAGTTCATCAATCAGATCGCCCATCACATCAACATTATAGGGCGTGATGATGTAAGTGCTGTTTGCAACTCTTTTGATCTGCCCGTTATTCGCATAGGCAACGCCGCTCAGGAAATCCAGCAGCCTGCGGGCAATATCCCGGTTTGTGGACTCCAGATTGAGCACAACCGTTCGTTTTTCATTCAGGTTATCGCCGATGGCGGCAGCCTCTTCAAACCGCTCCGGCTTAACAAGCACAACCTGAAGCTGGGCGGTGGTGTGGATATTCATGACCTTATCGTTTTCCGCCCTGGTGCGGTGGATCCTTTCCGGCTTTTCCTCCCTGGGCACTCTTACGCTTTTGTTGTGTTTTTCCCGCTTGGGCGGCGCGGGCATCGGATAGGACTGATTTTCCTCATAAAAATCATCAAATTCATCATCGTCGTTTTCACGGATGATATCCGCAAACTTATCAAAAAGTCCCATAAAGCAGCCTCCTAATTATATCTTCTTGCCCCGAAAATGGCAGAACCGACCCTAACGATGTTTGACCCCTCTGCTATAGCGGCGGGGTAGTCGGCGCTCATTCCCATAGACAGAATGTTCATATCTATATTATCTATTTTTTTATCTTTAATGTCAATGAAATATTGCCTTACCCGGGCAAAATAACGGCGTGCTTCCTCCTGATCCTCACAAATGGGGGGGATCGCCATCAGGCCGTCTATCCGAATCGCAGGCAATTCGGAGATCTGATAAAGCGTTTCCACAAGTTCCTGCGGCATAATGCCGCTCTTGCTTTCCTCCATGCCAATATTGACTTCGGCAAGGCAGTGCGTAACGATACCTCGCAAAGCGGATACTCTGGAGATCTCCTTGGCAAGTTTAAAGGAGGATACGGATTCGATCATATCCACCTCGCCGACGATCTGGCGCACTTTATTGGTTTGCAGATGGCCGATCAAGTGCTTTTCCACGCCGTTTAATTCCAGATCATCCCTTTTGCCGAGATATTCCTGAACCCGGTTTTCCCCGATCAGATCGGCGCCGAGTTCAAGCGCTTTGTTGATATAAGGCGGCTCTACGGTTTTGGTAACGCACATCAGGCGTACTTCCGTTTCCTTTCTGCCAGCCTTTACGGCGCATTCGCGAACCTGGTTCAGGACCCGCTTGTAATTTTCCTCAACCGCTTTCATTCTTTCTTCATCAATTATATACTTCCCCATCGTGCAGCTCCTTTCCCTGAATAATGATCTGATCATATAATTTAATGCCATTTTCGGAATCGGGGTCATAACTGAGCACTACATAATCCCCGTCCGTATACAGCACCTCTGCGCTGCGCCACTCCACAACGGAGGCAACAAGCGCATAAACACCTCTTTCGCCGTTGTTTACGTGAACGGCGGCAGACGGCATGCGGACACCCGTGTAGGAATGAACACGGATCTCTATATTTGCAAGCCGCATGGAAACGGTGTCGCTGTTGATCTCATCGCAGGATAAAACAAGCGCTGTCTGCTCCTGCCCGAGTTCCGGCTCGGCGCCGCTTACGATCTCGCAGCTGTAAACGCTGTCCGTGCCCGAAACGGCAACATCGACCGAATCGCCGTTTTCAAGACCGCTGATATCCTCCGTGTTGACAACGGCACAGAAATACCACTCAAAATCCGTGATCAGTTTGCCGGCATTCTGCTCCTGCGCCGGAGTCTGCGCCTGCTGTATCCACGAAGTTAAGGTGTTTACATCCAAAGAATCTATACTGCTGTAATCAAATGCGTTCTCCAGCCCGTCCGTATATTGCGAATACACGCCGGATTCATCCGCCGTTATACTGCCGGACGGCTGGTTGGCGCTGATATGCAGCGCGTTCATCTTTTCCTCCGTTTCACGCATAACGGAGGAAAAATCAATCTCTTTGCCAATCAGGATCTGACGGCGCGTAAACCTGTCGTTCAGTTCCGCGGCGCTCTCGCTGACCGCGCCGACATTTTGCGCCGCGGCGGCGCGTATGTATTCGTTGATGTTTTCAAGAATACTGTTATCCAGTGATTCCACATCGGTTACCTGCCCTACCGCCTGGCTTTCCATATCCGAATAATACTGCAGATCGCTTTCCAGATCCAGATACTGCGAATAGGCGGACGCCGCTTCCTGCGAGCCGAAAGTCAGCGCGATCTCGCCGCCTTTCACAACCTTTTCGCAGTCGCTGACGGAAGAGACCGTAACCGCGTCTCCGTTGCCTTTCACGGTGTGTTCATCCCGAACAACAAGGGCATCGGCGTTGATCGTTTCATAAACGGTGGAGGCCAGCGCCGTCTGCGTTTTCAGGCTGACGTTGAACGCGCCGTAAAGCTCTACCGCAACATAAATGACAATCAGCGCAACCACAAACGCCATAGCGGCGGTCTGCTTTTGCGCGGGCGAAAGTTTTATTTTCTTTTCCGTTTTTCGATTTTCACGATTCGCCATTCAAAAAATCCCTGCTTATTCTGACGGCATCCCCTACAAGATCGGCGTTTTCCGCATCCGCAACAAGGCGGACGGCATTTTCGCGCCTTTTAAACCAGGTGATCTGCCGTTTTGCATATCTTCTTGTTTCTCTTTTTATATTTTCCACCGCCTCTTCCAAGCCGGCGCTGCCGTTGAAATACGGCTGAAGTTCCTTATGCCCGATCGCCTGCGCCGCCGTTTTGCCTGCGGTTTTCAGGCAGCGGCGCGCTTCCTCCACAAGCCCGTTCGCAAGCATTTGATCCACACGGCGGTTGATGCGGTCATAAAGGATCTGCCTGTTTTGATATTCTATCACAAAATAAAGCGTGTCATAAGGGGACGTTTCTTTTACGGCATCCCGGTCCGCCTCGCTTTTGGTTTTGCCGGTAAGATAATAGATCTCCAAGGCGCGCGCAACACGTTTTTTGTTGTTTTTATGGATGCCGGCAGCCGCTTTCGGATCTGCTTTCAGAAGCTCATCATAAAGTTCGTCCGTATCTTTTGCCATCAGGCGCGCCCGAAGTGCGTCATCGCTCTTGGTTTCTATAAACTGAACGTTATCCACAAGGCTGTCTATAAAAAGGCCTGTTCCGCCGGCGATCACCGGCACTTTGCCGCGGGAGGCGATATCCTTTACGGCGCTGCGGGCAAGCCGGCAGAAATCCGCAGCCGAAAACGGAACATCCCGGTTCAGGCACTGCACCAAATGATGCCGGACGCCCTGCATTTCCTGCTGTGTGGGCGCGGCGGTGGCAATGCCCATACCCTGATAGACCTGCATAGAATCCGCCGAGATGATCTCGCCGTTTACCGCTTTTGCGATCTGCACGGCAAGCGCTGTTTTTCCGCTTGCGGTAGGACCCGCCACAACAATAATCTTGGTTTTTTGCATCACTGCACCCTGCCGAACTGTTTTTCCAGCTCATAGCGGGAGATTCTGACCATAACCGGCCTGCCGTGCGGGCAATAGCGGATCTCCGGCATGGAAAGCAGTTTTTGCACAAACAGTTCCCTTTCCTGCGGCGAAGTCTTGTCCCCGCCCTTTACCGCGGCGCGGCAGGAGGCGGAATGAAAGATCCAGTCCATCTTTTCCGGCTCTATATCGGTTTTATGCTCCAGAAGTTTCTGAGCGATCTCCAAAATCAGATCTTTCACGTCGCACCCGTCAAGAAGGGATGGGATCTCCCGCACCAAAACGGTATTTGAGCCGAAATCCTCTGCCCCGAACCCGCATTTGGAAAGCAGCGGCAGATTGGAGATCACCGCCTCATATTCCTCCGGCGCCATAGAAACGGCTGCGGGCGCAAGCAGCGCTTGGCTTGCGATGCCGTTTTTCTCCGCGTCCTTTTTGAACCTTTCAAAATTCATACGCTCGTGCGCCGCATGCTTGTCTATATAATACAGATCATTTTTAATTTCAACAAGAATATATGTATCAAACGCCTCGCCCACAACTTTGAAAGCGGGCACATCATCCTTTTCCTCAACGATGAGATCCGCGGCTGTATCCGCTGCGGGGGCGTTATTCTTTTCAGAATTCGTATTTGAAACGCCATGTTCTTCTGCCTGCTCCTTTTTATCGGAAAAATCAACCGCCACAGTGGTGGAGTATTCATTTTCGGAGACCGTTTCATTCTCCGTAAAGATCCTGCCGGTTTTAATTTTATAATCCGCAGGATCACCGTAACTGTCCGCGCGGCGGTGTGCCCGGTAACCGGACGGCGCCGAAACGCTCCAGCCGCTGTTTTGCGCAGGCGCATTTGAAAATTTCAGCTGGGACGGCTGCGGCGGCTTAACACCGAAATCAATCTTTGTGCTTTCCTTTTCCAGCTGTTTATAAACCCTGCCGTTTTGGCCCTGATAAAAGCCGCCCTCTTTCACGGAATTTTTCGTTTCCAAAGCGGTCTTTACACCGTAATACACCAGATCAAAAACAGGCCGTTCATTTATGAACCGAACCTCTGTTTTGGACGGATGCACATTTACATCCACCAGTTTCGGATCAATCTCTATATTCAGCACACAGGCGGGATATCTGCCCACCATGATCAGATTTTTATATGCCTGCTCCAGCGCCGCCATTGCCGTTGCGCTTTTAACAAGCCTGCCGTTTATAAAGAAAAACTGCATGGCGCGGGATTTTCTGGACTGGTGCGGACGGCTCACATAGCCTGTAAGGCGCATAGACTGATAGCTGTAATCCGTTTCGATCAGCGTATCTGAAAGTTCAGAGCCGAACACGGAATAGATAGTGCCTTTCAGATCCGAATTGCCGGAGGTGATCAGCACCTGCCTGCCCTCTCTGATAAACCGAAACGAGATCTCCGGGTGGGAAAGGGCAATCCGATCCACAACGCCCTGCACGGCGTTGCCTTCCGTTACGTCTTTTTTCAGAAATTTCATTCTGGCGGGAACGTTAAAGAAGATATCCCTTACAACAACCGTTGTTCCCTTCGGGCAGCCGGCATCCGCCAGGCTGATCTCCTCGCCGCCTTTGATCTCATAGCGCGTTCCCGTTGTTTCCTCTTGGGTTTTGGTGAGCAGTTCCACCTTGGCCACAGCGGCAATAGAAGCCATTGCCTCGCCGCGGAAACCAAGCGTGCCGATGGCATTCAGGTCTTCCCCGGTCAGAATCTTGGAAGTGGCGTGCGAGATAAAGACTTTTTTTACGTCTTCTCTTGCGATACCGCTGCCGTCATCCGTTATACGGATATAGGTGGTTCCGCCGTTTTTGATTTCCACGGTGATATGCTTTGCGCCCGCGTCTATGGAATTTTCAAGCATTTCTTTCACAACGCTCATGGGTCTTTCCACCACCTCGCCGGCGGCGATCAGGCTGTATACCTCTTTCGGCAGAATATTGATGTGCGCCATACATATCACCTCTTTTAAAATTTATTTCAGTTCCTCTGCTTTTTTCTTAAGATCATAAAGCGTCTGCATCGCCTCAATCGGGGTAAGCGTGTTTACATCCGTTGCGCGCAAAATCTCCAGAATCTCATTTTTGCCGTTTGCGGCAAAATTGTACTGGATATCCTCTTCTTCCTCCACAACGGCGTCCTCCGCCTTAAACTCGATGCTGACTTTGTTTTTTTCCAGTTCTTTCAGGATTACTTTTGCCCGGCGGACAACACTGTCCGGCACGCCGGCGAGTTTCGCAACTTCTATGCCGAAACTTTCATCCGCTCCGCCGCGGATGATCCTGCGCAGGAACGTGATATCATCCCCGCGTTTTTTTACGGCTATGGAATAGTTTTTCACGCCGTCCAGCATGCCCTCCATTGCCGTGAGTTCATGATAATGGGTGGCAAAAAGCGTTTTCGCGCCGAGCGTCTTTTTTTTGCACACATATTCCAGCACGGCGCGCGCAATGCTCATGCCGTCAAACGTGGAAGTGCCGCGCCCGATCTCATCCAGAATGATCAGGCTTTTGGGCGTTGCGTTTTGCAGAATGGACGATACCTCGCTCATCTCCACCATAAAAGTGGAGCGACCGGTGGCAAGATCGTCTGACGCGCCCACGCGTGTAAATATTGCATCCGTAATGCCGATGCTTGCGCTGCGCGCAGGCACGAATGAACCAATCTGCGCCATCAGAACGATCAGCGCGATCTGCCGCATATAGGTGGATTTACCAGCCATGTTCGGGCCGGTGATGATCATGCAGCGGTTTTCATCCGTATCCAGCAGCGTATCGTTGGGAACGAAAGGCGCGCCGTCCATCAGTGCTTCCACAACCGGGTGCCTGCCGTCCTCAATCTCTATGGCGCCGCTTGTGTTGATCTGCGGGCAGGTGTAATTGTTGTTTACGGCAACTTCCGCAAGGGAAGCAAGCGTATCCAGCGCGGCAAGCGCCTTGGCTGTTTTCTGTATCCTTTGCGCCTCTTTTGCCACATCTTCCCGCACAGAGCAGAAAACGTCATATTCCAGCGCCACGGCTCTGTCCTTTGCGCCGAGCACCTTGCCCTCCAGATCTTTCAGTTCCTGGGTTATATATCTTTCACAATTGGTTAAAGTTTGTTTTCTTATGTAAGTTTCCGGCACAAGATCTTTATAGGAATTGGTGACCTCGATATAGTAGCCGAACACTCTGTTGTAGCCCACTTTCAGTTTGGGAATACCTGTTTTTTCACGTTCCCTTGCTTCAATCGCGGCAATAACGCCGGCGCCGTCCTCCATAATGCTTTTCAGCTCATCCAGTTCAGGGCTGAATCCGCGGCGGATCATGCCGCCCTCACGCAGCGAAAACGGCGGTTCATCCACGATTGCGCGCTGAATCAGATCCTGCACATCGGCAAGGGTATCTATCTTTGCATAGATTTCTTTCAGATATGCGCTGCCGGTGTTTTCCAAAAGCGCTTTGATTTCCGGCAGTTTCTCACAGGTTGCCTGAAGCGATCTTAATTCCTTGGCATTTGCGGTTGAATAGGCAACGCGCGCCATCAGCCGCTCCACATCGCTGACCCCGGTCAGCGCATTGCGGATCTTATCCCGCAGTTCGGGGCTGTCTGCAAATTCGGCAACGGCATTCTGGCGCCTTGTGATCCTTGCGGCAGACATCAGCGGCATCTCCAGCCAGCTGCGGATCATACGCTTGCCCATTGCCGTTTTGGTTTTATCCAGCACCCACAAGAGGGAATGCTTTTTATCCCCCGTCATCATGGAACTGGTGAGTTCCAGATTGCGGCGGGCGTTCATATCGAGTTTCATATACTCGGTATCATCAAAATAATCTATATCCGCCGGCGTTTCGATCTCGTCTTTCTTTTGCACCTCTTTCAGGTAGCCGATCACGGCGCCGAGCGCGCAGACCACGCTTTTGCTGCTGCCGAGCGAGAGCGAATCGATCTCCTGCCTGCCAAGCGTTTCCAGAATCAGATCCGTGGCGCCCTCAAAACTGAATTTACCATCATCCAGCAGCTGCACTTTTGTGCCGAGGCGGTCTTTGATAAACGCTGCCACCCGATCGTAATCCAGCGCGGCGGAATTGATCAGCACCTCTTTGGGCTGATAGGTTGCAAGCCTGTCCGTGATCTGCTCTTCAGCATGATCACCCTTAACGGCAGTCAGATGAAACTCCGCGGTTGAAACATCTGCAAAGCAGATGCCCGTTTCGTTATCCCCTTTGCAGATACAGCAAAGGTAATTGTTTACGCCGTCCTCCAGCATATTGCCCTCAATTACGGTGCCGGGCGTTATGATGCGGACAACATCGCGCTTAACAAGGCCTTTCACCAGTTTGGGATCTTCCAGCTGCTCGCATATGGCAACTTTATATCCCCGGTTTACCAATTTGGCAATATAGTTATCCGCAGAGTGAAACGGAACGCCGCACATGGGGGCGCGCTCCTCCTGCCCGCAATCCCTGCCGGTCAGCACAAGATCCAGCTCCTCGGAGGCGATTTTGGCGTCGTCAAAAAACATTTCGTAGAAATCGCCCAGGCGAAAGAACAACAGCATATCGGGATATTTGCTTTTTATATCAAAATACTGTTCCATCATAGGCGAAAGCCCGTTTTGCTTTTTGCCTGCCATATTCATCCTCCTTAAATTTAAAATTTATAACGTAAATCGGATATTAATATCCGCATCCGCCGCCGCAGGTTGAGCAGTCATGCGTGCAGGATTCATCCGGGATCTGACAGGTTTCAGGGTCCTCCCCGTCAAAAAAGAGGCCGATCATCTTGCTGATATACTGCGCCATTTCCTCCATTTGGGAAGCGGCGGCGGAATAAACTTCCATATTTTCATTCTTCATGATTTCCTCATAAAGATTCTGATAATCATTCTGAAGTTTCTCTATTTTTTCCTTATCAGCATCATCGCCCTTACCTGTTTCCTGCTGATACTGAAGGGAATAGAGCTGAAGCTGTTTCATCTGCTCCTGAAGATTTTCGTCCGCGTCATTTTTTGCGGCAGCGTCCTGAAGCGCCTTAAAGCGCGCGTCTTTCTGAATTTCCTTTCCGAGTTCACGAAGTGCGTTTTCAAGTGCCATAGTATAAAATCCTTTCAAAATTATTTTTATTTAATATTCTTCCGCGAGCCTGCCCTTTAATACATAAGTGAGCGGCTCGGTAACGGTTATGTTTTTAAAAGAGCCGATCAGGCTCTCGTCGCCGTCAAACTCAACGATCAGATTGCCGTCCGTTCTGGCCTCCAGCGAATGTTCGCCGAGTTTGCCTTTGCCGTAAACAAAGCATTTAAATGTTTTGCCGGCATATTTTTTCATATTCTCCGCCGAGATTTTTTCCTGAACGGCAAGCAGTTCTCTAAGCCACCTGCCCTTTTCCTCAGCAGGCACGGGATCCGGCATGCGGGCGGCCGGCGTTCCGTTTCTGGGCGAATAAATAAAGGTGAAGAGCGAGGTGAATCTGACCTCTTCGATCAGAGAAAGCGTATCTTGAAACTCCTCATAAGTTTCGCCCGGGAACCCGACGATGATATCGGATGTTATGGAAAGCGCGTCCCCCATCAGTTCCTTTGCGTAACGGATAAGGGAAAGATATTTTTCTCTGGTGTAATTGCGGTTCATGGCTTTCAGCACACGATCATTTCCGCTTTGAAACGGCAGGTGCAGATGCTTTGCCACTTTATCGCACTGCGCCATGGTTTCCAGAAGTTCGCAGGTGCAGTCCTTTGGATGGCTGGTCATAAACCGTATTCTGAAATCACCGTCTATATCGTTGATCATCCGAAGCAGTTGTGCGAATGTTACTTTCGGTTCCAGATTTTTGCCGTAAGAATTTACGTTCTGGCCGAGCAGTGTGATTTCCTTGCAGCCGTTTTGAACCAGTTCCCTTGCCTCTTTCAGAATATCCTGCGGATCGCGGCTGCGCTCTCTGCCGCGCACATAGGGCACAATGCAGTATGTGCAGAAATTGTTGCAACCGTACATGATGGGCAGCCACGCTCTTTTTTCCTCATCCCGGAGAACAGGAACGCCCTCTGCGATCACGCCGTCCATATCCGGTATCTCAAAAACACGTTTTTTGCCCGTTAACGTCTTATATAAAAGGCCGGGCAGCTGATGGATCACGTGCGTGCCGAAAACAAGATCAACAAACGGAAAACTTTTTTTAATTTTTTCCGCAATGTGCTGCTGCTGCATCATACAGCCGCAGCAGGCAATTACAACGCCGGGATGTTCATGCTTGTACTTTTTCAGCGCGCCCACATTGCCGAACACTCTGTCTTCCGCATGCTCGCGCACGGCGCAGGTGTTAAACAGGATAAGCTGCGCTTTGGTGCGTTCTTCGGTAAAGCCGTAGCCCATTTCATGCAGCATGCCTTTTATTTTTTCGCTGTCCGCCACATTCTGCTGGCAGCCGTAAGTTACAACGCAGGCAAGCGGCGCCGGATCATACCGTTTTGAGATAACGGACCGCACCTTTTTGCAAAACTCCTTTTGAATATCCAGTTCCGTTTGGGGAACCGTTGCCGTTTTCAATTTAAAAGAATCCATTATCCCACCTCTTTCCGCTTATGGCAAACGCCTGAATTTTACGGGTATAAACACTTTTCCATAGTATTTTTAATTATAGCAAAAGGCGCGTATAGATTCAATAATAAATTATTAAATCTTTTAAAATAATATATAATAGCAGGCGCATTTTATGCTTTGTATTGCCAAACGGGCACATTTTTGTTAAAATTGTTTGAAAAGAAGGATTTTTACCGCCTTTAAGCGGGAAAGGATATGCAAAATGCTGAAAAAAAGAGGCGCCGGGGTGCTGATGCACATCAGTTCCATGCCCGGCAGATACGGAATTGGCGTTTTTGACGAAAACGTGAAACATTTTATAGACCGGATCAGCGATATGGGATTCACCTATTGGCAGGTACTGCCGTTTAATCCCACGGACGCGTCCAACAGCCCTTACTGCTCGCCGAGCGCTTTTGCCGGCAATTATCTTTTTATTGATCCAAAAGGGCTTTTGGACATGGGGCTTGTGGACGGGCAGGACGTGGAGGATAACGTTTACACAGGATCGCCCTACACTGCGGACTATGATTTTGCCGCGCAAAAGAGATATACCTTGCTGAAAAAAGCGTTTTCCCGGATTGACGGCGAAACGGCGCGGCAGATCAAGGAATTTGAGATCGCTAACCCGTGGCTTACGGACTACGCCGTTTATATGGCGGCAAAGGAACAGAACGGCGGCAGCGCTTGGTGGCAGTGGGATAAAAAACAGGCGGTGTATGCCGAATGCGTAAAAGACATTTATTCTTTTGAAGAGAACGCCGCGTTTTGGAAATTTGCGCAGTTCATTTTTTACAAACAGTGGTATGAGATTAAACAGTACGCAAACAAAAAAGGCGTTGCCGTGATCGGCGATATGCCCATTTACGTGGCTATGGACAGCGTGGACGTGTGGGCGGATCTGCCGCTGTTTAAAATAGATAAAGAAACGCTAAAGCCGAGCAAAGTGGCAGGCGTTCCGCCGGATTATTTCAGCGAGGACGGGCAGCTTTGGGGGAATCCCATCTATGACTGGGACGCGATGAAAAAAGACGGCTATGCCTGGTGGATATCCAGAATTGAATCGGCGCTCAAGACGTTTGACGTGGTGCGCATAGACCACTTCCGCGCGTTTGCGAGTTATTATGAGGTGGACGCGGACGCCGAGAACGCCAAAAGCGGCGAATGGCAAAAAGGGCCGGGCATGGAGCTTTTCGGCAAGTTGTTTGAAAGGCACCCAAACGCCCCGATCATTGCGGAAGACCTTGGCACTTTTGGGGAAGACGTAATAAAACTGCTGCAGGACACGGGATTTCCCGGAATGAAAGTTGTGCAGTTTGGCTTTGACGCGCACGCCGATTCTGCCCATCTGCCGCACAATGCCGTGCAAAACAGCATAAACTATGTTGGCACGCACGACAATAACACCCTGCTTGGCTGGCTTTGGGAGGCAAACGAGGAGGAACGGCGTTTTGCCCTGGATTACTGCGGCTTTGACGGCGATAACTGGGGCGAGGGCGGCTACAAAAGCCCCTCCTGCCGCCGGATCATAGAAACGGTGTGGAAAAGCAGTTCCAACGTGGCAATGATCTCTTTTCAGGACATGTGTGGATTCGGCAGCGACGCGCGCATGAACATTCCCGGCGTTGCCGATAAAAACTGGCGCTTTCGCACCACGAAAGAAACAATTGACAGCGCCGACGGCGATTATTTCCGCCGCATAAACGCGCTATACAGAAGAATGTATCCGGCGTTTGACTGATTTTTTGAGCAAAGCGCTTAAAATTTAAAATAAAATTGTCAACAAAAAAAACTCCTGCATAGAATGATATGAAGTTAACTTCAAATATTCTGCAAAGGAGTTTTTTTATGGCAAACACCATTATTAACGCCGGTGAAAACCGCATAAATGAGGCTGTGTGCGTAGACACAAAGCGAATTTATGACAGCTGCGTTTCAAAAGATTGCCTCGAGGATCTCAGAGTTACGTTTTTTTCAAGGAGCCAAAGGCTGATAGACGAGGCGGTAAGCGTAAAATGCCGCGAGTGCGAAGTGGTTTCCGTTTCCATTGACGTGGACGAAGTGCCTTTCAACAGGGGCTACTACGCGGTGGACATCACCTTTTATTTCCGCCTTGAATTTGATACTTATTCCGCGCCGTGTACCACGCCGGAAGTGGCCGTAGGCTATGCGCAGTTTACCAAAAAATGCATTCTTTACGGATCAGACGGCAATGTGAAAGTGTTCACATCCAACCCCGCGTGCGACGCTACGGACTGCCCGGAGGCGCCGAGTTACACGAACCCGACGGCGAAGGTGCAGGCAGTGGATCCCGTGATTTTGGCGTGTGACGTGATTGATCTTTGCGACTGCTGTATTCCGCTTTGCACATCTTTTCCCCAGTCCATTCTTCAAAATTCGCAGGACACCGTTCCAAGCGCAGGCGCCACAAAAGCCGTATTGGTAACGCTCGGCCTTTTCAGCATTGTGCAGATGGAAAGGGATGTTCAGATTCTGATCCCGGCTTATGATTACTGCATTCCGCAGAGAGAATGCGAGTGCAACACACAAAACCCGTGCGACACATTCCAGAACATCGATTTCCCCGTGGACGAATTCTTCCCGCCGGAAAGAACGGACTCCAACGCTTCCTGCTGCTGCAATACGGACGATACAGACGCCGACAGCGCAAAAGAAAACAGTTAAAAAACACAAAAAGGTCTGCCGCCAAGGCAGACCTTTTTCAATATCGTTCTGTATTCAGGAGATCTTAAGCATCAAACTTTATCCAGTTTTGCAAAATTTGCCATCAATTTCTTGGTGCCCGCCTTATCAAATGCGATCTCCAGCAGCGTATCGTTGCCCATAGGCTTGGCGGAAAGGATTACACCCGTGCCGAACGCCTTGTGCGCTACCGTATCTCCAACCTCAAAGCGCGCGCCGGAATTGGAACGTTCAAACCCGACCTGACCGAATTTATGAGAAGAAAGCGCAGTTTTGGCGGTGGGGTTTTCCGCAAACGCGCTTCTTGTAAACGCACCGCGCGGCGTAAAGGTGTGCACTGTTATATCGTTTACCACGTTCATGGGAATCTCACGCAAAAATCTGGAAGGCGAATTTCTGCCCGTGGTGCCGTAAAGCATGCGCCTGCGGGCGTTGAGCAGATACAGTTTTTCCTTGGCTCGGGTTATGCCCACATACGCAAGGCGGCGCTCTTCTTCCAGATCCTCATCACTGTAAAGAGACTGATTTCCGGGAAATATGCCGTCCTCCATACCGGGGATGAAAACGACCGGGAACTCCAGCCCTTTGGCTGCGTGCAGCGTCATAAGCACAACGGCGTCATCATCGCTGTTGTAAGTATCAATATCCGAAACCAGAGCAACATCCTCCAGAAAATCGGAAAGGTCAAAATCCTCGTTTTCCTGCTGATAGCGGATAAACATTGTGGAAAGTTCGCTGATATTATCTTTCCTGTCCTGCGCGGTTTCCGGATCCTCATCCAGATAATCGTTATAACCTGTTTTTTCAATGATCTCCTGCAACAGATCGGAAAGCGGCATACCGTCCTCCAGGCACTGCTGAAAATGTTTGATCAGATCCGTAAATTCACACAGCCTGCGCGCCGCGCGCTGGGTCTTCTGAAATTCATCCGCACGCTCGCACACCTCAAACGCAGATACGCCGATACCTGTTGAAATCTCCATAACATTGGCGAACATCGTATCGCCAATGCCGCGTTTCGGCACATTGATAATGCGCTGAAGCCGAACGTTATCTGCCGGGTTGTTAATCACGGCAAAATAACTGACGATATCTTTGATCTCCTTACGGTCAAAGAACCTGTGACCGCCGATCACAACATGGGGAATGCCGCTTTTGGCAAGCGTGATTTCTATATTTCTGGACTGGGCGTTCATTCTGTAAAGGATGGCATGATCCCGCATTTTTCTGCCGTTTTTAACATTTTTAAGGATCTCATCGGCAATAAACTGCGCTTCATCCGCCTCGTCATCCAGCGTGTTCAGAATGATCTTATCCCCCGCGCCGGCAGAAGTCCAAAGATTTTTGCCCTTGCGGTTTTTATTGTTGGAGATCACGGCGTTTGCCGCATCCAATATATTCTGGGTAGAGCGGTAATTCTGCTCCAGGCGGATCACTTTTGCATTTTTATACTGATGCTCAAAAGAGAGGATATTTTCAATCGTTGCGCCGCGGAAGCGGTAGATACTTTGGTCATCATCACCCACCACGCAGATATTGTTGTACCCGCCGGCAAGCATAGAAACCAGCACATACTGCGCATGGGAAGTATCCTGATACTCATCCACCATAACATATTTAAACTGCTTTTGATACAGCTGCAAAACATCCTCATTTTCACGCAGAAGTTTTACGGTATTAAAGATCATATCGTCAAAATCCATGGCGTCCGCTTTCAGCAGTTCTTTCTGATAGAGTTCATAGCACTCCGCGATCCTGGCTTTGCGAAAATCATTCTGCGCGCTGATTTTATATTCGGCAGGGTCGATCAGGCTGTCCTTCGCCGTGCTCATTTCGGAAAGAATGGATTTGTGGTGCAGGATCTTATCCGTTATGCCAAGGGATTTTTGGCAGTGTTTCATCACACGTTTCTGGTCATCCGTATCATAGATTGTAAAATGGGAAGTATAGCCGAGCCGGTCCGCAAACCGCCTTAAGATCCTGCCGCAGCAGGAATGAAACGTGTGCGCCCAGATATCGCGCGCCTCCTCGCCCACGGTGCTGATCAGCCTTTCGCGTATTTCACCCGCCGCCTTATTTGTAAACGTTATGGCAAGCACCTGCCACGGAAGCGCAAGGCCGCTTTCAATAATATGCTGCACGCGGTTTACAAGCACGGTAGTCTTGCCCGAACCGGCACCCGCAAGGATCAAAAGAGGGCCTTCTGTGCAGTCCACAGCCTGTTGCTGCATTTCATTTAATGCCATTATGTACACCTCAAATAAAAAAATATGCAGAATAAAAACCGGCCTGCCTGACGCAAGCCTAAACAAGCAGATTAAACCGCCCTGCCTGCCGTAATGGTATATCGGCAAACAGGCGGTCAAAAAAGGGGCGCCGAAAGCACCCCCGGATCATTTGGTTTTACCCAAGAAGCGTAAGCAGAACACCTGCCGCAACGGCAGAGCCGATCACGCCGGAAACGTTCGGGCCCATTGCGTGCATAAGCAGGAAGTTTGTCGGATTTTCCTTTTGCCCTTCTTTCTGGCTGACGCGCGCCGCCATGGGAACCGCAGAAACGCCCGCCGAGCCGATGAGCGGATTGACTTTGCCCTTTGTGATCACATACATCAGTTTGCCGAAGAGCACACCGCCGGCAGTGCCCACCGAAAACGCAATCAGACCCAGCACGATAACCCCGAGCGACTTTGCGTTTAAGAAACTCTGGGCGCTGGTGGTGGCGCCTACGGACAGACCAAGCATGATTGTGATGATATTCATCAGTTCGTTCTGCGCCGCCTTGGCGATTCTTTCCGTTCTGCCGCTCTCTTTGAGCAAGTTGCCAAACATCAGCATACCCACAAGTGAAGCCGCATCCGGCAGCAGCAGGGAAACGATAACCGTAACCATAATGGGGAAAAGTATTTTTTCAAGTTTTGAAACAGGGCGCAGTGTATCCATAACCACGCTGCGCTCTTTTTTTGTTGTAAGCGCGCGCATGATGGGCGGCTGAATCACCGGCACGAGCGCCATATACGAATAGGCCGCGACCGCGATTGTGCCAAGCATTTCCGGCGCAAGCTGAGAAGTTACGAAAATGGCCGTGGGGCCGTCCGCGCCGCCGATAATGGCGATGGAGCCTGCCTCCTGCGGGGTAAATTTCAGCAGGATGGCGCCGACATAGGTAAAGAAAATGCCGAGCTGCGCGGCAGCGCCGAGGATAAAGCTGGACGGATTCGCAATCAGGGGCGAAAAATCCGTCATAGCGCCGATACCCAGAAAGATCAGCGGCGGATAAATACCCGCTTTTACTCCGAAATACAGAAAATCAAGGAGCCCGGGTGTGCACACCTGCCCCGCGTCATTCACCATTCTGCCCGCAACAAGATCTATAAAGCCCTGCAGATCATTATACTGCACGGCAAGATTTGCCCCCGGAATATTGGCAAGCAGCATTCCGAAAGCAATCGGGATCATCAGCAGCGGCTCAAATCCTTTTTTGATGCCGAGCCACAGGAAGAAAAAGGATACACCGATCATAATGAGGTTGAGGTAGCCGCCGTCGGTAAAGAAAAACGCGTAACCGCTGTTTTTGATGATCTCAACCAGCGCGCCCCAAACGCCCTGTAAAATATCCATTATAAAAGCCCTCCGTTAAAAAAATGCGTTAAAAAACGGGCTGTTGCCGCAAACCCGTTTTCAGCTTATCAGAAAGGTCTTGTGTTTTCCGCAATTGCCGCGGCAGCCCACGGATTTCTGCCCGCAACAGTTTTGACCCTGATAGAGCGAATCGTTACCGGCTTTCCGCCCTCTGCCGCATAGACCGCAGCCGCAATCGCCGCAACAATCTCTGCACTGATGCCGTTTTGAACGGCAGGAGCCGGCGCAGGAGCAGCAAATGCAGCAGGCGCAGCCGCCTGCACAGCAGGGTTGTGATCCTGAACGGATTTTTCACTTTTTGAAACTGCCTTGCCAAAGCCCTTGAAAATAAGGATAAGCAGGATAAGCACCAGCATAACAATCACGATGCCGGCAATAACAACTTCTGAAGTAAGCACCCAATCAACACCTCCGAGATATTCTTTGTATGTTTCCGCCGCAACGGGAAACGCGTTTATATGAAAAATAAGGTTTTGCATAAACATTCCCCCGAAATCATCCAAATTAGTAGTATTATAAAACAGATGATTGCGTTTTTCAACCTTAATTTTTCATTTTTGTTTATTATTTTATAATAATTTGTGAAAACATACACAAAGGAAATGCCCGGCGGCTATTGATTTATTTTTAAAAAAGTTTATAATATTATTAGCGAAAAAAAGCAAAATAAACCTTTGCTGTTTAACGGAGGTGCGCAGAATGAAAAAAGAAACGCTGATCATAGCCATTCTGGTGGCGCTGATTATTTTATGGATCACCGAAACCATCGGAATGAAAAAAACATCGCGCCTGCTGAGCGGTGCCATTGATATCGGATTCTCTCTTTTAAGATAGTTTTAAATTTTTAACAGTAAAAAACGCCGCGGCAAACGCCCGGCTGTTTGCGCTGCAACCAAAAGTAAAACTCCGGCTGAATTCCAGCCGGAGTTTTTTTTCTTTATAAACGCCCCGTGCAAAAGCCGCAGACGATGTTTACGATCTGCGGCTCCGGGCACCGGATCAGGTCAGATCCAGCGTTAAAATAGCGCTGTCTCTGGTTTCCGGGCTTTGCAGCAGATGCATGGCGTTTTCATCCTGCACCGTAATATAAACGCTGTATCCCACTTCCGGATAAACCGGGAATTTCTTAGGATCAGATAACATATCAGAACCTGCAAGAGAAACGTAATCATACTTTTCTTTTGGCGTCATGGCGCGCAGCTGCGCTTTCTGTTCTTCCGGAAGTTCAGGATTAATACAGCAAACGGTGAGCGTGGCGCCTGTAGCGGAGCCGTAATAAAATACGTCATCCTCTTCTTTGGTTCTGTCCTCGGCAAGAACGTCACGGATCTGCTCCCACTCCGCCGCAGGCAAAACATAGCTTTGATCCGCAACGGAGGTTTCATCTTCTCCTGTTACAATTTGGTAAACCGTGGTTTCCACATAAAGCACATCGTTGATATCAACGGCAAACGCATCTTCCTGCATAACCGCCTCTTTATTCTTAAATGCGGCAAGGAACTGATGCCACAGATCATAATCCGGGGATTTAATGGCGTAAGACCTGTATACCGTTCTGCCGTTTTTCAGTTTATATGCAAGGGAGCAGTTGATCCGGTCGCCGATAAAATAATCTTCCTCATTGACCGTAACGCCATCCGCGGCAGAGGGATCGGACACAGCCGCCGTTGTTGCCTGCGGCACATCATTTTCAGAACCTGCCGGCAGCAGATCGTTTACATTTTCCGCACCGTTGGCGGATGTATTTCGGATCACTTTATCCGAAACGGCAAGGGTGTGGAAATCCACAACCGTTTGTATATTCTGCGGCTCGGTAAGCGTTGCCCGGCGGGCTTCTGCCGTGCTGCCGTTCAGAATCTGCATAATATAATCCAGCGAAACGCTGTTGTAGGAATCATAGCCGTCATATTCCGTAATGGTAACACTTTCCACCTCATCCGCTTCCGGAACATATTTTACATAAGAGGAAGAATTGGAAAAGTAAATGCCCACCGTGAGCACAAGGCAGATCCCCGTTACCGCGCCGAAGAGAACACCTGTTTTCTTGGTGAAAACCTTTTTGCGGCGAACCTGAACGGCACTGAACAACGCCGCGCACACAAACGCAGTAATCACACCGGTAACAATGGTTACGAGCAGATTTTCCGAGGCGCCGAAATACAGGAATCCGGACGCCACAAACAGCGCCATCAGCAGATATTTTATAAGGGAACCGCCCTGACCGCTTTCCGCGATCTCCGCTTTTCTGCGTTTAAAGGAGAGAAGGCCGGCAAGATACATACCCAAACATTCGGCAAGCGCCACAACGGACATGAAAATGCACATACCGTCCGCCGGCTCCTTAAGCAGCATGGCCGCCACGCCAACCGGCGTTATGCTTGCAAAATCAAACAAACTTACCATAACTCCCCAGATGGAATTGATTCTGGAGGCAATGCCGATCAGCAGTACCGGCACGGAAAAGATGCATATAAACACCAGCACAGCATATTGCAGCCATTTGCCGGAGACCGCGGCGCACATCGTGCAGGCGGAATAACCTGCAAGGAGAGACGCAAGCAGCGTCAGCAACGGCTTTAAAACTTCTGCCGTTAGAATTATATACGTTACTTTTCCCTCCGGATTGGCAGCGGAAATAATGCCGGCAGTGGCGGAAAATACCGCAACGGAAACCGCGATCAGCAAGGCGATTGCCGTTAAGCCGAACAGAAAGTTTGCATGGTAAAGATGACTTCTTTTAAACGGCATGGCAAAGTGATAATCGCACGCCCTGCGGCTGAAATACGCGTTAAACATCACGCCGACGGAAATGGCGCTGTACACAGCGGCTATAAACAAAACCGCAGAACCCCACATCATAACGCCGTAGGAAATATCATTATCGTAGCCGTAATAGCCGGTGCAGTAAAACAGCGCATAGATCACAGACACAATGGCAGACACCGCCGCGGCGATCAGCGCGCCGGGAAGCTGGCGGCGTGCCGTTGCCGTGAACGCAGCGGAAAAAGCGCCTTTAACTGAATAATTTGTTGATTTCATAACCTGCGCCCTCCATTTCACTGATAAACAATTCCTCCAGGGTGAGCGGAAGCGCCTCAAAAAATACGGGCGCCTTGGATTCTATAACCCGCCTTATATCCTCTTCCTCACCTTTGACGGTAAGCTGGATCATTTTACCCTGATGGGCTTCATTTACAATCTTGAGCTGAGGTCTGATCGCCTCAAAATCCGCTTTAGGCATCACGAACTGCACGCGGAAGATGCCTGCGGATTCGCCGTCTATATCCTTTTCCAGCAGCACGCCGCCCTGATGGAGAAGACCAATGTGATCGCAAAAGCCCTCCAGTTCCCTCAGATTATGGCTGGCGATCACAACAGTGGCATGCATAACGGAAATATATTCGATCAAGATCTTTTTCACCAGTTCGCGTATAACCGGATCCAGTCCGTCAAAAATCTCATCAAACAAAACGTACTTCGGCGCATGGGAAAGAGCCAGGATGATAGCCGCCTGCCTTTGCATACCTTTGCTCATGGAAGAGATCTTCTGATTTGCCGATATGGGGAAAACGCTTTTCAGATTTGCATACCTTGTATCGTCCCACCCGGAATACGCGCGTTTGTAATATTTTGCAAAGGAATCCAGCGTTGCGCCCGGATAAAAATACGGAAAATCAGAAACGAACGCGGTGTTGTTTTTTACGTTCAGATTTTCAAAAGGCGTTTCGCCGTCCAGATACGCATTGCCGCCGTCCGCCTGATAAATACCGGCAAGCACTCTTAACAGCGTGCTCTTGCCTGCTCCGTTTGAACCCACCAGCCCAAAAACAGAACTGTCCGATATACGAAACGAAACGTGATCCAGCGCCTTTGTGCCGCCGAAGTTTTTGGTTAATTCCTTAATTTCGATCATGATCTTCCCTCCCAAACAGAATTGACGATATGGATAACCTCATTTTTATCCATGCCGGCGTTTTTGGCATCCTCCAGTGCGGATGTGAGGATTTTTTCCGTCTCCCGGTGGATAACGGAAAGATCCGTTTTATTGACGAACACGCCTTTTCCCGGAGAAGTGTAGATCACGCCGTGCTGCTCCAGATTTTTATATGCTTTTGAAACCGTGTTGGGATTGATTGAAAGCTCTGTTGCAAGCGCGCGGACGGACGGCAGCGGACTGTCCGCCTCATACACGCCCAGATTGATATATTTCACGATCTCCTTTTCAAGCTGAACGTAGATCGGCTCACGGCTTCTTGAATCAAGCGAAAACATCAAATCACATCACCTGCCAACTTATTCATTGTGTATTGCTTTAAGGGCACTGACCTTAACCGCCCTGTTTGCGGGCGAAATGCCCGAAACGATGCCGATGATAACGGAAAACCCAATGCCGAGCAGCACCAGCCAAACGGGAACCGAAGAAACCGTTATACCTGCGGAAGCATCACCGGCAAGGGAGCCGATCACGGCATCCGCCGCAAGATTTGCGATAAATGAAACAATAATACTGATCACCACGCCAATCACGCCGCCGATCAGCCCGATCATGCCTGCCTCGCACAAAAACACAGCTTTGATATCGGCAATATCACAGCCGATCACTTTCATAACGCCGATCTCCTTTGTGCGCTCATACACGGCCATGATCATCGTATTGCTGATGCCGAACGCCGCCACAAGCATGGATACGGCGCCGATTGCCCCGAGCACAAGTTGCACGGCTGCCATGGTGCGTTTGGTGCTGTTGATATCATCCTCGTTCGAATAGGTTGCAAGGCCGGACGCGCCGATTGCCTGCTGCACAGCGGTTACATATTTCACATCATCCGCATACACATAGATCTCCGAATATTCCGGCGGCGTATTGGGCTTTGCGTTCAGCGCGTTATACTCGCGCAGAAGTTTTTGCGCGGCTTTCATATCCATAAAGATGGTATTGGAAGTATCCATGCCCGAACTGCCGGGTGAATCAATGACGCCGGCAACGCGAATGCGCTGCGGCTGCACGGAGGAAGAACTCTGCCCGTCTGCGGAGTCGCCGCCTGACGGAGAAATAGAAAACGAGTCCGAAAGCGGCTTGATCTCGCAATCCGTGATCTTGCCGTCCGCATCAGAATCATATTTCACGGAGTTTCCGTTGCTGTCCGTAAAATTCACAACGGCTCTGTCGCCGAAATACACGGTATACGTATCCGCCGAAGGAATGATCTCACTTCCGGAGGCGGTAATGCCGAGATCGGCAAACTGATCAAAATCCACTGCGGTAATACTGCCGCCGGTATAGGAATACCTGCCGCGGGTGATCTTTGCGTATTCCGTCATGTTCACAACGGGCATTACTGTTTTCACATGCTCTATGCTTTCGATATATTCCACAGCACGGTCATCCAAAGGCGGCTGTTTTACATTCGGATCATCCGCAGCGGCAGCGTTTTTATAAACGCTGATCCTGGTTGCGGACGCGGAATTCTGATACTGCTGCGTAACTGTATTGTTGATCCCCACGCCTATGGAGATCATGATTACAATGGCACAGGTTCCGATCACAACGCCCATAACTGTCAGCTTTGTGCGCGAGCGCCGCCCTTTGAGGTTGCGCAGCGCCATGGCAAAAATATCAGATCTCTTCATCAGGCTCCTCACCGCCTTTTTTTGATTTTCTGCGCTTTACCACAAGAAGCACAACCACAAGAATCACAACCGCGAGCACCGCGCCGATCAGATAAAACAGCGTATAATCGCCCTCGCCCTGCGTTACTTCATTCTGCGCCTGAAGTTCGGCATACGGATCTTCCTGCTGCTGCGCCGTTACGGAAAAATCCTTAGAAACGGATTTGGGTTCCCCTGCGTCATTTTCATAATCAAAAACAAGCGTCAGATTCTGCGCGCCGGCTTGTTTAAACGTAACGGGCAGCGTGTAATTGCTTGCAAACTGGCCGCCAGCCTCTATATTGCCGATATAAGCGGACGTGAGTTCGTTTCCGTCTGCGTCCAGCAGCTTTACCCAGCCGTTTGCTATGGCGCTTTTACCGCTGTTAATCACGCTAAAGGCGCAGTCCTGCTCCTGATTTACAGGAACGCTCTGCCCGGAGAGCACGATCTGGCCAAACGCAACGCTTTCCGGCTGCTGCACACGCACGCTCATGGAAAGCTCTGCGCTTTGGGATACTTTTTCGCCGCCGTCAAAATATTCATAAGATACAGAAACCGTTACAGGATATACGCCCGACGCTGCCGCGCCGGCGCATTTCATTTTTTTAGAGAAACGCAGTTCGGAAGAGAGCTTTTCGGCGTAATCCGTATCCGTAGCGCCGTCCGGCACAAAAACTTCGCCGCCGGAAAGTTTTACAACTACATTTTGAACGGCAATCTTTTTAGATGTGTTTTTAAGCGTAAAATTCAGATCAAACACCGCGCCGCCGCTGACATAGTCGCCGCCGTAAGAATAATTTGAAATCAGGATCTGCGGCGTAAGGGACGCCGATACAGCGGACTGGGAAACATGCACGCTGTAATTGATCTCCGCCGTGCCGGAAAGTTTTTCGCCGCCGTCAAAATATTCATAGGTTGCGCTCAGCGCAACGGGATAAACGCCGCCTGCCGCCTGCGGGCTGCAATAAAAGGTTTTGGAAAAGGAATACGTTGCGTTTTTGGCGATCTTATCCGCACAAACAGAATCGCTGCCGCCGTTTACAATCAGTGCCTCGCCGCCGGAAAGGCGGATATTCACATTCCTTACATCAAGCACCGAACTGGTGTTTTTGATCTTAAAATCCAGTTTTACCGTCTCTCCGGGAGACACGCTGCTTTTATCTGCCGTAAATCCGGCTGCGATCAGCGCCGGGCTGAGGTTCTGAGACGGCTGCGGCTCTGCGCCGAAAGAAAGCACGGGGATGAAAACAAGGATAAGCGCCGCCAGCAATGCCGTGATCGTTGAAAGTTTTTTCATGGTATTCTCCTTTTATGTTATTGTTTCTTCTGTTACTTTTCCGTCCGTAATGCGGATAACCTTATCCGCGTAGGCAGCAACGCTGTTATCGTGCGTTACCAGGATCATGGTGCTGTTTTTTTCGTGCACAAGCGCACAGACAAGTTCCATGATATGTTTCGTTGTAGCGCTGTCTAAATTTCCGGTTGGCTCATCCGCAAAGATTACCTGCGGATCCGCTGCAAATGCTCTTGCAATGCCGGCACGCTGCTGCTGACCGCCGCTCATTTCGGACGGGCGGTGATCTTTTCTGTTTTCCAGACCGACAAGCCGCAGCATTTTAAGCGCTTTTGCCTCCCGCTCCTCCTTGCCGACGCCTTTGAACATCAGCGGCATGGCAACATTTTCAAGTGCGGTTAAAGACGGTATCAGATTATAGGACTGAAAGACAAATCCGGTAAATTTCTGCCGGAACAGGGTCAACTCGCGTTCCGTCATTTGATCTATTCTGTGCCTGCCGATATAAACGGCGCCGGAGGTGGGCCTTTCCAAACCTGCCAGCATATTCAGCAAAGTGGATTTACCGGAACCGGATGTGCCGAGCACGGCGCAGATCTGACCTTTCTCAACGGTAAGATTAACACGGTCCAGCGCAGTCACCTTTTCTCTGCCCAGCACAAAGGTTTTAGTAAGATCTTCTGTTCGGATAATAGGTTTTGGCAAGCAAACGCCCCCTTTCGTATTTAGAAACTGTACTCCGGATCAGCAGCCGGGTCGCTGCCGTTTATTGTATGCACTGTACTATTACGCTTAGTACAGTTTATGAATACCATATTTTTTTCTGTTTGTCAACACCATTTCAAAAAAACATTTCACTTTACGCCAAAATTTATACAAGTTTTAATATTTGTTCAAATAAAATGATCCGGCGGAAGACGTTTCTGTTCCGCCGGATCGCTTATTATTATGCTTGGGTTCGGTTGATCGTAATGCCGGAAATATCCGGCGCATAAGTTTCTGTGCCGTTAAAGGCATTGGAACCGTCATTATACAGAAGCAGGGTGTTTGTGCCCGCTTTCAGTTCCACATTTACCGTTACGGTTGTGAACTGATCCTTACTGCACGTATTGCGGCAATAAAGCTCGGTTTCACTGCCGTTCAGGGAGACCGTAATATAATCCTCCACAAGATCCACATTATAATCGTGCACGCCCTGTTCATGGTTTGCACTGTACTGCACCGTCATTTTATAGATTCCGCTCTCCGGGGCGGTAAAGGTAAACTGCGCAAAACCGGACGAGCCGGAAATGCCGCTGATATAATCCAAACCGGCGGCAGTATTCGTCTGCACCTGCGCCGTGCCGTGCAGTTGGGCATCCTGCGGAGAAAGAACAATATTCACAGGCTCTATCGCTGTAGTTACCGTAAATTGAAGCTGTGCCGCTGCGGCATGAACGCCGATATAGTTCAGCCCTCTGCGAAGATAGACCTTTGCGCTGCCGCGGTCATTGCTCTGTGCCGGCGCGCCGTCTATATCCAGCAACGTATTCGGATCTGTTACAAGGTCATAATACCCGTCCTCCGGCGCAACCGCAAGAAAATAGGTGTTTTGCGCATCGGTTCTGCCCGCATCCGGAAGAACCGCCATGCCGAAATCCTGCTCCTGATCCGCAGAATTATCCAATCTGCGAACCAACAGGGAATCCAGCACATACGTACCGTCATGATGCGTAAGGCGCACCGTATATTCCCCCGCGTCCAACGCAAAGAAATCCGCATAAGCATTGGTGATCTCGCTTTTCACGGTATTTTCCAGCGTGATCTGAGATGTTTCTTCGCCCACGCTCAGATTTACCGTTGCAGGCACACGGTCATTCGGATCCTGCCTGCCGTTTTCATCCGGCACGCCGTCATTGGCTTTTCCGTAAATAAACTTGAATTCGTATGTGCCGCTTTCGGGAATTTGAACGCGGATCTCAACGCCGTCTCCCTCCTGCTCCATACCGCCCACCAGGCCGTTCGTGTCCCCGGTTGAGGCATAAGTGCTGTCATACGTATACGCGGCGCCGAGGAGCGTTCCGTTTTCAAATTCATATCTGGTATACAGATCTTTATTTTCATACTCCGCATCGCCGCTCTGTGCCTCGCGCACGGTAATGCGGTATGCCGTATCGCCGTTCATGAAATCCATATCTATCGTGAGCGTATCGCCGCATGCGGTGGTATACGCTTTCACGTTTTCCGGGGTAAAGACTTTCCCGGAAATGCCCTGATAGGTTACGGCGCTGATCTCCACATACACATCCTTACCGTAAAGGGCAGTATTCTCCAGATTCGTAACTTTTACTGCGCCGTTATAATCCGCGCCGGAAACAAGGAGTTCGATCTCATTTTCCGCATCGCTGATCGTTCCCAGCCCCATAAACTGCCTGTACCGCGGCGCACGGCGCTGCGCGATCGCCTTGCCGATATCCGAATGCAGAATATCCGAGATCTCCGAGCGCATCGTCTGCCCCTGCAGATCCGCATACCAACGGTACACCCACCACGCGGAATTCGGGGTATTGTAATCCGCCGCGGTATTGCAAAGGTTATTTGCAAACAGCCAATATGCCTGCTGCGCATACACCTTGGAATACTCGATCTGCGTAATATATTTCAGCATGGTATTGGGGTTGCCGTTATCCTCCATCATGCCGTATTCGGTTACGATCACGGGCGTATCCTCCGCCACGCCGTATTCGGTTTCAAGCGCTTTCAGATCGGCAGTGTGAAACTGCCAGTCATAAATGGAGCGGTAATTCAGTTCATGATAGATCAGAACATCGGGAACGCAGTTGTTTTGAGTGGTATATTCCAGAAACGCGCGCATTTTATCACTGCTGTACTCATAATACCCCGGGCCGCCGATCACGGCAGAGGGATCCAGCGAACGCACGTAATCATACGTCTGTTTCCACGCCTCAAAAAAGTTTTGCCTGCCGGCATCGTTAAAATCATTATAACCGCCGTTTTCATTGGCGGGATCACTGACCCATTCACCGAACCACACGCCGTTATCACACTCGTTAAACAGGCAGTAAACGATCTTGTCATGATAATCCGAATCTTTGATGGCGTTTACCGTTTGCGCAACCAGCGGAAAATACGTATCTTCCAAATACGCGCGCCAGTCGTAGGCGCCGGCTTGTTTCAGTTCATTGATATGATCTTCATCATAATACCAGGTGCTGTACATATCCTGAAGATAAACAACAAGATAATCGCAGCTGCCGGAGGAGAGCGCCTGGGCGGCAACATCCTCCATCTCACCGATCGGGTGCTGGAGACCAAGTGTGGTTTTCGTGGACAGGGAGGAAAGATGAATGCTTTCCGTCATATTATAGGACGGTACACCATCCTGCGCGATACCGTATAAAAAGCCGGACGCGCCGTCTGTTACACTACCTGTACGGTCGGCGGCATCAAAGGTTACGGTAGGCTTATAAAAGGCAAAAAACGCCCCTGCCGAAACCGCCGCGGCGATCAAAACGGCAAGAAGCGCAATGCCGAGTTTTTTGGCAACTCGTTTTGTTTTCATGGTTTATTCCTTTATAAAACAGAGGTTGAGAGCGTGTTTTTCAACTTTGAAATTCACTTGAGGGTAATCGAAATTTTCTCCGTCGCAATTGCCGAGCAGACCGGATCCGTCTACAGACCAGATTCTGCCGCCGGTCAGATAACCCGTGTGCATATAGGGCGAAGTTTCATCATTGGCGGTTCCGGCGCTGTATTTTGGAATCAGGGGAAGCGCTTGGAACAGATTGACCGCATCCGCCATGCAGAAATCGAGAATACCGTCGTCCAGTTTAGAGTTTGGCGCCGGGCAGAAACCGCCGCCGTAATAACTCGCGTTACAGATGGCAAGCAATGTGTAATCCGCCGGGGTAACCGTCCATTTATACGGTTTTCCGTCTTTCCCGATACAATCCAGATCAAAATTGATCTGATATTTCATAGACTGCAAAACAGCAGGCACAACAGCAATATTATATGCCTGACTGCCAAGGAACTTCACTTTGCCGGCAATGATCCTGCCGATCGTTTCCACCTTGGTATCCAGCCCGAAGCTCATAACGTTGATACATTTTTCCCCATTATAATCTATGAGGTCTATGGGTCTTACATCATATTTTAAATGGCCGGTATGCAGCCCGAAAGCCTTAACCACATTCAGGGAATCTATTTTTTTGGTGCCGTAGATTTTTTTGGCAAAATCATTTCCCGTGCCGAACGGCAGGATCATCAGGGGCGTTTTGGTGTGCGCAAGCCCGTTTGCGATCTCGTGAACCGTGCCATCGCCGCCGCAGCAAACAATCACACATTCCTCGCCGTACTTTGCCGCATAATCCGCCGCAATCTGCTTGGCGTGACCGCGGTATGCCGTTTCCTCTATGATCATTTCATCATCTATCAGCCTGAACGCGGACTGCACCTGCTTAAAAAGCATCTGGCGGCTTTTATTGCCCGCGATCGGATTTTCTATGAACACATATTTCATAACGCCCACTCCCCTTTATACGTTACTGAACGCCTTACAGCACTCTTGTTCCGCCTACCGGGCGGATGATCAGCACATGGCAGCTGCCTTTGCCGAAAACATCTTCCATGGCGGTCTTATATTCCTGCAGAAGTTCATTCGGCACAAACGCCTGAATCGTGCCGGCAAATCCGCCGCCGTGCACACGGTAAGCGCCGTTTACGCCAAGCACTTCCTCTGAAATGCACAGCGCAAGCGAGATCTTTTGCTCTGCGGGATCTTTGGGTGTAAAAACATTCTGGTTATACATATAAGAAGATCTGCCGCTTTCATTGATGATCTTTTTAAATTCATCAAAATTGCTGCTCTCCAGCGCGGAAACAGCCTTTTCCACCCGGATATTCTCCCTGTAAAAATGAAACGCGCGAAGAAGGGCTCTGTCGCTGACTCTGCCGAGCAGGGACGGAACTGCCTGTTTGAAATCTGCAAAGCTGATTTCACGCAGCACGTCTTTGCCGAGCGCTTTTGCAACGCTCTCCATCTCCCCGCGGACTGCGGCATAATCATCGGTAAGATCGCTGTGGTTTCCGCCGGTATCTACAATGCAGAGCGAATGGCCGCTTTTTGAAAAATCAAAATCCACTTTTTTGATCTTCGGGTTTTCAGTAGACTCAAAATCAATGGTAACGAATGTGCCCACGGAAGACGCCATCTGATCCAGCAAGCCGCAGGGTTTGCCGAAGAACACGTTTTCCGCATACTGGGCGATCTTTGCAATATCCACGGCACTGATCACACCGTCATTATAAAGATAAGAAAGCGTTGTGCCAAGGAGCACTTCAAAAGCCGCGGAAGAGGAAAGACCGCTGCCGCCGATTACATCGGAAGTGGTAACGCAGTCCAGCCCGCCGATCTTATAGCCGAGCCCTTCAATTTTTGCAACAACGCCGCGCACCATGGCAGTGGAGTGCCCGAACTCGGATTCATCGGGCAGGAGTTCGCTGATCTCAACCACATTCATCGCATGCCCGTCCGATTTTACACGGACAACATCTTCCTCGTTTTTTGCCGCCACGGCAACCGCATCCAGATTAACGGATGCCGCAAGCACCTTGCCGTTATTATGATCCGTATGGTTTCCGCACACTTCCGTGCGGCCGGGAGCAGAGGTGATGATCACATCCCTATCCTCCCCAAAAAGCTTGATAAATTCGTTTATCAGGCGTATGTAACGCGGTTTCTGCAGTTCTACGGCATAATCGGTTACATAAACAGCCTTTAATTTTTCATCCATCTCGCCCGCCTGAATGGCGGCAATAAACTCCTTTGGTTTCATAATAATTCTATTACCTTTCTTAAATTTTTATAATACAATTTTATATTTTTCCTTATGGGAATAGATCAGAAGCGTCTGATTCATCTGGCGGGATTTAACGCCGTAATAGATATTGAACGCAAGGCTCGTAAGCCCCGTAAACAGCACAACAAGCATAGCAAGCAGGATAAACTGCCTGGAAAACGGATTATAAATCGCCGCGCCGATACGCGTGTATATATAAAGCCGCGGCAGAATGCCGATAATGCTTAAGCACACGTAATAAACAAAATCATAATGCATGGAACCGTATAATTTGGATACCATGCCGAGCGGAATAGAGGGCACAAAACGCGAAATAAGCAGGATATAGGGATTGCCCTTGCCCTTAAAGAGCACCCAGTCTTTAATAAACCTTGCTTGGTGAATATTCAGGATCATCATTGCCCATCCGCCGCCGATCCAGGAGCCTTCGGCATATTTGATGATAAAAAACACCGTTATGCAGACCGTGTTGATCAAAATTGCCGTCTGCACGGAAAACACCATGCCTGAGATGACGCAGAGTATGCTGATGGGAATGGGAAGCTGGCACTTTGCGAGCCACAGAGCAAACAGGCACACAAGGATCTCCAAATGCGTATCCAGATCCACAACAGCACGTTCCAGTTTGCCGAGCCAGCTGATAATCGCGTCAAACCGCACCTCAAGGCTTGCCTGATCATGCAGGCAGATTGCCAGAAACACCATAAGCGCCACGGTGATGAGCACAATAACGGTGGATATCAAATTTGTTTGGCGGCGTTTGCTTTTTTTCAAAACGGCACCCCCGTAATTCTATCAGTATTCGTGGTAATTGCCAAGAAAGTTAAACGCGGGCAGTTCGGAATAAAGCGCGCATATAAGATCCAGTGTTTTTTTGCTTTGGATATTGCCATCCAGATCAATGTAAAAATAATAGCTGAAATCGCCGTTTGCCATGGGGCGGGATTCAAGTTTTGTCAGGTTCAGCCCCGCCATGGCAAATCTGCCGAGCACTCTGTAAAGCGAGCCGGTTGTGTGCGGCAGCGCAAAGATGAGCGAGATCTTATCCGCGTTATTCTCTATGATCAGTTTCTTGGAAATAACGATAAATCTGGTTCTGTTATTACTTATATTCTGTATTCTTGTTTTTAATATTTGAAGTCCGTATTTTTTTGCCGCGTCTGCCGAACAGATGACGCCGATATCGTTTCTGCCGCTTTCGGCAACGAATTTGGCGGCTGCGGCGGTATTGGTATAATTCACCCCGGTAAAGGCAAAATTCTTTAAAAATTCAGAGCACTGCGAAAGCGCCTGGGGATGGCTGTAAACCTCGTCAATATCGGCATAATCCACCCCTTTGCGGGCGCAAAGGCAATGGTTAACCTCCAGCGAATAGGAACCAACCACATAAAACCTGTATTTGATGATCAGATCATATACTTCGTGAACGGAACCGGCGGTTGAATTTTCAACCGGCACGATACCAAAAGGCGCCTCGCCCTTATTGACCGCCTCAAACACATCCTCAAAAATTCTGTAATGCCGGATAGACGCGTTTTTAAACAGCGTAAGCGCTGTTTCATCCGCGTAACTGCCCTCCACACCGGCGCAGGCTACCGTTGTTTTTTTGCTGAAAGCGCTTGCGTTTGAAACCGCCGCCGTAATCAGATTGCGCAGTTCACCGCCGCTTTCCATAATATTGTGCTGAATCGCGCGCGAGGCATCCATCGTGGCGGAAAACACCGTGGCGATCGCATCGCCGTCCTGCCCGCATTTTTCCTTAACGCCATCCAGTATCTGCTGTTCCCTTTGCGCGTTAAATACAGGAAGCCCTCTTTGCACTTTATATTCAGCAACCGCTTTGGATAGGTTCATTCGGTGCTGAAGCAATGGAATCAGCTGTTCGTCTATTTTATCTATTTCATTCCTTAAATCAAGCAAATCCATGAAAACAAATTTCCTTTTTACATCATCATATCCAGCAGTGTGAACGCGCACACCGCCTCAACCACCGCAACCGCGCGCGGCACAATGCAGGGATCATGTCTGCCCTTTACAACCAGTTTTTCATTTTCCATGGTGGCAAGGTTCACACTGTCCTGCGCGGCGGCTATGGATGCCGTAGGCTTGATCGCTACGGAGAAAACGAGCGGCGCGCCATCCGTCATGCCGCCGAGAACGCCGCCGTTATTATTGGATTTCAGACATACTTTTCCTTCCTTTACCGCATAAGGGTCATTTGCCTCGCTGCCGCGCATACCGGCAAAATCAAAACCGGCGCCAAACTGAACGCCTTTCACGGCAGGTATGCCGAACAGCGCGTAAGAGAGCCTGCCCTCCACGGTGGAAAACATATTGGAACCGATGCCAACGGGCAGACCGACGGCAGCACATTCAATAACACCGCCGACCGAATCGCTCTGCAGCCGTGCATTTTCAATAGCCGCGCGCATCTCGATCTCCTTTTCCGTGCTGATCGTAGCAAAAAAATCGGAAGAGAGTTCGCTGAGCATGGCGGCCGTTATAGCATTCTTATCAAAAGCCGTATCACGCACCGGACCGATCTGCAGAATATGCGCGCCAACGGTTACACCTTTGGCGGCAAGAATCTGCTTTGCGACCGCGCCGGCAAAAACGAGCGGAGCCGTAAGCCTGCCGCTGAAATGCCCGCCGCCGCGGATATCGTTTGCGCCTTTATACTTCACGTACGCGGGATAATCGCTGTGCCCCGGCCTTGGAACCAGGCGCAAAGAATCATAATCACCGCTTCGGGTATTTGTGTTTTCTATGATCATGGCAAGCGGCGCACCGGTTGTTGCGCCGTTTAAAACGCCGCTCAGGATCTGCGGGGTATCCGGCTCTTTTCGGGTTGTGGAAGTTTTGTCCCTGCCGGGCGCGCGTTTATCCATCTCTTTCTGAATCAGATCAAAATCCAGTTTCACGCCGGCAGGCAGCCCGTCTATCACGCAGCCGATCGCCCTGCCGTGACTTTCCCCGAAAACGGAAAGTTTGATCTTTTCACCCAGCACTGAAGACATTTGCCTTTCCTCCTAACTGTTTAAAATCATCAAAAAATGACGGATACGTTTTGTTTACGCTCTGTGCGTCATCAATCGTTGTGCCGCCGTTTGCAAAGGATGCGGCAACCGAAAACGCCATCACGATCCGGTGATCGTTATAGCCTTTCAGCGCGGCGCCGGAAACGCGGGCAGGCTCAATGATCATGCCATCCGCTGTTTCGGTAACGCCAACGCCCATTTTTTTCAGATTGGAAACGATTGCCTCAATACGGTCAGACTCTTTAAAGCGAAGCCGCTGCGCGCCGCGTATAACGGTTTTCCCTTTTGCAAACGCCGCCGTTACGGCAATGGCGGGCACCATATCCGGTATATCATCGCAGTCTATATCAATGCCGCGCAGTTCGCGGTGCGCGCACGTTACGCCGTTTTCGTCTGCCGCAACCTCTGCGCCAAACAGCCGCATTACATCGCAGACGGCTTTATCGCCCTGCGCGGAATGCATATCCAGCCCTTTCAGCGTGATTCTGCCGCCGATGGCAGCCGCGCTCATGAAAAATGCCGCATGGCTCCAGTCGCCCTCAACGGTATAATCCCGCACGGAATAGTGTTGATTTCCTTTCACAAAATAGCCGGAATCCGTTTCTTTTATCTCCACGCCGTAATCGGCGAGCACGTTTACCGTCATATCCACATACGGCTTGGATTTGAGCGGCGTGGTAAGTATAATGTTTGAATCCCCGTCCAGCAGCGGCAAGGCGAGCATCAGCCCCGTAATATACTGTGAACTGATATCACCGCGAATATGAAAATCGCCGCTTTGCAGTTTTCCGCTGATGCGCAGCGGCAGGGATCCGCTGCTTTGCATCTGAACGCCGTGTTTTGGCAGAAGTTCTATATATTCGCCGAGCGGTCTTTGCGGCAGTCTGCCCTCCCCGGTAAACGTAACCTCTTTGCCGAGCGCCGCCGCAACCGGAATGAAAAAGCGCAGCGTATTGCCGCTTTCTATGCAGTTTATGATTTTTTCTCCGTTTTTCAGGCTGTTTGCCGCACCGATCGCCGCCTGCATATCCCGGGACGGGATCATGGGGCTGACTGTGCCGCCGCCGGCAAGAAAAGCGCATAGAATTGCTCTGTGCGCCGCGGATTTGCTGGGCGGCAGAGTTACAGCGCCGTTTAACGCGGCGTTTTCAATTTGAACGATATCCATATTTTTCCTTTATTTTATGCCGAAAAGAGCATTTACTTCATCCGGTGAGGAGGGCTTTATAAAACTCTCTCCGATCTTTTTAAGCAAAATCAGATTAATGCCGTTTGCAGTGCGTTTTTTATCAAACGCCATATTGTGCACGATTTGAGAAACGGGCAGATCCGTTTGTGTTTTTAAGCCGTATTTTTCAAGCAGGGCAGCGATCTGATCCGCCGTACCCGGCTCTGTGATGCCGGCGCTTTCCCCTGCGCGGCTGATCATAACCATACCGATGCCGACCGCCTCCCCATGGGAAATACCGCTGAAATCGTAAAGTTTTTCAATGGCATGGCCGCAGGTATGACCAAAATTGAGCAGCGCCCTTTCGCCGGATTCCTTTTCATCCCGTTCCACAACGCCGCGCTTGATATCACAGCATTCCAGAATAACATCATCTATAATATCCCGCGCGTTTTCATTTTTAAGCCTTTCAAAAAGGGGCGCGGATTTTATACAGCCGTATTTGATCACTTCGCCCATACCGTCGCTGAAATAATGGGCAGGCAGCGTATTCAAAACCTCCGGATCAATCAAAACGAGCGACGGTTGCCAGAACGCGCCGCAGAGATTTTTGCCCTGCGGCAGATCCACTGCCGTTTTTCCGCCTACGGACGAATCCACCTGCGCCAGCAGCGTGGTGGGGATTTGAATATAGTGAATGCCGCGCAGATAGACCGCCGCCGCAAATCCTGCCATATCGCCGCAGACTCCGCCGCCGAGGGCGATCACGCAGTCTTTTCTTGTAAGCCCGTTATCCGCCAAAAACGCAACGATCCTGATCAGATTCTCCGTTGTTTTGGAACTTTCGCCGGCGGGAAAAAGATAAGAAACCGTTTCCATTCCGGCGGCGCGCACACTGCTTTGCACCGTTTCCAAATACAGCGGCGCAACATGGCTGTCGCTGATGATTGCCGCTTTTTTTGCCGAAACGGCGGTTTTAATCTGCTCGCCGCAGGTTTTCAGCAAGCCTCTCTCTATCAGAATATCATAGCCGTCTCCGGCATTGACCCGTAATGTTTTCACTAACCTATCTCCTCTTTGATCTTGTTTGCGCGCGCCATAAGATCTTTCAGCGTATCTGCATCCTCTTCCTGTATGGCTTTTCTGAATTTCTCAAGATTGCCCACAAGATCATCGATTTCTCTAATGAGCGGTTCCTTATTTGCAATAAAGAGTTCGCTCCACATTTCTCCGTTGATTCTGGCAACGCGCGATACATCGCGGTATGAACCTGCCGAAAAGCCAACGTGCATAGGCGCGAGCGGACTTAAAACATAGGAACAGGCAAGCACGTGCGCAATCTGGGAAGTAAACGCGATCATTTCATCATGGTGTTCCGGCGTTGTAACAACCGTGCGGGCAAAGCCCATTTCTTTTGCCAGTTCCACCAGTGTGTCTGTTTTGGATTTCGGCGCGTGGGTGGGGGTGCAGATAAATGAAGCATTGTCAAACAGGGTGGGCAGGCTGTTGTCATACCCGGAAACCTCACGCCCCGCCATGGGATGCGCGCCGATAAAGTAAAAATTAAAACGCTCCGTTTCCAGCCTGCGGCAGATCTTGGTTTTGATGCCGCAGCTGTCCGTAACGATACTGCCGTCCTTAAACTCATTTTTGTGTTCCAGCACAAAGGGAACAATGCATTCCTCAAAAAGATTGATGAAAGTGATATCCGCTTTCGGGATCAGATCACAAAGTTCGCCGATCTCATCCACGGCGCCGTCCGCAAGCGCTTTTTCGCTGACGGAAACGGTTCTGTTCCACCCCATAACATAATGGGAAGTATTCTTTTTTAACGTTTTTGCTATGCTTGCGCCAATAAGGCCAAGGCCCGCAACAAGTATCTTCATTTCAACCGCGCTTTCAAAACATCATTTTTAATCTATTATATAATAATATATAAATAAGGAGAAATCAAGCACGGCGGAGATTAATTTTTTATAACTTTAAGCAAAAAGCCCGCTTGCCGGCGCGGCAAGCGGGAAACTTCAAGCAGGCGTTTATGATAAAAAGAGCCTATTTCTATAGTTTAAAACATTCCGATTCACAGATTAAAGCGGTTGAACAAGGCGAACGTTTTGGAGTTTGATATCCTCGTCTTCGGCGTTTGCGGCTTTGCCCTCAAAGCGCAGCAGTTCCAGATTTTCCACATCCGCGGCGTCAACAGCGTGCTTATACTGATCGCACGGATTGCCCCAGGAAGTTTTGGTTTTCATAATGGTGATATCCTTTGCGTTTCGGATAAAAAACGCCGAATTATCCTGTTTTTCAACGCCCCAGTCCAAACACGGGCGCAGGTCGTAAAGGCCGCAGGGCCACTTGCTGGTCTTGGTCAGTTCTATGCGGCAGTTCTCAAACGTAACATCCTCTATGGGGTTTTCCTCGCTGCCATGGATCAGAACGCCGTTTTCACCCTTTGCGGTAACATTAAAGAACCGGATGTTTTTCACTTTGCCGCTCTTTGTGTTTTCATCGCGGTTGAACGAAGTAATGGTGATCGGCTCCGCTGTTCCCCACCAGTCCGGGCAAAAGCGGCGCGTTTCGATCATGATATTGGAATAAGACACATTTTCTACATTACCGCCGTCCCGGATCTGAATGGAAAGACCGCGGTTTGATCTGCTGATCGTGCAGTTTGAAACAAGGATATTGCGAAAATCGCCAACACCCTCCGTGCCGATCTTGATCGCGGCAGAGGTGGAGATCAGGGTGCAGCCGTCGATCACCACATTTTCCGTTGGGCCGTATTCGCTGTTGCCGCGCGAAGTTTTCAGGCAGATACAGTCATCAGCGCAGGTGATATGGCAGCCGAGTATGCGCACATTGGAGCAGTGATCCGGGTCAATCCCATCGCTGTTGGCAACATCCAGATCATTCAGGATGCGGATCCTGTCTATCAACACATCGTCGCAGCCTGCGGGATGCAGCGTCCAGAAAGGCGCGTCCACAACGGTGAAATCCTTAAAAGTGATATGGTTGCTTTTCTCTATGTAGATCACAGTTGGGCGCGGGTAAAAATCGCCCGTAACATAATACTGATCCTTGCGCTGCACAAACGCGTGGCCGTTTGCGTCAATGGTGCCCTCCCCGCTGATGGTGCAGTGATCCGCCTCAAAACCATAAATAAACACAAAACTCGGTTTGCCTGTAACGGGATTGCCGATCAGTGCCGTTTTAGGATCATTGATCAGTTTATTCGGCCGGATATAGCCGTCTATATTCGAAGTGGCTTTTATGGAAGCGCCCTTTTGAATATGCAGATCCACATTCTTTTTCAGGCGGATGGAATCGCTGTAAAACACATGCCCGCTCTGCAAAACGACCCTGCCGCCGCCGTTCTTGGCGCAGTCGTCTATGGCGTGCTGAATGGCAAACGCGTCATTGGTAACGCCGTCACCCGCGGCGCCGTACTGCAAAACATTGTATTCTTTCATAAGATCATAACCTTTTTTATTTAAGATGACTATAATATAACACAATGCCTTTGGTTTGACAAGTAAAATAAGTTATGCTATTATATAAATGCATAGGGCTGCCAAGTGCTCCTCAGTTCAACGGAGCGCAAGGCGGCTGATTTTATGTGCGCAGGAATCTGCCGCGGCAAAATACTCAGACCTAATTTAAAATGAAAGGTACGGGATTATGAAAAAATATGACGTGGCTATAGTCGGCGCCGGCCCTGCCGGTATCTTTACGGCTATAGAGATGCTGAGAAAAGGCAGCAAAAAAAGCATAGTGATCATTGAAAAGGGCAAATCCGTAGAAAAGCGCAAATGCCCCAAGGCAGTTACGGGAAAATGCATGAACTGCAAGCCGTATTGCCACATTACCACCGGTTTTTCCGGCGCGGGCGCGTTTTCAGACGGAAAACTTTCGCTTTCTTACGAAGTGGGCGGCAGCCTGCCGGAACTGATCGGCGAGGATCTTGCGCAGGAAACGATCAATTATACGGATAAGATCTATCTGGAATTCGGCGCGGACACGCATATTGAAGGAATCGGCAACACTGAGGCGGTTAAGGAAATACGCAAAAGAGCGATACAGGCAGGGCTGAAACTGGTGGACTGCCCGATTCGCCACATCGGAACGGAAAAGGCGCATGAACTCTACTTTTCCATAGAAAAATATCTGGTTTCCTCCGGCGTGGAGATTCTGTTTGACAGCCAGTGCAGCGATTTGATCCTGGACGGCGAAAAATGCCTGGGCATTCGCCTGGAAAACGGCGACGAGATATACGCTAAAGACACCGTTGTTGCAACCGGCAGGCGCGGCGCGGACTGGCTGGAAAAACTCTGCGCCGATCACGGAATCGCCCACCAGCCGGGAACGGTGGACATCGGCGTTCGTGTTGAGGTCAGAAACGAGATCATAGAAACGGTGAATGACGTGCTTTACGAATCCAAACTGATCGGATATCCGAAACCGTTTAAAAACAAGGTGCGCACGTTTTGCCAGAACCCGGGCGGATTTGTTGCGCAGGAAAATTATGATAATGACCTTGCCGTTGTAAACGGCCATTCTTATAAAGAACTCAAGAGCCAAAACACGAATCTTGCCATTCTCTGCTCGCACAATTTTTCCGTGCCGTTTAACCAGCCGATCGCCTATGCACAGAAAGTGGGCGAACTGACGAATATGCTGGGAGACGGGCACATTCTGGTGCAGCGTTTCGGCGATATTCTGGAGGGCAAACGCACGTGGCAGAAAGAACTGACGCAAAGCAATCTGCGCCCGACCCTGCCCGACGCGGTTGCCGGCGACATCACTGCCGCCATGCCATACAGGGCAATGACCAATATTATCAATTTCATTCAGGCAATGGACCACGTTGTGCCGGGATTTGCAAGCCCGGAAACGCTGCTTTACAGCCCGGAACTGAAATTCTATTCCAACAAGGTGAAAATGGATACGGATTTCAACACGAACATTGAGGGCCTGCACTGCCTTGGCGATTCCAGCGGATGGACAAGAGGACTGATGATGGCGTCCGTTCACGGCGTGCTGATGGGCAGAAAGCTTGTTTAAATAAACACAATACATTCTATCAAAAAAGAACCGAGTGCAACACTCGGTTCTTTTTTTGTTTAGGTTTCATGATTATCAGTGGCGGGGGTGGGAATTTCTGTATTTTGCCTTTCGTTCCTCTTCCTGCTTTTTAAACGATCTGTACCACGCCACGATCAGCAGCACAATGACCAGAACAACCAGCACAGCGGCAGCCCAGCCAAGCGCATTGGTAATCGTTTGCACTTTCATCATAATGCCTATGGTAAAACCGGCGGAAACATACATTTCCGGTTCGCCGTCTGAATTATAGAAAACACCGTTGTTCAGATAGATCTTTTCACGGGTTGTATCATTTTCAGGATAATAATAGACACGAATCGTCTGCTGATTTTCCTCACTGCCGTAATCCGGATTGTTTTCGCGATAAAAAACAATGCCTGATTCCTCATCCGTCAGCGTTGCCGGCATCATGCTGTTTACCAGCGAAGTTCTGACGGAATCCACACGCAAAACGCACAAACTGATCACCACAGCCAAAAGCAGCACCGCCAAAGCAATTAAGATTCCGGAAATCACTTTGTGATTTTTGCGAAACCCTTTTAAAGAAGCGGCAAGAATATCCTTTGTTTTTACGGATTCTGCCGCAGATGCAAGATTTCTGTTTTTCTCCATTACAATCACCATTTTGATTTTACCATAATTGCACGCGCGGGTCAATAGCAGGAAAAGATTTGCTTTTTTCGTGCTGACCAGAATTTTTGCTTTGCAATTCTTTCGGTTTGCACACGCAGACCGCCGCTTTTTGCAAGGGACGGGCAGTTTTTGAGCACAGAAAAAGGGGCGCCGAAGCGCCCCCAAAATCAATGAAATGATTTTCGTTTCTGATAAAAGGGAGCAAGTTGCGTTCACTCCCTTTGCAGAGAAAGTTAAATTCCGGGTACGTGACCCTCTTCTGTGCCTGGATCTGGCTCACCAGATAACGTAAGGATATCAACAGACTGGAACTTTTCAATCTCCGCAATCGGCTTTGAGTAAATCTCTTTCATTGAAAGACCTCCTTTACTTTTAGCCTTTACACACCCGCGGAGTTGCCCCCGCGGGAGTTAAGCTGATTTGTTCACGAAAACAACCTGCCGAATTAAGCGTCGTAATCGTAGGACTGAACATCTGCATAGTAAACAGCAGCGTTGCCCTCTGCATCCGCAGCGATCACATAAGCGCGCGCATACGCTACGCCTGTCTGAGCGGTAATGCCGAATGTAAGCGCAAACTGACCGTCACCGGCAGTGTTGCTGTTCTTGTAAAGGTAGCAGGAACCGGTTGTTGCATTCTCAAGAACAAGATCTGTTTCCGGAGCGGCAAAGTCTTTACCGTATACAAAGCCGGATTCAAGAACCGTGTAGCCGGCAGGAACATTTCTTGTTGCAAGGAATCTTACCTCACCGCTTTCTGTAGGCGTTACATCTACAGCAGCAACGGTAGGAACAGCAGTTACTTCATCAGAAGTGAACGCTACTTCTACATCAGATGTTACATAGAAGGTGTATTCTGCGCCGTAAGCAGCGTTGTTGCCGTTTACAGTCCAAGCCGTTGCCGTGCCCTCTGCAGGAGCAACCGTTACAGCCTGATCGAATCCAACTTCAGCAGTATCATTATAAGTGCTATCACCAACTGTGATTACACAGCCGGGAGCGCTTACTGTGTAAGTAAGCTCAGCATCCTTAGCATAGTAAGCAGTTACAACTGCGTTTGCTTCAAGAGCTTTCACCTCTTCAAGGCTCATGCTCCAGTTTGCAAATGTGTAGCCAAGGTAATCATAAGTTTCAGGCATTGCCTCAAGAGAAGCAAGTTCTGAGCTTGTAACGGTATCAAGTACCATGTTGAACTGATCAACAAATGTTACGGTAAAGTCATCCGTCTGCTCTGCAAATACAGGAACATAGGTAAGATCTGCATAAGCAGCCGTTGTGTATGTTGCATCTGTAGAGATCAGCTTGCCGTTTACGCTCCAGCCAACGAATTCAGCAGCCTCAGCAGGAGTAGCAACAAGCGTGTATTCCTCTTCATAAGGAACTTTCTGAGCCTCGCCGGTTGTTGGCGCGCTGTTCAGGGTTGTTGAGCCAAGTTCGTTCTGCTCTACCGTGATCATAACGCCAAGTGCAGGAATTACCTCACCCGGAGTTACAACCGCACCGCATGCGGAGCAAACGGTATCGCCCGTATAACCGTCTTCGCCTCTGGTGGCTTCCTTAACGGTTTCAGGATCAAGCGCAACATCGCCCTCATGGTTGTTCGGGTCAAGCGCGCCCTCTTCCGTATACGTATCATCGCATCTGGAACAGGTGTAGGTTACCTTGCCCGCTGTTACGCAGGTTGCGCCGGTGGTTTCTGTGATCTGATAATCATGACCGAGCGCAGGAATCTCTTCCTGTTCAACGATAACCGTGCTGCAAGCCTCACAATGTGAACCTTCGGTAAGACCGGTTGCCGTGCAGGTAGCCGCAACAGCTGCATCCGTTACAACATTTGCATGGTTATTCGGATCGATTTCGGTTTCTTCCGTCATCGTATCGCCGCAAACGGAGCAAACGTATACGTTTTCACCTTTTGCTACGCAGGTTGCAGCCGTGGAAAGTTCTTCGCTGAGCTGATAATCATGCTCGCCTGCCGGAATAGTTTCGCCGCCGGTCTGATAACCGCACTTAGAGCAGGTCATAACCGCGCTTGTACCGTCGATCAGCTGGCCGTCCTCATGAACAGGAGGCGTTGCAGGCGTTGTTTCCTGCATATCGCAGGCTTCTGTTGTGGGCGTAGCGATTTCGGTATACTCCGTAGTGCCGTCTTCCCATGCAGGCCATGAATATTTGTTATAGGTGTGCGTGCCGTCACTATTAGAAACGCAAGCGCTGTCCGCTGTGTTCGCAGGAGCCTGAGGCGCTTCGCCGGCAGGAGCAGTTACCTGCTCTGTATGCAGATCCGCAAAGGTGTAAGTATAAGTTACTTCTTCGGGTTGCGGAGCTTCAGGTCCAGTAATACCCCACTGCGGAAGTGTATAAGTGGTATAACCTAAATCCTGAACCTTTTTACCTGCGTTGACACCAGCCGGAAATACTGAGTCATACATATACAGGTATTTATCAAAATTACTCGGTACTGTTTCGATTTGGCTATATGTGGTGGTACCTACAGGCTGGAATACTTCTGTAATATCGATTTCCTCATCCGGATTCACAAGCTGGAAACCAAATACATTTACAATATAACCATCATAAGTACAGTTTTCAGGATCATCGCCCCATGAAAGGTCTGTCTGCTGAATAGGAGCATAATCGCGGCAAGAACCTGTTGCAATCATAATGGTTCCTTCTTGTCTAATCAGAGCCGCATTGGATCCGCCATCCATCAACGCTTCACCGTTTTCAGAGTATTCATCGCAAGTTACAAGCACAGCATTTTGCCCATACTCTGTTCCTGCGTTGATTGATGAATTTGTTCTGTAATAAGCCGGAAGGACTTTAGAAGTATCGTAGGTCCATCCGACCATATATCCGCCGCCGATTTGGTCAACGTTTTTTATTGTGACTGCAATAGCAAACATACCATCATCACCAGATGACAAGTCATCCTTGTTTAAATGATGAATATCTGTTATCTCTGCGCCAGCCGTGGCGCTGTCATAGCCCCATGCATTTCTGCCATCATAATCGAAAAGATAAATTCCAACTTCAACATCGTAGTCTGTGCACATTGATCCATCTTCGTTATCAGGATTTGGCAGAGCCATAGCAGAAAGTGGCGTGCTTAAGACAACCATCAGAGCAGAGAGTAAAACAGCTAAAACTTTGCGTAAGTTTTTCATCTAAAATTTTACCTCCCTATGCAGTAATAACGGTATTTGCATATAAAAGATCTGCGCTATTCATTCCCATGAAATTCATGTAGTTCGTCATATCACCAACAGCAATATCACCACTTAAATCAACATCAATGCCAACATCATAATTTTCATTAGTTGAGTTGATGCCTAAGTTATTCACATATATGGTGAAATCACCTACGGAAATATCATCATTTCCGTCCCAGTTGCAAGCAACGATACCGACCATGGTGTCGGACTCAACGTCCGCACCGTCAACGATGATCGTAAACGTTCTGGCAAAGCCGTACTTATACGTAACAGTTGCGATGTACGTACCGTTCGGAACCTTTTCCAGAACAAATTTACCGGTTGAGTCGGTTACCGCGCTGATCGGTGTTCCGTCTTCTGTTTCGATGGAAACCGTTGCGCCGGTAGTGGCATACGTGCCAAACGCATCATCCGGCGCTGCAAGCGCGCCTATATATGCAGATACTGTATAATACTGCGTCAGATCCGGCGAAAGATCACAGGTCATAGGGTACACCGTTGCCTGATAAGATTCGGGTGCAGACAGAGCGTAGCAATCAAAAACCACATTCGGCCAATCCCCCTGTGTATCGCCGTAATCCACATCAATAAAAGTTAAATTCGGGTCTGTATTTACTGTGATAACATCCTGCATATCAACGGGGGCATCCCCTTTTACGGTTATGCCGATGGTAAGAAGATCTGCGCCGTTATCGGAAAGAACGGTTTTATCCGGATTTTCAGTAACCAAAAAGAAACTGAATGTGCCGTTTAGGCGATCCATGACCGCGCCGTTCATTTCCTCTTCATACGCCGCTGTATCTGAAAGGAGCTCTTCCCCAAGAAGATCAAAAGAAAGCAGATCTTCCTGATAAGAAGCGGTAAATCCCAGTTGAGCGATGGAATACAGATCTGAAACAGAAATGACCATATCATAACTGCCCGGTTGCAGGGCATTGCCGTCATAAACTGTTCCGAGATCATCCATATAAGCGGCAGAAATTTCGGGCTTTTGTGTGCCGAGCGCACCTTGCTGCGTTTCCGCACTAACGGCTTGCGGACCGACGAAAGCGGAAACAATTGCAGTGAAAGCGACAAGCACTGCACACAATCCCTTTTTTACCTTGATATGCTGCATAAACTGACCTCAATTAAACTTCCTGTAGTAATTACTGCATCCGGCGGGTTACCCCGCCGGACACTTTTTTAAACTTTTAGTTTTGAATAGTTGTGTCGTGATATTGAACTGATCCAGTATTCATTCCCATGAAATTCATATAGTTCGTCATATCACCAACAGCAATATCGCCACTTAAATCAACGTCAATACCAACATCGTAATTATCGTTAGATGAGTTAACGCCTAAATTATTCACATATACAGTGAAATCACCTACGGAAATATCATCATTTCCATCCCAGTTACATCCAACGATGCCAACCATTGTGTCGGACTCAACAGCCGCGCCGTTTACGATGATGGTAAAGGTTCTGGTAAAGCCGTACTTGTACGTAATCGTTGCCTCATACGTGCCGTTCGGAACATTTTCAAGAACAAATTTACCCGTTGAATCGGTTACCGCGCTGATCTGTGTTCCATCCTCTGTTTGGATAGAAACCGTTGCGCCTGTGGTTGCATAGGTGCCGAACTCAGCATCCGGCGTTGCAAGGGCGCCTACATATGCAGATACCGTATAGCCTTCCGGCTCTACTGCGCCTGCAACAGTAAGTTCGTTTTCAGCACGCATAAGCGCGATCTTAAGACCGTAAACATCAGAAACCTGAAGTGTATACTGATCTTTATTTGCCGGCTGATAAATGCCGGACGCAGCATACGGATATGATGAGTTACCCTCTACAGCAGCATTCACTGCATTATCAAGAGCAACGATGAAGTTATGCCAGCTACCCTCTGTGTAAGTAACGCCATCCGGGTTATTATCAGCGGTATAGGTAGCACCGTCTACTGAATAAGAATCATCTTCGGTATTTACAATTACAGAAGTATAAGAAGTACCGGTATAATCCTTATTTTCGCTTGACTTACCGTTTACTGCGCAGGAGATTTCTTCCTCAAGCTTATCGCCGATATAACCGCGCTCGGTTACAACAGCAAGATAAGTATCAAACAATCTTTGCGCTTCTCTGAGTTCAAAGGTTGTTGCAGAAGAGGAAGCAACGCTGCTCTCCTCAACAGTTTCTGTTACGAAATCTGAAAGTTCATATTCCGTTTCATTTGTTGCGTTGTAAGAAGCAAGCTCATCCTCTGCTTCAGAAGCAAGGCAGGAGAACGCAAGCTGCGGTTCGCCATCTACATCAATGTAGTAATTATTGAAATAATCTACGGTGATAAGCGCCTCTGCAGCACGACCTGCGGCAGCCATGTTTTCATAGCTTACAACCTCAAAGTCTCTGTTATCAAGGCCGGATCTTACCACAGCAACATTTTCATAAACATCTGTGCCGTAAGAAACATTCAGATGCTCATTAACAAGCTGTAAAGCATATTCTGCTTTATCAGAAGCGGATGAAATAGCACCGCGTAATGCAGGATCATCAACTATACCGTAAGATGTTTCGGCAAACTTGAATCTCCAGTCAGGATCTGTTGAAGACGTGGTAGCGTTAGCAGTATCTCTGTAAGTAAATGAGATCTCATTATAATACAGGTTGCCTGCCGCGTCTGACGCCTGAACTTCCGAATCAACATAATACGGAGTCTCAAGCAATTCGCCGCTGCCACTGCCAAGATCAATCCATTCTTTCTCATACTGAACAGCATTCAAAAGATGATATTGCGCTTCAGCATCCACACCGGGTTCTCTTACATAGATAGCCTTAAGATCTGTGCCGTCAAGGCTATATACAGGATAATCCTGAGCCGTACCGCTGATATTCAGTTTAACAGTTTCCTCTGTTTCGGTAAGGCCGTTGCCCGGAGTTGCCTTTACATTGGTAAAGATAGGATTGTCATAAACCGCAACGCCGTCGCTGTCTTCATAACGGGTCATATAATATGTACCGTTATCAAGGTAAGCCTCTACACGAAGCGGAGCAAACGTATCGCCGTCCAACTCAGAAGCTGATGCAACTTTGTAAGCCACATCACCGATCGGATTGGTTGTGCTTGTATATACGGTATTATTTGCTTTTGTAGTACCATACTCAAGCGCGTTATCCGATGTGATCGGATACTGCTGCGCAGCAAGAACTTCCATAACTGCATCATTGAAGTAGTTATAAACATTGATATCATCAACGTCCGAACTTGTGTAGTTGTTGAGGAATTCTACAGAAATTTCGTAAAGAGATGTAGCTCTTTCGATTTCACCTGTATCGTCCGCAACTGTAATAGGCATCGCGAAAGTCTGAGGAAAACTACTGATTATACGATAACCAAAGTCATCTCTGCCCTTGGTTGTGCCGGCAGTTACCTGAGTTTCCTGATCCCATACAAGGAAGTCCATTCTCTGGCTTGAGCCGTTGGTTTCAATCCTGTTAAACGCAAGAACAAGTCCCGGAATGCAAGATGAAAGTGAAACGTCGCCAGACTGTGTTCTTGAATAATCAAGAACCGATTTATAACTTTCGCTGTCTATCGGCAGCCAAATGATGCTGTAAGAGCCGTCTTCTGCCATTTCTGCCTGATGCTTACCGGGCGCATAGCCGTCAGCAAAAGTAAACGTATCGATCTGCTCATACGGGCAAACTACATGGAATCTGTAGTCCGTAACCGTAATATCGCTTTCCATCAGATTCATCATATCTGTTCTGTTAAGCGGACTGTTGGTTACCCACTGACCGTTCTGATAATAATCATAATAGAATACGTTTACAAGGTCTCCGGTTGCCGGATCACAAGTAACGGCGAAGTAATCCCCGTCGCTGAAAGATTTAACCGCAGCAATGCCGTCAATACCTTTTCCTGATGTTTGATTATAAAGATAAAGCGGATAATTGATGTTATCAAGATCAGAAGTTCTGATAATCATCTCGTTCGGATACTGAACATTACCGTAACTCTTGATAAGCCAGCCATCTTCAACAACACGATATGTCATTGAAGAATAGGTGCCTGAAGCGGGATCATATCCAGCGGAGAACTGCTGAGTAAATCCGCTTCCGCTTGAAGGATCGTAAGTAAGGTTATACCAGTCATTTACTGTAGTTAAATAGTAATACAGCTTCTTGGTAAACGTTTGATCATAGATGCTGCCGTAGCCGCCGTAAGGCGTATTACCGTCTTTCTCTACGATTCTGTAATTAACACTAAAGGTTACGATTGCTTCATTTGAGCCGCCGAAAGCAGCCTGGTCAACAGAACCGCTTACCATAAATGAAGTGGATTTTTCCGGAGCGAGCAGAGAATCATAATTGCCATAATTAAAGGAACCTTTATCAGCATTGATGCTTTCGATCTTAATGTAAGAACGACTGAGCTGATCGTATCCGCCTGAACCATTCTGGATATAACGGTTGATACCATGGCCAAGATTCTCTAAAGACATATTAAATGTAAACTGTTCGCTATAGGAATAAGATGAAGTTGCGCTGTTATCCTGAGCAACGTCAAGATCGCCTACTTCATAATCCTGAAGCTGCGGAGCAAACGCAGGAACGAAACTTGCTACAGCCTGAACTGCAAACATTGCGCCTTTCCAGATGGATTCCGGATAGCCTTTGTAGCCTGCGGCTTCGCAGAGATTTACAACAAATTTACCGAATATACCGATATCAGCATCATTGCCTACTTGACCGCCCAGAACATCTCTCTGGATCACATCGTGGAACGGATGATTCGTTGTAGCATCCGGAATTACGTGCTGACCATGATAATAGGAATTACTATAACGTGAATCCAGCACACTGTTGATCAGATCTTTTACAAGATCATAAGCAACAAGATCTACCGCTTTAGTGGTGATAGAAGGCGCGTTGATAATGGACGCAAACTTATAAATGAAGTTTGTGATACCGCCGGCGCCTGTTTCTTCATGATTTGAAGTATCGCCAATGTCAAGAACGCCTGAAACGATATCGTTCCAGATCAGATCCTCTGAATCAAACTGACCGGCTTTTGAAGAATCGCTGAACTGAAGTTCACCAAGAACCGGAAGAATTGAATTTGCGATAAGATCAATATTCTGCCAAATGGTATTTTGATTTGTAATAAGACAATTATTATTTTCATCAATGATGCCAAGAAGAGAAGCCGCGCCCTTGTCGTTCGCATAATATACGATTACGGAATTAAGAAGGGTGAAAATATCCGTCTTGGTATCCAACTGCTGCTGATAGGTCTGCGCAGTGTCTACATCATAGATGCTCCAAGCATTGCCGTTGCCGTCCTCAACCGGAACGTACTGGGTCATAACATAACCTACAGCATCGCGGCACATAGCAAGGATCGTATTCAGATCCACATTGTAATAGCCGCTCTCATCCTTTGCGATCATAGAAGAATAATCAAGGTGAGGAAGAATATCTGACAGGTATTCTTCAAGCGCTACTGCAGCTACGCCTTCCGCATCGTTGCACGCATCCCATTTATCCTTATGAATCTGGCCAAGAAGACCATCAAGGTTGTTTTCAAGGCAAGCAATAAGGAACGGAACCATTGCTTCTTCAAAGTTTGCTTCCGTGAGCGCCATGCCGTCGCCATTATTATGGTAGAATGCAGAAAGGATATTCTTATCCGTAGCATCCGCAACATACTGAACAACTTTAAGCGCATTGTTTACAAGCGTTGTTGCAACAACTGAAGGTGTGGAATCATTGCCGGTAACCGTAAGAGACCCTGCGTCAAACTCAGGCAGGAAATCCTTAACCGCAGCTACAAGGAAGTCATTCAGACCGCCAAGGAGCGAATCGTAATTTGCATACTGCTCGCTCATAAACTGATCGATATTCGGCGTACCTGTGCACTTGAAGTTCGTATTCAGAGGACCGGTTTCCGCTTTGAAGTAGTAAACCATCAACGGGCTTCTGCGAAGTTCATTGAAGAGCTTTGTGGAATCAATATCTCTCCAGTTGTAAGCAGCATCTGCAATAACATTTCTGTCATATGTAAGATCCTGTTTAACCTGTTCAAGATCAAGTCCGAACTCACTTGCCCATTTTTCTACATCAGTTGCAGTGTAGTTTGCCTCAACATCCTCGTAATTCCAGGTCTTGCCCTGCGCAAGATACCATTCTGTATAATCCCAGTCATAATTTTTAACAGCTGAGTTTATAAGTTTGATAGTTGGCGAAAGAACTGTTTTCCAAGCAATTTCAAACGCCTCATAAGCGAAATCCGAAAGATTCGATGTTGCAGTCAGTGTCAGATTAGCATCATCCGTGCCGTCTTCATCTTCATCATACTGGAAGATGTAAACATTTCCGTCATCCGTATAACAAAGATTCGGATCCGTTATACCTTTTTCATAAAGGTCACGGGAATTTGTTCCGTCAGGATAGGTTACCTGCACATTGATCTGCTGCAAAAGATTCTCGCTGAGCGCCTGGAAAAGCACGTTATCGAGTTCATATCCCGCATCACCGTTATAGATGTGGTTTGCTTCTTCTTCGTTAAACCAATCGGTTTTGCTTGTAATGAGCTTAGCTACGATATGGAAAACAAGGTTATCCTGATAGCCGCTCGGAAGCGGTTCGCCGAAAAGGCCACTGAAAAGGTTATCATTAAGAAGCTGCCAGATATCTACGCCTACCCAATCCTGAACAATTGTGCCCAGATTAAGCTGGCCGGTAAGTACCTGCTTGAGCAGCGCATGGCTGTTATCCCAGTTTGCAGTGTTTCTGTAAACCGTAGTGAAGAGCGCTTTAACAATATCCTTAGCGGAATTGCTGGCTCTGTAATCTTTGCCGCAAGCCGGATAACTACCCGTCGCACTGGAATAACTGAGATCCGCAATATCATTCAAATTGATATTTTTCGCATCTCCGGCCATACCGAGCAGGGTTGAGTTTCCATCCAGGAAATCGTCAAGCTGTGCAACGATATCCAAAAGGCCGCTTACACTGTCGATCGTGCCATTCAAATTCAAGCTTGTAATCACAATATTGACATTCAGATTTACCGGAATGGCAAGATCTGCAAGCACGGAATCAAGATAGTCAAGCAACGCCTCAGCAGTCTGATCATCTGTGAGCTCTACCCAACCGAGCGAATTGACCTGATCGCTGGTAAGAGAATCATCGTGATACGGTGAATCACTTGCCGCAAAGGCTGTAAGCGCGCCGGAAAAGGCAGTGAGGGACATTACAACCGCGAGAAATAAAGCAAGCAATTTTTTGCTAAACTTATTTTTCACAAATTTTACCTCCATGATTTTAAATTACTAAATGAAGTGTTCCAAAACCGATATTCCGCATTCTGACCACCGGGCAATCCGGATTAATGCAGAAAACAGCCGGAGACCCGGCTATTCACAATCGGATATAATAGGATAAGATAGATTACTCCATTTACAACCATTAAATCACACCGTGAAAAAAAAGTCAATATTAATAATTAAGAAATAAAATTTTTGGCAGTTTCGCTGAAATTACAAGTTTCGTTTTGTGTATTTTGACATCAAACAATTTAATAATTTGTTCATTAAAAATTTATTAATTTTTTACATTTGTACATTTTCTGCATATTACTTTCCGTATTTTATTGTAAATGCTTTTTCCTTTACACAACAACATATAGTATATATTTTGACAGGATTCCGCATTTTATGCTCTACTGTGTAAAGTTGATCTGCCTAACAGCAAAATTCCGCAGAATTTGATTTTTTTCACATTTCCCAACTGCCTGAATTAGGAAATTGAACCTCAATTTCGGAAAACGACTTGTTTCTTTCGTGCACTTTGACGATCAAATGTGAACTGGGTGTTAAAAAAGGTGTTGACTTCTTTTCTTATATTTGGTATAAATAAAGTGTATTGTTCGTACGCGTGGATATTTTGCGCCCAAAAACAGGAGAAGGTTTTCAAAAGCATTGAATCCAACCTGTATTTCGGCGGTATCCGTGCGTTGGGTAACCTAATCCCAAAATCATATAAAGAAGGAGAGATGATTATGAAAACGAGCAAACGGTTACTCAGCTTTTTCTTAGCTGTAGTAATGGTGATCACCACATGCTCCGTTGGGTTCGCGGCATTTGCGGCGGACGACCCGGAAGATCAGGTTTTCACCTACGTTGACGACGAAGGCCGTGCCGTTGAACTTACATACGACGGGCTCAACGACCTTGTCAACACATATGCGCCATTGCTCATAGAGGCTTTGAGAAGCACTCTTGAAGGAATCGGCGTTAATGTGGATGCCATACTGGCGTCCGAAAATCCGATAGGAGAATTATTGGGGCAATTGGCTCCTACCCTTCTCGGACTTTTAGGAACGTCCGCAACGCCGGAGTCCGTTCTTGGATCAAAATATGATGCTTTTTCTGAGAAAAAGTACGCTTATCTTGACGATCCGGACGCGGTGATGGATTTCTGGAATCTTTACACAATCTGTAAAGATAATGCTGATGCCGGGGGAGAACTCGGCAAATTCTGCAGCGAAACCCTTCCTAAATTAGACGCTCTTCTGAACGCATATGATAACACCTATGCCCAAATAACAGAGCAGACTTCTGAACTTCTCAGCAATTTGCTTGGAAACACCTCATTCAGCAATGCAACCGGAGAATACGCGCTTTATATTTCCGGCACTGATGAATTGTATCAACAGGCATACGCTCCGATGAAAGCGTTTGGTTTCCCTGCTATTCCCGCTTCTCATGAAAATGTAGGCGATATAGTACTTGTTGACGGAACTACTACGCTGCAGCAACTTTCAGACAAAATTGATGCTAACGGCTATGTTTATGATCAGTATGACAGCGATCCGTCAAATGACATTGATTTGAATCCGTTTATCAACTATGTTTCTTATTATGCTCAAAGGAACAGTATAATAAGCGCGGATGAAAAATTATCGTTTATAGACGCTATCTATTACTTCTATAACCATAAGATTACCACCGACAAGCATTCTATTGCAAACGCTCTGATTTCAAGTTCAGGGGTTGATTGCAGTTTTACATTTACGCAAAAAACTGCAGTAAATTTATTCCACTGCCCTGAATTTTCGGTTACGTATGCTAACGGTACTTATTGGCATGATTCTGCATATGATCAGGAGACCGGATTCTCATATGATATATTTGCCAAGTATGCATTGCCTTTATTAGGGTACAGTGATTCGGCCATTGCCACAACTGCCCGATATTACATGCAGGGCTTCTATGAAAACCTAAGTCTTCTTGAGGATTTCTTCAGAGAAGGACCTTTCCCGAATAATCTCGATGACTCTGTAAACGAGTGGTACGCATTTTCGATTGAGCAAATGCTTGTTGATAACGGGGACTTTGAGAACATTCAGCAAGTGCAGGCTGTAAGGCAGGATTACATCCTTGATGAAGACGAGTTAACCGAAATGAAAGCCATTGCCGAAAGAACCGGCTTGGGAAACGTTGATGGTTTTGTTAACGAATTAATTAATACAACCAGCAATGAAGTGCTGAAATATTATGCGCAAAACAACAAAAACGCGATTGGAAACAATATATATATTACTACTAATACTGTTTCCGAACTTCTGAGTTGGGAACCCGGTGATGAAATAAACGAAACTGATTTCCGTTACCTTAACAATTTAAAGAACCGAATTGACAACTATTTCGGATATGCAATGATGCAGGTCTATGAACTGGGTGATTCAAATAACTACCTTGAATACGCAGGTCAGGTCATGGACATCATAGCTGTTTCGGGTTCGGTAACAGAAAGATATAATTACGAAGATTATGCAATTCCGGCAAGTATTGCGGTTGATCTTGTAAATGCGCTTTTAAACAATTTGATCAACCAGTATCTTGATCCGGATGCTCCCGGTCTTGTTCCCGGTACTATAGACAATAACATTAACGATATTCTTCAAAATCTTCTTACGACAGATGTTCCGTTTGCGGATATCCTGCAGGATGTTTACAAGAGACTTGCGGAAAATCCTGTTAAAACGCTGTTTGAACTTATTCCCGCGTTAGTAGTTCTTATTGACGAAGTTGTTATTCCGCTGGCATTCAACGAAGTTGGAGACGCCGGATACGGTCCGCTCAATTTGCTTCTTCCTCTTCTGCTCGGCGATTTAACACAGAGCAGCGGAAGCGCAACAGGTGTCGGCCAGCTCGGCTGGGATCTGAACACCGTTGTTCCCGCACTGCTTCACTGGCTGCTTGGCGACAATGATTATACTTATACCTATTATAATCGCACCGATAACGGCGACGGAACTTTCACTTATGGCGCTACCGAAACCGGCGCATACGGCACAAAGTATGACGATGAAGGCGAGCTTACCGGCAGAGTTCCTGTAATTCTTAATATCTACGCTGCAGACGCAGCCATTGCAAACGCTGCAGTAAGCGATCTCGGCATCGCAGGTGAAGGCGAAGATCCGCAGACGGCACAGGCTGTCGGCGAACTCGTTACAGAACTTGCTACCTTTGCAACGGAAGTTGTGGATGATTATGTTGCGGAGCACGGCGATGACGTAAAGAGTTATAACGAATCCGGAACGCCGTCAAACCGCGGTCTGAATAACCTGCTGGTTGCGCTTCCGTCCATCATCAACGATCTCGGTCAGAAATTCCTTGAAAAATATGAGGTTGAATCCGACTGGTCCTTTGGTGAATTTGATGAAGACAGCGACGGCTGCAGATATAATGTAAGCGTTCAGCAGTTTAAAGATCTTGTAGGAACAGACGATGCTTCTGAAATTTTAAGTACCTTTGTTGATCTGTTCATCAACAACTGGTTCAACGCGATTACAGATATTCTGAACGATGTGGTTTCCGATACGGAAAACAAGATCACTTCAGAAATACCGATCGTTACATCCCTGCTCAACACTTTGGATCTGTTTGGCGAAACCAGCGTTCTTACCAATGTTTTGGACGGTCTTTTCCTGATCGGTAAAGATGACGGTTATGACAAAGACGCTCTGTCCTTTAAATTTGAAACACAGGAAAACGGCTATGTAGGTCTGGATACCTTAAACGCTTATTTCCTGCTGATCAATCTGAATAAGATTATTGATGTTATAACCAATATTGTTGAAGCGAATCAGACCACCCCGGAAGAACCCGGTGAAACACCCGAAGAACCATCAACCGGCGGCGGATTTGACATTACTTCTATTTCGAATCTGATAATCGATTCACTTTCAAACAATCTTCCCGCAATTGAAAACAATAGTGAAAACATTGAAGGCGCGGCAGGACTGATTGATGCTCTTGATTCCCTTCTTTCAACTCTCCTTTCTAATTCATATCTGAACGGTTACCAGCTTGATCAAGTTGACGGAGCACTTTCCGGAATCGTAACGGTTCTTACAAATGTGTTCGGCGAGAACGAAGCTGATCAGGCTTGGTATATCATTTCCAAAATTCTTACCACATTAAATGCAGGCAGTGCAAATGCAGACGGTTCTGCAAACGCAAACGCAAACGGCCCGGTTGATGCAGATGAAGTATACACCACGGAAAATCTTTCCGATATCGTTACCCAAACTTATGCGCTTGTTGAATCCCTGATCGAGGACAATCTGGTTATCGCCGGTGATGAACACAAGTTGATCAACAGCGCGATCGACGGAATCTTCTCCCCAAGCGCTGTAGTAACCCATTCTAATAAAGCGATCGATGATGGTGTTGCAGATTACTTCAGCTGGACGGAAGTAGCGCAGTCCAATTACGCTACAGATCTCGGCTACAGTTTCAGAGACGGCAATAAAGAAGCCTTCTATGAAAATCTGATCAATTCGCTCGGCGTTATTCCTTCTATCCTGGGTGTTCTGCTTGTTGACGCAGGCCTGTACAACGATGTGCTTGCACCGCTGTTCGGCATCATCTGCGATACAATGGGCGTTGAATACACCGCTTCCCTTGACAGTGATGCTACAGGTACAGAGGCAACACTTGCCGTTATAGAAATTGTTTCTAATGTACTTGGCGAATTACTGAATGCACCGATCTCAAGCATATTGGAACTTGTAAGAGCAATTGTTCAGATCGCTCCGGATAATGTAATCGGCACATATTTAAATAATGCCGTTAATGTCATTTACGGAGAACTGGACGGACTTAAAAACATCCTTGCAAATCTTTCGCCGACCCTTCCGGCTGTGATTGATAATTTACTGATTAATCCGCTGAAGGCAAAAATTAGTGAGTATATTCCAAGCAGTAACGTACTGCTTACACTGATTGGTAAGATCGCAGGCACAGATCTCAGCTCCATTCCGCTTAGTCTGATTCTTTCGATACTTACTCCACATACAACTTCAAACGAAAAGTTACTGCTCACCCTTTATACTGTTCTTGTTGATCTGCTTACAGATGATTCTGTATTCGGTCAGCTTGTAGGCAATCAGTATCCATGGCTTACGGATCTTGTTACAAAGTATGATTCGGCAAGCCTGCTCAATCTGATTAAAGATCTTGTAAATTCTATTCAGAGTCCTAAAGAACTCAAATGGATCTATGACAACTACAAGAAAGAATCCAACAACTTTGAATATCCTGTTGGCGTAACTGCCCAGGAAGCGGAAGACGCGGTTGACAGCTTGGATGATCTTGTTGCAAACCTCTTCCCGCTTCTTCAGGAATTCGACGTTGTGGATCAGAATAATCTTGCGGATCTTCTGAACGGATTCATCTTTACAAACGCGAATATCACAGCGCTTGCAAAGGCGGTTTACGGCGGTATCGAATCCGCTTCACAAAATGACGCGGACGGAATCTTCGTATTCTCACCGTCTCAGTTTGCAGATTACCTGATGGACAGCAGTTACGGCACAACCTTCTCCTCCGCAGCATCCACACTTAGAAGATGCAGCACATGGAGCCAGGTGGGCACGGTAAACTGGGGCTTCACAGACGGCTCTGCCAGCGCGCAGACAGGATTTGTAAAAGCGCTTGCCGCACTTACAAGACCTGCTAACGACGTTCTTGCCGCGTTCCTTGCGGAAGGCAATGTAAACCTTGCTTCCGTAGCAGCACAGTTGCTTAAAGATTTTGATGTGAACACCACAGTTACAAACGGCGACTTTAATGTTCAGATCATTCTCAGCAACAGCACACTGACGATCAACTTTACAAATAACGCTAACCCGGGCAGCAAGACATCATCCGTTGTGGTTGATCTTGTTCCGGTTATCGAACAGCTCAGCATGCTCACGATCGCAGGCGGCAACGGCTATGAAAGCGCAGTTATTCCGCTTCTGAATGCGTTTAATGTTGAATGCAAGAGTTACGACCAGTATCTCAAAGACTACAGAAACGCTAAGGATAACCTGATTATCAATATCCTGAATCCGATCGTTGACTTCCTGAACGACGTAACAGCCGCTCCGTTTGACACGCTTACGGCAGCGCTTCCGAAACTTGCTGAATTCCTTGACAACAACGGACTCGGCAAAGTAGTAAACAACCTGCTTTCCCCGATCACGGCTCTGATTGATGTTCTGAATGAAAACGGCATCAATGTGGATTCCCTCATTGAGCAGATCACAGGCAAATCCCTGAAAGACCTGCTTGAAGGCCTGATCGGAATGGATCTCGGCAATGTTAAACTTGAACTGACCAATCTGGACGAAAGCCTGAACATTCAGGATATTCTGATTCCGCTTGTAAACAGCCTTCTGAAAGACAACGGCATCAACATCAAGCTTGATAACATTGACTGGGGTAAACTTGCAAGTCTCAGCAATCAGGGTCAGGTACTTGTTACCGTTCTTCGTTACATTGAAAATGTTCTGATCAAAAACGCAGCCGCGATCAATTCACTGCTCAGCGGCATAGACGCGATCAAGAGCAATAAGACGATTCTTAATATTCTGGATTCCATCTTCGGCCAGATCGCAACGGCTAAGAGAGACGATATCGTTCTTGCGGTCTTCTATCTCCTGCTTTGCGAGCCGACAAACGTATTCTTTGATTACTCAAGCTTTGAATACAAGAGTTACGATTTCTCCTATCCGACAACAGTGGATATAGACTTCTTAACCATCCTTGGCCCAATGCTTGACGGTTTGATCGGCGGCCTTATTGAAGGCGGACTTTCCGGCCTTGTAACACAGAATGTTTATAAAGACAGCATTATCAGTTCCATCGCAACCGGCCTTTACGGCGCAATAGAGGGCGTTAAGATCAATGATTCCATGAATCTTACCGAACTCCTTGCGATGACGGATATTGACTTCTCCACAGGCGCTGTTGCCGATCTCCTTGAAAACAAGGATTACGGCCAGACCTACTCCAGCGCGGCACGCACGATCAGAAACGCAGGTTCCTGGAGCCGCGTAAATGCAAACAGCCTGTCCTGGGGCGTAACAGACAGAGATTCGTTCGTACATGCGCTTTGCGCGGTACTTCGTCCTCTGTATGGTGTACTGGATGTACTCCTGAATGACGGTTCGCTCGGACTGTTCAATCTGATCTACCTTCCGGGTTCAGACGGTTATACTTCAACCATCGTTCCTCTTCTTGAGGCATTTGGCTGCTACAACATTAAAACACAATATCAGTACAGGCAGGATATGTCTAAAGAATATGACTATATTCTGATTGACATTCTTAACCCGCTGCTTGATAAAGTGGAAGACCTTCTCAACGCGCCGATCCAGACGCTTGCTGATATGCTTCCGAACCTTGCGCTCTTCTTCGCAAATGACGGATTGCTTCAGATCATTGAGAACCTGCTTACACCGATCAACGCGCTGCTGGATGCGCTTCAGCCGATTGCGGATGTAAACGATATTCTGGCAACTGCCGGACTTGATATTGAAGGCGAACTCAGAAAGCTTGGACTTGTTGGCAGCAACTACAACTTTGACATTTATGATCTTGCCGCTTCGCTCAGACCGCTTATCGGAAAAGACAATATTGTTTCCCTTCTGAATAAGGTGCTTGGTATGATCGAAGTAAACGGCGCACCGCTTGGAATCGAGCTTATGCCGATCGACTGGTATCAGCTTGCTTCACACGGTGAGGTTATCGTTGACGAGGCTTCACAGGCGTCCACGCACGGCAAGAGAATCTATGTTGACGCTGACCCGAACGAAGTTCTGATCGCAGTTCTTCGTTACCTGGTTGAAACAATCAACTATAAGGATAACTACAATATTATCAGCAACCTTATAGGCGGATTGATCGGCGGCGCAGATGATTCGATCTCAGATGTAATTGACACTGTACTCGGACTTCTTACCGGCGAAACAGATCAGGTAATCTCCGACCTGTGCGGACTTCTTCAAACCCTTGCTTAATTAAAAATTAAACAGGATGAATTTACGGGGCGCCCCCGAAAGGGCGCCCTTTTTTATTCTCACTCAGGATGGATACCGGTTGCTTTCCTGTGAGGTTTTGTTGTATAATTTAAAAAGGAATATCATATTTAATTCATTTGCCGCAGCAGCATCGCGCATCATGCGGCAGAAAGGATGTTGTTATGAAAAAAAGAATCCTTATCCCGGTGATAGCAGTCGGCTGCATTGCCGGCACGGCGGTAAAAGCCGCGCTGTTTAAAGAAAAACGCACACCGGGTCCTGAACTCCCATCGGAAAAGGCAGATGCGGACCGCGCGGCGCTGCATCTGAGTGAGGCGATCCGCATTAAAACCATATCCCGTGATGACCCCCAACAGGTGGATTGGTCGCAATTTGAGAAATTCCATGATTTTCTTGAAAAAGCGTATCCGCTCATTACGAAAAATCTGACCCGCGAGAAGATCAGCCGCGCCAGTCTGCTGTATAAATGGCAGGGTAAAAATGACACACTGAAACCGATTGCCTTTTTATCCCACATGGATGTGGTTCCTGTATCAGACGGCACACTGGATGATTGGGAACATCCCCCGTTTGACGGCTTTAATGACGGTGAATTTATTTGGGGCCGCGGAGCACTGGATATGAAAAACCATCTGATTTGTGTGATGGAAAGCATTGAAACACTGCTGGAGGAAGGATTTGAGCCGGAGCGCAGCATTTATCTTTGCTTTGGGCACAATGAGGAGATTGTTGCTGCTGAAGAATCCGGCGCGGGCGCCATTATGGAAACGCTGAGAGCCCGTGGGGTGGAGTTGGACAGTATAATCGACGAAGGCGGCGCTATGCTGCCTGCAAACGTAAAAGGCATTCTTGAGGGCAATCTTGCGGGAATCGGCATTGCAGAAAAAGGATACGCTGATTTTAGGCTGACGCTGAAAGCCAAAGGCGGTCATTCGTCGCAGCCGCCCAAACACACTGCGATTGGAGAGCTTTCCAAAGCCGTTCTCCGCCTCGAAAACCATCAGTTTAAGGCGAAGCTGCCGGATTATGTGAACGATATGTTTATCAGCATCGGAAAACGCTGTTCCTATGCCGGACGACTTGTGATGTGCAACTATCCGATTTTGAAGCCCGCAGTAAAATACGCTATGACAAAGATCCCTCCGGCTGCGTCACTGATCAGAACCACCATCGGCGTTACCATGAGCAGCGGATCGCCCGCGGCGAATGTGCTGCCGCAAAGTGCAAGCGTAACAGTGAACTGTCGGATCATGCCGGGAGAAAGCATAGCTTCCACAAAAGAACATATCAGGAAAGCCATTAAAAACGATAAAATAGAAATCGAACTGATCAAAGGAAAAGAGCCGTCCTGCATCTCCCCTACGGATTCAAAATCTTTCCGGACTTTGAAAAAACTTTCCGTAGCGGCAAATCAAAACAACATTGTTACGCCGTATTTGGTTATGGGCGGAACGGATGCCTACCACTATGAGCCTATCTGCAAAAATATATACAGATTTGCGCCGTTCACGGTCAGCACATCCCTGCTGCTTACCACGCATTCCACAAACGAACGCTGTCCCATAGAACAGCTCGGTGCCGGCATCACATTTTTTAAACGATATATTCGCGAAATGGCAGGAAAGGAATAATTATGGATTTTAAAGAAAGTACCTTTATGTATATACTGGGCGGCGCAGTGGTTGCCTTTGTACTTGCGCAAAGCCTGTTCTTTTTGATCCGCGCATACCGCCAGGGCAAAAAGATAGGGCTTTCAACCGCCGCCATGAAAAACACCATTGTTTCCAGTTCGCTCTTTTCAATCGCGCCGTCCATTTCTATTCTTGCAACCGTTCTTACACTTTCCGGCGCGCTCGGGCTTGTTTTGCCTTGGATTCGGCTTACGGTGATCGGCGCTATATCTTACGAAGTGCCGGCTGCCGAAAGCGCAATAGACGTGATGGGACATACCGGCGGACTCTCCTACGAAATTACCGATCCCGTTGAATTTTCGGCTGTAGCGTGGGTCATGACGCTCGGATCCGTTATGCCGCTGATCCTTGTGCCGTTTCTTTTAAAGTTCATTCAAAAGAAAATCGGCGGCGCAGTCAGCAAAAACGGTGCGTGGGCAAACGCTATGAGCGCCGCCGCTTTTATAGGCTTGATCAGCGCATTTATCGGACGGGCTGTTCTCGGATCCGGTGAACCGGATCAAATCGGAGACGGAGCCGGTATCATGAGTGTTGCCGCGTTAGTGATTTCCATGGCAGCCATGTTCCTGTTTATGCAAATACAAAAAAAGAAACAGATAGGCTGGCTGGAACCGCTTGCCATGCCGCTGAGTATGTTTATTGCGCTCGGCGCAGTCATTGCCCTGCATTTTCTATTACCGGGCGAGATTGCCATTCTGGAATGGAGGGGCTGATATGGATAAATACAATGCCAAAACGCATTTATACGGCAGGTTCTGGGTAATTACCGCACTTGTTTTTTTCATTATGATACCCGTTGCCATATCGGCAAAATACAATGCCTTTCCCGGCGCGGATATTGTATTTAAAGGACTCGCCCCGATTGCTCTGCTGTTTTACCCCACTGCCGTTATTGAGGTTTTTACTTACACGCCCCTGCTCGGCTCCGGAGCAACCTATCTTGCTTTTGTAACCGGCAATATCAACAACCTGAAACTGCCGTGCGCGCTCTCCGCAATGGACAGTGCCAAGGTAAGCGCCAATTCGGATGAAGGAGAGATTCTTTCTACAATTGCCGTTGCCTCCTCTTCCATTGTTACAACGCTGATCATTGCCGTAGGCGTTATTGCTTTTGCGCCGTTTCTGCCATATCTCACTGCGGATGATTCCGTGCTTGCCCCGGCGTTTCAACAGGTTGTGCCGGCATTATTCGGCGCGCTGGGCATGTCTTATATTGCAAAACACTTCAAAATCAGCATTGTGCCGATTGCCGTGATCTGCCTGATGTTACTGGTAAAAGGTGATCTTGCCGTTGGTGTGCTGATTCCCGTGGGCGTAATCGTATCCCTGCTTTCCACGCATATCATGTTTAAAAAAGGCTGGATAAAATAACCCTTTTCCATAGCATTGGATCTGAAGTGTGCGCGAAGCGCAAACTCCTGTAAACACAGTTTAAGCAAATGTTTAGACTGTGTTTTATATTGCCCTTTAGCAAAAGCAAACGCCGTTCTCTTCCATTAAACAGCTTGCCGTACTTTTTTCTTTTACTGCAATTTATGCTTGTATATTTATATATAATTTAGTATAATGAATCTGTATGTAACTTGTGTACGGTGGTGAAAAAATGCTCGGAAAATATGTCCGGATCCGTATAGATCATCCTATCGGTTCGGTAAACGAAAAAACGGGCTATACTTATCCGCTGAATTACGGAGCAGTTTATGGTTCCGACAATCTGAATTCCTTTGTTATGGGGATAGACCATCCCGTTCGTAATTTTGACGGACGAGTTATAGCAACGCTCAATCCCAAGGCGGGAGGGCGGCAGATACTGATAACCGCGCCTAAAAGCACGCGTTTCATTATCAACGATATAAGTAAATATATAAACGTAAAAAAAGACTTTCCGAAATATAAACTGGAATGCCTGTATGAAAGCAGCTGCGGCGCTGTGGTTTACAGGGATATCAAAGGGGAAGTGCGTTATCTTCTGATCAAAAACAAACGCTCTGCACACTGGGGATTCCCGAAGGGGCATATTGAGCCCGGGGAAACAAAACAGCAAACTGCAGTTCGGGAGGTTCTGGAGGAGACGGGGATCCATGTGAAACTGATTAACGGCTTTGAAAGCGTTTCCAAATACAAGATCCAAAACAAGATCGAAAAAGTGGTTTCCATATTTGTTGGCACAACAAACGACACCTCCACCTGCATTCAGCCGGAGGAGATTGAAGATTACATATGGCTTACGTATGACAGGGCTTTGAGCATTCTTAAGTTTGAAAACGACAAAGCAATCATCACAGAGGCAAATCATTTCCTGAACGAAAACAACTATATATAAAGTGATCGGAATGAACAAAGAACAGGAATACCTTATCAAACTATCTGCAGCGTATCTGCACGGCGAAAAAATACGCCTGAAAGAAGAGATCAACTATCCCGAACTGATCAAAGAATCGCTCAGGCAGGATCTTTTCGGCGTTGCCTTTTGCGCGATAGCGGATTCCGCAAACAAAAACGAGGTTATAGATAAAGCGGCGCTTGCTCGGTATCAGGCGCTTTTTACGGAAAGCCTTTACAATTCCAATTTGCTGATGAAAGTTTACGGAGACCTGAAAGCCGCCCTCACAGGCGCTCAGATCCGTTTTGTGCCCGTTAAGGGCGTTGTGCTCAGGAATTACTATCCTGTTGCGGAAACGCGCTCTATGGGCGACGCAGACGTTTTAATTGACGCAGGCAACCGAAACGCCGCCAAAGCCGCGCTGATCCAAGCCGGTTTTACATGCGAAAGTGATAACGGGCCGGAATGGGCTTACAGAAAAAACGGAATCCGAATGGAAGTGCACACCTCCATATTGAACGCCAGCACGGGAAAAAACAACGCAAAACAGTATTTTGCAGACGCGATAGACCATGCAAACTTCAGCGGATTTGAAGGCCGCTTTGACGATACCTACCATTTTGAATTTCTTTTAACGCATCTTGCGCAGCATTTTTGCTATTACGGCGCCGGGATACGCATGATTCTTGACCTTGCCGTTATGCTGAAAACCTGCGATATAGATGTGGAAAGGGTCTTAAAGGATCTTGATTCCGCCGGGCTCGGAAAATTTGCCAAAACGATGCTGAGCGTTTGCTGGAAATGGTATGGCTGCGGCTGTGATCTTGGCGAAGAAACGGCAAAAGCAGAGGACTTTCTTGCCTCGCACGGCACATTTGGGTTCACCAACCGAAATATATCCGCCGTTGTGGAACGCAAAGATCTGGAGGTTGGCAAAACGGGCGGCACGTTTTTAAAACGCCTGCGGCTCCTGTTTCCCTCTTATCAAAGGATGAAAGAGATCCCCTATATTAAATTTATTGAAAACAGGCCTTATCTGACGCCTTTTGCTTGGGTATACAGATTTTTTTATAATTTAAAACACAAAAAAGCATTTATGATGGGCGCCGTAAAAGGCCTTGCGGATAAAGATTCCGAAAAAGAGGCGCAGAAAGAACTTGAATTTTTCAGGGAAATCGGCCTCAGTTAACAGAAAGCACAAAGAAAGATTACATGAAATCACACGGAGGTACCTATGGGATTTTTGATTGCAATACTCGTAATTCTGATTCTGCTTGTAATCGCGTTTGTAATTTGGTTCATAACGTATAAAAACAGCGGCAAATGCCCGCTTTGCGCGCTGGAAAAGATCATCAAACCCACAAAGGTTACGATGGACGTTGCAAATGAGGAATTGTATGCAAACGGCACGGCGCTCACCCCGCCTATGGGCTGGAGCAGCTGGAACACATTCCGCCAGAATATCAGCGAGGATCTTTTGCTTGGCACCGCGCAGGCGGTTAAAGACAGCGGCCTGCTGGACGCGGGATATCAGTATATCAATCTGGACGACTGCTGGCACAGTTCCATGCGGGATAAAGACGGCAAATTGCAGGGCGATCTGGAAAAATTCCCGAACGGCATTCAGCACCTGATCTCTCAGATAAACAGAATGGGCATGAAAGTGGGGCTGTATTCCTCCAACGGCACACTCACCTGTGAGGATCTGCCCGCAAGCCTCGGCAGAGAAGAGCTGGACGCGCAAACGATCTCCGACTGGGGATGTGAATTTTTCAAATATGATTTCTGCCACCATAAGATCATCAGCGGCGAAGCGCCCGTAATTGAGGCGCTGGAAATCAGCGAACCGGGCAAAAGCGCCGGGCTTACCCTCTATCCCGAAGACGCGGAACTTTCCGGCAGGGCAAGAGTTCTGAACATAAAGAAACTGCCAAGCGGCAAAGGCATTGGCATGCTCAACCACGCCGCAGGCAAAGCAACGTTCCGCCCAACAGTCAACAAAGCCGGCACCTATGTGCTCACGCTGCTTATCTATAAGCAGCTGACGGTAAGGGAGCAGTATCTTCAGGTCATTGTTAACGGCAAAATAAACGAAGTATTCACACCGACCGCCAAGGGCTTTACCCCTACCGGCAGAGTGCAGACGATGATAGACCTGAAAGAGGGCGCCAATGAAATCATCCTGACCAACCCGGTCGTTACCGCTGCGGACAGTTCTTTTATACAGTACAGGCGTATGGGAAACGCGCTGAAAACCGCGGCGCACAAAACAGCGGTTGAAAAAGGCACAAGGGAAAAACCGATTCTCTTTTCCATATGCGAATGGGGCATGGCATTCCCGTGGCACTGGGGTTCCCGCGCCGGCAACATGTGGCGCACCACCCCGGATATCAACGCAAGCTGGAAAAGCATTCACCTGATCTATAATCACAATATCAAGCTTTACAAATATGCCTGCCCGGGCGCATGGAATGATCCTGATATGCTGGAAGTGGGCAACGGCAAACTGACGGATAATGAAAACAAAACGCATTTCAGCCTTTGGTGCATGATGGCGGCGCCGCTGATACTCGGCAACGATGTGCGCCTGCTTGTGGGATCAGACGGCGCGCCCATTGAGAACCACCCTGTTCTCAAAACCGTTACAAACAGAAACCTGATCGCAATTGATCAGGATGAATTGGGCAAGCCGGCAAAAAGGCTGAAAAAAATGCACGGCATAGATATTATCGGGCGCCCCCTTGCAAACGGTGATATTGCGGTCTGCCTGTATAACCCCGGCAGCAGAGTAAAAGGCATATCGCTTGATCTGAGTGAAATACTGACGGATGAATACCTTGAATTTCCGCAGGCGCAGACCTATCAGCTGCATGAGCTCTGGAGCGATGAACGTTTCAACGCAAGAACGGTATCCGCTTCCCTGCAAAAGCATGAATGCCGTGTTTACAGAATCAGCAGGCAGTAAATTATGGAACTGATCAGACTGTATAAAAGCGATTTTGGCGCGCTTTACAAAATTATGGAAGAGAGTTTTCCGAAAGATGAAATCCGCGCTTACAGCGACCAGGCTGCTTTATTTGATAGAAGCAAATTTTTTGCTTACGGAGTCAAAGACGAAAGCGGGAAACTTAAGGCTTTTATCACATTTTGGCATCTGAACGGCTTTACGTTCGGCGAGCATTTTGCAGTGGACCCAAACGAACGCGGCGCAGGTCTCGGCGCAAAGATCCTTGCAGAAGTTTTAAAAACAGACGGCAGAAGATTCTGCCTGGAAGTGGAACTGCCGGAAACTGAAACGGCAAAACGCAGGATTGGCTTTTATGAGCGGATGGGCTTTACACTGAATGATTTTGAATACTGCCAGCCGCCGCTGGGTAAAGACCGAAAAGCAGTTGCGCTGAAGATCATGTCCACCGGCGGAAAACTGACCCAAGCCGAATTTGAAAAAGTTAAGGCAGAAATCTATAAAAATGTATACGGCGTTTTATAAACTGTGAAACAATAAGCCGCGGCGGGATTTTTCTCCGCCGCGGCTTTTCGGTTTTTCTTTTTTATTCGTATATAAAAAACAGGCACGGTAAACCGTGCCTCAGCGTGTAGAAAAAGGTATAAATATAGAAAAAACGCAGTCCTACACGCTGATTAGGCTGCGAGAAATCGAGCAGGATCTTGCATTTGGCGGTTTGTAGGCGTACATAGGTACGTTAAAACCGACAAAGGCAAGAAACGCGAATGCCGCACAACTGTGCGGCATTCTTTCTTTTTATCGATTATATAAGCATATTTGACTATAAGAATTCTTTTATTCAGCGAGGAATATTGTAATATAAATAAAATTATCACCGCGCGTTCCTGCCGACTTTATCGACAGCCTGACAGGCACGGTAAACCGTGCCTGCATGTTTTTATGTATAAACGAATCAGTTATTGATCAGCTTATCCTCATCATTATTCCAGCTGTAGAGTTTGCGAATCTCCTTGCCAACAGCCTCTGAAGGATGCTCGGAAGCAAGTTTTCTCATAGCCTTGAAGTGAACCTGACGGCCTGCCGGGCTCATCTCAAGCAGGAATTCTTTTGCGAAACTGCCGTCCTGAATATCGGAAAGGATCTGCTTCATAGCCTTCTTTGTATCCTCTGTAACGATCTTCGGGCCGGTGATGTAATCGCCGTACTCAGCCGTGTTGGAGATAGAATATCTCATGCCTGCAAAGCCGGACTGATAAATCAGGTCTACAATCAGTTTCATCTCATGGACACACTCAAAGTAAGCGTTTCTGGGATCATAGCCAGCCTCGCAAAGGGTTTCAAAACCAGCCTGCATCAGTGCGCAAATACCGCCGCAAAGAACTGCCTGCTCACCAAAGAGGTCTGTTTCCGTTTCGGTTCTGAAAGTGGTTTCCAGAACACCCGCGCGCGCGCCGCCAATGCCTGCTGCATAAGCAAGCGCCTTATCCAAAGCATGACCGGTGTAATCCTGCTGAACGGCAACAAGACACGGCGTGCCTTTGCCTTCCTGGAACTCGCTGCGAACCGTGTGGCCGGGAGCCTTGGGCGCGATCATGGTAACATCCACATTTTTCGGCGGAACGATGCAGCCGAAATGAATGTTGAAGCCATGAGCAAACATAAGCATATTGCCCTCTTCAAGGTTCGGCTCAATATCCTTTTTATAAACATCAGCCTGCAGTTCATCATTGATCAGGAACATGATGATATCCGCCTGCTTAACCGCCTCTGCGGTTGTATAAACTTTAAGGCCCTGCGCCTCTGCTTTTTTCCATGATTTGCTGCCTTCATAAAGGCCAACTATAACATCACAGCCTGAATCTTTAAGGTTGAGCGCATGCGCATGACCCTGTGAGCCATAGCCGATAATGGCAATTTTTTTACCTGAAAGATAATCAAGATTGCAATCTGACTCGTAAAACATTCTTGCCTGAGACATAGTTTTTTCCTCCTAAAATTTAATAACATTTATTCGGCAGGTGCATTCTTTATATCTGCCATTGATTTAAATTATAGTCCCTCAAAAATCGTTCGTCAAGGCTTTTTTGCCGATAATTACTTGTAATATTAACAAAAAAGTAGTAATATAACAATAAATAATTATTCACTTTTTACCCTATTTTAACTGTTGCGGTAAATCTGTTAAAAAAGAGGATGAAAACCTATGAACAAAGCACAGAAATTACGATTTTACATAGAGGCGCTCTGCGTATACGATTTAAAAAAAGACGAAGTTGTTTCCGGGCTGCTGCGGCTTTTGCAGAGCGTGGGAAGCGAAGACGTTTTGGAAAGGCAGAGCGAGTTTTTCAGAATGGTAACAAGCCACAATTCCTTCAAGGAATATCTCTCCCGGCTGATCCTTACAGACGACAACGCCTTTACAAAAGCGGCGGCAGCCGACAGGGCAGACAGATTACCTGCCGCGGTTCTGAACGGCGTAAAGAGCGATCTGAAAAAACTGGAGGCGATTGCAAACGTTGCCCCGCGAGACATTTATGAATCCGTGGAAAACACAGATCTTCGCCAGGTGCTGAAAACGCTGCCCGGCTGGCAGACGGGCGAACCTGCCGCGCCGCTCAAAACAAATTGGGAAGAACAGATCGGCGATCTGATTGAATACCATAAAAAGAACGGCTACGGCATGTTTTCCAAATACAATGCGTTTACATGGCGCGAGCACAGCCTTTGGCCGCTTTCCGGCACGGACCCGATCCGACTTTCAGACCTTAAGAATTACGAAGAGCAAAGGCAGAAAGTAATAGATAATACAGAGAGCTTTGTAAAGGGTTATCCCTCAAACAACGTGCTGCTTTACGGCGACCGCGGCACGGGAAAAAGTTCCACCGTGCATGCCGTATTAAACGCCTATGCCCCGGAGGGTCTGCGGATGATCGAGATCTCCAAAAGCGATATTCCGGATCTTACCATGATACGGGAAATGCTGGCGGACAGCCCCATGAAATTCATTATCTTTATTGATGATCTTTGCTTTGATTCCCACGATGATTCCTTTGGTGAACTGAAAGCGGCGCTGGAGGGCAGCCTTTCCGGCAGAAAGCACAACACAATAATCTATGCCACTTCCAACCGGCGCCATTTGATTAAAGAGAGCTTTTCAGACCGTGAAAACGATATAAACAGAAACGACATCATGCAGGAGCAATTAAGCCTTTCGGATCGGTTTGGGCTTTCGATCACCTTTGTGAATCCGGACAAAAAAGAATACCTTGATATCGTTGAAAAGATAGCGGACGACAGAAACCTTGCCGTAGATAAGGAACGCCTGTTCAGCGCGGCAGAAAGGTGGGCAACGCGCAGGGGCGGAAGATCGCCAAGATGCGCAAGGCAGTTTATAGACTTTGTGGAAAGCGCGGAAAAACGCGGCAAAGCATGGTAAAATAAGTATAACATTTCATTAAAAAACATTTAACAAATTTCACCATTTGTTAATGGCAAAATAAAATTATGAACAAAAACGGATGCTATGATTTTTCCAAAAGGAAGGAGAATACCTCATATGAGCAATAAGATTCTTGTTGTGGACGATGACCTCAACATCTGCGAACTTTTAAAACTGTATCTGGAAAACGAGGGCTACACGGCTTACGTTGCGAATGACGGCCAGGCCGCCGTAGATATGTTCAACGAAAAATCGCCGGATCTTGTTTTGCTGGACATCATGCTGCCCAAGATGGACGGCTGGCAGGTGTGCAGAGAGATACGCAAGACGTCTTCCGTGCCGATCATCATGCTTACGGCAAAGGGAGAAACGTTTGACAAGGTGCTTGGCCTTGAGCTTGGCGCGGACGACTATGTGACCAAGCCGTTTGATTCCAAAGAAGTTATGGCAAGGATCAAAGCGGTGCTCCGCCGCGCAAAGGGCGAGAGCGAAAATTCCGCAAGTGAAAAAAAGATCGTGAAATATGACAAACTGGAGATCAACATTGAAAACTATGAACTGAAAGTGGACGGCAAGGTGATAGACACCCCGCCGAAAGAACTGGAACTGATCTATCATTTTGCCTCTAACCCCAACCGGGTATATACCAGGGACCAGCTTTTAGATGAAGTTTGGGGCTTTGACTATTACGGCGATTCCCGAACGGTGGATGTGCACGTAAAAAGACTGCGTGAAAAGCTGGAGGGCGTTTCGGATAAATGGTCGCTCAAAACCGTTTGGGGCGTGGGCTATAAATTTGAAACAAAGGAATAAAACATGGCAGCGCATGCAAAGGCAAAAGAAAAGGTTGATTTAGGCAAAAAAATTGAAAACAGAATACTGAAACTGGCGTCTTTTCTGCATATAAAGCCAAGCATATTTACAAAGTATTTTTTAACGTTTGCGGCAATCTTTCTCACCGTAATGGTGGCGCTTGGCGTTGCGCTGATCCTGCTTGTAAACAACTACACCGTAAATGAGCGCACAAGCATGCTGAAAGAAAACGTGTATTCCATTGCAAACACAATAGAGGGCACGCTTTCCACCAGCGAAATGAACGAGAGATATACACTTGGAAAGGAACTGCTGTGTGAGACGCTGGCAACGGTATCCCAATCTATTGACGCCGATGTTTTCGTGTGCGACACAGAGGGAAACATCATTCTTTGCAGAGATAAGGCAGGCTCCCTGCCCACGCTGGGCTATTTCCCAAGCTGCTCCGTTCATGATCAGATCACCATAAACAGCAACATTCTTGCCGCTGTTTACCAGGAAGGCCAGATCATAGAAAAGGCAAATATCGGCGGCACAAAATGCTATGTAGTCGGCAGGCCGGTCTATGACGGCGGCAATATCATAGGCACGGTTTTCGCGCTTTCCAACACGGGCATGCAGAATCTTTCGCTGATTGTGCTGAGGCTGTTTTTGATATCCGCATTTTTCTGCCTTATTTTTGCCTTTATTTGTATATACTACTTAACAAAGAAAATGCTGTCTCCGCTTCAGCAAATGAGCAAAGCGGCAAAGCAGTTTGCAGCCGGCGATTTCTCATACCGTGTTAAAATAGACGGCTCCGATGAGCTTGCAGAACTCGGGCGCGCATTTAACGATATGGCGGAGGCGCTTGCCGTGCTGGAAGGTTCGCGGCGAAGTTTCGTTTCAAACGTTTCGCACGAACTGAAAACGCCGATGACCTCCATTGCCGGGTTTATTGACGGAATTTTGGACGGCACGATTCCCAAGGAAAAAGAGGACTACTATCTTGGAATCGTAAGCGGCGAAGTGAAGCGGCTTTCCCGCCTGGTTGTTTCCATGCTGAATATGAGCAAGATTGAGAGCGGCGATCTGGAGATGAAACCATCCCGGTATGATATCTCCGATCAGATCATACACATTCTTTTGACTTTTGAGCAAAAAATAGAAAATAAAAACATAGATATCAGAGGGCTGGACGAATTTAAGCCCACCTTTGTTGTGGCAGACCCGGATATGATCTACCAGGCGATCTACAATTTGGTGGACAATGCCGTAAAATTCACAAACGAAGGCGGCTACATTGCGGTAAGGCTTAAGGAAACGGCAACCCAGATAGAATTAAGCATTAAAAACAGCGGCACAGGGATCAAAGCGGAGGATCTTTCCAGAGTGTTTGAAAGATTCTATAAGGCAGACAAGAGCCGCAGCCTGGATGCAAAAGGCGCGGGGCTTGGTTTATACCTTGTGAAACTTATGATCGAAATGCATGGCGGCAGAGTCAGCGCCAAGAGCGAAAGCGAGGACACTGCGGAATTCTCGTTTACTCTGCCAAAGCAATTCAGCCCTGTTTATTTAAAGGAGACGAGATAAATGAGCAACGAGTATGAAAACGGTTTCACGCCGGAAGAAAACAAAAATGCGGAAAACCAAAACCCGAATTACGGCGTGAACAGCGGCACCAATGCAGGCGGCACTGCCCCGAATTACGGCACAGGCACCGCCCCGAACGACAACGGCACAACCTATCACTATGCCTACAGCAGCGCGGGGCAGAACAACACAAATTATTACAAGGCGCCCGAACAGCCGCCGACGCAGCCGGAGAAAAAGCATAAAAAGCCGAAAAAGCAAAAAGCGGTGGAATATGACGCAAACGGAAATCCGATCAAGCCCAAAAAGAACAAAACCGCCATCGCCATCATTGTGATCATTGCGGTATGCGTGATCGCGGCGGTTGTAGGGATCATCGTATCTGTTGCGGGCAACGGTTCCGGAACGGACAGCGGCGCACAGGAAGACACAACATCTTCTTCCGGCGTACAGCTGCAGGACAGCAACGGCAATGTTGCCTCCACGGATAACGACGGCAATTATACCGTTGCCGGCATTGCGCAAAACTGCATTGATTCCTGCGTTGGCATCACCGTTTATACGCAGTCCAGCCCCTACAGTTACTTTTACGGTTACGGCAGCGGAAATTCTGATTCCTCCGGTGAGCAGACTGTTTCCGGCGAAGGATCCGGCATCATTATGCTGGAGGACGGCAACTACACGTATATCCTGACATGTGCGCATGTGATCAGCGACGGGTCCAGCTTTACCGTAACGCTCAACAACGGCGATGAATATGACGCCACCATGGTTGGCTATGACAACCAAACGGATATCGGCGTTTTAAGAATTACCGCAACCGGGCTGAAAGTGGCGCAGTTTGCGGATTCCGATTCCGCGGTTGTGGGCGAACAGGTTGTTGCAATCGGCTGCCCCGGCGGTCTTGAATTTATGAACAGCGTTACCAGCGGTTATATCTCCGCAGTGGCAAGACCGGTTTCCTCCAGCATCGGATACGATCAGGAATGTATCCAGACCGATGCTGCAATCAACCCCGGCAACAGCGGCGGCGCTTTGTTTAATATGCAGGGCCAGATCATTGGCGTAAACTCCTCAAAGATCGCTTCCACGGAATATGAGGGCATGGGATTCGCAGTTCCAAGCAATACGGCAATCGCAACGGCAAACAGCCTGATCAAAGTGGGCTATGTTGCCGGCAGAGCGCAGATCGGCATCACATACACCAGCATTGAAAACTACTCCAACGCATCCGCCATTCTGAGCGCGCTGGAAGAACTTGGTTACGCTGACGCAAACGGCACTATGGTAATCAATGAAGTCAATGCCGATTCAGACCTTGCAAACAAAGACGTGCACGAATATGATATGATCGTTGCCGTGAACGGCACAACACTTACCAGCAGTGATATCATGACCTCTACCCTTGCGGATTCAAACCCCGGCGATACGATTAAACTGACGATCGCAAGAATTGAAAATAACAGGATCACCACGTTTGATGTTGATTGTGTTCTTTCCGAATCGAAGGGCAACAACTAAAAACAAGCCTAATTTGAAATACGCCTGAAATCATTTCAGGCGTATTTTTTTGCCTGTAAACAGATTGCGCACCGAAAAACAGACCGGGTGAAATAATTTTTAAATTTATACTATAAAACACTTGCTTTATACAAGAAAAATATTGTATGCTGTAATCAGAACGGCGATATTTGAAATGGCTTGTTTCAAAATCGGTCTGTTTTTTAAAGCATTGCTTAGAGGAGTGGGAAAATGTCTAAAAAATCGATCGTCATTATCACAGTCTTGATTGTTATCATTGCTATAGTGGGGGTTGTCTCAGGGTATTTTATTCTGACGAATGACGGCCCGTTCACCGGCATTGTAACCTCCGCAGAAACCGGCGAACCTATGGAGAACGTGAGTGTTACAGACGGCAGAAATGTTGCAAAGACGGACAGCAACGGAAGATTTAAACTGAACGGCTGGCGCAAGGCAAAATTCATTACGGTGACGGCACCGGCAGGTTACTGGACCGAGGATTACTATATCCCCGTGGACGGAAATTCGATCTCCTACGACTTTACGCTGGAAAAATCAGATATCGCGGCTGGCAGTGCGCATTCGTTTTTGCAGATTTCAGACACGGAGATCGGGGAAAACGGCGTGGGCGAATGGATAGACCACGTTAAGAAACTTGCCGCGGAGCAAAAGCCCGCTTTTCTGATTCACACAGGCGATATCTGCTATGAGGCGGGGCTGAAACGCCACCTTTCCGATATGAATACAGAAAACATGGGCCTGCCTGTGCGCTATATCATGGGCAACCATGATTATGTTGACGGCGATTACGGCGAGCAGTTATTTGAAAGTATCTACGGCCCGGAGTGGTATTCCTTTGAAGTGGGCAATGTGCACTACATTGTTACGCCTTTCCAAAGCGGCGGAGACTATAAATCCGGTTACAGCAAAAATGACCGCTGGCGCTGGCTGGAAAACGACCTTGAAAACACGGATCCGGATATGAAGATCATCATGTTTAACCATGATAAACCCGTATCTGACAACTATGTGATTGAATTTGACCGCAAGGAACTTAATCTTACCAAGCACAATCTGATTGCTTGGGTATTCGGCCACTATCACTACAATTATGTGGAATACAACAGTTTGCAGACACAGGACACCGGCGACGACGTTCTGAACATCTGCACCGGCAGACCGGACTGCGGCGGCATCGATGAATCGCCGAGTTCCAGCCGTATCATCAGCATAGATGAAAACGGAGCCGTTAGCACGCAGCTTTATTATTACGATGACGCCCGTTTTACGCAGCCTGACACGCAAAATGTTGCCGCGCTTGCATCCCTGCCCGGCAATATCCTGTTTTGCGACCCGATCTATGACAACGGCCGCATTTATGTGGGCACTTCAGACGACGACTGGCCGCGCGAATGCGGGGTCTACTGCGTAGACGCCCAAACCGGCGCAATTCTTTGGGAAAAAGAAACGGAAAATTCCATTAAAAACAACATTTTGCTTGTAAACGGCAGGATCATTGCGCAGGACTGCGACGGCAATCTTTATTGCATAAATGCCGAGGACGGCTCGGAGATCTGGAATATAGCCTCTACCTGGGATATGCCGCTGAACACAAGCACGGGCATCTGCACGGACGGCAAAACCGTTTTTGCAGGCGGCGCGCGGGATATTCAGGCGTTTGATCTGGAAACCGCAGAGGCGGTTTGGAGAACAGACCGCGGCAAAGGCGAATCCTCCGCTGCCGAATTTGTGATTTGCGGTGATAAACTGATCGTAAGCTCCCACTGGGACGCGCTTGCGGCGCTGGATAAAAACACCGGCAAAAAACTTTGGGAGATCAAAGACGAGGATATCCGGTTCCGAAGTTCCACCCCCGCCGTGATCGACGAAAATACCCTGCTTGTTGCAGACAGTGACGCCATTATGATGGTGGACGCCGAGAGCGGAAAGATCACAAACAAAACGGATAACACCGGCTATAATTTTGCAACGGCGTCACAGCCGCTCATTCAAGGAAACATCGCCTATATCACCACGGCGGACAAAGGCGTGGTGGCGTATGACCTTTCAACAAAGCAGATCCTATGGAACACGCCAACCGGCAAAAGCATGGTCTATACTGCCTGCTACACAAGCGGTGATTCGCAGACTGTAGACGGCAGGATTCTGGAAAGCAACGGTGCGCTTCTGTTTGGCGCATCGGACGGCAATGCATATAAACTGGATCCGCAAAGCGGAACCGTGCTCAATACGATCACCGTTGGCGTACCTGTGCTCGCCACGCTTGCATCTGACGGCACGGCGCTGTATGCCGCTGGATTCACAGGCGGCATTTACCGCGTAAGCAATCTTTAATAAACAAAAAAGCCGCCGGAACGCAATTCAAAGCATTCCGGCGGTATTTTTTTATGTCTATAAATTACAGTTCTGCAATCAGTTCCACTTCGCAAAGCACATTTTTCGGCAACGCCTTTACGGCAACGCAGCTTCTTGCGGGTTTGTTTGTAAAATAGTTGCCGTACACTTCATTGAACGCGGCAAAATCATTTATATCCGCAAGAAAGCAGACTGTTTTGATCGCCTTATCAAGGCTTGTGCCTGCTGCGGCGCACACGGCTTTCAGGTTTTCGCAGACCTGTTTTGTCTGCTCCTCTATCGTTTTTGCCTCCACATTTCCCGTTTTGGGATCAATGGCGATCTGACCGCTTGTGAAAAGCAGCCCGTTTGCCTTTACCGCCTGGCTGTAAGGGCCGATTGCATCCGGCGCATTTTTTGTTGCTACAAATTCCATAGTAAACACCCTTTCGTAATTTTCATTCTTAATCAGTCGCAGACTTCAAAACCAGCATCTTTAAGCGCAGCCTTAATTGCCACAATATGTGCGTAATCTCTGGTCTCCACACCGATTCTGAGATAGCAGTCCGTAATGTTCATATCCAGATCCGTGCTGTCATAATTTACACTGGTAACATTGGCGCCGGTCTGGGAAATGATCTTGGAAACATCTGCAAGCTGGCCCGGCTTATCCGAAAGCGCAATCGTGATATTTGCCGTTCTGCCGCTCATTTTAAGGCCTCTTTCAATCACCCTTGAAAGAATGGTAACATCAATATTACCGCCGGAAACAAGGCAGCAGACATTTTTGCCTTCGATATCCGGAATCTTGCCGGCAAGCACAGCCGCAACCGGCACAGCGCCCGCGCCCTCAGAAATCAGCTTCTGCTGCTCCAGCAAGGTAAGAATCGCCAAGGCGATCTCATCATCCGAAACCGTATAAATCCCATCCACATACTGGCTGACCATATCATAGGTGATATCGCCGGGAGTCTTAACGGCAATGCCGTCTGCAATCGTCTGCACTTTGGGCAGGGTCTCTATTTTGCCGTCTGAAACCGATTTCTGCATGCTCGGCGCGCCCTGCGCCTGCACGCCGTATACCTTGCACTTGGGATTGATCTGCTTTATGGTATATGCCACGCCGGAGATCAACCCGCCGCCGCCGATCGGAACGATCACGGCGTCTGCATTCGGCAGCTGCTCCATAATTTCAAGACCGATCGTGCCCTGACCGGCAATCACATCCTCATCATCAAACGGATGAATAAACGTATAGCCCTTTTCATCCCTTAATTCGATGGCTTTATTATAAGCGTCGTCATAAACGCCCTTTACCATGCAGACTTGAGCGCCAAAGCGCTTGGTTGCCTCTACCTTAGAGATCGGCGCGCCGTCCGGCAGGCAGATTATGCTTTTGATTCCGCTTCTTGTTGCGGCAAGCGCCACGCCCTGCGCGTGGTTGCCCGCGGAACAAGCGATCACGCCGTGCTTTTTTTCCTCATCCGAAAGCTGGCTTATCTTAAAATAGGAGCCTCTGATTTTGAAAGAACCCGTAACCTGCAGATTTTCCGTTTTAAGATATATCTGGGCATTTTTGCTGATATTGGGCGCATAAATCATATCCGTTTCCCGGATGATCTCTTTCAGCACCCGTGCCGCAGTATAAACTCTGTCTAAAGTTAGCATAACACGATCTCCGTTCTGTTTGTTTTGATGATATTGTAATACGATCCAGTAAATTTGTCAAATGCACAATTTTTTATTGCAATTTTTGTGTATTATGCACATAGCGCTCTTTATCTTTGAAATAAGCCGCGCGCGCTGCTTGATTTATATTGACTTTAAAACGATTTTGATTTAAAATTACATTGTTAAATTCTCTTTGAGGGGGATAAAGATTGAAAAAATATGTTAAGATCTTAAGCGTTATTTTATCCGTGGTGCTCATTGGCGCCTCTTTTGCGGGCTGCGCTTCCGAAAGCGAGGAAGCCGGAGCGATCACCGATTCCACCATGCTGATCGCCTATACAGAAGAAGCGGAGCCGTTTCTTTATACGGATGAAAACGGCAATCTGACCGGCTTTGACGCGGAACTTGTTGCGGCTACTTTTGATTCTTTTAAGGGTGATTTTACGGATTACCAGTTTGTAAAAGTAGACGAAGGCTACCGCCTTGGCGAGGACACCGCTTATACGGATGACGAAGGCAACGAATACCACGCGATCATCTACTGCGCCTCTCACAAAGACAAAGGCACTATGAATGAGGATTATAACTGGAGCAGCGATATCATTCAAAACGATGTGGTTACCGTTGTGCCGGCATCCAGCACCATAAAGAATTATAACGACCTTGCAGGCGCCAGAGCAGGCATTGTTTCCGAGGCTGCTGCAAACGCGCTTTCGGAAAATACTTCTGTTTTGAATGCACTGGCTTCCGCGCATCAGTACGCGTCTGCCGACGAGGCGTTTGCCGCGCTGAACGCCGGCAGTATAGACGCCGTTGTCATAGACGATTTCAGCCTTTATAAATTTGACGGCTATGCAAATTACACCGTTTTAAACGGCGCGCTGGACACCATTGAATACGGCTTTGCATTTGCAAAATCAAACGACTATTCCTCCGGCTTTAATGAGGCTGTGCTGGAGATCAGTTCTACGGATTACAGCGATGAGGACACCCTGACCCCGCTTGTTGAAAAATATTTCGGCAGCGCGGATGTGCTTGTTTTCGATTACCAGCCTGAAGAACAGTAAACGAATAACGCAACAAAGCGGCACGGTTATAAACCGTGCCGCTTTTATAATATATCTGTAATTCAAACTTAGAAATGCATCTGCCTTATTCTTGCTTTGAATCAATATCCCAGATCTTCGTTTACGAGGATCACTTTGATTCTGCCCTTGTGGCGCTGGTAGGCGGAGACCACAAAATTACAGCAGATACGCTCCGGGGTGCGGCACCCTGCGCAGAGTTCCGGCGAACTTCCGCCGAGGCTGATACACTGCCCTGTTGCGGCACACGGCGTATTTTTATGCAGCCTTACGGTATTGCTCGGCGCCGCCTGCTGCTTAACACGGTTTACAGCGCTTGCAAGATCCGGCACGATCTTGTTTTTACCTGCCACCATAATAACCTGTTTTGGTCCGTAAACAATGCAGGCAACGCGGTTGGAATTGCCGTCCACATTATAAAGTTCTCCGTTTTCGGTGATCGCATTAGAGGAACAGAAATACGCGTCGCATCCAAAAGCCTGCACATAACATGCACGCAGTTCATCGCCTTCCAGACCGCGCCTGTCATAAAACACATAATCGCCGCCGGAAAGCAGATCCATAACACCTGTTTGCGCAAGCGTTTCACTGCCGCCGTTAGAGACTGTGCTGCCCGCCGGCACAAGGCTTTTTATAATGCCGGCAACCTCTTCCCTGCTTTCCGCATAAAAAGCGGAAATATTATTTTTTTCAAGATTTTTCATCGTTTTTTCTATAATCCGGTCCATTTTCGTTCCTCCAAACAAAAAAGTTTTATTCCGTCCAGTATTTTCTGTCTAAACTTCTGTACTGCACCGCCTGGGCAATATGGGGTGCCTCTATGGTCTCACACGCCTCCAGATCCGCGATCGTGCGTGAGATGCGAAGAATCTTATCATACGCGCGCGCAGAAAGCCCCAGTTTTTCAAAACTGAGTTTCAGCAGTTGTTCCGCCTCTGCGGAAAGCCGGCAGAATTCCCGTGTCATCCTCGGCGTCATTTTGGCGTTGCAGGTAATGCCTGTGCCTGCAAACCGTTTGCGCTGGATCTCTCTTGCGCGGTTCACCCGTTTGCGGATCTCTGCGGAACTCTCTTCCTTTTGCTTTGAGGCAAGACGGTCATAATCCACGGGTTCCACCTCTATATGAATATCGATCCTGTCCAAAATCGGGCCGCTGACCTTATCGCGATATCTGCGCTTTGCAGCATCCGTGCAGACGCATTCCTTTGTTGGGTGGCCAAGATACCCGCACGGGCAGGGATTCATTGCCGCCACCAGCATAATATTTGACGGGTAAGAAACCGTGCCCGCGCTGCGCGCGATGGTTACTTTGCCGTCCTCCAGCGGCTGGCGCAGAGATTCTTTGGCGCGCCTGTCAAACTCCGGGAACTCATCCATAAACAGCACACCGTTGTGCGCAAGACTGATCTCTCCGGGTCTTGGCGTCTGGCCGCCGCCCGTAAGCCCCTGGGCAGAGATCGTGTGGTGCGGGCTTCTGAACGGGCGGCTCGTGATCAACTGCACATCCGCCGGAAGTTCCCCCGCTATGGAATAGATCTTCGTCGTTTCCAGTTCTTCTTCAAAACTCATCTGCGGCAGGATGGACGGTATACGCTTTGCAAGCATGGATTTGCCCGTGCCGGGCGGGCCGACCATAATGCAGTTATGACCGCCTGCCGCAGCGATCTCCAGCGCGCGTTTTGCATCCCCCTGCCCTTTTACATCGGCAAAATCCAGTGTGTCATCATACGTGGCAAGTTTGGAAAGCGGTGTAAAGCACGGCGGCAGTTTTTCCTCGCCGCTGATATGACGTATTACCTCGCCTATATTCTTTGCGGCAAACACATCTATGCCGTTTACGGCGCCCGCCTCCGTTTTGTTGCCGTACGGAATGAAAACAGCGGGTATTCCCTGCTCCCTTGCCTTTAACAGCATGGGCAAAACGCCTGTGCAGGGGCGTATCTCCCCGTCAAGCGAAAGCTCGCCCACAAAGGCGTAATCCGCAATCGATGCTTTGATCTGCCCTGTTGCGGCAAGCACGGCAATCAGAATGGGCAGGTCATAAAGCGGGCCTTCTTTTTTAATATCCGCGGGCGCTATATTTACCGTTATGCGCGAAACGGGAAAATCATACTTGCAGTTTTTGATGCTTGCGCGCACACGTTCGCGGCTCTCTTTCACGGCGGCGTCCGGTAGACCGACAATATCAAACCGCGGCAGACCCCTGCTGAGATCCGCCTCCACAACAACCGAAAAAGCATCCATACCGTAAATACCAAGGCTTTTTGCCTTAGCAAACATAATAAACACCCGCTTTCCATTGAATCTGTAATTTTACGCAAAGATCCACATCAAACTAATAACAGTATACTAAATAAGACTTTTGCCTGCAAGTCATATTTGGTAATACGGAATTAATAAAATGTTTAAAGAGCATATTATTGACAATGCTTTTTAATAAGTTTACAATATGTACGGGCAAAAGCAGACGCCCAAAATAATAAGGGAGCGATCTTATGGAAATCAAAGAACTTTACCAACAGTGGATCAAAAACGCTGACGCGGATCCGGACTTAATTGCCGAGCTGAAAGCAATAGACGGCAACGAGGATGAGATCAGCGACAGATTTTATACAGAACTTGAATTCGGCACGGCAGGCCTGCGCGGCGTGATCGGCGCCGGCACCAACCGTATGAATTATTACACCGTATGCAGGGCAACACAGGGGCTTGCGGATTTTTTGAACGCGCATTATGACCACCCCAGCTGCGCGATCGGCTATGATTCCAGAATCAAGAGCGATTATTTCTCTAAAGAAGCGGCAAAAACGCTTGCCGCAAACGGGATCAAAGTGTATATTTTCGAAGAACTGGAGCCGACCCCGTGCCTTTCCTATGCGATCCGGAAATTCGGCACGCAGGGCGGTATCATTCTGACCGCTTCCCACAACCCGGCAAAATACAACGGCTACAAATGCTATGATTACAACGGCTATCAGATGACGGATGAAGAGGCCGCCGAAACCTATGAATATATCAAAAAGGTGGATTATTTCACCGGCATCAAAACCATGGACTTTGATGATGCCGTAAACCAAGGCATGATAGAATACATGGGGCAGGATGTGATTGAAAGTTTCCTGGACGAAGTACAGAAACAGTGTGTAAACCCCGGTATCTGCGAAAAAGCGGATCTAAAGGTGATCTATACGCCCCTGAACGGCACGGGAAATAAGCCTGTGCGCAAAATACTAAACCGAATCGGCGTTAAGGATATATACGTTGTGCCCGAGCAGGAAAATCCGGACGGCAATTTCCCCACCTGCCCTTACCCCAATCCGGAGATCCGGCAGGCGTTTGAACTGGCGCTTAAAGCGGCGCAGAAACACAACGCGGATATTCTGCTTGCAACCGACCCGGACTGCGACAGAGTTGGCATTGCCGTTAACGACGGCAGCGGAAACTATGAACTGATGAGCGGAAACGAAGTGGGCGCCATGCTGCTCCACTATCTGCTTTCACAGAAAAAGGCAAACGGCACGCTGCCGGAACACGCCGTTGCGGCAAAATCGTTTGTTTCCACCGACCTTGCGGAGGAGATTGCAAAAAGATTCGGCTGTGAATTCAAAAACCTGCTTACAGGATTCAAATATATCGGCGAACTGATCACCAAACTGGAGGCACAGGGCAGAGGCGGCGATTTCATCATGGGATTTGAGGAATCCTACGGCTACCTTGCCGGAACGCATGCCAGGGATAAAGACGCCGTGGTAGGCTCCATGCTGATCTGCGAAATGGCGGCTTATTATAAAGCACAGGGCAAGACCCTGCTTGAAGTGATGAACGATATCTATTCGGAATACGGCTATTACTGCAACACCGTTAAAAGTTATGAATTTGACGGCGCTGCGGGCATGAAAAAGATGCAGCAGATCATGGATGACCTGCGTAAAGACCCGCCGAAAGACCTTGCAGGCGCAAAGATCATCTACACGGCAGATTATGAAAGCGGCACGCAAAAAGATCTTGCCGCCGGAACGGAAAGCAAAACGGAACTGCCGAAATCCAACGTGCTTGCATACAAGGCAGAGGGCGGCAGCGGACTGATCGTTCGCCCCAGCGGCACAGAACCGAAGATCAAGGCGTATATTACCGCCATTGGCGCGAATAAAGACGACGCTCAGGCAAAGGCAGAGCAGCTGATTGCCGAGGCAAATGCCATTATGAACACGGAGGCATAAACCGATGTATAACAGAAAATGGGTAAAGATCACAGCGATCGTGCTTGCCGTTTTAATGGCCGGCAGCGGACTGGGCGTTGGCATCTGGGCGCTGTTTGCCATGTAAAACATAACCCGTTAAACAATAAAGTAAAGCCGTTTGAACTGAGTTCAAACGGTTTAGCATGTAGAAAAAACTGCTCCTTTAGAAAAAAATGCAGTTCTACACGCTGAGGAGACTGCGAGAAATCGAGCTGAATTTCGTTTTCTTGCGAGCGGGTGCCGTACAACGGTACTGCCCCCGAGCAAAAAACGTAAAGCGCAATGCCGCATAAACGATGGTTTATGCGGCATTTAACTGTTTATACGCGTATTCTTTTATGAGCGAACCGCTTTTCGGCGGTGTGTTACAATTTTTGATTTTTTGCTTAAAGTATAAGTCGGCGCGGTTCAGCCGACTTTATCGACAGTCTGAGCCGTTTGAACTGAGTTCAAACGGCTTTTTGTATAAGATCGTTTTGTTCTTTTGCGATCCGTAATGTTTTATGCGAAAACGGGATTCATCTTAATAGGTTTACTCCATAAAAAGCTTATAGTTCTTCGTCCTGCAGCGCATCATAGCCGCGTTCGCCCGTTCGTATCTTAACAACGTCCTCCACATCGTAAATAAACACTTTGCCGTCTCCTATATTTCCGGTATAAAGCGTTTCCTGCACGGTTTTAACAAGGGTTTCAACCGGTATCTTGCAGATGACGATATCAATTTTGATCTTAGGCAACAGGCGTGAGCCGACCGGATTTCCCCTGAAATAAATGCCATGCCCTTTCTGCGCGCCGTAGCCAAACACATTGGTAACAGTTATGCCCGTTATGCCCAGTTCTTCCAAAGCATCTTCCAATTCGCTGAATTTATTCTGATTCGTAAGGATCGTTACTTTGGTGATCTTTGCACCCGGCGTTTCATTGTGAACAACTTTTACCGCTTCATCACGCGAAACAGCGGGTTCGGCAGTTTCAGGCGCTGCCTTAACGGCGGCAACTGCACCATCTGCGAATCCCTCTGTTACGGGAACAAAATCCGGATATGCAACATTGCCGTGCTCGCCAATATCCAGACCCTGAATCTCTTCCTCACGAGATACCCTGATACCAACGGTCTTTTTAAGCACAAACCATACCAGACCGGTCGTGATGAACACAAATACGCCAACGGCAACAACACCAATCAGCTGCGTGCCAAGAAGGCTGAAACCGCCGCCGTAAAACAAACCGTTTCTTGTGGAAAGCGTTGTAACGCCCTCTTTTGCAAAAAGCCCCACACAAATTGTGCCGAAAACGCCGCAGCCAAGATGAACCGAAGTAGCGCCGACGGGATCATCGATCTTCAGTTTATCAAAGAACATAACGGCAAATACAACCAGCACGCCGGCAAGCGCGCCAATCAGAATAGACGCCTCAATGGTGAAGTATGCGCAGCCGCCCGTAATGGCAACAAGGCCGGCAAGGCAGCCGTTTATAGTCATGCCCAGATCCGGTTTGCCCATGGTGATCCACGAAGTGACCGTAGAGGTGAGCACCGCCGCAATGGCGGACGTATTCGTTGTCATAAGGATATGCATAATGTCTGACGGATTTTCAAAACTCATCGTTGAGCCGGGGTTGAATCCGAACCAGCCGAGCCAGAGAACAAACAGGCCGATAACGGCAAGGGACATATTGTGCCCCGGAATTGCCTTCGGTTTTCCGTCTTTTCCGTATTTTCCGATCCGCGGGCCAAGAATCATTGCGCCTGCAAGCGCTGCCCAGCCGCCAACGGAATGCACAACGGTATCGCCCGCGAAATCCATGAATCCAAGATCCGCAAGCCAGCCGCCGCCCCATACCCAGTGGCCGACTATGGGGTAGATAACCAGCGTTAAAATGAAAGAAAAAATAATAAATGAAACATATTTTACTCTTTCCGCCACGGCGCCGGAAACAATGGTTGCGGCAGTGCCGCAGAAAACAAGCTGGAAAAAGAATTTTCCCCAGAAAGGAACGGTGGAAGTCAGCGTGTTATCATAAAACGCATTATCCGCGCCGCCAAGGATAAACAGATGCTCCGTTCCGATAAACGGATGATCGCCGCCAAACATCAATCCCCAGCCCAGCAAAAGAAAGCCGAGCGAGGAAACGGCAAAAACAATAAAGTTTTTGGAAAGAATATTTACCGTGTTCTTTGCCCTTGCAAAACCTGCTTCTACGCTTGCAAAGCCGAGATTCATAAAGAACACCAGAATTGCCGCAAGAAACACCCAAAGGGTGTCCGTTATGGAAAAAGCCATAAGTACCTCCTATAATCATTTCCGCGCGATTGCGCCGCGGAATCAAATAAAACGGTATGAACCGATAAAAAAAGAGGACAAAGACGTTTCCCGGGAACGTCTTTGTCCTCTATAGTATTAGAATACTACAGGCTTAACAATTTGTCAACAAACTATTCAAATTTAGGTCATTTATACAACTATATCCAAATATATTAGCAAAACTTTGGTAAAAACAATTAATATCTATGATCACAGCCTGCCCTGCCAACAGCAAAAAAGCGCAATATTTTTATGGCATTTCCGGTTTATTTCACAAGCTCTTTTATATCGCTTCTGCCAACAAGGTAATCCAGTGAAACGCCGTAATAATCGGCGATTTTGATCAGCATATCCACAGGCACATTGATCCGGCCGTTTTCATAATCCGAATACGTGCTTTGATCCACAGAAAGATATGCCGCAAGTTCTTTTTGTTTTAAATCGTGATCTTCCCTTAAATCTCTGATTCTCGCAAACAAATAAAATCACCCGCATAAATTATATAATATGGGTAATTCCCATATTGACAAATATGGGCGTTACCCATATAATATAATAGAATTAGAATTTCCTTTTGTGCGGACAAAAACCGGCTCCTAAACGTCTTAAGAAATAGAATCTGCGGCGCCGCCAATCCGCTATCCCCCGCCTCCGTTCAGGCATATTCTGTTCACAAGCAAGTTGCTTTAAAACAAAAATTTGTAAAATGGATTGACATAATGCATAAATAAAGATATTGTAAAATTACAAACCTTTCCGACCCGCGTTTATCTTCTGAGGTAGCGTTATGAAAAGCAAGACACTGGAAAACACGATCTACATGATCAAAAACTGGATCTCGTGGGACAAAAAGAGCCTGATCTATTTTCTGATCAAAGTGCCTGCGCAGGTGCTTAACCCCATCATTACGGCGTATATTCCAAAAGCCATGATCGACTGCATCAACAACCAAGTTTCCATAGGCGAACTTGCGGCAACGGTTGCCCTGCTCAGCGCGCTTGTGGCGGTTACAAAACCGGAAAGGAAATACGCCTTTACAAGGAACAGAATCTGATCCGGACCTGCGCGGTAGACGCCTTGCTTACGGACGGCGAAAAACTGCTGAAAAAAGCGTCCAGACGATCCGCGGCAACCAGTTCCACCGTTGCGCTGCTTGGCGCGCTGCTGGGTTTCGGCATCTATCTGTTTATCGGCGTAAAAGGGCTGTTCGGCCTTTACGGCACAAGTGAACTGGTGCTTTACAGCGGCACGTTCATGCAGGTGATCTCCGCTGTGATCAAAATGGCAAACACCATCGGAAAAACCGCGGAAATGTGCCCGCTTGCGGAGTATTACTTTCAGATCACAGGAACCGAAAGTAAAATGAAATACGGCACAGCAGAACTGAGCGGAGAAAACTACGAGATCGAATTCAAAAACGTCTCCTTTAAATATCCCGGTTCTGAAAACTATGCTCTTAAAAATATAAACATCCGGATCCCAAGCGGGGAACGCCTTGCCGTTGTGGGCAGAAACGGCAGCGGAAAAACAACCTTTATCAAACTGATGTGCCGGCTTTATGACGTTACAGAGGGCGAAATACGCATAAACGGCAGAAACATACGGGAATACAGCAAAGAGAGCCTGACACGCCTGTACTCCGTTGTTTTTCAGGATTTCAGCCTGTTCTCACTCAGCGTGGCGGAAAATATTAGCGTTTCCGATTCGCCGGATAAAGATAAACTTTATGCCTGTCTAAAGGAGTCCGATGTACTCCCAAGGGTGCTGAAAATGGAAAAGCAGGAAGATACAACGCTTTATAAGGACACAGATAAAAACGGCGTTGAAATCTCCGGCGGCGAAGCACAGAAACTGGCGCTTGCCCGCGCGCTTTACAAGGACGCGCCCGTAGTGGTACTGGATGAACCGACTGCCGCGCTGGATCCGGTTGCGGAAAATGAAGTCTATCAACGCTTCAACACATTTGTAAAAGGCAAAACCGCGATCTACATCTCGCACCGGCTTTCCAGCTGCGTGTTCTGCAACCGCATCGCGGTATTCCACGATGCACAGCTTGTGCAGACCGGAACACACAAGGAACTGCTTGCCAGCGGCGGCAAATACGCGCAGCTCTGGCATGCGCAGGCAGAATACTACCTGAATTAAAACAATATAGACAAAGATCCCCTTTTGGTTTATAATGAAACTATAAACACAGGGGATCTTTATTTGTATGTTATCTTCAGTTACAATAAAGAATTTCCGGCAATCTTAATGCAAAATAAACTGGCGAATCGGAAAGGTCTTGAGAAAAATGGAAAAAAACAAAAAGATAACGGTTTCCATTGTATCGGTCATCCTTGTAATTGCTGTTGCGGCCGGGATCATCGGAATCATTCTGCATCAGCAGACCACACGGTATAATACGCTGATGGCGGAAGTTGCAAGTATAAACGAGATCACCAGCGCAGAATACGCAAGCAATATAGACCGGGAACAGTTAAACGAACTGCTGGACAGGCGGGTTACAAACGGAAAATACGGGGAAGTAGAAAACGCCTTTAAAAATTATATGGCAGATCTTTACCAGATTGTTTACGATGCCGCTGACGCGTCTTCGGACGAATCATTTGCAACCTTTCTTTCGCCGGACAACATAGCACAGGACGGCCCCGCCTTTGAAAATTCAAGAACCACGATCGAGGAACTGATGACGCGCCTGGAAACGGACAAAGAAAATTATTTGCAGATGACCGGCGGCAATGCCATTGGTTCTTACGCCGACAGAGCAGACTTAAGCGGGAGATACAGGGAAATGTATGATACAATCCTGAGCGCCCACAAAGCCATAGGCGAAGCCGGCGGCGACGAATTTACGCAAGCCATTGATGCTGCGATTGCAAAACTTGCCGCAACGGACGATGTTTTTGAATTTCTGAACGAAAACCAAAACGGCTGGTATATGGAGGACGGAACTCTGAAATTCCGCACAGAAGCCCTCTATAACGACTATTCAAAATTAATGGAAAGCATTTCCTTAAACACAATATCCGGCAATAAATTATCAGATCATATATACGCCGGGAATGAAAAAATTGAACAGTATCACACCCATAACGCAGTTCAAATATTATAACGCGTCTCAAAAACTAAAATTTTTGAGACGCGTTTTTTACTGCCTCTTTTCTGCTGCCCGTTATGGGGTGTCATCTTTTAGGCGGCATATTTTGAGGCGGTATATTCTGATGACGATACTGCGGCGGTACATTCTGTTGCGAATGATTCGCGCCGCCCTGCGCGGGCTGATTATTTAAGATCTGGGTATCTTCATCATGCGGCGGTGCGTAATAGTTGCCCTGCGGAGGGATGTGGTAATTACCTTGATACGGTGAGTGTTGCTGTGCATAGCCGTTAAAACTGTTGACCGGCTTACCGTTCCCCATATAATCATGATTCATCTTGTAATTCGGCGGATAAGGAGCAGAAAAATTCTGCATAGACGCCACTGCCTTTTTCCTGCGATTCCAATCAACGATACCCAATACAATCACGGCAGGGCCGAAAACGATCATAGAAATACCCATAACCAGCATCGGGGTATTCATGCTTTGCGCAGTACTGTCAAACTGTGCATCACCTTCGCAAAAGAAATTAAGAGTCAGTCCGGAATATTCTAAATCCGGCACATAGGATTGCGCCAGATGTACGGCTTCCTGATAAAAAGCAAAAACATCAGATGACAACTGTGAAGCAGTTGCACAAAGATCAACATACACAGCGTTTTCAGAAGTATATAAATCAGAAAAAAAGCAAATCTAACCTGTCATAAACAGAATCGTTTGCGCTAACGGTGAGAGACGCTAATTGATTGTATCCGTTCAACTCATCGCCAATCGCAATCAGATAATAATTACAGAAAACATCTTCATCGCTGATATCCGTTGTTTCAGCGCCTTCTTCCTCGTAATAACCGTAAGCGTACGTACCAAGCACGATAACCTTGCCCAAATCATATATATCTTCTGTATTCATCTGCGTTGATTAGGTAGATAACAAATTGTAAAACTTAGGTAAATGAATTTTGAACAAGAAAAAAGCCATACTCAAAAGAGTATGGCTTGAAGAAGAAGTCAGCGTCGACCTAT